>Ga0335085_10000042_pt1 | contig 454236 bp, 430 predicted proteins | sample Lox_Sample_45_FD_206712 | JGI IMG/M metagenome (GOLD analysis project Ga0335085, IMG submission 206712) | Soil microbial communities from Loxahatchee National Wildlife Refuge, Florida, United States - Lox_Sample_4.5 | ecosystem: Environmental > Terrestrial > Soil > Wetlands | place: USA... | reverse complement strand
TGCAGCAGGGCATCGGCGACACCATCCGCATCTCGCTCACCCCCGAGCCCGGCGGCGACCGCACGCGCGAGGTGCAGGTGGCGCAGGAACTGCTGCAAACCATGGGCTTGCGTACCTTCGTGCCGCTAGTCGCGGCCTGTCCGGGCTGCGGGCGCACCACCTCGACCACGTTCCAGGAACTGGCCGCCGGCATCCAGGGCTTCATCCGCGACTCGATGCCGTCCTGGAAGACGCGCTATCCGGGGGTGGAGACGCTCACGGTCGCGGTGATGGGTTGCATCGTCAACGGCCCGGGCGAGAGCAAGCACGCCGACATCGGCATCTCGCTGCCGGGCACCGGCGAGCAGCCGACGGCGCCGGTGTTCATCGACGGCAAGAAGGCGGCAACGTTGCGCGGGCCGACGCTGAGCGCGGATTTCAAACAGATGGTGACCGATTATATCGAGCGCCGCTTCGGTACAGGCCAGCGCGCGGCTGAATAATCAGATCCACCCGCCGCCATCCTTCTCGCGGTTGGCGAGGCTCGCTTCCTCCAGATCCAGTTCGTACTCGATGCGGCGGCGCGCCTCGTCGGTGATCTTGCCGTCGCGCAGCAGTTGAAAAATATATACGCGCTCGGCGTCGATGAGGTCTTTCTTCACCCCGGCGGTGATCCGCGTCTGCGTGAGCGCGTCGTCGAGATTCTTCGGCAGGATCTGCTTGCGGCTTTCATTGCGCGTGCGGATATGCTCGGCGGCTCCGTCCGGCAGGCCGCGTTCGGCGATGAAACTCTCGAAGCGCTTGTCGACCTCGTCGAGAGCCGCCACGCGGGCCACCAGTTCGGCCTGCTTTTCCTCTTCGCGCTCGGCCCGGCCGATGTCGGCGAGGCCGAGCCAGCGCATGACCGCCGGCAGCATCAGGCCTTGCCCGACCAGCGTCACGACGATGACGCCGAAAGTCACGAACAGGATCAGATCGCGATGCGGAAACGGCTGACCGTTGTCGAGCAGGTAAGGAATGGCCAGCGCGACGGCGAGCGAGTCGACGCCGCGCATGCCGGTAAAGGCGATGAAAAACACGGTTTGCCAACGCGGTGAAGGATCGCGCTTGCGCAGCCAGCGGCTCACCCAGCGCGGAATGTAGGTCGTCGGAAACACCCAGATATAGCGGGCAATGATGACGATGAGCGTTACCCCGATGGTGGCAACCATCAGATCGTGGATCGAGAAAACATGCGTGCCCTCGACCAGGATGCGCGCCTGTAGCCCGGTGAGCAGGAACACCAGGCCCTCGACCAGATAGACGATCAAATCCCAGAAGAAAATTCCCTGTAGCCGCGTCGCCGGCGGGATGAGCAGTGGCCCGTTCCAGCTCACGTAAAGCCCGCAGGCGACGGTCGCGAGCACGCCGGAGCCGCCGAGATGGTAGGGAACCCAGAAAGCGAGGAAGGGCGTCAGCAGCGACAGCGTGATCTCGACGCGCGGTTCGTGTGCCCACTGCCGCAGACGCAGTGAAAGCCAGCCGACGGCGAGGCCATAAATGACCTCGCCGACCACGATCAGCGCGAATTCGCCGGCTGCCTCGCCGAGGGAAAACGTGCCCGTGCTCACCGCCGCGACGGCGAACTTGTAGAGCACGAGCGCGGTTGCGTCATTGGCGAGACCTTCGCCTTCCAGCACGACGACGACGCGGCGCGGCAGGCCAAGCTTGCGGGCGATAGCGAGCGGCGCCACGACGTCGGTCGGCGAAATGATCGCGCCCAGCAGAAAACCGGCCGACCAGTCGAATTTCAGGAGATAATGGACGGCGGCCGCCACCGCGCAGGTCGTGAAAATAACCGAGCCGAAGGCGAGCAACGCTATCGGCCGCAGGTTGAAGTGGAAATCGCGCCAGCTCATGGCGACGCCGGCCGAATAGATGAGCGGGGGCAGGATCACGAGCAGCACGACTTCCGGCGCCAGCGTGACCCGCGGCAGACCCGGCACCAGCGCGATGCCGAGGCCGGCGACGACCAGAAGGATCGTCGGCGCGATATTCAGCCGCTTGGCGGCGACGGCGACCGCGGCCAGCACGGCGAGCATGAAGCCGACGGTCTGCATCGTTGCGGTTATCGCCGATGCTTCCATTGCCTAGGGCCCGGCGTTCTGGATCACGCTTGCCGCGATGTTCACGACCAGCGCCAGCAGCGTGACGTTGAACAGGAACGAGACAATGCCCTGCGCCAGCACGGTCCGGCGGACGGATTTCGACGCCACCGCCACGTCCGATACCTGAAAGGTCATGCCGATCACGAAGGAGAAATAGAGGAAGTCCCAGTAATCCGGCTCGTCGTCCTTGGGAAACAGCAGCGCCTCCGCCTTGCGGCGCTGGGCGGCGTAATATTCGTTGGCGTAGTGGACGGCAAAAATCACATGGATGAACGCCCACGACAGCAGGATCGTGACGGTCGCGAGCGCGATCCGCTCGGGGGCGCGCGCTCCCGCCTGCGTGCCGCCCAATAGCGCGACGATGGCGCCAAGGCTGGTGAGCGAGGCGAACGCGGTGAGGGCCAGCACGCCGATGCGGCCCTCGTCTTCGTTTGCGGCGCGCTTGCGCAGGTATGCGATACCGCCCATGGCAAGCAGTTGCGAGACGGCGGCCACATAGAGCACGACGCCGATATCCCATCCGATCAGCAGTCGCGGCGTCAGCGAGCGGCCCGGAACGATGAACGGAACGATGGCGGCGATGGCCGCGGCGATGAACAGCCGCGGCCGCGCGCGGATAATGCGGACGATGCGTGGCGCGCGGCGCGCCGGTTGCGGTTTGTTCGGAGGCATGGCCGGCTTTCTCGGAGGCATCAGGTCCGCCGTTCGGCAATGAAACGCGCGGCGGCGCGCAGAGTATCGGCTTTCGCGCCGAACGGCGCCAGCGCGGTTTCCGCTTCAGCGGTCAAGGCCGCGAGGCGCGCGCGAGCGCCGTCCGCCCCGAGCGCGGAAACCAGCGTGGCCTTGCCGGCGGCGGCGTCCTTCGCGGTCGCCTTGCCGGTCGCCGCCGGATTGCCCTCGAGGTCGAGAAGGTCGTCGGCGATCTGGAAGGCCTGGCCGATCGCGGCGCCATACCGGCCGATTGCCGCGCGCGCCGCCTTGTCGGCTTGCCCAAGCAGCGCGCCGGCGCGGCAGGCAAAGCGGATCAGCGCGCCGGTCTTCATCGATTGCAGGGTGACGATTTCGCCTTCGCCGAGCCGCCGCTTCGCCTCGAAGCGGCCCTCGGCGGCAAGATCGAGCATCTGCCCGCCGGCCATGCCGCCAAGGCCCGCGGCGCGCGCCATCTCCGCGACCAGCGCGATGCGCAAGCCGGCGTCGGGATGCACGTCGGCGCGCGTCATGGCGTCGAACGCAAGTGTCAGCAGCGCGTCGCCGGCGAGGATCGCGGTCGCCTCGTCGAACGCCTTGTGCACGGTCGGCCGGCCGCGCCGCAGCGCGTCGTTGTCCATGGCCGGCAGATCGTCATGCACCAGCGAATAACCGTGCAGGCATTCGAGCGCGGCGCCGGCGAAAAGGGCGCCGGAGCGCCCGGCACCGAATAGCGCGGCAGTCTCGACCAGCAGGAACGGGCGCAGCCGCTTGCCGCCGTCGAGCACGGCGTGGCGCATGGCGGCGAGCAGGCGTTGCGGGCGCGCAATTTCCCCCGCCTCCGGCGCGGCGGCCAGCAGGCGGTCGAGCAAAACCTCGATTTCGGCGGCGACCTTGGCCAGCCGGTCGGCGAATTCTTCGGCGGAACGGGCGTCCATGCCGCCTTCATTAGCCTTAGCGCCGCACCGACCGCAAATGGCGGTCCGAATGGGTTAATGTCGGGCCATGTACCGGCCCGGCAAGCGTTTGACTTTTGCTCACGATATCTTGCGGCTGCCGCGGCTGGCACGGCCGCTGCGCTCGGTCGCTTTCGCCGTGCTGGCGCTGCTGGTGCTGCCTTATCTGATCGTGCCCTTCTATTCCTTCGGCGAGCCGGTCTCCACGGTGATGCTGTGGCGCCGCATGATCAACGAGCGCGTGCAGCGGGAGTATGTGCCGCTAACGCGCATCTCGCCGGCGCTCAAGCTTGCCGTGATCGTCGCCGAGGACAGCCGTTTCTGCACGCATCACGGCGTCGACTTCACGGAAATCCGCGGCGCGCTCGCCAAGGCCGACGATCTCGAGGATATACGCGGCAGTTCCACCATCACGCAGCAGGTGGCGAAAAACCTGTTTTTGTGGCCGGGGCGCAGCTGGCTGCGCAAGGCGCTGGAATTCCCGCTGGCGCTGTGGATCGACCTGGTGCTGTCGAAGCCGCGGATTCTGGAAATTTATCTCAATATCGCCGAATGGGGCCCGAACGGCGAATTCGGCGTCGAGGCCGGCAGCGAGCGCGCCTTCGGCAGGTCGGCGCGCGACCTCAGCCGCTACCAGGCGGCCCTGCTGGCGGCCGTTTTGCCGAGCCCCGCCACCCGCAACGCGCGCGCGCCTCACCCCGGTCTGCGCCGGCTCGCGGGCCTCTATGTCGCCCGCGCCGCGCACGCGCCGGAGGTGGCGGCCTGCGTCCGTGCAACCCCCTAGCCTTGGCCGGGGCCATCCTCTATAAGCCCGGCTTCATACCGACATTGCGACTTTCAGGAGTTCACGACCCATGGCTGTGCCGAAAAGAAAAACCTCGCCGTCGCGCCGCGGCATGCGCCGCTCCGCCGATGCGCTGAAACAGCCGACCTATGTCGAGGACAAGGATTCCGGCGAATTGCGCCGGCCGCACCACATCGACATGAAGACCGGCATGTACAAAGGCCGCCAGGTGCTGAAGGTGAAGACCGAGGCCTAGCAGAACGCAAACGGGGGGCCCTGCCATGTTCATGCTCGGCTTTCCGCTGCTGCTGGTCCCCGTCGCGATCTACAACATCGTCGCCTTCCTGATGCCGGGCGTGAGCTGGACTTCGACGCTTACCAGCGTGCACATGGTGTCCGGCGCCGATTGGCCCATGTCGGCCGGCGACATGCTCATTACGTTCGCGGTATTGGTGCTGTTCGGCGAAGTGGTGAAATCGACCCGCATCGGCATGCGCACCATCGTCGACCACGGCCTGTCGCTCATCCTGTTCCTTGGCATGCTGGTCGAGTTTCTGCTGGTGAAGCAGGCGGCAACCGCTACTTTCTTCCTGCTGCTGGTCATCGGCTTCATCGACGTGATCGGCGGCTTCGCGGTGACGCTGCGCTCGGCCCAGCGCAATCTGACGGTCGAAGGCGTCGAGCGCAGCGCTTGATCGCGAACAAGCATGTCGCGGACCTGACCCGCGGCGAATACCGGTTTCCGCACAAGATGACCTTCAGGAAAAAATGAGCCGCGATTTCCAGCTCCCCGGCCGCTCGCCCGTGATCGCCTGCGAAGGCATGGCTGTGACGTCGCATCCGCTCGCGAGCCTTGCCGCCGTCGAGGCGCTGCGCGCCGGCGGCAGCGCGGCCGATGCGGCGGTTGCGGCGGTCGCCGTGCTCTGCGTGGTCGAGCCGCACATGACCGGAATCGGCGGCGATTGTTACGGTCTGGTATCGCAACCGGGCAAACCGCTCTGGGGCTACAACGGCTCCGGCCGCGCCGGCGCCAGGGCGTCCTACGATGCTTTGCGCGCGCAGGGCCTGCGCGAGATCGGCAATTCGATCCACTGCGTCACCGTGCCGGGTGCGCCCGACGCCTGGGAGGCAATCCTCAAAGCGCATGGCCGCTTCGGCCTCGACCGCGCGCTGCAACCTGCGATCCGCCACGCCGAGGGCGGCTTTCCGGTCGCCGCCCGCGTCGCCTGGGATTGGCGCCGCTATGTCGGCAAGCTCAAGGCCGATCCCGGCGCGGCCAGGCATTTTCTGTTCGGCGGTGTGCCGCCGCAGGAAGGCGACGTGATCCGCTTGCCGGCGTTGGCGGGCACGCTCAAGACCGTCGCCGCCAGAGGCTCGCGCGCCTTCTATGAGGGCGAGATCGCGCAGGACATGGCGGCGACGCTTTCCGCGCGCGGCTCGTTTCTCACCGCAGACGATTTTGCGCGCCACCACGGCGATGTGGTCGCGCCGGTCTCGAGCAATTATCGCGGACTCGATCTCGTCGAACTGCCGCCGAACGGGCAGGGGCTCACCCCGCTGGTGATGCTCAACATCTTGGAGAATTTCGATCTCGCCGCACTCGATCCGCTCGGCCCCGAGCGTTTCCATCTGGTGCTGGAAGCCGCGCGCCTGGGTTTTGCGGTGCGCGATACCCATGTCGCCGACGCAGCGTATATGCGCGTTGCGCTCGCCGATCTGATTGACAAGGGCTTTGCGAAAAAGCTCGCCGCCAGGATCGACCTCAAGAAACGCGCCGCGCTGCCGGCGGCGCCGACGCCCGGCAGCGACACGGTCTATGTTTCGGTCATCGACCGCGACCGCATGGCGGTATCGTTCATCAACACGCTCTATTCGAATTTCGGCGCCGGCATCTGCAGCGAGAAGTCCGGCATTATGTTCACCAACCGCGGCGCCTGCTTCACGCTGGAGCCGGATCACCCCAATACATTCGGACCGGCCAAGCGGCCGCTGCACACCATCATTCCGGCGCTTGCCATGCGCAACGGCCGCTGCGACATGAGCTTCGGCGTCATGGGCGCGCATTACCAGCCGATGGGCCATGTGCAGATCGTCAACAACATGATCGACTTCGGCATGGACGTGCAGCAGGCGATCGACGCGCCGCGTTTCTTCTTCGAGGGCGAGGTAACGCTGGTCGAGCACGGCACGCCGGCCGCCACGATCGAAGGGCTCAAGGCGCGCGGCCACGACGTGGCCTATACGCCGACGCCCTGGGGCGGCGCGCAGACGATCAAGATCGACTGGGATCGCGGCGTGCTGATCGCGGGATCCGACCCGCGCAAGGACGGCTGCGCGCTGGGCTATTGATTGTCTAACCGAAACGCGTGAGCGCGATGACGGCCCGGTAGGCGGCCAGTGCGTCGCCTGGCTCGGCGCGCCGGCATTCGCAGGTTTGCGGATGCCGGTCCCTTGCCGCCAGCAACTGGGCGAGAAACGCCGCCTGGCGATATTGCGGGGTAGCGCGCGACGCGGCGGCCGGCCTCATCGCGACGAGCGCGCGGCTCCCGGCTGTCGGCTCTGCGGATACGGTTTCGCCGGCGGACGGTATCGCGCCGTCCATCCCGCATGCTTCTTTGTCGCTGTCGCCAGGCTGCATTGCGCTGTCCCGTTTTGGCACAGGTGCATGTTCTATACTCTGGTAGTCGCAAAGGCCGTGCCGCAGGCGTAACCTTGGGTTAATCCGCCTTATCCGCTCAGTTTTTCTAATTATTTATCGTTTGTTCGTAGCTTTGCGGCCTCACACAACGCCCGAACCAGCGCGGCGTTCCCAGAAAGGGGCAATAGTGGCCCGAATCGAACAAGCCGCCGGTGTCCCGGATGCCGCAGAGGTTCTCCGGTCGATCGGCGACGTCGCCTATGAATGGCGGCTCGACACCGACGCGTTGCGCTGGAGCGACAATGCCGCGGCGGTGCTCGGTCTTTCCGGCGTCGTTGAAATCGCCAGCGGGCGCCGCTATGCCCAGTGTGTCGAGGCCGAAGGCGGACAAAGCCGGATCGACGCCATCACCCAATCGGGCGGCAGCGACGATGGCGACGGCGTTCCCTTTCAGGTGCAATACGCCTTCCGGCGTGCCGGCGGCGAAGCCGTCTGGCTGGAGGACACCGGCCGCTGGTTCGCCGGCCCGGATGGCAAGCCGCTGCGGGCGCACGGGACGGTGCGCGTCATCGGCGAGCGCCACCAACGCGAGCGCGAGCTCATGCAGCTCGCCAAGTTCGATCCGCTCACCGGCGAGATGAACCGTGCGCATTTCGCCGAAGTGCTCGAGGCCAAGCTCGACGAAACGGTGCGCAGCCGCGGCTCTTTGGGCGTGCTGCTGGTCTCGATCGACCATCTCGCCCACCTCAACGAAGCCTATGGTTTCGACGCCGCCGAGGATGTGATCGCGGGGGTCGCCAAACGTATCCGCGCGCGCCTTCGCGGCAAGGATTGCATCGGCCGCTTCTCCGGCAACAAGTTCGGCGTCATCCTGAGCGGCTGCACGGCGGACGAATTGGCGGTTGCGGCCGAACGGCTGCTCGCCGGCGTGCGCGACGAGCCGGTACAGACTGCCGATGGCCCGGTCGCGGTGACGGTGACGGTTGGCGGCATCACCGCGCCGCGTCATGCCCGCAACGTGGCGGAAATTTTCAGCCGCGCGCAGGACGCGCTGCACGCCGCGCGCGCCAAGCGACACGGCTCGTTCATGCCGTATCGGCCGAACGTGGAGCGCGACGCGCTGCGCCGCGACAGCGTGCGGGCGACCGACGAAATCGTGGCCGCGCTCAACGAGCGGCGGATCGCGCTTGCATTCGAGCCGGTGGTCGTGGCGAAAACCCGCAACATCGCCTTCTACGAATGTCTCATCCGGGTGCAGCGGCCCGACGGCCGCATCGCGCATGCGAACGAGATCATCCCCGTGGCCGAGCGCATCGGGCTGATGCGCATGCTGGATTACCGCGTGCTCGAGCTGGTGGTGAACGAACTTGCCGCCGCGCCCGCGCTCACGGCGAGCGTCAACGTCTCGCCGGCTTCCACCGTCGATCCGGACTGGTGGGCGGGACTCGGCGCCATGCTGCGCGCCAATAGCAGCGCGGCCGAGCGGCTGATCATCGAGATTACCGAAACCGCCGCCATCCAGGATGTCGGCGACGCGCGCGGCTTCGTCGCCCGCGTCAAGGACCTCGGCTGCCGCATCGCCATCGACGACTTCGGCGCCGGCAATACCTCGTTCCGCAACCTGCGCAAGCTCGGCGTGGACATCGTCAAGATCGACGGCGCTTTCGTGCAAGGCATCGTCAAGTCGGGCGACGACCGCGCCTTCGTGCACACGCTCATCGATCTTTCGCGGCGGCTCGGTCTCAAGACGGTCGCGGAATGGGTGCAGGACGAGCAGGCCGCGCAGCTGCTCACGGATTGGGACTGCGATTGGCTGCAAGGCGCGCTGATCGGGCTCGCCGGCGACGGGCGGCCGTGGCTGAAGCCGCCGTCATTGCCCGGCGCGATGCGGCAATCGGTCTAGCGCTTTCGCGGGTCGGGTGCGCGTTATTCCTTGTTGCCCATCTTGTCGAGCCGCTTCTGCAACTCGTCGAGCTGGCGCTTGAGCTCGTCCATCTCGCCCCCCGATCCCTGCGGTTTGTCGGCCGCGGGCTTGGCCTGCCCGCGGGCAAACGGCGCGAACATGGCGAAAGTCTTCTCGAACATTTCCATGTTCCGCCGCACCTGATCCTCGAGCGGTCCAAAACCGGCGCCGCCGAAGGCCTGCGCCATTTGCTCGCGGAACTTGTCCTGCTGGCCGGTGAGCGACGACATCGATTGCTCGAGAAAACGCGGCACCAGCATCTGCATGCTGTCGCCGTAAAAGCGGATCAATTGGCGCAGAAAGGCGATGGGCAACAGGCTTTGCCCTTCCTTGTTCTCCTGCTCGAAAATGATCTGCGCCAACACCGAGCGCGTGATGTCCTCGCCGGTCTTGGCGTCGAACACCACGAAATTCTCGCCGGCCTTCACCATGGTGGCGAGGTCTTCGAGCGTCACGTAGGCGCTGGTTCCGGTGTTGTAGAGCCGCCGGTTCGCGTATTTCTTTATCGTGATCGGCTCTTTTTCGTCTGTCATGATCGCTGCAATCCCCCTGCCCAGAGGTTAAGCATAGCCGGTTTTCCACCATGCGGGCCACCGTTTTGTGGCGGCGCGGCAGGCCGCTTGGGCAGTGCGGCATATCGTGATGAAGGTCAAAAAACCGCCGATTCTTGGCGCTATCTTCAAATCACCCACTGTTGACAGGGCTGCCTCGGCTGCCGAGGATGCGGCATCGCCATATAGACAGCCTCGATACGCCATCGCCTGCCAAAGGAGTTTCGGATGAAGGACGATATTGTCATTGTCAGCGCCGCCCGCACGCCGGTCGGCTCGTTTAACGGGGCATTCGCCAGTCTGCCGGCCCACGAGCTCGGCAAAACCGCGATCAAGGCGGCGCTGGAGCGCGCCGGCGTCGAAGGCGCCCGCGTCAGCGAGGTCATCATGGGCCAGATCCTGACCGCAGGTCAGGGCCAGAACCCGGCCCGGCAGGCGTCGATCGCCGCCGGCATTCCCGTCGAAAGCCCTGCCTGGGGCGTGAACCAGCTATGCGGTTCCGGGTTGCGCTCAGTCGCCCTCGGCTATCAGGCGATCGTCAACGGCGACAGCGAGATCGTGGTGGCCGGCGGCCAGGAATCGATGAGCATGGCGCCGCACGCCCAGCATCTGCGCCAGGGCGTGAAGATGGGCGACTTCCAGATGGTCGACACCATGATCAAGGACGGGCTGTGGGACGCGTTCAACGGCTATCACATGGGCAACACCGCCGAGAACGTCGCCAAGCAATACCAGATCACCCGCCAACAGCAGGACGAGTTTGCCGTCGCCTCGCAGAACAAGGCGGAGGCCGCGCAAAAGGCCGGTAAGTTCAAGGACGAGATCGTCCCGGTCACCATCAAATCGCGCAAGGGCGACGTGGTCGTGAGTGCCGACGAATATCCCAAGCAAGGCGTCACGCTCGAATCCATTTCAAAACTGCGTCCGGCCTTCGAGAAGGACGGCACGGTGACCGCGGCGAGCGCCTCGGGCATCAATGACGGCGCCGCCGCCGTGGTGCTGATGAAGGCTTCGGAAGCCGCCAAGCTCGGCAAGACGCCGCTCGCGCGCATCGTGTCCTGGGCGCAGGCGGGCGTCGATCCATCGATCATGGGCACCGGGCCGATCCCGGCCTCGCGCGCCGCGCTCAAGAAGGCCGGCTGGAAGAAAGAGGACCTCGACCTGATCGAGGCGAACGAAGCCTTCGCGGCGCAGGCCTGCGCGGTCAACAAGGACCTCGGCTGGGACACCTCCAAGGTCAACGTCAACGGCGGCGCCATCGCCATCGGTCATCCGATTGGCGCCTCCGGCACCCGCGTGCTGGTGACGCTGCTGCACGAAATGCAGAAGCGCAACGCCAAGAAGGGCCTTGCGACGCTGTGTATCGGCGGCGGCATGGGTATCGCCATGTGCGTGGAGCGGTAAGACTTCGCAGCGCACAAAATCTGAATTGATTTATGTCATGGCCGGGCTTGTCGCCGCATGTCGGATTAACCCGGCATGCGGCCTCAAATAATTGCCCAACTCCGGCAAGCCGGAGTTGCGTGTGCCGTGCACGTCTTTAAGCTGTCATGAACACGACGTGGCCGGCTTTCAAACAAGCGCCGCCACGCAAGAAACGGATGGGAGGGGAAGGGCATGGCTCGCGTTGCGTTGGTTACGGGGGGTAGTCGCGGCATCGGCGCGGCGATCTCCAAGGCGTTGAAAGCCGCCGGCTACAAGGTTGCCGCCAATTACGCCGGCAACGACGAGGCGGCCGCGAAGTTCAAGGCGGAAACAGGTATTCCCGTTTTCAAGTGGGACGTATCGTCCTTCGAGGCATGCGCCGACGGCATCGCCAAGGTCCAGGCCGAGCTCGGTCCGGTCGAGGTGCTGGTCAACAATGCCGGCATCACCCGCGACGCCATGTTCCACCGCATGAAGCCCGACCAGTGGACGGCGGTCATCGGCACCAATCTCGGCTCGCTGTTCAACATGACCCGGCAGGTCTGGGAAGGCATGCGCGAACGCAAGTTCGGCCGCGTCATCAACATCTCCTCGATCAACGGCCAAAAGGGGCAGGCCGGGCAGGCCAATTACTCCGCCGCCAAGGCCGGTGAGCTCGGCTTCACCAAGGCTCTGGCGCAGGAAGGCGCGCGCGCCGGCATCACGGTGAACGCGATCTGCCCGGGCTATATCAACACCGAGATGGTGCAGGCGGTGCCGAAGGACGTGCTGGAAAAGAACATCCTGCCGCAGATCCCGATCGGCCGCCTGGGCGAGCCGGAGGAAATCGCGCGTTGCGTGGTGTTCCTCGCCGGCGACGACGCCGGCCTCATCACCGGCGCGACGCTGTCGGCGAACGGCGGGCAGTATTTCGCCTAGCGGCCGCGATCGGCTCGCGGACGGCATTTCCGTTCAGCGCGGCGCGGCCGGCGGATCGGGCGGCGCGTTGTCCGAAAAGACCACCCAGTCGCGCGTCAGCGCCCGCAAATCCGTACAGCCGGTGACGCCCATCATGCGCCGGATTTCGGCTTCCAGTATCTCGAGCGCGCGCGAAACGCCGGCTTCACCTGCGGCGGCGGCGCCGTAAAGCGTGGCGCGGCCGATCATCACTGCGTCGGCGCCGAGCGCCAGGCCCTTGAGCACGTCGCTGCCGCGGCGGAAGCCGCTGTCGACGATTACCGCGACGCGCTTGGCCGCGGCGGCGACGACCGCCGGCAGCACCTCGATCGGGGCCGGCGCGGCATCGTTGGCGATGCCGCCGTGATTGGACACGATCACCGCATCGGCGCCGCAGTCCGCGGCGAGCACGGCGTCGGCCGGATGCAGAATGCCTTTGACGATCAGCTTGCGCGGCCACAGCTCGCGCAGCCGGCGCAGGAAATCCCAGGTCATGGTGTCGTTCTTGACAAGATGGAGCCGCGATTCCGCGAGCGTCACGCCGTCGAGCGCCGGAATATTGACGTAACGCGGCAGACCGCCCCCGTCGCGCAGGTAGCGCCCCATGGTGCCGATCAGCCAGCGCGGATGGCAAAGCGCGTCCAGCATGTTGCGCGGCGTGAAGCGGACCGGAAAGGTCGCGCCGTTGCGCACGTCCCATTTGCGGCTGTAGTTGACGATGCTGTCGACGGTCAGCACCAGCGCTTCGAAGCCGGCGTCGCGCGCCCGCAACGCCGACTTTAGCGAGGTTTCGAGATCGCGCCAGACATAAAGATGAAACCACTGGCGCCCGCCGCCGTCCTTGAGGACCGTCTCCATCGCGGTATTGGACGTGCTCGCCAGTGTGAACGGAATGCCCGCCTTGGCGGCGGCGCGGGCGAGCGCGATCTCGCCGCGATACCAGACATAGCCGGCCGGTCCCGTGGGTCCGATGACCAGCGGCAGCTTCTGCCGGACGCCGAGCAGCGTGACGGCCGGGTCGCGTCCCGACACATCGACGAGCACGCGCGTGCGCAGCTTGATGCGCTCGATCGCCGCGCGGTTGTGGCGCAGCGCGACGTCGTCCTCGTTGCCGCGGTCGATGAAATCGAACAGGGACCTCGGCAGGCGCCGGCGCGCCATCTGGCGCAGGTCCTCGATATCGAGCGCCGCAAGCGACAGGTCGGTCATGACATGGATTCCACGCGCAGCGTTCAGCGCCCGCGCTTGCGTTTCCTGCCGGCCGGCCGGCGGCTTTTGGCGATCGTCCGCTTCGGCTTGTCGGGCCGCCAGGCGCCTTCCGCCTTGTCGAGCCGCACCGACCAGTATTCGAAGGCGCGCGCGACCGGGCCGGGGCGCAGGTTATATTCGCCGGCGAGCGCGGTTTCGGCGGTGTTAAGCGGCGAGACGTGGCCGAGGGTATAGGCCTGGATCTGCATCGCCGCATTGCGCGCGGTGTAGATGGTGCGGAAGGCGAGCTCCTCCAGCGTCGTGCCGGCGACCGTGGCGCCGTGCCGGCGCATCAGCACGATCCAGTGCGGTCCCAAGGCGCGGGCGAGCGAAGCGCCTTCCTCGGGCTTGGCCACGATCAGCGTGGTATCGCCGAATTCGTCGCGCGCATCCCAGAATGGCACCTCGGCGCCGAGCGTGGCGCCGAGATGGTAGACCGGCTTGAGCACGACCCCGGAAATGCAGAACGGCAGGATCGAGGGCGCGTGATGGTGGCACACCGCATTCACTTCCGGCCGCGCCTTGTAGATTTCGCCGTGAATGACGCGCTCGCCGTAAAGCCGCGCTTCGATCGGCCTGACGATCTGCGAATCGAGCGTGAATTCGTGGATATCGTCCGGCTGCACCAGCTCGGGCCCGCGCGAACGCGACATCAGGTAGCGCGTCGGATCGGTCGGATGGCGCATGGTGACGTGGCCGAAAGCGTCGAGCACGCCCTCGTTGGCGATCATGCGGTTGGCGCGCGCGAGTGCCTCGCGCGCCTGGTCGAGTTTTGCTGGCACTGGCGTTTCCCCAAATTGTCCGGCCCTGCGTTTTATCGCGTTTATCGGCCCGGCTTCCAGCCCTGCGGCGCGAGCTCGAAGCCGTCGAAGGAAAAGCCGGGCGCCACCGTGCAGCCCACCAGCGTCCAGTCGCCGGTCGATTCCGCCGCCTGCCAGGCGCGCGCCGGCACGGTGAATTGCGGCGCCTCGCCGGCATGGATGCCGGCGCCGAGCCGCACGATCTCCTCCTTGGCGCCGTCCACGACTTCGAGCTTGAGCGGGCTGCCTGCGTAATAATGCCAGATTTCGACCGCGTCGATGCGGTGCCAGTGCGAGCGCTCGCCGCGCCCGAGCAGGAAATAGATCGAGGTGGATGCGGCGCGGCCGTCGATCACGCGCGGATCGCGGAAGGTCTCGCGGTAGTGGCCGCCTTCCGGGTGCGGCTTGAGATTGAGCGCGCGGATGATGTCGGTGGCGGTGGGCATGCGCGCCGTCAGAATTTGTTCTTCCTCGCCCTTATTTCGGCGAATACCTGCGAGGCCTCCTTGCCGACCATGCCGATGCCGGCGGCGACTTCCGGCAGATCGGCGCGCAGGAACGGATTGGCGAGTTTCTCGTCGCCGATGGTGACGGGAATGGTCGGTTCGCCTTCCTGGATTTGCTGGCGCACCTGCGCCTCGCGCGCCGCCAGCACCGGATTGTTCGGCTCGATAGTGAGGGCAAACCTGATGTTGGCGGCGGTGTATTCGTGCCCGCAATAAATCTCGGTGTCGTTCGGCAGGTCGCGCAGCTTCAGGAGCGAGCGCCACATCATGCCGGGCGTGCCCTCGATCACGCGGCCGCAGCCAATGGAAAACAGCGTGTCGCCAACAAAGGCGAGCTTGTCGGCGTGGAACCAATAGGAGATGTGGCCATTGGTGTGGCCGGGCGTCTCGATCACATTGGCCGAGAGCTTGCCGACCGTCACCTTGTCGCCCTCGCGCACGGTCTGGTCGACCGCGGGAATCTTGTCGGCCTCCGCGCTCGGGGCCACCACGCGGCATTTGTATTTTTGCTTCAGCGCCACGATCCCGCCGGTGTGGTCGGCGTGATGGTGGGTGACGAGGATGTCGGTGAGCTTCCAGCCGGCGGCCTTGAGCGCGGCTTCGACCGGCGCCGCCTCGGGCGCGTCGATCGAGGCAGTGGCGCCGCTTTCCGGGTCGTGCAGCAGCACCCCGTAATTGTCCTTCAGGCATAGAAACAGGCTTGTTTCCGCGGGCATGGCGGTCCTCGTCGATGTGCAGGTGGCGTTAACCGTAGCATGCGGTTGCACCTGAGTGCACGCGCCGGCCCGCCGGAGCGCGCGCGATTTGCCGCGGCAATTCGTGGTAGTTTCGTCCCATGTCGATCGACGTCGTGGACCTGCGCAATTTTTACGGCCAGCGCCTGGGCGTTGTCGCCCGCCGCTTCGTCGGGCGCGGCGTGCGCGGCGTGTGGAAGGACACCGCCGGCCAGCGCGTGCTCGGCATCGGCTACACCACGCCTTACCTCGGCCTGTTCCGCGAGGACGCCGAGCGCTGCCTCGCCTTCATGCCGGCCGGGCAGGGCGTGCTGAAATGGCCGACCACGCGGCCGGCGCTGTCGGCGCTGGTGGACGAGAACGAATTGCCGCTGCCCGACAACGCGGTCGACCGCGTGCTCTTGGTGCATGCGCTGGAGATGACGCACGACCCGGCCGTGCTGTTGCGCGAGGTGTGGCGGGTGCTGGCTTCCGGCGGGCGGCTGCTGGCGGTGGTGCCGAACCGGCGCGGATTATGGGCGCGCATGGATACGACGCCGTTCGGCCACGGCCGGCCCTATTCGCGCTCGCAGATCAACCAGCTTTTGCGCGAAACCTGGTTCACGCCGACCGGCTGGAGCGAGGCACTCTATGTGCCGCCGGTGCCGCGCGGCTGGTTCCTGCGCTCGGCGGTGGCGTGGGAACGGACCGGCTCGACGCTGTCGGCGCCGTTTGCCGGCGTGCATCTGGTGGAAGCGGTGAAGCAGGTCTACCGCGCGATCCCCGCGCGCCGCGTCAAGCGGCGGCTGGTGCCGGCGCTCGAACCCGCACTCGCACCGTCGCCGGGCACCTAGCGCAGCATCTGTTCGTCCGCGCAAAAGCGGCGGCGCGACGCGCGCGCTCGTCAGCAAGGATGAATTTCCCGATTCCCGCCGGTGCGGGAATGCGCGGTGTGCGGGAGGTTACTCCGGCTGGTCGCCGCCGCCGCCGCCGCCGTCGCCCGGCACCGGCTGCGGCGCCGCGCCTTGCGTGTTGCCGAAATTGTCCGGGCGGTCGCCGCGATAGCCGCCGCCGCGATGCCGCCGCCGCCGGCGGTGGCCGAAACGATCCTGATTGCGGTCGCCCTGCTCGTGGCCATTTTGCCCGTAGCCCTGATTGGGATTGCCGCCCGCATTGGGCTGCGGCTGGCCGCCGGTGATGAAAGCAGGCAGGCCGTTGGGGTCAGCATTGCCCGGCACCGGCGGTTGCGCATAAGGCGGCTGCTGCGGACGATTCTGCTGCTGGTCGCGCGGCGGAAACGGCTGCGCGTCGCGCGGCAGATAGGGCTGCGCCTGTTGCGCTTGCGGCGCCTGCGGCGCGTAGCTCGGCTCGTTCTGGCCCATATAGGGCTGACCGTCGTCGCCTTCGTCGTCGTAGTTGTCGTCGGCGGCGCCCTGCGCGCCGCTCTGGCCGGTTTGCGGCTGCGCGTTGTAATAGGGGTTCTGCTGGCGGAACTGTTCCTGCGCGGCGGCGATCAGGCGGAAATAATGTTCGGCGTGCTGGTAGTAGTTCTCCGCCGCCACCGGATCGCCCGAGCCCTGCGAGTCGCGCGCGAGTTGGATATATTTCTCCGCGATATGCGAGGCGGTGCCGCGGATTTTGACGTCGGGCCCGTTCGACTCGTAAACCCGCGTCAGCGGGTTCTGGCTTTTGCGGTGAGGATTGTTGTTGTTCCGTCCCCGCATGCGCTTCTGACCGTTTCTCATGATGTACCCGTTCGCCGCCCTTTCGCTTTGCTCGCTAACGTTTGCCAACTCTTGGCGTTGTCCGCCGATTGCTCATGTGAACCCGCAAGTCCAAACGGATATTCCTGCGCGGCCGGACCTGCATCGGATGCCCGCGCGAAGTTTCGAATGCCTGCGATCTTTATCGCGATTGCTACAGCAACCCCATAGCCGCGATACTGTCGCGGCGTTGCCAACCTCTCGTTACGCACATCGGCAAGTTGCCAAAATCTGATGCGCCCAACCGGTGAAGCGTTCGAACCCGTACCTGGCGATTTCGTTTGCCGTCTGCTCAGAAGCGGCGCTTCGTCATCGTCCAATCATCATCGGTATCGCACCGCCGCCGCACAGAGCCGCTGCTCAGGGGTTCTTGGCGATGCAAACCTCACGGGTCGATTCCGTTGACGGGAAGCTAGTCGTTTCCGCGCCACATTCCAAGCGATATTTTCAGCCTGCAACGGTGCTCTGCGCTTTTCGCCCAATCGAAATACGACCGGTTTATGGCAAAAGAATCGCGTCAAGCGCGCGTGGGATTCCGGCCAAATCCTTGCGCGTCGTGCCGGGGCACAAGCCGGCTGCGGTGAACAACCCGCGAACTGACGCGTCCTGCCCGGCGCCCAGTTCGACGACGAGGCGTCCACCCGGCGCGAGCAGGCGGCGGGCGTCGGCGGCAATCGCGCGGTAACCATCAAGGCCGTCGTCGCCGCCATCGAGCGCCAAAGCCGGATCGTAGTCGCGCACTTCCGGCGCCAGCCTCGCGATGTCGCCGCGCGCTACATAGGGCGGGTTCGACACGATCAGATCGAACGGACCCGGCACCCCCGCCGCGATATCGCAGACGACAAAAGTGCAGCGGCGGTCAACATCAATGCGTTCGGCATTCGCGCGCGCGACCTGCAAGGCAGCATCGCTGATGTCGGTGCCGACGCCGGTGGCGTTGCGCAGTTCGCCGATAAGCGCCAGCAGCAGCGCGCCCGAGCCGGTGCCGATGTCGAGAAGGCGCAGCTTCGCCGTCTGCAAACCCGCGCGCTTGACGATGTCGAGTGCGGCTTCGACCACGGTTTCAGTTTCCGGCCGCGGTACCAGTACCGCCGGCCCGATTTGCAACGTCAGATTCCAGAATTCCTTGACGCCGAATATGCGCGCCACCGGCTCGCGACTGAGCCGGCGCGCAGCGAGCGCCTCGATCGCCCTGCATTCATCTTGCGTCAGCGCGCGCTCGCCGCCGGCGATCAGCGCGGCGCGGTCGATGCCGAGCGCATGCCCGACCAGCAAGCGTGCGTCGGTTGCCGCCGAATCGATGCCGGCCGATCGGAATCTCTCCGTCAGCTCGCGCCGGATCGTGGCGATGCCGCGCGTTGTGGCGAGCATCACGTCGCGCCTTCCGCCGCCAGCAGCTCGGCCTGGTGTTCGGTGATGAGCGCATCTACGATTTCGTGTAGCGCCTCGCCTTCCATCACCTGCGGCAGCTTGTAGAGCGTCAGGTTGATGCGGTGATCGGTGACGCGGCCTTGCGGAAAATTATAGGTGCGGATGCGCTCGGAGCGGTCGCCGGAGCCAATCTGCCCGCGCCGCTCGGCGGCGCGTTCGGCGTCGAGCTTGCTGCGCTGCTGGTCGTAAAGTTTTGCCCGCAGCATGGTCATCGCCTTGGCCTTGTTCTTGTGCTGCGAACGCTCTTCCTGCACGAACACGACGATGCCGCTCGGCAGGTGCGTGATGCGGATGGCGGATTCGGTCTTGTTGACGTGCTGGCCGCCGGCGCCTTGCGCGCGCATGGTGTCGATCTTGAGGTCCTTCTCGTCGATGGCGACGTCGACGTCTTCCACTTCCGGCAGCACCGCGACGGTGGCGGCCGAGGTGTGGATGCGCCCGGACGCCTCGGTGTCGGGCACGCGCTGCACGCGGTGAACGCCGGATTCGAATTTCAGCTTGGCGAACACGCCGCGGCCGCGCACTTCAGCGACGATTTCTTTGAAGCCGCCCTTGCTGCCCTCGCTCATCGACAGGATTTCCGTCTTCCAGCCCTGGCTGGCGGCGTAGCGCTCGTACATGCGGAACAGGTCGCCGGCGAACAGCGCGGCCTCGTCGCCGCCGGTGCCGGCGCGGATTTCGAGGATGGCGTTGTGGTCGTCCATCGCATCTTTCGGGATCAAAGCGAGCTGGAGCTGCTTTTCGAGCCGCTCGCGGCGCGCCAGCAGGGCGAGCTTCTCCGCGTCGGCAAGCTTGCGCATCTCGGCGTCGGTTGCCGGGTCGGCGCCGAGCGCATCGAGATCGGCGATCTCGGCGCAGACCGCGCGATAGGCCCTGATCGCCTCGACCACGGGGCCGAGCTCGGCGAATTCGCGCGACAGCTTGACGTAGTCGTCGCGGCCCAGATTGGTCGCCAGCTCGCTTTCCACCATTTCGTGGCGGGCGAGCAGGGCGTCGAGCTTCTGTTGCGGCAGCGCGATCAAAGCTGCAATCCCTCGGCCGCCGCGAAGCCCTCGAGCTTGTGGCGGATCGACACGCTGCCGACCGGCTGCTGCAGGAGCGGCAGGATGGCGCTCTCGCCCTTGCGGCAATCGAGGTCGACGAGCAGCGCCTTGACCGGGCCGACCGCCGACGGCGACAGCGACAGCGAACGGTAGCCGAGGATCGCCAGCGCCAGCGCGCCGATCGGCTGCGAAGCGAGCTCGCCGCACAGTGCCACCGGCTTGCCGTGCTTGCGGCCGATGTCGGCGATGTCTTTCAGCGCACGCAGCACTGGCGCCGACAGCGGATCGAAGCGGTGCGACACCCGCGCATTGCCGCGGTCGGCGGCATACAGGAACTGCATCAGGTCATTGGAGCCGACCGACAGGAAATCGACGCGGCCCATCAGTTCGTCGAGCTGGAACAGCAGCGCCGGAACTTCGAGCATGGTGCCGATCTGCACGCGCTCGGGCAGCGCGTGGCCGTGGCGGCGCAGATGCGTCAGCTCGACCTCGACCAGCGCCTTGGCCTTGTCGAACTCCTCCACCATGGCGATCATCGGGAACATGATGCGCAATTCGCGCCCGCCGGCCGCGCGCAGCAAAGCGCGCACCTGCGCGCGCAAAAGCCCGGGGCGGTCGAGGCCGAGCCTGATGGCGCGCCAGCCCAGCGCCGGATTCTCCTCCTCGATGTTGCGCATATAGGGCAGCACCTTGTCGCCGCCGATGTCGAGTGTGCGGAAGGTGACCGGGCGCTTTCCGGCGGCATCGAGCACGGCGCGGTAAAGTCCGAGCTGATCGTTGGTGCGCGGCAGGGAGTCGGCGACCATGAATTGCAATTCGGTGCGGAACAGCCCGATGCCGGCGGCGCCGGTCTCGTCGAGATGCGGCAGGTCGATGGTAAGGCCAGCATTGATCATCAACGCCATCTTGTGGCCGTCCTTGGTGACGCAGGCGCGGTCGCGCAACGCGCGATATTGCGCCTGCCTGCGGGCGCGCAATTTGACCCGCTCGGCATAGGCGGTTTCGATGTCGGCGGGCGGGCGCATGTGCACGTCGCCGGTGGCGCCGTCGACGATGATGGCATCGCCCGGCTCGACCAGGCCGGTGGCATTGGAGATTTCGCCGACCGCCGGGATTCCGAGCGCGCGCGCCACGATGGAGACATGTGAGGTCGGCCCGCCTTCCTCCAGCACCAGGCCGCGCAGTCTTTTCCTGTCGTAGTCAAGCAGCGCCGCCGGTCCCATCGAACGCGCCACCAGAATGGCGTTCTCCGGCAATTGCTCGCGCGAGGGCGCATGATCCTGCCCCATCAGCACGCGCATCAGCCGGTTGGCGAGATCGTCGAGATCGTGCAGGCGGTCGCGCAAATAGGGATCGGATGCGCGCAGCATGCGCGCGCGCGTGTCCGACTGCACGCGCTCGACGCCGGCCTCGGCGGTGAGGCCGGTCGCCACCGCTTCGCGCATCTTGTGCAGCCAGCCCTGGTCGTAGCCGAACATGCGATAGGCTTCGAGCACCTCGCGATGCTCGCCGCCTTCCGCCATTTCGCCGTGATCGAGCAGGCGGTCGAGATCGGCGCGGAAGGTGGCGATGGCGGCGTCCAGCCGCTTGAGTTCCTTCGGCACGTCGTCGGCGATCACGTTGGTGATGACCACGCGCGGCTCGTGCAGCACCACATGGCCGAGCGCGATGCCGTCGGACAGCGCGGTGCCGGTATGCTTGATGGCGTGGCGGGCGACCGGCTCGGCGCCGGGACGGGCGAGCGCGGACAACTCGCCGGAGGCGATCATCTCGGCGAGCACCATCGCCGTGGTTTGCAGCGCCTCTTCTTCTTCTTCCGTGTAGGTGCGCCGGGCGCGGTTCTGCACCACCAGCACGCCGAGCGTATTGCCGGCGCGCAGGATCGGCACGCCGAGGAACGAGTGGTAGATTTCTTCGCCGGTTTCCGGCCGGAACGAGAAGGCCGGGTGGGCCTGCGCATCCGACAGGTTCATCGGATTGGCTTCGCTCGCCACCAGGCCGACCAGGCCCTCGTCGGCCTTGAGCACGGTCTGGTGCACGGCTTCGTGCTTCAAGCCTTCGGTGGCGTATAGCTCGAGGGTTCCGTCTACGCGCAGCACGTAGACAGAGCACACTTCCGCCACCATGTTGGCGGCGATAAGCACCACCACCTTGTCGAGGCGATCCTGCGCGCTGACCGGCTCCGCCATCACCTCGCGGAGCCTGCGTAACAGCACGCGCGGACCGCCCAGCGCGCCACGCATCGTATAATCCTTCAGCCGCGGTTTCCGACCGCGGCTTTCGTTTACGGCCCGATCATGTACGAATAGCGACCGCGGGCACCCGGGGAACCCGCGGCGGATTTGCCCAGCCTATAGCGAATGGCCCATGCAAGGGGCAAGCCAAACCGACTCGCCGCCCGCGGCTGTCCACGCACCGCACTGCGGCATAAAGCCGAACCGTGCCGCAGCTTCCTTGCCGGCACGGGGAATGCGGCGACGGATGGCGCAGGGACGCGATGAACCGGGACATCTGCTTTAGCGCGGCCCGCGCCGGGGTGAAACTCGCCTGTGAACCGAGCGGCGAAGGGTTCCGCTCGTCATGCCGGCGGCATGGTTAACCTGCCGCGCGCTACGCCTTGTCGAGGCCGTACAGCGCATGCAGCGTGCGCACCGCGAGATCGGTCTGCGCGGCGCTGATCAGCACCGAGAATTTGATCTCGGAGGTCGTGATGGCGAGGATGTTTATCTTCTTTTCGGCGAGCGCCTTGAAGGCGCCCGCCGCGACGCCGGCGTGGCTGCGCATGCCGATGCCGATCACCGACACCTTGGCGACGTCGGTCGCCCCGTCGAGTCGCTCGAAGCCGATCGTCTTCCTCGCCTTGTCGAGGGTGACGCGGGCGCGCTCGTAGTCGGCCGACGGCACGGTAAATGTAAGATCGGTGGTGGCGCCGTCGGCGGAGACGTTCTGCACGATCATGTCGACATTGATGTTGGCATCGGCGAGCGGGCCGAAGATGGCGGCGGCGACCCCGGGCTTGTCCTGCACGCGGCGGATCGAGATCTGCGCCTCGTCCTTGGAAAAGGCGATCCCGGTGACGGTTTGCTGTTCCACGATGTCTCCCTCGTCGCAAATGAGCGTACCCGCCGGCGGCTTCGCAGGATCGATGTCTTCCGGCTTCTCGAAGCTCGACCGCACCATGATCGGCACATTATGCACCATGCCGAGCTCGACCGAGCGCACCTGCATCACCTTGGCGCCGAGCGAGGCAAGCTCGAGCATTTCTTCGTAGGCGATCCTGTCCATGCGGCTCGCTTTCGGCACCACGCGCGGATCGGTGGTGTAGACGCCGTCGACGTCGGTGTAGATGTCGCAGCGCATGGCGCCGATGGCGGCGGCAATGGCCACCGCCGAGGTGTCCGAGCCGCCGCGGCCGAGCGTGGTGATGCGGCCGGTCTCCTTGTTCAGGCCCTGGAAGCCGGCGATCACGGCGACCTGCTGCATGTCCTTGAAGCGGCGGATCAGCTCGGCGCCGTTGACGTTGAGAATGCGCGCGGCGCCGTGCGCGTTGTCGGTCAGGATTGGCAATTGCCAGCCCTGCCAGGAGCGTGCATTGACGCCCATGCCTTCCAGCACGATGGCGAGCAGCCCGGCGGTCACTTCCTCGCCGGTCGCTACCACCGCGTCGTATTCGCGCGCGTCGTGCAGCATGGCCGCGTCGCGGCACCAGGCTACGAGCTGGTTGGTCACCCCCGCCATGGCCGAAACCACGACGGCCACGTCATGGCCGGCGTCGACCTCGCGCTTGACGTGGCGCGCCACGTTGCGGATGCGGTCGAGATCGGCGACCGAGGTACCGCCGAATTTCATCACCAGGCGAGCCATGACGTAAGAAAACCTGCCGTTTTTGGATGCGCCAAGAGGCGCTGACTAGCAGCCGGCTGCGCCGGTCGCAAAAGGCGCGTATACATACCGGCGGGGTGCCGGGACTGCAATATAAGGGCCTGCTGGCGATGCGATATATCGAGCGAATCCTGCAGCCGGGCGAGAAGGTGCTGTATTATGGCCGCCTGCATTGGATCATCTACCTTCCAGCGATGCTGATACTGCTGCCGACGATCGGCGCGCTGGTCATGTTGGCCAACGCGCAAAGCGGCAGCCCGGCCGCATTGAGCTGGCTCATCGCGGCCGTCGTCTTCGCGCTCGCGGCCCTCGTCATGCTGGCTTCCGCCTGGTTTCGTCGCTGGACCACCGAGATCGACGTGACCGACCGGCGCGTCGTGTACAAGCGCGGCTTCATCAAACGCCACACGGTCGAAATGAACATGGACAAGGTCGCCAGCGTCGATGTCGATCAATCGATTTTCGGCCGCATGCTCAATTTCGGCGACATCACGATCCACGGTACCGGCGACAGCGAAGTCATCGAGCGGCTGCACAATATCGGCGCGCCGCTCCAATTGCGCAATCAAGTGACCGCCCGCTGAACGAATGGCAACGAAGCAGCGCAGCCCTTCCATCGACCGCGCGGAAGTCGACCGTTTTTCCCGCCACGCCGCCGACTGGTGGGATGCGCGCGGACCGATGGCGGCGCTGCACAAATTCAATCCGGTCCGCCTCGCCTATATCCGCGACAAAGCGGCCGAGCGCTTTTCCCGCGACGCCAGGAAGCTCGACTGTCTTGCCGGTCTGCGCATGCTCGATATCGGCTGCGGCGGCGGCATTCTGTCCGAGCCGCTGGCGCGGCTCGGCGCGCAGATGGTGGGCGCCGATCCTTCGTCCGAGAACGTCGCGGCGGCGAGCGCGCATGCGCGCGACAGCGGCGTCAGCGTCGACTACCGCACCGCCACGGCGGAGGAACTCGCCGCGCAAGGCGAGCGGTTCGACGTGGTGTTGGCGATGGAAGTGGTCGAGCACGTCACCGATGTCAATGCGTTCGTCGCCACCTGCGCGTCCATGGTCAGGCCGGGCGGGCTGATGTTTGCCGCCACGCTCAACCGCACACTGAAGAGCTTTGCGCTTGCCATTGTCGGCGCCGAATATGTGCTGCGCTGGCTGCCGCGCGGCACGCATCAGTGGGACAAGTTCGTCACCCCTGCGGAACTCGAGCTTGCCTTCGAGCACGGCGGTTTGCGGGTGGTGGGCGAGCGCGGCGTGATCTACAATCTGCTCGCCGACCGCTGGCAATTGTCGTCGGACATGGACGTAAACTACATGCTGGTGGCGGAACGCCCGGAAATGAAAGGAGACGCCGCATGATCCTCGAACTGGTCGAATTCAACTCGCCGAAGGGATGGACCCGGCAGGAAGTGGCGGAAGACGCCCGTCACGTCATCCCGCGTTGGCAGGCCAACAAGGAATTGCTGCGCAAGCATTTCCTGCTCGAACTCGACGGCAAGACCGGCGCCGGCGTCTATATCTGGCCCTCGCTCGATGCCGCGCGCAGGGCGCATGACGAGGCCTGGCGGCAGTCGATCATCAAGCGCACCGGCGCCGCGCCGAGTATTCGTTATTTCGATCTGTTCCTGCTGATCGACAACGAGAAGGGCACGGCCACCGAATTCCCCGCGGCGGCGGAATTGGCCGCCGCATAGCGGCCCTGCCGTTGCCGGGCTTGACCCGGCAATCCGCGAGGCTCCAAAGCAGGCACTTATAATCGCAAGCCTTCCGTAATCGGGCGGGCGTCATGGATGCGCGGGTCGAGCCCGCGCATGATGAGGCTGGGACATGCTCTGGGCCGTCTTCACCATCATCGCCGCGGCGGCGCAGACCGCGCGCAACGCCATGCAGCGCGAATTGACCGCGAGCCTCGGCACGGTCGGCGCAACGCACGTGCGCTTCCTGTTCGGCTTTCCCTTCGCGCTCATATTCCTCGCCGGTGTATTGGCCGTGACCGGCGCGCCGCTGCCGCATCCGGGGCCTGGCTTCTGGCCGTGGATCTGCGACGGCTTCCTGGCGCAGATCGCCGCCACCGCGCTGATGCTCAAGGCGATGAACGATCGCTCCTTCGTCGTCACCATCGCCTATATCAAGACCGAACCGGTGCAGGTCGCGCTATTCGGCTTTGTGCTGCTCGGCGACAGGGTGACGCCGCTGCTGGCGCTGGCCATCGTTGTCGCCACCGCCGGCGTCATCGTGATGTCGCTCAAGCCGGGCGCCGCGCAAGCGGGCGGCATGAAGCCGACGCTGCTCGGGCTCGTTTCCGGCGGCATGTTCGGCCTGTCGGCCATCGGTTACCGCGGCGCCATCCTCGATCTTCACCTCGCCAATTACGTGGTGGCGGCGACTTACACGCTCGCCGTCGGTTTGATCCTGCAATCGGCGCTGCTTTCGGCCTATCTCGGCCTGCGCGATCCGGCGGTGCTGAAGGCGATCTTCCGCGCCTGGCGGCCGTCCGTCTTTGCCGGCTTCATGGGCGCGCTCGCCTCGCAATTCTGGTTCCTCGCCTTCGCCATCGCCACCGCGGCGAGCGTGCGCACGCTGGCGCTGGTCGAGGTGCTGTTCGCGCAGGCGATCTCGAAATTCGTGTTGAAGCAGCCGACCACCGCGCGTGAAGCCGTCGGCATCGTCATGATCGTTCTTGGCGTGGGCCTGCTGGTGTGGGCGCACTGAGCGCCCGCGCCCGCTACGAAGGCAGGCCGTGGACGAACGCCGTCAGTTCCGCTCGTCCGGCAAGATCGGCAGCGGGTGGAATTCGATGCCTTCCTCGGCGAGGCGCTTAGCTTCGTCCGGCGAAGCCTCGCCATAGATCGAGCGGTGCGCGGCCTCGCCATAGTGCATCTTGCGCGCTTCCTCGGGGAATTTCGCCCCGACATGGTCGGCGTTTTTGGTGAGCTGGTCGCGCAGTTCCTTGAGCTTGGCGCGCACTTCTTTTTCCTGCGGCGACAGCATGGCGACCGGCGCTTTTTCCGGCTCGGCCACGGGGGCGGCCGGCGGCTCGGCCGGTCTGGCGCGCTTTTTCGCCCCGGCGATGCGCGGCGCCATGATCGCTTTTTCGACCTTGGCCGAATTGCATTGCGGGCAGGTAACGAGGCCGCGCGCGGCCTGCTTGTCGTAGGCCGTCGAATCGGCAAACCAGCTTTCGAAGGCGTGGCCCTTGTCGCAGACGAGCGCGTAGTGGATCATTCGGCGCCCCTGACCATATGCAGGTGGGTCGGCTCGGCCATCGGCTCGACGATCTCGAAGCGGCGGCCGTGCTGCAGCGATGGAATCCGCGCGCGTGCTTTCGCCACCTGTTCCGGATCGATCTCGGCCATCGCCACTCCCGGCTCGGTCCCGCCTTCCGCCAGAATGCGGCCCCAGGGGTCAACGATCAGTGAATGGCCGAAGGTCTCGCGGCCGTTTTCGTGCTTGCCGCCTTGCGCAGCGGCGAACACGAAGCAGCCGTTCTCGATGGCGCGGGCGCGGAGCAGCACGTGCCAGTGCGCCTCGCCGGTTTGCCGGGTGAAAGCCGAGGGGATCGTCAGCATGGTGGCGCCGGCTTCCGCCAGCGCGCGGTAGAGCGCCGGGAAACGCAGGTCGTAGCAGACGGTAAGGCCGAGCCGGCCCCACGGCAGATCGCTCAACACCGCCTGTTCGCCCGGCCGATAGGTGTTCGACTCGCGATAGCTTTCGCCGCCTTCGAGATCGACGTCGAACATGTGGATTTTGTCGTAGCGCGCCGCGATGTCGCCCTTGGGGTCGATCAGGATCGAGCGGTTGGCGGCGCGGTTGGACGAAAGCTTGATCGCCAGCGATCCGAGATGAATATAAATCCCAAGCTTGCGCGCCAGCTCGCGGAATGTGGCGAGCGAGGTGTCGGCTTCTTCCTCCACAATGGTGGCGAGCAGCCGGTCGCGCTTGACCTCCATGATGTTGGTCATTTCCGGCGTCAGCACATAATCGGCGCCGGCCGATTTCGCCTCGCCGATCATGCGCACGGCGGCTTCCATATTGGCGGCGGGCGCCAATCCGGAGCGCATCTGGATCATCGCGGCCTTGAAAGCGGAGGCGGTCATGCCAGGGTCCCGTCGCTTTTGAGCAGTGCATCGAGTTTGCCGGCGCGATCCAGCGCGTGCAGCTCGTCGCTGCCGCCGACATGCAGGCCGCCGATGAAAATCTGCGGCACGGTCGTTCCGCCATTCGCGCGTTCGATCATTTCGCTGCGGCGCTCCCAGTCGCGGCCGAGGTCGATTTCGGTGAAGGCCGCGCCCTTGCGTTTCAGCAGGGCTTTGGCCGCATGGCAATAGCCGCAATAGCGGGTGGTATAAATTTCGATAAGCGGCATGTCGGTTTGTGAGCGTCCTGCGGCGATCCGGCCCCGGTTATATGGGACTGCGCATGGCGGCGACAACCCGGGCGAATACCAGCACATCGACATGGGCCGCCCCGGCGCGCAGCAATGCGCGGGCGCACGTGTCGGCCGTGGCGCCGGAAGTGAGCACGTCGTCGATCAGCACCAGCCGGCGGCCGGCGATCTCGGCTTTTGCCCGGGGCGGCACGCGGAACGCGCCCTGCACATTGTCGGCGCGCTGCGTCTTCGACAGCCCGACCTGCTGCGGCGTCGCCCGCACGCGGGCAAGCGCGTCATGCAGCACCGGCACGCCGCATAGCTGCGAAACGGCGCCGGCCAGCGTCGCCGACTGGTTGAAACGGCGCGCCCACAGGCGACGCCAATGCAGCGGCACCGGCAGCAGCGCGTCGGCCTCCTTAAGCAGTTCGCGCCCGGCGCGCGCCATCCACTGCCCCATCATCGGCGCGAGATCGAGCCGGTCGCCGTATTTGAACGACACCACCAGCGCCCGCGCCACCTCGTCGTAGCGCACCGCCGCGCGCGCCCGGTCATAAGCCGGCGGATCGGCGATCGCCTCCATCGACAGCAGGCCGGGGCCCGGATCGTAGGTGAACGGGATGCCGAGTCGCGCGCAATAAGGCGGCTCGATCAGTGAAAGCCTCGACCAGCAATCGGCGCACAGGCCGGCCCCCTCGCCGAGCGGGGCGCGGCAGGCGGGGCAGAGCGGCGGCAGTGCCACATCGAACGCCATGCGCAATGTCGCGCGCAGGCTGGCGCCGATCCGCGCGAAGCGCGAGGCGGCCCGCGCCTCACTTGCCGAGACAAGCTCGTTCATGCTGCTAATGTATCAGATGCCGTCGAACCCAACCATCTTCGATCGTTCCCTGTTGCGCACGCGGCAAAGGCGCGCGCGGGCGCAGGGCCCCGAGACCTTCCTCATCGATCGCGTCGCCGCCGAGCTGGGCGAGCGGCTATCAGTGGTGCTGCGCCGGTTCGAGCGCGCCGTCGATCTCGGCACGCCGACCGATGCGGTGCGCCGGGTGCTGGCGCAAAGCGGCAAGGTGGACACCGTCGTCGCCGCGGCTCCGCTCGCCAGGCCGCGCGAGGACGGGCCGGGCGTCGCCGCCGACGAGGAGGCGCTGCCGTTCGCCGACGGCTCGCTCGATCTGGTGGTCTCGGCGCTGGCGCTGCAATTCGTCAACGATCTGCCCGGGACGCTGATCCAGATTCGCCGTGCGCTCAAGCCGGACGGGTTGCTGCTGGCGGCCCTGGTCGGCGGCGACAGCCTTGCCGAATTGCGCGAGGCCTTTGCGCAGGCCGAAAGCGAAGTCGAGGGCGGCGTCTCGCCGCGTGTCGCGCCCTTCGCCGACCTGCGCGAACTGGGCGCGCTGCTGCAACGCGCGGGGTTCGCACTGCCAGTGGTCGACAGCGACCGGCTGACGGTGCGCTACGATTCGGTTTTTGCGCTTATGCGCGATCTGCGCCGCATGGGCGCGACCAATGTGCTGAACGAGCGCCGGCGGACGCCGCTCAAGCGCGCGACGCTGCGGCGGCTGGCCGAGGTCTATGCCGGGCGCTTCGCCGACCCCGACGGCCGGCTGCGCGCGACCTTTGAGATCGCCTGGCTGTCGGGCTGGGTGCCGCATGCGAGCCAGCAGCAGCCGCTCAAACCCGGCTCCGCCGCGCATCGGCTCGCCGACGCCCTCGGCACCAGGGAAATCCCGGCCGGAGAAAAACCGCGCCCTTGAAGCGTGCCGCCGGGATCGGCGTTGCGTGACAAAGGCGGTTGGCTCACCATCGGCGCATGATCGAGGAAGCCGCACCGGCCGGCCGCACCACGCTGCATCCCTTTGGCCGCGAGGACTTCGCACGCCTGATTTCATGGCTGCCCACTGAAGCCGACCTTGTCGAATGGTGTGCAGCCTTTTTCCGCTACCCGCTGACCGATGCGCAGCTTGAACGGTACCTCGAGAGTGCAAAGCAGCCCAATTCACGCATCATCTTCAACGCGCGCTCGGCTGACGGTGAGGCGGTGGGGCACATCGAAATAAGCCAGATTTGGCCGCATCTATCGAGCCGGCTGTCGCGCATACTCGTTGCTCCGGACAAGCGCCGCCGAGGATTTGCTTCAAGCATGGTCGCGCAGGCGCTCTCGATTTCCTTCGAGCAATACCATGTCGACCGCGTCGATCTCGGCGTGTCGTCGGCCAATTCGGCGGCGATCGGCTGCTACGAAAAGCTGGGTTTCAGGCAAGTCGGCGAATGGAAAGACGCCATCTCAGCCGGAGCAGGCACCATCGACGTGGTTTGGATGACCGTGACGCGCGACGCCTGGACCCGCCGGCGGCAAAAGGCCTGAACGCCGCAACCTACCTGTGTGCCGCGTGCGCTTCGTTGGCGAGATACTGGTGGATGAAGGCGATCGCCATGCTGCCTTCGCCGACCGCGGAGGCCACCCGCTTCACCGGGCTCAACCGCACATCGCCGCAGGCGAACACGCCGGGCACGCTCGTTTCAAGCAGATAGGGATCGCGCTCCGCCGACCATCGATTTGCCTTCACGGCTTCGGCGCCGGTTGCGGACATTCAGCGGCCCGGTCGAATCTAGGGCGGAGCGTCAACCCAGATCCCGCGGCGCGAATCCAGTCCGCAGAATCCCTTATCAAGATGCTTTGCGCGGGCCCAAATCTTTAGTTCCCGGTGGTAGAACGGCCCGTCCGGGTTCATGAGATGCCAACCGGCGGGCCAGATACTGGTGTTGCCATTGACAGTCGGAATTCCAAAGTGAACTGCGACCATGACCGCGTCCGATTGAAGCACGTACGAAGGATAGATGGTTGTCGGATATGTCAGAGAAGGAGATGCGGGCGGTTCTAAAGTGGGTATGAGATAGAAGACTTTGCAATCCGGCGGCGGGGCCGGAATCTTTGCGAGCAGTTCCAGCTGTTGTGCCCGTGAAAACACATGCGGACTGGCAGTGTTGATTTGTTCGATCATTAGCAGCAGCGGAAGCACCGGCAACCACATTGCCAAAATCCGATTCGTCCGAATCCAATTACGCAGCCTGTCCATACATACCGCCACGAGTATGCAGGCCATCAGGTTATCGACGATCTGAGCGCGGAATGTCGTGCGAACCGCGGTTGCCCCCGGAACGAGGTGATATATTGCGCGCCAGGGGCGCAAACCAAACCAGTTGAGCTGTATCAGCCAGCCAACAATCAGAGCGAGTCCAACCGCTAACAATAACCGGTCTCGATCTGGTGTCCTTGGTCCACGAAAATGCTGGAAGAAGAGAATTGCGGTAAATGATATCCATAGGATGAAGACACCGGGCGAGTAGCCGAGTTCGACTTCAATAAGTGGACGCTGGGGCTGATCGGCAATTTGCGCTGTTTGAAGGACGTGCCCCCAGACGAGGTTACCTTTCCCGACGTTAATTATGTCGGTCATCCATGGCATATAAAACCGAACGGCAACGGGATTGTGCCTATAACCTGAAAGAACGATTGGGACGTAAAGCCAGACAAACGGAATGATTCCAATCAAAAATCCGACGGCATAGCCGGCAGCGACATTGCGCTGCTTTAATATCATTTGCAGAAATTCGCGTCGCGTTCTTCCAGGCAGGATCAGGTAAAACATGCCGGCGAACAATACGATCAGGCTAAAAAACCAACCGGTCAAAAATGCAGTGAAAAAAATCAGTGCGTGAAGCAGGCCCGCAAGACCACCAAGCACGATTGCGCGACGGTGTTCGCTGACAAGCGCAGTGGCAACAAGATCAACGACAACCGGCAGCAGCATGGCCGAGTAGCTTTGTGCGTGAGTGGCTTTCACCGCCATCATGTTTGCGAAAACGAAAAGAAAGGCGCCGACGGAGGCAATCGGAACGCTTACATGGAATTGGTTGATTGCAAGCCGCATAAAACTTGCAAACCCGATCGCAGACAGCATTGCCATCACCACCATGAAGGCAGTGAAAGGATCGCACCGTATCGCACGCAAAACCGAGTACGGTATAGCGTAGAGGAAATAGGCATCGGAAAGACCGAGCGTGTTGCGTTCGGGGAAGAAGAAAATCGGGCTGCGCCAATCAGCCTCGGCGCCGGAAAACCACCGATACCAATGCTCGAGCCAGCCGATCAGAAGGCGGGCGTCACCTTCATCGCCCCAAATTCCGTCACCACTATGAAAAACCCAAGCCCGAAACAGCCAAAGAAAACCAATCGACCAAACGAGAATGCCGAACGTGACGGCTTTCAGGGTGTCCGGTCTACTGGAGAGATTTTGGTTCTCGAGCACAGCGGTCGTTCGCTTTCCATCGGGTGTCTTAGCGCCAACCCTTTATGTCCGTTGCGGGTCATTCGTGCTAAAACAGTCTCAGCGGCGGCTGTGTTTAGCACTATTTGTTTGCCGCGTGCGCTTCGTTGGCGAGATACTGGTGGATGAAGGCGATCGCCATGCTGCCTTCGCCGACCGCGGAGGCCACCCGCTTAACCGGACTCAACCGCACATCGCCGCAGGCGAAAACGCCGGGCACGCTCGTTTCAAGCAGATAGGGATCGCGCTCCGCCGACCACCGGTTCGCCTTCACGACTTCGGCGCCGGTCAGCACATATCCGCGCCGGTCGCGCGCGATGTCAGGTGGCAGCCACGCGGTTTCCGCGTCGGCGCCGATGAAGATGAACAGCCCGGCGCATTCGTGGCGGCTTAGGGTGTTATTGGCGTTGTTTTGAATGTCGATCGCCGCCAGATGCGTGTCGCCATAGGCCGCCTTCACTTCCGACTGCAATTGAACCGCGACGTTCGATTTCGCCCGCAACTGCTCGATCAGATAATGCGACATGCTGTCTTCCAGCGTCTTGCCGCGGACGATGAGCGTCACTTTGCGGGCGTGGCTGGCGAAGTAGATGGCGGCCTGGCCGGCCGAATTCCCGGCGCCGATGAGAAAAATGTCGAGTCCCTGCGTCGAGCTCACTTCATTGCGCGAGGCGCCGTAATAGACCCCTTTGCCGATGAGCTTGTCGAATCCTTCGATGGTCAGGCGCCGCCACGAAACCCCCGTCGCCAGGATGAGCGTTCGCGCCCGCACCATTTCCTCGCCGTCGAGAAACACTTCACGCCTGGCGGCATCGATGCGCACTACAGAGCGGGTGACGAGGATCTCCGCGCCAAGCCGCTTGGCCTGCTGCAGCGCGCGGCTGGCAAGCTCGTCGCCCGAGACGCCGCTCGGAAATCCGAGATAGTTTTCGATCCGCGTCGATGTCCCCGCCTGGCCGCCGGGCGCTTCCCGTTCGACCACCACGGTGCGCAAGCCTTCCGAGGCGCCATAGACCGCCGCCGCCAGGCCCGCCGGGCCGCCGCCGATCACCATCGTGTCGTATTCGGGCAAACTGGCGCCGGTCTGCAGGCCGAGACGTCGCGCAAGATCGCGCGCCTGCGGTTGTTTGACGACCGTTCCATCGGCGAACCGCAAGGCCGGGAATTCATTGTCCGGGGGTAGCGCCTCCGGCCATTTCGTCGACAGGTCGGCGTCATCGGGGGTCACCCACTCGAAGGTGATCTGGTTGCGCGCGAGGAAGCGGCGCAGATCGCCGCATGTGGCGTCCCAGCGGTGGCCCAGAATCGTGACGCGCGGCTTTGGCGGCTCGGAATAAATCTTCTGCAAGCCGCCGATGCGCTCATGCGCGAGCGCGCCCATTTTCGCGGCAAAATCCGGTGCGGCGGCGGCAACGGCATAATATTGACGGACGTCAAGATGCAGCACGCGCGAGGGCTCCGCCGCCCGATAGGCTGCCGGAAAGGGTGAGCCGAGCGCGAGCGGCACCTCGCCGAAGATGACGCCCGGCACGCGCCAGCCCAAGGTGCGCGGCACGCCATCGAATAATTTCAAAACCTCGAACTTGCCGGAGATCACCGCGTAGAACGCGCGTTCGTCTCCCTCCTGGACGATAAATTCACCGGCAGCAACCTGTATGTCGGCGGCGGATTTCGCCAGCCGCTCGAGCTCGGAGAGCGGCACCGCGGAAAATATCGGAATGGCCCGCACTTCGTCGATTGTGAACATGCTCTATCCGATCCTGCGTCCGGCCGGTTGCGATTTTGCGGAAGATTGCAGCGAAGCCGATATGGGATAGCGGCCGGCGCTAAGTCAAATCGGCCGCCGGCGTCACGGCCTAGCGCGCGTTGTCGATCGAGGCCTTCAAGTCCTGCTTGAGGCCGAATGCCATCAGCACTTCGGCCATGATGAACATCGGGCCGATGAAGGCCTGGAACAGATTGCCGGCGAGCGCCGGGCGGCGGCCTTCCCAGGCGTGGCCGACGAGCTGAAACGCCCAGCCGCCGACGAAAAAGACGGCGAATACGATCCACACAGTCGTGCCGCTGAATGTGCGCGCGATCCATTCGGCGATGAGCAGCATCGGCACCATCGCTGCTACCATGGCCATTCCAATGACGCGGTCGAGCGCGATCCAGCCGATCAGCGCCAGCAGCGCGACGATGGCGGCAAGCGAAATGCCGTACATGTGCACCAGCGCGAGCGGCAACAGGATCGCGAACACGATCGCCGGAATGCCGATGAAATGCGTGGCGCGATTGCGCTCGTCGCGGTGATAGCTGGCATAGGTCGCAAGCTGGCGCGCGAAGAAGCTGTTCATGGCGCTCTTTCCCGTCGGCGGCCTCTCGGGGCCGCCTGGCGCCGGACATTACTATGAAATGCATCGCGCGGCACGCCCCGCGCGCCGCTTAAGACATGGCTTGTTTGTCACGCTAACCGGACGGCGACCGAAACGGCTTGTCAGTTCAGGCTGGTCGAGACGCTGGTGTACATGCCGTTGAGCGAGGTGCCCATGGCCGAGACGACGGCGATGATGGCGCCGGCGATACCCGCGGCGATCAAGGCATATTCGATCGCGGTGGCGCCGCGCTCGTTGCCGAGGAAATCGCGGAGGCTGCGCATCGTTTGGTACTTGCTCATGGACGCGTCCTGTCTGGTCGTTGTCGGGGCGGCAATCACAAGAGTGCCGTCAGGTGCGAGATCAGCGGTATGTCCGCCGGCGGCATTTCGTAGTCCCGAAGCCGGTTCGGCCTCACCCAGGCAAGTTTCTGCCCTTCCGTGGCGGTGACTTGTCCCTCCCAGCGCCGGCAAACATAGAGCGGCATCAGGAGATGAAAGTCGGGATAGGCGTGGCTCGCGAAAGTCAAAGGTGCGAGGCATGCCTCATTCACAACGATGCCCAATTCCTCCTTCAGTTCCCGGATCAGACTTTGTTCCGGGGCTTCGCCATCCTCGACCTTGCCGCCAGGGAACTCCCACAAGCCGGCCATCGGCTTGCCGGCGGGCCGCTGGGCGATCAGCACGCGGCCGTCGGTGTCGACGAGCGCACAGGCTGCAACCAGGACGATTTTGGCGCTCACGGTCTTACATTCTCGACGATAGGCAGCCGTGGTTAAGGGTGCATTCAATCAATTGACGACGCGCCGCTGTCCTTCGGCGACGGTTAACTGTTGGTTACGAGCGGTAATCGCCGTTGATGGCGACGTATTCCTTGGTCAGGTCGCAGGTCAGCACCCGGTCGCGGCCTTTGCCAAGTCCCAGCGCGACTTTCAGGCCGATCTCGGGCTTTTGCATCGCCGCGCTCACCGCCGCCTCGTCATAGCCGGGGTCGCGCGCTCCCTTGTGCGCGACGCGGATGCCGTTGAACCAGATCGACAGCCGGTCGCGGTCGGCGGGTTCGCCGGCCTTGCCGACCGCCATGACGACGCGGCCCCAATTGGCGTCCTCGCCGGCGATCGCCGTCTTCACCAGCGGCGAATTGGCGATCGACATGGCGATGCGGCGCGCGGAGGCTTTCGACACCGCGCCTTCCACCACTATTTCCACCAGCTTGCGGGCGCCTTCGCCGTCGCGCGCGATCTGTTCGGAAAGATCGGCGAGCACCGCGTTGAGCGCGCGTCTGAAATCCTTGAGCCGCGGGTCGGCCGCGCGCGCGATGCGCGGATTGCCGGCCGCGGCGGTGGCAAACATCATGAGCGTGTCCGAGGTCGACGTGTCGCCGTCGACAGTGACCGCGTTGAAGGTGTCGGCGACGCCTTCGCGCAGCAGCGCTTGCAGCGCGGGGGCGGCAATCGCGGCATCGGTGAACACGAAGGAGAGCATGGTCGCCATGTCGGGCGCGATCATGCCGGCGCCCTTGGCGATGCCGTTGACGGCGACCGTCGTTTTGCCGATGCGTGCCGTGGCGGTGGCGACCTTGGGAAACGTATCGGTGGTCATGATCGCGCGTGCCGCGGCAAGGAAATCGCCAGGCCTTGCGCGCGTGGCGAGGCCCATCATCACCGGCGCGAACTTTGCCGCATCGAGCGGCTCGCCGATCACGCCGGTGGATGCGAGGAAAATCTCCGCCGGCTTGCAGCCCGCGCTTTTTGCGGCGATCTCGGCGGTAAGCCTGGTGGCGGCGCGCCCGCTTCTGCCGGTGAAGGCATTGGCATTGCCGGAATTGACCACCAGCGCGCGCGCCTTGCCGGCTTTGAGATGCGCGCGGCACCATTCGACCGGCGCCGACGGGCATTTCGATTTGGTGAATACGCCGGCGGCGGCGGTGCCGGGCGCAAACAGCGCCAGCAGCACGTCGGTGCGTCCGGCATAGCGGATGCCGGCTTCGGCGGTGGCAAGCCGCACTCCGTCGATCGCCGGCAGTTCCGGCACGTGTTTGGGGGCGAGTGGGGAGACGGTCGTCGACATCGGAGCGGCTTCCAGGGGTCCGGCATCGCCGGGCCCGCCCCGGCGATCAAACGCGAAATGCCGCGCAACGAAACGCAGGATGCATGCGCGGGTCAAGCCCGCGCATGACGATATTAGTTCATGGACGCGATCGGTCTTATTTCTTCGCCGGCGCGTCGGTCTTGGCCGGCGCGGCCGGCTTGTCCGTGCGCTCGATCTTGGCGTCGGCGCGCAGCTTCTGCACCAGTTCGGCCTGCGCCTTGCGCGTCACATATTGCTCGATCTGCGCCTTGACCTCCTCGAACTTCGGCACCGGCTTCAGCCGCTTGTCCTCGACCTTGAGCACGTGCCAGCCGAACTGGGTATGCACCGGGTCTGAGATCTGCCCCTTGTCGAGCTTGAAGGCGACCTCGGAGAATTCCGGCACCATCTGCTCCTTGCTGAAATAGCCGAGGTCGCCGCCATTGGCCTTGCCGGAGGGGTCTTCCGTCACCTCCTTGGCGACCTTCTCGAAATCCTCGCCCTTCTTCAGGCGCACGATCACCGCCTTGATCTTGTCCTCGGCCTCCTTGCTTGCCTTCTCGTCGCCGGGGGCGGCGCGAATCAGGATATGGCGCGCATGCACCTCCATCTCCTGGCCCATTTGCTTGACGGCTTCGTCGTAAACCTGGTGCATTGCCTGGTCGGTGAGCGCTTCCTTGCCGACCGAGGTGAGCAGCTCCTCCATCAGGAGCTTGTTGCGGGCGAAGGCGACCTTGCGCTTGAAGTCGGCGGTGGTGTCCATTTTCTTCGCCTCGGCCGCTTTCGACACCAGGATCATGTCGGCCATGAACTGCACCAGATAGTCCGTCTTGGCCTCCGGCGACATCGGCGGGATTTGTCCGGCCTCGTCCTCGGCGACGGCGAGGTCGCTCGCGTGGATCTCGACGCCGTTGACCTTGGCGATCAGCGGGTCCTTGTCCTGCGCGGCGAGCGGGCCAGCCGCCGCCAGCAGCAGCGCGAGCGTGGCCGCGAGGATGCCGGTCCGGCCGGCGAAACGGGAATTCGTCATGACGTCGTCCTTGGCAAGCCGTGGGTCCGCTACATCCGGCGGACGGCGGCGGACTTGTCGCCCAACAACCATGGCTTTGCAATGGCCGTGCGGCGCCAATCGCCTGACGTCCGCGTGAGCGGATGCGGTTAAGCCCGTAGCAAGCCGGCAATTGACAACAATCCGACCCCCTCCTATCTCTCGATTAATCTCTGCTGTTTAACCTTTGCGCGCGCGTTCGCGTCGAATTTGCCCGAAAAGTGCCGCATTTCCGGAGCGCCGGAGGCAGAATCCGGCCGTTGAGGCGTGCTAGAACCCGCCGTTACCGAGGAGCCTCCGAATGATCGCCGCCGTTGCCCGCAAGCTGTTCGGCTCCGCCAATGAACGGCGGATCCGCAGCTATCAGCCGCGGGTGGTGGAGATCAACAAGCTCGAAAAGGAACTGGAGGCGCTCTCCGACGAGGCCTTGCGCGCGCGCACCGCGGATTTCAAGAAACAGGTCGCCGACGGCGCCGAGCTCGACGACATCCTGGTGCCGGCCTTCGCCACCGTGCGCGAAGCGGCCAAGCGCACCATCGGCCAGCGCCATTTCGACGTGCAGTTGATCGGCGGCATGATCCTGCACGAGGGCAAGATCGCCGAGATGAAGACCGGCGAAGGCAAGACGCTGGTGGCGACGCTCGCCGTCTATCTCAACGCGCTCACCGGGCGCGGCGTGCACGTGGTGACCGTCAACGATTACCTCGCCAAGCGCGACGCCGAGTGGATGGGGCAGATCTACAAGTTCCTCGGCCTGACCGTCGGCGTGATCGTGCACGGGCTCGACGACGCGCAGCGTAAGGAGGCCTATGACTGCGACGTCACCTACGGCACCAACAACGAGCTCGGCTTCGATTATCTGCGCGACAACATGAAATACCGCATGGAGGATATGGTCCAGCGCGGGCATATCTTCGCCATCGTCGATGAAGTGGACTCGATCCTCATCGACGAGGCGCGCACGCCGCTGATCATTTCCGGCCCGCTCGACGACCGTTCAGAATTCTACAACACCATCGACACCTACATTCCGGCGCTCGACAAGACCGATTTCGAGGTCGACGAGAAGCAGCGCACGGTGACGCTGACCGAAGCCGGCATGGAGAAGCTCGAGCAGCGCCTGCGTGACGCCGGCCAGCTCAAGGGCGAATCGCTCTACGACGTCGAGAACGTCTCCGTCGTGCACCACATCAACCAGGCGCTGCGCGCACACAAGCTGTTCCAGCGCGACAAGGATTACATCGTGCGTCTTGGCGAGATCGTCATCATCGACGAATTCACCGGCCGCATGATGCCGGGGCGGCGCTATTCCGAAGGCCTGCATCAGGCGCTCGAGGCCAAGGAGCATCAGCCGGTGCAGCCGGAAAACCAGACGCTCGCCTCGATCACCTTCCAGAACTACTTCCGCATGTACGAGAAACTCGCCGGCATGACCGGCACGGCGCTCACCGAGGCCGACGAGTTCCTCGACATCTACAATCTCGAAGTGCTGGAAGTGCCGACCAACATGCCGCTGGTGCGCATCGACGACGACGACGAGGTCTATCGCACCGCCAAGGAAAAATACCGCGCCATCATCGCACTGATCGAGGACTGCAAGAAGCGCGGCCAGCCGGTGCTGGTCGGCACGACGTCGATCGAAAAGTCCGAGCAGCTAGCCGACATGCTGCGCGCGGCCGGCTGGGAGGCGCACGACGCCACCGATCCCAATGCCTTCGCCAAGCTCTATACCGGCGACGAGGGCTCCAGCAAGGCCAAGGTATTCGCCATTCTCAACGCCCGTTATCACGAGAAGGAAGCCCATATCGTGGCGCAGGCCGGCGTGCCGGGCGCCATCACCATCGCCACCAACATGGCCGGCCGCGGCACCGACATCCAGCTCGGCGGCAATGCCGACATGCGCATCCGCCAGGAGATCGCCGACATCGAGGATTGGGCCACGCGTGAAAAGGACCCGCGCGCCGACAAGATCCGCGCCCAGGTCGCCCGTCTCAAGGAAAAGGCGCTCGCCGCCGGCGGGCTCTACGTGCTCGGCACCGAGCGGCACGAGAGCCGGCGCATCGACAACCAGCTGCGCGGCCGCTCCGGCCGCCAGGGCGACCCCGGCCATTCCAAGTTCTTCCTGTCGCTGGAAGACGACCTGATGCGCATCTTCGGCTCCGACAAGCTCGACGGCATGCTGCAGAAGCTGGGGCTGAAGGAGGACGAGGCGATCGTACATCCCTGGATCAACAAGGCGTTGGAAAAGGCGCAGCAGAAGGTCGAGGCGCGCAACTTCGACATCCGCAAGAACCTGCTCAAATTCGACAACGTGATGAACGACCAGCGCAAGGTGATCTTCGAGCAGCGGCTCGATCTCATGCGCGACGAAGCGGTGGACGAAACCGTCGCCGACATGCGCCATTCGGTGATCGAGGAGCTGGTCGCCAAGCACATTCCGGAAAACGCCTATGCCGAGCAGTGGGACGTCGCCGGTCTCGACAAGGTTTTGCGCGAGGTGCTCTCGTTCGAACTGCCGGTGCAGGACTGGGCCAAGGAAGAGGGCATTGCCGACGAAGAGATGATGGAGCGCATCATCCGCCGCGCCGACGAGCACATGGCAAGCAAGGTCGCCAACTGGGGCGCCGACGTCATGCGCTACATCGAAAAGACGATCCTGCTACAGACGCTCGATCATCTTTGGCGCGAGCATCTGGTGATGCTCGAACACCTGCGCCAGGTGATCGGCCTGCGCGGCTACGGCCAGCGCGACCCGCTCAACGAATACAAGGCGGAAGCGTTCAGCCTGTTCGAGGCCATGGTGGCGCATCTGCGCCAGGCGGTGACCGCGCAGTTGATGCGGGTGGAGATCGTGGAAAAGCCGCCGGAAGAGGAAACCTCCAAGCTGCCCTATATGGAAGCGCACAAGGTCGACCCGGCGACCGGCGAAGACGAGATGGCGCTCGCGGTGGCGCCGGTTGCGGCGATGCTGGCGAGCAGCGGCGCGCAGGCCGAACGCAATCCGGGCGATCCCAAATCCTGGGGCAAGGTCGGCCGCAACGAGCAATGCCCCTGCGGTTCCGGCAAGAAGTTCAAGCACTGTCACGGCAAATACGCCTGACCGCGGCGCGGTTTCGCCATCGCGCATTTTGCAAACGCCGGCCTTGCCGGCGTTTATTTTTTCAGCTTTAGCGCAAGCCGTTTGCGGAACTTGCGGTCGCGCTTGAGATGCCACTCGCGGCTCATCGCCGCGCGTTTGCTCTTGCAGCGCTCGCTATGCAGCAGCACCCAGCTTCGCCCCCGCGTCGCGCGCGCGCCCTTGCCGGCATTGTGCTGCGCCAGCCTGCGGGCGACGTCGCTGGTCCAGCCGACATAGGTCAGATGGCGGTTTTTGCCGACGGTGCCGAGGACATAGACATAGGCGCGCATGCGTCATCTATGCGGCCATGACTCGATGGAAGCAATGACGGTGGCGGCAGCCTAGCGCAGCGCCGCCCAGCGAGCTTCGAAGGAATTGGCCGGCACCACCGGCTGAGCGCCCTTCATGACCTTGTCGCTGCTTGGCGAGGCCGAAAAGGCGGTGCGCATCTGCTCGGGAGCAGGCTGCGCCGGCTCCTCGCGTACCTGTTGCACGGCGGGCGGCGCGGGCTCTTCACGCGCTTGCTGCACCGGCGCCGGGGCGGCCGGAGCCCTGGTCGCGACGGCTTCCGGCTTGCGCGGCGGCGCTGTTTCGTGCGGCCTGGCATGCAGCACAATCGGCGGGGCCGAGGCAGTGCGGATCGGTGCGGCGCGCTTCGGCTTTGTAGCCGTGTCGGCGGTCTCGGTGCCGCGCAGCGCCACCGGCTCGCTTTCGGCGGGCGGGGCGGGGGCGGCAGCCGGCTCGGGCTGCGTCTGCGAACCGCCGAACAGGCCGCCAAACAGATCGGCGAAGGTCGTCGGTTGCTGCTGCTGCTGCAGAAGGGGAGCTTCGCCTTCCTTCGGCTGCGGCGCCGGCTGCGGCACCGGAACGGTGTACACCGCCGGCTGCACGCGCGGGGTCGCTTGCGGCACGGTGTTCGCCAGCACGATCGGCTTGAGCGAGCGCGGCAAGGCGCCGGGCGCGTCGCTGCCGGACACCTGAATGACGCGGCCTTCGGCGTCGAAGCCGTTGCGCGCCGCAAGCTTGGCTTCAAATACCGGGTTCATGCCGCCATCGATGCCGGTGCGTGAGGGCACCACCGGCACGTCCTGCGCGATCAATTGCGCCATCTGGAACTGCTCTTGCCGCCGATAATCGAGCACCGCGGTGGCGATCGTCGGGTCAAGCTGGAACACCGGGCAGGCACCGCGCGCGTTGAACGATAGCGGCCGCGACGAATTGCCCGGCGCCGCCGCGTCGAACACATAACGCTTCTCGCAGACCGCCACCTTCGGCTCTTGATGGGTGGCTTCGAAGTGGTCGTAGCCTTCCTTGATCATCTTCCAGAACGCGAAATTCGGATTGTCGCGGTGGCGGGCCATGTTCATCGCGGTCATGCGGAACGGGAAGGCCTCGAGCTGGAAACTCTTTTGTCCGCCGAAGAACGACTCGCGCGCCAGCGAGTAGATTTCCTGCATCTGCGCGTCGGTCATGGCGTAGCAGCCGCGCGAGGAGCAGTCGCCGTGCACCATCAGCTCGGAGCCGGTGCGATTCCAGGCGCGGTCGAAGGCGTTGGGATAACCGGTGTTGAAGGCGAGATAGTAATTGGAATTCGGATTCATCTGCCCGGGCGTGATGGTGTAGAAGCCCTCGGGCGCCTGTCGGTCGCCTTCCTTGACCTTGGGGCCGAGATCGCCGGACCAGCGGCAGATCGGGTAGGTCTTGAGCAGCGCGAAATCGCCGCCCCGGGTTTTCTTCCAGACCTCCATCTCCGCCTCTTCCTTGAAGATGCGGATCAGGATCGGCGATCCCTTGTCCATCTGCTTCGCCTGCATTTCGGCGAGCGTCTTGTCGGAGATCGGCGCGGTGGAAACCCCGGTTAGACCGAGCGTGTCGGCGTCGCAGCCGGCAAGCGCGATGGCCGCGGCAATAGCCGCCGACGCAAGCAACGCGCGTGCATAGGGTCGGTTCAAACGCGGTACTCCCCGAAGGGGCGGGCCCTCATTGAGTAATCGTTATCCCTAAGATGTGGCCTCTGCAAGGCAAACGAGGCCGGTTCAGCGCCGCAGACGGGCTATAACGAATTGACGGTAAACGCCGAAAATCCCTTGCGATTCATAGCTCTAAGATGGGCCGGCAGGAAAAAATCCACAGGCCTGTGCGGCGCAGGCGCTAGCCCTGCGCGCGACCCATAGCGAGAAATTTCTCTCGCCGCTGCCGGCGCAGCGCAGCGCGGTCGAGGCCGCGCAATTCGTTCAGGGCGCTGCCGATCGCCTCGCCGGTGACGGCGATGGCGGCGGCCGGGTCGCGATGGGCGCCACCTGTCGGTTCCGGCACCACGGTATCGATGACCCCGAAGCGCACCATGTCCTGCGCGGTGATCTTCATATTGGTTGCCGCCTCCTGTGCCTTGGCGGTGTCGCGCCACAGGATGGAGGCGGCGCCTTCCGGCGAGATCACCGAATAGATGGCGTGCTCCAGCATCAGCACCCGGTTGGCGGTGGCGATGGCGATGGCGCCGCCCGAGCCGCCTTCGCCGAGGATGACAGCGACATTGGGCACGCCGAGCGTCAGGCAGGCGTCGGTCGAGCGCGCGATGGCTTCCGCCTGGCCGCGTTCTTCCGCGCCGATGCCGGGATAGGCCCCGGCGGTGTCCACCAGCGAGATCACCGGGATGCCGAAACGGTCGGCCATTTCCATCAGCCGTACCGCCTTGCGGTAGCCTTCCGGCCGCGCCATGCCGAAATTGTGCTTGATGCGGCTCTCGGTATCGGAGCCTTTCTCGTGGCCGATGATGCAGACGCTCTCGCCGCGCAGGCGGCCGAAGCCGCCGACGATCGCCGCGTCGTCGCCGAACTTGCGGTCGCCGGCGAGCGGCATGAATTCGGTGATGAGCCCGGCGATATAGTCGAGGCAATGCGGCCGCTGCGGATGGCGCGCGACCTGCGTCTTCTGCCACGGGGTAAGGTCGGCATAGAGTTCCTTGAGCGCGATGGCCGCTTTCGCCTCGAGCCGGTTGACCTCCTCGCTGACGGACACCGCATTGCCCGCCTCGCCCATGGCGCGCAGTTCCTCGACCTTGGCCTCCAGTTCGGCCACCGGCTTTTCGAAGTCGAGATAGGTGCGCATGGTTCCGGCTAGCATGGAAATCCGGCGTGTAATCGTGGATTTGAACCTAGTGAAGCGGACGCCGCCCTCAAGTCAAGCAACCGGCTCAATATGGGTGCCAAACGCATTCCCGGCTAGCCATCCGCCAGCGGATGCAGGTCGCGCACCAGCGCCTTGAGCCGTTCTTCCAGCACATGCGTGTAGATTTGCGTGGTCGAAACGTCGGCATGGCCGAGCAGCGTCTGCACCACGCGCAGGTCGGCGCCGTTATGCAAGAGATGGCTGGCAAAGGCGTGCCGCAGCACATGCGGGGAAAGGCGCGCCGGCGCGATGCCGCAGGCAGCGCCGAGCGCTTTCAGTTCGCGCGCGAAATGCTGGCGGGTGAGATGGCCGGATTCGCCGAACGAGGGAAATAGCCATTTCGATTGCGCCGCCGCCTTGCCGGCGAGCATGCGGTAATCGGCCATGGCGCGCTTGGCCGCCTCGTTCAGCGGCACCAGCCGTTCCTTGCCGCCCTTGCCGCGCACCACCAGCATTCTCTGGTCGCGCCGCGCCGCGGCCGCCGGCAGCGCCACCAGTTCGGACACGCGCAGGCCCGTCGCGTAGACCACTTCGAGCAGGCACAGCAGCCGCGCCGCGCGCAGGCGTTGCGCCGGCGCTTTGCTTGCGTCTTCCATCTCCTTGCGCGCGTCGCGCAGCAGCCTGTCGACCTCGGCGATCGAGAGCACTTTCGGCAGCGTGCGTCCGCGCTTTGGCCCCTCGAGCACCGCGGCCGGATCGTCGCTACGTTTTCCTTCCGCGTAGAGAAAGCGATAGAGCTGGCGCACCGCCGAAAGCCGCCGCGCAAGCGAGGCAGGCTTGAAGCCGCGCGCGGCGAGGCTGCCGAGAAATCCGCGCAAGTCATCCGTGTCGGCCTCGGCGATGCTGCGCCCGGCGCCGGCGAGATGCGCGCTCAGATCGGCAAGGTCGCCGCGATAGGCCTCGACCGTATTCTTGCCGGCGCCGCGTTCGGCCGCCAGCATGTCGAGGAACAGGTCGCTCAGCGCTGCATCGGAGGTTCGGCGGGTCATCGCCTGGCCGGCGCTAATGATTCTTGAGAAACTTGTCCGGCGGGATCGTCACCACGATCTCGCGCGGCTGGTACTTGACGAAATTGGCAAGGGAGAACACCGCGACATAAGCGAGCCCGCCGATGAGGCCGACAAAAACCAGAAATCTGAACAGGCTCGGCATGATCGAGGTCCGGCAGCGGCCCGCGGCAGACGGGCTAATCTCGCGTATCTACGACCGCTTTCCTTAACCAGGGTTAAGCCCGGCCAACGCGGTTGTCTCATTTGCTGGTATATGGAACCGTGGCGTCGATTTGGGACCCTAGCATGGCAAACAATGCCATTCAAAAAGCGGCGGAAAACGGCCTGGAAACGGCGATCGTGCGCGCGCTCGGGCAGCGCTCCATCGTGCTGGTCGGCATGATGGGCGCCGGCAAATCGTCGGTCGGCCGCAGGCTCGCCGCCCGGCTCGGCATCCGCTTTGTCGACGCCGACAGCGAGATCGAAACGGCGGCGAGCATGAGCATTCCGGAAATTTTCGAAAAGCACGGCGAGGATTATTTCCGCTCCGGCGAGGCGCGCGTGATCGCGCGGCTGCTCGACGGCGGCCCGCAGGTGCTGGCGACCGGCGGCGGCGCCATCATGGACCAGAAGACGCGCGACCTAATCCACATCAAAGGCATCTCGATCTGGCTCAAGGCGGATGTCGAAGTGCTGATGAAGCGCACCAAGCGGCGCGGCGACCGTCCACTGGCGGGCAAGATCAAGGACCTGCTGCCGCAGCGCGAGCCGGTTTACGCCCAGTCCGACATCGTCGTTCAATCGCGCGACGAACCGCACGACCTGATCGTCGAGGAAATCGTCGCCAGGCTGGCAAAAACGCTCGCCATCGCGGAGGGCGCGCCATGACCGCGCCGCTGCGTCAGGGCGGCGTTGCCGAACCCATCGTAGTCAATGTCGGATTGGGCGCGCGCGCCTACGACATCGTCATCGGCCGCGGGGTCCTCGCCTCGCTTGGCGAGCGCATCAAGGCGCTGCGGCCTTCCGCCAAATGCACGGTGGTCTGCGACGCCACCGTCGCAAAGCTGCATCTTGCCGCCGCCGAGGCGGCGCTGAAATCCGCGCAACCCGGCAGCACCGCCATCGTGGTGCCGGGCGGCGAGGGCTCCAAGAGCTACGCGACCTTCGAGACCGTGTGCGAGGCGATCATCGCCGCCCGTATCGAGCGCGGCGATCTGGTGGTCGCGCTCGGCGGCGGCGTCATCGGCGATCTCGCCGGATTTGCCGCGGCCAGCGCGCGGCGCGGCCTCGATTATGTGCAGGTGCCGACGACCCTGCTGGCGCAGGTCGATTCCTCGGTCGGCGGCAAGACCGGCATCAATTCGCGCCACGGCAAGAATCTGGTCGGGGCTTTTCACCAGCCGATCCTGGTCCTCGCCGACACCGCGCTGCTCGACACGCTGCCGCAACGCGAATTCCGCGCCGGCTATGCCGAAGTCGCCAAATACGGCCTGCTCGGCGATGCCAAATTCTTTGCCTGGCTGGAGGCGAACTGGCGGGACGTCTTCTCCGGCGGCCCGGCGCGCGAGCAGGCGATCGCCGTTTGCTGCCGCGCCAAGGCGGGGATCGTCGCGCGTGACGAGCGCGAAACCGGCGAGCGTGCGCTGCTCAATCTCGGCCACACCTTCGGTCACGCGCTGGAAGCCGGCGCCGGTTTCTCGCAGCGCCTGCTGCACGGCGAGGCGGTGGCGCTCGGCACGGCGCTGGCGTTCGAATTCTCCGCCCACAAGGGCCTGATCGGCGAGGCCGAGGCCGCGCGCGCGGCCGCGCATCTTGCCGCCGTCGGGCTGCCCACCCAGATAAGCCAGGTGCCCGGCGGCGTGCCGGGCCTCGACGCGCTGATGGACCTCATCGCCCAGGACAAGAAAGTAAAGCGCGGCAAGCTCACTTTCATTCTGGTGCGCGGCATCGGGCAGGCATTCGTCGAAAACGACGTCGCCGCCGCCGAGGTGCGCGCGTTTCTTGCCGACAAACTCGTTCAAAAATGACCGCGACCGACTGGCTGGATCTCGTCATTGTGCTGGTGTGCCTGCTCCTGTCGGCGTTCTTCGCCGGCAGCGAGACCGCGCTCACCGCATCCTCGCGCGCCTCGATGGCGCGGCTGGAAAAACAGGGCAACAAGCGTGCGGCCATCGTCAACCGGCTCCTGGAAAGTCGCGAGCGGCTGATCGGCGCGCTGCTGCTCGGCAATAACGCGGTCAACATCGCCGCCTCCGCGCTGGCGACCGGCGTGCTGCTCGCCTGGTTCGGCAAGGCGGGCGTCGTCTACGCCACCGTGATGATGACCATCATCGTGGTGGTGTTCTCCGAAGTGTTGCCGAAGACGGCGGCGTTCAACGCGCCCGACCGCATCGCGCTCGCCGTGGCGCGGCCGATGAACCTCATCGTCAAACTGCTCGGCCCGGTGCTGATGACGGTCGAGGCGCTGGTACGCTGGCTGCTCAAGCATGTCGGCATCAAGGTCGGCGAGGATCACGACGTGCTGACGCCGCGTGAGGAACTGCGCGGCGCCGTCGACCTGTTCCACCGCGAGGGCGGCGTCGAAAAGCTCGACCGCGACATGTTCGGCGGCGTCCTCGACCTGCGCGACCTCGCGGTATCCGACGTGATGATCCACCGCACCAACATGATCACGCTCAACGCCGACGACAAGCCGGAAGATCTGGTCAACGCGGTGATCGCCTCGCCGGTGACGCGGCTGCCGCTCTGGCGCGAAAATCCCGAAAACATCGTCGGCATATTGCATGTGAAGGACCTGCTGCGCGCGCTGCACGCGGTGGACGGCGACGCCGCCAAGGTCGACATCGCGGCGCTGATGCGGCCGGCCTGGTTCGTTCCCGACACGCGGCCGGTGTCCGAACAGCTCAAGGCGTTCCGCCGCCGCAAGACGCCGTTCGCGCTGGTGGTCGACGAATACGGCGAAGTCGAAGGGCTGGTCACGCTCGAGGATATTCTGGAGGAGATCGTCGGCGACATCACCGACGAGCACGACGTCGCCATGCCGGGGGTGCGCCGCCAGCCCGACGGCTCGGTCAATGTCGACGGCGCCGTGTCGATCCGCGACCTCAACCGCGTCATGGACTGGAATCTGCCGGACGAGGAAGCGACCACCATCGCCGGCCTCGTCATCCACGAGGCGCGCTCGATCCCCGAAGTCGGCCAGAGCTTCACCTTCCACGGTTTCCGCTTCCGCGTGCTGCGGCGCGAACGCAATCGCATCACCGCGCTGCGCATCCAGCCGCTGCCGCGCAAGGTCGCGGCGAAGGCGAGCTAGACCGGCGGCGTGCGGTCTGCGGCTGGCGCGAATTTATGCCGGCGTTATAGTTTCTCACGCAACCGTGATGCCAATTGCCAAGGCCGCCAAGCCAAGATCGCGCGCAAGTCGCGACGTTCCAACCAGGGATGGAAAAGGCAAATGCTCGAGCATGATTCTTTCGACCGTCGGCGCCGCGCAACGCTCGCCGGCGGGGCTGCGCTGGTCCTCGGCGCCGCGTTGTGGCCAGCGCGATCGCCGGCGCAGGCGCCCGGCAGCAAATCAAAGATCGGCATCATCGGTTCCGGCAGGATCGGCGGCACCATCGGCGGCCTGTGGGTCAAGTCCGGCCATCCGGTGATGTTCTCCTCGCGCCATCCGGAGGAGCTCAAGGATCTGGTCGCCGGGCTCGGGCCTCTGGCGCATGGCGGCTCGGTCGCCGACGCGATCGCCTTCGGCGACGTGCTTTTTATCGCCGTGCCGTACGGCGCGCTGCCGCAGATCGGCCAGGACAACGCCGCCGCACTCAAGGGCAAGGTCATCCTTGACGCCTGCAACGCGGTCGCCGCGCGCGACGGCGCCATCGCCACGGAAGTCGAGCAGAACGGCATCGGCGTCACGTCGCAGAAATATCTCGCCGGCACAAAGCTCGTGCGCGCGTTCAACACGATGTCCTATATGATCTTCGCGCGCGAAGCGAACCGGCCGCCGCCGCGGCTGGCGATCCCGATCGCCGGCGACGACGCACAGGCCGTGCAGGTTGCGAGCGGCCTCGTGCAAGATGCCGGCTTCGACGCCGTGGTGGTCGGCAAACTCGCCGACGCCCGGCGCTTCCAGCGCGGCAATCCGGGCTACGGCCAGCCGGTGAGCGCGGCCGAACTCAGGCAAAAACTGAACCTCACGCAATGAACCTCGTGCAGCGCTGGCTGGGCTGGGCGATGCCGGCGACGCCGCGCGAGCGCGCGGCGGCGCTTTGGTCATTTGCCTATTTTTTCACGCTGCTCGCGGGCTACTACGTGCTGCGGCCATTGCGCGACCAGATGGGCATCGCCGGCGGCGTCAAGAACCTGCCGTGGCTGTTCACCGCGACCTTCGTGACGCTGCTCGTCGCCCAGCCGCTCTACGGCGCGCTGGTCGCGCGATTGCCGCGCGCGCGCTTTATCCCGATCGTCTATCATTTCTTCGTCGTCAACCTGCTGTTGTTCTGGCTGTTGCTCAGGCTCGGCATCGACACGGCGATCGTCGCGCGTGTGTTCTTTGTCTGGGTCAGCGTATTCAATCTGTTCGCGGTCGCCGTGTTCTGGTCGTTCATGGCCGACCTGTTCGACGCCGAGCAGGGCAAGCGGCTGTTCGGCTTCATCGGCGCCGGCGGCACCGCAGGCGCGCTGCTCGGCCCGCTCATCACCATTGCGCTGTCGGTGCCGCTCGGCCCGACCAATCTGCTGATCGCGGCGGCAGTGCTGCTGGAAATGGCGGTGTTCTGCGTTTATCGGCTGGAGCGCGCGGCGGCGGTGCAGGCTGGCGCGCAACCGGTGCAGCAGCGCATCGGCGGCGGCGCGCTCGCCGCCTTGCCCGAACTCGTCCGCTCGCCCTATCTGCTCGGCGTCGGCCTCTGGGTGAGCCTGCTGTCGTTCGGCGCCACCATTCTTTATTTCGAGCAGGCGCACATCATTTCGGCAACGGTGCGCGGCGCCGGCGCGCAGACGCGCATCTTCGCCAGCATCGATCTCGCGGTCAGCCTGCTGACGCTGGCGACGCAAATTTTCGCCACCGGACAGTTCATCAAGCGGTTTGGCACCGGGATCGCGGCCGGCGCGCTGCCGGCGGTCTACGTCGCGGGCTTCGCCGCGCTGTTCTTTTCGCCGACGCTCGCCGTCGTTCTGACCGCGCAGATCGCGCAGCGCTGGGCCAATTTCGCCCTTGCCAATCCGGCGCGGCAGGTATTTTTTACCGTGCTGTCGCGCGAGGAAAAATACAAGGCGAAGAATCTGATCGACGTGGTGATCTACCGCGGCTCGGATGCGTTGTACGGCTGGGTGTTCGACAGCCTGTTGGCGCTCGGGCTCAAGCTCGGCGCCATCGCGCTTTGCGCGCTGCCGGTGACGGCAGGCTGGCTGCTGTTATCGGCCGCGCTTGGGCGTGTGCAGGAGCGGCGCGCCGCAAAAGCCCCGGCCGCCGCAACGGGAGCGTGAAATGAAAAATCATATGACGCGACGTGAATTCGCGGCGCTCGCCGGAGCCGCGGCGCTGGCGCGGCCGGCGTTCGGCCAAAGCGGCGGCGAAGCCCTGATGCGCGCCATCCCGTCGAGCGGCGAACGGCTGCCTGCGGTCGGGCTGGGCACCGCGCAGGTCTTCGACAGCGACGACGAGGCGACCCGGCAAAAGGCCAAGGCGGTGTTGCAAGCGCTGAGCGCCGGCGGCGGCAACCTCGTCGACACGGCATCGACCTATGGCAATGCCGAGAGCGTGCTCGGCGACGCGATCGCCGGCACCGGCCTGCGCCCCAAGCTCTTCATCGCGACCAAGGCCGAGGCGCCGGACGACGCGGAATTCAAACGCTCGCTGGCGCGGCTGAAGACCGCGAAAGTCGATCTGGTCCAGCTGCACAATGTAGACGATCCGCAGCAGTCGCTGGAGCGGTTCCGCGACTGGAAAGCGCAGGGACTATGCCGCTACATCGGCATCACCTCGACCTTCCATCGCGATTTCGCGGCGGTCGAAGCCGTGCTCAAGCGCGAGAACCCCGATTTTCTCGAGATCGACTATTCGCTCGACAATCGCCTCGCCGAGAAGAGCATTCTGCCCGCCGCCGCCGAGGCGAAGGCCGCCGTGCTGGTCGCGCTGCCCTTCGGCCGCGCGCGGCTGTTCCGCGCGGTGCGCGGCAAGGAGATCCCGGACTGGGCGCGCGGCTTCGCCAATAGCTGGGCGGTATTCTTCCTCAAATATCTGTTGAGCGATCCGCGCATCACCGTCGTCATCCCCGGCACCAACAACCCTGCGCACATGACGGACAATCTCGGCGCCATGCGCGGCCCCTTGCCGGACGCCGACCAGCGCCGGCAGATGGAGACGTTTGCCGCGGCTCTGTAGCGGCTCAGGCTTGATTGGTTTCGCCCGGCGCGCCGGCATGGATGGCGAGCGCGTGCACGCCGGAGGCGAGTTCGCCCGCGAGCGTTGAGTTGATCATGCGATGGCGTTCGAGCCGGGTCTTCCCTTTGAACGCCTGCGCCACGATATGAATACGGTAATGCGTCTCGCCGCCCGCGCGGTGCCCGGCATGGCCGGCGTGGTGGTGCGATTCATCGACCACCTCGAGGCTTTGTGGCGCAAAAGCCTCGGTCAACTTTTTTGTGATGAGATCGGCGGTGCGCATCGCGTCCGGGTTAAGCGGGTGCGGCGCGCCGGTCAATGGCCGCGGCGCGCCATTTTGCGGCCGGCGCATGATTGTCAAGTCTTGAAGATGCCATGCCTCACGGCGCATAGTGTCCGGTCATGAAATTCGATTCACCCCTGTTCGACAAAGTCCGCGTCAAGCCGGACAAGGACCGCCGCGCCAAGACCGGCGGCCCGGCCTGCCAATGGGCCGGCTGCAAGGAGAAGGCCACGCATCGCGCGCCCAAGGGCCGCGATAACGAGAAGGAATATTGGCGCTTCTGTCTCGAGCACGTTCGGCACTACAATCAGAATTACAATTTCTTCAAGGGCATGAACGACGCCGCCGTGATGGCCTACCAGAAGGACGCCATCACCGGCCATCGCCCGACCTGGAAGATGGGCACCGGCAAGGCGCAGACGCGGGCGGATTTCCGCGCCTTCGGCAAAGGCGATGCCGCCGATCCGTTCAGCCTGTTCGGCGACGGCCTGCGCGCGGAGCAGAAGGCGCGCGCCGAGCACGCCCGGCCGGTCCGCAATGCCGAGCGCAAGGCGCTCGATACGCTCGGGCTCGAGGTCGGCGCCACGCCGCACGAGGTCAAGATGCGTTTCAAGGAGCTGGTGAAACGGCACCATCCCGACGCTAACGGCGGCGACCGTTCGACCGAGGATCGCCTGGTCGAAGTCATCCAGTCGTATAATTATCTGAAATCGGTCGGCTTCGGCTGAAGGCGCGCCGCCGGCGTGCTAATACTGTGGATGCACGTAGAGGCCCTGCGAGCTCGTCACCACGCTGACGCTGCCGCCGAACTGGTATAGGCCGCTTGCGATCAGCGCGATCACGGCGACCGCCATGCCAAACCGCCCCAATTGATGGACCATAGGCTTCCCCCATCCTTGTCCTTAACAGTTTCTTAGTGCCGCGCTTAATTGCGGGTAAATCCAACGCGGCGGCGTGCCAACGCGGTAAAACAAACGTTAAGCGGGCAAGCGCCGTGCTACAGGAATCGCCAGTCGAGGCGGTAGAGCCGCACGATATTGACGTCGGCTATTTTCAGATCCGGCCATGCGATCGTCAGGGTGCGTCCGTTTCCCGGGCGCATGAAAAGCACGCGCGCGCCGCGCAGGCGCGGCAATGCCCGGCAGTCGCGCCAGGCCAACAAGTCGCGATCGCCCCAGTGCACGCCGGGCAGCGAGTGGTAAACCTGCTGGGCGTCGATCAGCCTGCCGTCCAGGTCGGCGACAAAGGGCACCGCGTCGCCGGTGACGGTGAGGCGTGCGGCGGTCGCCGATTCGAACGCGACAGTGCCGGATATCGGCGTCAGCACTGGCCGCCATCCGATCAACAGGGTGCTGGCGAGGATGGCGATGAATGTGTCGGCAATGCTTGGATGCCGCCAAAGCCGGCATATCAGCAGATAAGCGAACAGCCCGAAGACCGGAAAACACCAGGTGAAATAATGGATGTTGTTATAGTACCAGAGGCCGTTCGGTATCATGTCGAAATAGGCCGCGTAGAAGCAGACATAGATCGCCACGCCGAGCGCGAGGACGGCGAGCCGCAGGTCGCGTAACGCCAGAAGGATCGACCCCAGCATCCCGGCAAAAACCCAAGGGTAGCGGGTGAATATCCCTATCGGCTGCAGAAAATGTCCGTACACCACCGTCGGATCGACAAACAGGCTATAGAGTTTGATCGGCAAGGAATCGAAGTTGAACACCGGTCCATTCGCCGTGTTGCGCTCGTACTTCGACAGCTGCCATCCGTAGATGAGCCAATGCATCGACGCCGCGGTGGCAACGCCGGCGGCAAATCCGGCGGCACCCAGGGCGAGAAGCCGCAGCGCGTGCGGCCAATCGGTGAGCGCGCCTACCGACCGCTCGCGCAAACACATGAAGGCATAATAAATCGCCAGCGGCGCCAGCGCGACGATGTCCACCGGCTTGAACGCGAGGATCAAGCCGGCGAGCAATCCGACGAGGAATGCGCGCAGGGCGGTCGGTGGCAAAAAGCCGAGCGCCAATGCGGTCAAAATCAAAAAAGTCGTCGGCGTGCTGGTCCACGGCATGACGTAGTGCATGAGAACCGACGGGGTCAGCACGCTCGTCGCCAGAAAAATGACGCCGGCAATGGCGCGCGCGATGCCGAGCGCCTCGCCGATCCGCACAAATGCCCAAAGCGATCCGGCGAGGCACAGTACGTTGACGACGACAAAGGGATCGGAGCGAAACAGCCAGGTGAACGGCGCCGCGAGCAGCGCATAGCCAATCGGATAGTGGTGGCTCGCCGCGTCAAGCTTGCCGGCGGCGAGCGCCCGTGCGGATTGCAGATACTCGCCCTGGTCGAAATAGGTTGCCCATTCCGGCTGGCCGTGCGCCAGCATTCGAATTTCCGACCAGGCGAAGGCGGCGAGGGCGACGATCATGCAGGCCGCAAGCACGCCTTGCGGATGCTCGCGCGAGAGTTCCGCGAGCCTGGACAGTTGCCGTCGCATTTCGGCGCTCACGTTGCGAAACACGATGCTGCCCCCGCGCGCGCCGCGGCCAAATGTTTTGCGGCGATGGCTCGCCCGCCGGCGACCCGATCGCGCAAATGCGGCCGCTCTCACAAAACATACGTTAGCGGTCCTTTCCGGGCGTGCCTATCGCGGCCGAGCGCCGCAACCCGGCCGCGGGCCGCGCATTTTGATGCGCCGCCGCAGGGTCCAGCCGCTTGCCACGACGCAGCCCAGCCCTGCCTTCCATTCGGGTCCAATCGTGCCTATCTCATTGATATTATTGATGGGGCCAATCGGGCTCCCCGGGTTTTTCACCGCCGCGGCGTCTGCTAAGTTGCCGCCATCAGCCGGCCGGACGAGTCGAGCGTAAACAGGCTTCGGGATAGCGCGAAGCCACGGAGGTTCCATTGACTGCTGCAACTCAAGAAAATGCCGGCCTGCCTGACATGAAAGTGTCGATCCGCCAGGTATTCGGCATCGAAAGCGATATGGAAGTGCCGGCTTACTCGAAGCCGGACGAGCATGTGCCCGACATCGATCCCGACTACCGCTTCGACCGGCCGACGACGCTCGCCATCCTCGCCGGTTTTGCCAAAAACCGCCGTGTCATCGTCACCGGCTATCACGGCACCGGCAAGTCGACCCATATCGAGCAGGTGGCGGCGCGGCTCAACTGGCCCTGCGTGCGCGTCAACCTCGACAGCCACATCAGCCGCATCGACCTGATCGGCAAGGACGCCATCGTCATCAAGGACGGCCAGCAGGTCACGGAATTCCGCCAGGGCATCCTGCCCTGGGCGCTGCAAAACAACGTCGCCCTCTGCTTTGACGAATACGACGCCGGCCGCCCGGACGTGATGTTCGTGATCCAGCGTGTGCTGGAATCCTCCGGCCGGTTGACGCTGCTCGACCAGAGCAAGGTGATCAAGCCGCACCCCTGCTTCCGCCTGTTCGCCACCGCTAACACGGTCGGCCTCGGCGATACCTCGGGCCTCTATCACGGCACCCAGCAGATCAATCAGGGCCAGATGGACCGCTGGTCGATCGTCACCACGCTCAATTACCTGCCACACGACAACGAGGTCGAGATCGTGCTGGCGAAAGCCAGGCACTATCGCAACGAGCAGGGCAGGGACATCGTCAACAAGATGGTGCGCGTCGCCGATCTGACGCGCAACGCCTTCATGAACGGCGACATTTCGACGGTGATGAGCCCGCGCACGGTGATCACCTGGGCGGAGAATTCCGAGATCTTCAACGATATCGGCTTTGCCTTCCGGCTCACCTTCCTGAACAAATGCGACGAGCTGGAACGGCCGATCGTTGCCGAGTTCTATCAGCGCTGCTTCGGCGTCGAATTGCCGGAGAGTTCGGTGAATGTGGCGTTGAGCTGATCTTTTTGCCCTCTCCCCTTGTGGGAGAGGGTGCCGAGCGAACGAAGTGAGCGAGGCGGGTGAGGGGGATTCCCTTTCGCCCGTATGTGAAGTCTGCCCCCTCACCCGGCTCGCCTTCGCTGCGCTCAGGCGATCCACCCTCTCCCACGATGGGAGAGGGTAAAGTTTTCGAGTCTGGCAAGAGCAATGGCCTCCAACAGCAAAGTCAAACCATCGTCCAAGGACGCGCCGACCGAGCCGTTCAAGCGCGCGGTCACCGGCTGCCTGCGCGCGATCGCGCGCAAGCCGGAACTGGAGGTCGCCTTCGCCGCCGAACGCCCCGGCCTGGTCGGCGGCAAGGTCCGCCTGCCGGAGCCGCCGCGCAAGCTCGGCAAGGGCGAGGTGGCGATCGTGCGCGGCCACGCCGACGCGATCGCCTTGCGCATCGCCTGCCACGATCCGGCGGTGCATCGCCGCCTTCAGCCGGCCGGCCAGCAGGCGCGCGCGGTGTTCGAGGCGATCGAGCAGGCGCGCGTCGAGGCGATCGGCGCGCGCCGCATGGACGGCGTCGCCAAGAATCTGACCGCCATGCTGGACGAGCGCTTCCACCGCGGCAAATTCGAATCGATCACGGACCGCGCCGATGCGCCGATCGAGGACGCGCTGGCGCTTCTGGTGCGCGAGCGGTTGACCGGCATGGCGCCGCCGCCGGCGGCGATGAAGCTGGTCGACCTCTGGCGTCCGCTGATCGAGGCGCGCGCCGGACGCGACCTCGACCGGCTGGAAAATGTGCTCGAGGATCAGCGCCAGTTCGGCGACGCCGTGCACGATCTGCTCGACGCGCTGGAAATGGGTGACGACCGCAGCCGCGATTCCGAGGAGGAAGAAGAGGACGGCGAGGACGAGCGCCGCAAGCAGGATTCCGGCGAGGACGGCGAGGCCGCCGACAGCGACGAGATGCAGCGCATGAGCACGGAGGACACGCAGGTATCCGCCGAGGACATGCCCGACAGCGCCGCCGAGGCGGCCGAAGCGCCGACCGCCGACATGGCCGACGACACCGACATGGGCGACGCCGAGACCCCGGGCGAGCCGCAGCGGCCGCGCCATTTCGGCGACAACCAGCCGCGCGGGCCGGACTACCGCGCCTTCACCGTCCGCTTCGACGAGACCGTGGCGGCCGAGGACCTGTGCGAGCCCGAGGAACTCGACCGCCTGCGCGGCTATCTCGACAAGCAATTGTCCAACCTGCAAGGCGTGGTCGCGCGTCTGGCCAATCGGCTGCAACGCCGGCTGATGGCGCAGCAGAACCGCTCCTGGGAATTCGACCTGGAAGAGGGTCAGCTCGATCCGGCGCGGCTGTCGCGCATCATCGTCGACCCCCTGCATCCGCTCTCGTTCAAGGCGGAAAAGGACACGCAGTTCCGCGACACGGTGGTGACGTTGCTGCTCGACAATTCCGGGTCGATGCGCGGACGGCCGATCACGGTCGCGGCGACCTGCGCCGACATCCTCGCGCGCACGCTCGAGCGCTGCGGTGTCAAGGTCGAGATCCTCGGCTTCACCACGCGCGCCTGGAAGGGCGGGCAGGCGCGCGAGCACTGGCTCACCGCCGGCAAGCCGCCCAATCCCGGCCGGCTCAACGACCTGCGCCATATCATCTACAAGTCGGCCGATGCGCCGTGGCGGCGGGCGCGCAAGAATCTCGGCCTGATGATGCGCGAGGGCCTGCTCAAGGAGAACATCGACGGCGAGGCGCTCGACTGGGCGCACAAGCGGCTGCTGGCGCGCACCGAGCAGCGGAAAATTCTCATGATGATTTCCGACGGCGCGCCGGTCGACGATTCCACGCTCAGCGTCAATCCCGGCAATTATCTCGAACGCCACCTGCGCTGGGTGATCGAGGAGATCGAGACGCGGTCGCCGGTCGAATTGATCGCCATCGGCATCGGCCACGATGTGACGCGCTACTACCGCCGTGCCGTCACCATCGTCGATGCCGAGGAACTCGGCGGCGCCATGACCGAAAAGCTCGCCGAACTGTTCGAGGAACACGCCGCCGCCGAGCCGCAGCGCCCGCAAAGGCGGAGACGCGTGGCGTGATTTCCCGCTGGCTGCGCCGCCGCTATGCCGCGGGTGCGGTGCTGGCGGCGCTGGCGGTCGCGGCGACCTCCTACGCGCTCGCGGCCGCGCTGCACACCAGCCGGGCGATCGCCCGCATCGAGGTGCGCGCACAACCGATCGATTACTTCGACAACCGCGATCCGACGCGCGTGCGCTTCGGCGCGCTTGAGTTCCGCGGCGGCCTCGCGCTCACCTCGGCCTACGAAGCCTTCGGCGGCATTTCCGCGCTGCTGATGGAGCCGGACGGCAGCCATTTTCTCAGCCTGACCGACCACGGTTCCTGGCTGCGCGGCCGCATCGTCTACGACAAGGGCAGGCCCGCCGGCATCGCCGATGCGGAAATGGCGCCGATGCTCGGGCCCGACGGACGCCCGCTCGCCGCGCGCGGCTGGTTCGACGCCGAATCGCTCGCCGAGGCCGGCGGCATGGTCTATGTCGGCATCGAGCGCGTGGAAAAGATCGTGCGCTTCGCCTATCGGCGCGACGGCCTCTCAGCGCGCGGCGTGCCGATCAAGGTGCCGGACGACTTCAAGACCTTCACCTATAACAAAAGCCTGGAATGCCTGACGGTGCCGCCGAAGGGCGCTCCGCTCGCCGGTCAGCTCATCGCGGTCACCGAACACAGCCTCGACACCGCCGGCAATCACCGCTCCTATGTCATCGACGGCGGCCGGGTCATGCGCTTTTCGGTCAAGCGCAGCGGCGATTTCGACGTCAGCGACTGCACCATCCTGCCGCCGGCGGATCTGCTGCTGCTCGAGCGCAGCTTTTCATACACACGCGGCATCGCATTCCGCATCCGTCGTATCCCGCTCGCGCGCATTACGCCCGGCGCGCTGGTCGACGGAGAACCGCTGATCGAGGCCGATCTCGCCTACCAGATCGACAATATGGAAGGCATCGCGGTGCACACCAACGCCGATGGCGAGACCATCATCACGCTCGTCTCCGACAATAATTTTTTCTTCATCCAGCGCAATCTGCTGCTGCAATTTGCGCTGGTGGAATAAATCGTCGTCTCTAAGCCGGCGACGTCTTGCTCCCCAATAAGCGAAATGGCCGGGGCAAGCCCGGCCATGACACGGGACTTCGGCGCGCACCGGAACGACGGCATAACTCGGGCGCTGGATAACTCAGGCGCTGGCCGCGGCTTTTTTCTTCACGATTGCGCGCTTGAGTTCGCGCATCTTGGGCGCGAGGTCGGCGTCGTCCGCCTTGAGCAGAAAGGCGTCGAGCCCGCCGCGATGGTCGACGCTCTTGAGCGCATTGGCCGATACCCGCACGCGCACCTTGCGCTGCAGGGAATCGGAAATCAGCGTGACATTGCGCAGGTTCGGCATGAATCGGCGCTTGGTCTTGATATTGGAGTGGCTCACTTTGTGACCGGAGAGCGGCCCCTTGCCGGTCAAATCGCAGCGCCAAGACATGGCCTATCCCTCGAAAATATGCCGGCGCGTCTGGCGCCGGTCCGGTCGCGGTTCCTGGAAGTCGCGCGGACGTATAGAGAGGGCGCTTGCGAGCGTCAAGCCGCGCAATCGGGCGCGATTTTGACCGATTTCCGCCGTTTCCGGGGCCTCGCGGCCGGCGGCCGCCGACCAAACATTCGACTTAATCCGCGCCGACTTAGGCGGCGCGACCCCGGAATTGGCAACGCTTTCCTGTGGGGCCAAAGCTTTCCTGTGGGGCAATGGGTGCGCGGGCCGGTGCGCCCCTTGCATCGCGGTTGCGACCGCCGGCTAAATACCGGGCGTCGGCCGGCACCGCGCGAAAGCCGCGCCGGTGCGAAACAGGGTGACCGTTCGTGCTGGCATCGCACCGTTATTGCCGCTTCATGCTGGTCGTTACCGCCGCGCTTGCCGCCGCGCCCGCCGCCGTGCGCGCGCAGGGCAAGCTCGATGCGCAATACGCCTTGACGCTCGCCGGCATCACCATCGGCAAGGGAAGCTGGACCGTCGACGTCAGCGACACGCATTACATTTCGGCGGCGAGCGGGGCCACCGCCGGCCTTGTGCGCGTCTTCAGCCACGGTCATGGCGCCAGCGTCGCGCATGGCACGCTGCACGCCGGCGCGCCGCTGTCCTCGACCTACGTGTCCACCATCGTTTCCAGCAAAAAGACCGACGACGTCCGCCTCACGGTCGACAAAGGCGACGTCACCGATTCGCGCGTCGACCCGCCGACGGAAGACGATCCCGATCGCGTGCCGATCACCGAGGAACATCAGCGCGGCATTCTCGATCCGATGACCGCGGCCCTGCTGCGCACGCCCGGCGAAGGCGATCCGCTGTCGCCGGAAGCCTGCAAGCGTTCGCTGCCGGTGTTCGACGGCCGCTTGCGTTACGACCTGCAACTCGCTTTCAAGCGCATGGACCACGTCAAGGCCTACAAGGGCTATGCCGGACCGGTGGTGGTCTGTGCGGTTTATTTCACGCCGGTCGCCGGCTTCGTGCCCTCGCGCACCGCCATCCGCTACATCACCAAACAGCGCGACATCGAAGTGTGGCTGGCGCCGATCGCCGGGACGCGCGTGCTGGTGCCGTTCCGCGCCCAGGGGCCGAGCCCGATCGGCAAGGTCGTGCTGGAAGCCACCCAATTCGTGTCGGAGCGCGTTTCCACGCGCGCCTCCATCAACGGCATGAAGGTGCAGTAACCCGGCATCGCGGCGCGCGCCTTCGGATGAGGGGAGCGGGGCTTGACTCTTCGGCGGGAAGCGAATCGTGCCGGCGTTAACGATTGGCGGGCCTTGATGGCCCTTGAATCCGGCCGGCGCTACCCGATCTTGTGGTCCTGGCGGCGGCCCTTGCCAGATATGGCCGTGAACGAAGCCGTATAGCCCCCGAGTCAGTGATTCGGGCGCGTTTCGTTCCAGACTCGTTCCATAGCTTAACCGCGGCCTTGTCTGCCGTCGCATTGTGATACAGGAAGCCCCTGGCAAGCCGCCAAAGCATGATCCCGAAAGGTCGGTACCGGTTCTCGGGAAACCTCATGCGCCGTAAAAAATCCCCGGCCGCCGATCTGGACGCGTAATGGCCATCTCCTTTTCTCCGCAGCCCAACCGAGCAGCGCGCGCCCGCGGCGCCGGCGTCACCGCCGTGCTGGGACCGACGAATACCGGCAAGACCTTTCTCGCCATCGAGCGGATGCTGGCGCATTCCTCCGGCATGATCGGGCTGCCGCTGCGGCTGCTCGCGCGCGAGGTCTACAACAAAGTGGTCGATCGCGCCGGCAAGGATGCGGTGGCGCTGATCACCGGCGAGGAGAAGATCAAGCCGCACAATCCGCGCTATTGGGTCTCGACCGTCGAAGCCATGCCGCGCGATCTCGACGTCGCCTTCCTCGCCGTCGACGAGGTGCAGCTCGGCGCCGACTTCGAGCGCGGCCATGTGTTCACCGACCGCCTGCTCAACATGCGCGCGCGCGAGGAGACGCTGGTGCTCGGCGCCGCCACCGTGCGCCCGATGGTGGAAAAACTGCTGCCCGGCGCGCATATCGTCAGCAGGCCGCGGCTGTCGATGCTCACGTTTGCCGGCGAGAAGAAACTCACCCGGTTGCCCTCGCGCTCGGCCATTGTCGCCTTCTCGGCGGAGGAGGTTTATGCCATCGCCGAATTGATCCGCCGCCAGCGCGGCGGCGCCGCGGTGGTGCTGGGCGCGCTCTCGCCCCGCACCCGCAACGCGCAGGTCGCGCTCTATCAGTCCGGCGACGTCGACTATCTCGTCGCCACCGACGCGATCGGCATGGGCCTCAATCTCGACGTCGATCACGTGGCCTTCGCCGGCGACCGCAAATTCGACGGCTATCAGTTCCGCAAGCTCAATCCCGCGGAACTCGCGCAGATCGCCGGCCGCGCCGGCCGCGCCACCCGCGACGGCACGTTCGGCACCACCGGGCGCTGCGATCCGTTCGAGCCGGAACTGGTGCAGGCGCTGGAGAGCCACACGTTTGAGCCGATCCGCCTGCTGCAATGGCGCAATTCCGCTCTCGATTTCAGTTCGATCGGCGCGCTGCAAGCCTCGCTTTCGGCCGCGCCGACCGAGGCCGGGCTCACACGCGCGCCGATCGCGGAAGACATTCTCGTGCTGGAACACGCCGCGCGCGACGACGACGTGCGCGCGATGGCGCAAAAGCCTGTCGCCATCGAACGGTTGTGGGACGCCTGCCAGGTTCCCGATTATCGCAAGATCGCGCCCGCCACCCACGCCGAACTTGTGGTCACCCTCTATGGATTCCTCATGCGAGAGGGTAACATCCCGGTCGATTGGTTCAGTCAACAAGTGGCGCAGGCCGACCGGACCGACGGCGGCATCGACACTCTCTCCAACCGGATCGCGCATGTCAGGACCTGGACTTTCGTCGCCAACCGCCCGGACTGGCTCGCCGACCCGGAGCACTGGCAGGGCGTCACCCGCGCGGTCGAAGACAAGCTGTCCGATGCGCTGCACGAACGGCTGGCCGAACGCTTCGTGGACCGCCGCACCAGCGTGCTGATGCGGCGGCTGCGAGAGAACACGATGTTGGAAACCGAAATCGGAAAGTCCGGCGAAGTCACGGTCGAGGGCCATGTGATCGGCCGCCTCGACGGATTCATGTTCGCGCCAGACGCCTCCGCTGCTGCCGGTTCGGAAGCCAAGGCGCTCAACGCCGCGGCGCAAAAGGCGCTCGCCGGCGAGATCGAGACACGGGCCACCAAACTGTCGCAATCGTCGAACGACCATATCGTGCTGGCGAGCGACGGAGCGCTGCGCTGGACCGGCGACGTGGTGGGCAAGCTGATCCCCGGCGACGACGTGCTGCGTCCGCGCCTGCGCATTGTCGCCGACGAGCACCTGACCGGGCCGGCGCGCGAACTGGTGCAGACAAGGCTCGACCTCTGGCTCAAGACGCATATCGAGAAATTGCTGGCGCCGCTGTTTTCGCTCGCCGCCGCCGACGATGTGACCGGCATGGCGCGCGGCATCGCCTTCCAGCTGGTGGAAGCGCTCGGCGTGCTGGAACGGCAGAAGGTGGCGGACGAGGTCAAGGGTCTCGACCAGCCGGCGCGCGCGACCTTGCGCAAATACGGCGTGCGCTTCGGCGCCTATCACATTTATCTGCCGCTGCTGCTCAAGCCGGCGCCGCGCGCGCTGGCGACGCAACTCTGGGCGCTCAAGCACGAGAGCCCGGACGCCAAGGGCGTTTCGGACTTGCTGCACCTCGCCGCCTCGGGGCGCACCTCGATCCCCGTCGACAAGGAGACGCCGAAGCCGCTCTACCGCACCGCCGGCTACCGCGTGTGCGGCGAACGCGCGGTGCGTGTCGATATTCTGGAACGGCTCGCCGACCTGATCCGCCCCGCGCTGTCCTGGCGGGAGACCTCGCCCGCTCCAAAACCGGACGGCGTGTTCGACGGCCGCGGCTTCATCGTCACCGGCGCCATGACCTCGCTCACCGGCGCCTCGGGCGAGGACATCGCCTCCATCCTGCGCTCGCTCGGCTATCGCATGGATCGCCGTCCGAAACCGGCAGCGCCTGCCGCGCCGGCCGAGGTGAAAGCAGCCGACGCGCCCGTGGGGGAACCGCCGGTGGTCGACCTGACGGTGGCGGAAAGAGCAGCGCCGGGTTTGACCGCGCCCGCACCGGGCGAGCCGCCCGAGGTCGAATCGTCGCCGACCGAGCTCGCCGTGAGCGAGACGGCGGAGCAAAAAACGCCGGCGGCCGATGCCAACGAGCCGGCCATGATCGAGGTCTGGCGCCCGGCCGGCCGCTTCGAGAAGCGGAGCAGCCGGCCGCGCCGCCCGCGCCGTCCGCAAAAGGCGCCGGAGCGAGCGGCCGCTTCTGCCCCGGCGGAAGGCGGCGAAGCGGCAATTGCGGAACCCGTGGCCGCCGCCCCGGCCGCCGCCGCTGCCGATGAAAAGCCGCGCGATGCGCGTCCCGACCGCGAGCGCAAGGATCGTCAGGATCAACGCGACCGGCACGAGCGCCAGCAACGCATGGAACGCCAGGGCCAACGCGGCGATCGCAAAGCAAGGTCCGACCGCCCCGATCGCCCGCGCCGTGAAAAAGGCGATCGCGTGGACCGCGCCGAGCGCGAGCAGTATTACGCAAAGCCCTATGGCGGGTCGGAAAGCCGCAACAAACAGCCGGATCCCAATTCGCCCTTCGCCAAGCTCGCCGCGCTCAAACAGCAGCTTGAGCAGAACAGCAAGGAATCCTGACGCGCATGACGCGGAAAAATCCGCCCCCGATTTCGGCCGTGCGCGAGCATTGAAATCCTTGGATCGCCAGCGCATCGACAAATGGCTGTGGCACGCGCGCGTGGTGCGCACGCGCAGCGCCGCCGCGGCGCTGGCCGAAGCCGGCTTCGTGCGGCTCAACGGGCAGCGCATCACCGCGCCGAGCCAGGCGGTGCGCATGGGCGACGTGGTGACGCTGGCGCTCGACCGCGCGGTCAAGGTGATCGAGGTCGCCGGGTTTTGCGAAAGGCGCGGTGGCGCGCCCGCCGCGCGGGCGCTTTACCGCGATTTGACAACAAGTTCCGGGCCAAAGGCCTGCACCTAGGCGCGCCGGGCGCGTAAAGTCCCGCTCTCGATCGGCGGCATGACCGCGCAGCCACGACGGCTGCATGGCTTGCAGCCTATGGGACGTTACGATAGGCAGCGCTGCTGCAACCTTTCCGGAGCCGGGATGACCTACGTCGTCAACGAAAGCTGCATCAAGTGCAAATACATGGACTGCGTAGAGGTGTGTCCGGTGGACTGCTTTTACGAAGGCGAAAATATGCTCGTCATCCACCCGGACGAGTGCATCGATTGCGGCGTCTGCGAGCCCGAATGCCCGGTCGAGGCGATCAAGCCCGACACCGAGGCGGGGCTCGAGCCATGGCTGGAATTGAACGCCGAATACGCCAAGGTCTGGCCGAACATAACGGTCAAACGCGACCCCCCGCCCGACGCCAAGGACTGGGAGGACGTTCCCGACAAGTTTAAGAAGTTCTTTTCGGCAAAGCCCGGAACGGGCGATTAGCGCCCGCGCCGCCCCCGGCCGCCTCCCTTTTTAGGTACCCGGGGGGCTGCTGCGGCGGCAAAATTAACCGATATGCCAATTTTGCAGGCGTGTTACCGGCGAATTGCGCTTTTATGACGCTATAAGGCTTTGATTTTGGCTAAATATGTGCTATATATAGCAAATCCGATGAAGATAAAGAACGCCGCTACGGATCAGCTCCCCCGCTTGGGAGCCTTATTTTTCGCGGCCGCACCCAAGGGTCTTGATAGAGGGCGTGTAATCCACGCGTGAGCAGTGGCAGGAAAACCGCGTCAAAAAGCCAAGAAAGGTTCCACCGGCATGAGCCGGAGACCGAAAAAGTCTGCCGAAGCGCGGCGGACCTCGCATGCCTCTCGCGGCACCGTCCGCGGCGGGGCTCCCGCAGCTAAATTGGCCGGCAGCCACAAGGCCGCCGGTGAAGGAGCAATGCCCGGAATGCCCAGCAAGAAGACGACCCAAAGGCAAGGTTTCAAGACCAACGAGTTCATCGTCTATCCCGCGCACGGGGTGGGCCAGATTCTGGCCATCGAGGAACAGGAGGTCGCGGGCGCCAAGCTCGAGCTTTTCGTCATCAACTTCGTCAAGGACAAGATGACGTTGCGGGTTCCCACCGCCAAGATCGTTTCGGTCGGCATGCGCAAGCTGGCAGAAGGCCCGCTGGTCAAGCGTGCCCTCGAGACGCTCAAGGGCCGCGCGCGCATCAAGCGCACCATGTGGTCGCGCCGGGCGCAGGAATACGAAGCCAAGATCAATTCCGGCGACATCGTCGCCATCGCCGAGGTGGTACGCGACCTGTACCGCTCGGAGACGCAGCCCGAACAGTCCTATTCCGAGCGGCAGCTTTACGAGGCCGCCCTCGACAGGCTGTCGCGTGAAATTGCGGCAGTACAGCGCATCACCGAGACCGAAGCGATCAAGGAGATCGAAGGCGCGCTGGCCAAGGGCCCCCGGCGTGGGCCGAAGCCTGCCGAAGAGGCGGACGGCGAGCCCGCCACCGAGGAAGAGGCGGCTTAAGCATCCGATCGCGTCGAAAGGCCCGGCAGCAATGCCGGGTTTTTTGTTGCTGGCGGAACCGGCCGTAGTTTCAAAGCGACAAGTGACTACGGAGTCGGGCCGTTTGCCTTCGGCGATGAATTCGCAAAATATTGCGCCGGCGTGGTGCCGAAACTACGCCGAAACATGGCGATGAAGGCACTGGTGCTTTCGTATCCTAGCGTGAAGGCCACATCGCCAACGCGCCGCCCGGCGCCAAGCAATTCGAGTGCCCGCAACAATCGTGCGCGCCTTCGCCAGGTGCCGAATGGAAGCCTCGTCTCCATCTGGAAATGCCGCGCAAAAGAGCGCGCGCTCATTCCCGTCTCGCGTGCCGCTACAATCATCGGCAGATCCTCCCGCGGCTTGTCACGCAGCCGCATCGCGACGGTGCGCAGGTTTTCTGTCGCTGGCATCGGCAAATGCAGCGGTTCGTCCGGTGACGCCTTAATGCAATCGAGTAGCACCTGAACGAGCCGGCCCTGGGGTCCGCTTTCGTCGTAGAGCGGCGGCAGGCGAATGGCGGCTTGCAAGATCCCGGCCAGCAGCGGTGTAATGCGCACGATCGCGCAATGCGCCGGCATGCCCGGCACGTCTTTCCGCACGAAGATCGCGCGTGCCTCGCCGATGCTGTGTCGCGTCACGTGAGGCACCTCCGCCGGAATCCAGGTGGCTCGCTCCGGCGTGGCGATGAAACTTCCTTCGGCGACGGTCGTAGTCAATGTTCCGCGCGACGCGTAGAGCAGTTGGCCACGCGGATGGGAATGCAGCGGAGACTCTGCTACCGATCGATTGTTCCGCGTAAATGCCACGACAGCGCGCGGTAGATCGTGATCGACCGGTGGCGGTAGCGTCGGATCGACCGGAACAAGACGCCGCGCACTTTGGCCATTTCTCGACATTTGTTGTCATTATAGCGGTAACAGGCCAGCGCACAATTGTATTATGGTGGGCGTCGCTCGACGGTGAGACGCCGACGTTCAATAAGTCAGGAGGGCTCCGATGACTGCCATCCGCGGCTATGTAGCGCCAACATCGGAAAACGACGCGCTCGGCGTGCATTCGCTCGACCAATTCGTGCTGTCGGTGCCCGACGCCAATGTCGCGCAGGATTTCTACAGCACATTCGGCCTCGACATCGCCCGCGACGGCAACACGCTGGCGATCAAGACATTCGGCCACGAGCACCGCTGGGGCTCGATCGTCGAAGGCAAGAGCAAGGCGCTGCATCATCTCTCGTTCGGCTGCTACGCCGAGGATCTGCCGAAGCTCAAGGCGCGCATCGAGGGCGCCGGCGTCAAACTGATCGATCCGCCGCCCGGCTTCGAGAGCAACGGCTTCTGGTTCCGCAGCCCGGAGAACGTCCTCATCCAGGTAAAGGTCGGACCCAAGGTGTCGCCCGACCAAAAGTCGCAGAGCAGCTGGACGCCCGCTCCGGCGGGCAGGGCTGGCGCCGCCATCCGGGAGAAATCGCCGCTCACCCGGCCGCGGCGGCTGTCGCATGTGCTCACCTTCACCGCCGATGTCGATGCCGCGATCAGGTTCTACGAAGCCACGCTCGGCCTGCGCCTGTCCGACCGCGCCTCCGACCTGGTGGCCTTCATGCACGGCATCCACGGCAGCGACCATCACATGCTGGCGCTGGTGAAATCGACCGCGCCCGGCTTCCACCATTGCAGCTGGGATGTCGGCAGCATCGAGGAAATCGGGCTTGGCGCCATGCGCATGCACGACAAGGGCTGGACCAAGGGCTGGGGCCTCGGCCGCCACGTGCTCGGCTCGAATTATTTTCACTACGTGCGCGATCCCTGGGGCAGCTTCGCCGAATATGCCTGCGACATCGACTACATCCCGAAGGACCGGCGCTGGCCGGCCGGCGACCACAAGCCGGAAGATTCATTTTATCTCTGGGGTCCCGACGTGCCGGCCGAGTTCACCATCAACTACGAGGGCGGCGAGGGGTGACGGCCCGGGCTAGTCGACGACCAGCTTCACCCGGTCGCCCCGCTTCACGCCTCCCTGCGGCCCGAGGCCGTTGAGCACGCGGAACCGCTCGAGCGCATGATCGGACACCGCCATGCGGTGGGCGAGCGATTGCAGGGTGTCGTTGCCGCCGACGGTGACGATCTTAACGCGCATCGGGTGTACCTGCGCGCTTTCCTTCAGGCTCATGCGGCGGAACGTGGCGATCGAATCGCGGAACGAGCGGTCGACCTGCTCGTTGCGGTCCTTTGCCGCGTAAATGAAGCGATAGACATCGCTGCCGAAGCGCACGGCGAACAGGCGGAACGACCATTGGTCGCCGCTCGCAGTCGCGGTTGCCGCCGGAAAGCCGTTGACGGTGATCTCCTCGACGCTTGCCGGATCGACATTCTCGATCCAACCCGATTTCAGATAATCCGGCAGCGTCTGTTCGGCCGGCACGCTGACCACGTCGAGCCGCATCGCCTCGTTGCCGCCCTTGAGGCCGAGCACGGCCTGCGCGGTGTTGTCGAGGGAAAATCCCGGCGGCGCCAGAAACGTAAAGCCGAGCTTGGGATGCAGGAAGCGCCGGCCGCGCACGAAGCCCTCGCTCGGATCCTCGCCATAGACCAGCCCGTCGATCACGCCGAGATATTCGTTGCGGTCGCGCTCGCCGGCGCCGGGGGCGCTGTATTGCCGCGCATTGGCGAGCGCGTTCTTCACCCGCTCGGGCGTCGCCGGATGGGTGGCGAGGAAGTCGAGCGCGCGCGCATCGGTGCTGCCATCGGCCGGCTTGAGATCGGCATTGCGCTGCATGTCGGCGAGGAAGCGCGAGGCGCCGTAGGGATCGAAGCCGGCGCGTGCGGAAATGCCGACGCCGATGCCGTCGGCCTCGAATTCCTGCGCGCGCGAGAAGCTCGCCAGCGTCAGCTTCGACTTGGCGAGCGCCAGCGCGCCCATCTGCGGATCGCTGAGCACGTCGCTGACCACGTGGCTGATGAGCGCGGCCTGCCGGGCCTGGTCTTCGCGGATCGCGGCGTGGCGCGCGATGACGTGGCCCATTTCGTGCGCCAGCACCGAGGCGAGCTCGGCCTTGTCGTTGGCGAGCGCGATCAGTCCGCGGGTGACGTAGACGTTGCCGTTCGGCAGCGCGAAGGCGTTGATGGCCGGCGAATTGAGAATCGTCACCTTGTATTTCAGGTCCGGCCGTTCGGAGGCCGCGACCAGCCGGTCGACGGTTTTTTCGACGACCGCTTGCAGTTTCGGGTTTTCGTAAATGCCGCCATAGGAGGCGAGGATGCGCAGGTGTTCGCGCTCTTCCGCCGGCTGCAAATCCGATTGCGCGGTGGCCTGCGGCACCGGCAGCGAGACCTGCTTGTTCTCCGGCGCGCTGGTGCAGCCCGCCAGCAGCACGGCGAGCGCAAGCGCGGAGCCACCCAGCCGGTACGCCATTGTCACTGTTGCAGCCATGACGGCTTTTACTCGGACTTTAGCAACTCGATTTGCTCGGGCACTGCGGCCGCAACGATCGGTCCGCCGCGCTGCTCGATCCAGCCACGCACCCGGATGCGGCGGCCGGCGAGCGTTTTCGGCTCGACGCCCGCGGCAGCGAATGTCCGCCGCAAGCGTTTAAGAATCGTGACGGAGAAGTCCCGCGTCCAATGCGTCCCGAAATTGACATATATAGTGGCCCCGCTCTCGTGCACCGACAAGACCTTGCCTTCCACCAGCGCGAACCGGCCACGATCCGCCTGCAACCGAGCAAGATTTTCAGCCGACAAAGGGGCGAAATTTGGATCGGCCCATAGCCCGCGGCCGGCCGCGCGTGCCCTGGCTTCGGCGCGCAAGAGGACGCCGGCACAGGCCTTGCCGCCGACGCGCGCCGACACCCGGGCGCGGCCTTGCTCCAGCAGGATTTGCTGCAACGATTCCTGGGCGTCGCCGGCAAAGGCATACGCGACCACGCGGCCGTAGCGGTCGCGCTCGGGCCCGAGCCGTCCGAGCTGGAGCAGGCGCCCGCCGGCGAGCGTCTGCAGCGCGTGGCGGGCATCCTCGCCGGCTTCGATGCCGGCAAGGCGCAGCTCGCGGCCGTCGGCGAGCATCAGCGTGCGCCCGTCGCGCGCGGCAACGGCGGTGGCGCTGCCGGCGGCGGTGAGTTCGCAGCCGCCCTCGGCCGCCACCCGGCCCGGCAGGGCGACGGCCGCCACGAGCATCGCGGCGGCAAGCTGAAGAAAGGCACGGCGTTTCATGATGACGGCCGCTTGCCGGAAACCATGGGGTCGCATTAGAGCACCGGTGCGCCGCGCGCAAGTTCATGCTAAATCGCGCCGCACGGTCCCGTAGCTCAGCAGGATAGAGCAGCGGTTTCCTAAACCGAAGGTCGGAGGTTCGACTCCTCTCGGGACCGCCACCCCCGAAAAATCGCCTTGATCGGAAAAGATTTTTTCGCCGGATTGTCCCACCGGCTACTCCGGTGGGACAGAGTCTGTTCGCCGTTTGAGCTTCATCATCGCGGCGTCGGCGAGCCTGCCCTGCCGCGCCGCGCGCGTGTAGCGCTCGACCTCCTCGAGCGACCTGTGTCCGGTGACCGCCATGATCTCGTGCGCGGTGGCGCCGCGCTCCGCGAGCCGCGCGGCCGCTGCCTTGCGCAGGCCATGCGCAGAGCAATGGGGGAGTCCCGCCTCATTACACCATTCTCGAAATGCGTTGCCGAAGCCAGCGGGCGTGAAGGATCGCCCGTGCGCGGTAGTCAGAAAGGTCAAGTGCTTGGTCGGGGTCGCATCGATGATCGCCGCCAACTCAGGATGCACCGGAATGTCAAGATCGACAGGGCTTCGATGCTCGTTCTTAGCTTGGCGATATCGGATGCGACCGTCTCGGACATGCTGGGGATCGAGTCGAACGACGTCCTCGCGCCGGCAGGCGGAATACAAAAGCACGGCAACGGTTTCCTGGGCGGTGTTTTCGGCCATGGAGTGGATGAGAATATCCGTCTGGCTTACGAGTGGCTTATGGAGAACTACAACGACGGCGACGAAATTTTCATTTTCGGATTCAGCCGGGGCGCATTTACAGCCAGAGCCTTGGCTGGATTAATCGCCATCAATGGCATCCTAAAAGCAGGGCCTCCTATCGGAATCGCCGAACTCTTTGATCGTTACAAGAAGGGAGATGAGGAAAGCATCTGGAAGTTGAAGGAGATGGAATCGTCCGGTGAGAGCAGCAAGCTGACCGTGCAGGAAAGATGGCTGCTTAAATACTCCCAGCGCGTGGATGTGAAAGTAGTCGGCGTCTGGGATACCGTGGGCTCGATCGGCTGGAAGTCCGGGAATATTCCGGGGTTTAGCCGTTCCTCTTTCGATTATCTGCAGACAGGATTACGCATCCACATCCTGAACGGCTATCACGCACTTGCCATCGACGAGCACCGGGAAGACTTCGTTCCCACACTCTGGGATGTCCGCCACCCGAACGATCGGAATGCGGTCATCGCGCAGCCACGCCCGCTCATCAGCGTTGAGCAGCGCTGGTTTGTAGGTGCGCATGCCAATGTCGGAGGCGGCTATCAGTCTGATCTTCTTGCTCAGGCTCCGCTGCGCTGGATGATGAAGAAGGCTGAAGAGCAAGGACTATCGTTCCGATCCGAGGTCAATCTGGATGGGGATGCGCTTGCAGCGCCGATTGCCGACTCCCGCAAGTCGTGGGGCCCAGTGTACGGCATTATTTCTCCGCCTCTCTATCGCACCATCGGCCCAGAACCAGATGTTCGGGAAGACGGGACCCACATCAACGTCAACGAGACCATCGATGGCAGCGTATTCGAGCGGTGGCGCGCTGACTCGAAGTATCGCCCGACCAACCTTGCCGAATGGGCACAACGCAAGAAAGTTGACCCCGCCCAGTTGCAAACGTCCGTGCGGGCTGACGATCCCCACGTAAGCGTGCCCCACCCATAGATCTGCCTGAGAAGCTGGGTGTCGGTGTAAGATAGGTTGAAATAAAACACATTTTATTTATTGACATTACTATCCAATATGTATACAAGATATTTTATTATATCTGGTATTAAGGCATAAAACAAAAACAGGGTTTATATGGCAGCGGCGCTTTGGGGCAAGGTTTACTTTAACAATTTTTACGCAGGTGAGCTGCGCCAGGAGCCCGGTGGCCGGTGTGTCTTCACTTACGATGCCACTTATCGGGAAGCAAAGCATCCGGCAATTGCCTTCACACTCCCCCTGCAAAGCGCGCCGTATGTTTGTGAGCAGGGTCTTCATCCCTTTTTCGACAATCTCGTCGCCGAAGGCTGGCTTCGAAATGCGCAAGCTCGCGCCCTAAAAATCGATCCCAACGACCGCTTCGCTCTGCTGCTCGCTTTCGGCCATGACTGCGCCGGCGCAGTTTCGATCATCGATCCTGCTCCACTCAAAGAGCCGACGCTGGATATGGATGACCCCGCAACAGCGGCGGCGCTGGTGAGCCGCGGTTCGTTGTCCGGCGTTCAGCCGAAAGTGCTTGCCGTCAAGGACGGCCGCAAATTCCGCCCGGCGCGCCGCGAGGAAACCTCGACCTATATCGCGAAGCTGCCTTCGGGGGCTTTGCGCGATCTCATCGAAAATGAATATCTGACGACTGCAGTCGCGCGTGCGCTATTGCCTAATGACCAAATTGTAGAGCCCATCATCGCGCCACTCGAAGATATCAAGGACAAAGCGCTGCTGGTGCAACGCTTCGACCGGCTGCCGAGCGGCACGCGTATTCATTTCGAGGAATTCAACCAGTTGCTCGGCCGGCGCTCAGGCGACGACAAATATAACGCCGCATATGAGGACATGAGCTCATTTATTCTTGATACGCCCGGCTGTACGCCGGTCGATATCTGGAAGTTGTATCGCCGCGTGTTGGTCTGCCTGCTGACGGGAAACACGGATGCGCACCTGAAGAACTTCGCGATGCTGCACACGCCGGACGGGTTGCGACTGACACCGGCCTATGACCTAGTCGCAGCAGCCCTCTACCCCGAATATCAGACCGTGGCGCTCGCGATCGGCGGAGCGGCCAATCTTGCGCTCGGCAGCCTGAAGCCAAAACATTTAGTTTCATTCGGTGAGACGGCGGGATTATCTGCGGAGGTGATCGTACAAACAATCAAAGATTTAGACGCGCGGCGGTCCGATGCAGAAAAGGCGGTTATCGAACAGGCAAAAAAAATCGGTACTGACGGACTCGGCAAAGATCTTCTCGATCTGATGGAGCGGCGATGGAACGGAACCTTCTCCTTAATTGGTCGGTACTTGTCGACGAAGCAATAAAGCGACGACGCGGCATGAATCTGACGCAGAAGCAACTAGCGGCGCTGGCGAAGGTCAGCACGCCGACCGTGTCACGTTTCGAGCAGAACGCTAAGGATATCCAACTGTCGTCGGCGCTGGCGATCCTCGACACGCTCGGCATGACGGACAAGCGCACCTTAATCTTCACCGATCCCGCCTACTCTTATGACATGGGTATGGGGGTGACGTTTTGGGGCGAAGACGGAAAAAAGCGCATTCTCTGCCGCATCTCGCGAGAGGCGCTCGTCGATCATTTTTCAGAGAAAGACCGGCTGCGCCCCGAGGCGGCGTTCAAGAAACACCGCGCCGAGATCGAGGCACTTGCTCGTAAGAAATATCTGCTAGGGCAAATACGGCCTGATGGCGCTGTATTAATTGAAACACAAGATCTGCTTTGAAGAGGGCGCGAGCGCGGGGGCCGCCCAGCAGCGAAATGAATTTTCGCGGCCGCAAAAAATCATGCCTCCTACGCGGTCGAGGTGGGACGACGAGGTTGGAAAGCCTAATCTTTCTGTAGACCGAATTGTCGTCCCACTTCTGAGCAAGCCGTTGTTCTAGCTCAAGCCGAGAAGCCCTCTCGGGACCGCCACCTGTAGAAAACGGAATTGAGGGGCGTATCGACGCCGCCGCGACAGGAACCGTGTCCAATGTCGTATCTCGGCTTTGCGATGAAGCGACGCCCGGGCAAATCCTGATTAGCCCCCGCGTGTTGATGGCAGTTGCGAAGGACATCGCAATTGAGCCAGTCGGCGATTTTGCGCTCAAGGGCATTCGCCGCCCGACGGCGGCTTACAACGTGTCAGGGGCCAGGGCTGCTAATTGAACGAGGCCGCAAATTGAACAAGGCGGCAAGTTGAACAATGCGGGGATTGAGACGCTCCATGTCCGCTTGTGGCCCCCTTTGCGACAGCATCACAGTTTTTATGGATTCCAGACCAGTACCCGCTTGCGGTCTCCTTATGTTATAAGGTTGCCAGGGGGCGCTGAGTGGCTGAAGACCGGGTCGACCGCAGGCTTGCAGCAATCCTGGCCGGAGACGTTGCCGGCTACAGCAGGCTTATGGGGGTCGACGAAGAAGGTACGCTGCGACAGCTCAAGGCGGACCGGAAAGAACTGATCGATCCCAAAATTCTGGAACACCGCGGCCGGACCGTCAAAACCACCGGTGACGGCATTCTGGTTGAGTTCGTGAGCATTGTTGATGCGGTACGCTGCGCCGTCGACATCCAGCGCGGCATGGCCGAGCGAAACATCAAGGCTCCAGCCGAAAAGCGCATCGAACTCCGCATTGGCATCAATGTCGGAGACATCATCAGCGACGACAACGATATCTACGGCGATGGCGTCAATGTGGCCGCGCGGTTGCAGGCATTGGCCGAGCCCGGCGGCATTTACGTGTCGCGCGTGGTGCACGATCAGGTGCGAGACAAGCTCAATTTCGGTTTCGAGGATATGGGCGAACAGACCGTCAAGAATATCTCGCGGCCTGTCGGCGTTCATCGTGTCCGGATTGATGCCGATGCCGCACCAAAGGTTGCGGGCGCGTCCGGCAAGACGTCCACGTCGGCCTCGCAACGACCTGCGGTCGCCGTGCTGCCTTTTGTCAACCTCAGTGGCGACCCCGAGCAGGAGTATTTTGCCGACGGCGTATCCGAAGACATCATCACGGCCTTATCGAAGCTGCGATGGTTCTTCGTCATCGCGCGCAATTCCTCGTTCGCCTACAAGGGCAAAGCCGTTGACGTGAAACGCTCGGCCCGAGAGCTCGGCGTCCGCTACGTTCTCGAAGGCAGCGTCCGCAAGGGCGGCAACCGCGTACGCATCACCGCGCAACTCATCGATGCCGCGACCGGCAATCATATCTGGGCCGATCGTTACGACGGCGACTTGACCGACGTATTCGCTCTACAGGACGAAATCACAAAGAAAGTGGCGGCCGCCATCGAGCCGCGACTTCTCGAAGCGGAAGGACTGCGGTCGCAAAGCCGCTCGCCGGAAGAACTTGACGCCTGGGACATGGTGATCCGCGCCAATTCCGTATTCTGGCGGCTCACGAAGGCTGAAATCGAGCAGGCCATCGACATGTTGCAGCAGGCGGTCGTGCGTTACCCGGAATATGCGCCCGCGCACAGCCTGTTGGCATTTATCCTGCTGATCTCGGGATATATCGGGGCGCGCTCGTCGGAAGCGCAGTTGAAGCAGGCGTCAACGCTTGCCGCTCGCGCTGCGGAACTCGACGATGGCGACCCTTGGGCGCATCTTGCGCTCGGCTTTGCCGCTTTTATGAAACGGCAGACGCCGATTGCAGCAGCGGAATTTCACCGCGCATTATCGCTCAACCCGAACTTCGCAGCGGCTCACGGATATCTCGGATGGGCGCTCGCCTTCGACGGGCAGACTTCGTTGGCCAGCGCGCATCTGGAGGAAGCGATGCGTTTGAGCCCGCATGATCCACAGAACGCCATTTTCAATACCGGGCTCGCCATCGTTTACTATTTCACGGGCGATTACGCGCGTGCCGTCGAATTTAGCCGTAACGCCGTACAGCAGCGGTCGGCCTTCACCGCGGGCTATCGCATCCACGTCGCCGCCCTGGCGCAGGTGGGGCAAATCGACGAGGCGCGCGACGCTCTCGGCCGCCTCAAAGAAGTGCATCCTGATCTCTCGATTGCATGGATCGAGCAGAACGTGCCTTACACGCCCGCGGTCATGGCCAAATTCGTGGAAGGCATGCGCAAAGCCGGTCTGGAATAGGGCAGCCCACTTCCGGAAAGTTCAAAGGCCGTGGCGCGACTTTGCCATGATGTCTCTTGTTGACCTTTGGCAGACATTGAGCCGGCGCAGTCTGCTGCCTGTTTTTGCGGGTAAAACCGGCATCGATGAAAATGCAGGTCAATGGATGGCTTCGTCAGTCGCGTGGCCCCAGCGAACGCGGCGCGATCTTGCGGTGGCCGCCGCCGCTGTCGGCGACGCCGACATAGGTTTCCAGCAGCGCGCGGTCGGCCTTGAGCGCGGCACTGTCGCCCTGATAGACGATGCTGCCGCGCTCGAGGATGATGGCGCGGTCGGTCACGCCCAGGATCTTCTGCGCGTTCTGCTCGACCAGGATCGCCGAGACGCCTTCCTCGCGAATGATCTTCTGCAAGGCGATCAGCAATTCGGCGATCAGGATCGGCGCCAGTCCTTCCAGCGGCTCGTCGAGCAGGATGATGCGCGGATTGAGCACGAGCGCGCGGGCGATCGCCAGCATCTGCTGCTCGCCGCCGGAAAGCTGATGGCCGAGATTGCGCCGCCGCTCGGCGAGACGCGGAAACAGTTGATAGACCTTGGCGAGCGTCCACGGGCCGGGCTGCGCCACCGCGGTCATGTTCTCTTCCACGGTCAGCGAGCGGAAAATATTGCGCTCCTGCGGCACCCAGCCGATGCCGGCAAGCGCGCGCTCGTCGGGGCGCAAGGCGGTGATGTCGCGGTTGTCAAGGACGACGCTGCCGCCGATGTGACGGGTGACGCCGATGATCGAATTGACCAGCGTGGTCTTGCCCATGCCGTTGCGGCCGAGCAGCGCCAGCGCCTGGCCTTGCGCCATGGCGAAGGTGACGTCGCTGAGCACGACCGCCTCGCCATAGCCGGCGGTCAGTCCCTCGACGTCGAGGAGGTCAGGCATCGGCCGCCTCCTCACCGAGATAGACTCTCTTGACGCGCGGATCGCGCGCGACTTCGTCCGGGCTGCCTTCGACGAACAGCGCGCCGTTAACGAGCACCGAAATGCGGTCGGCGAACGAAAACACGATGTCCATATCGTGCTCGATCAGCAGCACGGTGACGTCCTTGGGCAGTTCCGCGACGGCGGCGAGGATCTCGTGCCGCTCGTCCTCGGGCACGCCCGCCGCCGGCTCGTCGAGCAGCAGCACGCGCGGCCGGCAGGCAATGGCGACCGCGATCTCGAGCAGGCGCTGCTTGCCGTAGGGCAAAACGCCGGTGCGCCTGTCGATGACGTCGGTGAGGTGAAACCGCTCCAGGATCTCGACCGCCTCGGTTACCAGATCGGACCGGCTGCCGACGATGCGCCACCAGTCGAGGCCTTGCCCGCGCCGTTCCGATACCGCAAGCCCGATGGTCTCGAGCGGGGTCAGGTCGCTGAACAGCTGGTTGATCTGGAAGGTGCGCACCATCCCCAGCCGGACCCGCCGGTGCGTCGGCAGATTGGTGATGTCTTCGCCGTCGAGCAGGATGCGGCCGCCGGTCGGCTGCAATACGCCGGTAAGCAGGTTGATCAGCGTTGTCTTGCCGGCGCCGTTCGGCCCGATCAGAGCATGGCGGGCGCCTTTCTCGATGCGCAAGGAGACGTCGTCGGTGGCGACGATGCCGGTGAACCGTTTTTCCAGACCGACCGTTTCCAGCGCCAGTGGCATGGTCAGCGACCCTCGGTCGGCGCGGCGGCCGCGCGGCGCGTCAGCAGGCGCCAGTCGAGGCGCGCCGCGAGCCGGCGGAACGGCGCCGTCCATGCGGTGATGCGGTCGCGGCCGACCAGCACCATCAGCACCAGGACGAGGCCGATCCAGAACGGCCAGTATTGCGGCGTCAGCGCCGACAGATAATCTTGCATGAACTTGAAGACGATGGCGCCGATAAGCCCGCCATAAAGATAGCCGGCGCCGCCGATGATCAGCACCAGCAGCAGATCGGCGGAGCGATCGAAGGAGAACACTTCGAGCGAGGCGAAGGCCGTCGTCTGCGCCAGCAGGGCGCCGGCGATGCCGGCATAGCCGGCGGCTACGGTATAGATCGCGATCAGGCGCGCATCGACCGAAATACCGATCGCCGAGGCACGCAGCGGATTGCCTTTCACCGCCAGCAGTGAAAGGCCGAACGGCGAATTCACCAGGCGGCGCACGATGAGGAACAGGATAAACAGCACGATCAGGCAATAGGCATAGCCCGTGTGCCCGAACATATCGAAGCGGAACGTGCCGAGCACCGGTTTGATGGTGACGCCCTGCAAGCCGTCGGCGCCGCCGGTGAGCCAGCGGAAGCGGTTGGCCAGTTCGCGCAGCACCAGCGCGACGCCGAGCGTCACCATCAGCCGCGTCAGGTCGGAGCCGCGCAGCACGAGGAAGCTGGTGACAAAGCCGAGCGCCATCGCGGCGGCGCCGGCGGCGAGCATCGCCAGCACCGGCTCGTCGATGATCTCGTATTTGGCGAGCAGCGCGGCGGCGTAGGCGCCGAGGCCGAAAAACGCGGCGTGGCCGAGCGAGATGATGCCGGCATAGCCGAGGATGAGATCGAGCGACAGCGCGAACAGGCCAAGCCAGGCGATCTCGGTGAGGATGAGATGGCGTTCGGGGAACAGATAGATCGCGGCGAATGCCGCAACCCAGAAGATCACCTCGAGCGGTTGCCAGCGCGCGCGCGCGGTGAGCCACTCGGCGGCGGTGCGGACGGCTGCGGCCGGCGGCGTCATGGCCTGCCCCTCATCGCGATGCACCGCGTGCGAAAAGGCCCTGCGGTCGCCAGATCAGCACGACGATCATGATGGTGTAGATGACGAAGGAGCCGAGCGTCGGCACGTAATACTTGCCGGCGACGTCGCCGATGCCGAGCACGAGCGAGGCGAGAAACGGCCCGGTGATGCTCGAGGTGCCGCCGACCGTCACCACGATCAGGAAATAGATCATGAATTTGAGCGGGAAGGTCGGATCGAGCCCGAGAATCTCGGCGCCGAGCGCGCCGCCAAGGCCGGCGAGCCCCGAGCCGAAGGCGAATGTCAGCGACAGCACCCAGTTGACGTTGATGCCGAGGCCGCCCGCAACCCGGCTGTCGTCGACGGCGGCGCGCAGGCGGCTGCCAAAGCGCGTGTGGGTGAGAATCGACTGCAGCAGGATCGTCAGCAGCCCGCAAATGACGATGATCAGCAGCCGGTAGCGCCCGATCCCGATCCCGGCGAATTCGAATTGCCCTTGCAGGAAGCCGGGCACCTGCACGAAAACCTGGCCCGAGCCCGCGATATAGTCGACCGCCGCGACCGACATGAAGACGAGGCCGATGGTGAACAGCACCTGCTCGAGATGCGGCTTGCCGTAGACGTGCGAATAGAGCGTGCGCTCGAACAGGAATCCGACGGCCGCCGTCGCCAGAAATGCGATCGGCAGCCCGGCGAAAAAGGGAACCCCGAGGCGGTTGACGAGGACCACGGTGACGTAGCCGCCGGCCATGGCGAAGGAACCGTGCGCGAGATTGACGAAATTCATCAATCCGAGCGTGACCGCGAGCCCCGACGCGAGCACGAACAGCAGCATGCCGTAGGCGATGCCATCGAACAGAATTGTAAGCATGTCGGCGCCGCGATCTCGGCTTGCCCCCGGGGAATAACTGCGCAACAGCGCGATAACGGACCGGCGATCTGCGCTCGCCGGCCCGCCACGTGGTGGAGAAAACGCGCGGCGAGGCGTGGCCGCCGCTCACTTTCAGGACCGTCGGACTATTTCTTCATCGCCGCCTTCACCGGGTCCTTGACGGCGTCGAAGGTCTCGAACTCCACGTTGTAGAGCTGCCCGTTTTTCTTCTCGACCTTGCGCATATAGATGTTCTGGATGATGTCGCGGGTTTCCGGATCGATCTCGATCGGCCCGCGCGGGCTTTCCCATTTCATGCCCTTCATCGCGCCGACCAGCGACTCGGCGTCGGCCTTGCCGTTGGTTTTCTTCAGCGCCGCGTAAATCAGCGCCATGCCGTCATAGCCGCCGACCGACATGAAATTCGGGCGGAAGTGGTTGGCCTTCTCGAACGCGGCGACGTAGGCCTTATTCATCGCGCTCTGGTGATCCGCCGAATACATATGCGCGGTCACCGTGCCGATGGCGGCATCGCCCATGCCCGGCAGCAGATCGTCGTCGGTTACATCGCCCGGGCCGATCAGCTTGATGCCGGCCTTGTCGAGGCCGCGCTCGGCGAACTGCTTCATGAAGGTGCCGCCCTGTCCGGAGGGCACGAAGATGAAGATGGCGTCCGGCTTGGCGTCGGCGGCGCGCTGCAGGAACGGCGCGAAGTCCGGATTGGCAAGCGGAATCTTGATGGCTTCCAGAACTTGCCCGCCGCCCGCCGTGAAGCGGTCGGTGAAGGATTTCTGCGCGTCGGCGCCCGGCGCGTAGTCGGACACCATGGTGACGACCTTCTTGATCTTGTTCTTCGCCGCCCAGTCGGCGACGATGATGCACGACTGCGGCACCGTGAAACTGGTGCGCACGATATAGGGCGACTTCATGGTGATGATCGAGGTGCCCGCCGCCATGACGAGTTCAACCACCTTGCCTTCGGTGGCGAGCGGAGCGACCACCAGCGCGGCGGGTGTAATCTCGAAGCCGGCGATCACGTTGACCTTGTCGTTGACGATCAATTCCTGCGCCAGGCGTTTGGTGTTGTCGGGCACGCTGCCGGAATCGCGCAGGATCACCTGGATTTTCTTGCCGGCGGCCGTGTCGCCATGCTCTTTCATATAGAGGTCGACGGCGGCCTTGATCTGCTTGCCGGTCGAGGCCTGTTGGCCGGTCATCGCCACGATGAGGCCGATCTTGACGGTGTCCTGCGCGCCGGCGCTGCCGGCGGCAAGCGAGCCGATGGCAAGCGCGGCCACCGCGCCGGCCGCGTATTTGAACGTCATTTGCTTTCTCCCCCGCATCCTTGGTTCGTTTCTTGATTGCGTTGCCCATTTCACCGGCGGCAACCATGCCGATAACAAGCGATGCACTATCCTAGTAATTGCCAATGCCCAAGTCACCACCAAGTCACCGCCAAGTCGCCTCCCCATACAGGCCGCGTCGGCCGGCCCGCCGCCGGCACCGGTTATTCCGGGGCCGTCCTTTCGTCGATTGTGATCGACCTAAAGTGCGGTGAAACGGGCCCATCTTGCGTGCCGGCGAAACTCGCCCAGCGGGCCATGCCCACGGTCGACTCGGAAAAATTGGCCGTGTAAGAAGGCCCCGGCACGGAGGAACGCCCAATGCGCATCGACGCCTACACGCACTTTTTTCCGAAGAAATTCTTCGACAAAATGCTCGAAGTCGCCGGGCAATATAAGGACATGGGAAAGCGCGTGCGCGCGATCCCGGCGCTGTACGATCTCGACGTCCGCAAGAAGATCGTCGATGGCCACAAGGACTACCAGCAGATCCTGTCCTATCCGCAGCCGCCGGTTGAACTCATTGCCAAGACGCCGCAGCAGATCGACGAGTATATCCGCATCCTCAACGACGGCTTCGCCGAACTGATCGCCAAGGAGCGCGATCATTTCCCCGGCTGGGTCGCGCAGATTTCGCTCGACGCGCCGGACGCCGGCGTGGCCGAAGCCGAACGCGCGGTCAATCAGCTCGGCGCACTCGGCGTGCAAATCTACACCAACGTCGCCGGCAAGCCGATCGACCGCCCACAATACTTGCCGTTCTGGAAAAAGATGAACGAGCTCGGCAAGCCGGTCTGGATCCATCCGGCGCGCGGCGCCAACATGCCGGACTACATCGACGAAAAGAAGTCGCTGTACGAAATCTGGTGGACTTTCGGCTGGTCCTACGAAACGGCGACCGCGATGATCCGCCTGGTCTATTCCAAGATCATGGACAACCATCCGAACCTCAAGATCATCACCCATCATTTCGCCGGCATCGTGCCGATGCTCGAGGGCCGCCTCGGTCCGGGCAACGACGTGATGGGCTCGCGCACCACCGACGAGGACTACGTTACGCTGCGCAAGAGCCTGAAGAAGCGCCCGCTCGATTATTTCAAGCAGGACTTCTACGCCGACACCGCGGTGTTCGGCGGCGTGCCGGCGACGAAATGCGGGCTGGAGTTTTTTCCGGTCGACAAGATCGTGTTCGCCTCCGACTGCCCGTTCGACCCAGAGAACGGCACCATGTTCCCGCGCGAGACGCTGCGCATCCTCGAGGAGCTCAAGCTCGACAAGACAACCAGCGACAAGATCTTCTACAAGAATCTCGAGCGCATCACCGGCCATAAACTGGTAAAATAGGCCGCAATCCGGAAACAAAGCGGGGGAGCGAAACCATGAGTTCCCTGAACGCGGCAGCCGGCACACAAGGCTACATGTTCGACCGCGCGGCCGAGTTGATGCCGCGCGCCGAACTGCGTGCGCTGCAACTTTCCCGCCTCAGGGCGACGCTCGAGCGCGCCTATGCCAGGGTGCCGTACTACCGGAAAAAGTTCGACGCAACGAAAGTCAAACCGTCCGACCTCAAATCGCTCGCCGATCTTGCGCGCTTTCCCTTCACGGTGAAGGCCGACCTGCGCGACAATTATCCGTTCGGCATGTTCGCCGTGCCGCGCGAGGAGGTGCTGCGCCTGCACGCCTCCTCCGGCACCACCGGCAAGCCGACCGTGGTCGGTTACAGCCGCGCCGATCTCGACCTGTGGGCCAATCTGATGGCGCGCTGCCTCGCCACCATGGGGGCGCGGCCGGGCGACGTCGCCCACAACGCCTATGGTTACGGCCTGTTCACCGGCGGCCTCGGCTTTCATTACGGCGCCGAGCGGCTCGGCTGCACTGTGGTTCCGTTGTCCGGCGGCGGCACCGAGCGGCAGGTGACGCTGATGCAGGATTTCGGCGCGACGATCCTGTTCGCGACGCCGTCCTACGCGCTCAACATCGCGGAAGTCGCCGACGGCATGGGCGTCGATATCCGCAAGCTGCCGTTGCGCTACGGCATGTTCGGCGCCGAGCCGTGGACCGACGCCATGCGGCGCGACATCGAGGCGCGCCTCGGCATCAAGGCGATCGACGTATACGGCCTGTCGGAAATCATCGGCCCCGGCGTCGCCTGCGAGTGCCTGGAGGTGCAGAACGGACTGCACGGCTGGGAGGATCATTTCCTGTTCGAGGTCATCGATCCCGACACCATGCAGCCCAAGCCGATGGGCGAGGCGGGCGAACTCGCGATCACCACGCTGACCAAGGAAGCGCTGCCGATGGTGCGCTACCGCACGCGCGACATCACCCGGCTTTCCGACGAGCCCTGCGCCTGCGGGCGCAGCCACGTGCGCATCCAGCGCGTGACCGGACGCAACGACGACATGCTCATCATCCGCGGCGTCAACGTCTATCCCTCGCAGGTCGAGGCGGTGCTGGTCGGTTTTCCGGGATTGGCGCCGCATTACCAGGTCGTGCTCACGCGCGAGGGCGCGCTCGATGCAATGACGGTGGAAGTCGAACTGGCGCCGGACTTCGGCGGCGATCGCGCGCGCAAGGCCGAGGAGGTGACCCATCGCATCAAGTCGATGCTCGGGGTCACCTGCAAGGTCGTGCCGAAAGGGCCGGGCGAGGTGCCTCGCTCGCAGGGTAAGGCGGTGCGCGTGCGCGACGAGCGCAAGAAGGCGAACTAGGGGCGGCGCGCGGCGGCCCGGGTTTCAGTCGGCCGCGTAGTCGATGCGCTTGCCGGGCGCGTCCGGCACGATATTCGGCGCATCGCCGGGAAGCGTGACGCTCAGACGGCAGACAAGCCCGGTCGGCGCGAAGTCGGCATCGACCTTGCCGTCGAATTGTCCAAGCGCCCGTTTGAACAGCCGCGTGCCAAATCCGGCGTGGGTGGGTGGCGCGACGGGCGGCCCGCCGACTTCGTACCAGGTCACGCTGAGCTTATCGCCGGCGAGCGACCAGGCAATCGACACCTTGCCGTCCGCGTTCGACAGCGCACCATATTTCGCGGCGTTGGTGGCGAGTTCGTGCACCAGCAGCGCCATCGTCAAGGCGATCTTGGGCGACAGAAGGCAATCCGGCCCCGCCATGGAAATGCGCGAGACGTCGTAGGGCGCGAACTCGGCGGCGAATATGTCGCGCAGGTTCGCCCCTTCGCCCTGCGATGCCATGATCAGGTCGTCGGCGGCCATCAGCGCGTTGAGCGAGCCGATGATCTCGTCCTTCATCTCATGCTGCTCGCGCAGGCGAAAACCGATGATGGCCTGGATCGTGGCCACCTTGTTTTTCAGCCGGTGCGCGAGTTCGTCGACCGCGAGTTTGCGAAAGCCTTCTTCGTCTCTCAGGCGCTTGACCAGCCTGCGGTAATGATCGGTCGCCCAGACGATCACCGCCGATGAAATGAAATAGCTAAGAAGGTTGATCTGGTCGGCGGTACTCAGCGGCAAAAGCGAGGTGGAGGGTGGCAAGAATTTCCACCAGCTGATGACGCCACCGAGTATTGCGGCGGCGATGGCGGGCCCCGCGCCGCCCAAAAGCGCCGCAAAAAGCACCGCCGGATAAAAGGTGGTGAAAGCCTGCATCTCTTGCGTGAGAAAACCGAGCCCCCAGCGCGTCAGGGCGGCGATCGCGACGAAAATTATTGCGAGGATGTAAGCTTCGGCTGAGCCCGGCGAAATGTGCCGCCATCTCGCCAGACGACCATTGCTTCCACGCACGGGGTTCACCAAACCGGTTTCCGCATCTCAAGTATGCGCGCGCGGCCGGCAGCCGGCGATGCCAGCGCAGTCTATGTGGAGAATGCCCCGAATGCTCGCAAAATATGGAGCGACGCCGGCGTTGCCGCATCGCAGCGTCGTTATTTTGCGTTTTGCCGCAACGGTTCATCAAGGATTGCCGGGTCAAGTCCGGCAACGAGACGCGAAATTGCCATGATTTGCCGTGCCTAAATAGGCGGGCGTTGGAGTCTGCTTCGCGCCGTGACAGGGGGCTATTTGATGTCGCAGCACATTCTCCAACCGCCCGGTTGGCTGCCGCCGATCGGCTATGTCAACGGCGTCAGCGTGCCCGCCGGGCGCATCGTTTTCTTGGCCGGTCAGGTCGGTTGGGACGCCGATCAGTATTTCCAGAGCGAAGAACTCGTCCCGCAATTCGAGCAGGCGCTCAAGAATGTCCTCGCCATCCTGGCGCAGGCCGGCGGCAGGCCCGAGCATGTCTGCCGCATCACGGCGTTTTGCACCGACAAACCCGCTTATCTCGCCGGCCGCCGCGACGTCGGGCGCATCTGGCAGTCGCTGTTCGGCAGCCACGTCCCGGCCATGAGCATGGTTTTTGTCGCCGACCTGCTCGACGCGCCGGCGAAGATCGAGCTGGAAGCAACCGCCGTCATTCCCGCCGAATAGGCGCTGCGCCCGCACGCCCCGCCTTTGGCGCCGGTAACGCGCGTATCCTGCGTCATTTCGGGACGTGAAATCCGGTGGATTTTCGGCCTGAAAGGCGCGTGACTTTGTTATAGAATGCGTCGATATAGCCGCTTATTCTCTCGGCGTGTCCCCAAGGATAGAGCCCGGATGAAGGCGTTCGGATTTGAATCGGCCAAGGATCTTGCGCATGCGGTGGCGCTGCTTGCCGAGCATGGCGCCGCCGCCAAGGTCCTCGCCGGCGGCACCGACCTGTTGGCCGACCTGAAATTTTCCGGCCACGCGCCCGGCATCGTCATCGACATTTCGCGGCTGGACGAACTCAAGGACATCGAGGTTACCGGCGACGGGCTGCACATCGGCGCGCTGGTCACCCATACCGAGATCATGCGCTCGCCGGTGATCCAGGATCTGTTCCCGGCGCTGGTCGAAGCCGCCCACACCATCGGCGCCGTGCAGACACGCAATCTCGGTACGCTTGGCGGCAATCTGATTACTTGCGTGCCGTCGATGGACAGCGGCCCGACGCTTATGGCGCTCGAAGCCGATGTGGTCGTCACCAGCGCGGCCGGTGCGCGCCGCGTGCCGCTCGCCGATTTGTTCACCGGACCGCGCCGCACCAGCCTGAAACCCGGCGATCTGCTCACCGGCATCGTCATCCCCAAGGAAAATCTCGGCAAGCCGGCCGGATTCGAGAAATTCGGCCTGCGCAAGGGGCAGGCGCTGGCGCTGGTCAATGCCGCCGCCGCCGTCTGGGTCGACGAGCGCAAGGGCGCGTTCGTCAAGCCGCGTATCGCGCTCGGCGCGGTGGCGCCCACCGTGATCCGTGCGCCCAAGGCGGAAGCCTATCTCGAAGGAACAGCGGTCGGCGAGGACGCGATGGCCGAGGCCGGCCGCATCGCTGCGACCGAGGCCAAGCCAATCAGCGATTTCCGCGCCAGCGCGGATTACCGGCGCGAATTGATCGCGGTGCTGGTGAAGCGGTCGCTCGCCACGGCGCTGGCGCGCGCCGGGAGCAGAACCAGGGAGCTCGTCTCGTGACCGACGTGACGCTCATCGTCAACGGCCAGGTGCGCGGCGCCACGGTCCCGCCCGAGACCACGCTGCTGATGCTCCTGCGCGAGCATTTCCATCTGACCGGCGCCAAGCTCGGCTGCGACGTCGGCGACTGCGGCGCCTGCACCGTGATCGTCGACGGCATGGCGGTGAATTCCTGCCTGATGCTCGCCGGCCAGGCGAACGGCCGCAGCGTGACCACCATCGAAGGGCTCGCCACGCGCGATCAGCTGCATCCGATACAGAAGGCGTTTGAGGATTCCGGCGCGCTGCAATGCGGCTTCTGCGGGCCGGGCGCCATCATGGCGACCAAGGCGCTGCTCGACGAGAACGCCGATCCGGACGTCAAGGAAATCCGCGACGCGCTTTCCGGCAGCCTGTGCCGCTGCACCGGCTATACCAAGATGATCGAGGCGGTGCAGGAAGCCGCCCGCGTTCTGCGCGGCGAACAACGTCCGCAGCTCACTCACGCGCGAACCTGAAGGGTCATGCGCCATGGACGATAAAACCAAGGTCGTCGAACGCGACGAAATCGATATCGGCGTGCAATTGCGCGGGGTCGGCGTCGACCTGCGGCTGCCGGCGGTGGTGCCGCGCGAGCCCTATCCGATCGAGCCCCTGACCGTCGATGCGCGGCAGCAGACCCGCGCGGTCGGCCAGCGCGCCACGCGGCCGGACGGCCGCCTGCACGGACTGGGGCAGACCAGATATATCGACGACCTCAAATTCCCCGGCATGCTCTATGCCCGCATCAAGCGCGCCGGCATCGCGTCGGCCCGCATCAAGCATATCGACACCAGCGCGGCCGAAGCCATGCCCGGCGTGATGGCGGTGGTCACCGGCAAGGAAATCCCGACCAATTCCTTCGGCCCCTCGTTCCAGGACCAGCCGGTGCTGGTCGATGAATACGTATTCCACGCCGGCGACGGCGTCGCCGCGGTGGCGGCGGTCACCGAGCAGATCGCCAACGAAGCGCTGGCCAAAATCGTGGTCGAATACGAGCCGCTGCCGGCGGTGCTCGACCCGGTCGCCGCCATGCGCGAGGATTCGCCCAAGGTGCACGCGCCCAACAGCAACATCTACGCGACCAAGGTGATCCGCAAAGGCGACGTCGAGAAAGGCTTTGCCGCGTCCGACCATATCTTCGAGGGCCGCTTCGCCACGCAGATGATCGAGCACGTCTCGCTCGAGCCGCATGCGGCAATCGCCGACTGGGACGCCACCGGCCGCCTCACCGTTTACGCCACCATCGGGCGCATCACGCTGGCGCGCGCCGACATGGCGCGCACGCTGAAGCTGCCGATGAGCCGCATCCGCATCGTCGGCACCATCGTCGGCGGCAATTTCGGCGGCAAGAACGAGATCACCCAGGAGCCGGCGCTGGCGCTGTTGTCGAAGAAGACCGGCCGGCCGGTGAAGGGCGTGTTCACGCGCATCGAGGAGTTCACCTCGACCACGACGCGCCACCCCATCATCATGGACTACAAGACCGGCGTCACCAGGGAAGGCCGTATCCTCGCCCGCCAGATCAGGCTGGTGCTCGACGGCGGCGCCTATTGCTCGTGGAGCGAGACGACGCTCGGCAAGGCCTGCATCCTGGCGCCGGGCCCCTACAAGATCGACAACGTCGTGTCGGAAGCCTTCGTCGTCTATACCAACAAGACCATGACCGGAGCGATGCGCGGCTTCGGCGCGCCGCAAGTGTGCTTCGCCTACGAGTCGCACATGGACGACATCGCCAAGGCGCTCGGCAAGGATCCATTGCAAATCCGTCTGCTCAATGCGTTCGACGAAGGCTCGCCGAGCCCGACCGGCCAGGTGCTGCACAGCGTCGTCGTCAAGGAGACGCTCAACAAGGCCGCCGACCGCTTCGGCTGGCAGGAGCCGCGCACATGAAGCGGCGCGGTCGCGGCATCGCCTGCATGTGGTATCCGATCGGCTTCACGGTCTCCGCCAATCCGAGCGCGGCGACGGTGAAGGTCAACGAAGACGGCACCGCCACCGTGCTCACCGGAACGGTCGAGACCGGGCAGGGCTCGCTCACCGTGCTCGCCCAGATCGCCGCCGAAGCGCTCGGCATCGCCACCGACGACGTGCACGTCGTCTCCGCCGACACGGACGCGACCCCGATGGATACCGGCGCCATCGCCAGCCGCACCACTTATGTCACCGGCAACGCCATCTTCCTCGCCGCCGAGGCGGCCAAGGCGATCCTTTTCGAATGCGCGGCCCCCATGCTCGGCGTCAAGGTGAGCCAGCTCGAGGCCAGGGACCGCAAAATCCAGGTGAAAAACTATCCGCAGCGCGCGGTATCCATCGCCGACGTGGCGCACCGTTCGCAGGTCGTGCTCGGCCAGCCCGCCATCGGCAGCGCCACCTGGAATCCGCCGACTGTCGCCATGGACCCGGAAACCGGACAGGGCAAGCCGTTCGCCACTTACGTCTATGCCACGCAGATCGCCGAAGTCGACGTCGACGACGAGACCGGCGAGGTCGAAATCCTGCGCATCTGCGCCGCGCACGACTGCGGCACCGCCATCAATCCGATGCTGGTCGAAGGCCAGGTCGAGGGCGGCATTTCCATGGGCGTCGGCATGGCGCTGCAGGAGGAGATGCTGTTCGACGCGCAGGGGCGTCACGTCAATCCCAACCTCACCAATTACATCATGCCGACCTCGCTCGACATGCCGCCGATCGAAGTCGACATCGTGCAAGGCTTCGATCCGACCGGCCCGTTCGGCGCCAAGGGCGTCGGCGAGCCGACCGCGGTGCCGACGGCGGCGGCGATCCTCAACGCCATTCACGACGCGGTCGGCGTGCGCGTGCATTCGCTGCCCGCTACCGCGGAAAAAGTGCTGGCCGCCATCAAGGCGGCGCGCGCCGGCGAGCGCAGGCAAATCCCGGCCTGAGCCGGCTGCGCGGCACTACATGCGCCTGGCGTTGAATCTGCCGGTGCAGGGCACGCGCGCCGAGCTGATGAAAGTGCCCGACCCGGTATTGCCGTGGAAAGTGCCGGTATAGGTTACCGGCAAGCCGTCGAATTTTGCGGCCCGCGTCCAGCGCGAGCGGCCGGTCTCGGAGATGCTTCCCGTCGGCGGATAATTTCCCGGCGCGGTGACCGAGCCGTTGTGAACGATGAGTGTCCAGGTGTTGCTCTTCACCTTGCAGGTCTCGCTCGAATTATGCACCGTCCATTTGCCGTCGAACGGATTGCGCGCGGCGGCAGGTGGCGGTGCGGCGCAGGCCACCGCCAACGCGACGGCGGCGGGCACAAGCAGCCTTCGTCGTCCGCGCGGAATATTCGGCATTTGCTCGCCTCCCAAGGGAGTAGCGAAAGTCGGCTCCCCACTGCCAAGCCGATTGTCGGTCAGCGCCGGCTGGCGGGCAATGGGGTCCGGTCGATCGCGGACAAAACGGAAAATTGCCTGCTTCCTGAAGCGCGCCGCCAGGGCTAGCATCCGCTTGCGATCAGGCCGGGGTACGCAAACGTCAAGCCGGAGACCGACTGCCATGATCTTCCTTGCGAACCGGGCGCGCCGTGCCGCGCTTGCCGGCGGCGCCGCCGCCCTGCTGGCGCTCGCGCTGCCCGCGTACGCCGCCGATTATCCCGATCGTCCGGTCACTTTGGTGGTGGCATTTCCGCCCGGCGGGCCGAGCGACGTGCTTGCCCGCATCGTCGGCAAGAAAATGGAGGAGCTGCTCGGCGCACCCTTCGTGATCGAGAACAAGCCCGGCGCCGGCGGCAATATCGCGGCCGACGCGGCCGCTCACGCCAATGCCGACGGCTACACCTTGCTGATGGGCAATAACGGCATCCTCGCCACCAACGAGAGCCTGTACAAAAGCCTGACCTACAACCCGGAAAAGGATTTTGCGCCGATCACGCTGATCGGCACCCAGGCCAATATCCTGGTGGTCAATCCGCAGGTGCCGGTGAAGTCGCTGACGGAGCTGATCGACCTGTGCAAGGCGCAGCCCGGCAAGATCAATTTCGCCTCGTCCGGCTACGGCGCGGCCGCGCATCTCGCCGGCGAGCTGTTCAAGGCCGAGGCGCATGTCAATATCGTGCACGTGCCCTACAAGGGCGCGGCGGCCGCGCTGCAAGACGTGATCGCCGGCCACGACCAGATGATGTTCGCCACTGCCGCCTCGGTGGTCGGCCACATCAAGAGCGGCAAGGTGCGCGCGCTCGCCGTCACCACGATGAAGCGCACGTCGGTCCTTCCCGACCTGCCGACCATGGACGAGGCGGGGTTGAAGGGTTTCGAGGCCAGCACCTGGCACGGGCTGGTGGCGCCCGCCGGCACGCCGCCGAAGATCATCGCCAGGCTGCATGACGCCGCCGTCGCGGCGCTGCACGACCCCGGCGTGCAGGCTTCGCTCGGCCGGCTCGGTGTCGACATCGTCGGCGACACGCCGGAGGAGTTCAAAGCCTATATCGCGGCGGAAATTCCGAAATGGGCGGCGATCGTGAAAGCCTCCGGCGCCACGATCGGAAAATAGCGATGCTCAAGCTCGACCGCGGCAACGGCGCGCTCGCCCGCAATGTCCGGCGCCTCGGCCATCTCGACCTGCCCGGCGCCGGCCAGGTCACCGTTGCCGGCCATTACGCCTATGTCGGCCACATCCCCAACAAGGACAACCTCGGCACCTCGATCGTCGATATCGCGGAGCCTGCGCGCCCGCGCCTGGTGGCGACGGTCAAAGTCGGCGATCTCGCCTCGCACAGCCACAAGGTGCGCGTCTGCGGCGACCTGATGCTCGTCAACCACGAGCGCAACATGACGGCGGTCGGCCGCCGCGCCGAGCAGATGCCGGGTGTGCGCCGGGGGTTACGCGAGGCGCTTGGACGCGAGCCCACGCGCGCCGAACTCGCGCAGAAGCTCAGCGTCAGCGAAGCCAACATTGTCGAGATCGAGGCCGCCGAGAAGCAACCCTATCGCAACGGCGGGTTTCGCATTTTCGACGTTTCCAATCCGGAAAAACCGGCATTGATCCATCACCAGTTGACCGGCGGCATCGGCGTGCACCGCTTCGACGCGGATGCGCGCTACGCCTACATCTCCACCGAGATGGACGGCTTCATCGGCAATATCCTGGTGATCTACGACCTGCGCGATCCGAGGAAGCCGCAGGAAGTGTCGCGCTGGTGGATGCCGGGACAGCATATCGCCGCCGGCGAAACGCCAACCTGGTCCGGCAAACGGCACCGGCTGCACCATGCGCTGCGTTTCGGCAAGGAGATGTTCGCCAGTTGCTGGCACGGCGGATTCCGCATCGTCGACATCGCGAATATGTCGCAGCCGAAGACGGTGGCTGCATACAATTACCACCCGCCGTTTCCCGAGCCGACGCACACCGTCATGCCGGCGCCCGGCATGATCGCGGGCCGACGCATCGCGCTTTGCATCGACGAAGAAGACGCGGCGCAGAGCGCCGACGAGGAGCAGGCGCGGCGCGGCCGCCTGCATGCCGGCATTTCACTTTATGATATTTCCGACTATGCCGCGGTGAAGCCGCTGTCGCTGTTCGAGGTGAGCGAACTCGATTCGCCGTTCGCCCGCACCCCGGGCGCGCGCTTCGGCGCGCATCAGTTCCACGAGCGCATGACCGGCACGCTGGTGCATGCGGTATGGTTCGGCGCCGGGCTGCGCATCGTCGACGTGGCCGACCCGATGGCGCCGCGCGAGGTGGGGCATTTCATCCCGGAACCCGCCGGCGGGCGGCCGGCGCCGCAGAGCAACGACGTGGTGCTCGACGCGCGCGGGCTGATCTACATGGTCGACCGTCACGTCGGCTTCGACGTGCTGGAATTCGGCGGTACGGCCTAGTTGACCGTGCCGCCCCGGTAAAATGCCGCGGCGTCGGCGGTGAACGCCTTGCGCGAAGCGGGGTCGAGATAAATCATGTGTCCGCCGCGATAGAGCTTGAGCTGCGCGCGTCCGGGCGGCGAAAGCGGCGGCAGGTGATCGAGCACGTAGCGCGTCATGCCGTAGGGCGTGATCATGTCCTCCATGCCGTGCGCGATCAGCAGGCGGAACGACGGGTTGAACGCGAGCAGGGTGCGCAGGTCGTCCTCCGAGCTCGCTTGCAAGCGGCCGCCGTGCCAGTCCCAATGGCTGGTGACGTCGCCCGGCAGCAGCGCATAGGTCATCTCGGTCTTGAAGCCGAGCTCGTTGCGCGCATAGGCCGCCATGGCGCCGCCATAGGCGCGGGAGACGCCGTCGAGGATCGGGTCGGCGCCGCGCGCCGAGCGCAATTCCGGATAGGGATCGTCGACCGCGAATCCGGCGTCGTAACGGCTGACGATCTTGCCGTTGCCGCGCAGATTTTTCACATAGGCGCCTTCGACGAAGCCGCGCGCCTGCGTCACCACGTCGAGCGGCAGCCCGGTCATTTGCGCGACGCGCTCGTAAAACGGCGTGCCGGTGGCGCCCTGCGGCGGCGCCCCCGCCATGGTGGTGAGATAATCGGTCATGGCGAACTTTTCGGCGGCGGCGAGCGCCGCCGGGCTGAACGCGTTCCTGCGCTCGAGCTCGGCCGCCGCCAGCGACGGCAGTTGCAGCGCCGCGCGCAGCGCCGATTCGTCGTCGCCGAAGGTGAGCCAGCCTTCCAGCATCGGCGACAGCATCACGATGCCGGAGACGACGATGCCCTGGTCCTGTTGCAGCGCGCGCGCCACCTTGGCGGCGCGGAAGCCGCCGTAGCTTTCGCCGAACAGATATTTCGGCGAGCCGGCGCGGTTGTTCTTGGCGACATACAGCGCGATCGCCTTGGCGAAGGAGTCGGCGTCACCGCGGATGCTCCAGAAATGCTTGGCATCGTCCGGCTTGACGGTCCGGCTCCAGCCGGTACCGATCGGATCGATCAGCACCAGATCGGTGAAGTTGAGCCAGGTGTCGGGATTGTCGCGCAGTTGCGCCGACGCCGCGTCGTGCCCGTCCGGCCCGAGATCGAGGATGCGCGGGCCGACGAGGCCAAGATGCAGGAAAGCGGAGGCAGCGCCAGGCCCGCCGTTGAATACGAAGGTAAGCGGGCGATTGGCGCCGGCGTTCTTGGCGACGTAGGCGGTGTAAAACACCGCCGCGCTTTGCTCGCCGGATTGGTCGTAGAAGGCGAGCGTGCCGGCGGTTGCCGTGTAGGCGAGGCGGCCCCGCGCGGTGTCGATCTCGTGCTCGCTGACGGCATCGGGGGGCAGCAGGCGCAGCACGCCTTTGCCGGCCTCGTGCTGTTCGGCGCGCGGTGGCGGCTTTTGCGCCGCCGGTTTCGCCGCGTCCTGCGCGGCGGCCGCGCCGATGCCGGCGATGAGCATCGCCGCCAGAGCCAACCGCAGGATCGAATTCGTTTTCATCGCAGGCCCGGTCAATTATCACCCCGCGCCCGAGGCAAGCGGCAACGATATCACGCGCCGCGGGCCCGGATGCGGCAATCTAGCCGGCCGCAATGTGGGGTTTGTGGGGCAGGGCTTCACGCCGTCGTGGCGGCAAGGCGCAGGCTGTTGTCGTGCACGCGCCGGCGCAGCGGCTGATAGGCGCGCGCGGCGGCGATCATCAGGCCCTCGCCCTGCACCAGCGCATCGAGCAGCGCCACTTCGGCATCGGCAAGGGCGTCGAGTTTTTCCGCGATCATGCGGTCGGCTTCCGCCGCGGCTTGCGGGCCGCCCTGCGCCAGCCGCGCCAGGCGCATCGCGACCACGCCCTGCACTTCGCAGGCAAAGCGCAACGATTCCAGCCAGCCGGCCCACGCGTCGTGCACGAACGCCTCCGCCCGATCCGCCGCCGGCTAGCGTCGCGCCGGGGCGGTGCGCGGGCACTATCGCGCAAGCTTTACAAGGATGATTTACGTCATTGATTAAAATTGTAGCGAATTCGCCGGGGCGGACGCGGCATTCAATGGGCCGCGTCGGCTCTATGCTTTCCGAAGGGCGTGTCAGCGCCGGCGGAAATTCGGCCGGCGCTGCTGCGGGGAGGGAGCGGGGGCGTCGCCCTTGTGGCGGAAGCTGATGCGTCCGCGCTGCAAGTCATAAGGCGACATTTCCACGATGACCCGGTCGCCGACGCCGGTGCGGATGCGGAATTTGCGCATCTTGCCGGCCGTATAGGCGAGCACCTCGTGATCGTTGTCGAGCTTCACCCGGAAATTGCCGTCGGGCAAAACCTCGGTCACCGTGCCGTCGAATTCCAGCAGTTCTTCCTTCGCCATCCATCAGCCTCCGGCGTCTAGCGTTGGCCGCGATGGCCGGCGTTGTGGCGCGGCGCATGCGGACGCTGAAGGAATGTAACAGTTTCGATGCCGTTTGGCTCGCCCGACATTGCTTCATGACGGGGTGCGGTATGGCGGTCGGGCCGCGGCCGGCTTTGCTGGCCGTTATGGGCGCGGTGGCCATTGCCGGCGTGATGGCCGTTGCCGCGCGGCTGGCGATGGCCCTGCGCCGCCCGGCCGTTATGCCGGTGACCGGCATTCTGCTGCGCCGGCCGGTGGGCGGGGCGGGTGCCGCTGCGCCGGTCGGTCGCCGGGATCGAGATGCGGATCAGCCGCTCGATGTCGCGCAAATAGGGCGCTTCCTCGTGGTCGCAGAACGAGATCGCCACGCCGTCGGCGCCGGCGCGCGCGGTGCGGCCGATGCGGTGGACGTAGGATTCGGGGATATTGGGCAGATCGTAATTGACCACGTGACTGACGCCGTCGACGTCGATGCCGCGGGCGGCGATGTCGGTGGCGATCAGGATGCGCAGGCGTCCGTCGCGGAAGGCGCCAAGCACGCGTTCGCGCTGGTTCTGCGACTTGTTGCCGTGGATCGCCTCGGCGGCGTGCCCGGCCTTTTGCAGGCCGCGCACGACCTTGTCGGCGCCGTGCTTGGTGCGGGTGAACACCAAGACGCGGTCGATGGTTTCGGCTTTGAGCACCTCGGCGAGCAGCGCCGGTTTCGCCGCCTTTTCGGTGAGGATGACGCGCTGCCGCACCTTTTCGGCGGTCGAGGCCTGCGGCGTCACCGCCACGCGCGCGGGCTCGCGCAGCATCGCGTCGGCGAGGCGGGTGATTTCCTGCGGCATGGTGGCGGAGAAGAACAGCGTCTGCCGCTCCTTACGCAACATGGCGACGATGCGTTTGATGTCGTGGATGAAGCCCATGTCGAGCATTCGGTCGGCTTCGTCGAGCACCAGCACTTCGACCTGGTCGAGGCGCAGCGCGCGCTGGTTGACGAGGTCGATCAGGCGGCCCGGGGTCGCGACCAGCACTTCGACGCCGTGCGCCAGCGCGCGGATCTGCTTGTTGATCGGCACGCCGCCGATGGCGAGCGCGATGGCGAGCGGGCGGATGTGGCGGCCGTAGGCGCGGAAGCTATCGGCGATCTGGCCGGACAATTCGCGCGTCGGCGACAGCACCAGCACGCGGCAGGCTTTCTTGTCGGGGCGCAGGCGCTTCGTGGCGAGGTGATGGATGATGGGCAGCGCAAAGGCGGCCGTTTTCCCGGTTCCGGTCTGCGCGATGCCGATGACGTCGCGGCCCTGCAGGGCGATGGGGATGGTCTGGGCCTGGATCGGAGTGGGGGTTACGTATTTCTCTTCGGCAAGGGCGCGAAGGATCGGCTCTGCGAGGCCGAAGTCGTTGAATGAAGTCAAAGAGTCTCTTTCTTATAGGGCGATGCGGCCGACTCGCTTGTGCGGGCGGCGCGATCGCGCGGTTTCAAAGACATCCCGCGTGGCCAGGGTTGTCGTCAGGTTGAGAAACGGAGGAGGCGGGGCGAAATTCGTTTTATGGAGTTTCGTGCACGCTAGCCCGCAAACCCGGGATCGGGTCATTCATCCGTGCCGGTCATATGACAGGCGGCCGTGGTCTTTTCAAGGCGGCGATATCCCTTATTCGGCAAAATGATGAATAAAGTGGTCGAAACAGCACGTTTGGGCTGATGGACAAGCCGCCTTGGATCGGGGAAGGTCGGGCCGCAAATCGCAGTTATCGACCGAAATAAGCCAGCCGGAGCCGTTGCAATGCCGTTTCCCAGGGCGTCCCAGGCCCTTTCCCGCTTCACCGTGCTCGATCTCACGCGCGTGCGATCGGGGCCGACCTGCGTGCGCCAGCTTGCCGATTGGGGCGCCAATGTCATCAAGGTCGAGACGCCAGCGCGCCTGGAAAAGGGCGAAAATCCCGGCGGCCCGCGCCAGGGGCCGGACTTCCAGAACCTGCACCGCAACAAGCGCAGCATGACCCTCGACCTCAAATCGCCGCAGGGGCGCGCGGCGTTCCTGCGCATGGTCGCGAAGGCCGACGTGGTGGTGGAGAATTTCCGTCCCGACGTGAAAAATCGCCTCGGCATCGCCTATGACGACCTGCGCAAGGTCAACAAGCGCATCATCCTCGCCAGCATTTCCGGCTTCGGCCAGGACGGCCCCTATCGCGACCGCCCGGGCGTCGACCAGATCGCGCAGGGCATGGGCGGGCTGATGTCGATCACCGGCGCGCCGGGCAAGGGACCGATGCGCGTCGGCATTCCGGTCGCCGATCTGTGCGCCGGCCTGTTCTGCGCGCTCGGCATCCTCACCGCGCTGCACGAGCGCGAGGTCTCCGGCGAGGGACAATGGATCGCCACCTCGCTGCTACAGGCGCAGATCTTCATGCTCGACTTCCAGGCCGCGCGCTGGCTGCAGGCGCATGAGGTGGCCAAGCAGGCCGGCAACAATCATCCGACCACGATCCCGACCGGCGTGTTCAAGGTGAAGGACGGCTATATCAACATCGCCTCCGCCGGCCACGTCATGTGGGACCGGCTGTGCCACGCCATCGGCGCGCCCGCGATGATCGAAAATCCCGATTTCAAGACCGGCGCGCTGCGCTCGAAAAACCGCGACGCAGTCAATGCCGCGATCGAGGCGATCACCGTCACCAAGCCCGGCGCCGAATGGATCGACATTTTCAACAAGGCCGGCGTGCCCTGCGGCCCGATCAATTCGGTCGACCAGGTCTTCGCCGACGAACAGGTCAAGCACCTGGGCATCGCGCAAAACGCCAAACGGCCGGACGGCACGGACGAGGCTTTCGTCGGCCAGCCCTTCACGCTGTCGCGCACGCCGAGCCGGATCGCGACGACGCCGCCCGAGCTCGGCCAGCACACCGACGAGGTACTCAAGGAATTCGGCTTTGCCGACAAGGAAATCGCCGCGCTGCATGACGCCAACGCGGTTTAAGGAGAGATCACGATGAATGCACCGGTGCACACCGACAAGATGCTTTCCCGCAAGGAGGGCGGCGTCGGCTTCATGACGTTCAACAATCCCGAGCGGCACAACGCGGTATCGCTCGACATGTGGGAGGCCGCGCAAGGCATCCTCGCCGATTTTGCCGCCGACAAATCGGTGCGCGTGGTGGTGGTGACCGGCGCCGGCGGCAAGGCCTTCGTGTCGGGCGCCGACATTTCCAAGTTCGAGAGCGAGCGCTCGAGCAAGGAAGCGATCGACCGCTACAACGTGGCGGTCGATAAGGCCAACAGCGCCGTCTACGACTTCCCCAAGCCGACCATCGCCATGATCCGCGGCTACTGCATCGGCGGCGGCGTCGGTCTCGCGCTGTGCTGCGATCTGCGCATCTGCTCGGACAATTCCAAGTTCGGCGTGCCGGCCGCCAAGCTCGGCCTCGGCTACGGCTTCAAGGGCATCAAGAAGCTGGTCGACGTGGTGGGGCCGTCCTTTGCCAAGGAGATTTTCTTCACCGCGCGCCAGTTCACCGCCGCGGAAGCACTGACCATGGGCTTGGTCAATCGCGTGCTGCCGGACGGCGAGCTGGAGAAATACGTCAAGGACTATGCCGAAACCATCAGCGGCAATGCGCCGCTCACGGTCAATTCGGTCAAGTTCATCGTCGGCGAGGTGGTCAAGCCGGAAAGCGAGCGCGACCTGAAGAAATGCGCCGACCTGGTGGCGCAGTGTTTCGCCAGCAAGGACTACACGGAAGGGCGCACGGCCTTCATGGAAAAACGCAAGCCGGCCTTCACCGGCTCATGACAATCTCCCCTCGAAGGGAGAGACGGGAATGACAATGGGAGGGTTCGTGTGGCGTCGGTCGAGTTGCGGGGCCTGACCAAGCGATATGGCGAGGTCGCGGTGGTCGACGACATTTCGCTCGCCATCGAACACGGCCAGCTGGTGTGCCTGCTCGGCCCCTCGGGCTGCGGCAAGACCACCACGCTGCGGCTGATCGCCGGCTTCGTCGAGCCGAGCGCCGGCGAAATCCGCGTCGGCGACAGACTGATTTCTTCGCCCGCGCATTCGCTGCCGCCCGAGCGGCGCAACATGTCGATGATCTTCCAGAGCTACGCGCTGTGGCCGCATATGACGGTCGCGGAAAACATCGTCTACGGCCTCAAGCTGCGCAAGGTCGACCGCGACACCATCGCGAAAAAGCTCGCCGCCATTCTCGCCACCACGCGGCTCGCCCCGCTCGCCGAACGCTATCCCGGCGAATTGTCCGGCGGCCAGCAGCAGCGCGTGGCGCTGGCGCGCGCCTTGATCGTCGAGCCGGAGACGCTTCTGCTCGACGAGCCGCTGTCCAATCTCGACGCCAATCTGCGCGAGGAAATGCGCTTCGAGGTGCGCCGCCTGCACGACACCTACCGCTACACCACGGTCTATGTCACCCACGACCAGTCGGAGGCGATGACCACCGCCGACCTCATCGCGGTCATGAACGCCGGCAAGATCGAGCAGGCCGGCTCGCCGGAGGAAATCTACGACCGGCCGCGCTCGGAATTCGTCGCGCGCTTCATCGGCTCCAGCAACGTCATCAGGACGAAGGGCCTCGACGCAACCCATGTCGACTTTGCCGGCGTCGCGCTGCGCTGCGTCGGCGCCAGGGTCGCCGCCGGCGCGCCGACGCCGGTGTCGATCCGCCCGCACGATATCGCGCTTTCGGCGCAGGCCCCGCCGCAGGGCGAAAACGCCGTGCCGGGCACCGTGCTGCGGCAGGTCTTTCTCGGCGACAGCCGGGATTATATGGTTGAGATCAAGGACGGCACCCAGGTTCGGGTTGTCACCGGCGCCGGCGAAAGCATCGCGCGGGCAAGTCCGGTCTGGCTCTATCTGCCGCCGGAAAAATGCCGGGCGTTGATGGGCTAACAGAACGAATTATTGCCTAGACCAAAAAACAAAATCGAAATCGGGGAGGATCGACGATGAAAGGCTCTCAATTCTCACGCCGCGACGTGTTGATCGGCTCGGGCGCGCTCGCCGCCGGGGCCTCGTTTTCGACCCGTGTGCTGTCGGCGGCGCCGCCGGCGAGCGCTGTCACGCCGGCCCTGATCGAGGCCGCCAAGAAGGAAGGCAAGGTGGTCTGGTACACCTCGATCGACCTCAAATTGTCCGAGCAGATCGGCAAGGCCTTCGAGGCGAAGTATCCGGGCGTCGCCTGCAAGGTCGAACGCAGCGGCGCCGAGCGCCTGTTGCAGCGCATCAGCCAGGAATACACCGCCAACGTGCATGCGGTGGACGTGGTCAACTCGTCGGACGCCTCGCTGCTGGTTTACTGGAAGGACAAGGACATGCTGGCGCCTTACGTGCCGGAAGACGTGGCCAAGTTCTATCCGGCCGCGCACAAGGACGTGGACGGCACCTATGCCAGCTTCCGCATCTTTCTCTGCGTGATCGCCTACAACACCAATCTGGTGAAAAAGGAGGAGGCGCCGAAAAGCTTTGCCGATCTGTTGCTGCCGAAATGGAAAGGCAAGATCGTCAAGGCGCATCCGGGCTACAGCGGCACCATTCTCACCGCCACCTATCAATGCTCGCGCGACCTCGGCTGGGGCTATTTCGAGAAACTCGCGCAGCAAAGCATCATGCAGGTGCAGTCGGCGGCCGATCCGCCGAAGAAGATCGCGCTCGGCGAACGCGCGGTGATGGCCGACGGCGTCGAATACCTGATCTTCGCGGAAAAGGAGAAAGGCCAGCCGGTCGAGCCGGTTTATGCCAGCGAAGGCACCCCGCTGATCGTCGGCCCGAACGGGGTGTTCAAGGCGGCGCCCAATCCGAACGCGGCGCGGCTGTTCCAGAGCTTCTGCTTCACGCCCGAGTGCCAGCAGCTTTGCATCGACATCGGCGGCCTGCGCTCGGCGCACCCGCACGCCAAGGAGCACGCCGGCCGCACGCCGCTCAGCCAGATCAAGCTGATGAAGGACGATCCGGCGGCGGTGCTGAAGATGGGCGAGGAGCTCAAGGCGCACTACGTCAAGCTGTTCCACGTCTGACGCCGCGGTTCCGGCACGCCGCCGAAGGGGAGAATGACGCATGGCATCCGCACGGCTATCCAAACGCGATATGCTCAAGGGCGCCGGCGCGCTCGGCCTCAGCGCCGTCACGGCGCGGGTTTCCGCCGCGCCCGCCGCCGAAGCGATCACGCCGGCGCTGATCGAGGCGGCGAAAAAGGAAGGCAAGGTCGCCTTCTACACGGCCATGGACCTGCAATTCGCGCAGAAACTCGGCAAGGCCTTCGAGACGAAATTTCCCGGCATCGCCGTGCGCGTGGAGCGTTCCGGCGCCGAGCGCGTCTTCACCCGCATCGGCCAGGAATACGCCGCCAATGTGCACGCCGTCGATGTGGTCAATACCGCCGACCAGGCGCATTGCATCGTCTGGAAGCAGAACGGCTGGCTCGCGCCCTATCTGCCGGACGATGTCGCGCAGCATTTCGACAAGGCCTACTACGATCCCGAGGGCTTGAGCATAACGACGCGAATCCTGGTTTCGCCGATCGCCTACAACACCAATCTGGTCAAGAAGGAGGATGCGCCGAAGAGCTTCAAGGACCTGCTCGATCCGAAATGGAAGGGCAAGATGGTCAAGGCGCATCCCAGCTACAGCGGCACGATCATGAACGCCACCTTCGAGATCGCGCGCGATCTCGGCTGGGGCTATCTGGAAAAGCTCGCCACCCAGAGCATCATGCAGGTGCAGTCGGCGACCGACACGCCGAAGAAAATATCCATGGGCGAGCGCGCCGTCATGGTCGATGGCGCCGGCTATCTCGTCATCCGCTACAAGGAGGCGGGCCAGCCGGTCGACGTCGTCTATCCGGAGGAGGGCACGCCGCTCGCCACCGGCCCCAGCGCCGTGTTCAAGGCGGCGCCCAGCCCGAACGCCGCGCGCCTGTTCCAGAACTGGATGCATTCGCGCGAGGCGCAGCAGATGCTGGTCGATTCGGCCCGCCAGTATTCGCCGCACGGCCAGACCGTGGAAAAGCCGGGCGTGCGCAGGCTCGCCGACGTCAAGCTGATGAAGGAAGACCCGGCCGGCGTCTTTGCCCAGGCCGAGGCGGTGAAGAAGCGCTACGCGGAAATCTTCAAGGTGTGATGACGCCGGTGCATTCGGGGCAGATCGGATCATGACCGTCGCGCTTTCCGCAACGCCGGCCGCGCGCAAGTTCGGCGTCGATATGTCGACGCCGATCCTGTGGACATTCGCGGCGGCGCTGTTCGTGCTGATCGTGATGCCGCTATCGTGGCTGGTCTACTACGCCTTCACCGACAGCAAGGGCGGCTTCACCGCCGGCAATTTCGACCGGCTGGTGTCGGACGCGGCCTATCTCGACCCGCTGCTCACGACCTTCGCGCTCGCCACGCTGTCGGCGCTGATCTGCTGCGCGGTGGCGGCGCCGATGGGCTGGCTGGTCGCGCGCACCGACATGCCGTGGCGCCGCACCGTGCGCATCCTGGTGACGGCGTCGTTCGTCACCCCGCCGTTCCTCGGCGCCATCGCCTGGGAATTGCTGGCGGCGCCGAACAGCGGGTTGCTCAACCAGCTCTATCGGGAAATCACCGGCGCGCCGCCGGACGTTCACCTGCTCAACATCTACAGCTTCGCCGGGCTCGTCTTCGTCATCAGTTGCTACACGTTTCCCTATGTTTTCGTACTGGTCGCCAATGCGCTCGACCGCACGCCGGGCGATCTCGAGGATGCCTCCGCCATTCTCGGCGGCTGCGCCTGGGACACCGCGCTGCGCATCACCATTCCGCTGGCGCTGCCGGCGGTGCTGGCGGGGGCGCTGGTGGCGTTCCTGCAAGCGATGACGCTGTTCGGCTCGCCGGCGATCCTGGCAATGCCGGCCGGTTTCCACACCATGACCACCAAGATCTGGAGCCTGTTCCAGTTCCCGCCCAAGCCGGAGCTTGCGGCCGCCGCCTCGCTGCCGCTGCTCGTGCTCACCGTCATCCTGCTGCGCGCCGAGCATATGGTGCTCGGCCGCCGCGGCTATTCGGTGGTCGGCGGCAAGAACAGCGAGCCGCGCATCGTGCGCCTCGGGCGCTGGCGCTGGGCGATGCTGGCGATCGCGCTCGCCGTGCTGATGTGCCCGGTGTTCCTGCCCTATTTCGCGCTGCTCAACGCCGCGTTCTCCAAGGTCGCCTCGCATCTGGTGTGGTTCAACAATTTCACGCTGCAGAACCTGCATTTCGTTTTTTTCGAATTGTCGGCGACCCCGCTCGCGCTGCGCAATACATTCATCCTCGGCATCATGGCGGCGACCTGCGGCACCATCCTCGCGCTGGTGATCGCCTATGTGACCGCGCGCGAGGCGGTCGCCGGCTGGCGCGTGCTCGGGTTCCTGGCGACGGCGCCGGTCGCCATTCCCGGCATCGTGCTCGGCGTCGGGCTGTTCTTCAGCTATACGCGGCCGCCTTTCGTGCTCTACGGCACGCTGTGGATTCTGCTGATTGCGTTCGTCACGCTCGCCATGCCGGCGGCCTACCAGCAGCTGCAGTCGGCGTTCCGCTCGGTGCATCCGGAACTGGAGGACGCCAGCCGCATCCTCGGCGCCACGCGCCTGCGCGCGCTCTGGCAGATCACCGCGCCGCTTCTGCGCACCAGCGTGATCGCCACCTGGTGCTTCATCTTCGTCGGCGTCATCCGCGAATTGTCGGCTGCGATCATGCTGTTCACCTCGGAGACCAAGGTGCTGTCGGTGCTGATCTACGATCTCAACGAAAGCGGCGATCTCGCGGCCATCGCGGTGCTCGGCCTGCTGATGCTGGTCCTCACCTTCACCATCGTGGCGCTGGCCAACAGCCTGCGCGGCCGCAACGCGCGGCGCAACGTCGCGGTCGGGTGACATTCCGTGAACGCCGGTCTTCCCAGGGTTTCCGTTGCCGAAGCGCTCGCCGCGCGCATCGCCGCGCTCGACGCCGGAAAACTGCCCGCTGCGGTGCGCGGCAAATGCGAGGATCTGCTGGTCGACGTCGCCGGCCTCTGCGTCACCGCGCGCAACGAGGACTACATCGCGGCCGCGCTGTCGGGGAGCGACGACGACGGGCCGTGCACGGCGATCGGCCATGCCCGCACGCTGTCCGCGGCGGGCGCCGCCTTCGTCAACGGCACCGCCGCGCATGGCGAGGATTTCGACGACACTTTCGAGGGTGGCCCGGTGCATGCCGGCGCGGTGGTGGTGCCGGCGGTGCTCGCCGCCTGCGAGCGCCACAAGGCGGGCGGCGCCGCCGCGCTGATCGGCATTGCGGTCGGCGCCGAGGCGATGTGCCGGCTCTCCACCGTGGTGCCCAAGGCCGTGCACAAGGCCGGCTTCCACCCGACCGCGATCTTCGGCGTGATGGGGGCGGCCGCAGGCGTCGGCGCGGCGCTCGCGCTCAACGCAAAACAGATCGTCGACGCGCTCGGCATCGCCGGCAGCTTTGCCGCCGGCATCATCGAATATCTCGCCGAGGGCGCCTGGACCAAGCGCCTGCATCCCGGCTGGGCGGCGCAATCGGGTTATCGCGCGGCGCTGCTCGCGCGCGGCGGATTTAGCGGGCCGCGCACGGTGTTCGAGGGCGTGCACGGGCTGTTTCACGGCTTCGCCCACACGACGCAGGGCGATTACGCCGCGCTCGAGGATTTCGGCGCGCGCTGGGTGATCGAGACGCTCGCCTTCAAGCCCTATCCCTGCGGCACCATGGCACATCCCTATATCGACTGCGCGCGCCGCCTGGCCGCGCGCGGCATCAGGCCGGGCGACGTCAGGGAAATGATCTGCGAGGTGGCGGAAGGCACCGTGCACCGGCTGTGGGAACCGCTCGCGGCCAAGCAGCGCCCGCCCAACGGCTATGCCGCGAAATTCGCCACGCCGTTCATCCTCGCGACCGGCTTCGTGCATGGCGGCGTCGGCCTCGATGCCTTCACCGACGCGGCGGTGCGCGACGCAGCCGTGCTCGCGCTCGCCGCCAAGGTGCGCTACGTGGTCGATCCGAAAAATCCCTATCCGAACGCCTTCACCGGCCACATCCGCGCCGTGCTCAACGACGGCAGCGTGGTGGAAGAGCGCCAGCCGCATTTCCGCGGCGGCGCGCAGGAGCCGCTCACCCGCGCCGACATCGCGGAGAAGTTCATGCTCAATGCGCGTCACGGCGGCTGGGACGACGCGCGCGCCACCGCCGTGCTCGCGCTGTTGTCGAAGCTTTATAATGGCAAGGTCGATCTCGCGCCATTAAGGGCGTAAGTCCGCCCTGCCGCGGCAAAGAGAAAACGCGGTACGCAAGGAGAATGGAATGAGCGACAAGGAACTCGCCGGCCAAGAACTTGTAGGAAAAGTCGCCGTGGTCACCGGCGCCGGGCGCAATATCGGCCGCGCCATCGCGCGCCAGCTCGCGGCCGCCGGCGCCGCAGTCGTGGTCAATGCGAAAACGAACCGGAAAGAAGCCGACGCCGTGGTGCGCGAAATCGAAGCCGCCGGCGGCAAGGCGATCGCCTGCCTTGCCGATGTCGCCGATGCCGCGGCCGTCGAGGCCATGGCGCAAGCCGCGCTCAAGGCCTTCGGCCGCATCGATATCGTCGTCAACAACGCGTCGCTGCGGCGTGAAAAGCCGATCGGTGAAATGAGCTATGCCGACTGGCGCGAGGTGATGGATGCCACCCTCGATTCCGCCTTCCACGGCGTGCACGCCTGCCTGCCGGCGATGAAAAAGGCCGGCGGCGGCACCATCATCAATATCGGCGGCATGAGCGCGCATATCGGCTCGAAAGGCCGCGCCCATGTGATGACCGCCAAAGCTGCGCTGGTCGGCTTTTCGCGCGCGCTCGCGCATGACCTCGCCGCCGACCGCATCACCGCCAATTGCGTGGTGCCCGGCGCGATCGACACCACGCGCCCGGGCTCATCGCCCAGCCCGGCGCATCATCTCACCCACGGCACCATCACCGGCGAGCGCGGCAAGCCCGACGACGTCGCCGCCATGGTGCGCTTTCTCTGCGGCCCCGGCGGGCGGAATATCACCGGGCAGACGATCCATATCAACGGCGGGGCCTATCTCGGGTCGTAGCCCTGCGCGCCCGAAAGTGCTAATCCACGCCCAAGAATTTTACGGCGTAACAGTGAGGTCCCCATGTATTCCGAACTCGCGCTTTATATCGACGGCAAATGGCTCAACGGCGAAGGCCGCAAGGGCGAGGACGTAATCAACCCGGCGACCGGCAAGGCGCTGGCCCACCTGCCGCATGCCAGCAAGGCGGATCTCGATGCCGCACTTGCGGCTGCGGAAAAGGGCTTCAAGGTCTGGAAGGAGACGTCCGCCTACGACCGCTCCAAAATCATGCGCAAGGCGGCCGACCTGTTGCGCGAGCGCTTCGACCACGTCTCCAGGGTGATGACGCAGGAGCAGGGCAAGGTCTATGTCGAGTCGCGCGCCGAGGTCATGACCTCCGCCGACATCATCGACTGGTACGCCGAGGAAGGCCGCCGCACCTATGGCCGCGTCGTTCCGGGCCGCCAGAAGGGCGTGCGCCAGATCGTGCTGCAGGAGCCGGTCGGCGTGGTCGCCGCCTTCACGCCGTGGAATTTCCCGACGCTCACCCCGGTGCGCAAGATCGCCGGCGCGCTCGCCGCCGGCTGCTCGATCATCATCAAGGCGTCGGAAGAGACGCCCGGCGGCTGCGTCGAACTGGTCAAGTGCTTCGTCGATGCCGGCGTGCCCGCGGGCGTGATCAATCTTGTCTTCGGCGTTCCCTCGGAAGTGTCCGAGCATCTGATTCCGAAAAAGGCGGTGAAGAAAGTCTCCTTCACCGGCTCGGTGCCGGTCGGCAAGCATCTCGCCGCGCTGGCGGCCAAGGGCATGAAGCGCACGACGATGGAGCTCGGCGGTCATTCGCCGGTCGTCGTCTTTGAAGACGCCGATCCGGAAAAGGCGGCCGACACCATCGCGGCGTTCAAATACCGCAACGCCGGCCAGGTGTGCATTTCGCCGACGCGCTTCTACGTGCATGAGAAGAATTACAGCAAGTTCCTCGCCCGCTTCACCGAATACGCCAAGGGCCTCAAGCTCGGCGACGGCATGGAAAAGGGCATCACGCTTGGGCCATTGGCCAATGCGCGCCGTCTCGATGCGATGGACAGTTTCGTCAAGGACGCCAAGGATCGCGGCGGCAAGGTCGTCACCGGCGGCGAACGCCAGGGCAACCAGGGTTATTTCTTCCAGCCGACGGTGATCACCGAGGTGCCCGACGAATCCAAGATCATGACCGAGGAGCCGTTCGGCCCGGTGGCCCCGATCGTCACCTTCAAGACCTTCGATGAGGTGGTCGAGCGCGCCAATTCGCTGGAATTCGGGCTGGCGGCCTATGCCTTCACCTCATCGGAAAAGACAGCCGCTGCGATCGGCGACGCCATCCAGTCGGGCATGGTCGGCGTCAACAGCATCGCGGTTTCGACGCCGGAAACGCCGTTCGGCGGCATCAAGGACAGCGGTCACGGTTCGGAAGGCGGCATCGAAGGCCTGCAAGCCTACATGAACACCAAGTTCATTTCGCAGGCGTGATGCGGCCTCGGCCGCATCTTCGACACAGTTCCCACGCGCTAAACTATTCGTGAGGGCACGCAACGGCCGCCAACAGGCAAGCGTTTCTTCTGCATGGTCAGCGAAAGGAGGCCATGCATGAAAAAACTGTTGTTTGGAACCGTGGCGGCGGCAGCGCTCTTTGCGCTCAGTCCCGCGAACGCTCAGGTTTTCATCGGCGCCGATCCTGGTGGCGTTGGCGTGCAGGTAGGCCCTGTAGGCGTGGGCGTGGGTCCCGACTATTGGGGCGATTACCGCTGGCATCACCCGCGGTATTGGAATGACTACGCCTATGCGGCGCCTTATTGCCACTACGTGCGTCAGCGTATCGAGACGCGGCACGGCGACTACTGGCGGACCCGTCGCATCTGTGACTGACCCGTAATGACGTGAAGTTTAGCGGGGCGGCCGTTCTCGGCCGCCCCGCTTTCGTCTTTGGAACGCTTTATGCGGCTTAAGCGCTGGGGTCGCTGGCGTTCGGATAGAACAACTGCTCGCCGTTGATCTTGTAATTGGCGATGTCCTTCTGGCCTTGCGGCGAGATCAGGTAGTCGATGAATTCCTGCCCGAGTTCCTTCTTGACATTCGGATGCTTGGCCGGATTCACCAGCATCACGCCGTACTGGTTGAACATGCGCTTGTCGCCCTCGACCAGGATCCGCAGGTCGCCTTTGTTCTTGAAATGGATCCAGGTGCCGCGGTCGGACAGGACGTAGGCGTTGCCGGCGCCGGCGGTGTTGAGCGCGGCACCCATGCCTTGCCCGATTGCCTTGTACCAGGGGCCATGATCCTTCGCGATGTCGATGCCGGCGTCCTTCCAGAGCTTGAGCTCGGCGATGTTGGTGCCCGACCGGTCGCCGCGCGAAATGAACGACGCCTCCTTGGTCTTGATCGTCTGGAACGCCTTGGCCACGTCCTTCATGCCCTTGATGCCGGCGGGATCGCTTTTCGGGCCGATCAGCACAAAGTCGTTGTACATGACCGGATAGCGATGCACGCCCTGGCCTTCGGCGAGGAATTTTTCCTCCGCCGATTTGGCATGCACAAATACCACGTCGGCGTCGCCGCGCCGTCCGGTGTCGAGCGCCTGCCCGGTGCCCTGCGCCACCACTTTGACGGTGATGCCGGTCTTGGCCTTGAACAACGGCAGCAGATATTCAAACAGGCCGGAATCCTGGGTCGACGTGGTCGAAGCGACCACGATCGATTTGTCCTGCGCGAACGCGGCGGGCGCGGCGGCGGCGATGAGGCCGAACGCGGCGGCGGCGATAAGAGTGCGGCGGTGAAGCATGATGAATCCTCCTCCTTGTGTTTCCGTCTAGACCAGCAATTCGCCGGCAATGAACGACCGCGCTTGCACGGTGCGCGGTTTGGCAAAAAATTCCGACGCCGGCCCGCTCTCGACGAGGCGGCCGCGATGCAGCAGCAGCACGTCGCCGGCAAGCCGTTTGGCCTGGCCGAGATCGTGCGTCGACATCACCACCTTGATGCCGCGCGCGGTGACGGCGCGCACGATGTCCTCGATCGCGTTGGTGGCGGCCGGGTCGAGGCTTGCCGTCGGTTCGTCGAGAAGCAGCAGCGCCGGATCGCGCGCCAGCGCGCGCGCGAGCGCGAGCTTTTGCTGCTCGCCGCCGGACAGCCGCCGCGCCGGGCGGCGTTCTAGGCCGTCGAGGCCGACCAGCGCCAGCAGTTCGCCGGCGCGCGCCGCGCGCCGATTGCGCGGCACGCCGGCCGCGGCCAGCGCATAGCGCACGTTGCCGCCGGCGCTGCGGCGGAGCATGACCGGGCGCTGGAACAAGATGGCGCGGCGGTCGGGCGGGGCGGCGTCGCGGCCGCCCCAGGTGATGCGACCGCGCGTCGGGGCGATCAGGCCCATGGCGGCGCGCAGGAGCGTCGTCTTGCCGGCGCCGTTCGGGCCGATAAGAACAGTGGGTGCAGAACTTGCCGGCAGAACAAGCGAGATGCGGTCGAGGATGGTCACGTCTGCCGCGACGATCGTCACGTCTGAGAATATGACCGGCAGTTCTGCGGCGGGCGCGCGCATGCTCACCCCGCGTAGCGTTCGCCGGCGCGGCGCGCGCCCCAGGCGAGCGCGTTGACCAGAATCACGATTGAAATCAGCACCATGCCGAGACCGATCGCCAGCGGCAGGTCGCCTTTGCTGGTTTCTAGCGCAATCGCCGTGGTCATGGTGCGGGTGAAGCCGTCGATATTGCCGCCGACGATGATGATGGCGCCGACTTCCGCCGCGGCGCGGCCGAATCCCGCAAGTAGCGCTGTGACAAGGGAAAATCGCGCGTCCCAGACGAGCGTCACGATGCGGGCGAGGGGCCCGACATGCATGGCGGCCAATTCGTCGCGATACTCAGTCCACAGGTCCTCGATGGTCTGCCGCGCCAGCGCGGCGATTATTGGAGCCACTAGAACGGTTTGCGCGATCACCATGGCTTGCGGCGTAAACAAAAGACCCCAGGCGCCGAGCGGACCCGATCGCGACAGCGCCAGAAATATCGCAAGTCCGACGACGACCGGCGGCAGCCCCATCATGGCGTTGAGCGTGACGATGGCGGCCTCGCGGCCGCGAAAGCGCGTGAGCGCGAGGAACGCACCGGCCGGCACGCCGATCAGCGTTGCCAGCAACACCGCACAGAGGCTGACGATGAGCGACAGCCGCACGATGGCGAACAGCCCCGGATCGCCGGTAAGCACCATGTGAAGCGCGGAAGCATCGCCCATTATTTCGGTATCCGAGGTAATGCCGCGCCGCCCCACGGCGTGAAAATCGCCGCGCCATGCCTGTTCTGTATCTTGCGCATTTGTTTACAAGATGGTCAATCTATGGAAATGAAACATAAATACGCAGAATAATGGCAATGCTAATCCCGACTTGAAAAACGCTTCCCGCGTCGGCATGACGTATCGATCAGCCGGCAATAAGGCGAGGCGGTCGAAGCACTGAGGGCGCAACGTCGCGCCAGGCGCGTATTCCTGGAACGAAAGCGCGCTACGCCCGCGTCTTCATGTAAAAGACGCACCTTTTGCGACTGCTGGTGAGGAGGGGTGGCCGAGTGGCTGAAGGCGCACGCTTGGAAAGCGTGTTTACGGGAAACCGTAACGTGGGTTCGAATCCCACTCCCTCCGCCACTCTTTCGGCCTAACCGATTGAGCTGGCATCGCTTCTAGAAGAACTAATCTCGTCCTCAAGCAGCAAGTCAGTTTGATCGTACGCCCTCATAAGGCCGCGTCGCGGCATTGCTGCCCGCAGCTAAGTTTGCGCCGCTTGCCATTCCGCTTTGACTCGAAGTGGTGCTGGTCAGCACGCCGTGTGGGTCAAAATTGAACGTGACGGAGCTCGACTGGTTATCGTACCCAGCAACAAGCGGCCCAATGTACGGAATAAAGTTCTGTGGTTGCGATCGCATCGAGGAGTAATTGTAAGACGCGGTCCGCGTGCCGTTAGCGGCGACAGTATTCGACGTCGGCGCTCCCAAGGCGTTTACCACATCCGAATATGTCGACGTCCCGACTTTAAAAGATTCTGCTTGCTGTTCGCTGACTTTTACTCCCGACGCTGCGCAACCGATCAGCAGGCTGGAAAGCCCCACCATTGCAAATACGCGCATACCGACCCCCTACACATACACACCCCCCCCGGGTGGCACCTGATCATCCGGCAACTTAAGCGCGAGCGCAAGATAGTCGTGAATAGGGTCTTCTGGGCATGTATTGATTGGGGCTGGCGCAAAACGTGCGTCCAATTCATCGCGCGGGCCGGAAAGCTCGCATGCCCCACCTTTATTCACCTATGACGCTCGGTAACATGCGCGCCAACGGGGTGCGCTCGATCGCGGTATGTTGCCTCGGCCGAGATTGTCACCGCGACGCGGTCGTCGATGTCGGCCGCTATGCCGATGACGTGCCGGTGCCCGCGTTCGGCCCCCGCATGGTCTGCACGGTCTGTGGTGCCATCGGCGCGGACGCGCGCCCGAACTGGCAAGAGCGGGCGCCGGCATACTTGTTCGGGGTGCGCGAGGCTTAGCGCCAATGTCTGCTTTTTCGGTCGCCAAAGGGGGTCGAGCAGACCTGGAGCGGACACCATGCGATGTTGGGGAACGAGCCAAGGCGGACATCAATCACTTCCGCGATCTTATCAGGGTGGATTTCGTTTTCAGCACACACACGGTTTCGCAACCCCGGCCAGCTACACCGGCCGCGCTCACGCTGGTGTCGCCACCGAACCTAAATTAACATTCCAAATGGGCCATTCGATCGGGGCAGTCCAGCAATGGGACCAAAATGAAGAACATTCTAATTGTTTTCGGCACGCGTCCAGAAGCAATTAAGATGGCACCACTTGTACTTAAATTAGGTGAGCGTGCACGGACCGACGACAAAATTAACGTTCGCGTATGCGTCACTGCCCAGCATCGACAAATGCTTGATCAGGTGCTGCGGATTTTTGAAATTATTCCCGATTACGATCTTGATACGATGCAAGATGGTCAGGACCTTACAGACGTTACCGCGCGAGTGCTCACAGGCATGCGAGAAGTTCTGCGCGGATTCAGGCCAGATATTTTATTGGTCCAGGGGGATACACTTACAAGCTTTGCTGCCAGCCTAGCCGCCTATTTCGAGAAAATTCCGGTAGGGCACGTAGAGGCAGGGCTGCGCACCGGCGACATCTATTCCCCCTGGCCGGAAGAAATGAACCGCCGACTTACAAGTGCGATTGCCAGCTTACATTTTGCTCCTACCGAAAGCGCTCGACGAAACCTTCTTCGCGAAGGCGTCTCAGGGGATACAATCAGCGTAACAGGCAACACGGTTATTGATGCTTTATTTTTTATAGTAAGGCGATTGAAGACAGAAACTAAGCTGAGTCAAAGCTTAGCAAAACAATTTGAATATCTCGATCCAGCCAAACGGTTGCTTCTTGTTACCGGCCATAGGCGCGAAAATTTTGGCGCAGCCTTCGAGACAATCTGTTGCGCACTCAAGGCACTCAGCGAGCGTGGAGATGTAGTAATCGTTTACCCCGTGCACCCGAATCCCAACGTCCAGGAACCGGTCAATCGGATCCTGAGGGGAGTAGAATCCATATATCTTTTACCTCCACTTGATTATCTTCCATTTGTCTACCTTATGAACCGTGCGCACCTGATACTGACGGATTCCGGAGGAATCCAGGAGGAGGCGCCGAGTCTTGGCAAACCCGTTTTGGTAATGCGCAATACAACCGAACGTCCGGAGGCCGTCGAAGCGGGCACAGCAAAACTTGTGGGTATGGACATGAGTATTGTTGCTGAAGCTAATAGGTTGCTCGATGTACCTGTAGAATACACTCGCATGAGCCGCGCGCTAAATCCGTACGGCGACGGCCACGCAGCGGAACGCATTGCCGCCCTTCTCACAAAATAAATATGAACACTTTGGTTGCAATAATGCGCCCTTATATTGAGAAATCACCACTGGTTCTTCGGTATCTTCGCTGTGCAGCTTGGAGGATGGCGGGATCCGTCGTCTCAAGCGGATCGGCATTCGGCGCATCTTGCCTTCAACTTATCTTTTTTGGGGTCACCCGCCAGCGTTTGGCCCAGCGCAATAGTCTGGAAGTCAGCGGACGGACCTTGGTTCCAGCGTCCAGTTCGAAATACCAATTTGATTGATAATCCACACCGAGAAAATTTTTCGCCAGCTTCTCGTCTGTCTCGCCCAAAGCCCGCATGGCCTGCCATTGCCAATCGTAATGATAGATCCGAAATAGCGGTTGAATAGGATACAATGGGATACTTTCGTATTTCAGCAGGCATTCCCCATACCACAGCGCCTCTGACGGGATCTCCGCGACCGCCTCCCACAAGGTTATTCCCTCGGGAGCAAGAAACTTTTCATCGAGATCCTGCCAAACTTTCCGCGACCAGATATACGGAACCGATCCAAAATTGTAATCGGGTCCGATGCGCCCGAATCGCTTTTTCGTACGATGCAGAAGGTCGCGAAGTGCATAAACCCACTTATCTCTTCCGAGATTGATCCCGAGCTGCTGTATCTCTTTTTCTTGATCCAATAATGTATATGGATGGCCGCTGGGATGTACGAAGTCGCTTGTGCGGAAATCGCGCAGGAACCGGCAGTCGGAATCGACACAAGCATAGGAATCGCATGGGATCAGGCGCCAGAATTCGCTCTTGATTACTTGCTGGGCCAACCGGCCGTCCCAGCCGGCATAGCGCTGCGGTTCGACGCGCGGATTGGCGCGCACGATCTCTTCGTCGTCGATCAGCTCGACCCCACTTGTGCCGAGTCGATTTACGAACAAAGCCCGATCCGCGGCCGGAATGCTGATGTAGAATTTCATCCCGTTGTGGTTGAATCGGTCGACGCTCTCTTTCAACACTGCGGCGCGACGAACGTCGCCTTCATAGGATTTACAGTAGAGGCAGAACGGCATTGATTGATCGGTCATGGATTGTTTTCCCGTTTGCCGCGTAGGTCTATACTAGAATAAAATGCATTTTCAAATATCATCGAACAGTTTTCCTGCAGCCCCGCAGTTGGCCTCAATCGTACGAAGGTGCATCATGATGTGCCACAATATATGACTGTCGGCCAATACCTTGGCGCCTTGAGGAATTGATGGACATCGATCCGCGGCAGCTGGAAGCCCTGACATCCGGGCTCAAAGTGAAATTCACCGACTGGGAGCCCTGCCAAACCGTTCAGGTCGAAGGCTTCGCGCCGATTTACTTTCCCAATGCGGCGGGGAAGCGTTCCGACAATCTGCCGGGCGGTAGTTGCGCCGAGAACATACGCGGCGCCTATGCCCAACCCGACCAATGCTATGAACCCCTGATCACCGCGTTTTTTATCTGGCTGCGCGACCGCCGGCCGGAATTGTCGATGATCGACGTCGGCGCGCTTTGGGGACACACGTCCTTCATTGCGGCCAGCATTTTCAAACGGTCGACCATACATATGCTCGAGATGAATCCATTTGTTGCGGAAATCCTACGAGGCAACGTCGATCTCAACCGTCACCTTAAAGCCGAATTCCATGTCAATAACATGCTGATTTCGAAATTCGACAAGCAGATGCCGGTGACCTTCAAGCATTACACGGCGCGCTATGGCACCGGCGAAGGCGGCATAAATCTCTCGCCGCTGAAAATCTTCAGGGAAAATTTTAAGTCCGGTATCAAACGCATCCTGCGGCGCCCGACTCGCGGCGAATACATAAAAAAGCAAATGAGAATTGCGACAATCGACACCTATTGCGAAGAGCAGGCCTTCGTCCCAAATTTAATTAAGATTGACGTTGAAGGCTCAGAATATGACGTTCTACTGGGAGCTCGGGAAACCTTGCAGCGGTACCACCCCATTGTGCTGGCGGAATTCCACACGCCGGGCGATGCAAATTACGTGCAAAAGACCAACTGCGAACTGGTTCGGTTGATGGAGGAGTCACACTACCGGTGCCTCTGGAGTAATTTTCGTGATCGAGATGCCATGCTACATCACATTGACAGCCACACCGATCTGAATATTGAGACAAACAGCGTGGGGATTTTTTATTGAGATACGGGGGCAGACGACGAGCCTCGTCTGGAACGCCGCCTTCTTAAGCAGGCGATCTGTCTTTCCGCCGCAACTGTCTAGGTGGCCTGTTGGGCCGCGATAACAGCTAACGGTAGCTGTCTAATCGAAACTCATCGCAAGTGGCTCAAGTTGCAATCGATGAAATCTGACAATTATGAGGCCACGACGGTTTTAGGCGGAGTACACGTTTGGCTGCCGCTTCTTACTGTTTTTAGGCTGCTCATGCGGGCAATATTTTTGTCTTGGAATAACTCTCAATTCTCCTGGTCCGCGCAAAGAGCGATGACGAGCACGTCGCGGTGCTGATACTGGGCCAACGCACGCCAAAACTCGTTCATGCGGGCCGCGCGGTCCTCGAGGTCGATGCCAGCGGGCAGCGCGACACTCGTGGCGCCGAGGCTGAGTGAGCTCATGACCCCGACGTCGCCGACGTCCTCGCGCATCGGACGACGCGCTGGTCTCGATATTCGTCGGGCGCGGTTCTGGTGGACGATGTAATCCTTCAAGCTCACCACGATGCGTCTCCCTTTGGCGAGGTTCCGGTGAGGTATTTATGGACGACACGGCCCCATATTGTTCCGTTGAAGATCGCGACCATGCCTCGCGCCATACTTAGTAGAGCGTCTGAACGACATACTGAATGAACGAATTGCTGAAATCCGCTGGAGCGGTAGCATGGCAACTAAAAAGAGCGGACGACACCGGGGCCGGCAACGCGACGAGTACGTTCACTACTTTGTCGCGGTAGGTAGTTGGCAACACTATTATGGCTTCAGCTCGCACGGCCGGTCGCGCCACGAGGACGCCGGCTATCGTCACACCGAGACGCTGACGCTCAGCGGGAGAATGGTTCTACCCGAGAGATTCCGATACCGGTACGCCGAGGTCACCCTGAGCGCCCGGGATAACTTCGTGCCCTCCACAGACGGCAGATTCAGCACGATAATAGGAGCGATGCATGCGGCGGACGACACGCTGTACGCTTACATCTTCGTGCCGGACGACCACACGCCGCAACTCGTTGCGGTCGCGGCGTCCGGACGTGTAAGGGTCGTGTCGTTCACCGGTACGCCGTTGAAGCGACGAAGCGGGACGATCAGCGCCGTGAGCGTGTCAACCTCAGACGAGGACCTAACGGAAGACGATTCTCAGCCCGTATGAATCGTGCCGGTGGTCGCCAAGCAATAAGGCCATTTTTACATTAGATGATCTTGGAGGCTCCAGGGCCGGTTCGGCCATGGTCGGATGCCGGGCGGGCGACCAGAAGCCCTCCAAATTCATCTAGCGGGCCGCGAGGGGGAATGGAACGGCGAGATCCGGGCAGCTGGTGGTTTTGCTCCAACGCGCGTGACAGATGCGCAGCGCATGGTGATTCCCGGCTAACCGAAAAATGCGCTTTTTTAGACCAACTTGGTTGAGCGTCGAACTTGGCCTTCGGGATGACCAGCGGGCGCTTTACCTGTTTGACTAACGCTTTCAGCAAAAAACTTGTAAACTCGCAGGCAGCGATCGCACTACATTTTGCCCATTATCGCCGCTGGTGTGCCTGATGGGGAATGGTCGCTGGGGAAATTGGTGGAGTAACATTGCGCTAGATTACCTTAAGACGAAGGAGCGGCAAATGGCCGGACCATCTACTAGACGCGCGTTGGGGCGGCGAGCGGTCGGCGCAGCCAGCATCCTCAAAGATTGGTTGAAATACTTAGATGAACAGATGAAGAAGCAAAACGTCGGAATTCACGCAAAGCGGAGTGGCCGTTTACAAACGGACGACCAGGAGCATTTTACTCTAACCAAGCGTGATATTAGAAAGCTCACGGACGATTTGCACCAGATCATTTCCGAAATTGATCGCTTTTCGGACGGGGCAAAGTAGGGCACTACCGAGTTTGAGCGAAAAACTGCATTGGCATAACTATGCGCCATCAAAGTCAGTAATTTCGCTCAGTGAATGCACCTGGTGCTTGTCTGTTATTCGCAATGGTGTCGCAGCTCGCACGGTGAAACAACATACTCAGGGTCGGCCAAGCGCCGGACATTCAGGACAAAACCGGTATGATGCTTTGCGGTCCAAACAAGATAGCCGACGTCGTCACTAGCAAAACGGATCACTTTTCAGCCCCGTTTTTCAATTAGATTTTCTAATTTATCGAGAAAGCTTCCGTCGTGGATCTCCCCAACATGACGCTGGTTCCAGAGCCCCGAGCCGCGAACTAGGGGGGAGTCAGAAAACTGCCCTAACCAAGCCGGGGACGGTGGATCGATGACGCTGCGCTCGTAGTTGCTGAGCAGCGCGATGGTGTTCCGCTCAATGATCCCGCGCAGGCTGTCGGATGCAGGCTCATCGTCGATATCGAGCCAAACGAATGGCATGTGGGCCAGCCAACTTGTCACCGCCTGCTCAATCGGCGCCTCAATGCTGACTACGCTATCGCGACCAATGTTCAATGATGCAGAGGCCTTCGCTACATCGCCCTTTACTCCCCACGACGCGCAGCGTTCCACGTCACCACGCGCCTGAAGCGCTCCGCCGACAAGTAGGCGGAATATCGAACCCCGGTGATTACCACCACCCGATTTGCTGCCACGATGCTGAGCCAACCGTTGGCGAAGCGTCGAGCGTGCCCCGGCGCTCAGCGCGTGCGTGCCAATGCGGGCCACTCGCGGACCAGTCCCGCTTTCCGTGCGAAACTCGGTCGGCTCAAAGAAGAAGTACACGCCACGACGCGGCCAGTCGCGATGCGTACTCAAGTGCGCCAGTGTCCGCTTGCCACCAACGCGCTGCTCCAGCCGATCGAGAAGAGTGTAGAAGCGTACGATATCGCTCAGCCTACTCATCAGTGTTCCGAAAGCCACGCCAGCTGCTCGCCGCGCAAAAGGTTCGCCATCGGGATTTGCACCTCGATGCCGTGTCGTCGGAGCGGCTCGATCAAGAACTGACGGTAGCGCTGGCCAGCGAACATCACGACGCGCTTCTCCCCGGCCAACTCCGGCAGCAGCTTCTCGAGCACTTCAGCCGCCCATTTCCTTCTTTCGGCAACGCCGACATTGTTGAGGGTGTAATCGTAGGGCGCGATTTCCGCATCGGGTGCAACCAGCCCGTAGCGTGAGGATAAGACGAACCAGCGCGCGCCGCTCGCCTCGACGATTTCCCGCACCTTTCGGAACCATGCGGACGTGTACAATGAGCGAGCGGGAGCGGATCGCACCTGTTTGCTCTTCACGCAGGAAACAAGCGCGACGGCGCCGGTCAGCATTAGATCGCTGGCCGGGCGCGTCGGCTTCGGTGCGGGCTCGCGTGGGCGATAAGTCATTGGCTCGGACCACTGCTGCTTGCTCAAACTGAAACGGATATAGACGTTCGCGCCGTTCGCCGGTCCTGTTCGAGCGCGCCGCGTGACGCCCGCGACCTCCTCAAACTTTGTGCCGCCGATCGCGTTGCACACGGCCGGCATTGCGTTGGTCAGACCCATGTCCCTGTGGACGTCGCCCGCTCGGATGATGATTTCGGAGTGGCCCTGCGCTCTGGCGGGGGCGACGTAGCGCTCGAGGACGAAGCACCGAATTTCATCGGCTTGGCTCATGGTGGCAGCCTACTATCCGCGAGTGCCCGTCTCAATGCACTGGGATGGCCCGCCAAACGATCGGCCGCCGAACCGACTGGATGTGCCAGGAGCCCCCGGACCGGTTCGGCCATGGTCGGATACCAGGCGGGTGACCAGAAGCCCTCCAAATTCATCTGGCAGGCGGGGAAGCCGGAATTGACTGGCGAGGTCCTGGTGGAAAACCAGGGTCGGCGAAGAATCACGAGCGGCGCCCCGCGGAGCGAGCGTGGTAAGTTTGGCCGCTTTCGTTGCATCAGGGGAGTGGGCGATGAACGGTTCTACATTTGAATACACAGGTTACATAGAAAGCATCAACGTGAAGGGCGCGGGACCAACCAGCCACCAATTCCTTTTCAGCGTTGTCAGCGCAAAGGGTGACAAGCATTGGTCCTTCTTGCTCGACACCGAATCGGTACCGTTGCGGTACGGCGCCATGGCAAGCCTGCTAGCCGCGGCTTACGCGGGCGGCAAGGTCGTCCGAGTGAACACGGCGCCACACGTTGGTGGACCGGCGTTCGCAGCGGAAATCGAAGTCGTTCGCGATGAATGATGCAAATCATGCGCCACACGTACCCGCCCATGACGCTCGGCAACATACGTGCCAACGGCGTGCGCACGCTCGCCGTCTGGTGCCTCGGTCGTGACTGCGGCCATCATCGAGTGGTCGAAGTCGAGCGCTACGGCGACGACGTGCCGGTGCCGTCGTTCGGCCCACGGCTGCGATGTGAACGCTGCGGCCATTTAGGCGCGGCCGCGCGGCCGAATTGGAATGAGCGGGTCGCGGTGGGCGCGTTCACGACCGATCGGCGGATTGACGCTCCGGTGATGGGTAAATCTGGCTTACAACTCGGCGATGGCTCGACCGATTCACGCTTGGTGTGTGGCGGCGCACGGTGCTCGCGCGGCGGCATCGGGCCGCAACGCCGGCAAGCAGACGCCCCGCGGAGGGAGGCGCCACACTTCGGGCAGAACCTGAACTGCGACATCTGTAAGCGCCTAGTTCTTTGTCTCATTCGGCGGTACCTACCGCTCGCCGCGAGCGATCCGATCGCGCAGTTCGCGGAGCATGTCTGCGAAAGCGCGGGGCGGTACGTGGCCTGCAAAGTGGTAGATCGCGGGCCATCGACTGAAAGCGATCGCCGCGGTGCCGGCGACGCGTCCGCGCGCGTTCGCTTCCGCCAGCTCGCGCAGAATGGCGTCGATCCGTGCTCGGTTGTCCGCGAGCTGATCGGCGGTGGGCTGGCGCGGCGGCGGCAGCTCGTCGACAAGGCCCGCCAGTATGGTGTCCGGTCCAGCGGCATCCAGCACGTCGGCCACGGCGTCGATCGACCGCATCACGTAAGGCGCGTCGGAAAAGCTGCCAACGATCCCGGTCGTCAGCTCGTCGTCATGATCGCGGACGACGATCGCAAGATCCTCGACGTGGCCAACGGCATTAAGCTTGATCAGCTCGCTGAGGTGCTGCGCGTTCGCCTCGCAAGTCAGCGTGTCGCCAAAGACCTCGTCGTGCAGCTTGTCCGCCGCGATGGCAAAGTCCATGCCGCGCAAGCCCCTCTCGGCGAGCGCGACGAGGCGCCGGTTAAAGTCGGCGGCGCGGGGATCACGGTCCGGCGATATGCCAAACTTGCGGAGAATACGACGCTCCTTGGCGGGAAATGCCTCCAGCCATTGATGGTCAGGCAAGGGTTTTTTGGTGGGACTGTGCATATCGAAGTTCCTTGGTAGGTTTAGACGAGCTCGCTCAGCGCGCGCGGCAGGATCAGCACGTCGTCGAGTGAAAAACTGCGGCGCCGGCTGCCCTTGAGCACATAGTCGACGGCGACATCGGGCGCGCGCGTGATCGGGCGCACATCGACTCGATCGAGACGAGATCGATCTCCGACGTAAAGACGCTGCTGCAGGCGGAAGTGCTCGTCGGCCGGCATCCTCAATCGCGAATTCGACGGAACCAGCAGTACGCCGTGCCAATGCATGCCGTCATTCAGCGCTATTTCGCTGCCAGGCAACTTGTCGCGCTTGGGCACCGGCAGGTCCGGCGCGGTGATCATGATCGGCAACGTTGCGACGGATCCGGGCGAAGTCGGGTGGCGCGCAACGCGGGTAACAAACGTCGCGTAAACGCCGGTGACCCCGTCGCGCATCTGGCCGATGATCGCCCTCGGACTGCCAGGGAGGCGGGGAAACATGAAGGTGGCGAGGTAGGGCCGGAAGCCAGCGTCGACGCGCTGCCTCACCATAGTGGCGTAGCCCTGGATCATCCGATCGAGTACTCGACGATCGACATCGTTGTCGGTGGTGATGGTGGTGGTGCGGTTCATGCCTGGCTGGCTTGGTTGTTGATCTGGTTGTTGATCTGGTTGTTGGTCTGGTTGTTGGTCGGCATAGACCAGTCATATGCCCCGGAACGCGATGCGTCGGGCATTGAAGCTGACGAGCGCAGGAATTCGCTGGCGGCTGCCGCGTGGCGAATCAGTCTGCTGAAAGTATTTATCCGTGCGTACATGGTGATCATGATGATCGCGGCGATCGCCGTGATGGATGTTCCTGTCAGCGTGATTTGTAGGCGGGGCGTTCGGCTCGGAGGCCGAATTCGGTTAGCGCAAAAAAAGTTGGAGATCGCTAGTCGTCAGCCGGCAGCAGCTCCGACGCTTGCCGCAGAAATTTACGGATCGTGTCCTCGTCGAGGGGCACACCAGCATTTTTGAGATCGTCGGTGATCTCCTTGGTCGTCCTGCTGCGGGCGGGCTTGGGATCGAAGCGATAGCCGCCTTGAGCCATGCCAATCACGAGTTTCAGCAAGCTTTGCTTCTCGCGGTTAGACGCCGTCAAATGATGGGCGAGCTGCGACTCAAGCTTCTTAACACGGTCCTGCAGCTTAGTGATCTCGGCGATATCGCCGTTGTCGGCTCCCGCTGAGGATTTTGATCCCGGGGCGGGAGAGCTGTTTCTGAGATCGCTCTGAGCGCCGATCGGCTGGGTCTTAGTCGTCATCACCGACCTCGCCGTCATCGTGGCGGGCATCTTCGTCTTCGGGTTCGTTCGGCTCCTGGGGGAGGGTCTTGAAGAAGACCTGGGTGTTGTATTCGTCGCGGAAGTCCATGATGGCCCGCTTCAAGTCCTCGCGGCGCGGATGGCTATTCGGAATACGAACAATCGCGTATTCGGACTGCCGCGCATTCGCAGATTTGGAACCAGGAGCGACGATCAGGTCGTCGAGGTGAATATCATTGCCCATGTCGATGACATGCTTGCGCAGCGCCTCGGTTTCCCTCTTGGAGGTGCGGAAAGATGCGGCTGAGGTAACCGGCGCGATCGGCTGCGACTCGGGCGTAGCCAGCTTGCCGGACATTTCCGCAGTGGTTCTCCCGGTCCCATTCTGCTTGGCGCTGGCGGTCTTACGGCGGCGGACGATCTCCCGACGCTGAGCAGCCTTCGCGGCTTTGCGCACAAAATTTGTTGATCGGGATACTATCTTCCGTTGTTGGTCCGGCTTATCCCTATAATACGTCGCGAGGGCCGCAGCCGGTGCGATGCCGATAGCGCCACGGCCGACCATATCCTGGAGCAAAGGCACGCCGTTTCTGACGACCTCGCCGGCTCGTTGCACGCTACGTTTTGGAACGTTGAACAGTTTCGCGGCCTCGTCCTGCGTCAAAGCCGCCAATTGGCGTTTTTTGCTCGGCCGCTCCTGCGAAAGGTTTGCCAGTTTTGCTGCCGAGAAGCTGCGCTGGCTGGTCTTCAGGTGGCGGCGAACAAGATTTTTGCTGGTCACGTATCCGACCGGGTCGTCGCCGTCGAAATCTTCAAACGCCGGCCTCACGCCAGCTTCGCGACAAGCTCGGTACCGGTTACGACCATCAAGAATCTTGCCCTCGTACAGGGTGATCTTATCCTTCAGCCCTGTCTCTTTGATGTCGTTGATCAGGGCCATGAACTCGGGCCCCTCCATGGCGGGGAAGATGCCGGCGATCGGGTGGAAGGCCAGCTTGGACGCATTATCTTCGTTCGCGGAATCTTTGGTGGAGTCGGTCATTTTTTCACTCCAGCTTCGATGATCAGCTTGATGTCCTTTCCCCGCCAGCGACGTGCGCGCGGCCCGAGTGCAACGCCGCTCGGAAACCGACCGGCTTTAACACCGGCATAAAAGCTGGACTTCGAGATCTTCAGCGCTCTAAGCACTTGCTCGAGTCGAAGCAGTTCGTCTTCGGAAATGTCGTTCATGGCAGGCTCGCGACTATTGTGCTGCGAGACATACTGTTGGGTAGCCCGTCCTGCACGGGCGCACTTCAAAATTGTTTTTATTCCGAAATTGCGGGCGGGCTAATCGCCGTCCCAGTACCAGTCCTGCGCAAAAGCAGACTGCGCCGGTGGTTTGCCGAGCCAAGTGCGGTACCCCGCATCAGAACGATGCCGCTCGCGATAGCGAATTCTTTCCCACCGACTGGCTATTGCGCCGTCGCTAAATGTCGTCCTGTTGATTCCCCCTTTTTTTGGGAGCACTTTGACAATGGCGGCGGCGAAGGCGGCAAACCTACCTTCGCGAGAACCATATCTCTTCGACGCGATAGTCGTTCCGCCGCCTGCTGCAATAAATTCACGGGCAAGACCCTTTAACAGCTGATCGAAAGCAAAGCTTGCGGGCAGCTTTTCCTTAGCCAGTATGGTGCGGATGCCATTATTAAGAGCGACCAATCGTTGGCGTTCCTGCTCGGAATTCGCGCACTTCGCGCGTGCTGCAATTTCTTGCCAAAGGTTACCGGGAATCGCGTCCAGCTCTTCGATGAACTTGATGGCATCGGCTAAGCGCTTATTCAGCTTTTTGATGACGCGTAGAATGCCCGCGCCGACGCCGGCTTCTCGCAATGCCATGTCGTACTCAAATCGGCTAAGATGACGCTGGATGGCGCGGCGGCTAACGGTGCTGAATTTAATTCCGCCAGCACCTTCAATTCTCTTGAAATCTTCCGCAGAGAGCTTTGTCGGAACAAAATCCGAGAATTTTTTGCCTAAATTGGTCGTTGGTCTGACCATCACCCTTCCACTAAATTGTTAGCTAGCCACTAGCAACGAAATTTTTGCTGAAAAATCGGTGACGTAGCTTGCCCATGCCACCATCAGCTCGCGCCGCTTCTCAAGCAGGTCCCCACGCCGGTAGGCCGCCTCGGCCTTGTTCTTGATCGTGTGCGCCAGCGCCATCTCGCTGACCTCAAACAGAAAGTCGGTTTGCTCCGCTGCCCAATCGCGAAATGCCGAGCGAAAACCATGCGCGGTCACGTTGACCTTCATCCGTCGGAGGGCCTGAAGGAACACCATTTTGCTCAGTGGCCGGGCTAGGGATCGGCCTGGGAAAACGAAATCGCTTCCGCCAGACATATCCTTAGCCTGCTTAAGAATGGAAACAACTCGCGGCGCCAGTGGCGCACGGTGTTCGCGCCTTGCTTTCATCCTGCTGGCGGGAATGGTCCAGATGCCGTTGTGGAAATCGATCTCGTTCCAGCGCGCGTCGAGCACCTCGCTAGTGCGAGTACCCGTCAGGATTAGCAATTCAAAGGCAAGCTTGGTGACCTCGCCAATGCAACTAGCCCGCAACGCCTCAATGAATGCCGGCACTTGGCCGTAGGGCAGGGCAGCGTGGTGCTCGGCACGATCATTTTGACGGGGCAGGGCACGAGCGACGCCATCGACTGGATTATCGCCGCGTCGATGGCCAGCGCCCTTCGCCCAATCGAAGACAGCCCGAACGTGCTGACGAACGCGCCGCGCGGTTTCCGGCTTGGCTAGCCAGATTGGTGACAATGCGCGCAACACGTCTGCCGACTCTATCTCATCGACGCCCCGATTCCCGAAATATGGGAAAGCATATTGCGCAAGCGTATTGATCCACTGAGCGGCGTGCTTTGGATTGCGCCATGCACGTGCGTGCTGCGCGTGCACCAGCCGTGCCGCCACCTCGAAGGTCGGCGCCATCGACCTCGTTTGCCTATGCTCAGCGATCGGGTCGCCGCCGGCGCGCGCAGTCTTGCGATACACCGCGGCGGTCTCGCGCCCCTCGGCGAGCGACACCAAGCGCGCGCTGCCGAGACCGATGTCGCGGCGTCGGCCGCGCACGACGGTGCGCAGCACCCAACGCTTCGCGCCGGTCGGCTCGACGTAAAGATAGAGGCCGCCGCCGTCGGCGTGGCGCCCCGGCGTTTTGATTTGCCGAACTTGGACCGCCGTAAGCGCATGGTCCGGATGTCGTCGAGGCAGCGGCGCCATGGTGATCGGTCATCCCACATCGCATCCCACAAAAATTTCGGGATGGGGCGGGATGTCAAAGGATCGACCTGGACGACGAATGTCAACGTCTATGCGGTGGGAATAGAAATTTTGGACGTCGTTGGACGTCGTTGGACTTCAGAATCGCTGCCACTCCCTCCGCCATCGCACCCAGCACGCTGGATTACGCTGGGATGCGGCAGCGTCCTCTGTACTTCGACTCGAGAAATTTTTTTGCAGTTACACTCCCACCGCCACCGTCCAGGGCACCTCGAGTCACAGCGCATCGAGCATCGCTTTGGCGGCCTTCCAGTCGGCGTGCTGAAAGCCTTCGGTGAAGCGCGCGTAAAGCGGCGCCAGTAGATTGCGCGCTTCTTCCCGGCGTCCGCTGCCGGCGAGCAGACGCGCGAGGCTCGTCGCAACGCGCAGCTCCAATGGCCGGCACGATTGCGCGGAAGCAACCGCCAGGCCCTTGCGTAACAGATCCTCGGCCTCGGCAACGTTTTGCGCCGATTCGGCCAGCAGGATGTCGCTGCGCAGCCGTAACAGCTCGCTTCCATAGAAAAGGACGCCTCTTGAGTCGGCTTGCGCCAGCGCCTCGCGCGCGGCGTCCAGCGATCCGACGATCAAGTGCTGCTGTGCAATCGAACCCCAAACGATCGGATGGAATGCCGCGAGAGGCGCATTGGTGATGGCCTCCGTCATTTTTGCCGCCCCCTCGCGACGGTCACCGTCCTGCGCGATGAGCCAGCCGCGCTGGAAGCGGGCGTATGCCAGCGGCCAGGCGAACTTGTGTTGCTCCGAAAGTGGATAAAGTTCATCCGCGACAGCGCGGATCGCCTCCACGTCGTTGAGTAGAAGGTGGGTCAAACTGCCGACGTTCAGGCTGTGCGCGACAGAAAATGCGTGATTGAGCGTTTGGGCAAACTCATAGGCGCGCGAAGCCTCGGTCTGCGCCTGATCGGAAAAGCCTATGGCCCAAAGACTCATTGCATAAAAGCAGTGCGCGCAGACATGCGCATCGTGCCCGCCGAAAAAGAAGGCGTGATCGCGGTGCCGTTCACGATCGTAAAGGCGCATGACCTCCAGCGAGGTGTCCTTCATGGTCTGAAATTCGCCACGCCGCATCAATCCGGGCACGTGCGCGTGATAGGCCTCAAGTCTGAAATCCGGATCGTCGAGTTCGGCGGCGATGGCGAGAAGCTTGTCGCAATACGCAAACGATTCCCGGCTGTGCCCCATCATGGTATGGCCGAACCAGACGCCCCAGGTCGCCAGGAAGAGTTCGCGGCCCTTTTTTGGCCGCGCTTCGCTCAATTCCAACGAACGCTCGAAGTGCTTGAACCACTCCTTCGACGTCGGACCCAACAGGACCTGCTGCGCCTGGCCGAGCTCGAGCCGCACGGCGAGCTCAAGTGCGTCGCGTTCCGCCGTCTCCGGCATTGCCATGACCAAACGCAGCGCGTTCGAGTGATGGGTGACCGCTTCTTTCAACGCGAAGCGGCGCAGGTCGCGGTTGCCGGCTTTGCGCCAGTAGCGGATGGCGTCCTCGGCGCGGCCCGCGCCCTCGAACTGCTGCGCCAGCAATTCGGGTGGCGTATCGGGGATGCGCCTCTCCAGGATTGCCGCAATGGCGTTGTGCAATTGCTGGCGCCGCGCGCGCAACATGGTCGAATAGGCGGCATCTTGCACCAGCGCGTGCTTGAACGAATAGATCGCGTTGGGAGGAGTGCCACGCGGAAAAATAAGTTCGGCCTCAACAAGCCGCGCGAGCGCATCCTGCAAGACCTCGTCCGTCAGCCCGGCCACCGCGGCGAGCAAATCGTAGGAGAATTCGCGCCCGATCGCGGAACCGATCTGCAGCACTTCCCGCGCCGAGCCGAGCCGGTCGACGCGTGCCATGAGCGATCCCTGCAATGTCGTCGGGATGGAAAGTTGCTCCGCAGGCCGGTCGAGTTCCTCGCTTTCGAGCACGGCCTTGGTCAGTTCCTCGACAAAAAGCGGCACGCCGTCGGTGCGTTCGATGATCTGCTCGAGCAGTGCCGCGCCCAGTACCTTGCCGCCGGTCACGCGCTCGACCATGGCCATACGCTCGCGGCGGCCAAGGCGATTGAGCGCCATGGTCGTGACATGAGGCTGGCCGACCCAGGGTGCCTGAAAATCAGGACGGTGCGTGGCGATCAATAGCACCGGCAAGGTCTGCACACGTTCAATCGTCAGCGAGAGGAGTTCAATCGAGGTAGGATCGCTCCAATGCGCATCCTCGAACACCATCACGACCGGTTTGCGTCTTGCGACATCGGCCAGTTGAGCAACCAGGACGGCAAGCACCTGCGCGCGCTTGTGCTGCGCTTCGGTCGTGCTGGCGGCCGCGGCACCGAGGTCCAAAAGGCCGGAAAGCACTTCCGCCGCCGACACGGCGTTGTCGCTCGTCTGCGCGAAAAGCCTTTCCAATTTGGCGCGCTTGACCGGCATCGTGTCGTCCCGGTCGAAGCCGGCGGCATGCGAAAGCTGCGCGATGATCGGTTGAAGGGCGCTGCCTTGCTGATGCGGGAGGCAGAAGTAGCGCGGGCACAGGCCACCGTCTGCTTCGGCGCGATCGATGAGCGCGCTAATAAGGCGCGACTTGCCGATGCCGGGTTCGCCGGAGAGCAGCACGACGCGGCCTTCACCTTGCTTGGCCTGCTTCCAGCGGCGTGTCAGCAGATCGAGTTCCTCGTCGCGGCCGATGAGCGGCATTTGATTGGCCGCGCGTAGCGCGTCGAAACGGCTCTGCATGCTCTGCTCGCGCAAGACGCGCCAAGCCGCAATCTGGCCTTCGAAACCCTTGAGCGCGCCAGGCTCGACCGGCTCATAATGGAACAGGTCGCCGGTCAGCCGCCGCGTGCTCTCCGCGATGAGCACGGTATTGGGCGCAGCGGCCGACTGAAGCCTAGCGGCGAGGTTCGGCGTTTCGCCGACCACGTTGCGTTCCTGCGCCTCGCCTACGCCAACTAGTTCACCGACGACGACAAGGCCCGTCGCGATGCCGATGCGCACCTGCCGGCGTCCGGCGGCGTCATTGAGTTCGCCGACGTCTTCGATCGTCGCCAGCGCGGCACGAACCGCGTTGGCGGCGTCCGTTTCGTGGGCTTCTGGGTAGCCGAAATAGACGAGCACGCCATCGCCCATGTATTTCGCGACAAAACCGTGGAAGCGCTTGGCGGCGGCGGCGACGCATTTGTGATAGTCGGCGATGACGTGGCGCAGATCCTCCGGGTCGAGCTTGGTCGAGAGCGCGGTCGACCCGACCAAATCGCAGAACATGACTGTGAGTTGGCGGCGCTCCGCGGCCGGCACGGCACGCACCGGAGGACGCACGGGCGGCGGCATCGGTGCCGCCGGCGCGGCGGCGCCAAGCTTGGCGCCGCACTGCGCGCAAAACCGCGACCCGGCGGCGTTGACTTGGCCGCAAGCGACACAGGCAAGACTTTGCGCGGCGCCGCATTGCGGACAAAAGCGACTGTCGTCCGGGATATCGGCCTGACAGCCCGGGCATCGCTTCGATGTGGCCATGTGAAAAACCGCGCCTGATCTGAAGGGGGCTGTCTAGCACAATCAATGCACCCCGTGCCATCGATCTGCCGCACGCCGCTTAGCCCGCAGGTCTCGGCCGGAACGTTGCCGGGCGTCATTCGCCGGCGTTACGTCGCCGATAATCCGTGTCGGCCGGCAGAACGACATTGTCGCGGCCGAGCGAAGCAATGTCGCGTACGCCGATATTGGCCATCGTGCGGCGTATTTCAGCGTCGAAAATTGCGATCGCCCGGCGCGCGCCAGGCTCGCCCGCTGCACCGACGCCGTAAAGCGAGGCGCGGCCGATCGCCACCGCGTCGGCGCCGAGCGCCAGTCCCTTGAGCACGTCGCTGCCCCGCCGGAAGCCTGAATCGACGATAATCTTCAGCCGGTTTCCGACCGCCGCGGCGATGTGCGGCAGCATCTCGATCGGAATGGCCGCGGCGTCGAGTACGTTGCCGGCATGGTTCGAGACGATAATGCCGTCGGCGCCGCACGCGGCAGCCTTCTCCGCATCGGCGGGATGCAGGACGCCTTTGACGATAAGCGCGCGCGGCCAGCGGTCGCGCAGCCGGCGCAGATAATCCCAATCGAGCGAGTCGTTGCGGCTCATGAAGCCGGCCACGCTGCCGGCCGTGTAGTCCCTCTGGTTGGCGGCCTCGGGCGGAAAATGGATATTGGGAAACCGCGGCAGGCGCCCCTCCGCGAGGACGTAGCGGGCGAGCGTGCCGAACAGCCAGCGCGGATGGCGCAGACCGTCGATCGCGCTTTGCAGCGTCACACGCGGCGGAAAATTGGCGCCGTTGCGGACATCGAACTCGCGGTTGTTGTAGGTCGGCGAGTCGACCGTGAGCACCAGCGCCTCGAAGCCGGCGTCGCGCGCCCGCGCCACGGTCACCAGCGCCGCCTCGACGTCGCGCCAGACATAGAGCTGGAACCATTGGGTGCCGCCACCCTCGGCCATGACTTTTTCCATCGCGGTACTCGACGTGCTCGCGAGCGTAAAGGGGATACCGGCCTTCGCCGCCGCCCGCGCCAGAGCAATCTCGGCGCGGTACCAGACCCAACCGGCGATTCCGGTCGGGCCGATCAACAACGGCAGCGCGTGCTTTTTGCCGAACAGGGTGATGCTTGGGTCGCGGCCGGAGACATCGTTCAGCACCCGCGGCAGCAGCTTGATGCGGTCGAGCGCCGCGCGGTTGTCGCGCATCGCGATCTCGTCCTCGCTGCCGCGGTCGCAGAACTCGAACAGCGCCTTGGTCAGGCGGCGGCGCGCCATGCGGCGCAGATCGTCGATATTGAGTGCTTCGCGCGTCAGATCGCCCATGCGCTCCCCCGGAAAATGCAACCGCTGCGCATATGTCCCATGCGGGACCATGCAGGACTACGAAATGCCCGCCGTGCCCCTCAAGCAGATATCACTTTTGCCTGCCTGTGAATTTCCGCAAGACGGGACGATGAATTCTGATCCGATGCGCCGGCCGGCATGCCGGTGAGAAGGGGTAGCGCCCACAGTTTTGGGGTCAGGGTCTGCCGTTGCGCTGGTAAACGGAAACTTAACCGGCGATTTGCAGTCTCGGCGGAAAATCGACGAATCGGCCACTGTTTGGTGGGGACATCGATTGCCGACGCCTCTCGAAAAAAATCTGGACGCGACCATACAAGCTAAATTGCGGCAAGGCGTGGCGCTGCATCAGCGAGCCAGGCTCGCCGAAGCCGCGCAGATCTACCAGGCGATCCTGCGGTTGCAGCCCCTGGCTTTCGAGCCGCTCCACCTGCTCGGCGTGATCGCGCTGCAAACCCGGCAGCCGCAGCAAAGTCTCGAGCTGTTTGCCAAGGCGATCAGCGTCAATCCGAACGTCGCCGCCGCCTACTGCAATCGGGGCTTGGCGCTGCAAGCCCTCAATCGTTTCGCGGAAGCGCTGGAAAGCTTCGACAAGGCGCTAGCGATCAATGCGAAATTTGCCGAGGCCTACAGCAACCGCGCCATCGCGCTAAGCGCAATGGGACAAAACGAACAGGCGCTGGCGAGCTGCGACAAGGCGCTCGCCCTGAAACCCGACTATGCCGAAGCGTACAACAATCGCGCGCGCGCGCTCAACGCCTTGAAACGGCACGCCGAGGCGCTCGCGAGCTGCGATCGTGCCATCGCGTTACTGGCGACATGCACGGAAGCGCATAACAATCGCGGCATCGCTCTGAATGCCTTGATGCGCCACGCGGAAGCGATTGCCAGCTACGACGATGCGATCGCCGCCAGACCGAAATATCCGGAAGCATACAACAACCGCGGTTGCGCGCTTTACAATCTGGGCCGCGCCGAAGAGGCTCTCTCGAATTACGATACGGCAATCGCTTTGATGCCCGACTACGCCGCCGCACACAATAATCGCGGCAGCGTGTTACGGCTCCTGGCGCGCCACGCGGAGGCGGCCGCGAGCTACGACAAGGCGATCGTGCTGAACCCGGCTTACGTCGACGCGCTCTTCAACAAGAGTCTTCTCCTCCTGGCCCAGGGTCGTTTCGAGGAAGGATGGCCCCTCTACGAGGTGCGAAAAAAGAAAGTTGCATCGATTGCCCGCCATGACGTGAAGCCACAATGGTCGGGCCGGCAGGATCTCAGCGGCAAGACGATCTTGCTCTATGCAGAGCAGGGCCTGGGCGACACGATTCAGTTTTGCCGATACGTCCCGCTCGTCGCCGCTTTGGGCGCACGCGTCGTTCTGGAAGTACCGCGAGCATTGACGAATCTGCTGTCCAGCCTCACCGGCGTGGCGCAAGTCGTCGAGCAAGGCGCTGCGCTGCCCGAGTTCGACTTCCAGTCCGCGCTGATGAGTCTGCCGTCGGCTTTCAAGACAACCCTGTCGACGATCCCCGCACACGCTCCGTATCTCGCCTGCGATTCGAAGAAAGCGCTGGCGTGGGCGCAAAGGCTCGGCGAAAAGGCCGGGCCACGGGTCGGGCTTGTGTGGTCGGGCGGGCTGCGCGCAGACCAGCCGGAGACCTGGGCTGTGAACAAGCGCCGGAACATCCCGCTCGCCAGCCTGGCCCCGCTCGCGCAGCCGCATATCGCGTTCTACAGCCTGCAGAAAGGCGAGCCGGCAGAATCCGAATTGGCCGAAGTGAAGAAGAACGGGTGGGATGGGCCCGAGATTGCCGATCTCACCGGCGAATTGAAGGATTTTTCGGACACCGCCGCACTCATCAATAGTCTCGATCTGGTCATCAGCGTCGACACGTCGACGGCGCATCTTGCGGGCGCAATGGGCAAGCCGGTTTGGATCTTGAACCGGTTCGACGGTTGCTGGCGCTGGCTGCTCGAGCGGCCGGACAGCCCGTGGTATCCGACGGCAAGGCTTTACCGGCAGGAGGCGGCCGACGATTGGGCCACTGTTATTGCGCGCGTGACCGCGGACCTGCAGCGGTTCAGTGCCGCCCACAGGCGGCCCGACCTTCCAAGCTGACGGACTGCCAAGCAAAGACCGCGCATTATTGCCGATCGGCCTGCGAGGTTTAGCCGGCAAATGCCGCCAGACAATATTGTCGATGCCCTATTATGGGTTGAGATGTGCTAGGCTTGTTGCCGGCTGGTCCAATGGACGAGGCAGTCTATGCAAAAACGCGCAAACTATGTCCCCAAGGGCGTTATTCCGGCGGTTTTATTGCCGTTCGAGACCGATCTTTCGATTGACGAAGCGAGTTTTCGCAAGCATCTGCGCGACGTCGCCGCCGTCGACGGCCTCTCTGCCATAACCGTCAACGCGCATTCGACCGAAGTCGCCTCCTGTACGTTTGATGAGCAGCGCCGGGTGCTCGACGTCGCACAGGACGAAATCGGCGTACGGCTGCCCCTGATCAACGGTATCTGGGCCGACGGCTCCCTGGAAGCGGCGCGACTGGCGAAGATGGCGGACGCGGGCGGCGCATCGGCGTTGCTGGTGTTTCCGCCGGGACCGTTCACGCTCGGGCAGAATGCGGCCATGGCGCTCGCGCATTTCAAGCACATCGCCGACGCGACCGACCTGCCGCTGATTGCGTTTCAATACCCGCTGGCGACCGGGCAAGGTTACCCCAAGGACACGCTGCTCAAGCTCTGCGATGAGGTGCCGACGATCCGTGCCATCAAGGACTGGATCGGCAACGTGCCGCACCACCAGTGGCACGTGGATACGCTGCAAAATCTGAAACGGCCGGTGAACGTGCTTACCACGCACTCGTCCTGGCTGTTCGCTTCGCTGGTGACCGGCTGCCACGGCTTGCTTTCCGGCTCCGGCAGCGTCATCGCCGACCTGCAGGCGCGGCTGTTCCGCGCCGTGCAGGCAAATGACCTTGCGGAAGCCAGGCGCCTCGACGCCCGCATTCAGCCGACCGCGCGGGTGTTCTACGGCGATCCCTTTGTTGACATGCACAACCGCATGAAGGAAGCGCTGGTCCTGCTCGGGAAATTGCCGCGCGCTGTGGTGCGCCCGCCACTGGTGAAAATCGAACGCGCGGAGATCGCACGTATTCGCGAAGCGCTGATCGAAGCCGGGTTGCTCGACAAGAACGCGCGCGACGCAGCCTAGGCGACCGAATATTCCGCGTTCAGCCGGTCCGTCACCAGCATGCTGCCGGGATAATGCGTAATGCAGAATTCCGGCTTCACCGTCGCGATCACCGATTGCGGCGTCACGCCGCAGGCCCAGAACACCGGAACCTCGCCCGGCTTGAGCGGCACCGCGTCGCCGTAGTCGGGCTTCATCACATCGGCGATGCCGATCTGTTCGGGATTTCCCACCTGCACCGGCGCGCCATGCACGCGTGGGAAGCGTCCGGTGATCTCGACCGCGCGTTTCGCATTCTCCGGCGTCATCGGCCGCATCGACACGACGAGCGGTCCGTGGAACGGACCTGCCTCGGCTGTCGCGACATTGGTTCGATACATCGGCACGTTGCTGTTGCAGGTGATGTGGCGCAGCTCGATGCCGGCGAGCGTCAGCGCTTCCTCGAAAGAAAACGAGCAGCCGATAACGAAGCTCACCAGGTCTTCGCGCCATACGTCGCTGACGTCGTCGGGCTCGGCCACCAATTCGCCATTCCGCCAAACCCGGTAACGCGGCAGATCGGTGCGGATGTCAAGGTCGTCGCCGAGTGCCGGAACGCGCGGGTCGCCGGGCGCCGACATGCCGATCAGGGGGCAGGGCTTCGGGTTGCGCTCGCAGAAGCGGCGAAAATCCGCTGCCAATGCTTTAGGCAGAATAGCGAGGTTGCCCTGCACGTATCCCGGGGCAAGGCCCGCAGTCGGCCCGCGATGCGCTCCGTTGCGCACGGCAAGGCGGGCGGCAAGGCCAGCATTGGCGGCACCGGTGTGGCGGAGCGGGCTGACGGACATCGGCGGCACTCGTTTCTAAGCGGTTCAATCAACCAAGCATAGCATCCTGCGCGCGGTGCTTGCGAGGTGGCTACAGGCAATGGGCGGCAAGTTTACGCGGTGCGGCGGGCGCGGCCGCAACAATACGCAAAATAGCGGTTGAAAATGGGGCTTAAATCGCGTTTGCTTAATGAGTTAAGACCGCGAAGAGCCCGCAAAAGGGCCGTTACGGGAGGAGTGGGGAATGCCGTCTCGTAATGTCACGACGATAGGGCATGAGTCGGCCGCGCTTGCGGCCGAGCGCAGCGCTGACGCGACGGATCCTTTGCTGCAACAAAATTTCGCTCCGGCGTCCGCGCGCGGACGCTGCCATTTGCTTTGGGGGCTCATCGGACGAACCTGAAATCCTGAGGGAGAGGACACAATGACTGAAAAATGGAGAGACGAAGCCTGGGCGCAAGACTTCTGGTGGCGCGGAAAAGTTACCCGCCGCACCTTGGTCGGCTGGGGTGGCGGCGCGATCGGCGCCATGATGCTGGTGCCGGCGCCGTGGCGCGCGGCATTCGGCGCGGCCAAACCCTACAAGATCGGCTCCGAGCAACCGCTCTCCGGCCCGGGCGCGGCCGGCGGCAAGACCGCCGTCGTCGGCTTACAGATGGCGGCCGACCGCATCAACAAGAGCGGCGGCGTCAACGGCCGTCCGATCGAACTGATCATCGTCGACGATGAGTCGAAACCGGACGTTGCGCGGCGCAAGACGCAGAAGATGGTGGAAGAGGAAGACATCGACGTTCACGCCGGCGGCTTCCTGTCCAACATCTGCCTCGCCTGCATGCCCGTGTGGCAGGAGGCCAAGATCGTCAACATGATCACGGTCTGCCTCGACACGACGCTGACGACGAGCGCCTGCAATCGCTACACCTTCCGCCTGCACGACTATGCGCCGGCGCAGGCGGTCGCGATGGGGCCCACGCTCCTGAAGATGGGCAAGAAATGGCACCTCGCCTATGCCGACTATTCCTGGGGGCAGTCGACGCGCGACGCCTATGCCGCCGAGATCAAGAAGTTGGGCGGCGAGGTTGTCGGCACAACCGGCATCCCGCTCGGCACCGCCGACATGACGCCGTTCCTCTCGAAAATCTCCGGCAACTTCGACGGGCTTTTCGGCATCTTCTTCGGCAAGGACGGCGTAACGCTCGTCAACCAGGCCTACGATCTCGGCCTCACCAAGAAGTACAAGTTCGCCGGCGACGGCTCCATCTCCGAGTCGACGAACATCATCGCGGTCGGCAACAAGATCGATGGCTTTGTCGGCGTCAACCGCTACATCCCGATCTTCGACGGTCCGCTCAACACGGACTATCACAGGGCGTGGTTCAAGGAAGCCAAGGAACGCCTCGCCAAAATCGATCCGTCCGGCCCGCTGCCGGATAAATACGTTCAGTCGGACTACGAAGCGATCAACGGCCTGAAGCTCGCGATGGAGAAGTCGAAGTTCGAGGGACGCAAGGACACGATGAAGCTGATCGAGGCGCTCGAAGGCATGCACGTCAAGGGCGGCCCCGACTTCATCACCGGCGACAAGACGATCCGCAAGGAAGACCACCAGGCTTTCCTTAACGAGTTCATCTTCACGGTGAAGGGCGGCACCTATCACCTCATGGAGACGGTGCCCGGGGACAAGACGCTGGTTCCGCCGGCCTGCAAGTTCCCGGCGGCGTAACGACGCGTGACACAAACAGCGGAAATGCGCTCCCCGGCCGAAAGCCGGGGAGCGGATTCGTCTTTACTCCTGAGAACCGAAAACCTGTCAGTTCAATTCGGCGGACTGGCGGCGCTTTCACGCGTCAATTTTTCGCTGCAACGCGGGCGCACCCACGCGATCATCGGTCCGAACGGCGCCGGCAAGAGCACCTTCTTCAACTGCCTGACCGGCGTGCTGACGCCGACCGGCGGCCGTATCGTCTTTAACGGCGAGGACATTACCGGCCTGCCGTCGAACGAGATTTCGCAGCGCGGCATCGCGCGCTCCTATCAGATCACCAACATCATGCCGAACGCGACGGTGATGGAAAACGTCCGCATCGCCGCGCAATCGCGGCGGCATTCCTGGAACATGTTGGCGCACCACACCGCTTTTCCCGACATCAACGAGAAGGCGCAAGCCGCCCTGGCCGCCGTCAATCTTGCGGACAAGGCGGACGAGCTTGCCACCAATCTGTCGCACGGGGCGCAGCGCAATCTCGAAATCGGCATTGCGCTTGCAACGGAGCCGAAATTGCTTTGTCTCGACGAGCCGACCGCCGGCATGAGCGCTGTCGAAACGCGCGAAACCATGCATCTCGTCAAGCGTATCGGCGAAAACCTGACCATCCTCATCGTTGAGCACGACATGGAGGTGGTGATGGAGTTGTGCCACCACATCACCGTGCTGCATTATGGCCAAATTCTCGCCGAGGGGACTCCAGATGAAATCCAGCGGGACCCGAAGGTGCAGGAGGTCTATCTGAAGACATGAGTACCGGTGCCACCAATGGACATGCGCTGGTCTCCGTCGAAGGCCTGCACACTTATTACGGCAAGAGCCACATTCTTGACGGCGTGTCGCTCGAGGTCGGCCATGGCGAGGTCGTTGGCCTGCTCGGCCGCAACGGCGTCGGGAAATCGACGACACTCAAGACGATCATGGGGCTGGTCGAGGCCACGGCCGGCACGATCAAGCTGGAAGGACGGAGCATTGTCGGCACGCCTCCACACAAGCTTGCGAAAATGGGCATCGGCTATGTGCCTGAAGACCGGCGCATTTTCCGCCTGCTGACGGTGATGGAAAACCTGCGCGTCGGCCTCGACCGGCCGGGCGTCGGCGAGGACAAGAAGCGTGCGCTGCTCGACAAGGTGTTCACGTTTTTCCCGCGCCTGGGCGAGCGCCGCAGCCAGGCGGGCGGCACGCTCTCGGGCGGCGAACAGCAGATGCTGGCGATCGGACGCGCCATGATGCTGGAGCCCAAGATCATCCTGCTCGACGAGCCGACCGAAGGCTTGATGCCGCGCATGGTCTCGCAGATCCGCGAGATCATCGACGTGCTGCACAAGGAAAGCGTTGCCATCCTGCTGGTCGAGCAGAATGTGCCGTTGACGCTCGAGGTGAGCCAGCGCGTGTACATCATGGAAAAGGGCGTCGTGCGCTATCAGGGGCCGGCCAGCGACCTGCACGTGCATCACGACGTCATCAAGGAATACCTGGGGATTTAGCGATGCCGACGCTCGCCGCCATCTTCCAGGACATCCCGGTCGATCTGATCCTGATTCAGACCGTCAACGGCATTGTCGCCGGAATGATCCTCGCGCTTGTCGCGTCCGGGCTGACCCTCATCTTCGGCATCATGGATGTGGTCAATTTCGCCCACGGCGAACTATTTATGCTCGGCGCCTATATTGGCGTCGTAGTCGTGGCGGCGACGGGGAATTTCTGGCTGGCGCTTGCTGTCGCTGCGCTGGTCATCGCGCTGCTCGGCGCCGCCATGCAGATCGTTGCGCTGCGCCCACTGATCGGACGCGACCCGCTCAACACCATCCTTGTCACCTTCGGTGTGTCGCTGATCCTGCAAAACTTCGCGTTGTGGTATTTCGGACCGACCGCGCGGCGCATGCCGACGCCGATCACCGGCCACTTCATCCTCTTTTATCTCGACTATCCCTGGTATCGCGTGTTGATTGCGCTGATGTCGGGGGCGATCATCGGCGGCTTCTATCTGTTCCTGAAATACAGCAAATACGGGGTCTGGATCCGCGCCACCACGCAAGACCGGGTGATGGCGCAGGCCATGGGAATTCCCGTGCCCTGGGTGCTCACCGGCGTGTTCGCGCTCGGCGCGGCGATGGCTGCGGCGAGCGGCGTGCTGTTTGCCCCGCTCGTCGGGGTCGATCACACCATGGGCCTCGACTGGGTGCTCAAGGCTTTCATCGTCGTCGTGGTCGGCGGCATGGGCAGCCTCGGCGGCTCGGTAGTCGCCGCGATCTTCATCAGCCTGCTCGAGTCCTATGCCTCGATCTGGGTCTCGCCGTCGCAGGCGGTGATCGTCTCCTTCGTCGTGCTCATCCTCACGCTTTTGTTCCGGCCGACCGGCCTGTTTGCGACGCCCAAATGACGACGACGCTCGGCAAAACGCTACCAATCAAGATGCCGCGGCTCAGCCACACGGTCGTGTACTGGTCCGGCTTTTCCGTCGTCATGGCGGTGCTCATCGTCGCGCCGCTGGTGCTTCCCGTGTTCTGGGCGAAGTTCCTGACCGAGATCCTGATCTGGGGGCTGCTTGCCATGTCGTCCGATCTGCTGATCGGCTACACCGGCATGGTGTCCTTCGGACACTCGGCCTTTTTCGGCCTGGGCATGTATGGCGCGGCCGGTGCCCTGCTGATGATGCACCCGGGCAATCTGTGGCTTGCCATTTTATTCGGGCTTGCCGGTGCCGGCGGCGCGGCGCTGTTCGTCGCCTATTTCTCCACGCGGCTGCGCGACATCTATTTCGCCATCACCACGCTGATCTTTAGCCAGATTTTTTACGTCATCATCTTCACCTGGACGAAAGTGACCGGCGGCGAGAACGGGCTGCTCTTCACGCGGCCGCATCTGACGTTCGCCTGGCTTGTCGACGTGCGCTTCGACCGCATGACGATGCACTGGTTCGTGCTCGCGCTGGTGACAGGCTCCTATCTGATTTTGCGCCGCATCACGCAGTCGCCGTTCGGCATGGTGCTGCAGTCGATCCGAGAGAATGAGGCGCGCACGCGCGCCATCGGCTATCCGGTGCAGCGCTACAAGATCGTCGCGGTGATGCTATCGGGCCTGTTCGCCGGTCTTGCCGGCGTGCTCTACGCCGTCCAGAACGAATTCGCAGCGCCCGATTTCGTTTATTTCATCACGTCGGGCGACACCGTAATTTTCAACGTCATGGGGGGCATCGGCACGCTGGTCGGCCCCATCGTCGGGGCCGGCTTCTTCCAGCTCCTGCGCGAATTGATGTCGCGCATCTTCGGCGACCAGTTCCCTTATCTTATTCCGCTTGGCTTTATCTTCATCGCCATGATCATCTTCCTGCCGCAGGGCCTGCTCGGTTTTGCGCGGCGGTGGCTGAACAGGTGACGGGCCATAGCCGAAGTTTGGTAGTTCGCCACCGCTGAAGCTGTGTTTTGAATATAGCCGGTAAAATTACGGTCGCTGCGCCGCGCGAAGCCGTGTTCAAGGCGCTTAGCAACGCACCCTTTTTTGCGTCGTGCATTGAGGGCGTGCGCGACCTCACCGAAATCGACGCCACCCATTACGACGCGGTATTGGAAACCCGCATCGCCTACATGCGCTTCAAGTTCAAGGTCGTCGTCGAGATTGCCAAAATGGCGCCGCCGGAGGAGATCGAAGCCAAGGTCGAGGGCACACCGTTGGGTGTGGTAGGCCGGCTGACGGCGACCGCCTCCACCCGGCTCGCCGATGCCGGTGGGCAAACCGTCATTGCTTACGCGATCGACGCGACGCTGACCGGGAAACTCGGTAGCATGGGCCAACCGGTGCTCAAGGCGAAGGCAAGGGAAATGGAAAAGCAATTTACCGAGCGACTCGCCGCCGCCTTTGCCAGTGGAGCCGCCTTATGACGCCGTTTGCGCTCGATGAGCCGGCTTCGCTCAAGCAAGCAATTGCGCTTATCGATCCGGACGACCCTGATGTGCGGCCGATCGCCGGCGGCACCGCGCTGATGCTGATGATGAAGGCCGGCGTATTCCGGCCGCGCAGGCTGGTATCCTTGCGAAAGCTCGGCGATAAATTTACACGCATCGCCGCATTGCCGTCCGGCGAAGTGACGATCGGCGCATTGGCGCCGCTGGCGGCGCTTGAACATTCGCCCGAGATTGCCCGCCACGCAGGCGTGATCGTGCGCGCCATGAAGCGGCTCTCGAATGTGCGGGTACGAAATGTGGCGACCGTTGGCGGCGCATTGGCGCACGGCGATCCGCATATGGACCTGCCGCCGATTCTGATCGCACTTGATGCATCGGTTACGGTCGCGGGACCGGCCGGAGAACGCAAACTGGCAGTCGAGGATCTGCTCACCGGCTATTACGAAACCGCGCTTGCCAGGAACGAGTTGATCACGCAACTGCGTATCCCGGCGCAAGGCGTTGCGCGGTCGGTATATTTCAAGGTCACAGCCGGCTCGGCCGATGACTGGCCGGCTCTCGGAGTCGCGGTGACGCTCGCAATTGAAGAGTCGGCCGTCAAATCCGCCCGCATTGTCGTGAGCGCGGCCACGGCCAAGGCTTCGCGTTTGCCGGAGGCCGAACGGTTTTTGCTTGGCGCCCGAGCGGACGACAATTTACTGCAAAAAGTTGCCGAGGCTGCGGCAGCCGAGGCCGACATCATCGCCGACATGCGTGGCTCGGCCTCGTACAAACGGGAATTGCTTCGCATCTATGTCGCGCGCGCGGTGCGCGCCGCCAGCAAAGGGGCGCATTGATGGCCCCCAGCACCACCATCGGCGGACAAGTCGGTCGATCCCTGCCGCGCCTGGAAGCGCGCGAGAAAGTGACCGGCCGCGCCGAATACACGCATCTGATGCAACTGCCGGGCATGCTGCACGCCAAGATTTTCCGCAGCACGGTGGCGCATGGCCGCATCAAATCGATCGACGTGAGTGCGGCGCTGAAGGTTTCCGGCGTCTTTGCCGTTTACACCAGCGAGGACGTGCGCAAAGTCATTCCCGATCCCTATTACGGACCGGCCTTTCACGACCAGCCAATTCTTGCCATCGGTAAAGTGCACTATGTCGGCGAACCGGTCGCCGTGGTGCTTGCGGCCGATCCGCATGTCGCCGAGCAGGCGGCGCAGCAAATTGTTGCCGACTACGATGAACTGCCGGCGGTGTTCGACGAAGTCGAAGCCGCCGAAAACAAGACGCTGGTGCATGACGAACTCAAGCCCGCCGGCACATTCGCCGATCTCAAGCATCTCGAGGGCCGCAAGCACACCAACATAGCGCTTGATTTCCGGCTGCGACGCGGCGACGTCGACAAGGCTTTCGCCTCCGCGGCCCATATATTCGAGCATACATTCCGCACGCAGAAGGTGCTGCATTTGGCGCTCGAGCCATATGCGTCAATTGCCGACTTTCGCGACGGCGGGGTGACGGTCATATCCTCGGCGCAGGGGCCTTCTTTCGTGCGCACCGAGATCGCACGTTTGCTTGGCTGGCCGGAAAACCGCGTGCGCGTCAAGGTGCCGTATCTCGGCGGCGGTTACGGCGGCAAGCTCTACATTAAGATGGAAGCACTGGCGGTCGCCATGTCGATGCTGGCGCGCCGTCCGGTCAAAATCGCGCTCACCATGGAAGAGCAGTTCTACACCATCACAAAGCACCCGAGCACATTCCGCATCAAGAGCGGCATCGACAAGGAAGGCCGCATCGTCGCGCGCGAATGCGAGGTCTGGTGGAACGGCGGAGCCTATGCCGATATCGGCCCGCGCGTGACGCAGAAATCCGGCTTTACCGCATCCGGGCCCTACGATATCGACAATGTCTCGATCGACTCCTACGCCGTCTATACGAACCTGACCCCGGCCGGCGCGCTGCGCGGCTTCGGAATTCCGCAACTTGTGTGGGCCTATGAGAGCCACACCGACATGATCTCGCGCGCGCTCAAACGCGATCCGCTCGAATTTCGCAAGCAAAATCTGCTGCGCGACGGCCGTCCCCAGGCGACCGGCACCATCCTCAAGGACGCCGCGATCGAGAAAGTGCTCGACCGTATCGCCGAACGGCTCAACTGGAGCGCGCCGTTCGACCACGGCAAAGGTACGCTGCGTCGCGGACGCGGCCTCGCGGTCGCGCTCAAGGCGGTGATCTCGCCCACCACGTCGGTCGCCAACGTCATTATCGCGGCCGACGGCAGCGCCACGCTCTACTGCGGCACTGTCGACATGGGGCAGGGATCCGACACGGCGATGGCGCAGATGACCGGCGAGGTCCTCAACATGCCGGCCGAGAGCATCCGCGTCGTGCCGCGCGACACCGATGTGACGCCCTACGACATGGGTACGCTCGGGTCGCGTTCGCTGTTCCACATGGGCCATGCGGTGCGCCTCGCAGCCGAAGACGCCAAGGCCAAGATCGCGGCGCTCGCGTGCGAGGTGGGCGCGCCGGAGGGCAGCAATGTCCCGCTCGCCGACTTGTTCCGGAGAAAATACAGCATGCAGGCCGGCAACATCGTCGGCACCGGCACCTACAAGCCCGATTATATCCCGCCCGACGCCGACGGCCTCACCGCCAATGCGACGCCGTTCTGGATGGTCGCCGGCTCCGGCGTCGAGGTCGAAGTCGATACGGAAACCGGCCACGTGCGCATCGCGCGGCTGATCAACGTCGCCGACGTCGGCAAGCCGATCAACCCGAAGATCGTAGAGACGCAATTGTCCGGCGCCGCCTTGATGCAGCTCGGCTTCTCGATGTTCGAGAAGATGCATCTCGACGGCGGCCAGGTCATCAACGCCTCGCTCGCCGACTACAAAATCCCCGGCATCCATGACGTGCCGCCGGCGATGGAAAACGAGGCGGTCGAAGCCTGCCAGGAGAACGGCCCATTCGGCGCCAAGGGCGTCGGCGAGCTCGCGACCTTCGGAGTCTCGCCGGCCATCGCAAACGCGATCGACGACGCGGTCGGAATACGGCTCACCGAATTGCCGCTGACCGCCGAATCGGTGCTGCGCGCGCTGCGCGCAAAAAACAACGATCCGCTTGGGGATGATTAAGATGAGCACCTGGACGATCAACTTTACATTGAACGGGCGGCCTGTTTCGGCGGACGTCAAGCCGCACCACAACGTCGTCGAGATGCTGCAAACGCAATTTGCGCTCACCGGCGCGCGCGAGAGCTGCGGGCAGGGCCTGTGCGGCTGTTGCACGGTGCTTGTCGACGGCAGAGCGGTTTCCGGCTGCCTGACGCTTGCGGTCTTTCTCGACGGCAGCGAGGTCGTCACCGTCGAACACCTGGCGGCGCCGGACCAGCTTGATGCAGTGCAGCAGGCCTTCGTCGATTGCGGCGCCTTCCAGTGCGGTTACTGCACGCCAGGATTTATTCTCATGACGAAAATGCTGCTGCGCGAAAATCCGGATCCGGCCGACGAGCAAATCCGCGACTACCTGTCGGGCAACCTGTGCCGCTGCGCGGCCTATCCAGAAATCGTAAATGCGGTCAAAATGGCCGCGCGGAACATAAAGGCCGGAATAACCGGCTGACTGGAAACGCGAGCTATAGGGAGAGAAACCCATGTCGACGGCTAGTCTGGCCGGTTCGCAACCGTGGTATCGCAGCCTCGATTCGAACCAGTGGAAAACAATGATCGCCTCGAACATCGGTTGGATGTTCGATGGCTACGAGACTTTCGCGCTGATTCTTGTGGTCGGTGTCGCGCTGCACGACCTGCTGCTGCCGGCGCAATTCGCCCAGATCCCGGCCTATGCCGGTACCGTGATCGGCATCACCCTGCTCGGCTGGGGCGTCGGCGGAGTGATCGGCGGCATCCTGGCGGACTATCTCGGTCGCCGGCGCACCATGATCCTGGCGATCCTGGCCTATTCGCTGACCACCGGCCTGTCCGCGTTCGCCTGGGACTGGATGTCGTTCGCCGCGCTGCGTTTCATCGTCGGCGTCGCCATCGGTTCGGAATGGTCGACCGGCGCGTCCATGACCGCTGAAGTTTGGCCCGACAATGCCCGCGGCCGCGGCGCCGGCCTGATGCAATGCGGGCTCGGCATAGGCTTTTTCCTCGCTTCGCTGGTGTGGCTGTTCGTGAGCGGTTATGGCCCGGGCGCCTGGCGTATCATGTTCCTCATCGGCATCATTCCCGCGCTGTTCGCGCTCTGGCTGCGCACCGGCGTCGCCGAGTCGGGCAAGTGGGAGGCCACCAACGAGAAACGCAAGGCCGCACAGGCGAAGAAGCAAAGCGGGGCCGCGCTCAGCGCGGAAGACCACCACCTCACGCGTTTCACCTTTGCCGACCTGTTCGTCGATCCGCAAGTCCGCAAGGTCGCCATCGTGACCTTCCTGATGTCGTTGACGACGACGCTGGCGTGGTGGGGCATCTCGACCTGGGTGCCGCCCTTTGTCGCCGGCGCCGCTGCCAAGGCGCATCTGCCGCCACAGACCTGGGCGAGCTACGCCGGCATGAGCTACAATATCGGTGCGATCTGCGGTTATATCGGCCTTGGCTTTCTGGCCGACCGCTTCGGTCGCAAGCCGATCGTGATGATCTTCTTCGCCGCCTCACTCGTGCTCACCTTCGCGCTCTACAGGTGGACGACCGACCTGCATCTGCTGCTGCTGGTGGCTGCTGTGAATGGCTTCTTTACGCTCGGACAATATTCGTGGATGTCGGTGTGGCTGCCGGAGCTCTATCCGACGCGTATGCGCGCGACCGGCATGGCGTTCTCGTTCAACAGCCCGCGCTTTATCGCATTCCTCGGGCCGCTGTTCGCCGGCTTGCTGATCGCCCATTTCGGGGGCTTCAGCGGGATGGCGGTGGCGTTTTCGTTCATTTACATCCTCGGCTTCGTCCTGGTGCCGCTGCTGCCGGAGACAAAGGGCAAACCGCTGCCGGCCTGACCGGCACAGCAACAAGAAGCAGACGCCCGGTGCAGCGCAATTCGCTGCACCGCCGCCCTATGGAGGGACAACGTGGCGACCGACATTGGTCTGGTAAATCCCGACAGCATGGCTCAGCCCGGCGGCCACTACACGCACGCGGTGGCCGCCAACGGCTTTGTTTTTATCGCCGGTCAACTGCCGATCGCGCCGGACGGCGCCAGACTTGCCGACGCGCCATTCGAGCAGCAGGTGCAACTGGTGCTCGACAACGTCGCCCTGGCTCTTGCCGGCGCCGGTTCGGCGATCGACCGGCTGGTGCAGGTGAGGGTCTACATCACGGATATCAAGACGTGGCCGGCGTTCAACGCGATCTATGCAAAATGGGTCGGATCGTCACGTCCCGCCCGTGCGGTCGTGCCGGTGCCTGAACTGCACTATGGATTCAAGATCGAAGTCGAGGCCATGGCGCTGAAATAGACGGCTCCGTCAGGCCCCAGCGATCGCCGGCGCTTGCTGGAGCAGGGATTGCCCCGGCCGGACGCGCGCGAAGGTGACGGACTTGCTGCTGATCGCTACCCGCTCGCCGGCAAGCCGCGCGCGGGTGTAGTGCGAGCCGGCCAGATCGGACACTTGCGGGTAGTCCTCGCGGAAATGCGCGCCGCGACTATCGCGGCGGAAATCGGCGGCAGCGGCGATGGCGCGGCTTACCAATGCAAGATTTTCCAGATTGAGCCGGTCCATCCAGGTCAGATTGTAGCGGCGGTCGGCGTCGCTGACGCCGCAATCGGCGATGTCGGCGGCGAGCGTTTCGAGCGCCGCTTTGCCGCGCGCCAGACCTTGTGCGTCGCGCAGGATGCCGACATCGTTCCACATGATGCTGTAGAGGCGTTCGTGCATTTCCGGCAGATCGTTGATTTTGCGGCCGAACGGGCGCACGGCGCGTTCATAAGCCGCCTCGATCGCGCGTTTGTCCGGCTCGGGCAGGGCGCCGCGGCGCAGCGTGCGCGCGCCCATGACGTCGCCGGCAATGCCGCCGAACACGGTCGAATTGGCGACACCGTTGCCGCCAAGGCGATTGGCCCCGTGCACTCCGCCGGTGTCCTCACCGGCGGCGTAGAGGCGCGGCAATTCGGTCGTGCAGTCGGCGTTGAATTCGACGCCGCCCATCATGTAATGCGCGGTCGGGATCACCTCGACGCGGCCGGCGGCGAGATCGAAACCGCAATCGGCGCAGCGCTCGACCATACCCTTGAATTCGCGCCGCACCCGTTCCGGCCCGAGATGGCCCAATTCGATATACACCCCGCCATGCGGCGAGGCGTGCCCCTTGCGGATGCGATCCATGATCGAGCGGCTGACGATGTCACGGGTGGCGCGCTCGCCGCGCTTGTCGTAGTCGAACATGAAGCGCTTGCCTTGCGCATCGGTGAGATAGCCGCCGGAGCCGCGCAAGCCTTCTTCCAGCACTGTACCGGTCATGCGCGTGCCTTCGCCGGCGAGGAGCCCGGTCGGATGGAACTGCACCATCTCGATGTCGCGCAAGGGCAATCCGGCGCGCAGCGCCATCGCCAGGCCGTCGCAGGATTTGTCGCCTGACGGCGTGTGATAGCGGTACATGGTCGGCCCGCCGCCGGTAGCCAAAAGCGTTGCCCGCGCGCGCACCAGCAGCGGCTCGCCGGCACGCATATCGAGCATCAGGACACCGGCAAGCTCCGACCCGTCGTCGGTCAGGATAAAATCGAGCGCGCGATGATCCTCGAGGCGCTTGACATCGCGCCGCCACACCTGCTCGGCGAGCCGGTTGATGATCTCGATGCCGGTCAGATCGCCCTTATGCACGGTGCGGTCGAAAGTCTGCCCGGCAAAGGCCTTTTGGTGCACGGTGCCGTCCGGATTGCGGTCGAAAAAGCAGCCGAGTTCGGTTTCCAGCTCGCGGATGCGGCGCGGCGCGGTCTCGACGAGCAGCCAGGCGAGTTCCTGGTCGTTGAGCCAGCCGCCGCCTTCAATGGTGTCCATGAAATGCCGCTCGACCGAATCTTCGGGCGACAGGGCGACGTTGTAGCCGCCTTGCACCATGCGGGTGCAGCCGCATTTGCCGAGCAGGCCTTTGACCGCGATAGTGACGTCAAGTTCGGGATTGGCTTTTTTGGCGTGCAGGGCCGCGAACAGGCCCGCGCCGCCGGCGCCGAGGATGAGGATGTCAGTTTCGAGGGTTGGAATTGAATGCATGATCTGTCAGCAGTCGGCAGCCGGCTCCCTCTCCCCTGGGGGGAGAGGGTTAGGGTCGGGGGGCATGTGAGCCCCGATAGGCTGTACCTCACCCGGCGCATTTCGTGCGCCGACCTCTCCCATGGGGAGTTGTGAAGAGCGAATGCCGCGCGTCGTCACTTCACTCGCCGCCGATGCTCGCCAGCACCGCCGCGCGCCGCGCCGCGGCGTCGGCGTTGACCTGCGCATGCCGCGAACCGCCATGCGAATCCATGGTCACCAGCAGCGGCCCAAAGCCCTTGATGCGGAATTTCCACAGGGACTCCGGATGCAAGTCGTCGAGATCGACTTCCTCAATCGCCTCGATCCAAGTCGTCTCCAGTGCCGCGGCGCCGCCGACCACGGCCAGATAAGCCCCGCCGAATTCCTTGAAGGCATCGAGGGTCGCCTGTCCCATGCCGCCCTTGCCGATGATCAGGCGTACGCCTTCGCGCTGCATCAGCGGCCGGGTAAAGCGTTCCATGCGCATCGACGTTGTGGTGCCGATGCACAGCGGCTCGTAGCCGGACGAATTCTCCGGCCGCGGATCGGTCTTGCGTACGTTGGGCGCGGTGTGGATGACGGCGTGGCCCTTGAGATTGAAGCGGGTCGTGCGCCCGCGGTCGAACATCTCGATCAAGGTGGCGTCGCGAATACCGAACAGGATCTTTTCCAGCGTGACCGTATCACCAACGCGCAGCGCGCGTACTTGCGCCTCGGTGGCAGGCATCTCGAGCACGTGGTGGGTCATTGCTTCACTCGAACGCGATGCCGCCCGGCGTGATGACGGCGGTGGCGCGCCGCGCCGAATGGCATTGGATGTTCACCGCGACCGGATTCATCGTGATATGCGTGGCGGCGACTTCCACATGGACCCTGAAAGCCGTCGCGCGGCCACCCAGGCCCTGCGGGCCGATGCCGAGCTCGTTGACGGCGTCGCTCAATTGCGCCTCGATTTTGGCCCCTTCCGCATCGGGACACGCCGTACCGAGCGGCCGCGTGGCGGCGATCTTGGCGAGATGCATGCACAGGTCGGAGGTGCCTCCGATGCCGACGCCGACGATGGTTGGCGGACAGACGCGGCCGCCGCATTCGATCACCTTGTCGATGACGAAACGCTTGACCGCGGCGACGCCGTCGGCCGGGATCAGCATTTGCAGAAACGAGCCGTTCTCCGAACCCGAGCCCTTGGGGATCATTTCGATTTCGACGGTTTCCTCGCGCGCATCGAAATCGACATTGATCAGCGGCACGCCGGGCCCGCAAGAGGTCTGCTCATTCTTGCGCGTCACCGGATGTACCACCGAGGAACGCAGAGGGTGCTCCGTGGTCGCGCGCTCGCAGCCGCGGCGGATCGCTTCCTTCATGCCGGCGCCGTCAAACTCGACATTGCGGCCGATCGTGACGTTGTAGATCGGGATGCCGGTGTCCTGGCAGAGCAGGTTCCTGGTGCGTTCGGCGACCTGGATGTTCTCGACCATGGTGCCCAGAATGGCCTTGCCGGTCGCGTCGGTCTCCTGCATCAGCAGCCGCTCGAAACCCTGTTTGATGTCGTTCGGCAGCAGCTTGAGCGCGCGGATATACAGCGTCTTGCTCAGTTCCTCGACTTCCTTGAGATCGAGTTGCATGAGGATGTCCTAAAGCACGAGTGTCGCACCGGACGCGATCAGGAGCACGGCAAGGGCTTGGCGGAAGCGCCGGTCGTCGAGCTTGCCGTAAAGCTGCCAGCCGAACCAGGTCCCGGCCAAAAGCGGCGGCAGCACCGCCAGCATCATTATCACGCCGGTGCGGTCCAAAGTCACCCAGACGATGCCCGTCAAGGCAAGCGAATGCATCACAATGATATACGGCTGGTAGACCGCACGGGCCTTGGCCTTCGGCCAGCCCCGAATCTGCGTCCAGATGGTCGGCAATACGCCGGAATAGCCGCCAATTCCGCCAAGAATGCCGCCGAGGAAGCCGACGCCGCCGTCGAGGATGCGGCCGCCGCCGGAAAACGTGTGCAATCGGGGGGAGAGCAGGGCATAGGCGCCGAACGCCAGCAGGAAAATGCCAAGCGCCGCCTTGAGCACGCCAGCGTCGGTGAACACCAGGAGGCGGACGCCGATCGGGATGCCTGCGACGCCGCCGATCAGGAACGGCCAGAGCCTGCCGAAATCGATGTGCTGACGCTGCTGCCAGATCGTGGTCGAATGCAGGAGCACGCCGCAGCCGGTGACCATCAGCGCGCAATGTACCGGCGCGACGCGGTGCAGCCAGATTGCGGATGCGGCGACGCCGAATGCAAAACCGCTGCCGCCGGCGGCGACGCCGCCGAACAGCGCGCCGATCCAGAGAACCGCGATCGTATCGTAGGGGAGGCCGGCGATCATCGCGTCAGCCGGCGTTGAGGATGAAAATGGCGCCGAATGCCAATACGGCGGCGGCGCAGACCGTCAGCGGAAGGAGCGACTTTTCCTTGAAATCGAAAAATTCGATCGCCAGCACGCGCAGGCCCAGAGTCATATGAATGCTAAGCGCGACGATGACGGCAAATTCGGCTGCCATGACGAGCGGCTGCCGTGTCACCGCCAGGAATGCGTCGAGCTCGCTTGCGCCGTTAAGCGCGGTGGCGAGCGCCAGAAAATGGATGGGAAGAAAAATCGCCAGCGCGACGCCCGACAATCGGTGCAGCATGGCCGCGATAAAGCCGGGCTGACTGTGCGACATTCTCACGGCGCATACACCGCGTAGACGGCGCGCAGGCCGAGGGCGAGCAGCAGGATCGAAAACATTGCCAATGCGATGTCGCACGAACGGCCACGCCACGGCGTCCATTCGCGCAATACGTTGCGCAGTCCGATCGGCGCGTGGACCGCGACGGCAAAGACGAAAACACCATAAAACAGCGCGAAAGCATTATTGCCATGCGTGCGCGCCAGGATGTCCGCGGCGGTGAGCCCGCCGCGCACCGCGTAGAGAATAGTGCATAAGTGGACAGCGACCGCCGCCGCCAGTACGAAGGCAGTAAGCCGTTGTGCGAGGAAGAGAACGGGCGTCACGCGGCGCCTCGCAAGGTCCTGCGCAGCACCGCGCGTTTGAGGCCGGCGATCGAATAGGTCGGCGCGATAGCCTTCGGGCAAAACGAAGTGCAGCTCATGTGGGTGTGGCAGGCCTGGCAGCCTTCGCTGCCTGAGATGGCGTCGAGACGCGCATCGTTGTTCTGGTCGCGCACGTCATTGACCAGCGTCCAGGCGCGGTTGAGCGCCGCCGGCCCGAGATAGTCCCGATCCCAGGCCACCACGTCGCAGGCGGAATAGCAGACGCCGCAGCCGATGCATTCGATGCCGGCATCGGCGGCCTGACGTTGCGGCGATGCCGGCGGCACCACCGCGAAATCCGTCTCCGGCGTTACGCCCGCTTCGAAATAGCCTCGCGCGGCCTTCCATTTGTTGAAGAACTGCGTCATCTCAACCGCCAGATCCTTGACCACCACGAAATTGCGCAGCGGCTCCAGCCGCAGGCCGTCATCGCCCCGGATCACGTCGCGCACGCGTGTGCGGCAGGTCCAGCGTGGGCGGCCGTTCACCACCATGGCGCAGGAGCCGCACATGCCGACGCGGCAGGCAAAACGATAGGATAGCGTCGCGTCGTGCTCGCGCTGGATTTCGGTGACGACGTCTAGCACGGTCTGGTGTTCGCGGCGCGGAATGGCGAACGGCTGAAAATGCCCGGTGTCGGTTCCGCGCCAGATTTCGACGCGCAGCATATTGTTCATCGCTGCATGCCCCACAGATTGACCGTGCGCGCCTCAATGGCGCGGAAGATGACCGATTCGACCAGCAAGCCGATCAGGATGACGGCGAGCAGTCCGGAGAACACGGTGGCGGTGTCGAGGTCGTTGCGCGCCTCGAATATGTACCAGCCGATGCCGCCGGAACGCGATGAGACGCCGAATACCAGTTCCGCCGCGACCAGCGTGCGCCAGGCGAAGGCCCAGCCGATCTTCATGCCGGCGAGGATTGAGGGAAACGCGGCGGGGATCAGGATGAGGCCGACATAGCGTGCGCCGGTCAGGCCGACATTGCGCCCGCTCATGCGCAGCGTCTCCGGCACGCTGCGAAATCCGATCAGGGTGTTGAGCGCCACCGCCCACAACACCGAATGGACGATTACGAATACCAGCGATGGCGTGCCGAGGCCAAACCAGATCAGGGCGAGCGGCAGCAGCGCAATCGCCGGCAGCGGATTGAACATCGCGGTGAGCGTCGAAAGAATGCGGCTGCCGATGCCGCTGGCGACCGCAAGCGTCGTGAACAGCGCCGCCAATGCCAGGCCGAACGCATAACCGATGGCGAGCGTACGCAACGAGGTCACTGTACGGTCGATCAGCACGCCATTGCGCATGTCGTGCCAGAACGTGCGCAGGGTCTCGCTGAATGTCGGGAACAGCAGCGAATTGTTCAGCCAACGTGCGTAAAGCTCCCACACCAGGATCAGTACAACCAGTATCGCCAACCGCTGTACGCTTTCGTTGTTGACGACGCATTCAACGAAGGAAAGCGGCCGCTCCACATCGCCGATGACGCCGGAAGCGGCGAGCTCGCTTTCGAATTCCGGGCGATGCAAATGCTCATTCACGCGCCGGCGTCCTCAGTGGCCTTGGCGGGGGCGGTCTCGTCGCCGAACAGTAGCCTGTGGATGCGCTTCGTCAGCGCGCCGAATTCCGGTTTGTCGATACTGGTGTAGTCGATATGGCCGGCATCGAGTTCGGCGCGCACGCGGCCCGGATGCGGCGACAGTACCAGAATGCGCGAGCCGACGATGATGGCTTCCTCGATGGAGTGGGTGACGAAAAGGACCGTGAAGCGCAGCTGATCCCACAGCGCCAGCAGTTCCTTCTGCATCGTGCGGCGGGTCATGGCGTCGAGCGCGGCGAACGGTTCGTCCATCAGCAAAATATCCGGCTCGAGCGCCATGGCTCGCGCGATTGCGACACGCATTTTCATGCCGCCGGAGAGCATATGCGGAAAGACGTCCTGAAAATCGCTGAGCTTGACCTTTTCGATGACGGCCCTTGCCCGCGCCGCCGCTTCCGCTGGCGTGAACTTCCGCGTCACCTTCATCGGGAACAGCACGTTCTCGTAGACCGTCTTCCACGGCATCAGTTGCTCGAATTCCTGAAACACCATCATGCGGTCCGGGCCCGGCTCGCGGATCTCGCGGCCGCGGATGCGGATAGAGCCCTCGACCGGCGGCATGAAGCCGCCGACCGATTTGAGCAGCGTGGATTTGCCGCAGCCGGAAGGCCCGAGGATTACGTAGCGGTCGCCCTGATGGACGGTGAAGTCGACCTTGTAGGTGGCCGTCACCAGATGGCGCGGCGTCTTGTACTGGAGGGTTACTCCATTGACCTCGAGCAGAACGGCGCTCATGAGCGGCGATCCCGGTTGCCCTTCAACTGCCCGGCAGGTCGTGGACAGCGTCGATGAACATATCCTTCCAGCCCTTTGGCGCCACCGGGATCATCTTCACGCGGGCCATGTAGTCCGCAACCACCATCACCTTTTGCGGCGTCAGGGTCCAGGTGTTTTCCTTGTCGCGGATGATTCGTTCCGCTTCCGCCGGCGTCAGCTTGGATTTGTCGGCATTCACCCAGAGCGCGGCGGCGGCGGCCGGGTCGTCCTCGATCTGCTTTATCGCAGCCCGCAACGCGGCGAGAAAGGCCTGCACGATCCTGGGCTCGCCCTCGTAGAGCTTGGCCGACGCCCACACAACGTTGAATGTGTGCGGCCCGCCAAAAACATCATAGCTGTTGAGCACGCGATGCACGCGCTTGTCGGCGAGTTCGGTATACATGAACGGCGCGGAGGTGAAATGCGCGGTAATTTCCGATTTGCCGCTCATCATCTGCGCCAGTCCATCCGGGTGGCTGAGTGAAACCGTCCAGGCATCGAGCTTGTGCTCCTGGCCCCGGCCGAAGACTTTTTCGGCGGCCATTTGCAGGATCACCGCCTGCATCGACACGCGTACCGCCGGTAACGCGATGCGGTCCTTGTCGGTGAAATCGGCGATGGTTTTGACGTTCGGACTGATGCTGTTGAGATAGAGCGGCATCGAATTCAGCGCGCTGATGCCCTTGACCTTGAGATTGCCCTGGGTGCGCGCCCAGATGGTGACCAGCGGCCCGACGCCGCCAGAGGCGAAATCCAGATTGCCGGAGATCAACGCCTCGTTCATCGGCGGGCCGCCGGTAAAGCGGAGCCACTCGGTCGCAAGGTCGAGGCCCATTTTCTTGCCCTCGGCCTCGAGCAGCTTTTTCTCCTGCATGATGGTCAGCGGCAGGTAGGAAATTCCATATTGTTTTGCGATGCGCACCACGCGCGTATCGGCATGGGCAGCGGTGAGCGCGACGGTCAGGGCCGTCGCCGCGGCCAGCAACGCCCAGCATCGATTCTGCCAATATTCGCGGCGCATTATGCCCTCCCTGATGGCGACTTTATTGTTCAGTCTTCGGCCGTATCATTCACTACGATGCGGTCGCGTGGCAACCATTGTAATGGAACGCGGCGCCTTGCCGGGGACCCGCTCACGCCACGTTCCGCGCGGCGATCTCCACGCGGTGCCGCCGCACCCGGTCTTCGTCGACCTCGATGCCAAGTCCGGGCCGGTCGATGCTGTCGGCGTGGCCGCGCGCGGTCACGACCGGTTGCGCGGTAATGTCCTCGGCGAGCGCGGTATGGGTCAGCGTCAGCGCCCAGGCGATGTTGGGGACGACGGACGCCGCGTGCAGCGCCGCCGCGCAGGCGAGGCTCGATTCCCCGGTCTTGCACGAGATATTGACGTTCATGCCGAGCTTTTCGCAGAGTTCGCCGGCCTCGACCACGCCGCGAATGCCGCCGAGCTTGATCGCCTTCAGGCTGACGCCGCGTGCGGCCCTGCGTTCGTGGTGCCGCGCGATGTCGGCGAGCGAATGAATGCCTTCGTCGGCGCCGATGGCGATATCGGGCGCAGCTTCCCCGACCGCCGCCATGCCGCCAAGATCGCGCGCCTCGACGGGTTGTTCGAAGAAATCGAGGCCGCAGCCGCTGACCGTGCGCACATAGTCGAGCGCCTGCCCGGTTGTATAGCCCTGGTTGGCGTCGGCCGAAATCAACAGGCCGTGGCCCAGCAGCTTGCAGATCGCCCGCGTGCGGGCGGCATCGTTCGCCGCGCTGTCGATGCCGACCTTGATCTTGTAGGCGGTCGCGCCGGCCGCTTTCTTTTTCTCCGCGTCGCGCAGATCGCCGTCGAGGTCGCCGGTGCCGATGACCGCAAGCAGCGGCATGCGGCTGCGCTTCTTCTTGCCGAGCAACGCGTGCACGGGCAGGCCGGCGGCGCGCCCCGCGAGGTCGTGCAGGGCGATTTCGATCGCCGCCTTGGCGCCGTGGTTGCCGTACATGCGGCCTTCCATCGCGGCGAGCGCGCCGGCAATGTCGGCGCCGGTGCGGCCGCGCAACACCGGTTCGAGAAAATGCACCGCCGACACGATGCTCTCCAGCGTTTCGCCGGTCATCAGCGGCGCCGAGGCGGCTTCGCCCCAGCCGACAAGGCCGTTGTCGGCCTCTACGCGCACCAGCACGTTATCGGCGCGGCGCACTTCCTCGCCCGCCATGATGACTGGCTTGAGCATCGGCAGGCTGATCGCAATCGGCTCGATGGTCTTGATGCGCACGGAGGTTTCTCTCTTGCAATCCCGTCTTTTGCAATCGCGCTTCTTGCAATTGCGCCCGCCGTCGATGCTGCGTGACAGCGGGCGCTTGAGACTTGGACTCGGCTTATACTTTCTTGATGTGTGCCGTTTCGATGATGTTCCTGAACAAGGTGATTTCCTTGTGCACTCGCTTCCAGCAGGCGTCGGCACCCTGCGCGCGCACGAGGAATCCGGCCTTGTGCAGTTTCTCCTGTATTTCCTTGGTTTGCAGGACCTTGAGCGTTTCCGCTTCCAGCCACTTGACCGCCTCGGGCGGCGTCTTCGCCGGCGCCAGCAGCGCGCAATCGACCGCGAACACGAAGTCCTTGTAGCCCGCCTCAATCATGGTCGGAACGTCGGGCAGCTCGGGCCAGCGCGTTTCGCCGGTGACGGCGAGGCAGCGCAGCGTCCCGGCCTTGATATGCGGCAGCGCCGGCGCAAGCGAGCCCGAGCTCAGTTGCACGTTGCCGCTGAGCAGCCCGGTGATCGCGTCGCCGCCGCCCTTGAACACGACGTCGGCCAGTTTCGGCAGATTTTCTTTGGCCTTGAGGAACTCCAATTGCAATTGCGACGACGTGCCGATCGGCGGCGTAGCGCAATTGTATTTGTCCGGATTGGCGCGGGCGAGTGCGACAAACTCCTTCATCGTCTTCGCCGGCAGGTCAGATTTCACCGTGAACGTATTGGGCGAACTCGCCAGTTCGCTCACCGGCACGAAGTCGTCGACCTTGTAGGGTATCTGGTTATAGAGGCTGACATTGACCGAGAACGAATTGGTGATAAGCAGAATCGTATATCCGTCGGCTTCTGAATGGGCGGCGTAGCCGAAACCTATATTGCCGCCGGCACCACCGCGGTTTTCCACAAAGAACGTCTTGCCGGTATTTTGCTGCAAGGCGGCGGTGACGATGCGGGCTGTGATGTCGGAGGGCCCGCCAGGCGTATTGGCCACCACGATCTTGACCGGCCGGTCCGGATAGGCGGCATAGGCCGAGCGGATGCGCAGGAATGACGGCGCGGCGATGCCGGCCGCCAGCACGCCGGCGCCCTTGATGATACGCCGCCGCGACGGCATCGAATTTTCCAGTGCTTTCTTCATGATCCTCCCCTTATTGTCCGGTAATATTTTTCTCGTTAGCGCCGCCGGTGGGATTAGAGTAAGCTTTTGCGAACATTGGAGCAATGGCGTCGGAGGCGGCGGTGCCGGCAAGGGCGAAGCCGCAAATTTCACGCTATTCAAAAAGGACGCCCGACCCGGCCGCTCGATCCATGAATGAAGTGCAGACGCGAACTGCGGCCTGGCACGAAATCGTGCTGGCGACGCTCAAGAGCAACAACGTCAAGCTCGTCGTCTATGTCCCCGACAGGGTGTTCACGCCGCTGATCAAAGCGCTGCACGCAGACGCCTTTTTCACCACGTTTGCCTGCACGCGTGAGGAAGAAGCCGTCGGCATCGTCACCGGCGCCTGGATGGGCGGTTTGCGTGGCGCGGTGCTGATGCAGACTTCGGGCTTCGGCACCGTCCCGAACGCGCTTGCTTCGCTGGTGGTGCCGGGCCAGATCCCGGCGCTAATATTCGTGTCCGAACGCGGCACGCTCGGCGAGTTCAATCTCGGTCAGGCCATGGTGTGCAAGACCATGCGACCGGTCCTCGATTCGCTTGGCATCGAGTACCACACCATCACGCGCCATGACGAACTCGCCTTCATCGTCGACCGCTCGATCAAGCAGGCGGTGGCGACGCAGGCGCCGGTCACCTTCATCCTGTCGCCGCTATTGACCGGCGGCAAAGTGTTCGAGGCGTGAGCATGGCCACAACGCAAACCGGCGCCGTCGGCGCGCACAACGCAAAGGTGATGAACCGCTTCGACCTGACCAAACGCCTGGTCGCCAAGCTCAAACGCGAGGAGGCGGTAGTCGGCGGCATCGGCAACGCCAATTTCGATCTCTGGATGAGCGGCCAGCGGCCGCAGAATTACTACATGCTCGGCAGCATGGGCCTCGCCATCCCGATCGCTTTCGGCGTCGCCATCGCGCAGCCGCAGCGCCACGTGATCGCGCTCGAAGGCGACGGCTCGCTGCTGATGCAGCTCGGCTGCCTCGCAACCGTCGGCATGCAGTCGCCGAAAAATCTGACGATGGTCGTGTGGGACAACGGCATCTACCAGATCACCGGCGGGCAGCCGACCGCCTGCGCGTCCGCCGCCGATCTTGTCGCCATCGCGCGCGGCTCCGGCATTGCCAACAGCGCCTGGGCCGCCGACGAGGACGACTTCGATCGCCTGTTCACGGCGGCGCTCGGCGGCGGACCGAGCCTGATTGCCGTGCGCACCGACAACAAGCCCGGCGTCGGCGCGACCGATCGCGATCCGGTGCAGATCCGCGAACGTTTCATGCGCGGCCTCGGCGTCAAGCGCGCGCAGTAAAACGCGCGCGGACCGCAACAGCGAAACCAATCAGCCGTACAATAGCTTGGGCAGCCAAAGCGCCAGCGCGGGAAACCAGAACATCAAAATAATCAACAAGAGCGGTGCGAACAGGAACGGCACGATGCCACGGTAGATGCTGGTGATCTTGATGTCGGGGGCATGCGCCTGGATGACGAACAGGTTAAGGCCAACCGGCGGATGGATCAGTCCCACCTCGGCGACGATGACGACGATGACGCCGAACCAGACCGGGTCGTAGCCGAACTGCACCGCTAGCGGCAGGAATACCGGGACGGTGATCAGCATCATGCCGATCGCCTCGAGAAAACAACCGAAGGCGATGTAGGCGATGACGATCAGCGTCATCACCACCGGCCCCGACAGGTTGGCGGCGTGGGCGGCATCCGCCAGCAGGTTGGGGAGCTGCGTCTGCACCATGAAGAACGAGAACAGGTTCGCGCCGAACACGATCACGAACAAAACGCCGCAAGTGGCGACCGTATTCTCGATCGATTGTGCGAAATCCGAAAACGAGAGCCTGCGCCCGAGGACACCGAGAAGGATGGCGCCGGCGGCGCCGACCGCGGCCGCTTCGGTCGGGCTGAACACGCCGGCATAGATGCCGCCGATGGTGACCAGGAACAGCGCGAGGAATTGCCACGGCCCTTTCATGGCGGCGACGCGTTCGCGCAACGTCACGCCGGCGCCACTTGGCGCGTAGCTTTTTTTCACGGTCGCGACGATGACGGCCACCAGCATATAAAGCGCGGTCAGCACCAGTCCGGGAACGAGACCGGCGGCGAACAGGCGCGGCACCGACTGCTCCGAGATCGCCGCGTAAATCACCAGAATGATCGACGGCGGTATAAGAATGCCCAGGCTGCCGCCGGCGGCGAGCGCGCCCGAGGCGAGGCCGGGGTCGTAACCGGCCTTGCGCATGTCGGGCAGCGCGATGCGCGTCATGGTAGCGGCGGTTGCAAGCGACGAGCCGCACACCGCGCCGAAACAGGCCGAAGCTGCCAGCGCGCCGACCGCGAGTCCGCCGCGCATGCCGGCCAGCACGACGCGCGCCGCCTTGAACAGATCGGATGACAGGCCGGTGACGGAGGCGACTTCGCCCATCAGAATGAACAGCGGCAGGACCGAGAGGTTATAGCTGGCGCCGACATCGAACGGCACCGTGCCGGCGAGGGCAAAGGTCGGCCTGACACCCGACATGACCGAATTGCCGATGAAGCCGACCAGCGTGAGCGCGATCCACACCGGCACCCGCAGGAACAGCATTGCAAACAGGGCGACGACGCCAATGCTGCCGATGGCGGACGCGCTCATGAGCGCGGCTCGTTCTCGTGGGCCGATGCCGCCGGCGCTATCAGGGCGCCGATCGCGCACACCATGGCGCCCGCGATGCCGGCGAGCGCGACCGCCCACATCCACCAGATCGGTACCTGCAGGTCCATTTTCACTTCGCCATACGCATAGGACTGCATCGCCGGCGTTATCATTGCGTAGGCGAACAGTCCGATGGTCAGGATCGTCAACAGGTCTGCAATACGGATCAGCACGGCGACCAGCAGCCGCGGCGTGAAGGAATCGATCAGGTCGATGACGATATTGCGCCGCTGCAGGAAGGCGGTGGACATGCCGTGAAACACGAATACGACCAGCATCGCCTCGACCAGTTCGTAGGCACCGCGGATCGGGCTGTTGAAGACATAGCGCATGAACACGTCGGCGAGTGTCGCAACCATCATGACCATGAGCGCGACCGAGGCGAGGCGAAGCTGCGCGACGCGCAGGCGCTCGATAAGCGAGTAGGCGCTGTTGGGATCCATCATCCGCCCGATCATGCAGGATACAGCCGCCCGGAATGCACGCGCTTGGCCTGCATTCCGGAACGGCGATGGGTCATTGCGGCCTTACTTGGTATAAGCGGCGAAGAACGCGCGCGCCGGCTTGCCTTCTTTTTCCAGCTTGTCGAGTGCGCTTTCGATAATCGGCTTGGACAAGGCTTTCATCTTGTCGACCTCAGCCGGCGGCAGGGTGATGATCTTCAGCCCGCTTTTGGTGGTTTCGAAGTTGCGCGCGAATTTCTCGAAGTCCTGCCAATCCTTAGCAAAATCCATGGCGCCGGCGACGCCGGCCTCCTTGTCGAGGATGGCGCGCAGATCGGGTGGCAGAGAATTGTATTTCGCCGGATTCATCACCAGCGCGAACGTGGCCGACGCCAGCGGCGGCTCGATCGCGTAGGGCGCGACGGAAGCGAGATGATAGGCAAAGCCTGCCTCGTGCGGGAAGCCGGCGCCGTCGGCGATGCCCTTGGCGAGCGCGTCCTGCGATTCCGGCGGCGGGATTAGCATCGGCACCGCACCCATGGCGTCGAGCAGCTGTTTGTTGGTGATCGACGCAAAGCGTATTTTCTTGCCTTTGAAATCGGCGACCGAATTGATCGGCACCCGCGAATAAATAACGATCGGATTCGCCATCACCATGAACAGGATGTGCAGGCCCTGGTGCTCGGCCGCAAGATATTTCGGCGCCAGTTCCGTCATCCGCTTGGCCATTTCCGGCAGGTTGACGCCGTCCGAGGGCCAGGTGAACGGCAGGTTGGCGAGCTCGGTCATCGGGTAGCGCCCGGGCGTTACACCGTGCAGGCAGAAGGCGATGTCGGTGATGCCGTTGCGCGCCGCGTCAAACTGCCGGTTGGGTGGGCCGACCAGCTGACCGTTCGGATAAATCTCGAACTTGAGCCGCCCACCGGATTCCTTCTCGATCTTTTCGGTCCACTTGACGACCCATTTGTGGAACGCATGCACGGGAGGGACGAAATGCGACAGCTTGAGCACGATGGGCTCAGCGGCCCGCGCCTGTCCCCCGGCGAATGCAACGGCCGCGGCCAGGGCAAATGCCTTGACCAGTTTGTGAAATGACATGGTTTTCCTCCCTCGGGAATATCAGCTTCTGGCGAGCCTTTGCCCCCGCAAACTCTAGACGGAAAACGGACGCGTTGTCATCCATGCGCGGTGTCTAGACGCGTCGCAATCGGGTGCGGCATTCCCCGGCCGCCGACCGTTTGGTCGCCTGCCATCAGGCTTTCCGGCACCTGCCCGAGGTTCGCTACGGCTGCGGCGCTTCTCCGCCGGGATGCTTTATGGTGCCGCCCTCACACCGGCCATTTGGCACGGGTTTGCAGGCCGGCGACCGCTTCGCCTGCCTCGTGCACCACATTCTCGTAGTCGAGCGCGGTGAATTGACCTTTGCTGCGCAAGATGCGGCCGTCCACCACCACGGTATCGACGTCCGAAGGCTGCGCCAGCTGCACCAGCGCGTCATAGGGGTCGCCGATCATCGACATATTGGGCGCGGCGGTGCGCACCAGGATCAGGTCGGCGCGCTTGCCCGGCGTCAGCGAGCCGGTCTTGTCGGCGAGCCCGAGATCTTTGGCCCCATCGATAGTGGCAATCTCGACCAGGCGCTTGGTGGTGATCTTGATCTTGCCGCCGGTGCGATGCCGGTTGATCGTCTGCATCATGCGCATGCAGGCAAAGCAATCGCAGCGCTCCGCCGTGACGTTGTCGATCGACATGCTGACCAGCACACCCGACTGCAGCAGTTCCGGGAACTGCATCTCGCCCGAGCGCCCCGCTTCGCCCAGGGGTGACGTGCTGTAGTGCACTCCGTGTTTGGCCAGCGCCTCCCAATCCTTGGCATCTGTGTTGAGCGGATGCACCAGTTGCACGTCGGGGCCGAGAAGGTTCGCCTCGTTCAGAAGCTGGATCGAGGCGCTGCCGTTGGTATGCAGCGTGATCGGCAGGCCGAGCTCGCGCGCCGCGCCCCACTCCTTTTTGGCCATGTCGGCATTGATGGCGCCGCGCGACGTGTTGTTGCCATCGATATTGCGCGAACAGATGCCGAGCGAAATCAACGGGTCCTTGCCGACGTCGCGCTTGAGGCGCGCCCAGTCGGCGATATCCATCGGCTTGTCGTTCGGCATGCCGAGCGCGGGACCGTAGGCGAAGCGGCCGCGGATGCCGGTATCGCGCATCGCCTTTACTTCGGCATCGGCATGCGCGGGGCTGCGCACATTGTGCGCCCAGTTGTGCGTGGTGGTGACGCCGGCGCTCAGCGCTTCGGCGAGGCCGAGCCGTACCGCGCTGTAGCTGTCTTCCGGCGTGTAATGCAGGCCAAGCGCGAAGCTGACCGGGAAATAAGTGCGCTTGGGATCGTCGGCGCGCATCACCGGGCGCAGGAAGCTCGTCCAGAGATGCCAATGGGTGTCGACGAAGCCGGGCATACAGATCATGCCCTTGCCGGCGATGACCTGCGCGCCTGGGGCGCTTACGCTTGCCGCGACCGCGACAATCGCGCCGTCGCGCACGTGGACGTCACCGCTCGGCAGGTCGCCGACCTTGTCGTCCATCGACAGCACGTGGGCGCCACGCACTACGAATTCGCCGCGCGCCGGCAGCGAGGCGGCCGGACGCGAGGCGGGCGCCGCTGCTTGCGCTAGGGCGCCGCGCGGAACGAGGCCGGCGGCGCCGAGCGCGGTCGTCGCGGTGAGAATGGTTCGCCGATTGAATCCGTCCTTGCGCATGATGTGTTTCTCCCAAAGGTTGCTCGCGTCGCGCACGAGGCTTTTGTTTGCTTTGCAGAAGCGACCGTCGGAACGTGGAGGCTAACGCCAGTCGAATTGCGAGGGCAATAGTGCGGCGGGCTGCCCACATTGCTGCCCAACATCGCGGCGGCTAGGCTTTTGCCGCCGTTTGTCGTCAATTGCCGTCGGACCGGGGGATAGCATGGCGGACTACGATGGGATCGTGATCGGGGCCGGGCACAACGGCCTGACGGTCGCGGCCTATCTGGCGCGCGCCGGGCTGAAAATCGCGGTGCTCGAACTCAATTCAGGCCTCGGCGGCGGTTGCAGCACCGATTGCGATCGGCTTCCCGGATTTCGGCTCAATTTGCACGCCAATTTCTACATGGGCATGAGCCATTGCCCGCTGATCGAGGATCTTGAACTCTATCGTTACGGATTTTCCTATATCGAGCCGCCGGTGCAGCAGGCCGCCGTATTCCGCGACGGCACCGGCATCGTCATCTACAAGGACCTCGACAAATCCTGCGCGTCGCTCGCGCGCTTTTCCAGGCAAGACGCGGAGACGTTCCGCGCGCTTTGGAACACTTACTGCATCGAGATGCGGCCGCTGCTCGCCTCCCTCCTGTACAACGCGCCGATGCCGCGCGAGCAGCTCGTCGACCGGCTCAGCGGACCGCAGGCCAAGGAGCTTCTCAGCCACGCACAGCACGATCTGTTCAGCGTAGTGCGCAAGCACTTCGTCGACGAGCGCATCCGCACGCTATTCACGTCCTACATGCACGTCATCACCACCGAGAACGTGGCAGGTTCCGGCATCGTGTTCCCGGCGATATTCGCCAATATCGCCAGTTTCACCCTGCCGGTCGGCGGCGCGGTGTCGCTCGTCAACGCGCTGGCGCGGGTGGTGGAAGCCGGCGGCGGCCAGGTGATAGCCGGCGCCGACGTCAAGGAAATCAAGGTCGAGAACGGCCGCGCCACCGGCGTCAAGCTCGCCGACGGCCGCTTCATCGCCGGCAAAAAATTCGTCGCCAGCGCCATCGATTTCCCGACAACGCTGCAAATGGCCGGCGAGGAGTTGTTCCCGCAACCCGTGCGGGAAAAGGCCAAAGCCTGGCACTGGGGCAATCACAGTCTGGTCACGCTGCACCTTGCCTTGCGCCAGGCGCCGGCCTATCGGGCGGTGGCGTTCGATCCTGACGTCGCGCGCGCCTACAATATTTTCTTCGGCATGGACGATATCGACGAAGTGGCGAGCTGTTTTGCCGATTGCGCGGCCAAAAAATTTCCCAAGGTGCTGATGGGCAACGGCGCCTGCAACAGCCAGTTCGATCCGACCTACGCGCCGCCCGGCCAGCACACGGCGTTCTGGTGGCCGTTCGCGCCCTATTCGGTCGACGGCGGGCCGCAGAATTGGGATCGGCACCGCGCCGAATATACCGCGCGCGTGCTCGACTATTGGCGCATCTACGCTTCTAACCTCGATGAGCGGAATTTGCTCGGCAGCACGCTGTTCACTCCGCTCGACGTCGAGCGGCACAATGTCAACATGCGGCAGGGCGCGGTGCGCATGGGCGCCTATGTGCCGAACCAGCTCGGCATAAACCGGCCGCATCCGCTGCTGCCCGGCTCGCGCACGCCGGTGCAAGGGCTTTATTTGTGCGGCTCGTCGTCCGGCAATGGTGGCGGCATAAACGGCGCGGCCGGTTACATCGCGGCCAACGCCATCGCCGACGATCTCAAGCTCAAACGCGGCTGGACGCCTGTTCCGCCGCCGGAATGGAAACACTGAGCGAGCACGCTCTCCGTCCGCAGCGCGGCAGATCTTCGCCGATCCGCCGCGTCTCGACAGGTCAGGCGGGCATGGCAGTGTTGACAAGTAACCCATATTCCCGCACGGCAATTCGCGATACCTTCCTTGCGCCTTCGGCCGGCATTAAGGACCTCGCGTGACAGTTGATAATTCGCGATCGATGCGGCCGGGCATGGCCTTGGCCGCCGACTACGCGCCCGGCGTGGTCTTGTCGGCTTTGGTGGCGGTCATCGGTTATGCCGCCGCGCCTTATGTCGCCCGCGTCGTCCCGATCCCCAGCATGGTGATCGCGCTGGTCGTCGGTATCGCGCTCAACCCCATTGCCGCGCGTCCGGCCGTGCAGCCGGGCATGGCGTTCTGCGTGCGCACGGTGCTGCGCTGGGCGGTCGCACTACTCGGTCTGCGTGTGGGACTTGCCGATATCGCGGCGCTCGGGCCGGGTACCGCCGGCTTGATCGTGGTGGCGATGCTGGCGACCTTGGTTTCCGGTTTCGTTTTTGCGCGCTGGAATGGGCGTGGCCCGGGCTTTGGCGCGCTGGTCGGCGTCGGCACTGCGGTGTGCGGCGCATCGGCGACGCTGGCGGCTTCGACCGTGGTGCCCGAATACACCGGCAAGTCGGCGGACATTGCCTTCGTCGTCGTCGCGGTCAATGCGCTCGCCACGCTCGCCATGCTGGTCTATCCGCCGCTGTGCATCCTGCTCGGTTTCGACGCGCAGACCACGGGCGTGATGCTGGGCGGCACCATCCACGACGTCGCACAGGTGGTCGGCGCTGGCTACGCGGTATCGGTGCCGGTCGGCAACACGGCGGTGATCGTCAAACTGTTCCGCGTGTTCCTGCTGCTGCCGGTGGTGCTCGGTGTCGGCTGGCATTTCACTAGGCTGGGACAAAAGCATGGCGAGGCGCGCGTGCCGGTGCCGGTGTTTGGCATCGTGTTCCTGGCGCTATGCGCGCTCAATAGCGCCATGCCTCTCCTGCCGTCGCTACTGCCGGCCTATGGGCCGCTCAAAAGCGCGCTGGTGGAGGCCTCGACCTGGGGCTTGCTGCTGGCGATCGGCGCGCTCGGCCTCGGGACCTCGGTCAAGACCATTATCGCGCTCGGCTGGCGCCACATCGCGACCGTCCTCGGCTCGACCGCGGTTATATTTGCGGTCGTCACCGGCGGCTTGTTGCTGATGCGATTTGTCTAGTCGAGCGTTACCGTTTCGAAATCCGCCGGCAAAACGATCTCGAGCAGTTCACAATCGTCCGAATAGCCGCGCACGGTGTGCTTGATCCTGGGCGGCTGAATCCAGCACGAGCCGGCGTGGAAGGTATGCACGCCCTGGCCCTCGAACTCGCTCATGAACCAGCCCTTGAGTACATAGACCATCTGGAATTCGACATCGTGATAGTGCGGGATGGCGACTTCGGCCGCGCTAAACGGTTTGGTCATGCGGATGACATGCGCCTGCACCATGCCGCCGGTTGCCGGCGCCAGGCCGAGATCTCGATAGGCCGAATAGGTGCGTAGCCCCGCGTCGAAGTCGGCTTCGCGGTGATGGCTGAAGGCAAATTTCTGCGCCGCCCTTTTGCTCCGTCCGGCGCCGGCCCGTTTTTTCGTCCTGGCTTTGGCCTTGGCCTTTTTTGCCTTCGCTTTTCGCTTCGCCATCACGCGCTCCCGCTAATCTACTCGGCCGCTTCCGCCGCCCCGCCATGCGCCTTCGACCAGCCGGCAGGATCATTCATGAATTTCTCGACCTCGGCCAGCATGTTGCTGTCGAACTTGCCGCTCGCCTTGGCGACGGCGAGCACGTCCCACCAGGTGGTGAGCGCGTGCAGCGTGACGCCGAGATCGGCGAAAATTTTCTTGCCCTCAGGGTAGATGTCGTAAAAGAAAATCACGAAACAATGCTCGCACGCGCCGCCCGCCTCGCGGATCGCCTTGACGAAATTCACTTTGCTGCGTCCGTCGGTGGCGAGGTCCTCGACCAACAGCACACGCTGGCCGGGCAGGAGCTGGCCCTCGATCTGCGCGTTGCGGCCGAAGCCCTTGGCCTTCTTGCGCACATACTGCATCGGCAGGTTCAGCCGGTCCGCGACCCATGCGGCGAACGCGATGCCCGCGGTCTCGCCGCCCGCCACGGTATCGAACTTTTTTCGCCCGATGTCGCGGTCGATGGTGGTAACGGCGAAATCCATCATCTTCGAGCGCACGTCGGGAAACGAGATCAGCCAGCGCGAGTCGTTATAGACCGGACTCGCCCAGCCGCTGGTAAAGATGAACGGCTTGTCTTGCATGAAACGGACGGCGCCGACGTCGAGATACATTTTCGCCGTCTGCTCGGCGATGGTCTTTCTATCGAGGACTTGAACAGCGTCGGCCATGCCTGCGCTCGGCGTGTCATGCCCGGCATCGTACCGGGCATCATGTTCGGGTGAGACAGTGCTAAACCAAGCGGGATGGCCGCGACAAGCCCGACCCCGGGACCCGTGTGGATTAGGGCGCCTTGGGCCCTGTCCTGACATACCAATCCACGATCTGCCCGCCCGTCCAGAACAGCACGTCCTTCTTCTTGCGGATTTTCTCGAAGATCTTGCGGAAGTATTTCGCCCGGTGCGGCGCGCCCATGATGTAGGGATGCACCGATATCGCCATCACTCGCGCCGAGCCCTTGGCGTCCTTGTAGATCTGCTCGAACTGGTCCATCGCGCGTTCGTAGAATTCGGACGCCTTGTGGTGCTGGATCAGCATCATGGCGACGTCGTTGCATTCCTGCGTGTAGGGGATGTTGAGGATCGGCTTGCCGCGCGTTTTCATCCACACCGGCTGGTCGTCCAGCACCCAGTCGGCGACATAGTCGTAGCCTTCTTCGGCCAGAATGTCGGGCGTCTCCCAGGTCTCCGTCAGCCCGGGTCCAAGCCAGCCACGCGGACGTTTTCCGGTCGCGCGTTGCAATACCTCGACGCATTTGCGGATATCGGCGCGCTCGTTTTCCACCTTCTGCATGTTGCGCTGGGTGTAACCGTGGCCGATGAATTCCCAGTTGCGCTCGACGCAGGCCTTGACGATGTCGGGGAAGGCCTCGACGGCGACGCCGTTGATGTTCATCACGCCCGGAATCCTGAACTCGTCATAAACCTGCAACAGTCGCCAGAAGCCGACGCGGTTGCCGTATTCGTGCCAGCACCAGTTGGGAATGTCCGGCATCGGCGAGCCGCCGGCGGGCGGCGTCAGCACGGTGCGCGGCATGGTCTGGGTCGGGTCCCATTCCTCGACATTGGTGATCGTCCACACCGCCATGCGCGCCTTGCCGGGTAGCTTGAGCGGCTTGCGTGCCGTAATGGCCGAATAGTCGAGGCGATCGTTCGGCAGCATGCCGACGGCGGGCTTGGGAAAGTTCATGATGGGCTCAGCTTCCCTTCAAATCGTAGATTTCGGGGAAGAAATAATCCTTCCACGACGCCGGTTTGACCTTCAGCCGGCCGACGCTCGCCATGAACTCGGCGAACTTCATGGTGTTCTCCGGCACCATCGTCCAGTGCACCTGGCTGCCACCGACGATCTTCGCCGCGGTATCCAGCGGAAGCTTGGATTTCGAATCCTCGATCCAGTAGGCGGCGGCGCCACGCCGGTCCTTGTCGACGATTTCCGTGGCTTCCTTCAATGCGGCGAGAAAGGCCTTGTACAGCACGGGGTTGCCGTCGCGGAACTTGGCGGAAGTCCAGATCGCCGTGAAAGTGTGCGATCCGCCCATGACGTCGAACGAATTGAGCACGGTGTGAATGTTTTTGTCTTCAAGCTGCATGTATTGGAACGGCGGCACGCTGAAAGCAGCGGTGATCTGTGCGCCCCCTTTCATCAGCGCGACGGTGGCGTCGGGCGGCGTCATCGATACGGTCAGGGGATCGAGCTTCTCGAACTCCTTGGCGCCGTAGGTCTTGGCCGCTTCCATCTGCAAGGTGAGCGCCTGCACCGACGATTTTACCGCCGGCACCGCGATGCGATCTGAGTCTTTAAAGTCCTTGATGGTCTTGATGTTGGGATCGCGGGTATTGAGCAGGAATGGCTGCGAGGAGAGCGCGGAAATGCCGCGCACTTCCTGCGGGGTGCCCTTGGTGCGCGCCCACAGCGTAAGCAGGCCGGGAACGCCGCCGGAGCCGATATCGACATTTCCGGAGATCAGCGCCTCGTTGACGGCCGTTGGCCCGTTGAATTTGAACCAGGATACCTTCACCTCTTTGAGGCCGAGTGCTGCGGCGTGCTTTTCGATCAGCTTCTGGTGCTGCATGACGTTGAGCTGCAGATAGCCCATGGAAAATTGCTGCGCGAGCCGGATTTCCTGGTTCTGCGCCTGCGCCGACGCACCCATAAGGCCGAGTGCGACCGCAGACCCGGCCAGGATCCGGAAAATTATCTTGGATGACATGCTGTTTCCTCCAGCACCGAGCCCGTTGTTGGTGTTCTTGGTGTTTTTGGGCAGGCACGCACTCTAGGCAGCGGTCTCGAGATTGGCAACGCCGCGGTACCAATCGAGGATCTGCTCGCCGTTCCAGTGCAGCACGCCGTCGTGCTTGTTCACGTAGTCATAGATCGCTTCGAGATATTTGATCCGGTGCGGCTGCCCGCTGATGTAGGGGTGAATCGCCAAAGCACAGAACTTCGCGCGTGTCGCGCTCTCGGCGTAGAGCCGGTCGAATTGGTCGGTCACGAGCTTGAGCAGATAGTCGCCGTCGTGGTGCTGGATGATCATCACCGGAATGTCGTTGCACTCGATGGTGTAAGGCAGGGTCACCAGCGGGCCGTTCGTCGTTTTGATCACCGTCGGCTCGTCGTCATAAACCCAGTCGCCGATATATTTGACGCCGGCGGCGGCGAGCAGGTCGGGGGTTCCCAGCGTTTGCGTCAGGCCGGGGCCGAGCCAGCCGACCGGCCGCTTGCCGGTGAATTTTTGCATGATGTCCATGGTGCGGTTGATCATGCCGGCCTGATCAGCCTCCTTGTGGATCGGACCCTGCTCATAGGCGTGGCCCATGAATTCCCAGCCGTCGTCGCGCGCCTGTTCGGCCACCCGCGGGTAGTCCTCGCAGATACGCGCATTGGCGGCGAGCGTCGGCCTGATGCCGAGCCGCTTGAACAGTTCGAAGAAGCGCCAGCAGCCCACGCGCATGCCGTATTCGTGAAAGCCCCAATGCACCACGTCCGGCATCAGCGGCACGCCGGTCGGCGCCGGCAGCAGTTGCCGCGCCATCGGCTTGCCGATGTCCCACACCTCGTAGTTGACGATGGTCCAGAACACGATGCGCGCCTTGCCCGGAAGCTTGAGCGGCGGCCGATCGACAATGGCCGAATAGTTGGAACGTTCCTTGGGGATCATCGGGCCGGGCATGAAGCTTCCTCGGTTTTCGGAAAGGCGCAGAATGTCACGCCGCCGCGCCGCCGTGCAACCCGAGCGGCCGTCCGGGGCGTCCTAGTGCGCCGGCACGTGGGCGGCTTTGATGACCTCGCCCCACACCAGCGTCTCGTTCTTGATGAAAGCCGCGGCGTGCGCGGGCGTGCCGCCGTCGGCGCGCAGGTTGAGCTTGGCGAATTTTTCCTGCACCTCGGGGCTCATCAGCACCTCGTCGATTGCCTTGTTGAGCCTGGCGACGATTGCCGGCGGGGTTTTCGGCGGCGCGGCGATGGCGTTCCAGGTGCCGGAGTTAAAGCCCTTCACGCCGACCTCGTTGAGCGTCGGGATATCGGGAAGGTCGGCGATCCGCGAGGAGGTCGCTACCGCCAGGATCCGCGCCTTGCCGCTCTGGTGAAGTTTGAGCGCGGACGCAAGCTCCATGAAGATCATATCGACGTGATTGCCGATGAGCGCATTGAGGGCGGGCGCCGTGCCCTTGAATGGCACGTGCACCATTTTGGTGCCGGTCAGTTTTTCGAACAGCGCAGCGGTGAGATGCGAGGTGGTGCCGATCCCCTGCGACGCATAATTTATCTTGCCGGGATTGGCCTTGGCATAGGCGATTAATTCTTGCGCGGTCTTGGCGGGAAAATCCGGCCGCACCAGCAGGACATTGGCGATCGAGGTCATGATCGCCACCGGTTCGAACTTGGTGGGATCGAAGCTCATATTCTTGTAGAGCAGCGGATTGATGGTCAGCGGCGCCGGCTGCGCGGCGAGCAGCGTATAACCGTCCGGCTCGGCGGTAAACACAGCTTCGGCGCCGATGTTGCCGCCGGCGCCCGCCTTGTTCTCGACCACCACGGGCTGTCCGAGCTTTTTCTGCAAGCCGTCCGCGACGATGCGCGTGACGGTGTCGACGCCGCCGCCCGCCGGCACGCAGACGATAATGTGGATCGGCCGGCTGGGATAATTGGCGGCGGCATCCTGCGCCCAGGCGCCCGACGAAAACAGCAATGCTGCGGAAATCAAAGCCAGAACGGTGCGCATGTCGTCCTCCCTGGTTGCGGCCCGGTCAGGCGACGCGCGCCAGTTTTTGCGCCGGCAGCTTGAGATTGAACAGCCGCATGGCGTTGCCGCCGAGAATATTGCGCTTGGCCTGTTCGGACAGGAACGGCAAATCGTAAATCACGCTGGGCAGGTCGAAGTCCCAGTGCGGATAGTCCGACGAATAAAGCAGCTGGGATTCCGCTTTGATCATGCGGAAAGTCTGCTCCAGCATCGCAAGATCGGTAATCTCCATCGGCTGCGAGGAGAAGAACATGTCGCGCATATAGTCGCTCGGCCGCTTCTTCAGCGCCGGCGCTTCCGACGTGCGCATCATGTATTCGTTGTCGAGCCGCTGCATCATGAACGGCACCCAGGCGAGCCCGCTTTCGACCCAGAGAACCTTCAGCTTGGGAAAGCGCTCCGGCAGCCCGTTCATGATCCAGTTGGTGAGATGCACCATGTTGTAGAATACGAAACCGATCGCGTGCACCGAGATGAACTTGTTCATCATCTCCATCGACTGCTCGTTCCAATTGTAGCCGGCGTGGAAGGCGAGCGGCAGGTTCATCTCCTCGAGCAACGCGTAGGTCTTCATGTAGGAATTGTGCTGCACCGGCCGATGGCGGGCGGCCGTCACCATGAAACCCGCGACGCCCTTCGCGGTGCCGAATTCCTTCACCGTGCGGTAGGCCGCGTCGGCGTCGTTGAACGGCAGATAGAGCATCGAACGCAGGCGCGGCTCGTGCGCCAGCACGCGCTCGGTGAGCCAGCGATTGTAGGCGCGCGCCAGCGCGACCTCGACCTCGACCTGCGGATGCAGCCCGAGCGTGAGCATCGGGGTCGGGAACATGACCGCGATGTCGGTGCCCATGGCGTCCATCCAGCGCTTGGTGAGCGTGATGTCGCGATGCGGGTCGCCCGCGGTCTTCTCGATCTTGCGTAGCGCATAACGGGTGACGCGCCCGCCCATGTCCTGATAGCCGACGCCGCCCTGGAACATGCCGACGTGCTTCATGCCGGTCTGGCTGGCGCTCATGGCGAGTTGCTGGAGCACCGGGTCGTCCATGTATTCAAGAATTTCGTTGAGCGATTCCGATTCGTAGTGGTGCGAGTCGACGTCAACGATGGGAAAATTCCGGTAGCCGCGCTCGACGGCCTGTTTTGCGGCATGGGCGAGCAGCTTCGAGGTGTCGAATTCCTCGAATGCCATGTTGCGGAAGTCGCTGAGCGGCAGGTCCATGGTGCGATTGTCCTTTCAGCGGCCCGACCAGGCTTGCCACATGCCGAGCTCGAACACCTGCAGGTTCACCGCCTTGAGCATTGCGGTGACGGTGACCATCACCTCGGTCGCGGTCATCGGCGCGTCGAGCGGGAAGGCCGGCAGCGGTCGATCGGCTTCGGCCGCGCGCTCGGCATAGAGCCGCACGGCTCGCGCCAGCGTGTCCTGAATTTCGGCGTCACTCGGCCGTTTTGCGGCGCGCGCCTCCGCGTCAAGCTGCGACGACATAGACATCCTCCCCGCGCCGGACCACTTCGAAGCTCTTGAGCCGGAGCTTGCGGTCGGCCGCGCATTCGCCGGTCTTGAGATCGTATTCGTAACCATGCCAGGGGCAGACGAAGTGGATTTCATGATCGGAAAACCGCTGCCCGTGCCAGGTGCGGTCGGGCCCGATCACGTCCTCGACCTTGTGCATCATGAGCCCTTCGCAGGCCGGCCCGCCCTGATGGACGCACAGGTTCTCATAGGCATAGAACCGGCCCTGCCAGTGGAACACCCCGATTTCGTGGCCCGCGTGGCTGACGATACGACGCTCGCCGTCGGGAAACTGCGCGAATTTGGCTACGAAGACATCCGGCATGCGCGTCCCTCGCTGGCGAAAAGTATGCCACCGAACGGCGCGCGGCGGCAACGGTTACGCATCTGGCGCGTCGCGCCAGGATATGATCGATTAAACGGAAACGTCGGGGGAACAAAGATGAAAATCGTCGATCTTAGCCATGTCATGAACGTGCATACGCCCGGCTGGGTCGGCTATGCCGGCAACAAGATGTACTACGCGCAAAATATGCAGACGCAGATGATCGCGGCGCAACGCATCGAAACCGCCCTGCATGTCGGCACGCATTTCGACGGCGCCATGCATGCCTCCGATAACCGCAAAGGGGACATGGCCTCGCTGCCGCTGGATTATCTCGTCAACCGCGGCGTGGTCGTCGATATCTCAAAACACATGCATGACTGGGCGGTGATCACGCCGGAGATCATCGAGTCCGCCGGCGCTGAGATTCGCGAGGGCGACATCCTCATTCTGCATACCGGCTGGCACAAGCATTACGAAGGCCAGCCGCAGCAGGATCTGGTGAAATACTTCTGCTACCACCCGGGGCCCAATCTCGCGACGTTGCACTGGATGCTGCAACGGAAGATCAAATGGTGGGCGATGGACACCGGCTCCTGCGATCATGCGATGAACACCTCGATCCGCAACATGCGCCCCGATCTCGCCGCCGAGTTCACCAAAAAGCACGGCAAGACCCCGGCCGAGTTCTTTGGCACGTTCGAATTCATCCACAAGAAATCCGGCCGCCGCGTCACGCAGGACGTGTTTCCGTTCCATAGCTGGGCTTTTCAGGAAGGCCTGCTGCATGCGGAAAACCTCGGCGGCGATATCGAACTGATGCTGGGCAAACGCTGCCTGATCGGCGCCTTCCCCTGGCGCTACGAAGGCCTGGAAAGCTGCCCCTGCCGCATCGTCTGTTTCCTCGACACGGACATGTCGGTCGAAGCAGTCGGCGACGCCGCCAAGGCGATCACGCGGCCTTAGATTTCTTTCTCCGCGGCGGCTTGGAGCCCGGATGTTTGAGCCGCGGATCGGGCTTGTTGCCGTGCAATGTTGCCTGGATCGCCTCGCGCAGCACGCCGTATTTGTTCTTTGCCCATTGCGCCACGTGGATGTCGGCCAAAAGCTTGGCCGACTGGCCGAACACCACGATACGGTCGCCGACGGCGATTGCCTCTTCCAGTTGATGCGTGATGAGAATCGCGGTCGAGCCGCATTCGCGGGCGATCTCCAGAAAGGTTTCGCGCAATTCCGCCGCCGTCACTTCGTCGAGATGGCCGAAGGCCTCGTCGGCCAAAAGAATATCGGGCTGGACCGAAAAGGCGCGCGCGATGGCCACGCGCTGGCGCATGCCGCCGGATAATTCGTGCGGATAGGCGTTGGTGAATTTGGCGAGACCGAGCCGCTTGAGCCAGGTGAGCGCGCGGTTTCGCTGCTCGGCTTCCGGCAGTCCGATCAATTCGAGCGGCAGCTTCGCGTTGTCCAGCGCCGAGCGCCAGGGGAGCAGGCGGTCCTGTTGGAATACGGTCGCGATGCGGCCGCGGAAATGATCGAAGTCAGAATGCGGACTTTTGTCGCCGATCAGGATCGAGCCTTCGGTCGGCGCTTCCAGCCCGATCGCCAGATCGAAAAACGTGGATTTGCCGCAGCCGGTCTGCCCGACGATCGCTACCACTTCGCGCGGCGCAATGGTCAGGTCGAGCCGGTCGATGGCCACCACCGACTGGCCGGAAGTCGCCTGCCGGAACACCTTGCGCAGACCGCGCACCTCGATCGGCGGCGGGCCTTTGGTTGCCCTGTCGTTCACGGCCGCCACCGCAGCAGCCGCTTTTCGATGCGGGCGACGACCGCCTCGAGCAGGAACAGAAGCGCCACCAGCACCACGGTCCAGGCGAACACGTCGGATACCGAGAACAGTTCCTGCGCCACCGACAATTGATGGCCTATCCCCGTCACCGCGCCCACCAGTTCCGCGATGGTGACGACGCGGATCGCCAGGCTGATATTGACCTTCCAGCTGGTGAAAATACTCGGCACGATCGCCGGCAGCATCAGCTTGCCGAAATATTGCAGCGTGGTCGGCCGGAACGACTGCATCATCTGTCGCAGCTCGCGCGGCACCGAGCGCATGGCGTCGAGCGAATCGACCAGGAACACCGGGCCGCACACCACCACCAGCACGAAGCCAATGCGGAATTCGACGCCGCGGAACCACAGCACCGCAAACAGGATCCACGACACCACCGGCACCGCCATCAGGATGCGGATCATCGGGTGCAGGTAATTTTCCAACGTATCCGACCGGTACATCGCCATGGCCAGCGTCACGCCGAGCACGAAGGAGACGATGAGCGCGCCGATCACCCGCGCCAGCGTTACCACGATGTCGATCGGCGTTATGTCGGCGATGCTTTTCGCGATCTTTACGAGGCCCGGAATGGCGAAAGGCGGAATGCCGAGCGCCGGCGCCAGATGTGACAGCACCTCCCAACAGACGGCAAAAACCAGCAGGGAGACGAAGGTCTGGCGCGGAAAGACAAGATCCGGAACGAGCTCCGAAGCCGGGCCAGACTTGGCGTGCTCCTCGGTCATCGCGCGGACGCGCGCATGCGCTTACGGGGCATAGATGATCTTTTCGTCCGGTATCTTTGCATAGAATCCGGCCTTCACCGCCCGCTGCATCATGTCGATCAGCACCTTGCGGTCGTTGCCGGTCGCCGGCCGCACCACGAATTCCCAGCGTTTGGCGTCCACCGCCGTCTTGAGCACGCCGGGCGGCAATTTGGTCGTCTCATTGGCGATCTTGTCGGCGGCCGCCGTATCCTTGACGATGAAGTCCGCGACGTCCTGGAGCGCCGCCAGAAGTTTCTTCGGCGCGTCGGGCATCTTCTGGACGGTGTCGGCGCGGATCGCCGGCACGATTTCCCAGCCGTCTTCGCCGGTGATTTCCTTCCAGCCGGCGGCGCCGTTGAAAATGATCTTCCAGTCGGGATGCGTCTTCAGGATGAGGCTCGCCAGCGGCTCGATCACCAGCGCCGCGTCGACGCGGCCGGCTTCAAGCTGCGCGCGCGCGGTGGGGAAATTGGCCTGCACGGTGGTGACGTCCTTACCGAGCTCGATGCCTTTGGCGTTGGCGTAGATCTTGACCATTTGATATTGCGAGCCGCCCATGTCGATCGCCAATTGCTTGCCCTTGAGATCGGCAAGCGACTTGATCGCCGGATTGCTGGCGAAGATCACCAGATCGGAAAGCTTCAGGCCGGTGCCGAACATGCGCACCGGCACGCCCTCGAGATAAAGCTTTTGCAGGATGGTCGGGCCGCCGAACAGCGCATCAGTCTCGCCGGTGGCGAAGGCCGCGTAATAGGCCGAGATCGAAGGGTAGGGATGAATGTCGAGGTTGAATCCGTTCTTCTCGTCGAAATGCTGCGCCTTGAGGATGTTCCAGACGATCGGCGAGAACACGGGGATCGTCAGGCTCGATACCTTGATGGTCGGCTTGTCCTGCGCCCGGGCCTGAGGCGCGGCGAAGGCTGCAACGGCGAAAGCAATGACCGACAGCGCGGCGAGGCCGCGGCGAGACATTTTGAACATGCATTCCCCCCTGCTGGATTTTCCCGTCGCGGTCGAACCGACGCGCGCATTTTTGCTTATTGCAGACGATGAGACTTTACTCCGCTTTCATCCGGGTGCAAATAATTGCCGGCCTTGTTGGGGAGTGCGATGCCGCATATCACCGCCGGCGACGGTGTCCGGCTTTATTACGAAGAGGCCGGCAGCGGCACGCCGGTTGTTTTCGTGCACGAATATGCCGGCGATTACCGGACTTGGGAGCCGCAGGTCCGCTACTTTTCGCGTAACCACCGCTGCGTCACCTACAGCCAGCGCGGCTATCTGCCCTCCGATGTGCCGCAGGAGCCGGCCAAATACAGCCAGGACCGATTTCGTGACGACGTGGTCGCACTCATGGATGCGCTGAAGATCGACAAGGCGCACGTCGTCGGCCATTCGATGGGGGCGGCGACCGCACTGCATGTCGGCATCAACTATCCGCAGCGCTGCATCTCGGTGACCGCGGCCGGCTGCGGTTACGGCTCCAGCCCCGATCCGAAGGTGGTCGAGGCCTCGCGCGCCGTCTCGCGCGAGACGGCGAAAATGTTCGCCAGTGAGCCGATGGCGGTCGCCGCCGCGCGCTATGGCGACGGTCCGACCCGTCAGGCGCACAAGAACAAGGACCCGCGCGGCTATGCCGATTTCATCCGCATGTTGAGCGAGCATTCGGCCAAGGGCCACGCGCTGGTCATGGAAAATCTCCAGGCCAGGCGGCCGACGCTGTGGGACATGGAAGCGGATCTGCGCAAATTCAAACCGCCGCTCCTGGTACTGGTCGGCGACGAGGACGAATGGTGCGTCGATGCGAGCGTGTTCCTGCGCCGTATTGCGCCGACCGCCGGCTTGTGCGTCATTCCGCGCTCGGGCCATACCATCACCAGCGAGGAGCCTGCAGCTTTCAACGCGGCCCTTGCCGACCTGATCGCCGCGGCGGAAGCGGGCCGGTGGCTCGCACACAAGCCGGCAGCGGGCTGAGGTGCGGCAATGGAGTACGCCCGTCTACCGGGGACTTGGCACGACCTCTACCTGATGCTCGGTACGTCATCGGCGGCGCTGATCGGGCTTCTGTTTGTTGCGTCGACATTGCACGTGCGCGAGATCGTCCGCTTCGAGATGTTCAAGGTCCGTGTGCAAAATACCATGCTCGTCATGGTGGGCACACTGCTACAGGCGACTGCGATTCTCATGCCGCAGCCGTTGGCAGTTCTCGCGGTCGAACTTCTGATCTTGAATCTGTGGGGCTCATGGTTTCCCCTGAGCCTGCTCTACCGCGCGTCCAAGATGACGGCCACGGCACGAGGGGGATTCTCGTTCTATCGCGGTGCATTTTTCAGCAGCGGCTATCTGCTTGGCGTCGCCGGCGCGGTTGCGTTGATCGCCGGTGATACCTGGGGCCTGTACCTGATAACCGTTTGCTATTTGAATTGTCTGGTGGCTGGCATCTGGAATGCATGGATGATGATGCTGGGCATCGGACGTGACGAGACAAAGCGGACGCGCTGACGCGCAAACGGAGGAATCGCGATGGATCTCAAACTCAACGGCAAGACGGCGCTGGTGACCGGCGGTTCGGAAGGGATCGGCAAGGGCATCGCGCTCGCGCTCGCCAGGGAAGGCGTCGACGTCGCGATTTGCGCGCGGCGCAAGGAGCCGCTCGAAGCGGCGGCGGCCGAGATCGCCAAGGCGACGGGGCGCAAGATCGTCGCCATCCCCGCCGACCTGCGTAAGGACAAGGACGCCAGGAATTTCGTCACGCAGGGCCACGAGGCGCTCGGCCGCGTCGACATCATGGTCAACAATGCCGGTTCGGCCGCCGGCGGCGTCATCGAGCACCTGACCGAGGACGATTGGGAGAAGGGCCTGCAGCTGAAATTTATGGGTTACGTCCGCTGCCTGCGCCACGCGCTGCCGCTCATGGTCAAGCAGGGCGGCGGCCGCGTCGTCAACCTGATCGGCAATGACGGGGTGAAGCCGTCCTATTGGGAAATCTGCCCGGGCGCCGCCAATGCCGCCGGACAGAACCTCACGCTTTCGCTCGCTGGGCAATACGGGCGCGACAATATCAGTTTCGTCGCGGTCAATCCCGGGCCGGTACGCACCGAGCGCTGGGCGGGTCTCGTCGACGCCATGGCACGCGACATGAAAATACCGCGCGAGCAGGCCGATAAACTCGCGCCGGCGTCGATTCCCATGGGCCGCATCGCCGAAGTGGAGGAAGTCGCCAGCCTGGTCGTTATGCTGGCCTCGCCGCTGATGCAGATGGTCAACGGCACCATGATCGAAATCGACGGCGGGCAGGACAAGCCATTGATGGATCGCTTCCGCGACCGGCCGAAAGGCTGACCTTATGTGGGCGTGCGGGGGCCGCGCGGGTCCGCGTCCCCGCCGCATTTGCTTTGCAGACCATAGGCGGCGAGCGCCTCCTCGCACAGCTTGACGGGGTCGAGCAGGCCCTGCTGCGCCAATTGAATGATCGAAGCGGCCAGTGCCTCCCGCACGGATTGGCCGGGAGATTCGGAAAAGGAAGCGAGCGCGCGATCGTATGCGTCACCCATCGCGGCAAGGGCCGCGGGGTCAAATTCGGTGGACGGCGAAATATAATTTTCAATGCGCGGCATCTGCGCCCTCCATTGCAGCTATGAATGTGTGGGATGATGGCGCGGGCCAAGTCTGCCCGCCTCAACGACAACGCGCAGGCGCGCGCGTCAGGTCCAAAGGACCCGATCACACAATGTTACAATAATTGACGGCGGCTGCGGGCTCACCAAAGGCCCTTCAGCCGTCCTCCATCGAGATTGAGCGACACGCCGGTGATGTAGCTCGCGCGTTCCGAGCACAGGAACACGGTGGCGTTGGCGAGCTCTTCCGGCTTGCCCATGCGGCCGAGCGAATTCTTTTTGGCGGCGATCTTGCGCGCTTCCTCCTCGCTCTGCACGCCGAACTCCTGCTTCATGCCTTCGGTATTGCGGTCCCACATCGGCGTTGCCACCCATCCGGGGCAGATGGCGTTCACCAGCACGTTGTCGGCGCCGAATTCGGTCGCCAGCGATTTGGTGAGATTGAGCAGCGCCGAATTGGTCATGCCGCTGCCGAACATGTAGGGGTCGGGCTCCTTGCCGGCGCCGCCAATGGTGTTGACGATGCGGCCCCATCGCTGCGCCCGCATCATCGGATAGACGGCGCGGATTGCGCGCAGGAAGCCGAACAGCTTGGTTTCGAGCTGCTTCTGCAACTCGTCGTCCCGGATGGCGGCGAAGCGGCCTGAATACATCTGCCCGGCATTGTTGACCAGGATGTCGACGCCGCCGAGCTTTTCCTTCGCCGCCGCCACCATCTTCGCGATGTCGGCTTCCTTCGTCATGTCGGCGGCGACGGCGTGCACCTCGCCGGCCATCGCCAATTGCTCGCGCGCCTTGGCGAGCTTAGCCTCGTTGCGGGCGGTGATGAGGACGCGCGCACCTTCCTGGAGAAACTGCCGGGCGGTTGCAAAGCCGATGCCGCTCGAGCCGCCGGTGACGATGGCGCGGCGGCCCTTGATGCCCAAATCCATAGTGTGCCTCCCTTTATCTTGACGCCTTGTGGCTTGGCGGGGAGTATCCCCGGCCATGCGGCGGCTGACTAGATGGGGGCGCCGAAAGGGAGATGCCGGTGTTCAAAGTGGGCGAAGCGACGATCGTGCGCGTCGAGGAGACCAACCGCCCCAGCTACAAGCTGCGCGACGTCTTTACTGAGATGACCGATGCGCAATTCGCCGAACACAAGCACTGGCTTGCCCCGCATCACTACGAGGCAGAAAGCGGCCGCATCCGGCTTTCGGTGCATAGCTGGCTGTTGAAGGTCGGCGGAAAGACCATCCTCATCGATTGCTGCTGCGGCAACAACAAGAACAAAATGCCCGGCCGCCCGTTCTGGCACATGCTCAACGAGCCTTATCTCGAACGGCTCGCCGCCGCCGGCGCGCGCGCCGAAGATATCGATCTCGTCATGTGCACGCATCTGCATCACGACCACGTCGGCTGGAACACGCAACAGCGCGACGGCAAATGGGTGCCGACTTTCCCCAATGCGCGCTATGTATTTTCCAAGCCGGACGTCGATTACTTTTCCAAAATCGATGCCGATCCGAAGGAGGGCCCGGCCGAGCTCGGCACCTTCCGCGAATGCGTGGTGCCGATCCTCGAATACGGCAAGGCAGACCTGGTCAGCGGCGGCCGCCACCGGCTCAACGATTTCATCGAGATCGACTCGGCGCCCGGCCATTCGCCCGGGCACGTGTTCTTCAGGCTGGAAAGCAAGGGCGAGCGCGCCGCCTTCATCGGCGACGTCTGGCATCATTTGCTGCAGGTCTATTACCCCGACTGGAATTTCCCGAAAAATTCCGATGCCGCACAGGCGCGCGTGTCGCGCCGCAAGGTGCTCGACTATTGCGCCTCGTCGGGCGCGCTAGTGATGCCGGGGCACGTCGGCGCCCCGTTTGCCGGGCGTATCGAAAAGACCGCCGACGGCTATCGGCCGGATTTCAGGGCGTGAGCCGGTTTAACGCCGGCGCAAATGCTCATCTGCGGAAATTGACATGCCTGTCGCCAGAAACGGGATGGCGCTCGCCAGCGAGATGATGGCGCCGGATTCCAGGGTCATTGGCGACATGCGCCCAATGATGCTGAAGTAATGCATCAGGGCATCGACGTCGACAAACAGGGCCGCCGCCCCGGTGAGGATGAAAAGCATGCCAAATCCGAGGGTTCGGCGGCTGAACTCGCGGCGCGTGGCGATTTTTTTCAGTTGACGGATCATTGCGCGACCTCGCTTCGGTCGCCGCCCTTGACGATAAAATACATCAATCGGAATAAAGTTGCACCCCCGGATCAGCGTGCATTTATCAGCGCCTTCAGCCGCTGCGGCGTCACCGGCAAGCGCGTCACCGCGCCGGGAATGCCGATGGCTTCGTCGATGGCCGAGGCGATCGCCGCACCGACCGGCGTGATGCCGCCTTCACCGGCGCCCTTCAGTCCGTAGGCATTGAGCGGGCTCGGGGCGTCCTCGGTGACGATCACCTCGACGCCGGGCATTTCGTGCGCGGTCGGCATCAGATAATCGGCAAAGGTCACCGACAGCGGTTCGCCGTTGTCGGCGTAAAGAAATTCCTCGTAGAGCGCACCGCCCAGCCCCTGCGCCATGCCGCCGACGATCTGGCCGTGCACCAGCATCGGATTGACCGCCTTGCCGATGTCGAATGCTACGACGTAACGCTCGATCGTGACGCCGCCGGTGGCGGGGTCGACCTTGAGTTGCACTACATGCGCGCCGTAGGGATAGACCATCTGGCTCGATTTGAATTCGGCTTCGGCGGTCAGACCCTCCGGGCGCGCGGCGAGCGTGCCGAGCGGCATCGACGGACCGGGCGTGCCCATCCGCACGATCTCGCCGTCCACGATGTCGAGAGCCTCAGGCGCGGTCTGCATCAGTTCGGCGGCGGACACTAACGCCGCCTCGCGCAGTTTGACCGTCGCCATGCGCGTTGCTTCGCCACACATGACGGTGACGCGCGAGGCAAACGCGCCTAATCCCTTGTCGATGCGGTTGGTTTGGCCGTGTGTGACCTTGATGCTTTTGTAGTCGACGCCCAGTGTCTCGGCGGCGATCTGGGCGATCGCCGTCTCCACGCCTTGCCCGATCGACGCAACGCCGGTGACCACTTCGACGGTGCCGTCCGGCGCAACTTCGATGCGCACCTCGTCGAAGGGGCCGAGGCCGCTCTTCTCGACGAAAATAGCAAAGCCGCAACCGACGTTTTCCCCGGCAGCGCGCCGCCGCTCGAGCGCGCGCCGCATCGCCGGCCAGTCCGCCGCCGACAGAAGCCTGTCGGTCAGTTTCGCATAGTCGCCCGAGTCGTAAATGATGTCGGTGCCGAGCGTTCCGTAGCCGAGACTGTAGGGCATCGCGCTCTTGTCGATGAAATTCCGGCGGCGGATTTCGATGGCGTCGATCCCGGTTTTCGCCGCGATGGCGTCGATCAACCGCTCGCGTACGAAGGTCGTTTCGTAGCGCCCCGGCGAACGATAGGTGCCGCATGGCGTCTTGTTGGTGAGGCGGATATGGCCGCGGGCGCGATAGGCCGGAACGCGATAGGGGCCGGGCAGCATGGCGGCAGCGAGGTCCGGCACGGTTGCCGCGTGCGTGCGCATATAGGCGCCGTTGTCGTGGAAGAACTCGTTGTCGATGCCGAGAATGCGGCCGGTCCTGTCGACCGCAGCCTTGATGCGGTGGCGCTGCTGGCGCGAATGGTTGGCGGCGATCAGGTGCTCGCGCCGATCCTCGATCCATTTGATCGGCCGCCTGAACTTCAGCGCTGCCGCGCAGACCAGCACATCTTCCGGATACATCTCGCCGCGGATGCCGAAGCCGCCGCCGACATGGCCCTCGTAGAGCTGAACCTTCGCGCTGTCGCGGCCAAACATGAGCGCCAGCCGGTCGCGATTCCAGTGCGGCACCTTTGCGGCCCCGTGCATTTCCAGGACGTCGTTGGCCTCGTCGTAGCGCGCGACTGCGCCGCGCGTTTCCAGCGGCACCCCGCTGTGCCGGCCGACCTGTAAATCGAGTTCCACAGTCATGTCGGCGGCGCGGAACGCGGCGTCGATATCGCCGGATTTTTTCTCGATAATTGTCGTCTCGGTGTCGCGCGCTTCGTCGAAAGGTCCCGGTTGCGCGGCCGCATCGAGGATGACCGGCAGCGGATCGATGCCAAGCTCGACCAGTTCGGCGGCGTCCTCGGCGACATATTGATCGGTGGCAAAGACGGCGGCGACCGGCTCGCCGATATAGCGCACGTAGCGCTCCGCCAGGGCGCATTGCCGGTACGGCTCGAGCGCGGTAAGGCCGGTCAGGCGAAAGCCGATCGGCGGAATGTGCGCGATGTCGGGATAGGTCCATACCGCGTGCACGCCCGCAAGCTTGAGCGCCGCCGTCGCGTCGATCGATCTTATTTTCCCGTGCGCGATGGGCGAACGCACGATGCGCATCGTCCACTGGCCGGGAAACGAAATGTCGGCGGCGAAGCGGCCCTGCCCGGTGAGCAGCGGACGGTCTTCCAGACGTGGAACGGAGCGGCCGACGAATTTCTGTTTTGGGCCCGTCATTGCCGCTGCACGCTACTTGCCGAGCCGCTCGAGCTCAGCGGCCGCGCCGAACGATTCGATGAAGCTCTTAGGGCAGGTATCGGACGCAAATTGCAGTTCGGTTTTCGCCTCGGCCTTTTTGCCGCGCAGCAAGTGCCATTCGCCGGCATAAAAAGCTGCCTCGCATTTTTCGTCCGGCTTGGCGGCGGCCATGCGCATTTCCTCAAGCGAGCGGTGGCCGAGATAGAAATCGATCACCGGGTAGGGCCAATCCTTGTTTTTCAACCTTCCGGCGTCGGCCGTGAGCTCGCCCGCGCCGGTCTTGCCCGTGCGTGCGCGAGAGAGATAAAGCCAGAGCATCGCGTAGGCACTTCCGGTCCGGTCGGTGACGTGGCGGAGGTCGGCCACCGCGCCGGCGAAACTGCCTTTATAAAAATATGTTTGGCCGCGCCGGTCATAGGCATTGGTGTGGTCCGCATCGATGCGGATCGTCTCCGAGAAATCGGCAATGGCGCGGTCGGTCTCGCCTTTGTCTTTCCAGGCGATGCCGCGCCAATAATAGGCTTCGGCGTAGTTCCGGAATACGCGGATCGCCGAATCGTAGTCGGTCATCGCGCGGTCGAAGTCGCGCTTGGCGGCCAAGGCGATGCCGCGGTCGAGATAGGCAAGCGCGGTCGGCTCGAGCTCGATCGCCTTGCTGTAGTCGGCGATAGCGCCATCGAAGTCTTTCTTGGCGTAGCGGGCTATGCCGCGATAGAGGTAGCCGTCGGCGAAATTCGCGTCGATCCCGATCGACTCGTCATAGGCGGCGATGGCGCCGTCGAGGTCGTTCTTGTCGTAGGCGGCCAGGCCGCGGATCTTCGCCGCGATGGCCTTACATTCGGTGACCCGGCGCGCGGCATCGCTGTCGTTGCGCTTGGCGGCGTCCGTCACCAGCTTGCAGCCGCCGGGTTCGTCGCGGAACAGATTGTTGCGCGAGAACTTGAGCGCGATCAAAGTTTGCAGCGCCCCGGGCTCGCCGAGTTCGCTCGCTTCGGTGAGCTCGTAGACGAGATGGCTCGGGTAACTGATGCCGACGTCGGGATGGTCGGCGAGGACGCGCGCCATTTGCAGCCGCGTGTCGTAGTCCCACTGCGACCATGGCCCCATCAGCTTCACCGCTTCGGCAAAGTCGCGTTTGACCAGCCGGCCTTCGAGCGTGAGCTTGCCGAGATAGGCCTTGGCAAACTGATTGTCGGATGCGTAGCGGCCGCGCAATAGCGACAGCGCCCCTTTCTCGTCCTTCGGCCCGCCTTCGCCCTTGATCATCATGTCGGCGAGCGGCGCGAGCGCGGCGCCCGGGTAAGTGCGCAAACCCTGCTCGAGCAAAGCGCGCGCTCTTGCCGGATCGGTGTCGCGGATCGCCTGCGCCAGATAGGCGAGCGCGTCGCCGCGTCCTTGCGGCCCGAGCCTTTCGAGTATCGCGATGCCTCGCGCCTTCTTGACCGGATCACCGGATTTCACCAGCAAACGGCCGAGCAGCACCTGCACGTCGATCGGCCGCACGTCCTTGATCGGGTCGGGATCGCGCGCCGGGTTGGCGGCGGCGCGCTCGGCCCAGACGATGGCCTGTTCCGGGTCGCGTTTCACGGTCGAACCGCGGTCGAGCAGGATTGCCAGCATCATGGTGGCGAAGGGGTCGCCGAGTTCGGCGGCCTTGCGCAACGAGCGTTCGCCTTCGGCGTGATCGACCAGTTGCGGTTTGTTCACGTCGCTGCGGAAGTATGATTTGTAGATGTCATAGATGTCCATGGAGGCCTGGGCGTCGCCCTGCGCCGCCATGTCGCGCAACAGCGTGAGTTCCTTAGCCTGCCTGCCGCTCGCGCCATAGGCCCGCACCGCGGCCTTCCTGATGCGGATGTCGCGGCCGTCGGTTTTCAGCGCCTGGCTGCAAACTTCGGCCCATTGCTTGTAGACGCGCTCGTGCTGGTCCCACGGGATCGAATCGGCGGGCTGGGCGTTGAGGCGCAGGCACTCCTTGCCGGCGGCGCTTTGTGCGGTGGCGTCGTCGGGGAAAAGCAACGCCGCCCAGCCGAAAAAAAGCAATGCTGGCAAGGCCGGCCGCGCCGCCGTCATCGTGGACATGGTCGCCAACTCCCATAGCGCAGAAGGCGGCGCAACGGCGCCGTTCATCTGCCGCGCATTTCCTTTGCCGCCGCGCGCACCGCCTTGACGATGTTCTGGTAGCCGGTGCAGCGGCACAGGTTCGACGCCAGGACGTCGAGCAACGCGTCGTCGGAAATATCCGGCTCGCGTTCCAGCACGCCGACCGCCAGCATCAAAAACCCGGGCGTGCAGAACCCGCATTGCAGGCCGTGATGGTCCATGAACGCCTGCTGCATCGGGTGCAGCGTATCGCCAGAGGCGAGCCCTTCGACGGTACGGATTTTCTTGCCCGCCGCCTGTACCGCGAACATCAGGCAGGAGCGCACCGGCTCGCCGTCGACGATCACCGTGCAGGCGCCGCAAATGCCGTGTTCGCAGCCGATATGGGTGCCAGTCTGCCCGCAATCCTCGCGGATGGCGTCGGCCAGCGTCCGCCGGGCCTCGACGGCGATCGCGTGCGCGCGATCATTGACGGTCAATACGATGTCGGTTTTGGCGTTCATGCGGCGGTTTCCCTGGCGCGCAACAGCGCACGGATGCGCTGCGGCGTCGCCGGCAATTCGTCGATGCCGACGCCGAAGGGGGCTAGCGCGTCGTTGATGGCGTTGATCAGGGCGGCCGGCGCGCCGATGGCGCCGCCTTCGCCCAGGCCCTTGGCCTTGGTGATCGACGTGGTGCTCGGCGTCTCCCGATGGTGCAGGTCGATTGGCGGCATTTCGCGCGCCGTCGGCGGCGTGTAGTCGGCGAGATTGGCGGTGAGGATGCCGCCCGTTTCGTCGTAGACGATTTCTTCGAGCAACGCGTTGCCGATGCCCTGCGCGATGCCGCCATGCACTTGTCCGTCGGCGATCATCGGATTGATGATTCGGCCGGCGTCTTCCGCCACCAGGAATTTATCGATCGTCACGCACCCGGTTTCCACGTCCACGTCGACGATGGCCACATGGCAGGCGTTGGAGAAGGTGCCGGGCGGATCGTAAGAGCCCGTCTCGGTCAATCCCGGTTCGATCTCGCCCTTGAAACGGTGCGTTTGCGTATAGGCCTCGCGCGCGATTTTGCCGATCGGGACCGCGCGGTCGGTGCCGGCGACGCGGGCGGCGCCGTCTTCGAGCACGATATCGCCCGGCGCCGCCTCCAGCATGTCGCTCGCGATTTTGATCAGCTTGGCGCGGATTTTCCGCGCGGCAATAAGCGTGGCGCCGCCGGAAATCACCAGCGAGCGGCTGGCAAACGTGCCCCAGCCATAGGGCGCCGTGTCGGTATCGCCGTGCACCACGCGGATCAGGTCGGGCGGCACGCCGATCTCATCGGCGATAATCTGCGCCAGCGTGGTGCGCAGGCCTTGCCCGTGCGGCGAAGCACCGATGCGCGCCTCGACGAAGCCGGACGGATCTACGGTGAGGATAACGGTTTCCCAGCCGGGCGTGATCGCCATGCCGCGCGCGGCAAAGGCCGGGCTGCCGTAGCCAGTGCGCTCGCAAAAGGTGGCAAAGCCGATCCCGAGATGGCGGCCTTGCGCGCGGGCCTGCTTCTGGCGCGCGCGGAAGGCGGGCAGATCGATCGCCTTGACCGCCATCGCCAGCGTTTCCCGGTAGCTCGCCTCGTCGTATTCCAGGCCCATCGCCGTGACGTAGGGGAACTTGCCGACCAGATTGCGGCTGCGGATATCCACCGCGTCGATGGCAAACGCAGCGGCCGCCTTGTCCATCAGGCGTTCGAGCGCGAAGGTGATCACCGGCCGCGACACGCCGCGATAGGGCGCCATGGTGCAGGTGTTGGTGAGCACGCCGCGCGCACGGCATTGGTAGTGGCGGAAATCGTAAGGCCCCGGCAATTCCGCCATGGCCATCAGCGGCTCGACTCCGCAGGTCGTGGGGAAGCAGGAATAAGCGCCGACATTGGCAACGACGTCGCCTTTCAGCGCGATCAATCTGGCGTCGGCGTCGAAGGCGCCTTCCAGCGTCACATATTGATCGCGCGAATGAAAACCGGCGATCAGGTTCTCGCGCCGGTCCTCGTTCCAGGCCACGGAGCTTTTGAGCTTTCGCGCCAGCCAAACCAGAACGACGTATTCGGCGGCGAGCGACATTTTCTGCCCGAAGCCGCCGCCGACGTCGGGCGCAACGACGCGCAGGTCGGCTTCGCGCATGCCGAGCACGTCGGCGATGGCGGTGCGCGTCAGATGCGGCATCTGCGTGGTGCAGGTCAGCGTGACGCGGCCGGTCGCGGCGTCGTAGGCGGCGTGGCCGGCGCGCGGTTCCACGGGCGTCGCATTCTGCCGGCGTGAACGGGCTTCGAGTCTGACGATCCTGGCAGCGCCATCCCAGACGCTGTCGAAGCCGGGCGACTTGAACTCGCCTTCCACGATGACGTTGCCGGGCGCCTCGGCATGGATTTGCGGCGCGTCGGCCGCGAGCGCCAAGCGCGCATCCGTCACCGGCGCCGTCTCCTCGATCGAAAGCCCGACCTGGTCGGCAAGGTCCTCGGCCATAGCCGCGCTCGGCGCTACCACCGCGGCGACCGGCTCGCCCACAAAGCGCGCCACGCCCTCGGCCAGCACCGGCTGGCCGACCGGCTTGTAGTTGAACTTGTGCAGCATCGGCAGGATCTTTTTCAGGCCCTTGAGATCGCCGACGGTGATCACCGTCGCGCCGTCGGGCGCCTCGACTTTTCCGATTTTGCCGGCGGCGACCGTGCTGCGCACAAAGCGCACCCAATGCGCGGCGGGCAGATCGGCGGTGAAGCGGCCTTGCCCGGTGACCAGCGCGGGATCCTCGACGCGGCGGATGGCGCGCCCGACCCATTTGGTGCCGGAGCCTTTCGTCGGCGCGTTCATTGGGTCGAATGCTCCAAAGCGCGGCGCACCACGGCGCGTACCAGGTCGCGGCGATAGTCGGCGCTGGTTTGATGATCCTCCAGCGCATCGATGGCGGTGGCGGCGGCTTCCGCGGCGGCGCGGAATGCTTTGTCGCCGGGAGAATGGCCGTTGAGCGCGGCTTCCGCCTCGCGCATGCGGCGCGGATTTGCCTCGGCGCCGCCGACACCGACGCGCGTATCCGCCATTTTGCCGGCTTGCAGGCGATAGGTGACCAGCCCTGCGCTCATGGCGAAATCGCCGGCGCGGCGGCTGAACTCGTTGAAGCCGAATTTGGTGTCGGGCGCGAGCAGCGGCAGCCGTACCTCGGCGAGCAATTCGTCCTCCGCGAGCGCGGTCGCCATGATGCCCTGGAAGAAATCCTTTGCCGCGATCGCCCGCTCGCCGCGCGTGCTTTTTGCCACGATTGTCGCGTCGAGCGTCGCCGCAACCAGGCACCATTCCGACGCCGGATCGGCATGCGCGAGGCTGCCGCAGAAGGTGCCGCGCATGCGGATCGGATAATGCGCGATGTGACGCGCGACATGTGCGAGCAATCTGCCGAGCGGATTGTCGACGACCGGAGCATGAAACGCGGCATGACGCACGCAGGCGCCGATCGCGAGAGATTTTCCATCGTTCGAGATCTTGTTGAGCCCGACGACGTCGTTGATGTCGACCAGATGTGCGGGCTTGGCCAGCCGGAACGCCATGATCGGCACGAGGCTCTGCCCGCCGGCGAGCACGCGGCCGTCCTGCGGCGCAACCTCCGCCAGAATCTTCAGCGCCTCGTCAAGCGTGCGTGGCACGTGGCGGATGAACGGCGCTGGCTTCATGCGGGAGACCGCCTGGCGTCCGGACTGAAAATTCGACCGCAAACGATAAGCCGCGCCCCCGGATTGTCAAAGGGCGCTTTGCCGACCTTCGCCCGGCCTCGGCCCCCGGGCTACCGGCGTGCGCGCTTATGTGCCGATCTTCAGTTCCGACACCAGCGCGCGCAGCGCAGCGACCGTCGACAGTGGCACGATGCGGCCGGTACGCGGGTTTTGCGAGGGGATGCCTTCGATTGTCATGGAAAAGCGCGCGACGTCGGCGTCGACCTCGATACGGTGGGTATTGCGCGTGATCGCAGGGTCGGCCCAGATCTCGAGTTGCGTGCGGTCGGGTCCGATGCCGGCGAGGCTGAGGGCGGCCGCCACATTGACGTTCGCCGGAAAGCCGCGGGCGCCTTCGCGCGCCGTGCCGTCGAACACCTTGAGAGGCTGCGTCAGGTCGGTGAGCGAAATTTTGCGCGCGACAAGATAGGGCGCGCCTTCCAGCCCCGCCGGCGGCTTGCGCGTGATCATCTTGACGGAGCGGATGTCGCCTTCCGCGGCGGCACGCACCGCATCGAGCCCGATCAGTGCGCCGGTTGGCGGCAGGATGCGCGCGCCTTTTTGCCTGGCGCGCTCGACCAGGTCCCAGTTCTCAAGAAGCTGCGCGACCGACAGCGGCATGAAGATGCGGCTTTTGTCGATTGCCGCGATGGCGACCTCACGAAAGAGCGCGGGCGGCAGGCATTCCACCACCACGTCACAGTCGTCGGCGAGCGCGGTTGCGGGTCTGATCGCAATGCCGCCGAGCTGCGGCAGCGTGCGGCGCGTCTTGTCGGCGTCGCGTACGGCGATGCCGGCAAGCGCGAGGCCCGGCACGCCGGCGATCAGCCGCTTCGCCACCTCCAGTCCGACCGCGCCGAGGCCGGCGATCCCGACGCGCAAGTTTTGCCTGTCCGTCACGCGATGCCCCTCACCGCCACTCGTCGAGCAAGTGGCCGTCATCGGTGAACCCGATGCTCAGCCCGGCGATTTCGATGCGATCGCTCGGGCCTGCGCTGATGCCCCAATGGTCGAGGCGACCCGGCAGCCAGGTCCATTGTTCGGCGGTCCTGGCGCGATGGCCGGCGTCGATCTGCTGCATTTCCGATGTCATTTCCAGCGGCAAATCCTCCGGTCCGAGGAAATAGCAGAATACGTTGTTGCCCGGCCCGTGGCGGCCCGGACCCCATTCGATGCGCCGGCCGTCGTCGCGCATACGGCCGGCGCCGCGCATCATCGAATCGAGATCGGGCATCTCGAATGCAATGTGATTGAGCGTCGCCCCGCCGCTGAAGCCGAGCACCATGCTGTGATGATCGGAGTTGCAGGACAGAAACCGCAGCCGGGTGGTGGTGTCGGTGAGCGTGAAGCCGAGCGCGTCGCGGTAGCAGGCGAGGGTGGCGTCGCTGTCGCCGGCATTGACGTTGACGTGGGAAATCTTGCGCGGCCGGTCGGGCTTGTCGGCGGCGTCGGCGTGGTCATGGACCCCGCAGACTACGGCGATATTGCGTCCCTCCGGGTCTTTGAAGCCGAAGCCGTAGTCGCCATGCGGCTGGCGCAGTTTTGCCGGTGGATCGATGGTTTTGAGCCCGTGCGCGGCCACCTGCGCATGCAGCGCATCGACCGTGGCGCGGTCGGCGGCATCGAGCACCATGCGGATCAGCGCGGGCTTTGCCATGCGGCGCAGCGTCAGGACGTGGTGAAATCCGCAGGTCGCGCGCAGATAATGGACGCCGTTGCTTTGCCCGACCGGAGCGAGGTTCCACACCTCGGTGAAGAAACGCAATGCCGCGTCGGGATCCGCCATTCCGATATCGACGCTGCGCAGCGCTTGAACCTGTGCCCTGCTCATTGGAGTTCGCCCAGAAATCGCGCGGCATTGTCGTGATGCAGCAGTTTCATCTCGCCGTCGGCCAGTTTCAACTCGGCGATCGCGGTGACCGGCGCGTGCTCGTGGATATCGAACGGGAAATCGGTGCCGATGCAAAGCTGGCTTATGCCGAAGGTCGCGATCAGGTGGCGCAGCGTCGCCGCGTCATAGACCAGCGTGTCGTAATAAAGACGGCGGGCGTGTTCATACGGCGAAGCGCCGATGCGTTCGGCGAATTCCGGCTTGATCTGCCAGCCGCGCGTCAGGCGCGGCAGGATCGAGGCGAAGGCGCCGCCGCCGTGGCTGAATGCGAGCCGCAGGCGTGGGTGGCGCGTGAGCGTGCCTCCGGTCATCAGCGAGGCAATGCAATAGGCCGTTTCCAGCGGGAAGCCGATATAGGCCATCAACGCCGGCGGCCCGACGATGCGCTCCTTGCCGGCCGGATGCAGGGCATGCACGAACACGGCGGCGCCCAGTTGCTCGGCGGCGGCAAAGAACGGCGCGAAGCGCGCTTCGCCGAGCGCGGCACCGTTGACATTGCTGCCGAGCTCGACACCGCGGAAACCGTCGCGCATCAGGCGTTCCAGTTCGCGGATGGCCGCGTCGGGATCCTGCATCGGCACGCCGCCAAGTCCGATGAATTTGTCTGGCGCGCGCGCCACCATGGCAGCGATCGTGTCGTTGACGTGGCGGAGAAGCGGGACGGCGTCGTCGAGCGGCAGCCAGTAGGACAACAGTTCCGGCATCGGCGAGAGCACCTGGCATGCGATACCCATGCCGGCCATCGCCTCGGCGCGGCGCGCCACATCCCAGCACTCGTCGCTGACGGTGCGGAAATTCTTGCCGTCGATCATCACGTTTTTATGGTGGCAGTCGTCGGTCACCTGCATCGAGGGCCAATGCGAGGCCCCATGCGCGCCCGCGTAAGCGGGAAACTCAGCCGGCACGATGTGGGTGTGGATGTCGATCGCCGCCCCGGGCATCGTCAGACCCCGGCAACCGGCACGATCGTCCCCTCGATGATGCGGCCATGGCCGCGGAACTCCGCGACCACGCTGCCGTCATCGCGCCTGACCGCGACATCGTAGATCCCCGAGCGGCCGGCACGCTGGCGCTCGACCGCATGCGCGGTCAGGCGCTCGCCGCGCCGCACCGGATCGAGGTAACTGATGCTGCAATGCTGCGCCACCATGCGCTGATTGCGAGTATTACAGGCATAGCCGAAAGCCGTGTCAGCGAGCAGATAAATGAAGCCGCCGTGGCAGGTATTATGCCAGTTGACCATGGTTTCGCTCAGCGTCATACGCAACACCGCCTGGCCCGGCGCGACCGAAACAAGCTCGACGCCGACGCCGCGGCTGGTGGCGTCCTTCCCCGTCATGGCGTCGGCGCAGGCATGGGCGAGCGTGGCAGCGTCCATCAGTTTGTCCCCTTGCGGCCGGTGAACTTCGGCTTTCGTTTTTCCAGGAAGGCGCGCACGCCCTCGGCATAGTCCGGCGTGAGGCTCGCTTCACGTTGCAGCGCGCGTTCGAGATCGAGCTGGGCGTCGAGCGTATTGCCGGGCGACGCATTGAGCGCGCGCTTGATTAGCGCCAGACCCTGCGTCGGCGCCATGGCGAAATGCTCGCACACGCGTTTGGCTTCGTAGATCAGCACCTCGTCTTCGACGGCACGCCAGATCAGGCCCCAGCTTGCGGCCTTTTCCGCCGGCAGGTCCTGCGCCAACAAGGCGAGGCCGCGAGCGCGCGCATCGCCAACAAGGCGCGGCAGTATCCAGGTGCCACCGCTGTCGGGGATCAAGCCCACGCGGGCGAAGGACTGGACGAAGGTGGCCTTGAGGCTGGCAATCACGATGTCGCAGGCAAGCGCGACGTTGCAGCCGGCCCCTGCGGCGACGCCGTTGACCGCGGCAACCACCGGAAAGGGCAACTCGCGTATTCTGCGCACCAATGGGTTGTAAAACGCCTCCTGGGCGGCGCCGAGCACGACGGTTTCGCCCGCCTTGGCCAGGCGATCGCGCAGGTCCTGCCCGGTGCAGAAGGCGCGGCCAGCGCCGGTGAGCATCAATGCGCGGCAGCTCTCGTCGGCCGCTGCCTCCTCGATCGCCGCGCGCAAGGCCTCCAGCATGGCGTCGTTGAAGGCATTGAGCCGCTCCGGCCGATTAAGGGTGATTATGCTGTAACCGGCGTGCCGCTCGAGGAGGACGGATGATTGGGGCATCTAGTCGTGGTTCCAGCGGGATCGGAGGCGTCATCATTGGCGAAAACAACCGATGCAGTAAATCCCATTCTGTCCGACTGGCCGATGCCGATCGGCGCTCCGGCCCGCGCAGGCCATTTGCCGCCGCGGCGCCGATGGTGTTCCGCGTTTTGGCTAAGCGGCAATGGATGCAGCTTTTTTTACATTTATTGCAACCAATCGATTCCGCTCCGGGCAACGCAAAAGGGCTGGCGAAAAATTCGCGCTGGCTTTTTTCAAAAAGCGGATTTAGCCTTGCGTGAGTAGGGGAGTGGGTCATGAGGGCGTATTTTCTCACCGCAGTTCTCCTAGCCTTGCTTGGTTCGCAAGCGTCAGCGCAAATCGCCGTCGGACCGGTCGCGATCGAAAACGACGTCAACGGCGTGCCGATCACGGTGAGCGCGACCTCGTGGGTCACCGTGGATTTCGAAAACAACGAACTCGTTGTTAACGCACGAATTTTCGCGGATCTGATCGACCTTCAGAAAAAATTCGCGCAGGTCGTGGGCACATTCAAGCTTCCCCAAGACAGCTGCCCCAAGGTGCCCGCCGAAAACCCGCATCCGGTCGTTTTCGTCAAGACCGGTTCGCTCTGGCCGCGCGGCGATCAACTCGTCATGTTCGTGCGCGGTCACGTCGATTTGTGGACCTGCGTTGCCGGGCCGTCGAAAGCCGGCATCCAGTGGAAGCCGAAGAAAATCGGTTTCATTAAAATGAGCGTCCCGGTCCTGCATACCTGGACGAATGTGCGCAAGAACAAGCACGATACACAGCCTTTCGACGCCAGCCTGCCGATCAGCCTCGTGCAAAAGGACGACGCAACGGTCGCGCTGGAAATGTCCAAGGCCAACATGAACCTCGGGGGACGCTATACAAACGCGATCCTGAACGTCGCCAAGATGGACATAAACCGGAAAGCGTATAATGCGCTGCAAAGTGCCATCGACCCGACCAAGCTGAAGGCGGCTCTGCCAAAAGAGCTGCAAAATTTCAACATGTCGGTCGTGTCCGCGCGTTTCCGAGATTATGGCGGTCACGCGATCGCGGAAATCAATCTTGCCGCGCGGGTCTCGGGTACGCCCACGGCCGAGTTGATGGAAAATGTCAACGCAAGTCCGCGAAACTGAATCGGCAAATACAATTCACGATTTCAAAAACCGGTCCATCGCGCCGATTTCCTGCTTGTCGCCTTCGACGTCGGCGGCGATGCGCTCATAGAGGCGCGCCGCGGCGGTGAGCATGGCGTGTTCGGGACGGTCGGCGCCGACAAAGTCGGAAATCTCGTCGAGTTCGGCCACCCAGCGGTAGGCCTTCGCATACATGCCGGGCGTCTGCTTGGTCATAAAGCCGAGCAGGTCGGGCCGGCTTTCGGCGAGTTCTGCTTTCAGCGCCGCGGCCGAGCCTCCGCGCGTGGCGGCGAGCATCATGGCGGCGCCGAGCGCTGTGAAGCCTTTGGTGATGCCGGCATAGGACATCTTCAGCGCGGACGCCGCGGTGAGTGGGCCGTCAAGCACGCGCACGATCAGCCCATAATCGTTGAAACTGGCAAAGCGGCCGGCGGCCGGGCCGGAAGCATAGAATTTGGTGTTGGCCGAAGCGGGCTTGGGCGGCGGCCCGATAATGCCGGCACCGACGAAGGGGCAACCCGTTTTGCCCACTGCTTCGGCAATTTCAAGCAGTGTGCGCGGGCTGACCGCGTTGCAGTCGACATAGACCGGTTTCTTGTTGGCGGCGGTGAGCACCGGCGCCATGCGCCTGGCCAAAGCGAGGGCATCACCCGGCGGCACGATCGAGAGCAGGAAATCGCATTCGGTCAATTGCACGTCGGCGACCGCGACCATGCCGGCGGCTTGCGCGCGTTTGGCACTCGCCGCGCTGCGCCCGGCAAGCGAGGTGAGAACCTTGACCTTGTGCTCGGTCAGGCGCTGGCCGACGCCTGAGCCCATGGCCCCGGGCGCGATGATGGCGACGGTGGGTGTCATGCTTGGTCTCCGCGGTGCAGGGTGCCGAACGAAACAGCCAAATACCACTTTGCTCGGCGCTCGCCACGGAAAAACGTCCCGGGTATGGCACGTCTCGATCCGGTACGGCGGCAGGCGCGGCGCGTTTTTCCGTCAGCGGCCGGCGGACCGTGTGACTGCGGGAGATCTTGCAATATATTTCGTGCGATCGGATGGGAGCGGCGTGGGCAAGGCGGCTGCGCTGCTGGCCAATAGCCTCCAATTTCTGGCCATTTCCAAGAAAGCCGCGCACTGCGACCGATGCGCCGGTAGACGGTTGACCGCCGATGCCGTTAAATTGACGGCTTAAATGAACGGGCCAAAAAGGCCCTGGGGGAGGAAATCACATGCGTAAGATCCTTTTGGCCGCGGGCGCCGCATTGTTGCTCGCAGCGGGCCCGGCCAATGCCCAGCAAAAGTCGATCAAGATCGGCTTCGTTTCGACCTTCAGCGGCCCGACCGCGGTCATTGGCAACAATATGCGCGACTCGTTCGAACTCGCGCTCGATCACATGGGCCGCAAGATGGGCGGGCTGCCGGTCGAGGTGATCTATGAGGACGACGGCCTGAAGCCGGAAGTCGGCAAGCAGAAGACCGAGAAACTGATCGAATCCGATCATGTTGATTTCATCACCGGCTACATCTGGTCGAACGTGCTGCTGGCTTCGGTCAAGCCGGCCTTCGATTCCAAGACCTTCCTGATCAGCGCCAATGCCGGCCCATCGCAAATCGCCGGCTCAGGCTGCTCGCCCTATTTCTTCTCGACCTCTTGGCAGAACGACCAGACGCCGCAGGCGATGGGTCACTACATGAACCAGAAGGGCGTCAAAACTGTATTCCTGATCGGCCCAAACTACGCCGCGGGCAAGGACATGCTTTCGGGCGTTGCCGCCACCTTCAAAGGCAAGGTGGTCGGCGAGGAACTCACCACCTGGCCATCGCAGCTCGACTTCTCCGCCGAACTCGCCAAGGCCAAGGCCGCCAATCCCGACGCGGTATTCGTGTTCTATCCGGGCAAGGCCGGCGTGCAGTTCCTGGCGCAATATGCGCAAGCCGGCCTCAAGGGCAAGATCCCCCTCTACACAGCCTTCACCATCGACGAATTGTCGCTGCCGCTGCAGAAGGACTTGGCGCTCGGCGTGCCCGGCGCGCAGGAATGGGTCAACGATCTGCCCAACGATACAAACAAGAAATTCGTCGCCGACTTCGAGAAGAAATATCCCGGCAAGAAGCCCTCGTTCTACGGCGCGCAGAGCTACGATGCCGCCAATCTGATCGCCGCGGCGGTCAACGCCGTGCACGGCAACGTGTCCGACAAGGCGGCGGTGGAAGCGGCGCTCATGAAAGCCGACTTCAAATCGGTGCGCGGCGCATTCAAGTACGGCAACAACCACTTCCCGATCCAGGCGTTCTATTTGCAGGACGTGGTCAAGGACGCCAAAGGCGACTTCGTATTGAAGACCGTCGCCACCATCGTCAAGGACAATCAGGACCTGTTCCACACACAGTGCCCGATGAAGTGATCCAGTCGGCAGACACGGCGGCGGCGGCGCAACCGCGCCGCCGCCGTTTGCTTGTGTGGATTTGACGGGACTATAGCATCGGCACGCCATGACGCTATTCATCGAGCAATGCCTGAACGGCGTGCAATTCGGCCTGCTGCTGTTTCTGTTGGCGGCGGGGTTGACGCTCGTCTTCGGCATTATGGACCTGGTCAATCTGGCGCACGGCTCCCTCTATATGATCGGCGCCTATTTCGCCGCGACCTTCGCCGCCTGGACCGGCAGCTTTGTGCTCGGCGCGGTATTGGCGTTGTTCGCGACTTTGCTCGTCGGCATGGCCGTGGAAGTGGTCGTCATGCGCCGGCTCTACGGGCGCGATCATTTGGACCACGTGCTCGGGACCTTTGGCCTGATCCTGTTCTTCGACGAGGCGGTGCGGCTGATTTGGGGACCGGAAGGCATGAGCCTGCCCCTGCCGTCCTGGCTCAATACGCCGCTGACGATCCTGCCCGGCTTCCAGTATTCCGCCTACCGCTTCGCGATCATCGTCGTTTCGCTCGGCGTCGCCGGCTTTCTTTATGTCCTGGTGATGCGCACCCGCATCGGCATGCTGATCCGCGCCGGCGCCAGCAACCGCGAAATGGTCGGTGCACTCGGCGTCAACATCAAGCTGCTCTACACGCTGGTGTTCGGGCTCGGCGCCGCTCTCGCAGGACTTGCCGGCCTGATGCAGGCGCCGATCCTGACCGTGCAGATCGGCATGGGCGAGAATATCCTCATCCTCGCCTTCGTCATCACGGTGATCGGCGGCATCGGATCGATCCGCGGCGCCTTCGTCTCCGCCTTGCTGGTCGGCTTCATCGACACCGTGGGGCGCTCCTATCTGCCCGACCTGCTGCGCCTGCTCTTGACCAAGGACGCCGCGGCGACCGCGGCGCCGGCGCTTTCCTCCATGCTGATCTATCTGCTGATGGCGGTCGTGCTGGTGGTCAAGCCCGAAGGCCTGTTCTCGGCGGGCAGCAAATGACCGGCTCGCTCACGCTGCGCAACCTTGCCGCGGCACTGCTGTTCGCGGCGCTGCTGCTGCTGCCGCTCTATGCGCAGATCGCCAACGACCGTTTCATGCTCACGCTGTTCACGCGCATCGTCATTCTGGCGATGGCGGCGGTGAGCCTCAATCTGATCCTCGGCTATGGCGGGATGATGAGTTTCGGACACGCCGCCTATCTCGGCATCGGCGGCTACGCCGTCGGCATTCTGGCGTTCGAGGGCGTCAATTCCGGTTTCTTGCAATGGCCGGTGGCGATCGCGGTCTCGGCGCTGTTCGCGCTGGTGATCGGTGCCTTGTCGCTGCGCACGCGCGGGGTGTATTTCATCATGATCACCCTGGCCTTCGCGCAAATGGCCTATTACGTCGTGGCGGGCCTCGCGCGATACGGCGGCGATGACGGCCTGACCTTGCAGAAGCGCAGCCGGTTTTTCGCGCCGATCGACCTGACCAACAAAGTGCAATTCTATTATATCTGCGTCGCGCTGCTGTTTGCCGCGGTCTATCTGGTCTGGCGCATCGTCAATTCGCGCTTCGGTCTGGTGATCCAGGGCGCGCGCTCGAATGAAACGCGCATGCGCGCGATCGGCTTTCCGGTTTATCGCTACAAGCTCACCTGCTTCGTCATCGCCGGAACGCTGTGCGGGCTCGCCGGCGCGCTGCTCGCCAACCACACGGATTTCGTCAGCCCGGCGATGATGTATTGGACGCGCTCGGGCGATCTCATCATCATGGTGGTGCTCGGCGGCATGGGCTCGGTTGTCGGCCCGCTCTTCGGCGCGGTGGCGCTTTTGGTGCTGGAAGAGGCCCTGTCGGGCATCACCGAATATTGGCAGATCATCCTCGGCCCGCTACTGCTGCTGGTGGTTTTGTTCGCGCGCGGCGGCATCGACGGGCTGCTCGGCAAAATCGGCGCAAAGGTGCGCGCATGAGCGGGACGCTTTTGCAGGTGGAAAATCTGGCAAAGCGCTTCGCCGGCATCGTCGCCACCGATAATCTCGCGCTCAACATCGCCGACGGCGAGCTGCACGCGATTATCGGGCCGAACGGTGCCGGCAAGACGACACTGATCGCCCAGCTCGGCGGCCAGCTCACGCCGGATTCCGGGCGCATCGTGTTCGATGGTCGCGATATCACCGGGCTGCCGATGTACCGGCGAAGCCAGATCGGCCTTGCCCGCTCGTTCCAGATCACGTCCTTGTTTCTCGATCTCAGCGTGCTCGACAATGTGGCGCTGGCGGTACAGGCGCGCGCCGGCCACTCGTTCCATTTCTGGCGCGATGCGCGCCGGGAAGCCGAATTGCGCGAACCGGCGCGCGCCGCGATCGAGCGTGTCGGCCTCGGCGCGCGCGCGGATGCGCGGGCCTCCGCGCTCAGCCACGGCGAGCACCGGCTGATCGAGCTCGCCATGGCGCTCGCCGGCAATCCGCGCATGCTGCTGCTTGATGAACCGATGGCCGGACTGGGTCCGGAGGAATCCGCCCGCATGGTGGAGATGCTGCGCACTTTGAAGAGCGAGCTCACCATCCTGCTGGTGGAGCACGACATGGAGGCGGTGTTTGCGCTCGCCGACCGCATCACCGTTCTGGTTTATGGCCGCGTGATCGCGACCGGCTCGCCCGCCGACATCCGCGCCGACCCCGCGGTGCGCGACGCCTACCTGGGCGAGGCCGATGCGGAGGATGCCGCGCATGGCTGACAACGTGCTCGAAGTCGCCGGCATCGAGACGAGCTATGGCCTGAGCCAGGTGCTGTTCGGCCTGTCGCTCTCGATCGCGCCCGGCGAAATGGTCACGCTGATGGGGCGCAACGGCATGGGCAAGACGACGACCGTGCGCTCGATCGTCGGGCTCACGCCGGCGCGCGCGGGCAGTGTGCGCTTTGCCGGTCGCGAGATTCGCGGGCTGCCGCCCTACAAGGTCGCCAAGCTCGGCATCGGCCTGGTGCCGGAAGGCCGGCAGATTTTCCCGAACCTGAGCGTGCGCGAGAACCTGGTGGCGACCGCGGTCGAACATGACGGCGGCGGCTGGACGCTCGATCGGGTTTACGGGCTGTTCCCGAAGCTGTCCGAACGCACCGCGAGCATGGGCAATCAGCTTTCCGGCGGCGAGCAGCAGATGCTGGCGATCGGCCGCGCGCTGATGACCAATCCGCGCCTGTTGATCCTGGACGAAGCCACCGAAGGCCTGGCCCCGCTGATCCGCGCCGAAATCTGGCGCTGCCTGGCGCAGCTCAAGCAGCTGGGCCTCGCCATTCTCGTGATCGACAAGAATGTCGGCGCGCTGGTTCGCGTCGCCGACCGGCATTTTCTGATCGAGCGCGGCCGCGTGGTGTGGAGCGGGACCTCCGCGGCGCTTGCCGCCGCGCCGGACGTGCAGCACCGCTATCTCGGCGTCTAGGGATCACTCGGCCGGCTGCTGGCGGCGCGGGGGATTGCGGACGAAGGTGAAGGTTGCGCCGCCGAGCCGGCGGTGCAGCCGGTCGAGCAGGAGATAGATCGCCGGCGTGGTGTAGAGCGTCAGCGCCTGCGACACCAGCAACCCGCCGATGATGGTGATGCCGAGTGGCCGGCGCAGTTCGGAGCCCGGGCCGGTCGCGATCACCAGCGGCAGAGCGCCGAGTGCGGCGGCGAGCGTGGTCATCAGGATCGGGCGGAAGCGGGCGAGGCAGGCCTCGTGAATGGCGACCTTCGGCGCCAGCCCGCGCCGGCGTTCGCCGTCGAGCGCGAAGTCCACCATCATGATGCCGTTCTTCTTGACGATGCCGATCAGCAGAATGATGCCGATGAAGGCGATCACCGTCAGTTCGGTGTTGAACAGTTGCAGCGCAAGCAACGCGCCGAGGCCCGCCGACGGCAGCGTCGAGATGATGGTGAGCGGATGGGCGAGGCTCTCGTACAGGACGCCGAGCACGATATAGACCGCGATCAGCGCGGCCATCAGCAACAGCGGCTGCGCGCCCACCGAGCGCTGGAAGGCCTGGACGTCGCCGGCGAAGTCGGCGTGGATCGTGTCGGGAATATGCATCTCCGCCACCGCCTTCTCGATTCCATTGGTGACGCTCTGGATCTCGCCATCCGGCGCGAGATTGTAGGTGATGGTGACGGCGGGGAACTGGCCCTGGTGGTTGACCACCAGCGGCGCGATGGAGCGTTCGACATGGGCCACTTCCGACAGCGGCACCTGGGTATTGCCGCTGCCAGTGACATAGATATGGGTGAGGTCGTCCGGGTCGCGCTGGTATTTGGAATCGACTTCCAGCACGACACGGTATTGGTTGCGCTGGGTATAGATGGTGGAAATCTGCCGCTGCGAGAACGCGTCGTTGAGCGCGTTGTCGATGTCCTGAATGCGCACGCCAAGCCGAGCGGCCGCCGAGCGGTCGATGCCGACATTGGCCTGCAAGCCGCCTTGCTCACGATCGGTGGTGACGTCGGTCACGCCGGGCACGAGTTTCACCCGGTCGAGCACCTTGGGCACCCACGACTGCAACGCGTCGATATCCGAACTCCACAGCGTGAACTGGTATTGCGAATCGCTCTGCCGGCCGCCGACCCGCAGGTCCTGCGCAGGCACCATGAACACGCGGATGCCGGGGATCTGGCTTAGTCGATTGCGCAGCCGCGCCACCACCCGCTGCGTGCTGACATTGTTGCGCTCGGCGAGCGGCTTCAGGCTTATGAACATGCGGCCGCGATTGACCGAGGCGTTGAAACCGGAGGCGCCGACCGAGGAGCCGAGGCCCGCCACCGCCGGATCGGCCAGCACGATGTCCATCGCCTGCTGCTGCAGTTTCAACATGGCTTCGTAGGAAATGTCGGTCGAAGCCTGCGTGCCACCGAAGATCAGCCCAGTGTCGTCCTGCGGGAAATAGCCCTTCGGCGTCTTGATATAGAGGCCGACCGTGAGCGCGATGGTAGCGACGAACACGATCAGCGCCAGCGCGTTATGCTCGAGCGTGAAGGAAAGCGTCCGGTCGTAGAAGCGGATGGTGCGCGCGAGCGCGCTCTCGACCAGGCGGTCGAGCCAGGTGGCGTCGCGGCTCGGCGCCGCGCGGACGAAATAGCCGCAGATCATCGGCGTCACCGTCAGCGACACCACGGTCGATACCGCGATGGCGAAGGCGAGCGTCACCGAGAATTCGCGGAACAGGCGTCCGACGATGCCGCCCATGAACAGCAGGGGAATGAACGCGGCGATCAGCGACACCGAGATCGACACCACGGTGAAGCCGATCTGCTTGGCGCCCTTGAGCGTGGCGCGCAGCGGCGAGGCGCCCCGCTCCAGGTAGCGGAACATGTTTTCGATCATCACGATGGCGTCGTCGACCACGAAGCCGACGCAGACCGCGAGCGCCATCAGCGACAGGTTGTCGATCGAAAAGCCGGCCGCCCACATCGCCGCGCAGGTGCCGGCGAGCGACAGCGGCACGGTGATGCCGGCGGCGAGCGTCGGTGCGGTGCGGCGCAGGAAGAGCGCCACCACGATCATCACCAGAATGACGGTGGCGCCGAGCGTGAGCTGCATGTCGTGCACGCTGGCGCGGATGGTTTGCGTGCGGTCGGCCAGCACCGAGATTTCAAGACCGGCCGGCACCCATTGCCGCACCTCGGGCAAGATGTCGAAGATGCGGTCGACCGTGTCGATGACGTTGGCGTTGGCCTGCTTGGTGATGATCAGCAGCACCGACGGATCCTTGTTGAACCAGCCGGCGGAGCGGCTGTTACGCACGCTCGGCTGTATCGAGGCGATGTCGGCGAGCCGGATCACCGTGCCGTTGACGGTCTTGACCACGATCGGATTGTAGTCCGCCGCCTCCGGCAATTGATCGTTGAGGCCGATGGTCACGCTGCGTTTGGCGCCCTCGAAGGTGCCGACCGGGCCCGATACGTTCGAATTGACGATCGCGGTTCGCACATCCTCGAGGGCGACGCCCATGGCGGCGATGCGCGTCGGATCGACGCGCACGCGGATGGCCGGCTGCTCGGATCCGGCGACGGTGACGTCGCCGACGCCATCCACCTGCGACAGCCGTTGCGCGATGACGGTGTCGGCGGCGTCGTAGATTTCGCTCGGCAGCATGGTTTTCGACGTCAGCGCCAGGATCAGGATCGGCGCCGCCGCGGGATTGGCCTTGCGGAACGTCGGCAAGTTCGGCAGGTCGAGCGGCAAGTCGCTGAGCGCGGCGTTGAGCGCGGCCTGCACGTCGTGCGCGGCCCCCTCGATGCTGCGCGAGAGGTCGAACTGGATGACGATGCGCGACTGTCCGAGCGTGGTGACGGAGGTGAGCTCGGTGACGCCGGAAATTTCGCCGAGGCGCCGTTCGAGCGGGGCCGCGACGGTCGCCGCCATGATGTTGGGATCAGCGCCGGGCCGGTTGGCGGTGACGAAGATGGTCGGAAAATCCACGCTCGGCAGGCTGGCGACCGGCAGGAATAAATAGGCCACGACGCCGGTCAGGAACAGCCCGATCGCGAGCAGTGTGGTGCCGATCGGCCGCCGCACGAAGGGATAGGAGAAATTCATCGGGCTTGCTCGCTATTCCGCCGGATGCGGACGCGCAGGGGCGGGCGCGCTCATGCGGGCGCGCAGCCGTTCCATGTAGAGATAGATCACCGGCGTGGTGTAGAGCGTGAGCAACTGGGAGAGCAGCAGGCCGCCGACGATGGTAATGCCGAGCGGGTTGCGAAGTTCCGAGCCGGTGCCGGATTCAAGCGCCAGCGGTAGCGCGCCGAACAGCGCCGCCAGCGTCGTCATCATGATCGGCCGGAAGCGCAAGAGCGCCGCCTGTACGATCGATTCCTCGGGCGAGAGGCCCTGATGGCGCTCGGCCTCGATGGCGAAGTCGATCATCAGAATGGCGTTTTTCTTGACGATGCCCATCAACAGCACGATGCCGATCAGCGCGATCACCGAGAGGTCGTAGCCGAAGAGCATCAGCGCCAGCAGCGCGCCGACGCCGGCCGACGGCAGCGTGGAGAGGATGGTAAGCGGGTGAATGAAGCTTTCATACAGCACGCCGAGAACGATGTAGATGACGATCGCCGCGGCGAGGATCAGCCAGGGCTCGCCGGTCAGCGACTTGGCGAATTCCGCCGCGTCGCCGGAATAGCTGCCGGTCACCGACGTCGGCATTCCGATTTCCTGCTGCGCGGCGTCGATGGCTTCGACCGCGTCGGAAAGCGCATAACCCTCGTTCAGGTCGAAGCTGATGGTGACCGAGGGGAACTGCTCCTGGTGCGCGATCGCCAGCGGCGCCGAGGTGTTGACGAAATGCGCGAACGCCGCAAGCGGCACCTGGTTGGACGACGTCACCGAATTGGGCGTCGCCGTGGTGTTGGTGTTGGTGCTGCCGGACGCGGTATTGGCGACGGTCGCCGCCGTTCCCGTCGAGGTGCTGGCGCCGGTGACATAGAGCTTCGACAGCGAGGCGGGGTCCTGCTGGTAGCGCGGCAGCGCCTCCAGAATGACGCGATATTGGTTGGCCTGGCCGTAAATGGTGGAAATCTGCCGTTGGCCGAACGCGTCGTTGAGCGTGTCGGTGACGCTCTGCATGGACACGCCGAGCCGGCCGGCCTGCTCGCGGTCGACGTCGACGGTCACGCGCGGGCCGCCTTCCTGCGCCTCGGAGGCGACTTCGCGCATCGCCGGATTGCCGCGCAGGCGCGCCACGAGCTTGCCGGCCCATTCAAGCACCTCGTCGGCATCGGTGCCGACCAGGGTATATTGGTACTGCGCGCGGCTCACGCGGGTGGAAATCTGGATGTCCTGCGTCGCCTGGAAGTAGACCTTCATGCCCGGCTCGGCGGCGACCGCCCGCTTGAGCCGCGCGATGATCGCCTCGACATGCGCGCTGCGCTGGTTCTGCGGCTTTAAGGAAATGGCGAGCCGCCCGGCATTGGGCGTGGCGTTGATCGGCGAGACGCCGATGACCGACACTACGCCGGTGACGTCGGGGTCCTTGCGGATAATGGCCTCGATGCCGTTTTGCTCGTGCTGCATCGCGTCGAACGAGATGTCGGTATTGGCCTCGGTCACCGCGGTTATCAGGCCGGTGTCCTGCAACGGAAGGAAGCCCTTGGGCATCACGATGTAGAGGAAGATGGTGGCGGCGAGCGTCACCAGCGTCACGATCAGCGTCGCGCGCTGGCGGCGCAGCACCCATTGCAGGCTGCGGCGATAGAATTCGACCGTTTGCTCGATCAGGCCGTGGAAGCGATTGGCCAGCGCCTGCCCGGCAAAGCCGGCATCGTCCGCCGGGCGCAGCAGGCGGCCGCACATCATCGGCGTCAGGGTCAGCGACACGACGGCGGACGCGACCACCGCGATGGTCAGCGTCAGCGCGAATTCGCGGAACATGCGGCCGACGAGGCCGGTCATGAACAGCAGCGGGATGAACACCGCGATCAGCGACAAGGTCAGCGAGATCACGGTGAAGCCGATCTCGCTCGCCCCGCGCAGCGCCGCTTTCAGGGGCGCCTCGCCGCCCTCCATATGGCGCACGATGTTCTCGATCATGACGATGGCGTCGTCCACCACGAAGCCGGTGCCGATGGTTAGCGCCATCAGCGACAGATTGTCGAGCGAGAAGCCGGCAAACCACATCACCCCGAAGGTCGCGATCAGCGACAGCGGCAGCGCCACGCCGGCAATGATGGTGGCGCGCACCGTGCGCAGGAAAATCAGCACCACCAGCACGACCAGCACCACCGACAGCATCAGCGTGAACTGCACGTCGTGGATCGAGGCGCGAATAGTGGTCGTGCGGTCGTTGACGATGGTCAGGTGCGCCGCCGCCGGCAGCGCGCGGCGCAGCCGCGGCAGTTCGCCGCGCACGCGCTCGACGGTCTCGATGACGTTGGCGCCGGGCTGGCGCTGCACGTCGATCACGATCGCCGGCTTGCCGCGGTAGGTGGCGCCGACCTTGCTGTTCTCCAACCCGTCGATCACGTCGGCGACGTCGCTGATCTTGACCGGGGCGCCGTTGCGGAACGCCACCACCACCGATCTGTAGGTGGCGGCGGCGGTGATCTGGTCGTTGGCGGCGATGGTGTAGGACTGCTGCGCGCCGTCGAGCGAGCCCTTGGCGCCGGCCACGTTGGCGCTGACGATGGCCGTGCGCAGGTCCTCGAGCGCAAGCCCGTAAGCGGCGAGCCGTGACAGGTCGGCCTGGATCCGGATCGCCGGCCGGATGCCGCCCTGCACGGAAACGCGGCCGACGCCGGTCACCTCCGACAGCCGGGGCGCCATGACGGTGTCGGCCATATCACTGAGCGTGCGCAGGTCGATCGCGTCAGAGGTCAGCGCCAGCGTGATGATCGGCGCGTCGGCCGGGTTCACCTTCGAATAGAGCGGCGGATAGGGCAGGGTGCGCGGCAGCGTGGACGCCGCGGCATTGATCGCCGACTGCACGTCCTGCGCGGCGGCGTCGATGTCGCGGTTGAGGTCGAATTGCAGGGTGACCTGGCTGATGCCGAACGAACTCGCCGACGTCATGGTCTGCAAGGCGGGAATCTGGCCGAACTGGCGTTCAAGCGGCGCCGTCAGCAGCTCGGCGATGGTATCGGGGCTCGCGCCCGGCAACTGGGTGGTGACCTGGATAGTCGGGAAATCGACCTGCGGCAGGGCCGAGACCGGCAGCCACCAATAGCCAAGCGCGCCGCCCAGCATCACCGCGACGCCGAGGAGAGATGTGGCGATCGGCCGATGGATGAAGGGCGAAGAAACGCTCATTGCTGCGGTTTGGGCTTGCCGCCGCCGGACCGCTTGCCGTTGCGCTGCCGCTTGGGTTGCGCCGCCGGCGCCGGCGCATCATTGCTGCCGACGGCGACCTGGCTGCCATCGGTCAGGCGCACGAAGCCGGTGGTGACCACGCGTTCCGGTGGCGCGAGCCCGCTTTTTACCACGGTCTGCGTCTCGTCCTGCTTCTGCACTACGATGGGGCGCGTCTCTACGGTGTTGTCGTCTTTGATCACGTAGACGAAGGTGCCGTTGGGGCCGCGTTGCACCGCGCCTGTCGGGATCGTCACGACATCTTTCAGCGTGTCGATCAGCAGCCGCACATTGACGAACTGACCGGGCCAAAGCTGCTCGCTCGCGTTGGGAAATTCGGCCTTGAGCTTGACGGTGCCGGTCGTCTGGTCGACCTGGTTGTCGATGACGCCCAAGGTGCCGCGGTCGATCACCGCGTTGTTGTCGGGGCGCTGCGCCTCGACGGTGAGCGGCCCCTTGGCGAAGGCGCCGGTGACGCGGCCGATGTCCTGCTGCGGAATGTTGAAGATCACCGATATCGGCTTGATCTGGGTGATGACCACGATGGCCGGCGAGCTCGACGCGTGCACGATATTGCCTTCGTCGACCTGGCGGATGCCGGTGCGTCCGTCGATCGGGGCGACGATGGTGGTGTAGCCGAGCGTCGCCTGCGCGTTCTCGATCACCGCCTGGTCGGACTGCACGATTGCGGCGTCCTGCGCGACCAGCGCCTTTTGCGTGTCGGCCTGCTGGTGGGTGGTCGCGTTGGTGGCTGCGAGTTTCTCGTAGCGATCAAGGTCTAATTTCGCGTTGGAGAGCTGCGCTTCATCCTGCGCCTTCTTGGCGATCGCCTGGTCGAGCTGCGCCTGGTAGGTGGTCGGATCGATGCGCGCCAGCACGTCGCCCTTCTTCACGTCCTGGCCCTCGTTGAAGCCGACGCTGATGAGCTTGCCGTCGACTTGCGGGCTCACCGTCACGGTGTTGAGCGCCTTGATGGTGCCGACGGCGTCGAGATAGACCGGCACGTCGGTCTTGACCGCGGCGGCGGCCAATACCGGCACCGGCCCGTTTTCGCCGCCGAAGCGGCTGCGATTGCCCTGCGGCGACGATTTGTTGAACACATAGAACAGCGCCGCGGCGATCGCGACCAGGATCAGCACGATAGCCAGGTTGCGGCGCGTGCGGCTTTTCGCCTTGGCCAAAAGCAGCTTCGGCAGTTCACCGTGCATCGGTGGTCTCCAATGGCTTGGGCAGCCAGCCGCCGCCGAGCGCCTGATATAGGCCGACGATCGCCTGCAGCCGTGCAAGCCGGGCTTGCGCCAGCGCATCTTCGGCCTGGAACAGGGTCTGCTCAACCTGCAACAGGGTAATGAGGTTAACCGTACCGGCGCGCAATTGCTGGTCGGACAGATCGAAGGCGCGGCGTGAACTGCTGACCACGTCGCGTTGCAATTGCTCGGTCAGCGCCGTCTGGCGTACGGCGATCAGCGCCTTGTCGACGTCGGTGAAGGCGGAAATCACCGCCTTGCGGTAATTCTGCAAGAGCTGGTCCTGGATGCCCTTTTGCAGGTCGAGATTGCCGAGCAGCTTGCCGCCCTCGAAGATCGGCTGCGTCAGGCCGGCGGTCGCCGTGTAGAACGCCGACTCGGGCCGCAACAGGGTCTTGAGTACCGCGCTCTGGTAACCGCCCTCGCCGGTGAGCGTGATGCTGGGCAGGAGCTGCGCGCGCGCATTGTGCACGTTGGCGTTGGCGGCGGCGAGCTGGGCCTCGGCCTGCCGGATGTCCGGCCGCTGCGTCAGCAGTTCCGAAGGCAGGCCGGGGCTGACGCGCGGGATGGCGATGCTGCGCATGCCGCCGCCGCGGATGACCACCCGCTCGGGCGGCCGCGCGATCAGCAGCGCGAGCGCCGCCTCGTTCTGCCGCAGCGTTTGCACCAGCGGCGGCACGCCCGCGCGCTGCGTGTTCACCAGGCTTTCCTGCTGCGCGACGTTGAGATCGGATGCGGTGCCGGCAGAAAACTGCTGCTTGATCAGATTGAGGATGCGCGTCGCGCTGGCCACGTTTTCGCGCGCGATGCGCAGGCGGTCCTGCGCCGCCAGCACCTGAAAATAGGTATTGGCGACGCTTGCTTCGGTGGCCAGGCCGACGACCTCGCGGTTATAGCGGCTGGCGACGGCGTTTTCCTCGGCCGCGCGCAGCGCGGCGCGGTTCTTGCCCCAGAAGTCGATCTCGTAGCTGGCGGAGAGCGCGCCGGTCAGATTGTTGAATTCCGAGCCGCCGGAAGCGGTGCCGCCACCGCCGCCGCCGGTGGTCTGCGAGGGGCGCGTTCGCGTCGCGCTGCCATTGAGCGTGATGCCGGGCAAAAGCGGGGCGCCTGCGATGCGCGACTGCGCGTCGGCCTGCTCGATCTGGGCGATAGCCGCGGCGATGTCGAGATTGGACGCGCGCGCGTCTTCGATGAGTCCGGTCAATTCCTTGGAGTGGAAGCCTCGCCACCAGTCGAGCGTGGGCAGCGCCGCTTCCGCAACGGCCGGATTCTTCGGGCCGTTGTCATAGGCCAGCGGAATGTCGAGCCCGGGTTCGGGCTTATCGTTCGCGAGCAGGCAGCCGCCGAGCGGCAGCATCAGGCAAAATCCTTGCAGCATGGCTACAAATGATCGGTTGCGCCGTTTTGTTCCCGGCCCCGCAACTGTGCCACCGCGACGCATACCCACGACTCTCGAAAACCGCCGAACCGGCCCCGGTCGGGAAACTAGCCTGTTCTAGGGCCGGTTGCTCGTGGTTTTACGGTTCGGCGGCCAATCGGCCAGCGCACTGCGTCCGGCCGGTGACATCTGCGAGGCCGAAAAGGCAAATACGCCCTGGATGACCTGGTCAAAGCCCTGCCGGGCGGCGCGGGTCTTGGCCATGGCGGCGCGCATGGCCTCGACGTCGAACGGTTCGTGCCGCAGCGCAGTGCGTATCTGGTCCTGGGCCGCGCGATATTGAGTTTGTGCATCCTCTATGGTCGCGCGGTTGGCGTTGATCTGGCCACGCAGCAGATCGGCGTCGGCCGGCGGCAAGGTGTCGGCGATGCGCTCGACGCGCACGAATATATTGCGGTCCCAGGTCGGGGGGCTTGGCGCGCGCACAAAAAGCGCCAGCGCCACGCCGACAAAGAACAGATTGAGTGCGAGCGAGCCGAGCAACAGCCAGCGCGAGGAGCCGCGCGCGACCGACGGGGCAAATTGGGCGACGGTCATGGGCGTGCTCCGGTCAACGCTTCGGGTTCGGACACGATGGCGCCGATGTCGGTGCGGCTGGCGACCGCAAAGGGCGCCATGCCCCCGTCGATATGGCGATCGAGCCCGGCGATGCCGATGGCAAAGCCAATGGCCGCGCAGCAGGCGAGCGCCGCCATGCGCGGCCAGGCCGGCGCGAATTGCCAGTCGAGCAGGATGCCCGGCAGGCGCCACAACGGCTTTTTCTGCGGCGGCAACGGGCCGGCGAGCCGCTCGAGCACGCGCGCGACCGCCGCCTCATCGGCGGGCGGCGTCCCGGCGTGGCGCTTGAGCGCGGCCTCGAGAAATTCCTCCGACCGTTTCTTGTTCTTGTTCATTTTATTCGCCTCCATCTACCGGACTATTGAGCGCACGACGCAGGTTCTGCTTGCCGCGCACCAGTAAGGTTTCCACCGCCGACACCGATGTGCCGAGAATCTCCGCCACCTGCGCATTGCTCATGCCGTCACCGTAAGTGAGCGCGATCGCGGCGCGCTGGCGCGCCGGCAATCCGGCGATGGCCGCCGCCACCTGGCGTTCGCGCTCGTCATGCTCGGCGAGTTCGCCGGCACCGGGCGCCGGGTCGACGATCTCGCCTGCGGCTTCCAGCGCGACCCAGGGCGCGCGCCGCTTGCGGTCGAGACAGAGATTGACCGTGATGCGCGTGAGCCAGGTGCGGAACGCAGCGAGCGGTTGCCAGCGCGGCGCGTGCGTCCACACGCGCAGCATGGCTTCTTGTACCACGTCCTCGGCATCGGCGGCGTTGCCAAGGATGCGGCGGGCAAGCGCGAGCATGGCCGGCAGATGACGTCCGGCGAGCACCCGGAATGCGGGCTCGTCGCCGCGCGCGACCCGGGCCATGAGCGCTTCGTCGCTGTCATCCATCGCAGGCTGGCAGTCGCCATCGGAGATACCCGTGCATTGTAAACATTAGCCTGTCCATTAAACGTGCAGGCATCCAGAATCCTGTGCAAATGGGCCGGCACGCTTGCCGACAGAAGCCTGCCGATCTCGTGCTTAACTTATTGAATTACCGTAGTTTTGCAACTTGAGGCCGAACCGGCGCCTGCACTTCTTGGCTCGTTCGCCGGACCGCGCGGCAGTCCGTTGCGGGTGCCGCCGGCGGCTCGTCCGGGGCAGAAATGAAACCGGCTGGCGTGTCCATTGCAGCGGCCTGCACGCGATGCCAGGCGTCGGCGCAATCGACAGCGCGGACGCGCTCGGCGCTGTCGTCGCAGATGCTCCACGCCGGCGGCTCGGGGCGGGAGAATGGACGAGATCGGTAAATTCCTGTCAACTTACGCCCAATCGGCGAAATAGGCCGTCGGAAAGGGAGGATTAAATCATGGACAAGGCACTCTACGACAAAGGCATGGCCATGCGCCGCAAGGTGCTGGGCGACGAATATGTCGACCGCGCCGTCGCCAATACCGACGATTTCAATCGCAAATTCCAGGATCTGCTCAACGAATTCTGCTGGGGCGCGGTGTGGACCGACGAGGATCTCAAGCCGCGCGACCGCAGCCTGCTCAATCTCGGCATGATCGCCTGCCTCGGCCGCATGCACGAATTCGAGGCGCATTTCCGCGGCGCATTGCGCAACGGCCTCACGCCCAAGGAACTCTCGGCAATTCTGCGCCAGGTCGCCATTTATTGCGGCTTCCCGGCCGCCGTCGATTGCCACCGCGTGGCCAAGCAGGTGCTTGCAGCGGAAGCCAAGAAAGCCTGAGCAAAGCCCGTCAATTTCAGGCCGAACACGTTTTCGGGAGGGCCGCATTCTAGTCTTGAATGTGCCTTCATCGCGGGGCAATTCAGGCCGTGGTTGGCGGGGGCCGGAGCGTCCCCGCGGGCGCTTTATCGCGGAAAAAGCTTGCCCTTGGACTTGGTGAGAGAGTAGGGACCGGGCAGCGGATCAAGGTCTCGCGCGCCGGTTAAGCCGGTCCGGGGGCCATTGCGGTCCGGGTTGAGCCGACCTTTCAGGTGGATGATGTTTCGACGCTGTGGATTATTGATTTTGGGCTTGCCGATCGTTACGGCCATTCCGGTCGCGCCCGCCCTCGCGCAGTATTATTCGCCGCCGCCGGGATATGTGCGAAGCGCGCCGCCTCCCGGCTATTTCGACGACGGCACGCCGCCGCCCGCATTCTGGAATGACGACGATGACGACGACCAGCCGGTGCGCCGCTGGCGGCGTCATCCGCGCATGAGCCAGGTTCCGCCGCGAGACGAGGGCCTGCCGCCGCCGGCATTCGTGCCGCCGGATGGGCGTTCGGCCCCTGCCGGCGAGGCCGACGATCCCGATGTCGTGCGCCCGCCCGGTTCGATCGGTTCGGCGCCTGCGGCGAAATCCGGCGCGACACCGCCGCCGGTGCCGCCGGCCGCTGCCGCCGCGCTGCCGCCGGAGGACCAGCCGGAGCAGGGCCAGCCCAAGGAATTGCCGGAAAATCTTAGGCGGCAGATGGTCGATTACCAGACCAAAGAGGCGGCGGGCACGCTCATCATCGATACCCCGAACACGTATCTCTATCTGGTGCTCGGTCACGGCAAGGCATTGCGTTACGGCATCGGCGTTGGCCGCGAAGGCTTCACCTGGTCCGGCACCGAACGCATCTCCAACATGCGCGAGTGGCCGGATTGGTACCCGCCGGCGGAGATGATCGAACGCCAGCCCTATCTGCCGCGCATGATGGCGGGCGGGCCGGGCAATCCGCTCGGCGCGCGGGCGCTATATCTCGGCCACACGCTCTACCGCATCCACGGCACCAACCAGCCCTCGACCATCGGCAAGACCGTGTCGTCGGGTTGTATCCGGCTGCTCAACGAAGACATCGAAGATCTTTATAGCCGGGTGCAGGTCGGCACGCGCGTCGTCGTCCTTCCCGGCAAAATGCCGGAAACGGTGGCCAATTCCACTACGCCAGGAATTGGCGCACCTGATACCCGCCCGGCCAATAATCGTACGCTCAATGCCGACGCGCCGGACCCGGTGGGTTCGTTCAACCGCGTGCCGCATACCGGCGCCGTGCTGAATGCTCCCAATAACGGCAACGTATTGAACGTGGGAGCGGGAAACCAACCGCAGCAGGCGCCGCAACAGCCGCCGCCGCCTCCGGCAACGTCGGGCAACGACGGCACGATTTCGAACGCGCCGCTGCCGCCATTGCCGCTACCCTCGGCGCCGCTGCCGCCGGCGAACTAGCGCGTCAGCCGAATAATTCGCCATCGTTGGGCCCGCTTGCGCGGGCCGCGTCATGCACCCGCGCGTCAGGCGCGCGCCGCTTGCGCGTTGATTTTGGCAAGCCGGGTTACCGCCTCAATCACCGCGCCCGGGTCGGCGATGCCCTTGCCGGCGATGTCGTGCGCGCTGCCGTGGGCGACCGAGGAAAACAGGATCGGCGAGCCGATCGACAAGCCGGCGGTCCGGTTGAAGGCCTGCAGCTTGGCGGCGATATGGCCCTGGTCGTGCAGCATGACGATGAACGCGTCGCAGCCTTTCTTGCGAAACATCGTGTCGGCGCCGAACGGGCCGCTCGCCTCGATGCCGTCGCGCGCGGTGCGCGCGATCGCCGGGCCGATGATGTCGATCTCTTCCGAGCCGAACATGCCCTCCTCGCCGGCATGCGGATTGAGTCCGCCGACGAAAATCCTCGGCCGCGCGACGCCGAGCCGCTTGAGCGCAGCATCCACCACGCGGATCACGCGCTCGATCCGCTCCGGCGTGATCAGGGCGACCGCCTCGCGCACGCTCACATGCAGCGTCGCATGCGCGATGCGCACGTCGTCGAAGCAGATCATCAGATAGACGTCGTTGACCGGCGTGCCGGTCTCGCGCGCGACGAACGAGGGGTAGCCGTCGAAGGCGATGCCGGCGGCGTGAATCGAGCGCTCGGTCTGCGGCGCCGCCACCACGGCGTCGACCTCGCCGGAAAGCGCCGCCCTGATCGCGCGCCGCGCCGAGGCGAGTGAGGCGCGCCCATAAGCGGCGTCGACCTTGCCGAATGTGACGGGCGCATTGCCGCCGTCGCGGGCGTCGAGAAGATCGACCGCGCCATCGGCGCCGCCGGCGTCCCCGGCATGGACAACGATATTGAGCGGCGGCGAAAGACCGGCCGCCTTGGCGTGCATTTCAACCGCGGCCGGGTCGCCCACCAGCAGCGGCCGGCACAGTTGCCTGACGCGGGCATCGAGCGCGGCCTTGAGCGCGATCTCCGGGCCAATTCCCGCCGGGTCACCGGTGGCGATGGCAATGCGTGGCAGGGGCATGGCGTATCTTTCCCGGGCTCCGCGAGTGCCTATAATGCCGGCCCCGCGTCTTGCCGGGCACACTAGCAAAAGGGTCAGGAAACGTCGCCATGATGTCGCGTGAACAAAACGAACAGCTCTGCCGCATAGGTCCAGGCACGCTGATGGGCAAGCTGTTGCGGCGCTATTGGGCGCCGTTCCTGTTGTCCGAGGAATTGCCCAAGCCGGATTGTCCGCCGGTCAAGGTCACGCTGATGGGCGAAAAGCTGATCGGCTTCCGCGACAGCAAGGGCCGCGTCGGCCTGATCGACGAGTTCTGTGCCCATCGTGGCGCCTCGCTGTGGTTCGGCGAAAGCGAGGACTGCGGCATCCGCTGCCATTACCACGGCTGGAAATACGACATCACCGGCCAATGCATCGACCTGCCGTCGGAGCCGGAGGAGTCCGGGTTCCGCAAGCACATCAAACTCAAGTCCTATCCGTGCATCGAGAAGGCGGGCGTGGTGTGGACCTATATGGGTCCGCCGGCCTTGCAGCCGCCGCCGGCGGCGCTGGAATGGACCGAGGTCAAGCCCGAGCAGCGTTTCGTGTCGAAGCGCTTGCAGGAATGCAATTACCTCCAGGCGATGGAAGGCGGCATCGATTCCAGCCATGTGTCGTGGCTGCACGGCAGCGAATTGAACAAGGATCCGCTGTTCAAGGGCTCGAAGGCGAACGAATACAATATCAACGACCGCATGCCGCTGTTCGAAGTGGAGGAATTTTCCGGCGGTCTGCTGATCGGCGCGCGCCGCAATGCCGACGCCGGCAAATATTACTGGCGCATCACGCCCTGGATCATGCCCTGGCACACCATCATCCCCCCGCGCGCCGGGCATCCCCTGGGCGCGCACGCCTGGGTGCCGATCGATGATGAGACCTGCTGGGCCTGGAGCATCAATTATCACCCGCGGCGCGCGCTCTCCAATTCGGAGGTCGCCGCCATGCGCGACGGCGAGGGCATCCACGTCAAATACGTGCCCGGCACTTTCATCCCGCTCGCCAACAAGTCGAACAATTACCTGATGGACCGCGAGGCGCAGGCGGCCGGACACAGCGCGACCGGCGTCGACGGCATCGCGATGCAAGATGCCTCGATCCAGGAAAGCATGGGTCCGATCCAGGATCGCACCGTGGAGCATCTGTGCGCGACCGACGCCGGCATCGTCATGACGCGCAGGCTTTTGTTGCGCGCGGCGAAGGCGGCGGCCGAGGGCCAGCCGGTGCCGGCGACCGCACCGGAGGCGCAACGTGTGCGTTCGGTGGCAATCGAGCTCGACCGGGGCACCTCGTTTACGCAGGGCGCCAAGCACGGGCTTTACGCCGAACTCGGCACCGAGCCGCTGTCGGTCTAACGCAAGTTATCGGAAATGCCCCACTATACCGCGCTGATAACGGTACTCGCGATCCTGCTTTATTTTTGCACCGGATGGATGGTCGCGGTGGCGCGCGGGAAATTCGGCGTGAAAGCGCCGGCGACGACGGGCAACGCGGATTTTGAACGCGTGTTCCGCGTGCAGATGAACACGCTCGAATGGATGCCGATCTTTCTGCCGGCGCTGTGGCTGTTCGCATTATACGTCAGCGATTGGTTGGCGGCATTGCTCGGGCTCGTCTGGATCGCCGCCCGCATCCACTACATGTTCGGTTACAGCGCCGCCGCCGAAAGGCGCCATAACGGGTTTATGGTGCAGGGCCTTGTCTCCGCCGTGCTGCTTATGGGTGCCCTTATCAGCATCGTCGTGCACATCGTGCGCGGGTGAGACCGGCGTCACTCCGCCGCCGCGCGTGCCGGCTTGCCGAGCGCCGCGTTCACCCGCGGCATTACCTGCTCGGCCATCAACTGCATCGAGCGTTTGGCCAGCGCCGGATCGAGCCAGTCCATGCCCGCATAGACCAGTTCGCCGAAATCGCCGGTCGCTTCGCGCAGCCTGAGAATTTCGTCGACCACCTTGTTGACGCTGCCGAAGGTCAGGCATTGGCCGAGGATGAAATCGTCGGTGATCTCCTCGTCCGGCTGGTCGTTGTGCGTCTTGAACACGTTGAGGCGGTTGCCGCGCTTGAGCTTGGCGCGGAACTGCGAGAAATAGAACCGGTAAGGGCTGTTGGCGTCGTCGCGGGCGTAGCGCGCCGCCGTCTTGTCGTCGTCGGCGACGAAAATCGAGCGCGCGACGCGCCAGTCGGCGACCTTGGCCGTCGCGCCGGCTTCCGTCTTGCCCTTGACGTAGTTCACCCAGTGCGACTTCAGATGCATCGGCAGGAGAAAATTCGCCGACAGCGGATGGAAGTCGCGCTTGCCCATCTGCACCACGCCGGGCGAGAACGGCGCCACCACGGTGCCGACGATTTCCGGCCGCGGCTTCTGGAACGGCTTGGCCATGGCGCCGACGCCGAGATGCAGCGCGGCGGCGCGGTTGATCGCCACTTTGAAGCGGTTGTCGGGGAAATCGATATTGTAGGGCGGATCGCGCTCCCAGATCGCCAGGATCACGCCGATCGACTCGGCGAACATCTTGTTGCGGTCCTGATCGAGAATTCCGAGGGCCTCGGCGTCGGACGCGAGCGCGCCGGCCGAAACGCCGAGGATGAAACGCCCCTGCGCCAGATGATCGAACATCGCCGCCTGCACGGCGATCACCACCGGGTGCATGTGCGACAGATTCGTGGTGCCGGTGGCGAGCTTGATCGTCCTGGTGGCGTGGATCAGCGTGGCGTGGAACAGCATGCTGTTAGTGATGTTCTCGCACATGTCGGTGAGGTGCTCGCCGACGAACGCGTCGTGGTAGCCGAGCGCATCGGCGAGGATGATCGCCTCGCGGTCCTCGCGCAGGGTCTGCGACCAGTCCCGGCCGATCGGATGCACCGGCATGGTGAAATAGCCGAGCCGCATGGCCTTGCTCCGCGCCAATCTCTAAAGGCGCAAGCTAACCGAGGCGACGCAACGATGCAGCAACTATCGATTTGAAATGGCGAAAATCGCCGTCAAGCGGCGACGCGCGCGAGGAACCCCTCGACTTCGCGGCGCAGCTCGGCGGCCGCGGCTTCCACCGCCTGCGAGGCGTCGAGCACGCTCTCCGCCGACTGCCGCGTCTCGGTAGCGGCGCCGGCGACATCGCTGAGCACGGAGACCACCAGCTTGGCGCTGTCGGCGGCGCCGGTGACGTTCTGCGAAATCTCGGCCGTCGCCGCGCTCTGCTCCTGCACGCCGGAGGCGACCGCGCCGGCGCAACTGTCGATCTCCTGCATGCGCGACGCGATGCGGCCGATGGCGCCGACCGCGCTGCCGGTCGAAGTCTGCACGGCGGTGATCAGCTTGGAAATATCCTCGGTCGCCTTGGCGGTCTGCACCGCCAGCGATTTGACTTCGGAGGCGACCACGGCGAAGCCCTTGCCGGCTTCGCCGGCGCGCGCCGCTTCGATCGTGGCGTTGAGCGCCAGCAAATTGGTCTGCCCGGCGATGGTGCGGATCAGCTTGATGACGTCGCCGATCTTCTGCGCGGCCTGCGCCAGCGCGGCGATCTGCCGGTTGGTGCCCTGCGCTTCCTCGACCGCCGCGCGCACGATATCCGTGGTGAGCGAGAGCTGGCGGCTGATTTCGCCGATCGAGCCGGCCAGTTCGTCGGCGGCGAGCGCGGCGGTATCGACATTGGTGCTCGCTTCGTTGGAAGCCTCGACTGCGCCTGCCGCGCGCTGCGACGTTTCTCCGGAACTCGCGAGCAACGTGGCGGCGGTCGAGCGCATGGCCATGGCGCCGTCGGTCACCGTGCGCAGGTGTTCCTCGACGCGCTGGCGGAACGCGGCGATCGCGCGCTCGATGATGGAGCGCCGCTGCTCCTGCTCGCGCATGGCGGCGCGCTCCCGCTCGGCGTCGCGCCGTTCGGTGATGTCCTCGTGCGTCGCCACCCAGCCGCCGTCCGCCATCGGCCGGTTGATGATGGTGACGACGCGCCCCGTGCCGGAATTGACCTCTGCCGTGGTGGTCTTTCCCTGCGCCATGGCGGTGACCAGCTCGTGCCGGTATTCATCGGGATCGCGCGAGAAGGTGCCGTTGGCACGGCGGAACTCGAGCAGGCCGGTGAGCGTGCGGCCCGGCCGCACGATGTCATCGGGCAGTTGGTAGAGATCCTGATAGCGGCGATTGCAGACAACTAGGCGCTCGCTGTGGTCGAACATGCACAGGCCCTGCGACATGTTGTTGATCGCAACCCGCATGCGCGTGTTGTCTATGCGTATCCTTTGCGTGATGACGATGGCGGTGACCAGCATCGCCGCAAGCGTGGTCAAGCCGGCTCCGATGGCGGCCGCCGGCAATCCGGGCGCGGCGGCGAGGAGGCGGTCGAGCGGCACGACGAAATAGAACAGGGCAAAGCCCGGCGGAAAGCAGACGCCGCCGATCCGCGCGACGGCGCGCCAGTCGCGCGAATATTCCGCTGCGGGTGAAGCCTCAGCCATGCGTCGATCCAGGTCGGTGGGCAAGCTATTCCATTACCCGTTGTTTTGCAGTTAATTGGCGGACTTAAAGGGTTAAGCAAAGTTTAACGCGCCCGTCGGCCGCGGGGGCGAACCGGAGTCTCCCGCATGACCAATTCGCCCGCCGCGAGCGCAGCCTCGGCTTGGACCGGGCGCATCGAGGACGATGCGCTGCTGCGCGGGACGGGGCGCTTCGGCGATGACGTCAGGCCGGCGGGGGCGCTTGCCGCCCATTTCGTGCGTTCGCCGCATGCTTTCGCCGAAATTGCGCGGATTGACGTTGCCGCGGCCAGGCGCGCGCCGGGCGTCGTGGCGGTGCTCACCGCCGCCGATCTTGCCGCCGCCCACTACCATTCGATCTCGCATCCGCACCCGATCCCCGGCCGCGGCGGCAAGCCGCCGGTGGCGCCGCATCGGCCGGCCCTGGCGGAAAAGCGCGTGCTGCATATCGGCGAGCCGGTGGCGCTGGTGATCGCGGAAAACCTTTCGGACGCGCAGGACGCCGGCGAAAAAGTCACCGTCGAATATCGGCCGCTCACGCCGGTGACCGAATTGCGCGCGGCGGCGGCGCCCAACGCGCCGCAATTATGGCCGGAGGCTCCCGGCAATATCGCCTTCGACTGGACGGCGCCGGCCGATCCCGACGGCAAGAAGCAGGCCGCGCTCGATCGCATTTTCAAGGACGCCACCCATGTGGCGCGCGTCGAACTGGTCAATCAGCGGCTGGTGGTTGCCTCCCTCGAGGCGCGTAGCGCCACGGCAAGCTACGATCCCGGCGCCAAGCTTTTCACGCTGCGCTGCCCGACGCAGGGCGTCGCCAATATTCGCGGGCAGATCGCCGGAGCGATGAACATCAAGCCGGAAGAATTGCACGTCCTGACCGACGATGTCGGCGGCGCCTTCGGCATGAAAGGGGCAGCGCATCCGGAATATGTTGCGCTGCTGCATGCCGCGCGCGCCGTCGGCAAGCCGGCGCATTGGGTGTCGACGCGGTCGGAGGCCTTCCTCAGCGATTGCCAGGCGCGCGACTCGTTCTGGGTCGGCGAACTCGCGCTCAACAAGCGCGGCCGCTTTCTCGGCTTGCGCGTCGACTGTCTCGGCAGTGTCGGCGCCTATATCACGCCGGTCGCGCATTTCATCGTCACCACGCACATCTCCGGCTGCCTGCCGACGGTCTACGACATCCCGCACGCGCAGGTGAACAGCCGCTGCGTCTTCGCCAATACGGTGCCGACTGCACCCTATCGCGGTGCCGGGCGGCCGGAGGCGAGCTACCTGATGGAGCGCCTGGTCGACGCCGCCGCCGACAAGACCGGCATCGACGCCGCCGAATTGCGCCGGCGCAACCTGATCGCGCCCGGCAAGATTCCGTACACGACCGCGTTCGGCAATACCTACGACAGCGGCGATTTTCCTAAGGCTTTCGAACGCGCCCTGAGCCTTGCCGATCACGCCGGCTTTGTCGCGCGCAAAAAGGAGGCGAAGAGGCAAGGCAGGCTGCGTGGCATCGGCATTGGCTGTTATCTAGAGATCGCCGGCGCATTTCCGGAAGAAACCGCGCGCATTTCGTTCCCCGGCGGCAACAGGCTCGTCGTAAGCATCGGCGCTGGCGCCAGCGGGCAGGGCCACCAGACCGTGTTCGGCGGCGTCGCGGCGCGCCGGCTCGGCATCGCGCCCGCTACGGTCACGGTCACAGCCGGCGATAGCGCGCGCGATGTGCCTGGCTTTGGCGCCGTTGCGTCGCGTTCAGCCATGATGGTGGGCGGCGCCATCGCGCGCACCGCCGACGCTGTGCTGGAGAAAGGCAGGCGCGTCGCCGCCATGCTGCTGCAGGCGCGTGAGGACGAGATCGGCTACGGCGACGGAAAATTCAGCGTGAAGGGTTCCGGCCGCGAGGTCTCGCTGTTCGCGGTGGCCGAGCGCGCCGCCGAGCTCAAGCGGCAGGGCGTGATCGCGGAAAGCCTGGACACGCAAGCCAATGTCAAGGTTCCCCCGTCCTTTCCCAACGGCTGCCACGTCGCCGAGGTCGAGATCGATCCGGCGACCGGGGCGGTCGCGGTCGTCAACTATGTGGCGGTCGGCGACTGCGGCAATGTGCTCGATGCGACCATCGTCGAGGCGCAGATCCACGGCGGCGTGGCGCAGGGGCTCGGCCAGGCGCTGACCGAGAACACGATCTACGACGCAAGCGGCCAATTGGTCAGCGGCTCGTTCATGGACTACGCCGTGCCGCGCGCCGATACCATGCCGGCCATGACGGTCGAGCACCACACGGTCGCCTGCCGCACCAACCCGCTCGGCGTCAAAGGCACCGGCGAGGCCGGTACTACCGCGGCGCCGCCGGCGCTGGTCAACGCCATTCTGGACGCGCTGCCCAAGGGCGCGCGACTCGACATGCCGGCAACGTCCGAGCGCATCTGGAAGGCGCTACAAGCGGCCGGCTAGGCCCGGCCGCCGCTGCCGATGTTGCGTGAATGGGCAGCGCCGCCGCGGCTTAGTTCTTTTTAATTCCGGCGTTGGCGATGATCTTCTGGTTCGCGGCGATCTCCTCGCGGATCTGCGCGTCGAATTCCGCCGGCGAGAGCGGCAGCGGCTCCATGCCGAGTTTCTTGAGCCGCTCCTGCACGTCCGGCAGCGCCATCGCCTTGGCGACCGCCGCGTGCAAGGCCGCGATGATCGCCGGCGGCGTTTTCGCCGGCGCCAGCAGGCCGAGCCAGACATTGTAGTGGCTGTCGGCATAGCCCGCTTCCTCGGTGGTCGGCACGTTCGGCAAAACCGCGAGGCGCTTCTGCGTGCCGACCGCCAGCGGCACCAGTGCGCCGGACCGGATATGCGGATAGGCCGAGGCGAGCGCGCCGAACATGAAATCGACGCGGCCGGTAAGCACCTCGGTCAGGGCCCAACTTGCCCGCCTTTGAACTCACCGTGGGCGCGACTTAATCACGCCTTGATGCCGTGCAGACTGTGCGAAGCATCCTTGCAGGTGAAAAATACCACGTCCCCCTCCGGCGAGGCCTTGCCGGCGTGGATGGTGTTGGCCGGAATGTAGAGAACGGAACCGGGCTTGGCTTCGATCGGCTTGCCATCAACCACGGCGCGGAACGTTCCTTCCAGAATGTAAATCCACTGCTCGTTCGGATGCGAATGCGCCTCGGCGCCGGTGCCGGCCTTCATGCGCATCAGGCCGACGATCATCCGGTCGCCTTCGACGCAAGGCCCGTGCGCGGTGGAATAGGCCGGGCCGCCCATGATCTTGTCGACGGTGCCGAGATCGAACACGAATTCACCGGTGCCCGCGCGGGTGGCGCCTGGCGTGCGGGGGGCTGGCCGATTGGACATGGAGCGTCCTCCTTGAGCTGATGTTTAACGGCTTGTTGTTGTGCCGATGGTAGTTGACCGGGGCAGGCTGCGCCAGTACAGGCGGGGCCCGGTTTGGCGGCGATCACCATTCGGCCACGCTCGCCCGCCAGTTTGCGCCGCTTCTCGATTCGGAGATTGCCGCCGATGCTCGCAAGGTTGCTCACGATCCTGATGCTTGCCGCGCTCGCCGGCTGCTCGGAACTCGTGCCGGCCAATCAGCCGACCTTCTATCGCGATCTGGCCTCGCCCGGCGCCCAACTCGACGCCGCTGCCGCCGCCTCGATGATTTCCGGCTATCGGACCAATCACGGGCTGCCGGCGGTGACGCTCGATCCGAAGCTCACTTATCTCGCCGAGGCGCAGGCCGAAATCATGGCCCGGCGCGACATGCTCGACCACAATGCCGGCAAGCCCTTCGTCGTGCGGCTCAAATCGTCCGGCTACGACGCCAGGACCGCGGCGGAGAATATCGGCGCCGGCTACCACACGCTGGCGGAAGCCTTCTCGGGCTGGCGCGACTCCGGCCCGCACCGCGCCAATATGCTGCTCGCCGGTGCCACCCGCATGGGGATCGCCGCCGTCTACACGCCGCATTCAAAATACAAAGTGTATTGGGCGCTGATCCTGGCGGCGCCGGAAGAAAAAAAGGGATAGCGCACGCGCTCAGCGCGGCGCGATGGCGGCGTGGCCAGGATGTGTTCCCGCCCGCTGCGGCAGCAGCAATATGCAGCCGAGGATGAATATCAAGATCACAGCCGACGCGAGCGGCCGGCTCAGGCTCAGCCCGCCATGGCTCACCGGCTTGTCGAGGAAGTCGCCCACGGTGGCGCCCAATGGGCGCGTGAGAATGAAGGCGGCCCAGAACAATGTGACATGCGATATCCTGGTCCAGTAGTAAGCGCCTGCAACGGCGGCCAAGGCAGCGCCAAAGACCAGCGCGCCGCCTTCATAGCCTAGCCCGCCGGTGTCGGCGGCCCAGTCGCCGAGCGCAGTCCCCAACGTTTGGGAAAAAGTAATTGCCGCCCAATAGAAGGCTTCCGCTTTCGGAGAGCTCACCGTCTCGACCGAGATGGAGCCGAGCGACCAGTACCACAGGCCAAGCACGGCCATGAGGCAAAGAAATAAAAGGGTCGAGCCGCCGGTGTAGCCGATACCCAGCGACCGGTCGGCAAAATCGGCTAGGGTCGTGCCCGCTGTCGTCGAGGCGACGATGGTTGCCCAATAAAGGAAAGGATGAAATTTCCCGGCGACTGTCTGTGCAATCACCAGCACGATCAGGAACGAGAAAAAAATAACAGTTCCGACCAGGTAGCCCCAGTTCAGCGTCATGGTGACGCTGTCGCCGCCGGTCTCACCCAAAGTCGTCGCGGCGATCTTGATGATCCAGAAAATGAGAGTGACTTCGGGGACTTTGGTGAATACTTCGTCCCTCATGGGGCGAGCGTCCTTTTTTGGTGAGCAAAGTGTCGAATTTATTGCCCCAGTCCGTGAAGTATTGCCGACGCAAGCGGCCTTTTTATGTCGCCACGCGCCACTGGACCTTGCACGCGTGCCTGACTAGCCTTCGCCCATGCCGGTGCTGCCTCGTCTGGATACCTACGACGACGTCTATCGCCAATTCCGCTGGAACATTCCCGCCCGATATAATATCGGCGTCGATGTCTGCGACCGCTGGGCCGCGAAGGAGCCCGACCGGCTCGCCCTCCTGCACGTGCACGCGGACGGCCGCGAGGACGCCATTACCTATGGCTGGCTGCGCGACACGTCCAACCGGCTCGCCAATGTCTTGCGTGCGCACGGCATCAAACGCGGCGACCGCGTTGCCATCCTGTTGCCGCAGGCGCCGGAAGTCGCCGCCGCCCATATCGCGATCTACAAGCTCGGCGCGGTGGCGCTGCCGCTCGCCGTGCTGTTCGGCATCGACGCGCTCAGCTATCGCCTGCAAAATTCCGGCGCCGCCGCGCTGATCGGCAACGCGCAGGGCGCCGCGCGCATCGCGCAGATCAGGAAAGAGCTGCCCGGTCTCAGGCTGGTGCTCTCGCTCGACGGCGCCGGCGACGGTGCGCTCGATTTCGCCGCCGCGCTGTCGCGCGCGGCGTCCGATTTCACCCCCGCCGACACCGCGGCCGACGATCCGGCCATGATGGTCTATACCTCGGGTACGACCGGTCAGCCGAAAGGCGCGCTGCACGGCCATCGCGTGCTGCTCGGGCATTTGCCCGGCGTCGAGACCTACAACGATTTCTTCCCGCAGCCCGGCGACCACATCTGGACGCCGGCCGACTGGGCCTGGGCCGGCGGCCTGCTCAACGTGCTGCTGCCGGGCCTGCATTACGGCGTGCCGGTGGTGGTGCGCCGCTTCGAGAAATTCGATCCGGAGGAAGCCTTCGCGCTGATGGCGCGGGCGCAGGTGCGCAACGCCTTCATCCCGCCGACGGCGCTGCGCATGCTGCGCGCGGCGCCCAACCCGCGCGGGCGCCACGCCATCGCGATGCGCTCGATCGGCTCAGGCGGGGAGGCGCTGGGCGCGGAAACCTACGAGTGGGGCAAATCGGCCTTCGGCCTCACCATCAACGAATTCTACGGGCAGACCGAATGCAACATCGTGCTGTCGGCGTTCAACGCGCTCGGCGTGTCGAAGCCCGGCGCGATCGGCAAGCAGGTCGCCGGCCATATCGTGGCGGTGATCGGCGACGACGGCCAGCTGCGCAAGGCGGGCGAGCCCGGGCAGATCGCCGTCAGGCGGCCCGATCCGGTGATGTTCCTGGAATATTGGGGCAACGCGGCGGCGACGCGCGACAAGTTCATCGGCGACTGGATGACCACCGGCGACCAGGGCGTGATGGACGAGCAGGGTTATTTCAGCTTCGTCGGCCGCGACGACGACGTCATCACCTCGTCCGGCTTCCGCATCGGCCCGGGCGAAATCGAGGACTGCCTGATCCGCCATCCGGCGGTGGCGCTCGCCGCCGCGGTCGGCAAGCCCGATCCGCTGCGCACCGAGATCGTCAAGGCCTTCATCGTGCTCAAAAAGGGGCACGCGGCCTCGGACGCGCTCGCCGCCGACATACAGAATTTCGTCAAGACGCGGCTGTCCGGCCACGAATATCCGCGCGAGGTCGCCTTCATCGACGACATGCCCATGACCACGACGGGCAAGGTGATCCGCAGATTGCTGCGCGAACGGGCCTAGGCGCCGGAGGCGCCGCCCAAAATGAAAACGTGGAAGCCGAGCCGCCGCTTGGCGACGATGTAGAGCAGCGCCGATTCCAGCACCAGTGCGCTCGACGTGGCGATGCCGGCGCCCTCGATGCCGATGCGCGGGATGAGCATCACGCAAAGCGCGAGATTGACCGCGAAGGCGACGGCATAGATGAACGCGCATTGCTTGCGCTCGCCCAGCATGTTGAGCAGCCGCTCGGCGGGCCCGACCGCGGCGCGCGCCAGCATCCCGATCGCCAGAATGAACATCACGTCATAGCCGCGCTCGAACCCGGTGCCGAACAGGCCGAGCAGCGGCCGGCCGAGCGCCAGAACCAGCGCGCAGGCGGCAAGCGAGGGCCAGAACGTCCAGCGGATGGTTTCGGCAAAAAACCTGGCCAGGCGCTCCTTGTCGCCGCTGACGTGGTACTGCGTGAACTTGTGCGTGGTGGCGCCGGCAATGGCGAAATAGACGAAGGCGACGATCGCCAGCAGTCGCGCCCCGGCGTAATAGACCGCCACCTGGTCGGGCGAGCCGAAATGCTCGAGCGCCAGAATGTCGACATAAGTCAGCAGCAGATAGAAACCTTCCACCACGAATATGGGGATCGCCGTCGCGAACCAGACCCCGGTTTCGTATTGCTTCGGCCCGGCCGGCACTTTGCCCTTGAGCTTGCGGTCGAGCATGACCAGTTGCCCGATGGTCACCGCCCAGGTGGTGACGACGGCGACGATCATCGCGGTCACGGCGTCGGTCGGCGCGCCGGCGAGGTAGGCGACGCCCATCAGCACGGTGATGGTGAGCTGGCGCCAGATGTAGAACGGCATCAGCGCCAGATTGGGCCAGTCGTAGGATTGCGCGATGCCCGCCTGCACCTGCACAAGCCCGTAGATCGGAATGGTGACGCAGGCGAGATAAAGCGGCACCACCGCGAAATGGTCGAGATAGGATGCAAACACGCTCACCCCGGCGGCGCCGGCAAGGCCGATCGCGGTGGCAATGCCGAAGGCGAGCCAACGGCTGCCGCTGAGAAATCCGCGCAGGCGGTCGAGCGACTTCGTCTCGGTATATTCCGGAATGAAACGGCGCGCCGCCGACGACAGGCCGAAATCGGCGAGTGCGCCGATCATCAGCACCCAGGTCCACACATAAACGTAAATGCCGAACTGGAAGCTGCCCATCCAGCGCGCGAGCAGCACCTGGCTGGCGAGTGCCAGCATGGCGCTGCCGACGCGCACGAGAAAAACTTTCCCGGCCATGAGCTGCGCCAGCCGGCTGTCGCTGCGGTCGGCGAGCAGGGCCGAGACGCGCGCGAACAGACCCGCGGCCTTTGCCAGCGGTGCGGGGCTGGCATTTTCGGAATCGACCAGGGCCACGGAGTCTCTCCGCGCCGGCGGCCGCTTCATTGCGCGCGACGGCGAAGCCATTCCGCCGATTTAGCAAGGAACCGTTAAGAATCGGTTGGGTCGGGCCGGTTGCGGCGGTGAATCAAGGCATTTCGAGCCTGGCCACGTCGGCCAGGATGGTCTCGAGCGCTTTGCGCTGCTCGGCCGTCAGCGCCGCTTGCGGCGGCACCGGATCGCCGACCGCGTAGCCCTGGATGGCGAGACCGGCCTTGATGCAGGCGGCAAGATTGAAGCGCGCGAAGGCCTCGTTGATGCGCCACAGGTCGCGTTGCATTTTCATCGCCTGCGGCCATTGGCCGGCGCGGCACAGTTCATACAGTCGCACGCTCTGGCGCGGCACGATGCAGGCCGGGCCCGCCATCCAGCCGACGCCGCCGATCAGCATCACCGCCGCCGGAATATGCGCGGATGCCGAAAACACCTTCATCTTCGGCGCGCGGTTCATGATCGAGAGCAGGCGGCCGGTATTTGTCGACGCATCCTTGATGTAGCCGAGGCGCGGGTGCTCGCTTAGGCGCGCGATCACGTCGAGGCTCAGGTCGCTGCGCTGGAATTGCGGATTGGTGTAGAGCACCACCGGAATGTCGACGGCATCGGCGATGGCGCGGAAGTAGGATTCGACCTGCGCGTCCTGCAGCGGGAAATAGGCTTCGAGGATCGCGAGAATGCCGTCGGCACCGAGCGATTGGTAGTGCCTCGCCTGCGCCACCGCGTCGGCGGTCGCCGTCGAGGCGACGCCGGCGATGACCGGCACGCGTCCGGCCGCCGCCTCGATGGTCGTGCGCACCACCGCCGCGCGTTGCTCGCGCGTCAGATAGGCGAACTCGCCGGTCGAGCCGAGCGGCGTCAGGCCGTGCACCCCGGCCTTGATCAGGTCGTCGGCGAGCCGCGCCAGCACTTCGGTCTTGATGCTGCCCTGCGCGTCGATGGGCGACACCAGATACGGATAGACGCCGTGGAAGCCGCTCACGCGTTCACCCCGCGAACCCGCCTTCGTCGAGAAACTTCTGCTCTTCCGGCGTGGTGACGCGGCCGAGCGCCGGATTGCGGTGCGGGAAGCGGCCGAAGCGGCGGATGATGTCGGCATGCAGTTCCGCCCATTTCAGCCCGTCGGCATCGCCGGCCGCCTTGTAGAGCGCGACGCCGCGTTGCTGGTCGGCGAGATCCTCCGAATGCTCGAACGGGACGTAGAAAAACTGCCGCAGCACGGGCTCGACCTGGCTGTCGAAGCCGCGCACGATGGCGCCCGCCGTGATCGCGCGCGCCTGTGCATCGCAGGCGAAGGCGCGCGGCGAGCCACGGAACATGTTGCGCGGAATCTGGTCGAGCAGAATGAGCAGCGCCAGTGCGCCTTCGGCATTTTGCTCCCAGGCGGCGAATTTGCCCGCGGCGGCGGCCTCGTAAGCTTCCAGGAAGCGGGTGCGGATCTCGTCGTCGAAGGCCGCGTCCTTCTTGTACCAGCGGTCGGCGCCGGCATCGCGCCAGAACGCGACGACGTCGGCGGCCGACGGCAAGGGACTTGCGCCGGTCATGCGCCTTCACGCAGCGCGCGGCGCAGGATCTTGCCGACATTGGTCTTCGGCAGTTCCGTGCGGAACTCGATCTGCTTGGGCACCTTGTAGCCGGCGAGTTCGCCTTGCATGAATTGGCGCAATTGCTGCTCGGTCAAATCCGGCGATTTCTTCACCGCGAAGAGCTTCACCGCCTCGCCGGAATGGGCGTCCGGGATGCCGACCGCGGCGCATTCCAGCACGCTGCCCTGCATCATCGCCACGTCCTCGACCTCGTTGGGGAACACCTTGAAGCCGGACACCGAGATCATGTCCTTCTTGCGGTCCACGATCTTGAAGCGGCCGTTGGCGTCCATCACGCCGATGTCGCCGGTGCGGAAGAAACCGTCGGCGGTCATCACGTTGGCGGTTTCGTCGGGTCGTTGCCAGTAGCCGGGCATCACCTGCGGTCCGCGCGCGCAAATCTCGCCTTGCTCGTCGGCCGGCACTTCGTTGCCGGCATCGTCGCGGATCGAGACTTCCGTCGAAGGCAGCGGCATGCCGATGGTGCCGGTCCATTCGGCGATGTTGCCGCGATTGCAGGTGAGCACTGGCGAAGTCTCCGACAGGCCGTAGCCCTCCACGATCGGGCGGCCGGTCGCCTTCATCCAGGCCTCCGCCACCGACTTTTGCACCGCCATGCCGCCGGCGACGGCGCTTTTCAGCATGCTCCAGTCGATCTTGCCGAAATCCGGATTGTGCAGCAGCGCGTTATAAAGCGTGTTCACCGCCGGGAAAAAATTCACCTTGTATCGGGTGAGTTCCTTGATCAGGTTGGAGATCTCGCGCGGATTGGGAATCAGCAGGCAGAGCCCGCCGTTGCTGACGCTGAACAGGAAACAGGCGGTGAGCGCGAAGATATGATAGAGCGGCAGCGCGGTGACGATGATCAACTGGTCGGGCACCGGCGGCTCCATCACCATGGGGCGGTTCCAGGCATTCATCTGGAGCACATTGGCGACCAGATTGCGATGCAGCAGGATGGCGCCTTTGGAGACGCCGGTGGTGCCGCCGGTATATTGCAGAAAAGCGATGTCGTCGGGTCCGATCGCAACGGGGGCGAGCGAGAGCCTGCGGCCGATGGCGAGGGTTTTGTTGAACTTGATCGAGTCCGGCAAATAATAGCGCGGCACCATTTTGCGCAAGCGGCGCACCACGAGCTTGACCAATGCGCCGCGCATGCGGCCGAGCATGTCGCCGAGGCTTGCGACCACCACGTGCTTTACGTCGGTTGCCGGCAGCGCCTCTTGCAGCACGGAGGCGAAATTCTCCAGCACGATGATGGCTTCGGCGCCGGAATCCTTGAGCTGGAATTCCAGTTCGCGCGGCTTGTAGAGCGGGTTGACGTTCACCGCCGTAAACCCGGCGCGCAGGATGCCGGCGATCGCCACCGGATATTGCAGCACGTTCGGCATCATGATGGCAACGCGGGCGCCGCGTTGTAGGCCCGTGCTGCGCAAATATGCGGCGAAATCGCGCGAGGTGCGGTCGAGATCGGCGTAGGTCAGGGTTTTGCCCATGCACACGCAGGCGGGCTTGCCGGCGTTGACGCGGAAACTTTCCTCGAACATCGCCACCAGCGAGGTGTATTGCGTCGGATCGATATCGGCGGGCACGCCCGGCGGATAATTCCGCAGCCATGGCCGATCCATAACGTCTCCCCCTTGCCGCCAGCTCATTTGCGACTTGGCTGACAGTCGGGGACTAGCATCAATCGAGTCGAGGGGCGGCGCAAGTGCGGCGCCGTTGTGTCGTTCCTGGACCCGGCCCCTCGCGCCGTCCCGCAAAGGCGCCGGCTAGCGGTCCATGCCGCCAAACGGCACCAGCGGATTGTCGGTCAGGGCCGCCCGGTCGGGCCGATCGACGGCGGCGGCGCCGAGAAACGCCTCGAACAGTTCACGCACGGCCGCCTCCGGCAGATCGCGGGTAATGAACACCAGCCGGCTGCGGTGGTCGTCGTCCGGCCAGTGCGGCAGGCGGGCGGTCGGGTGGAACACGTGCTGCACGCCGTGCACCACGACGGGGGTGTCGGGCATTTCGGCGAGCTTCACCATGCCCTTGAGCCGCAGCAGCTTGGCGCCGTGCGCCGCGCGCAGCAATTCGAGGAACATGTCCAGCGTCCCGGCGGGAATGGCGGTCTCGGCGGTGAGCACGAACGAGCCGATATGGTCGTCGTGGCGGTTGACGTCATGATGGTGGTGATGGTGATCGCCGGCATAGGCTTCGGCGGCAAGCCATTTCCTCACGTCGGGGATCTTGCGCGCCGGATCGTACAGGCCGCAATTCATCAGCCGCTCGGCCGTCGCCTCGCCTTTGGCGGCGTCGAGAATGGGAGCCGCGGGGTTGAGCGCGCGCAGCCGGGCAAGGATCGCCTCGCGCTGCCCCGCCGTCGCCATGTCCGTCTTGGTCAGCACGATGCGGTCGGCGACCGCCGCCTGCTTGACCGCCTCGGCATGCGCATCGAGCGTGCGCTCGCCATTGACCGCGTCGACCACCGTCACCACGCCGTCGAGCCGGTAGCGCTGCACCAGATAGGGATGCGCCATGGCGGTGTGCAGCACCGGTGCCGGATCGGCAAGGCCGGTCGTCTCCAGCAGCACGCGGCGGAAGCTGCATCGCCGGTTGTCGAGATCGCGCAGCAGCGTCTCCAGCGCATCGACCAAATCGCCGCGCATGGTGCAGCACAGGCAGCCCGATTGCAGCAGGACCATGTTGTCGCCGACATATTCCACCAATAGGTGGTCGAGCGCGACGTCGCCGAATTCGTTGATGATGACGGCGGTGTCGGACAGCGCCGCGTCCTTGAGCAGCCGGTTGAGCAGCGTGGTCTTGCCGGCGCCAAGAAAGCCGGTGAGCACGGTCAGCGGAATGGGGTCCGCCGGCCGGCGCCGGCCGGGCTCCTCGGCGGCAGCGCTCATTTGCTCGCCGAGCCGGCCGCGGACTTTGCCGTCTTGTGATGCTTGGCGATCCGCTTCTTCTTGCCGGCGCGGCCGCCGCCGGTCTGCACTGCATCCGGATGGTCGGCGGGTCCGGTGAACACGACCACCGGCGGCTCGGTATCGACCGGCGGCCCGAGCACGAACTTGCCGGCCGACGGTTTCAAGCTGGACAGCATGAAGGCCTGGCCCGATCCGGAATCGGTTTCGCCGCCGCTGCCGCCCGCGGTGACGGCGACATCCGGCTCTTCCTCGTTATTGTCCTCCGACGCCGGCTTGCGCCGGTGGCCGCCGCACATCTCCTCGCGCAGATTGGGCGGCTGCGCGTCGATCGGCGCCAGCTGATCGACCGTGCCGAGCGAAGGCGTGAGCCAGGACAGCCCGCCACTGTTGAAGCCGCGCTCGAGCAGCGCGGCGGCTTTCTGCGCGCGTACCGCGCCGGAATAGGAGCCGAGCACGATCGCGATCAGCCGCCGTCCGTTGCGCGTGGCGGAGGCCACCACATTATAACCGGAGGCGCAAATGAAGCCGGTCTTCATGCCGTCGGCGCCGGGATAGCGGTCGATCAGCGAATTGTAGTTGTGCATGATCCGATTGCCGTAGCGGATCGAATGGATGTGCCAGTAGGAGTCGTCCTCGGGGAACTCGGTGATCAGCGCGCGCGCGAGAATGCCGAGGTCGCGCGCCGAGGTGACGTGATTTTCCGCCGGCAGGCCGTTCGGATTGACGAAATTGGATTGCGTCATGCCGAGCCGCCGCGCGTTGGCGTTCATCATGTCGGCGAAGCCCTCGATCGAGCCGCCGACGCCTTCGGCAATGGCCACCGCGATGTCGTTGGCCGATTTCACCATCAGCATCTTCAATGCGTTGTCAACGGTGACGCGGGTGCCGAGCCTGAAGCCCATTTTGGTCGGCTGCTGCGCCACCGCGTTTTTCGACATCGTCAGCAGCGTGTTGAAGGAAATGCGCCCTTCCTTGATGGCGCGCAGTGTCGTGTAGGCGGTCATCAATTTGGTGACGGAAGCCGGGTACCAGGGATAGGTGGCGTTTTCCGCGTGCAGCACCTTGCCGGTCGAGGCCTCGATCAACAGTTGCGCCTCGGCCTGCGCCCGCGTGGCCCCGGCGAGCGCCAACAGCGCGGCGGCGGCGAGGCCAAGCATCAGCGGTCGCATTTGCGCGCAAAATGACACGGTTCGCGGTCCGGTTTCGGCTTTCGGGCGTCGGAAACGCCGGGGTTCCATAGCCGGCAACAGTAAGCTATCTAAGCTTGAGACGGGAGGCAAAGGCCGCGCATCCCCAGTTTGATTCATGGTGACCTGAGCCCCTGAACCCCAAATCGCCGATCAATGCGACCAAAGTTCGGCAGATGACGGCAATAAATGTCGGGAGATGTCGATGACCGCGGCAATCGTCGGTTGGGCCCACACGCCCTTCGGCAGGCTTGACGGCGAGAGCGTCGAAAGCCTGATCGTCAAGGTGGCCGGTCAGGCGCTTGCCGATGCAGGCGTCGCGCCGCGGGATGTCGACGAGATCGTGCTCGGCCATTTCAACGCCGGCTTCTCGGCGCAGGACTTCACCGCCGCGCTGGTATTGCAGGCCTCGCCGGATTTGCGGTTCAAGCGCGCGACGCGCGTGGAGAATGCCTGCGCCACCGGTTCCGCCGCCGTGCATCAGGGCCTCAGGGCGATCGCGGCGGGCGCCGCGCGCATCGTGCTTTGCGTCGGTGTCGAGCAGATGACGGCCACGCCCGCCCCCGAGATCGGGCGCAATCTGCTCAAGGCGTCTTACGTGCGCGAGGAGGCCGAGATCGACGGCGGCTTCGCCGGCATCTTCGGCAAGATCGCCGGGCTTTATTTCCAGAAATGGGGCGATCAATCCGACGCGCTGGCGATGATCGCGGCCAAGAACCACAAGAACGGCGTCGGCAATCCCTACGCGCAGATGCGCAAGGATCTCGGCTACGATTTTTGCCGCACCGAGAGCGAAAAAAATCCGTTCGTTGCCGGTCCGCTCAAGCGCACCGACTGTTCTCTCGTCTCCGACGGCGCCGCCGCGGTCGTGCTCGCCGATGTCGAGACCGCGCTCAAGCTCGGCAAGGCGGTCGCCTTCCGCGCCGCCGAGCATGTGCAGGACTTCCTGCCGATGGCCAAACGCGACATCCTTAAATTCGAGGGTTGCGCCCGCGCTTGGAGCCGCGCGCTCGACCGCGCCGGCCTCACGCTCGGCGACCTGTCGTTCGTGGAAACGCACGACTGCTTCACCATCGCCGAACTGATCGAATACGAGGCCATGGGGCTCACCGGCGAAGGCGACGGCGCCCGGGCGGTCAAGGAAGGCTGGACGCGGAAGGACGGAAAGCTGCCGGTGAACCCGTCCGGCGGGCTGAAGGCCAAGGGCCATCCAATCGGCGCGACCGGTGTGTCGATGCACGCGCTCACCGCCATGCAGCTCACCGGCACCGCCGGCGACTTGCAGGTGCCGGGCGCCCGCCTCGGCGGAATTTTCAACATGGGCGGCACGGCGGTCGCGAACTACGTGAGCATTCTCGAGCGCATCAAATGACGCGCGGCGCGGCGTCGCCCCGGCCGTTCAAAGCCTCCGCGTAGTCAAGTATTGGCACGCGCCCGGCGAGCAGCTCGTTGAGTTCGTCGAATTGCTCGCCCTCGAAGGTGCAGTCGGCGACCGAGATAAAGCGCTCGAAATGATCGGCATCCCACGTGTTCCGTCCGGTAATCGCGCGGACGTATAAAAGGGGGCAGTCGAACAGCGCCACGCGTTGCGTTTTAACCAGGCCGTCAATGGCCACGGAATCTCCGCCGCGCTCGATCGGTGCATAGATTGGCATATAGTTGCGCCAGGCTGTTATGGTTCCTTCCCATGCCCGGCGCGCGGAAATTGCCGCGACCTTGCGCTGCGGCCACCAGATGAGCATCCGCGAGAAAAACGCCGCCGCAGCGCCGCTCCGCTTGAGGAAGCTGAGGCTCGTCTCGAGCCGCCGCGGGTCGGAAAGATCGTCGTCGTCCCAGCAGGCGAGGACCTCGCCGCGCGCGCGCGCCGTTCCTAGGTTGCGATGATCGCCAAGGGTCAGGCCCGGTGGGGCGACGAAAACACGGACGTTTGGCGCTTCCTGTGCGGCAATGAACGCGCGGACTTTTTCGCCGGCGTCGGGTTCGGCCACGACCACGAGCTCGCGATTTGCATAGGTCTGGTGCCGGTAACAGGCGAGAGAATATTTCACCAAATCGATATTGCCGCGCGTCATCATCAGGCAGGAGACAAGTGGCTCGGCCTGCGGTTTCGGCGGCGCAGGCGAAAACCCAGGGATGGGTTCAAAAACAGTACAGTTGATTTCCGAAATGTCCGGGCTGAGCTTGACGCCGACGCTTTCCAGTCTGGACAGCACGTTCATCTAAATGCCGGAACCTGTGAACAGGCGGAATTGTGCCACCCGTTCTCCGCAATGCAAACAAGAATCTTGCCGATTGCAGAAATTGCCGGGACGATGCCGAACGACGGCGAGGTGCGCTAGTTCACTTTGCGCTCGGCCGCCGGCGGCAGATAGGAGGCGTCGAAAACGTCCTGCGGCTTCGGCTTCGCGGCCTTGAATTTGTAGGCGAGCGCGATCTGCTCGATCGCGCGGGCAAAGCGCGCGTTGTCGATGCCGCCGTAACCGTTCGCCTTGACCTCGGGCGTAACGATGTTGTCGCGAATTGCCATGCGCAGCCGCTCGATTTCGACGTCCTTCTTGACCGCGTCGTTGCGTTTGAGCACCGCATCGACCGCGCTTGCCGGCTGTTTCACCGTCTCCTTCAGTCCCCTGGCGAAGGCGCGCAGAAAGCCCTTCACCGCCCCGGGATGCGCGGCGGCGAAACCCGGATTGACGATGATCGCATGGCCGTAAAGATCGACGCCGTAGTCGGCCATCAACAACACGCTGATGTCGTTGACCGGCACGCCCTTGTCCTTGAGATTGATGAACAAGGAGAAGGAAAAGCCGGTGATGGCGTCGAGTTGGCCGGCGGCAAGCATCGGATTGCGCACCGGGAAGCCGACATTCTCGATCGTCACCTTGTCGGCGTCGATGCCGTTCGCCTGCACGAAGATCGGCCATTGCGCATAGGTCTCGTCGAGCGCAGGCGCGCCGAGCTTCTTGCCTTCGAGATCCTTGGGCAGGCTGACGCCGCGGCTCTTGCGCCCGACCACCGCGAAGGGCGGCCGGTTGTAGACCATGAACACCGCCGTCACCGGCGTCTCGGCGTTGGCGTCGCGGAATTTGATCAGCGCATTGATGTCGCAAAAGCCCATATCGAAGGCGCCGGACGCCACCTGTTTGAGCGTCTCCAGCGAATTGATCGACGGCTCGAGGCTGACGTCGAGGCCCTCGGCCTTGTAGTAGCCCTTGTCGAACGGCAGCAGGAACGGCGCCGACGGGCCCTCAAAACCGAAATCGAGGCTGAACCGGATCGGGATTTCCGCGGCCGCCGCGCCGCTCAGCATCGCCGTCATGCATATCGCCGATGCCAGGCCGGCGGCACGTCGCCCGCTCAGGATACCCGATACAAATCGCGGCATGCGCATCTCGACGGTGGCTTATTATTCGGCGGTTCACCAAAGAACATGCATCGCCAAAGAGCAAGATAACAGCGCGGTGTGACAGGCTTTTGTATGGCGGTAAGGATAATCTTGCCGTTTGCCGGAGTCGGGCGTTGATTAACCGGGACCCCGCGAAATTCGCGCGGCCTGGGATAAACTCAAGGCGTGAGCTTGGAGGCCGATCCATGCCGCCGGCACGGCCCGCCACCGCGGCCAGCAATTATCTGCCGTTCCGGGCGCCCCATGCGCCGGCGGACGAGGCGCTCGCCACAGCCCTGCTGGCAGGCGCCAGCCGGCCGGAGGCGTCAGAGGCGCGGATCGATGCCCGCGCCACGCGGCTCGTTACCGCAATCCGCGCCAGCATCGGCGGGCTCGGCGGGGTCGAGGATTTCCTGCACGCCTATGCCATCTCCACCAAGGAGGGCCTGGCGCTCATGGTGCTCGCCGAAGCGCTGCTGCGGGTTCCCGACGGCGACACCGCCGACCGGCTGATCGAGGACAAGCTCCGCGTCGGCGATTGGGCACATCGCGACACCCGCACGGCCGCGTTCCTGGTGTCGGCTTCGGCCTGGACGCTTGGCATGACCGCCAAAATCATCCATCCGGGCGAGACGCCAGAAGGCATTGTCGAGGCGCTGGTCAAGCGGCTTGGCCTGCCGGCGGTGCGCGCCGCGACGCGCCAAGCGATGCGTCTGCTCGGCTCGCATTTCGTGCTCGGCCAGAGCATCGAAGAGGCGCTGGCGCGCGCCGGTTCGCATCACGAATTCCTCTATTCCTTCGACATGCTCGGCGAGGGCGCGCGCACCGCTGTCGACGCGGCGCGGTATTTCGATGCCTACGCGCGGGCCATCGATGCCATCGGCCGGCAAGCCGGAAATGCCGCCTTGCCGAACCGGCCCGGCATTTCGGTCAAGCTCTCGGCGCTGCACCCGCGCTACGAGCCGCTCGCGCGCGCGCGCGTGCGCAAGGAACTGACGCCGAGACTGCTCGAATTGGCGCGCATGGCGAAACGCCATGAACTCAATCTCACCGTCGATGCGGAGGAGGCCGACCGCCTCGAATTGTCGCTCGAGGTGATCGCGGCAGCCTTGCGCGATTCATCGCTCGCCGGCTGGGACGGCTTCGGACTGGCCGTGCAGTGTTATCAGAAGCGCGCCGGCGCGCTTATCGGCTGGATCGCCGGGCTTGCCGCGGCACTCGATCGCCGCCTTATGGTGCGCCTGGTCAAGGGCGCCTATTGGGACACCGAGATCAAGCGCGCGCAGGAGCGCGGGCTTGCCGACTACCCGGTGTTCACCCGCAAGGCGATGACCGACCTCTGCTACCTCGACTGTGCGCGTAAATTGCTGGCGGCGCGGCCGCGGCTCTATCCGCAATTCGCCACGCACAATGCGCTCACCGTCGCCAGCGTGATCGAGGACGCCGGCGGCACGCAGGGCTACGAATTCCAGCGCCTGCACGGCATGGGCGGGGCCCTGTACAAATCGCTGCTCGCGGAATTGCCGGACATTGCCTGCCGCGTCTATGCGCCGGTCGGCGGCCATGCCGACCTGCTGGCCTATCTGGTGCGCCGGCTGCTGGAGAACGGCGCCAATTCCTCCTTCGTATCGGTCGCTGCCGATCCCGCGGTGCCGATTGCGGCTGTGCTGCGCCGGCCGCAAAGCTTTATCGCTGGTCCCGCCAGCGCGCGCCATCCGCACATTCCGCTGCCGCACGATTTGTTCACGCCGGCGCGGAAGAATTCGCGCGGCATCGAATTCGGCGACCGCGCCGCCGTCGAGGCGTTGCTCGCGGACATCAAGGCTGCGCCAGCGCACGCCAAGGCCGCGCCCTTGATCGACGGCGTCACCGTCGCCGGGCGTCCGCGCAACGTCATTTCGCCGGTCGACGGCAAGCCGGTCGGGCTGGTGGAGGAGGGCGATGCGGCAATCGTGGCGGCGACAATGTCGGCCGCGCATTCGGGCTTTGCCGCCTGGGAGGCAACGTCGCTTGCTGCGCGCGCCGAAGCTTTGACGCGCGCCAGCGACCTGATCGAGCAGAACCGGGGACGTCTGATCGCGCTGTTGCAGAGCGAGGGCGGCAAGACGCTCGACGACTGTGTGTCGGAAGTGCGCGAGGCGAGCGATTATTGCCGCTATTACGCCGCCGAGGCGTTGCGCCGGCTCGCGCCGCAAATGCTGCCGGGGCCGACCGGCGAGAGCAACGAACTGCGCTATCGCGGCCGCGGCGTCTTCGTCTGCATCAGCCCGTGGAATTTCCCGCTTGCCATCTTTACCGGCCAGATCGCGGGCGCGCTTGCCGCCGGCAATGCGGTGGTGGCGAAGCCCGCCGAGCAGACCCCACTCGTTGCCTTCGAGGCGGTCAAGCTGTTGCATCGGGCCGGCGTGCCGGCGAGCGCGCTGCATCTGGTGCCGGGCGACGGCCGCATCGGCGCCATGCTCATCGCCGACCGGCGCGTCGCCGGCGTAGCTTTCACCGGCTCGACGGAGGTCGCGCGCATCATCGACCGCGCGCTCGCCGCCAAGGACGGGCCCATCGCAACCTTGATCGCCGAAACCGGCGGCATCAATGCCATGATCGTCGATGCCACCGCGCTGTCGGAGCAGGTTACCGACGACGTGATGACCTCGGCGTTCCGCTCCGCCGGCCAGCGCTGCTCGGCGCTGCGGCTGTTGTGCGTGCAGGAGGACGTGGCCGCGCGTGTGCTGGCGATGGTCGCCGGCGCGCTGCGCGAACTCAAGCTCGGCGATCCGCGCGACATTTCGACCCAGGTCGGCCCGGTCATCGACGCGGAGGCCAAGGACAGGCTCGAGCGCTGGATCGCTGCCATGGATGCGCACGGGGCGCTCTATGACCGCTGGGACGGCCTGTTGCCGGCACACGGCACTTATGTCGCACCGGCCATCATCGCGCTCGATCGCGCGCGCGAACTCAAGGAAGAAGTGTTCGGTCCGGTGCTGCATGTGGTGCGGTGGCCGGCAGCGGGGCTGAGCGAGCTGCTCGACGACATCGCCGGTAACGGCACCGCGCTGACGCTCGGCATCCATTCGCGCATCGACGGCACGGTGGAGCGCATTCTGGCGCGGCTTCCGCACGGCAATGTCTACGTCAACCGCAGCATGATCGGCGCCGTGGTGGGCAGCCAGCCCTTTGGCGGCAGCGGCTTGTCGGGGACCGGACCGAAGGCCGGCGGGCCGGACTATCTTTCCCGTTTCGCGCTCGAGCAGACGGTGACGGTGAACACGGCTGCCGCGGGCGGCGACGCCACCCTGTTGGCGGACGAAAAGGAATAGTCCCCGCTGCCCGGTGTCGCCGCGCGCCCACCCCGAATTGTCCCCGGACAGGCCGGCTTGGCACCGATTGGGTAAGCATATCGGCCATTTTGCCGCCGCTTTCAGGTGTCGTTAACCGGTTGGGGGCCTGGATCGGGTATGGTGCGCGCATGACTGATTCGGTCGGCCGGCTTTACAATGCTGTGATTGCCGCGCGGGGCTCGGACCCGGCGAAGTCGCGGACGGCTCGGCTGTTGCGCGCCGGCCGCGCCAAAATGGCCAAAAAGCTCGCCGAAGAGGCGGTCGAGGTGGTGATCGACGCCATGAGCGGCCAGCCCGAGGCCGTGGTCAAGGAAAGCGCCGATCTGCTGTACAATCTGGTCGTGCTCTGGGTTCATTCCGGAGTGCATCCCGACGATGTCTGGGTCGAGATGCGCCGGCGCGAAATGCTGTTCGGCATTGCCGAGAAGGTGCCGAAGAACCTGGTACAGACTTCGCCGCGGCGTAAGGTCGTGGCGCTGGAGAGCCGGCGCATCCGCAAGCGCTGATCCGCCTTTTCCTAACGCGAAGCGCTCTTATGTCCGCCGAGGCCGCCAAGCCGCCTTCATTGCTACGCCGTTTGTACGACTGGTGCGTGGCCGCGGCCGGCAAGCGGCATGCGCTCGCCATCCTGACCGCGGTCGCCTTTGCCGAGAGCTCGTTCTTTCCGATCCCGCCCGACGTGATGCTGGTGCCGATGTCGCTGGCGCGGCCCGACCGGGCGTTCCTGATCGCCGCCTGGTGCACGCTCGCCTCGGTCGCCGGCGGCATCGTCGGCTATGGCATCGGGGCGCTGCTTTACGATTCGGTCGGCGCCTGGCTGATCCATTTCTACGGCTATGGCGACAAGGTCGAAGCGTTCCGCGCGGCTTACGCGCAGTGGGGTGCCTGGATCATCCTGATCAAAGGACTGACGCCGATCCCCTACAAGATCGTGACGATCACCTCCGGCTTTGCCGGCTTCAATTTCGCTTTGTTCGTCGTTTTGTCGGTTGTGACGCGCGGAGCGCGGTTTTTCCTGCTGGCATTTCTGCTGCACCGCTACGGCGAGGCGGCACGCCATATCATCGAAAAACGGCTGGGCCTGTGGACCATGCTGTTTGCCGTCGTGCTCGTTGCCGGCATCGTGATTGCGCTATACTTGATCTGACAGAATCAGATGTCCTCATTTTCGCCACCGGGCAGGCTTAAGTTCGCCGCGCTGGCGCAAATGCCGTTGGGCAGGGCCGCCGGAGCGGCTGCCCGGATTCGATCTGAAGGCCATGGGCAACCATCGAATGTCGAACGGTTCGACGGTACGCGGGGCGGCCTGTTCGCTGCTCGCCTGCATGTGCGCGGCGGCTATCCTGTTCACGGCGGCGCTGGCGCTGGCGCAGGAGCGCGGCGGCGAGAACGGCCGTAACGCCGCCGCCGGGCCGGACCTGTTCGGCGGGATCGCGCGCTGGTTCGACCGGCAGGCCGCCAAGATCGGATCCGGATTCAAGGACGCCGGTTCCCAGGTGGAGAATTTCGGCCGCGAGGCCGGCGTTGCCGCCAAGACCACGGTCGAAGGGGCGAAAGGCGCCGCCGATTCGGTGGCGCGCATCCCGTCCGCCCGCGTGGTGAAGGGTCACGCGAAATGCAAGGTCGCGCCGAATGGTGCACCGGACTGTCTGGCGGCCGCTCACGCGCTGTGCCGCAGCAAGGGCTTCGAGTCCGGCAAAAGCGTCGACATGACCACCGCCGAGGTCTGTCCGGCGCAGGTCTATCTGTCGGGCCGCAACGACGGCGCCGGCTGCCACACCGAAACCTTCGTCTCCCGCGTGCTCTGCCAATAGCTTCGCCGCCGCCGCGGGGCGCTTGTGCCGCGGCCCGGCTTATGTTTCGGTCGCGCCGTCAATCCCCGGGAGATTGCGGCGTGAACCTCCATTCCAAGCTGCTTGAACGCGAGGCGGCCGGCAGGCCGGTCACCGTCGGCGTGATCGGCGCCGGCAAGTTCGGCACCATGTTCCTGTCGCAGGCGCGGCTGACGCGCGGCATGCATGTCGTGGGCGTCGCCGATCTGGACGTGGCGCGGGCGCGCAGCCAATTGAAAACCGCCGGCTGGCCGGATGCGCAATTCGCCACCGGCTCGCTCGCCGACGCGCACGGCAAGCGCACCACCGCCATCACCGAGCGCGCCGAAGCGCTGATCGCCGACCCGCGCATCGAGGTGATCGTGGAGGCGACCGGCGTGCCTGGCGCCGGCATCCAGCATTGCCTGCTCGCGATCGAGAACGGCAAACATATCGTCATGGTCAATGTGGAGGCCGACGCGGTTGCCGGTCCCTTGCTGGCGCGGCGCGCCAGGGCCGCGGGCGTGGTCTATTCGCTCGCCTGGGGCGACCAGCCCGCGCTTATTTGCGAGCAGGTCGACTGGGCCCGCGCCGCCGGCTTCAAGGTGATCGCCGCCGGCAAGGGCACGCGCTACGAGCCGCACTACCACAAGTCCAATCCCGACAATGTCTGGGACATCCTCGACAAATATCTCAACATTTCCGACCGCAAGTCGATCAATCCGAAAATGTTCAATTCGTTCGTCGACGGTACGAAGTCCGGCATCGAAATGACCGCGGTGTGCAACGCCACGGGGCTTGTTCCGCAAAGCGACGGTCTGCATTTCCCGCCGGCGACGCGGTTCGAGCTCGCCGACGTGTGCAAGCCGAAAGCGGAAGGCGGCACGCTCGAGAAACAAGGCGTGACGGAAGTCACCTCGTCGGTTTACCGCGACGGCCGCGACGTGCCGCATCATCTGGCGCTCGGCACCTATGTGGTGTTCGAGGGCGAGACCGATTATGCGCGCCGCTGCTTCAGGGAATACGCCATGCTGCCGGACCGGAGCGGCAAATACGCGGCGCTCTACCGGCCGATCCACATGATCGGGCTCGAGCTCGGCATTTCGGTTGCCTCATGCGCGCTGCGCAACGAGGCGACCGGCGCGCCGACGGGCTTCCGCTCCGACGTGGTGGCGACCGCCAAGCGCGCCTTGAAGGCCGGCGAGATGCTCGACGGCGAGGGCGGCTTCTGCGTCTGGGGTAAGCAGACGCCGGCCGACGTCTCGCTGCGGGAGGAATTGTTGCCGCTCGGCCTTGCCCACAACGTCAGGCTCAAGCGCGACATCGCCGAAGGCGGCGCGCTGAAATGGGCGGACGTCGCCTACGACGCCAACGACAACGCGGTAAAAGTGCGACGCGAGATGGAGGCGGCCTTCGGCCGCCGCAACGCCGGGGCCGAGCCGGTCGCCTGATCGATCGCCGCGCGCGCCTTACCAGGTGCGCCAGCCGCAGCGGCGCACCCAATGATGGCGCACGCGCACGTTCCAGCAATGCCAGTGGCGGTGCCGATGGTGCGGGCGATAATGGCGATGGCCGCGGTACACCACGTCATGCACGATCGCAGGCGCTGCCGCCCGCAATCCATGATCGGCCGGCACCGCTTGTGCGGGGGCGGCAAAGCCGACGAGCACACAGGCCGCGGTCGCACAAATCAACGTCTTGATCATTTCGCCCTCCTGCTGGACTTGCGTCACGCAGGATAAATCCCTCGCGCCGCGCAGGTTTCACGCAAATTGTCGCGCGGGGCGCGGTCAGATGCCGCATCGGCGTGCGGCGATCCGCCTCTATTCCAGCGTAATGTCGCCGTCGACCTTGTGGGTGAGGCCGACCTTGCCGATGGTGAGCACCATCTGTGCCTGCACGGTCTCGTTGCCCTTGAGCCGCCCGTCGGCGAGCGCGGCGCGGATTGCCTTCTCGATCTCCTGCTGCGAGGTGACGCCCACCACTTTGAGAAATTTGCGCAGCGACATGTTGAGGGCTTCTTCGTTCATTGCCGCCTCCATAGTGGCTGATCGGCCGCGATCATAGGCGCGCGCCGGCGGGCGATAAAGCGGCCAAGCCCGCGCCTTGCGCGGCAATAGGGTCCGCCGTTGACCCGTGGCGGCGCGCCGCTATAGTCCGCGCCGCTTGCGCCGCAAAAATGCCCCTGTGGCGGAATTGGTAGACGCGCCTGACTCAAAATCAGGTGGTGGAAACATCGTGCTGGTTCGAGTCCGGCCAGGGGCACCAGCCTTCGCTCGGACGAGCTTCGGCTCGCTGGCCGCCGCTGCAGGCGAAGGCGGACCCGTGCCGGAGTGCGCATGACGACCGACGATCTCGAAATGGCCCGCAACAAGCCGCAAATGGCCGCCGCAGCGGCGATCGTCGTTTTCGGCGCGCTCGCCATCGCCACCGTCTATTTCTTCCAATACGTGCTGTTGATCCTGCCGTGCCCGCTTTGCCTCGAGCAGCGCATCGCGTTCTATTTCGCCGTTCCGCTGGCGGCGCTGCTCTGGCTCGGCGCGAGCTACGGCGCTTCGCGCAAGGTGATGCTGCTCGGCTTCCTCGCCATTACACTTGCGATGTTGTGGAACAGCGGGCTTTCCGTCTACCACGCCGGCGTCGAATGGAAATGGTGGCAGGGGCCGCTCGACTGTTCGGGGCCGATCGCCAAATTCGGCGACGCGCGCGACATCATGAGTGAGCTGCATAACCGCATCAGTCTGGTGCGTTGCGACGAGGCGGCCTGGCGGTTCTTGGGTATTTCGCTCGCCGGCTATGACGCGCCGCTGTCGTTATTCCTGGCGATTGTCGCGGGCTGCGGCGCGCGCGCCTCGCTCGCAAAGCGCGGCCAGGCCGACTAGATGCCGGTAAAAATGATAACGACCACAAAACGCGAAGGCGCGCGTACATCCGGCGTCGCCTCAAGCATTTCGTGGTCGCTTTTCCGCGAAGCGGCAATCGCCGCCTGCGGACCGACGCTGGAGCGTCGCCGCTCGACACCGTCGTCTATTGCTATATAGGTGCCCGCGCTTCAACCACAAGAGGACGGCCAAGAAAATGGTTACGGGCGAAAGCAATGCCACGTATGGCGGCATGGCGAAAGCACTCCACTGGATGATCGTCGCGCTGTTGATCGTTCAGTTCATCGTCGCCTGGACCATGCCGGAGATACGCCGCGACACCAAACCGGAGACGCTGATCAATCTGCATTTCTCCGTCGGCGTGCTGGTCCTCGCTGTGGCCATCGTGCGGCTCGCCTGGCGGGCGACGCATGGCGAGCCGGCGCCGCTCGACGGTGTGCCGCCCTGGCAGTTGCTGTCGGCGCGTACCGTGCATTGGCTGCTCTACGCGCTGTTGTTCGTGCTGCCTGTGCTGGGCTGGATCAATGCCTCCTACCGCGGCTTCCCGGTGGTCATGTTCGGACTGGAACTGCCGAAGCCGGTGGCGACGCGCGCGCCGGCCTGGGGCTGGACCGGCGACCTGCACGCCTTGCTTGCGAATTACGCTTTGTTGGCGCTGGTCGGCCTGCACGTGGCGGCCGGGCTCTATCATTATTTCATCCGTCGCGATCGGGTGCTGCAACGCATGCTGCCGGGCCGGCGACAAGCCGGCTAATGGTGCGGGGTGCCGTCGTAAGTAAAGCCAATGCTGAAGACGACCTCGTTCATCCACAGGGAGTGCGATGCGGTTCCCTGATAGACCGGGATATTCCACATATCCGCGTAAGCGACCTTGTCCGTCACTTCGAAGTACACAGGTTTGAATGCAACGAAGCGAAATCCGGCTTCCGCGCCCGTGGTCACGCCGCCAAATTGCCACCAGCCATTGTGAATGCCGATATAATTGCCCGGCGTTTTCGTTCCGACATTGTTGGAATAGCCAAGGATCGTGTTGTCGGCGTGCGGCAACATGACTCCAACGCCCGCCTTGCCGATGAAGGCGAGGCTGAAGGTCTCGTTGAGTTCGCCGAGCAGCGGCCTTCGATAGACCAGGTTGGCCATCAAATGGTTGGCGCCGTTATGCAACAAATAGCGAAAATAATTTGCGTCGAGCACGTGATTTGCATTGACCGGCACCCCGGCAATCGTGCCGGTCACGTTTGCCGTCTGCCCGTCGGTTGACGTGTATTTGGTGTGATCGAAATTGAGTTCGATGGCGAATGTTCGTGCATCGTTGATGAACCGGCCGATGCGGATGTTGTATTGCGGGCCGAAAAGGTCCCCTTGGAGAAACGCACCGGCGTCCGAATCGTCATGGCCGCTGACGCTATGAACGGTAAAATCGTTGCCCAGCGACGGCTGCGAAATATGGAAGTTGGTGGGTGCCCAATATTGCTTGCTGGTGCCGAACGAAAAATACCATTCGCCGTCGCGGAAAAACCGCCAGAACGCGCTGCCACGATCGTCGAGCGAGGGCGGCGGGGTGATGCTTTTATGAATATCGGCGGTTGATTGCGCGCGGGCCGGCGCAAGTTGAACTTGCGCCGCTCCACTCGCAACAAGCGCGGCCAGAACTATGGCTAGGCGTCGCCCCACTTAATTCACCGCGGTCCGGATGTCCGATCGATCGAGCCGGGCGACAATAAGATACGTTGGACCAAAAGATCAATTCGCCGGCCGGGATTTCGGCTTGGTCCTCAAGGCACGGGCGGCGCAAACGGTCGATTTGCCGCCCTAGATCAGCCCGACGGTCCACGTCACGAGCTGGGCGGCAATTTGCGCGAACGCCTCGTTCAATGCGGCCGCCGCCTCCGGCCCATTGGTACCCTTGGCCGGAACCGCGACCTTGAAAATGCGCGCGTCCGCGACCTTGCCCTTGTCGTCGAGCAGCCGCGCGGCGATCTCGATCACCGCGGAGGGCGCTGGCTGCAGCGAAATCTGGAAATTGCGGATGCCGAGATCGAGCCGGAAGGCGGCCTCGAGCTGGTCGATCGGCCGGCTCACGGTGGCGAGCTGCTTGGCGTTTTCAAAGCTCTGCACGATCTTCGCCTGGACTAGCTTCGGCAGGTTGTCGGCCCATTTGGCGTTTTCGACGTCGCTATAGGTGCCGTCGGCCGCCTTGATCAGGATCTTCTGGGTATCGTAGGCGAGGATGGTGTTGACGTCGGAGACCACCATCTGCTGCGTGATGGACTTGCTCAACGTTGGGAACGACGTCGCCGCGGCGAGGTCGTAGACGGCCGGCGTCTCCTTGCTGGCGCCGACGCCGAGCATTTTTTCCAGTCCGCCGATCAGGCCGTCAATCCGCTTGGAATTTTTCCCCAGCGCATCGGCGAATGCGCTGATGCCGGTGACGGCGGTGTGCAGCGGCTCTTTGTTTTCGGCGAGGATGCTGTCGATATTGCGCAGCGTCGATTGCGCCGAATCGGTCAGCGTCTGTCCGGCGGTCGGGCTTGCCATGAGCATGGGCGGCTCGCCGTTTTGCGAGCGCGGGACCGGGGCGGCGAGCGAACCGCCCCTGAGCGAGATCGCCGGCGCGCCGGTCAGGCCCTGGAAACTGATGCCGACCTGCGTGTCGGCGCGCAGCGGCGTGCCGTTGTCGATGGCGATGAGGACGGTGACGCGGTTGGGGTCCTGCGCGTCGAGCTTGACGCTGACCACGGCGCCGACCTTGACGCCGTTGAACAGCACGCCGGAGCCTGGGGTGAGCCCCGACACCGGCTGCTCGAAATCGACCCGGTAGACGGTGCGGCCGATGCCGACATTGTTGTTGATCCAGTAAGCGAATCCGAACGCCGCAAAAATGCAGACGAGCACAAACGCACCGATGATGAGATAGCGTGCGCGTGTCTCCATGATCCCGGCCCGGTCAGACGCTCGTTTTGCAGTGAGTTGTCGCGAATGCTAGTTGCGGCTGAGCGTAATGCTGGCCTCGGCGACCTGTCCACCGCCATGCGTGTCGATCGAAACGGTTTGCCGCCGGTTCCTGGTCACCATGCTCAGGTTCCCGGCGAATGCCGCGGTTTCGATATGGATGCGAAACCGGTCGCCATGCGCGGCGCCGATCGCGGTGCCGCCGACGCCGCGGCTGGTTTCGGTCCATTGGCCGGAAATATTGTCCTGCTCGTCGGCGGTAAAATCGCCGGTAAGGTCGAATTTGTAGGTATCGCTGGCGCAGGCGAGCGAAAGATTGATGTTGTGCTCGCCGCTCAAACGGTAGGTCGCACGGCAGCGGATTCGCTCGGTGGTGTCGCCGACGCGGATTTTTCCGGTGCCCGTCCAGGTGCCGGGCAGGTCGCTGAACGGTCCCGCGGCGGCCGCCGCCGGCTGCCACGCGCCGACGAACAGGCAAAGCGCAATCGCGAGCGGCGGGATTGAAGTCAGCCAGAGCGAAAGCCCGGCGGGCTTGCACCGCTTCATATGGGAACCCCTTTGTTGGTAAGGCACCGCGCCCTACGGCTCCAGTTCGGTATCCCAATAGAGATAGTCAAGCCAGCTTTCGTGCAGATAATTGGGCGGAAATGCCCGTCCGTTGCGATGCAGGTGCTGCACCGTCGGCTGGAACGGCATCTGCGAGGGCCACATCTTGGCCTCCGGCGGCGTCAGGTTGCCCTTGCGCAGGTTGCAGCCCGAGCAGGCGGTGACGACGTTGATCCAGGTGGTGTGGCCGCCGCGCGAGCGCGGAAGCAAGTGGTCGAAGGTCAAGTCCTCGCGCTCGCCGCAATACTGACAGGAAAAGCGGTCGCGCAGGAAGACATTGAACCGCGTGAAGGCGGGATGCGTCGAAGGCTTTACGAAAGTCTTAAGCGAAACGACACTCGGCAGCTTGATTTCCAGGGTGGGGCTGCGCACCGCGCGGTCGTAATTGGCGACGATGTTCACCCGCTCGAGAAACACCGCCTTGATCGCGTCCTGCCAGGACCACAATGACAAGGGGTAATAGCTCAGCGGCCGGAAATCCGCGTTAAGCACCAGCGCCGGAAAGCCGCTGGGCGATACGTGCACGTTCAAGCGAGGCTCCTTTTGACCTCCCTGGGGCCGCCGCCACGCGGCCTGCCGCCTAGTAATAGGGCAGCGTGACAGGATTGTGAAGTAGTGGCCGGGGGTTGCCCGCAGGCGCTTACGGGCGGGCGGCAAATTGCCGGGCGAGAAATTCGCCGCCCTGGCGCAGGCCTTCCTGGTCGATGCCGTGGCCGACGCCGGGCGAAATGTGCCATTCGGTCGGGATGTCGAGCGAGGCAAGCCCCTGCGCGGCATGCATCAGCGCCTGCACCGGGATCAGTTCGTCCCGGTCGCCGTGGACGAGCAGCACCGGCGGCTTGGCCTTGATCTCGGCGGCGAATTTTTCCGGGTCGACGTCCTCCGGCACCACCAGCATGCCTGAGTAGCCGACGATCGCCTTGGGCGGCACCGCGCGGCGCAAGCCGACATGCAGCGACATCATGGTCCCTTGCGAAAAACCGACCAGCGCCAGCGCGGACGGCGGCAATTGCCGGCGCGCAAGCTCGGCGTCGAGAAACGCATTGAGCCCGGGCGCCGCGGCCTGCACGCCGACCCAGCGTTCGTCCGGATCGCGCATCGTCAAGGGAAACCATTCGCGCCCGACCGGCGCCTGCCCGCACGGGCGCGGCGCATGCGGCGACACGAAGGCGGCGTCCGGCAGAATGCCCTGCCAAGCGCGCCCGATCTCGATCAGATCGTTGCCGTCGGCGCCGTAGCCATGCAGGAAGACGACAAGCTGCTTCGCCTTGCCCGAGCGTGGCTCGATGCGCGGTCCATCCGGTTCAGCCATTGTTGCGTTTCCTCTTTGCCTTGGGGTTCGCTTGCGGCTGAACCGGCACCACGTCGCGCTTCTTCACTGCGTGATAATAGGCCCACAGCAAATGCGCCGCCACGCCGCGCCAGGGCCGCCAGGCCTCGGCCATTTTCGTAAGCGCCTTAGCGTCCGGCCGCTTGCGCAGCCCGAGCGCGATGCGCGCGGCCTCCTGCACGGCGAGGTCGCCTGAAGGAAACGCATCGGCATGGCCAAGGCAGAACAACAGATAGATGTCGGCGGTCCACGGGCCGACGCCATGCAGCGCGGTAAGCCTGGTATGGGCCTCCTCGGCCTCCATCTCGCCGATATGGACGAGATCGATGTGGCCCCTGGCGAGCGCCTTGCCGATCTCGCGGATGGATTTGATCTTGGGCGCCGACAGGCCGAGCCGCTTGAGCTTGTCGGCGCGCGCGCGGCGCACCGTGTCGTGATGGAACGGCTCGAAGGCGGCGAACAGCCGGTTGCGGATAGCGGCGGCGCTGGCGGTCGAAAGCTGCTGGCCGCAGACGATGGCGCACAGGCCGGCAAAGCCCGCCTCGCGCCGGCGCAGGGCGAAGGCGCCGGCTTTCTCGGCGACCGGCGCAAGGCGCGGGTCGGCGAGGATCAGCTGGGCAAGGCCGGCGTCGAGATCGGCTTGGCTGTGGAGGAAGCGGGTCATGTTTCTTTCTGTCATTGCCGGCGTTGCGCCGGCAATCCATCTTGCATGAAGAAAGATGGACCCCCGGGTCAAGCCCGGGGCTGACGGGATGAGTGTTTTCCGTTTCGCGCCGTCGCCCAACGGCTTCCTGCATCTCGGCCATGCGCTGTCGGCGCTCGTCAACGCCGATATGGCGCAGGCCGCGGGCGGCCGGCTGCTGCTGCGCATCGAGGACATCGACGAAACGCGCTGCCGGCCGGAATACGAGGCGGCGATCTACGAAGACCTCGCCTGGCTCGGATTGCGCTGGGAGCAGCCGGTGCGGCGGCAGTCGGAGCACTACGAGGATTATCGCCAGGCGCTCGCGCGGCTCGACGCCATGGGCCTGCTCTACCCGAGCTTTGAAAGCCGCGCCGAGATCGCGGCGCTGGTCGCCGCGCGCGACGCGGTTTCGCCCTGGCCGCGCGATCCCGACGGCGCACCCCTTTATCCCGGCGCCGGCAAGAGCCTGTCGCCCGCCGAGCGCGCCCGCCGCATGGCGGCCGAGCCTTACGCGCTGCGCCTCGACATGGCCGCCGCGCTCGAGCGCGTCGGGGCGCCCGGCTGGCAGGAGACGGGGCTCGGGCCGAACGGCAAAACCGGCCTGATCGAAGACGACCCCGCGGCCTGGGGCGATGTGGTTCTCGCGCGCAAGGAAACGCCGACGAGCTATCACCTCGCCGTCGTGGTCGACGACGCCATACAAGGCGTCACCGACGTGGTGCGCGGCCACGACCTGTTTCACGCAACGAGCGTGCACCGCCTGTTGCAGGCTCTGCTCGGTCTGCCGGCGCCGCGCTACCACCATCACCGGCTGGTGCTCGATGCCGACGGCGGCAAGCTGGCGAAATCGACCGGCGCCACGGGTTTGCGCGAATGGCGCGCCCGCGGCGCCGGCATAGCCGATATTCGCAAGGCTGTCGGGCTCGATTGAGCGCGGCCTGCGTGGCATGGTCGGCCCCGGGGTAAGGCTCGATGGCGAAGCACAGGCCGAGCAGGCGGCCGCCAAGGCAGCGCCGGCGTAAACCGCGGGCGGCGTCCGCGCGCGCGATCGAAGCCGCGCTCGCCGGCATTGCGCACGACATCCGCACGCCGCTGACCGGCATCGTGGCGCTCGCCGAACTGCTGGCGACCTCCGACCTCGGCGCGCGCGAGCGCGAATGGGCGGCGGCGATCAAGAGCGGCGCCGACCATCTCGCCATCCTCACCACGCTGATCGTCGACGCGGTCAAGGCGCAAGCCGCCGGCCTCACCTTGCGGCGCGAACCGTTCTCGCCGCGCCGCCTCGCCGAGACGGTCGCGACCGCGCTCGTCGCGCGCGCCGGCAACAAGGGCCTGAAGACGGAAATCGCCATCGCCGCCGACCTGCCGGCGATGGTGGCGGGCGACGCGATGCGCCTGCGCGCGGCGCTGGAGAATCTCGCCGACAACGCGGTCAAGTTCACCGGCGACGGCACCGTCACCTTCAGCGCCGCCGTGCGCCGCGCCGGCGCCAGACGCGTGCAGCTCGTGTTCACGGTCGCCGATACCGGCATCGGCATAAACGCGCGCGCGCTGAGGAATCTGTTTCGTCCGTTCGCGCAGGCAAGCGAAGCGGTCGCGCGCCGCTACGGCGGCGCCGGCCTCGGCCTCGTCTTCGTCGCCCGCGTCGCCAAGGCGATGGGCGGCGATCTCAAGGTCACCGCCAAACGCGGGCGCGGCACCGCCTTTACCCTCAGCGTGCCGGCCGAGCGCGTCGAGGTGCAAACGCCCGCCGAGCGCGGCGGCGCGCGCGCGGCGCGGCGCGTGCTCACGATCCTGTGCGCCGAGGACAACCCCTACGGCCGCGTGGTGATGAACACGATCCTCGGCGAACTCGGCCATCGCGTCGATTTCGCCGAGCGCGGCGAGGCGGCGGTCGCGGCGGCGGCGCGCGGCGGCTACGACGCGGTTCTGATGGACGTCGCGCTGCCGGGTATCGACGGGGTCGAGGCGACCCGCCGCATCCGGGCGCTCGCCGGCAAAGCCGGCCGCGTGCCGGTGATCGGCATTTCCGGCCGCGCCAGGGCCGGCGAAGAGACGGCGGCGCGGGCCGCCGGCATGAACTTCTACTTCGCCAAGCCGGTGAGCCCCGCCAAACTGGCGCAGGCGCTGGCGAGCATTGCCGCCGCGCGGTGAGCCGGCGCCGTCGCGCCAGCGGGCGCGCTTACGCCGCCATGCAGTCGCGGATCGCGGCGAACTGCGGATGCAGGAAGGCCTGGTGGTCCTTGAGGAAATTGATCAACGCCACCTCGTCGGCGCGCTTGACGTGGTCGCGGCCTATGCGCTCGGCAAGCCAGCGCGCGTCGTCGGCGCTCGCCAGCGGCTCGGCGGCGGCGGGCGACGATTCGCTCTTGTGCCGCGGCTCGCCGTCGATCGTGCCGTGCTTCACCGCCTGCCAGATCGCGTTCAGGCTGCCGGCCATCATCTCGCCCATGAAGGCGCCGACGCCGGCGGCGGGCTCGTCGAGCCAGGCTTCGCGGCGCAGCGCTTCCTCGCGCGTCGGCACCTGGTAGCCCGAGGTCGCCAGCAGGAAATTGGCGAGCGCCTTGACGAAGAGGTCGGCCCAGGCCGGATCGTTCTTTGCCTCGTCGGTCGCGTCGTTGATGTCGAACAGGATGCCGGCCTCCTGGCGCGTGATGGAGACGTTGCCGTCGCCGCCATAGGCGTAAAGGATGCGCCGCACCAACTCGACCTCGGTCTTGTCGACGACGCCCAGCTCGTTCTGGTGGCAGGCGCCGACATAACCCTGGCAACGGATCACACCCGATTTGACCTGTTCGAGCGCAAAGGTGACGAGCTTCACCGGACTGGACTGGGCGCGTTCGAGCACCTTCACCAGCAGTTCGAGCTCGCCCGCGGTTTCGACATGGCCGGCGCGGCCGATACGCGCGATCAGCCAGTCGGCGTTCGCGTCCGAAATATATCCGCGCGGGTCGGCCTGGAGCACGAGATAGTCGGTCAGCACCTCGGCGAAAAACGGCGGCCATGACGGGTCGGCGCTCTGCTCGAGCCGGTCGTTGAGGGCAAACACCATCGCGGCGTTGTCGGGCGTCACCACGCCTTTCAGAAAAACGCGGTGCCGCAGGTCGAGCACGTCGTCGGCGGTGATCTTGCCGCGGGCGAGGATTGCCTTGACCACTTCGCTGTCAGCCATGGGAGCGCCCCTCCGGTATCCGGTTGTGGGCGCGAGCCTCGCACAGGGGCCTTTAATTTTGCCTAAGAGCTGTGGCGCAGATCGCGGCAATTGCGCGCCGCGCTATCGATTTGTGAACCTTAATCTTCGGTGCATGGCGGCCATAATATTTTCAGCTCTGTGACATGCCTCACACTGGCCGCAGGTGCGCGCGGCCTATGTTGATCGCATGCTGCTGCGATCGGAATTGAGCCACTATTGCGAGCTTGTCGGCCGGATGTCGGCGGCGATCATGCTTGCCGGCATGGCTTCGTTGCTGCTGGCGTCGACCCTGCTGGACGTTCTGCGCTGAGCGGCCCGCGCCGCCTGGAATACGCGAATTGGGAAACAGGCTATGGAAAAAATCACGCTGCTTTTTGCGCTGATCGGGGCGATCCTGCTGATGGCGCAATTCCCGGACGCGCCGCACCGGCGTTCCGTGCCCTCGCGAAAACGCCGCCGCCCGCATCGCGCCGCCTGATCGGGCGGCCTCAGGCGTTGCCCGCGCCATTCGCGCGCTCGACGATGCGCACGACGTCCGACATGATGCGGTTGAGTTCAAAGTCCTTCGGCGTATAGACCGCCGCCACTCCCGACTTTTCCAGCTCGGCGGCGTCCTCCGGCGGAATGATGCCGCCGACTACCACCGGCACGTCGAGGCCTTCCTTCTTCATGCGCCCGACGACGTCCTCGACCAGCGGCATGTGGCTGCCCGACAGCACGGAAAGCCCGATGACGTGCGCCTTCTTTTCGCGCGCCGCCGCGACGATCTCTTCCGGCGTCAGGCGGATGCCCTCATAGACCACCTGCATGCCGGCGTCGCGCGCGCGCACCGCGATCTGCTCGGCGCCGTTGGAATGGCCGTCGAGCCCGGGCTTGCCGACGAGGAAGGTGAGCCGCCGGCCGAGTTTCTTGGATACGCGGTCGACGTCGGCGCGGATGTCGTCGAGCCCGCTCACATCGTTGCGCATGGCTCGGCCCACTCCGGTCGGCGCGCGGTATTCGCCGAATGCCTCGCGCAGCGTCCAGCCCCATTCGCCGGTGGTGACGCCCGCCTTGGCGCAGGTGATCGAGGCCGGCATGATGTTGCCGCCGCCGCCGGCGGCCCGTTTCAGATCCTTGAGCGCGGCGGCGACCGCGGCATCGTCGCGCGCGGCCTTCCACGCCTTGAGTCGTTCGAGCTGGTCGCGCTCGGCGTCTTCCGACACCGTCATGATCGAATCGGCGCCGCCGGTGAGCGGCGAAGGCTCGCTTTCCAGATATTTGTTGACGCCGACCACGATCTGCTCGCCACGCTCGATTGCTTCGAGCCGCGCGGTGTTGGACTCGACGAGCTGCTGCTTCATGTAACCTTGCTCGACCGCCGCCACCGCGCCGCCCATGGCGTCGATGCGCGCGAGCTCTTGCATGGCCTCGGCCTTGAGCGCGTCGACCTTGCGCCCGATCTCGGCGGACCCGTCGAAAATGTCGCCATAGTCGAGCAGGTCCGTCTCGTAGGCGAGAATCTGCTGCATGCGCAGCGACCACTGCTGATCCCACGGCCGCGGCAGGCCGAGCGCCTCGTTCCAGGCCGGCAGCTGCACGGCGCGGGCGCGCGCGTTTTTCGACAGGGTTACCGCGAGCATCTCGAGCAGGATGCGCGGCACGTTGTTTTCGGCCTGTTGCTCGGTCAGCCCCAATGAATTGACCTGCACGCCGTAGCGGAACAGCCGCTGCTTGGCGTCGGCGATGCCGTAGCGGCTGCGCGTGATCTCGTCCCACAATTCGGTGAAGGCGCGCATCTTGCACATTTCGGTAATGAAACGCAGGCCGGCATTGACGAAGAAGGAAATGCGCCCGACCACCTCGCCGAATTTCTCCTCGCTCACCTCGCCGGACGCCCTCACCGTGTCGAGCACCGCCACGGCGGTCGCGAGCGCGAAAGCCAGCTCCTGCACCGGTGTCGCTCCCGCCTCTTGCAGGTGGTAGGAGCAGATGTTCATCGGGTTCCACTTCGGCAGCTCGCTGGTGGTGAAAATCGCCACGTCCTTGATCAGCCGCAGCGACGGCTTCGGCGGGAACACGTAAGTACCGCGCGACAGATATTCCTTGATGATGTCGTTCTGGATGGTGCCGGTGAGCGCGGCGCGCGGTGTGCCCTGCTCGTCGGCGACCGCGATGTAGAGCGCCATCAGCCACGCCGCGGTGGCGTTGATGGTCATCGAGGTGTTCATAGTGCCGAGCGGGATGCCGTCAAACAGCGCGCGCATGTCGCCGAGATGGCAGACCGGCACGCCAACCTTGCCGACCTCGCCGCGCGCCAGCACGTGATCGGAGTCGTATCCGGTCTGCGTCGGCAGGTCGAAGGCGACGGAAAGGCCGGTCTGTCCCTTGGCCAGGTTCTTGCGGTAAAGCGCGTTGGAATCCACGGCGGTAGAGTGGCCCGCGTAGGTCCGGAAGATCCACGGCTTGTCGCGCTTGTTGTCGCCTTTGGATTTCTGGTCGCGCATGCGGGGCCTGGCCGGTCAGCGGCAGGCGTCATTGTGCACTGCAACACCCGGCTTGGCAATCGGCTCGACGGGGGCAAGCGCCCCGCGGCGGCCTCTATATGGCTGCCGCCGGACTCCGTATGGCCGTCGGCCGGATATGCGCGCCTCCCTCGCATGACGGCGCGGCCGGCGCATGCAGACGCCGGTCGCGCCGCGAGCCGTGGCGCGTTTCGCGCGGGGCCCGATCGGCCCGCCCGAAAGCTAAACTATCGTTTTATCAGGCGGACGACGTACAGCAGGATGCAGGCGCCGATGACGGCGCTGACAATCGCCGTAATCCACCAGGCCCCGAGCATGGGCAAATGCAGCAATCCCCACAGCCAACCGCCGATGAACGCGCCGATAATGCCGACGACGAGATCGCCGACGAGACCGAAACCGCCGCCCTTCATGATCTGGCCGGCCAGCCAGCCGGCGATCAAGCCAATGACAAGAATGACGATCAGACTATTGGTTTCCAGCATGACGCCTAATTCTCCCCAGCATGCAACTGCAAACATCCGCTAGCGGCGGTGTTGCCGCCAGCAGGCCGCAGTTCACGCTGGCTATTCAACTAGAAAGCCGCACGCGCGTCGATGGGGTAATGCGACTTGTGTACCGGTCAGGCAGTTGGCCGCGCCATTGGGCAAGGGGCCGCCAATGCGCGGCGCACGATCAGCGCCGCCACCACCAGCACCGCCGCAAGGCCGGTCGGCGCTGTGACAAACGGGAAAATCAAAAGCAGCAGGCAGACGAGCGCAATGGCGGCGAACTCATGCGCGAGGAAGCCGCGCGCGCGGCCGAGCCGCCACAAAAAGGCGAGCGGCACCGCGAGCACCGCGAGGTCGTAGGTGTAGAGATAAGGCGTCGCCAGCATGGCGCCGGCGCCGAGTGCCGCGGCCTTGATTTCGTATTCGGCGCGGCTGCGCCACAGTGCGGCGACGCCGGCGGCGGTCACCAGCGCGACTACGGCCTGCACGCTCCAGGCCAGCGCTTCGCCGCCGCCGAACGTGCGCACCAGCCCGAACGCGGTCTGCAATTTGCCGAAGTCGGCCCAGCCTTCGGACAGGAAGGCTTGCGAGGTGTGGCCGATATTGGCGTAGAACGCGGCCCATGCCTGCGTGCCGAACGCGCCGCACGACGCGGCGGCCATCAGCGCGGCGACGATGCCGGCCGTGACGAACGCGCGCCAGTGTCCGCCCGCCGCCAGCGCGACGGGAAACAGCAAACCGAGATGCGGCTTGTAAGTGAGCAGGCCGAGCAGTAGGCCGGCAAGGATCGGGCGCGGCTCGATGAACAGCAGCGTGCCGCCCAGAAGCGCCGCGCTCAAGAATCCGTTTTGCCCGGCGATGCAGTTGGCGAGCACCGCCGGGAAGGCCGCGGCGAGGACAAACCCGTCGCGGCTGCCGAGGATTGCGCGCAGGCAGAACATGTAGGCGCAGAACGTCGAGAGCAGGAAAAAGATCAGCGCCGAACTGTAGGGCATCGTCGCGAGCAAGGCGGCGACCGCAAGGAACGTCGGCGGATAATGCCAGCCGAAATAACCGGCGAAGGGATGGCCGAGGGCGGCGACTTCCATCGCTTTGTGCGTCGGCCAGTCGTAGACCGCGGCCGGATTTCCCTGCAAAACCAATCGCCCGGCGGCCCACACATCGACGAAATCGCTCGGCACGCCGCCGCCGTTCTGCGCCGTGATCCACGAACCCTGCCAATACGAGGCGAACAGATAGAGCAACTGGCCGAATATCAGAGCAAAGCAGACGAGTTCGACAGGTCGGCTGTTCTCGGTGCCTCGCGCCGGAGAGATTTCGTACACCACCATGGTCGCGCCAGCCTCGTTTTGAAATCGCGCAAAGCTAGGCGCGGCTGCCTTGAGGAACCCTTAAAAGCCTCGCCGTCAGGCCATTTCCCGCACCATTAAACGAAATATTGCGTTGCAACATGAATTGCGCCAAACTCTTCTGACTACGGGGAGATTGCAGATGCCGTCGGCCGTCGCAAAGGTGAAGAGCGTTGCACCGCTCAAGGACCTCTACGCTATCGGCGAAATTCCGCCGCTCGGCCACGTGCCTGAGAAGATGCATGCCTGGGTGATCCGCCAGGAACGGCACGGGCCGCCGGATAAATCATTCCAACTCGAAGTTGTGCCGACCTGGCCGATCGGCGAGGACGAGGTGCTGCTGCTCGTGATGGCAGGCGGCGTCAATTACAACGGCATCTGGGCCGGTCTCGGCCAGCCGATCACGCCCTTCAACGTGCACAAGCAACCCTACCATATTGCCGGCTCCGACGCCTCCGGCGTTGTCTGGGCCGTCGGGAACAAGGTGAAACGCTGGAAGGTCGGCGACGAAGTCATCGTCCATTGCAATCAGGATGACGGCGACGACGAAGACTGCAACGGCGGCGATCCACTGCTGTCGCCCTCGCAGCGTATTTGGGGTTACGAGACGCCGGACGGATCGTTCGCGCAATTTTGCCGCGTGCAGTCGCGCCAGCTGATGGTCAAGCCGGCGCATCTGAGTTGGGAAGAAGCCGCCTGCTACACGCTGACGCTCGCCACCGCCTACCGAATGCTGTTCGGGCATCCACCGCACACGCTCAAGCCCGGCGACAACGTGCTGGTGTGGGGCGCTTCCGGCGGGCTCGGCGTATTCGGCGTGCAACTGGTCGCGGCGTCGGGCGCCAATGCGATCGCCGTCGTCTCCGACGAATCGAAGATGGAATATGTGTTCAATCTCGGCGCCAAGGGCGCGATCAACCGCAAGGAGTTCAAGTGCTGGGGCCAACTGCCGCAGGTGAACTCCGCCGAATTCAACGACTGGACCAAGGAAGCGCGCCGCTTCGGCAAGGCAATCTGGGATATCACCGGCAAGCGCGACGTCGACATCGTGTTCGAGCATCCGGGCGAAGCGACGTTCCCGGTGTCTTCGATGGTGGTCAAGCGCGGCGGCATGGTGGTGTTCTGCGCCGGCACAACGGGATTCAACATCACCTTCGATGCCCGCTATGTCTGGATGCGGCAGAAGCGCATCCAGGGCTCGCACTTTGCGCATCTGAAACAGGCGAGCCAGGCCAACCGTTTCGTGCTCGAGCGCCGCATCGACCCGTGCATGAGCGAGGTTTTCGACTGGGACAAGATTCCACTGGCGCACATGAAAATGTGGAAGAACCAGCACCCGCCGGGCAACATGTCGGTGCTGGTCAGTGCGCCGCGCCACGGCCTGAAGACGCTGGAAGACGCGCAGGAAGCAGCCGGCGGCTAGCGTTCAGGCGCCTTGGCTTTTCGTCCGCGCCGTGACGATGGCCGAATTCAATTCGCTGCCGAAGATGAAGATGGTCGCGCATAGATAAAGAAACACCAGCGCGATCATCACCGAAGCGAGCCCGGCATACATCGTCACATAGGCGAAAGCGTAGCTGGCGAGATAGCGGCCGAACGCGGCGCCACTGACCAGCCACAGCAACAGGGTCGCGATTATGCCCGGCGTAATTTCGCCGAACGAACGGCGCCCCGCCGGCAGCCAGCGGTGCACGATCACCAGTGCGACGACGAGCACCGCCACCGCCACCGCGTAACGGGCAAAGTCGACGACGCCGCTGAACGGCGCGAGCGTCGGCACATAATGCACGAGGCGAGCCCAGATCAGCGGCGCCAGCACGACGAGGAACGAAAAGGCCAAGATCGCCACCGCGCCGATGAGCACGTAAACGATCGCCTCCAGCCGCAGAATCCACCACGAGCGCTCCTCAATCGCATCATAGGCGCGATTGAGCCCGATGCGCAGGCCGTCGACTCCACTGGAGGCGAAATAGAGCGCGAACAGCGCACCGAGGGTGAGGACATCGCCGCGCGTGTTGGTCAGCACGTCCGTGATGTCCGACGCGATGGGGCCGGCCACCTCCTTCGGCCAGGCTTCCAGAAGGATATGTGCAGCCTCGTCGGCGAGTTCCTTCGAGCCGAAGAAAAAGCCGGCAAGCGCGGTGACCACGATCAGGAACGGGAACATCGCCATCAGCGCCGACAGCGCGATGTGGCTCGCAATCGCCCAGCCGTCATGGGCGAGAAACCGCCACAGCGCGTCGTACAAAATCGACCACGACAGTTTGAGTATGCGCAAAGCGCTGGCCCCGCGGGATTTCCGTCGCCTTGAAATCGGCTATTGCCGCACGCTTTGCAAGGGTCTTGTCGGTTCCCCGGCACAAGGGGAGACGCGGGCTAGGCCGCCTGGACGTTGGCGAGGAATTGCCGCACTTCCGCTTCCAGGTTTTCCGCCTCGACGGCGACGGCATCGGCGAGGTCCTTGACGTCGGAGGCGGTCGAACGGGCATTGGTGGTGACGCCAGCCACCTTGCTCATCGCCTGGGCGCCGCTGCGCGCTTCGCCGGAGGCGCGGCTGACGCCTTCCGCGATGGAGGCGATCGCCGAGTTCTGCTGGTCCACGGTTGCCGCCACCATGGTGGCGATCGCCGACATTTCACGGATAATGGCGTTGACCTGCTCAATCGCGCGCGCCGCGTCGGCGGCGGCCGATTGGATCGAGCCGATCTGCTCTGCGATCTCATCGGTTGCTTTGGCGGTCTGTCCGGCAAGCGACTTTACTTCCGAAGCGACCACCGCGAAGCCCTTGCCGGAAGCGCCGGCGCGCGCGGCTTCGATGGTGGCGTTGAGCGCGAGCAGGTTGGTCTGCCCGGCGATCGCTTGGATCAGGCCCACCACCTCGCCGATGCGGGTGGCGGCGTTGCCGAGTTCCGACATGGTGGTGACGGTGCGCTGGGCTTCCGACACCGCGCGGCCGGCAACGTCGGTAGACTTGGCGGCCTGTGCGGAGATTTCACCGATCGAGGCCGCTAGTTCCTCGACCGAGCCAGCCGCCGTCGTCACATTGTCGGATGCGGCGGCGACGCGGTGTTCCGCGGTCGTCGCCTCGGCCGATACGGTGTCGGCTGTCTTGTTGAGATCGGTCGAACTCTTTTCCAGCTTGATCGACGCCTCGCGCAACTTGCTCAACGCGCTTTCGACCGAATGCTTGAATTGCACGATGGTGTGGGAAATCGTGTCGTTGCGCTGCAACTGCGCGCGACTGGTGTCGGCCTGGGTGGCGGCGAGTTTTTCGCGCTCGACCATGTTATCGCGGAACACGATCACGCTGCGTGCCATCTCGCCGATTTCGTCGTGCGCGTCGGTGGCCGGAATACGGGCGGTGGTGTCGCCGTCGGCGAGCTGCTGCATGACGCGGGCGAGGCCGTTGAGCGGGCGCGTGATGCTGCGTCCGATCAGCCAACTGAAGCCGAGACCGAACGCCACCATGGCGATACCGACCGCGATGATCCCGGTGCGGGTGTGGGATTGCGAGGACGCCAGTCCCGATGTCGCCTCGTCCGCGATCTGCCGCGCCTGCTCGATGATGTCGTCGGCGCGCGGCAGCATGCGTTGACTGTCGATGTCGATCACCGCGCGCAGCGGGTACACGCGGTCGGAGCCCTCGATCCAATGCTCGAAGGTGTCGGCATAGGTCTTCACCTCCTGCTCGAGCGAGTTCTTCATCTCCGGTGTGCCGTCGATCAGCGCGAAGGTGTCGGTGAATTTCTTGTAGCCGGAGAGGAATTGCTGTTTTGTCAGCTCGCTCGGAGTGAGCCGGTAAGTGGCCTCATGGTGGCGCATGGTCAGCAGCGCCATCATCAGTTTGGTCGCGTCCGCTTCCGCGAGCCAGGTCATGTTTTCGTTGATTATGCGCTCAACCGCATTGCCGGCATCGTTCAGACTGCCACGCAGCCCGGATTTGTCGTCGAACCCGAGCGTGGTCTGTTCGTGCACCAGTTCGCCGAACGTATCGCGCAGGACCATGACGTCCTTTCGCAAGTCCTCGATACTTTGTGCGTGCCTGTGGTCGATCGAGGCAGCGATGGTGTCGAGGCTTTGCAGCGCGATTGAATGCGCCTGTTCAAAGCTCACCACCAGATTGTTGCTGGGGTTGGCGCTGAAGTCTTTCACGATGATGCGCAGCGCCGAGATCGAACTCTTGAAGTCGCGGCTGGCGTCGGCCAGTGAGCTTGACTGCTTGGCGGTCTCGAAAGCCTTGCCGACGTCGCCTTCGCCGGAAACATAAGTGAGCCCATTGGCGAGGAAGCCGACCACGGGGATCAGGGCCAGCACGATGATGCGGGTGCGCACCGAAATGGTGGCCAGCAGCCGGTTCAACCGTTTCATCGGGGATGAGAGATTGATGAAGCGCATGGCTTGCTTCGGATCTCGCGGTTGGCTGGGCCCGCTGTGCGGCGGTATAGCCATATTGAAAGCGTGAATTGGTTAATTTTGTAGCAATTTGCGGGGGTAATGCCGTCAAAAGGTGCGGGAAATCGGCCAATTTACGGGCTACTTTGCTTTTGTGCACTGCACGCGTAGTGTCGTAGCCGCTGCCGGCGCGCTGAGCCATCGCCCCAGCCGAGGATCCCATGCCGATCGCCGCCTCTCGCCCATCCGCCGAACACGAACTGGTCGAACTCAGCCGCGAGGCGACCGCCGCGTTGGACGCCTTGCTGGCGGATGCCGTGGCCAAGGTGCGCGAGCGCGTTGTCGTGGAAGGCCATCCGATCGGCCGCCTGTTCGATCGCGAGCAACGTGCCACGCATGGGCTTGCTTGGCTCGCCACCTATATCGAGGCCGTGCGCCAGCTCGCGGCCTATGTCGAGCGCATGGTCGGCACCGGCACTTTTGGCGAAATCGAGGAACACCTCGTGCGCATCGCGCTCGGCGAATATCTCGCCCAGATCGCCGGCGGAATTCCCATGAGCCAGGGCGAACTGGTGCGGCCGGGCGACCTCGGCCTCACGCTGGCGCAGGTGGCGGCGCGTTTCAACCGCAGCGTTGAGAGCCTGATCGCGAGCGGCAACACCGTGCAACGCCGGGCGCGGCTGGTCGAGCTGATGCGCGCTCAGCACAACGCCACGGTCGGCATGTGCGGCCTCGACGAAACGCTGGAATCGATCCGCGAGGAAATGCGTAGATTCGCCGACAGCGAAGTGATCGACCATGCGCAGACTTGGCATCGCAGCAATAGCTATGTCCCGCTCGAGATCATCGCTCAAATGTCGGAGCTCGGCGTATTCGGACTGACCATCCCCGAGGCGTTCGGCGGGATGGGGCTCGGCAAGGAATCCATGTGCGTGGTGTCCGAGGAACTGGCGCGCGGCTATATCGGCGTCGGCTCCCTTGGCACGCGCTCGGAGATCGCCGCCGAGCTCATTCTCGGCGGCGGCACCGAGGAGCAGAAGACGAAATGGCTGCCGAGGATCGCGTCAGGCGAAATCCTACCGACGGCAGTATTCACCGAGCCGAACACCGGCTCCGATCTCGCCTCGCTGAAGACGCGCGCGGTGCGCGAGGGCGGCGTTTACAAGGTCTACGGCAACAAGACCTGGATCACACACCCGGTGCGCGCGGACCTGATGACGCTTCTGGTGCGCACCAACCCCAAGGAGACCGGGCATCGCGGCCTTTCCATGCTGCTCGCCGAAAAGCCGCGCGGCGACGACAAGAATCCGTTCCCGACGCCCGGCATGACCGGCACCGAAATCGAAGTGCTCGGCTATCGGGGCATGAAGGAATACGAGATCGCCTTCGACGGCTTCGAGGTGAAAGCCGAAAACCTGCTCGGCGGAGTCGAGGGGCTGGGCTTCAAGCAACTCATGCAGACCTTCGAATCGGCGCGCATTCAGACGGCCGCCAGGGCGATCGGCGTGGCGCAGGCGGCGATGGAGCAGGCACTCGCTTACGCGCAGGCGCGCGTGCAGTTCGGCGTGCCGATCGTCGGTTTCCCGCGCGTGTCCGACAAGCTCGCCATGATGGCGGCCGAAATCATGACCGCGCGCCAGCTCACTTATTTCGCCGCGCGCGAGAAGGATTCGGGCCGGCGCTGCGACCTGGAAGCGGGCATGGCGAAATTGTTGGCCGCGCGCATTGCCTGGGCCAATGCCGACAATGCGGTGCAGATCCACGGCGGCAACGGTTTCGCGCTGGAATTTCCCGTGTCGCGTATCCTGTGCGATGCCCGCATCCTGAATATTTTCGAAGGCGCCGCCGAAATCCAGGCGCAGGTGATTGCCCGCCGGCTGCTCGACGGGACGAACTGACACGGATTCTCGAAACGAAATTGCGGTCTCGCGCATTTGATCCAGGACAATGCGCGGTTTCCGAGGTTATTCGAGTCTGGCCCGCCAATTGCAGGAGGCGCGTATGTCGGGACTGCTGATACACCGTGGCGAATGGGTCGTGGTCTGCGACGGCGCCAAGGCGCTGGTGCTGGAAAACGCCGGCGACGCCAAATTTCCCAATTTCAGGACGATGCAGGTTTACGAGCAAGCGGACCTCGCCACCCATGAGCTCGGCGCCGATGCGCCCGGCCGCGCATTCAGTCCGGCCGGTCATGGCGCTCGCGGCACCGTCGAGCAGACTGATTGGCACAGCCAGGCCGAGCGGGTTTTCCTGACCGAACTCGCACGCAACCTCGATGCCGCGGTCGCCGCCGGCGAGGCGAAATCGATCATTTTGGTGGCCTCGCCGCGTGCGCTTGGCGTAATTCGTCCGGCCTATTCGCACGCCCTGCGTGCGGCGGTGCGCGCCGAGGTGGACAAGGACCTGGTCAAGCTGCCGGTGCACGAGATCGAGAAGCACCTGACCGGCGCCTGACTGTCCTGCGCCCGATTTAGGCTGGCCCGCCGCAATTGCGATGCTATGGTCCGGCGATTCCCGTTATTCGAGGCCGGTAAATGAACTGCAATGGCAGCCTGGCTGGACGTGGCTTGCCGATCGCCGCGCTGCTCACGGTGTTGATTGCAGCGGCCGGTGCGCAGCCGGTCAATCCGCCGGGAAAAACGCCGCCCCCGGAGCCGCCTGGCGGCGCGATCAGCAACCCGAACGCGGTACCCGGATTTTGGGACCCGCGCCGCCGTCCGGAGCGGCCGGACCTCTCCCGCATCAGCATCATCCGCTTTCTTACCGAAACCGATTACCCGCCGTTCGATTACGCCGGACCGGACGGCGCGCCCGCCGGCTTCAACATCGACCTGGCGCGGCTGATCTGCGAGGAGATCAAGGTCCAGTGCACCGTCCAGATGCGGCGCTTCGATACGCTGATCGCATCGTTGAACACCAACCAGGGCGACGCGATCATCGCTTCGCTCGCCGAGACGCCGGAGATGCGCAAACAGGTCGATTTCAGCGATCCCTATTACCGCACGCCGGCGCGTTTCGTGGCGCGCCGCGATTTCAACAGCGACGACGTGCGGCCGCAGGCGTTGGAAGGGCGCAAGATCGCGGTGGTCGCCGGCACCGCGCACGAGGCCTATCTCAAGACCGTATTCACCGAAGCCGAGCTGCACACCTATCCGAATGCGGAGGCCGCGCGTGACGCGCTGAAGAAGGGCGAGGTCGATCTTTTGTTCGGCGACGGCATCTCGCTCGCCTTCTGGCTCAACGGTACCGATTCCGACGGTTGCTGTGAATTTCGCGGCGGCCCGTACACGGAGAGCCGTTTCTTCGGCGAGGGCGTCGGCATTGCGGTCAAGCATGGCAACGATCTGTTGCGCCAGGCGTTCAATTGGGCACTGTTCCGGCTGTGGGAGAAAGGCCGCTTCACCGACCTTTGGCTGCGCTACTTCCCGATCAGCCCGTTTTGAAACGCAAATTTGACGTGAGCGCGCGAGATTCCTAGTGTCCGCAACATCATGATGTCCGTGACCGAATCCGCCGAAAGCCTGCGCGAAGTTGCCGAGAAGTCGAATGCGTGGCCATTCGAGGAAGCGCGCAAGATCGTCGCGCGGCTGAAGAAACATCCCAAGGACGTGGTGGTCTTCGAGACCGGCTACGGCCCTTCCGGCCTGCCTCATATCGGCACGTTCGGCGAGGTGGCGCGCACCACCATGGTGCGCCACGCCTTCCGCGTGCTCACCGACGACAAGGTCAAGACCCGGCTGATCGCGTTTTCCGACGACATGGACGGCTTGCGCAAGGTGCCGGACAACGTGCCGAACAAGGAAATGCTGGCGGCTTGTCTCGGCAAGCCACTGACCAGCATTCCGGACCCGTTCTCCAATGAGTTTCCCTCGTTCGGCGCGGCGAATAACGCGCGCCTGCGCCGTTTCCTCGATCAATTCGGCTTCGACTACGAGTTCGCGTCCTCGACCGACTATTACAAGTCCGGCCGTTTCGACGCGACGCTGCTGCGGATGCTCACGGTCTACGACCAGGTCATGGCGGTCATCCTGCCGACGCTCGGGCCGGAGCGGCGCGCGACCTATTCGCCGTTTCTGCCGATCTCGCCGAAGACCGGCGTCGTGTTGCAGGTGCCGATGATCGCGCGCGATATCAAAGCCGGCACAGTCACCTATGCGGACCCCGACAGCGGCGAACGCATCACCACGCCGGTCACCGGCGGTTGCGTCAAGTGCCAGTGGAAGGCGGACTGGGCGATGCGCTGGGCCGCGCTCGGCGTCGATTACGAAATGGCCGGCAAGGATCTGATCGATTCGGTCAGGCTCTCGGGCGAAATCTGCCGCGCGCTCGGTGGCACGCCGCCGGAAGGCTTCAACTACGAACTGTTCCTCGACGAGAACGGGCAGAAGATTTCCAAGTCGAAAGGCAACGGGCTGACCATCGACGAATGGCTGCGCTATGCCTCGCCGGAAAGCCTGTCCTGTTTCATGTACCGCGAACCGAGAGCGGCCAAACGTCTCTACTTTGACGTGATCCCGCGCACGGTCGACGAATACCAGCAATTCCTCGACGGCTTCCCGCGCCAGGACATGCGCCAGCGGCTGCAAAATCCGGTCTGGCACATCCATTCCGGACATCCGCCCAAGGTCGAAATGCCGGTGACGTTCTCCATGCTGCTCACGCTGGTGTCATCGTCGAACGCGGAGAACGCCGAAACGCTGTGGGGCTTTATCGGGCGCTACCGGCCGGGCGTCACGCCGCAGACGCATCCGAAATTGAAGGCCCAGGTGGAATACGCCATCCACTATTTCAACGACTTCGTGCGCCCGAACAAAAAATTCCGCGAACCGACCATGCCCGAACGCGAGGCGCTTGCCGATCTGCGCGATGCACTGTCGAATTTGCCGGCTAACGCCAGCGCCGAGGAAATACAGGACGTCGTCTACGAAATCGGCCGGCGCGAGCCGTTCCTCGATCACAAGAAGAAAGCTAAGGACGGCAAGCCGGGCGTTTCGCTCGACTGGTTCAACATGCTTTACCAGGTGCTGCTCGGCCAGGGAAAAGGCCCGCGTTTCGGCTCGTTCGTGGCGGTGTACGGCGTGCAGAATACAGTCGACATGATCGACGGGGCGCTGGCCCGCTCGGCCTGAGCCGGGCTTGCATCGCCCGGCCGCCGCGCCGCGGTCGATCCTGGAATTACTGGCTCGCCCAGACGATGCGCGCGATCCACAAAACATCGGCCATCGGCAGCGCGCGGTCGCGGTGCTCGGCATTGAGGGATTTGAGTTCGACGCTCTTGCCAGTCTTGCGCTTGAGCTCCTTGACCATCACCTCGCCTTCCTTGGTCTTGACCACGACGCGGTCGCCGCGCCGCACCGGGGCTGCCGGCGAGACCACGATGACGTCGCCGTCGCGATAGGCCGGCTTCATCGAGTCGCCGGATATTTCCAGCGCATAGGCGTGTTCGTCGGTGACTGAGGGGAAGGCGATCTCCTCCCAGCCCTTGCCGACCGGGAAGCCGCCGTCGTCGAAATAGCCGCCGGCGCCGGCCTCGGCGAAGCCGATCAGCGGCACGTTCGAAATCGCCACCTTGCCGCTGTCGGTGATCAGGTTGACGAAGGTGTCGACCTTGGTGCCGGTTGCCGCCAGCGCCTTGGCCACCGATTCGGTCGAAGGCCAGCGCGGCCGGCCTTCGGGGGTGATGCGCTTCGACTTGTTGAACGTCGTGGGGTCGAGCCCCGCCTTCTTGGCGAGACCGGACGGCGTCAGCTTGGCGCGGGCGGCCAGCCGGTCGATAGCGGTCCAGATCTGGTTATGTGTCAATGACATGCGAGGGTCCGGATGAGACTCTAGTCCACGCTATAGGAATTATAGCCTTGAATCGCCCCCCTCGGGCAATAGCCTCCCGGCAGCATTGTCTTGAATAAACCGCGGCCGCGACCGTAGGGTCGGGCTAACCAACCCGGAGCCGAAAGCGGTGATCGGTTTCTTCGACCGGCTGTCCCGCCCATTGATGCGGGCGCTCGACCCTGAAGACGCGCATGCGCTGGCCATCAAGGCGTTGCGCATTTTGCCCCTGACGCGGCCGGCGGCGGAGCCGCGCGAACTTGCCGTCCGCGCCTTCGGGCTCAATTTTCCCAATCCGGTCGGCCTTGCCGCCGGCTTCGACAAAAACGCGCAAGTTCCCGACGCGCTGCTTCGTCTTGGCTTCGGTTTCATCGAGGTCGGCAGCGTCACGCCGCTGCCGCAGGCCGGCAATCCGCGGCCGCGCTTGTTCCGGCTGGAATCCGATGAAGGGGTGATCAATCGGCTCGGCTTCAACAACGAAGGGTCGGCGGCCATGCTCAAGCGGCTCGCCGCGCGCGTTAACGAGGGCGGCATCGTGGGCGTCAATATCGGCGCCAACCGCGATAGCGCCGACCGTCTCGGCGACTATGTGCGGCTGATCGAAACTTTCGCCGCGGTTGCCAGCTATTTCGCCGTCAACGTGTCCTCGCCCAATACGCCCGGCTTGCGCGACCTGCAGCAGGCCAAGGAGCTCGACAGCCTGCTTGCCCGCGTGGTCGACGCGCGCGAACGGGTGCGTCCCGGTCCGACGCCGGTCTTGGTCAAGATCGCGCCCGATCTCACGCTTTCGGATCTCGACGACGCGGTTGGCATTGCGCGCAAGCACCGGGTCGACGGCATGATCGTCAGCAATACGACGATCGCGCGGCCGAGTGCGCTGCGCGAACGCGAGAAAGCGAAGGAGGCGGGCGGGTTGTCGGGGCGTCCGCTGTTCAGATTGTCGACCCGGATGCTGGCGGAAACCTTCGTGCGCGCGGAGGGCGCGTTTCCGCTGATCGGCGCCGGCGGTATCGACTCGGGCGCGACCGCCATCGCCAAGATCAAGGCGGGCGCGAGCCTGTTGCAGCTTTACACCGGGCTCGTGTTTCGCGGCATCGGTGTCGTGTCGGAGATCAAAGCGGACCTGCTTGCCGCGCTCAAGCGCGGCCACCGCAACTCATTGGCCTCGATGGTCGGCTGCGATGCGGCAGACATCACGGCGGAAAGCTGGCCGGGTTAGGTGCTACTTCCCTCTGGGCGCGTTGACGACGCGCATGACGATCCAGATCGGGACGACGATCACCGCGCCAAGCAGGAAATAGCGCCACAGCCATCGGATTGCGTCAAAGCCCATGTTCCAGAGGTGAAGCACCAGCCGTTGCACGCTGCGCACGATGTCGAACGGATCGAGCCCGAGCGCGGCCAGCACGACGCCGACCAGGATCGAGACCAGCACCAGACGCACCAGAACCGCCAGCGGAGAGCCGCCGAAAACCCGGGTCATGGGGTCGTTGTTCATGGGCATTTCCGTTCCGCTTGGCATGGCGCGATCCTAGCATGGTTTGCCGGCTGCGTTCTCAGATATGCTTAGAATCGCAAAATGGAACCGGCAACCGCCATCGATCTGACCGGCCCGGAGCCGCTGTTGCCGGAGCCGTTTGCGCGCTGGTTTGCCGGCCGCGGCTGGACGCCGCGGGCGCACCAGCTCGAACTGCTGGAAAAGGCACGGCGTGGGCGCTCGGTGCTGCTGATCGCGCCGACCGGCGGGGGCAAGACGCTCGCCGGCTTCCTGTCGACGTTGGTGGAGCTTTATGAAGCCGCCGCCGCGTCGCGTGGTCTGATCTCGACCGGGCACGGCATCCGGCGCGGCCAGGGCCTGCACACTCTCTACATTTCCCCGCTCAAGGCGCTGGCGGTGGATATCGCCCGTAATCTCGAAATTCCAGTTAGCGAAATGGGGCTTCCCGTGCGGCTGGAAACCCGCACCGGCGACACGCCCGCCTCCAAGCGCCAGCGGCAGCGCCGCTACCCGCCCGACATCTTGCTGACCACGCCGGAGCAATTGGCGCTGCTCCTGGCTTCGGCCGACGCGCCCTACCTGTTCGGCTCGCTGCGCCGTGTGGTGCTCGACGAATTGCATGCGCTGGTGACCTCCAAGCGCGGCGACCTACTGGCGTTGGGCCTGGCAAGATTGTTCGCGCTGGCGCCGCGCATCTCGACCGTCGGCCTGTCGGCGACCGTGGCCGAGCCGGACGATCTCGCCCGCTTCCTGGTGCCGCAGCCAAGTGGCGGTCAGGCGCGCGCCGATCTGCTGGTGGCGCAGGCCGGCGCCCAGCCGCAGGTCGCCATGCTCGACACACAGGAGCACTTGCCCTGGGCCGGGCACTCGGCGCGCCACGCGCTTGGCGAAATCTACGGATTGATCAAGCGCCACAAAACGACATTGGTCTTCGTCAACACGCGCAGCCAGGCCGAATTCCTGTTCCAGGAACTGTGGCGCGTGAACGACGACATTCTCGCCATCGCGCTTCATCACGGCTCGCTCGACGTGGCGCAGCGGCGCAAGGTCGAGGACGCCATGGTTGCCGGCAAATTGCGCGCGGTGGTGTGCACGTCGTCGCTCGACCTTGGCGTCGACTGGGGCGACGTCGATCTCGTCGTCAATGTCGGCGCGCCGAAGGGCGCCTCGCGGCTTTTGCAACGGATTGGGCGCTCCAATCACCGCCTGGACGAACCCTCGCAGGCCGTGCTCGTTCCGGCCAATCGCTTCGAGGTGCTGGAATGCCGCGCCGCCATCGACGCGATCGCGGAAAACGCGCAGGACACGCCGCCCTTGCGCACCGGCGCGCTCGACGTATTGGCGCAGCACATTCTCGGCCGCGCGGTCGGCGCGCCGTTCCTGGCCGATGAACTGTTCGCCGAAGTGCGTGCGGCCGCGCCCTATGCGGGCCTCGCGCGCACCGATTTCGACGCTGCGGTCGATTTCGTCGCCACCGGCGGCTATGCGCTCAAGGCCTATGAGCGTTTCGCCAAGATCCGGCAAGATACTAGACTTGACAAGGACGGGCGCTGGCGCATCACGCATCCGCGCGTGGCGCAGCGCTACCGCATGAATGTCGGCACCATCGTGGAAGCCGACATGCTGAAAGTACGGCTCGTGCGTTCGCGCGCGAGCGGCGCGTTTATCCCGCGCGGCGGCCGGCTGCTCGGCGAGGTCGAGGAATATTTCGTCGAAATGCTGTCGGTAGGTGACACTTTCGTGTTCGCCGGAGAAATCCTCAAATACGAGGCGCTGGTCGAAGACGAAGTTTACGTCTCACGTTCGACCGCCACCGATCCGAAAGTGCCGGCCTACGAAGGCGGCAAGTTCCCGCTCTCGACCTATCTCGCCGCGCGCGTACGCGCGATCCTCGCCGACAGCCGCGCCTGGCGCGCGCTGCCGCCACAAGTGCGGGAATGGCTGGAAATTCAGCAATGGCGTTCGCTGCTGCCGCGCGCCGGCGATCTTCTGGTCGAGACGTTTCCGCGCGCCGACAAATATTACCTCGCCTGCTATCCGTTCGAGGGAAGACTTGCGCACCAGACGCTCGGCATGCTGCTCACCCGCCGGCTCGAGCGCGCCGGGCTCAAACCGCTCGGCTTCGTCGCCAATGAATATGCCCTGGCGGTCTGGGGCATGGGCGACGTCGCGCTGCGCATCGCCCGCGGCGACCTCTCGCTCGCGCGGATGTTCGACCAGGACATGCTGGGCGACGATCTGGAAGCCTGGCTCGCCGAATCCGCCTTGATGAAGCGTACCTTTCGCAATTGCGCGATCATCGCCGGGCTGATCGAGCGGCGCTTCCCCGGCGAGGAGAAATCGCGCCGCCAACTCACCGTCTCGACCGACCTCGTCTATGACGTGCTGCGCAAGCATCAGGGCGACCACATCCTTTTGCGCGCGGCGCGCGCCGACGCCGCCACGGGTCTCCTGGATATCAAGCGGCTCGGTGAAATGCTCTCGCGCATCCAGGGCCGAATCGTCCATAAACCGCTCGACCACGTTTCGCCGCTGGCGGTCCCGGTGCTGCTGGAGATCGGGCGCGAGACGGTTTATGGCGAGGCGGCCGACGCGCTGTTGGCGGAGGCGGCCGACGACCTTGTGAAGGAGGCGATGCAATGAGTCGATTTGCGCGGAGCGCGCCGCTCACGCCTCCCTCCCCCCGTGAGGGGGAGGGTTGGGGAGGGGGGTATGCTCCGAACGCTCAAGCTTCCGTTTCACCCCCCTCCCGTACGCCTTCGGCTGTCGACCTCCCCCACAAGGGGGGAGGTAACAATGCGTTTGCATCGCGGTTCGAAATCAAGGTCAGAGGCATCGCGTTCATCGCCGATCCCGACGGCGCGCTCTATTGGCCGGGGCACGGCTTGCTGGCCGTCGCCGATCTGCATCTTGAGAAAGGTTCGAGCTTTGCCGCCCGCGGCCAGCTTCTTCCGCCTTACGATACGGCGGCCACGCTGGCGCGGCTGGTGCGCCTGATCGCACGCTATGCGCCACGCTGTGTCGTCGCCTTGGGCGACAGTTTCCACGACGGCGGCGGGCCGGCGCGGCTGTCGCGTGAGGACCGCGACAACCTGCACGCCATGCAGCGCGGCCGCGACTGGCTCTGGCTCACCGGCAATCACGATCCGGAACCGGCCTCGAACATCGGCGGCGTTTTCCAGACCACGCTCACGCTTGGCCCGCTCACCTTCCGCCATTTGCCGTCGGGAGCCACGGGTGAAATCGCCGGCCATCTGCACCCCGTCGCGCGCGTCGCGCATCGCGGCCGCGCCGTCAGTCGCCGCTGTTTTGCCGCGGATAGCACAAGGATGGTGATGCCGGCCTTCGGCGCCTATACCGGCGGGCTCAATGTGCGCGATGCCGCCTTCGCCGATCTGTTCGGCACGCTCAAATTCACCGCGCATATGCTGGGCGAAGACCGGCTCTACGCCTTCGCCGCCAAACGCTGTCTGCCCGATTGAAATTCTAGTCGCGCTTGAACACCACGCTGGCGATCCAGCCGGTGAGCAACGCCATCAGCATGGTGGCGAAGCCGTAGATGAGCCCATGGTCGTTGGCGGCGTCGGCGACGTATTGCTCGAAGCCGGCCTTGGTCACTTCCAGCGCCGAATTGGTGCGAGCCGCCATGACGCCGTCGGCGAAAAGCTTGACGTCGATGAGGTAATTGCCGATCGGCACATCGGCCGGCAGCGGAATGGCGGCGCGGAATACCGTCGGCGTGAGAAAGGTGACCGCCGTCGCGATTTCGCTGTAAACGCCTTGCTGGCCTTGCAACCGTACGAATGCCACACGGAACGGATCGTCACGCACGGTGTCGGCGATATCCGGTCCGATGCGTTGCGGCAGCAGGAAATTGTCGAGCCCGATCTGCAATCGCCGCAGGGTCTCCGGCTGCGCGATCTGGGAAACCGCACGATTGCTCAAGACGGCAAGATAAGACGGCACGCGCACGAATTCGCGCGAATCGACATTGACCCAGATACCGAGCACGCGCTCCTTGCGCCGGGTGCGCAATGTCTGGCGCGGCCCGGTCACGGTGACCACTAGGTCGTAGGCGGATTTGAGCGCGGTCTTGCCTGCATCGGGCTCGATGGTGCCGAACAGTACCAGGTCCTCGCCGACGAAGTTGGAAGTGATCGCCACCCGGTGGTTCGATAGCGAAACGACCAGCCGCTCGGCCGCCGCCGGACCGGCGCTGCCGATCGCCAGCAGGATCGCCAGCAGGATCGCGAGCAGGATCGCGAACATGAGACCGACCCGCCGCATCATCCGCCTCCGACGTGCCGGATCGAGTACAGATCGTCGGGCTGCACCACCAGCGCGTAGGCAAAGCGCAGGCCGACCGCGAAGACCAGCAGGCCGAGCAGCAGGCGCAGCCATTCGCCGCGCATCTTCTGCCCGGTGCGGGCGCCGAACTGCGCGCCGACCACCCCGCCGACCATCAGGATCAGGGCCAGCACCGCGTCGACCAGATGGTTGGTGGCGGCATGCATCACCGTTGCCGAAGCCATGGTGACGAGGGTGAGCACCATCGAGGTGCCGATAACGGTCGCGGTCGGCACCCGCAGCAGATAGATCAGCATCGGCACCAGCAGGAAGCCGCCGCCGATGCCCAGAATGGCGCCGATGAAGCCGATGAGGAATCCGATCGCCCAGACGGGGATTGCGGACACGTAGATCTTCGAGCGCTTGAATCGTAGCTTGAACGGCAACCCGTGGAACCAGGTGTGGCTGCCGGGGCGGCGAATTGTGGCCGGCAGTCCGTGGCGCGCGCGCATCACGGCGCGCCAACTCTCGTAGATCATCAGGCCGCCGACGATCGTCAATAGCGTGACATAGGCTAGTCCGATCATCAGGTCGAGTTGATCCAGGGCGCGCAGCGTGGTGAACAGCCAGACGCCAGTCGCCGTGCCGAGAATACCGGCGGATAGCAGCATCAGCGCGAGCGCAAGGTCGAGTGCGCGCCTGTTCCAGTAATTGATCGCGCCGGAAAACGACGAGGCGGCGATATGGCTTGCCACGCTCGCCACCGCCACCGCCGGCGAGACGCCGATGAAGATCAAAAGCGGCGTCATCAGGAAGCCGCCGCCGATGCCGAACATGCCGGAGATGTAGCCGACCGCCAGTCCCATCCCCAAAATAAGGAAGACGTTGACGGACATGTCGGCGATCGGAAGATAAATCTGCACGCGGCGTCGTCCGGGGTTGGCGGCCAATACACCGCTGATCGGGCTACGCCGGCGGGCCGTTCACCTTGCGGTCAATAGGGCGCCGTGCGGGTCCGAAAGCGGCTCTTGGCCAGAAGTCGGGGCGATCTTAGCGGCGAACCGGCGCGCGATCACGCTTTTGCGCGATGGGCCGCCCTTCTTCACCGTTTTCCCACCTGGAACGATCCGAGCGAGAGCGGAGCGCCCGGCCGCGCCTTGGCACCCGACGTCGGCGCGACGCCTGCCGCGTGGTCCCAACCCCCCGGCGGCTGCGCTACGGCGATGGCCTCTTGCGGCTCCTGTTCCGGCGCGAAGGCTGCTGCCGCTTGCCGGGCGGCGGCAAGCGAAGCGGCATCCATATGGGCCGCGATATCGTCGCGCTTCCGGGCGGATTCCTTGTCGCCGCCGGCGGCAGCGAGCGCGAACCACTTGTAGGCTTCGGGGAAGTTCTTGGCGGTGCCCAGTCCGCGCGCGCACAGCACGCCGAGATTGTACTGGCTGTCGGCAATGCCGCGCTGCGCCGCCTTGCGGAACCATTGCACGGCGGTGGTGAAGTCGGGCTTGCCGTCGATGCCCTCGGCATAGAGTACCGCAAGGTTGTGCATCGCCTTGCTGTTGCCCTTTGCGGCGGCGGCAAGATAGAGGCGGCGCGCCTGGCCGAGATCCTTTTTGACGCCGATGCCCTTTTCCAACAGGCTGGCGTAGCGGAATTGCGCCGGCGTCAGTCCCTTGCTGGCCGCGCGCTCGTACCAGCGCGCCGCTTCTTCCATGTCGGTCGGCACCCCGCGGCCCTCGGCGTAGCGTACCGCCACTTCGTAAGCGGCGGCGGCGTCGCCGGCGATCGCCGCGCTGCGCAATTTCGGTCCGCCGATGGCGATCGGCAGCCGCTCGCTCACGGGCGTGTTCGGCTGCTTTGCCGCGGCTGTCGGCCGCGCCGGCGGGTTGTTGGCGGCGGCGGGGCGGGGAATCGAACCGGTGATGTCGTCGCGCGCGCCTAGCATCGGCGGGCTGAACAATGACGGCAACGGCGAGGAGTTTGGATTCAACTTCGGCGGCGCCGGCGGCACCGGCGAGGGGATGCTTGCCGTCGTATTGGGCGGCGGCATCAGCGACGGGGCTGCCGGCAGTTTCGGCAAGGCAAGCGGGTCGCTGGCAACGCTCGCCGTTGTTGCCGGCACGATGGTTTTGACCATTGCCTCGGTTTTGCCGGGCTGTGCGTTGCGCGTGTCGGCGGTCTTGGTGGCGGGGCTGCCGATATCGAACATATTGGCGGCAATCTGGATCGATCCGATCACCACGGCGATGATACTCGCCGCGATGAACAGGGACTTGAACCGCTTGATCACCTTGCCGGTCAGCGATGGGCTCTCCGGCATATCGGCTTCGTCGGGCTCCGGGCGCGGCGCGCGGGCGTTCGGTTCCTGCACTGCCGCCTGCGCGGCGCGGCGGGCGGCGGCTATGAAGCTCGATTTGCCGCCCGGCGCGGCTGCGGCCGTCTTGCCGCCGAGGGCGGCTTCCGAAGCGGCGATGCGCGCGGCCGGATTAGCCGGCATCGGCGGCGGCCCGGAGCCGGGCTCGAGCGGCTGATCGGCCGGCAAGTCGGGATCGATCGGCATGTGACCGGCCGGCGGCAAGCGCCTTGGCGCGGCTTGCGACGGCGGCGACACAGGGGCCGCGACCGCGGGCGGTGGTGCCGGTATGGGAGGCGGTGCCGGCATCGGCGTTGCCGCGGCGGGCGGCACGTCAATCGCGCGCACAGCAATTCTGCCGAACGACGCGGCGGGCGCGGCGGCGGCGTCCGGCGCATTTTGCGCGGCAACAGTGCCGCGCATGCCCTTCTCGATGACGGCAAGACGGTCGACGACGTGGCCAAGCGTCCCGTTGACCGCATCCAGCGCATCCTGGGTGCGGGCGATGTCGTGTTTGAGCTCGTCGACCGCGGGCGAAGCCTGCGCCCGCAGGGCGCCGCCATCCTTGCTCGTCCGCATGTCCTCGATGTGCACTAGGAGATCGGCAAGCCCGCGTTCGATCGCTTCCAGATGGCCGAGCCGGGAATCGGAGGCGTCGAGCTTTTCCACCAATTGGACGATGCGATTCTCAAGGTGGCCGAAGGCATCGCCAGGCCCGCGCGAATTCTGAATCTGCTCGATCTTGTCGGAGAGAGATTCCACCAGCGCTTCCAGCCGCGGCGGCACCGTCACGCCGTTCTGCGCCCGCGCGGCGAGCGCGTCGGAGAGCGCGGCAATGCGCTGTTCGAGATGGTTGAGCGCGTCGCCGCCGGCGCCGGCGCTCGCCAGATATTCGATTTTATCGCCAAGCGCCTGCACCTGGGCGGCGAGCCCGTGCATGGTTTCGTCGGAGGCGATGTGGGTGGTCATCTCACGCAGCGTGGTGATGGCGCTTTCGAGCTGCGCCAGCGTCGCCGGATCTTTCTGCGCGACGATCAGATCGATCTTGTGCGCGAGGCCGGCCACCGCGTCGTTGAAGCCGACTAGGTTTTCCGCAGGCGTCAGCCCGCGCAAAGCATCGCGTACTTCGGCGAGCCCGTGCTCGATGCCGCCGAGCGCGCCGGGATCGACTCCGGCCTGGCGGCCTTCGGCAATGCGCTGGTCGAGGCCCTGGATCTGCTTTTCGATGGCGTCGATGGCGTGGCGCGGCATCGCGTCACTAAGGGTGCGACCGATTTCGCCGAGTTCCTCGCGCAACGCGTTGATCGCCTGTTCGACGCCGGGCTTGCGCAGCGTCTCGATCTGATCGGTAATCCTGCGCAGCTGGTCCTCAAGGCCGGACAGGTCCTGCGCCGGCAGCGGCGCGGGTGCGGGCGGCGGCAGAGCAGGCGGTGGCGGCGGCGCAGGGGCAAGATCCTGCGGCGGCGCCGGAGCGGGCACCAAGGGCGGTGCCGGGACCGTCGCCGGTTCAGGGACACGCGGCGGAATCGTATGCGGGGCTCGCGGCTGTTGCGGCGGCGGCGCGGCATTCCCGTTGAGCGCACGCTGCCGTGCGGCGATTTCGGCGATGGCGCGGTCGAGGCCTGGAGGCAACTGTATGTTCGGCATCACCGGCGCCGGGCGCGCCGCATTGGCGAATTGGTCGAGCCTACGGTCGAGGCGGGCGATCAGCTCGGCGATCTGATCCGGTTCATTGCGGCTGCGTTTCGGTGCGTAGGCTTCCGGGCCGGTGCGGGCGAGCTGCTCGATGCGCCGGGTGAGTTTGTCGAGCCGTTCGTTCACCGAGGCGATTTCTTCCCCGTAGGCATCCGCGTCGTCATCCGCGTGCGGATCGACGCCGTCCTGTTCGGCTTGTTGAATGATCACCGAGTTGAGCCATTCGCCCAAAGACATGCCCGACCGGCGCGCGGCCGCTCGCGCGGTTTCGCGGGCCTCCGGCCGTATGCCTTTCACACTCCACGGGACGCCAAATCTCATTGCTCGCACCCACATTCGAGGTGGAGGCGAAGGAGCCGCTTGGGCTCTCCGTGGAACCGGCACACGTTAACGGCGGGTGGATACGGGCGCGGTCCGCTGTCCTCTGCTTTAACTTTTTGCCGGTCACGGTAAACAAGGGGTTAAGGATTGGCCCGAAGTGTCGGATTTTGCCTGAGGTTTTGTGCGGATGGGCGCCGGACCCCGCTTAACGGTGCTATAAGCCGGATAAAGCATGCTCGGCCGCATGCGGCGCCGGCGGCCTTCGGGAATTTCGCCGCCGTTCTTGCACTTATCGCAGCCGTTCAATAATTAACGCAAGGTTAACCGCGCTCGACGCCGCGGCGGCCGGACGCCTGGAGAAAACCATGCCGACCTACAAGGCCCCCGTGGACGATACGTTGTTCCTGTTGAACGACGTCTTCCACCTCGACCGCTATGGCAATTTGCCGGGCTTTGCCGATGCTACGCCCGATCTGGTGGAAGCCGTGCTGCGCGAGGCCGGCAAGTTCAGCGAGGAAGTGCTGACCCCGCTCAACCGTGTCGGCGACACGGAAGGCTGCACGCACCACCCCGACGGCAGCGTCAGCACGCCGACCGGTTTCAAGGACGCCTTCAAGCAACTGGTCGAGGGCGGCTGGATCGGCATCTCGGCGCCGGCCGAATTCGGCGGCCAGGACCTGCCGGCGACGCTCACCGTCGCGGTGAACGAACTGCTCTGCTCGGCCAACCAGGCCTTCGCCATGTATCCCGGGCTTACACAGGGCGCCATTGCCGCGCTGCTGACGCATGCCTCGCAGGAGATCAAGACGAAATATCTGCCCAAGATGGTGAGCGGCGAATGGACCGGCACCATGAACCTGACCGAGCCGCATTGCGGCACCGATCTGGGCTTATTGCGCACCAAGGCGGTCAAGCAGGCCGACGGCAGCTACAAGATCACCGGCACAAAGATTTTCATTTCTGCCGGCGAGCACGATCTCGCCAAGAACATCGTCCACCTGGTGCTGGCGCGTATCGAAGGCGCGCCCGCCGGCACCAGGGGCATCTCGCTGTTCGTGGTGCCGAAGCTGACGATCAAGGACGACGGCACGCTCGGCGGGCCCAATGGCGTATCTTGCGGCTCGATCGAAGAGAAAATGGGCATCCACGGTAATTCGACATGCGTCATGAACTATGACGGCGCCAGCGGCTGGCTTGTGGGCGAAGAAAATCGCGGCCTGCCTGCCATGTTCACCATGATGAACGAAGCCCGGCTCGGCGTCGGCGTGCAGGGTCTCGCGCAATCGGAAGTCGCCTATCAGAACGCCGCGATCTACGCCAAGGAGCGCTTGCAAGGCCGCGCCCTCACCGGACCGAAATATCCCGACAAGCCGGCCGATCCGATCGTCGTGCATCCGGACATCCGGCGCGTGCTGATGACCATCCGCGCGTTCAACGAGGCCGCCCGCGCGCTGGTCCTGTGGACCGCGCTACAGGGCGACGTCGCGCACCGCTCCGGCGACGACAAGGAGCGGCAGAACGCCGACGACTACATGGGCCTGCTCACTCCAGTGGTCAAAGGCGTGCTGACGGACCAGGGCTTCGCCAACACGGTGATGGCGCAGCAGGTGTTCGGCGGCCACGGCTACATTGCCGAACACGGCATGGAGCAGTTCGTGCGCGACGCGCGCATCGCCATGATCTACGAGGGCGCCAACGGCATCCAGGCTTTGGACCTCGTCGGGCGCAAGCTTGGTAAGGACGGTGGCCGCGCGCTGATGGCGTTCCTCAACGAGGTCGGCTCCTACATCAAGGAAAAGAGCGCCGACGCCGCGATGAAGCCGCTGGTGACGCCGCTTGGAATTGCGCTCGGCCATCTACAGCAGGCGTCGATGTGGTTCATGCAGAACGCGATGGCCAAGCCCGACAATGCCGGCGCCGGCTCCACCGACTACATGCACATGTTCGGGCTGGTCGCGCTTGGCTACATGTGGTGCCGCATCGCCGAAGCGGCCCATGCCAAATCGGCGAATGGCGGCTCGCCCGGCATGAAGGGCAAGCTCGTCACCGCGCGCTTCTTCATGGAGCGCATGCTGCCGGAAACCGCGGCGCATCTCGCCCGCATCCAGTCAGGGGCAGGCTCGATGATGGAATTGCCGGACGAGGCGTTCTAGGCCGGCCTGCATCCCGCGCACATTCAAGCACCCTGAGCGAGCAGCGGCCGGCCGCGCGTGCGCAGGAGAAGGAATGTGACGATCGAGACGTTGATCAGGTTCCAGGCAAGGCCATTGAGGAAGGCTGCCCGGTAGGAGCCCGTGAGATCGAATATCTCGCCCGACATCCAGCCGCCCAACGCCATGCCGAACACGGTGCCCATGATGACGAAGCCGACGCGGGAGCTCGCGCCGTTTGCCGGGAAATACTCACGCACGATGATGGCGTACATAGGCACGATGCCGCCCTGGAACAGGCCGAAAATTCCGGAAATGACGTAAAGCGAAAACATGCTGTCGAACCAAAGGTAGAGAAACAGCGCCATGCCCTGCATCACCGAGCCGATGATCAGCGTGCGCACGCCGCCGATCCGGTCGGCGATGAAGCCGGAGCCAATGCGGCTGACGATGCCGAGCCCGAGCATCAGCGATAACATGTCGGCGCCGCGCGCGACGCCGTAACCGAGATCGCCGCAATAGGCGACGATATGCACCTGCGGCATCGACATAGCGACGCAGCAGCAAATGCCGGCGCAGAACAAGAGAATCAGAAGCACATTCGGCGACAGTGGCAGCTCGGCCTGTCGCTTTGCCGCCTCCGCCGTCGCGGCGGCGGCATGATGCGCGTCGATCTGCCGGCGCAGCAGAAGCGACAGCGGGATCATGCTGATCATGCAGAAAATGCCGATGCCGAAATAGGTCGCGCGCCAGCCGTCGGCGGCGGTGAAATGCTGTACCAGTGGCGGCCAGAAGGTGCCGGCGAGATAGTTGCCGGCCGCGGCAATGGCGACGGCGATACCGCGGCGGCGGCGGAACCAGTGCGAGATGTCGGCCATCAGCGGCGCGAAGGTCGACGCCGTGCCGGCGCCGATCAGCGCGCCATGCGCGAGCGCCGCCTGCCACAGGCTGCCGGCGCTGCCGACGGCGAAATAGCCGAGGCCGAGCGCCAACGCGCTGACGATGACGGCCGTCGCAATACCGAAGCGGTCGGCGAGCTTGCCGGTGATGACGCCGCCGGCGGCAAAGCCGAGCATGGTGAGTGTATAAGGCAGCGAGGCCTCGCCGCGGTCGATGCCGAATTCGGTCTGCATTGCGGGCAGAACCACGACCACCGACCACATGCCGACGCCGCCGATGGTGGACAAGGCCACGGCCACGGCAAGGCGCAGCCAGGCGGCAACGGAATCCGGTGCCACGCCTGATCCGGCATTTGATGGGGTGGGTATCACGGCGAAGCGCCCGGCATTTCCAAAGAGCGGTCCTAGCACCGGGTCGCGCAGCAATCCAATTGTCTTGGACGGATACGGCCGATCAAATATTTTGATGGTCCCACGCCGGGCTCGGCCGAAAAGCCTGCCCACACTGGCGTCCCGCCCTATGGTGCCGCGCCGCCGATTTGACTATGAATCCGCTCCGATGAGCGCACTCAATCTTCCGCGACCGGAGTGGATGACCGAGGACCTAGTCCTGCTCGAGGAGCAGGCAAGGCGCTTCATCGACGATTCATTCGTTCCCCAGCTCGAGCGCTGGCACGAAGCCGGCATGTATGACCGCTCGGTGTGGAACCAGGCCGGCGAGGCCGGTCTGCTCTGCGCCTCCATGCCGGAAGAATATGGCGGCGCCGGCGGCACCTTCGCGCACGAGGCGGTGATCAATCGCGAGCTCTCGCTCGCAGGCTTCGATACGTTCGGCGCACCGCTGCATTCGGGTATCGTGGCGCCGTACATCCTGCACTACGGCACCGAGGAGCAGAAAAAGCGCTGGCTGCCCAGGCTTGCCACCGGCGAACTGGTCGGCGCCATCGCCATGACCGAGCCGGGCACCGGCTCGGATTTGCAGGGCGTGCGAACCTCGGCGAAGAAATCCGGCAACGGCTACGTACTCAACGGCTCCAAGACCTTCATCACCAATGGCCAGCACGCCAACCTGATCATCGTCGTGGCCAAGACCGATCCCAAGGCCGGCGCCAAGGGCACTTCGCTGCTGGTGGTGGAGACCGACGACGCGCCCGGCTTCCGGCGCGGCCGCAAGCTCAAGAAGCTCGGACTTGATTCCGCCGACACGTCCGAACTGTTTTTCGAAGATGTCAAGCTGCCCGCCGAAAGCCTGCTCGGCACCGAGGAAGGGCAGGGCTTCTACCAGCTCATGAAGGAATTGCCGCAGGAGCGCCTGATCGTCGCCGTGCACGCGGTCGCCATGATGGAACGCGCGCTTGAACTCACGGTCGACTACGTCAAGCAGCGCAAGGCCTTCGGCAAGGCGATCATCGAATTCCAGAACACGCAGTTCGAACTCGCCGAATGCAAGACCGACACGACGATCGCCAAAGTATTTCTCGACCATTGCATCGGCCAGCATATCGAGGGCAAGCTTGATACGGTGACCGCCTCGATGGCCAAATACCGCCTGACCGATACCCAAGCCAAAGTGATTGACCGCTGTCTGCAATTGTTCGGCGGCTATGGCTATATGGACGAATATCCGATCTCGCGCCTCTACCGCGACGCGCGGGTACTGCGTATCTACGCGGGTACGAACGAGATCATGAAGCTGCTGATCGCGCGCAGTCTTTGAGCCTGCGCAGGAGGAACCAATGCCCGACGCGTTCATTTACGACCACGTGCGCACGCCGCGCGGCCGCGGCAAGGCCGACGGAGCCTTGCACGAGGTGACCGCGCTTAATCTCGCAGCCCAGGCGCTCTCCGCGGTCAAGGATCGCAACAAGCTCGATCCAAAGCTGGTCGATGACGTGGTGCTCGGTTGCGTCGACCCGGTCGGCGAAGCCGGCGGCGATATTGCGCGTGCCGCAGCACTGGTCGCCGGATTTGGCGACGGCGTTCCGGGTGTGCAGATCAACCGTTTCTGTGCCTCAGGCCTCGATGCGGTCAACTTCGCCGCCGCCGAGGTGATGTCGGGCCAGCACCAGTTGACGATCGGCGGCGGCGCCGAGTCAATGAGCCGCGTCGGCATTGGCGCCTCCGGCGGAGCCTGGCCGCTGGACCCGGAAATTGCCGTCAAGACCTATTTCCTGCCGCAGGGCGTTTCCGCCGACCTGATCGCCACCAAATACGGCTTCTCGCGCGATGACGTCGACGCCTACGCCGTCGAAAGCCAAAAGCGCGCGGGCAAGTCCTGGGATGAGGGCCGCTTCAAGAATTCGGTGATGACCGTGCGCGACCCCAACGGTTTGCCGATCCTGTCCAGGGACGAACACATGCGGCCGTCGACGACCATGCAGACGCTTGCCGCACTGCAGCCGTCCTTCGTGCAAATGGGCGAGATGGGCGGCTTCGATGCGGTTGCCATCCAGCGCTATCCGGAGGTCGAGGCGATCAATCATGTGCATACGCCGGGCAACTCCTCCGGCATCGTCGACGGCGCTGCCGCGGTGCTGATCGGCAGCAAGGAAGCAGGCCAAGCCGCCGGCCTGAAGCCGCGCGCGCGCATCAAGGCCTTCGCCAATATCGGCTCGGAGCCGGCGATCATGCTCACGGGGCCAATCCCGGTGACCGAAAAGGTGCTCAAAAAAGCCGGCATGTCGCTCGGCGATATCGACCTGTTCGAGCTCAATGAGGCCTTCGCCTCGGTGGTATTGCGCTACATGCAGGCCTTCGACATCCCGCACGACAAGATCAACGTCAACGGCGGCGCCATCGCTATGGGCCATCCGCTCGGCGCCACCGGCGCCATGATCCTCGGCACCGTGCTCGACGAACTGGAGCGGCGAGACATGTCGACCGCGCTGGTGACGTTGTGCATCGGCATCGGCATGGGTACTGCGACGATCATCGAGCGCGTTTGAGTCTGGTTCCATGCCCAAGGTCGATATCGCCAAGGTGCCTGCCAAAAGCGGCAGTTTTTATCCGGCGCCGTTCCAGGACGAGCACAAAGGCCGCCACAAGCAGGCATTGGGCGACGTGGTCGGCCTGACGCAATTCGGCGTCAATATCTCACGCATCGAGCCGGGCCAATCATCGGCGCTGCGCCACTGGCACGAACAGGAAGACGAATTCATCTATATGCTGGAAGGCGAGCTCACGCTGATCGAAAACGACGGCGAGACCGTGCTCAAGCCCGGCGATGCCGCCGGCTTCAAGGCCGGCAGCGGCATCGCGCATAAGCTGATCAATCGTTCCGGGCGCGACGCGGTCTATTTCGAGGTCGGCACCCGTGCCAAATCCGAGCGCGTACATTATCCCGATGTCGACCTGGTGATGGAGCGCGACGCCAAAGGTCGCCGCTATCTGCGTAAGAACGGCGAGCCGTACCCGCCATAGGAGTTGATGGTCATGCCGAATTTCAAATTCGACGTCGATGGCGACGGCATTGTGCTCGTCACCTGGAACATGCCCGGCCGCTCGATGAATGTCATCGACGTGGACACGATCGCGGAGCTCGCCGGTATCGTCGACAAGGTTGCGGCCGATGCCGCCATCAAGGGCGCAGTCATAACCTCGGCGAAGGACGCTTTCTGCGGCGGCGCTGATCTCACCATGCTGGAGCGCATGGGCGCGACCTATGCCGGCTTGGTGAAGAGCAAGGGTGCGGAAGCCGCCGCCGCTTACGTGTTCGAGGAGAGCCGCAAGCTTTCGCAAGTGTACCGGCAGCTCGAAACCTGCGGCAAGCCGTGGGTCTGTGCGCTCAATGGTACCGCCATGGGCGGCGGCTTCGAGCTCGCGCTCGCCTGTCATCAGCGCATTGCCGCCGACAATCCGAAAACCCGGCTCGGTTTGCCCGAGATCAAAGTCGGCCTGTTCCCCGGTGCCGGCGGTACCCAGCGCATCGCGCGTATGCTGCAACCGGCCGACGCGCTGCAATATCTGCTCAAAGGCGACCAGCTCAAACTCGACCGCGCCAAGGCGATGAAGCTTATCGACAACGTCGTGCCTCCGGGCGACCTCATCAAAGCGGCGAAGGACTGGATCAAGGCCGGCGGTAAGCCGGTCGCGCCGTGGGACGTCAAGGGTTTCAAACTGCCGGGCGGGCCGGTCTATTCCAAGGCCGGCATGATGGTCTTTCCGCCGGCCAATGCGATCTATCGGCGCGAGACCTACGACAATTATCCAGCCGCACGTGCGATCCTGCAGGTGGTCTATGAGGGCCTGCAACTGGATATGGATACGGCGCTGCGCATCGAGTCGCGTTGGTTCGCCAGGATCCTGCGTTCGCCGGAAGCGGCCGCCATGATCCGCTCGCTGTTCGTCTCCATGCAGGAGCTCAACAAGGGCGCGCGGCGGCCGGCCGGCGTGCCGGCGACATCGCTCAAGAAGATCGGCGTCGTCGGAGCCGGCTTCATGGGGGCCGGCATCGCGCAGGTGAGCGCGGCGGCCGGCTTGCAGGTGGTGCTGATCGACCGCGACCAGGAGACCGCCGACAAGGGCAAGGCCGGCGTGCAGAAAACATTGACCGATCGCGTCAACAAGGGGCGCATGAAAAGCGCCGAGCGCGACGACCTGCTCGCGCTGATCACCCCGACGCCGGATTACGGCGCGCTGAAGGATTGCGATCTGGTCATCGAAGCGGTGTTCGAGGACCGCAAGGTGAAATCCGAGGTGATTGCGAAAATCCAGGCTGCGATCGGCGTCGAAGCGGTGTTTGCCTCCAACACCTCTACGCTGCCGATCACTTCGCTTGCGGCCGAGTTCAAGGACCCGCCGCGTTTCATCGGCATCCATTTCTTCTCGCCGGTCGACCGCATGATGCTTATCGAAATCATCCTCGGCAAGAAGACCGGCGACAAGGCGCTCGCAGCCGCGCTCGATTACGTTCGCGCCATACGCAAGACGCCGATCGTAGTCAACGACTCGCGCGGTTTCTACGCCAACCGCTGCGTGCTCAATTACATCCAGGAAGGCTACCTGATGTTGCTCGAAGGCGTGCCGCCGGCGATGGTGGAGAATACCGCGCGGATGGCGGGCATGCCGGTCGGTCCGCTCTCGCTCAACGATGAGACTGCGCTCGATCTCGGCCTGAAGATTCTGCGCGCCGCTGAAACCGACCTCGGCCCCGGCGCCGTCGATCCGGCGCAAAAGAAGCTGATGGAAGACATGGTCGAGAAAAACGGCCGTTTCGGGCGCAAGAACGGCAAGGGCTTTTACGACTACGCGCCGGGCAAGCCGAAGCGGCTATGGCCCGGCCTTTCCGGCCTGCTGCCGAAAAAGCTGAGCGGCAAGGAAATCGACGCGCTCGACGTCGAGGAATTGAAGCAGCGGTTCCTGGTCACGCAGGCGATCGAGGCCGCGCGCACGTTCGAGGATCATGTCGTCACCGATGTGCGCGAGGCCGACGTCGGCTCGATCCTCGGTTGGGGATTTGCGCCGTTTTCGGGCGGCACGCTGTCCTATATCGACATGATGGGCGCGAAGAAATTCGTGGCGCTGGCGCAGAAATTCGAAAAGAAATACGGGCCCCGCTTCAAGCCGCCGAAGCTGCTGCTCGATTTGGCGGAGAAGAATGAAACCTTCTACGGCCGCTTTGCCCCGAAGGCGAAAGCCGCGGCGTAACGCGGACTTTCATCGCCGTGCCGTCCGCAACACATTGACGACCAGCGTCCCGATGCAGCCGGCAACCAATACAACGCCGGCCGCCAGCGTGCCCGGCATCATGGCTGCGGTCACAGCGGCAATAACGATGACCGCGACCAGCGACAGCGCGAGGGCGCCATCGTCAACAAACAAGCCCGCCAGATCGCGCAAAACCGACAGGAGTGCGCTCATCGTGCAGCCTGCGCCGTTTGCCGCGCGGCCATGACGACGGCAAGCGCAACGGCCAGGAACATCGCGACAAATTCGAAAATCGCAAGATCGCCGCCCGGCCAGGCAACGCCGAGGCTTTCGCCCAGCCAGAACACGCCGAACGACGACAGCATCACGCCGACGGCAAATTTGAGCGTGTTCTCAGGCACGTGGGCGAGTGGCTTATGAACGACAAGACCGGCGCCGCAGGCGAGGACGCAGGCTATTAGTGCGCCTGCACCCGCAGGCATAGTCAGCCCGCGCCCGGCGCCGACCGCAATGACAACGAATACGACCTCAAGGCCCTCCAGCATCACGGTCTTGAAGGCGGTGATACCGGCAAGCCAGTCGAGCCTTCGTTCGTGGCGGCGCACCTGCTCGCGCAATTCTTCGGTTTCCTGCTCGAAGGCCAAAGTCTCGTCGTGCAGCGCGATCAGGCCGGCGGCGCGCAATATCGCCTTGCGCAGCCAGCGCATGCCGAACAGCAGCAGCAACGTGCCGACGACCAGTTGCAACAGGTGCAGTGGAACACGATCGAGCAGCGGCCCGAATGCCAGCACAATGACCACGAGTATCGCCAATCCCGCGGCCGATCCGAGGCCAGCCGGTCGCCAGCCGCGCATGGTCGCGACCGCAAGCACGATGGTGAGAGCTTCGACCGCTTCCACCAGAGAAGCGAGAAATGCCGCCGAAATGGCGGTTGCTGCCGCCGCCGAGATCATCGCTTACGCCACCACGGTTAGCCGCTTCGCCGCCCGCGTCACGCCGGTATAGAGCCAGCGCTCGCGGCTGTCGGGGAAGGCAAAACTCTCGTCGAACAGCACCACGTCGTCCCACTGCGAGCCTTGCGCCTTGTGCACGGTGAGCACATAGCCGTAGTCGAATTCATCGTATGGCTTTCGCCGCGCCCAATCGATCTGCTCGATGCCGCCGGAAAAGCATTCCGGCCGTACCGACACTTTCACCGAGCGCGTTGCGGTCTCGTCGTCGGGGGTGAGGCGCATGGACATGACACCGGTCTTGCGGGCACCGCGCTCCTTCACTGTCCACAAGCCGCCGTTGAACAGCCCCTTCTTGCGGTTGTTGCGCAGGCACACAAGTTTGTCGCCGGCCGCCGGCAGCTTGTCCGCGAAGCCGCGCCGCTCGCGCAAGCGGGCGTTATAGGCGCGCCGCGTAGAGTTGCGCCCGACCAGCACCTGGTCGGCCTCCAGCACGCGCTCGGGGTCGAGATCGGCCTTGGCAACGACTTCCGTCTCGCCGTATCGGCCGGGCTCGAGATATTCGCCGGCCCGGATGTCCATGGACAGCCGCACGATCGGGTCGTCGATGGCCTGCCTATGCACCTCGGTGAGCATCGCATCGGGCTCTGCTTCGGTGAAAAACCCGCCGCCCTGTATCGGCGGCAACTGCGCCGGATCGCCGAGCACCAGCACCGGCACGCCGAACGACAGCAGGTCGCGGCCGAGCTCGGCATCGACCATCGAGCACTCGTCGATGACGATCAGCTCGGCTTTGGATGCGGGCGCCTCGTCCCATAGATCGAAGCTCGGGATCTCCTCGCCACTTTCGCGGGCGCGATAAATAAGCGAGTGGATAGTGGTGGCGCCTTTGCACCCCTTGCCGCGCATCACCGAGGCCGCCTTTCCGGTAAAGGCCGCGAACTTAACCTCGCCGTCGGCGTGCTCAGCCAAATGGCGGGCGAGTGTGGTCTTGCCGGTGCCGGCATAGCCGAACAGGCGGAACACCTGCGGCGTGCCGTTGTCGCCGGGCTTGGCCTTGAGCCAGTCGGCGACGGCGTTGAGTGCGGCATCCTGGTGCGGTGAAAACGTCGGCATGGCGCTGATTTCTGCGGCGGACGAAGTAATTTTCAGATAGAGAACGAAAATAGAACGCTGTCAATATCGGAGGTGCGAGGGAGTTAGCCCGGCCGGTCTTGTCTAAGTTAACCGATTATCATATTATGTCGATATGTCTCGACATATGGACGTAAGGAAATCGCAGGCCGCCTTTGCTGCGCTGGCGCAGCCGACGCGGCTCAAGGCCTTCCGCAGGCTGGTCGCGGCGCATCCGAACGGGCTGCCGGCCGGCGCGATCGCCTCGCATTGCAAGGTGCCGCACAACACCATGTCAACGCATCTCGCGGCGCTCATGCGCGGGGGGCTGGTCGCCGTGGCACGGCAGGGACGCGTCATGAATTACCGCGCCGATCTCGACGGCTTCCGCGGGCTGGTCGATTTCATGTTGCGCGACTGCTGCAGCGGTCGGCCGGAAATCTGCGCGCCGGTCGTGAGTGATTTCACCGGGACTTGTTACGTGCCCGCAGCTACGGAGAAGGTCGGTGCGTGATCGCCTCTACAATGTCCTGTTTCTCTGCACCGGAAATTCGGCGCGTTCGATCATGGCCGAAGCAATCCTCAATCGCGAAGGCCGTGGCCGCCTCAAGGCGTTTAGCGCGGGCAGCCACCCGAATGGCAAGGTCAATCCGTACACGCTCGATCTGTTGCGCAGGTCCAACTATGACCTCTCGACGCTGCGCTCGAAATCCTGGAGCGAATTCGCGCAGGCCGGCAGCCCCGATCTCGATTTCGTCTTCACCGTCTGTGACAATGCCGCCGGCGAAGCCTGTCCCCTATGGCTGGGCCAGCCGATCACCGCGCATTGGGGCATTCCAGACCCGGCGGCAGCCGCAGGCGGCGAGGGCGAGATCGCCCTCGCCTTCAAGGACGCTTACCGCATGCTTAATCGGCGCATTGAATTGCTCCTGGCGCTGCCGATTGAGAAACTCGACCGTATGGTTTTGACCACGCGGCTCAAGGCCATCGGCCGCAGCGAGGATGCTGCGAGCTTGACGAAAGCCAACTGATGTCCGAGCCCTTGTCGCGCCGGCTGTTTGCCGAAGCGCTCGGTACCGCCTTGCTGCTTGCCACCGTGATTGGCTCCGGCATCATGGGCGAGCGGCTTTCCGCCGGCAATGCCGCGCTGGCCTTGCTCGGCAATACGCTGCCGACCGGCGCTATCCTGGTGGTGCTGATCCTCATTTTTGGCCCGGTCTCGGGCGCGCATCACAATCCAGCGGTCAGTCTGGCGTGTGCGCTGCGCGGCGAATTGAAATGGCCGGAGTTCGCGCTTTATGCCGCGGCGCAAGTGTCGGGCGGCATTCTCGGCGTATTCGCCGCCCACGCCATGTTCGGCTTGCCGATCCTGCAGATATCGGTGCATGCGCGCACCGGACCGGGGCAGTGGTTTGCCGAAGGCGTCGCCACGTTCGGCCTGATGCTCGCGGTGTTCGGTTGCGCGGCACGGGCGCCACAAGCTGTCGCTTATGCGGTCGGGCTCTATATCACGGCGGCCTATTGGTTTACCGCCTCCACCTCGTTCGCCAATCCCGCCGTGACCATCGCGCGCAGCCTTTCCGACACCTTTGCCGGCATTGCGCCAGGCGGCGCCCCCGCCTTCATTGCCGCCCAGTTTGTCGGCATGCTGGCCGCACTCGCCGCCGCGCGCCAGCTATGGCCGCCACCGGCGCATACAGGCCCGTGACGCTTCTCGCATTGCCCTTTCGCGCTTCCCATGTTTAACGTCGCGGCCCTTTTTCGCCGGATCCGTCCATGGCTCGCGATCAGATCGACATGACCCCGATCGAGACGCGCGACGAACTCGTCGCCTGGCTCGAAACGGGCTGCAAGCCGAAGGCGCAATTCCGCGTCGGCACCGAGCACGAGAAATTCGCTTTCACGGTGAACGGCCATCGGCCGGTGCCCTATGCCGGCCCGCGCTCGATCCGTGCGCTGCTCGAAGGCATGCACGGCCTGCTCGGCTGGGAGCCGATCATGGAGGGCGACAACATCATCGGCATGTTCGACGTCACGCATGGCGGCGCCATTTCGCTGGAGCCGGGTGGGCAATTCGAACTCTCGGGCGCGCCGCTGGAAAACGTCCACCAGACCTGCTCGGAACTGATGGCGCATCTGGCGCAGTTGCGCGAGGTGGCCAAGCCCCTGGGCATCGGCTTCCTCGGCATCGGCATGACGCCGAATTGGAGCCGCGCCGACATGCCGATGATGCCGAAAGGCCGCTACCGCATCATGACCAATTACATGCCGAAGGTCGGCAAGCTCGGCCTCGACATGATGTACCGCACCTGCACAGTGCAGGCGAACCTCGACTTCTCCTCCGAAGCCGACATGGTGAAAAAAATGCGGGTGTCGCTGGCCTTGCAGCCGGTGGCGACCGCGCTGTTCGCCAATTCGCCGTTCACCGAAGGCAAGCCGAACGGGTTTTTGTCGTTCCGGTCGGAAATCTGGCGCGACACCGATGCCGACCGCTCAGGCATGCTGCCCTGGGCCTTCGAGCCGGGCATGGGCTTCGAGCGTTACGTCGACTATGCGCTCGGCGTGCCCATGTATTTCATCAAGCGCGGCGACAAATATATCGACGCGTCGGGCAGGTCGTTTCGCGACTTTTTCGCCGGCAAGCTCGCCGAATTGCCGGGCGAGCGGCCGACCATTTCCGACTGGGCCAATCACCTGTCGACGATATTTCCCGAGGTACGGCTCAAGCGCTATCTCGAAATGCGCGGCGCCGACGGCGGGCCGTGGCGACGGCTGCCCTCGCTCGCGGCGTTCTGGGTCGGACTGCTCTACGATGACGAAGCGCTCGCGGCCTGCTGGGACATGGTCAAGAACTGGAGCGCGGCGGAACGGCAGAAGCTGCGCGACGACGTGCCGCGGCTCGGCTTCCAAGCGGAAATCCGCGGCCGCAACGTGCTCACGCTGGCGCAGGAGACTTTGCGCTATTGCGCGCGCGGGCTGGCGCGCCGCAAATTCCTCGACCGCAACGGCCGCGACGAGACGCGCTATCTGCGCCCGCTCGAAGAATCGATCGCGCACGGGCTGACGCCGGCCGAGGAATTGCTGGAGAAATTCAACGGCGAATGGGGCGGCTCGGTCGAGCCGATCTTCGAAGAGTACGCTTATTAAAAGCGCATCACTCCGCCGCCTGCACCGCTTCCGATAGGTTATCAAGCGAGGAGATGATGTGCCCGGCGAGCGCGTTGGCGAGCGTTGAGCCTTCATGCGCGTTGCGCACCAGGCCGATGCGGCACGTCGGCAATTCAGGGAAGCCTTCGGCTGCGGTCAGCACGCGCATGCCCGGGCGTAGGCCCGACTCCGGCAGCACCGACACGGCCAGTCCCGCCAGCACCGCGGCGGCCACCGCGCCGGCATTCGAGCTCGAATAGAGGATACGGTAGGGGCGTCCGACTTTCTCGATGCGCTCGATGGCGATTCGCCGCCACGAGCAGGTCGGCCGGCCGAGCGCCAGCGGCAGCCGCTCCTCCAAATGCGTCGGATGCCTGTTCGACGTCACCCAGCAGAGCCGCTCGCGCCGGAACGTCTCCGAATCGCGCTTGGCCTCACAATTGGTGACGATGGCGAGATCGATCTCGTTGCCGTCGATACGCTCGAGCAGATCGACCGTCGGCTCGCAGATCACGGTGAGTTCGACGCCCGGATAGGCACGCGAAAACCGCGCCATGATTTCGGGCAGATAGCGGTCGGCGTAATCGTCAGGCACCCCGAGCCGCACGCGGCCGGACAATTCGGCATCGGAAAACGCGGCCAGCGTCTCGACATTGAGCTTGACGATGCGACGCGCGTAGTCGAGCAGGCGCTGGCCGTCCTCGGTAAGCCTGGAGGCGCGCCCGTCGCGCGCGAAGATCGGCCGCTCGATGCGCTCCTCCAGCCGCTTCATCTGCATCGACACCGCCGATTGGGTCTTGTTCACCACCTCGGCCGCCTTGGTGAAGCTGCCCGTCTCGGCGATGGCGATGAAGGTGCGCAATTGGTCGACGTCGATCAGCGCGGTCATTGGCGTTGTCCTGTTTGGGCCTTGTCCTGTCTGCGGCGGGTTTTTGGCCCGTCGGGCTATATCACTATTCGTGATCGGTCAGATTAAAAACATTCGTTTCACTAATCAATCCCCCGGGTGCATATAAGGCTCCGCATCCCAAGGAATCGGGTGGGGCTTTCGGGTGGTTGCGGGGCGCGGCCGGAGCGATTTTGGCCGCATAGCCGCTAACTGCATGGAGACTGAAGATGAGCACAAATATCCCCGTTTTGCCTGTTGCCGGCGGCGCGTTGCTGCGCGCCCTGTTTGCCGTGGTGGCGCTGGTGACCTATTGGCTGAAGCAATTCGCGCGTGCACGCCGGAACCGGCGCGAGGCGCGGGTTTTGGCCGGGCTCGATCGCCACATGCTGGCCGATATCGGCATCACCCGCGGCGACTTGCGCGATGCTTTTTCCGAGCCGTTTTGGGATGACCCGACTGTGCTGCTGCGCGATCGGGCGATCGAACGCCGGATGACCCGGACCGTGCTGCGCGTGCCAACGGGACGCGTCGAAACCGGCTTCCGCCGGCCGCCGACTAACCGGCCCGCGCGCCAGGCGATGTGACGAAATAAAGCAAACGGCCGAGCCCCTCTCGTCGGCCGCACGATCCGGAGCCCGCGATCATCCCCCCTCGCAACCGGATCTAAGCGCCCGCCGGCCCCTCCGGCGGGCGTATTTATTTTGCAATCGCGATCACTGGTGGCGCGCGAGTTCCGGCTTCACGAGCGCGCGGCGATCCTTGACCACCCCAATGCGCACGCCGAGCCGCGTGATGGTCGCGATGACTTTGCCGCCGACCGCGCGGTCGCAGTTCATATGCGTGGGCGCGATGAAAAACTCCGCCTGCTTCCAGTCTTCGGTCCAGTGAAATCGCGGGTCGGCCTCTTTTTCGAAGGGCAGCCGCTCGCCGCAGACTCCCACCGTGTATTGGCGGCCGCGGTTGCCCGCCTGGTCGAGCTTGGCGACGTAGGCTTCCAGATCGTCGACCGCCTCCGGCATGATGTTGACCCAGTAGTCGGTTACATAGAGCCCGGATGCGCCCTCGAGCCCGCCGACTAGCGGATTGTAATAAAGATACTGGTAGGGATGCAGCTCGATGAGGATCGCGGTATTCCAGACTAGCAACGCGCCGATGGCGGCAAGCCCCAACGCCGCCAATGCGCGGCTATATCTTGCGAACTCGGTCAGCAGCCAGTCGAAGCCGAGGCCGGCCAGCACCGCAAATGTCGGCACGACAAACAGGAAATGGCGCAGGCCGCTGAAAGCCGGACCGCGGTTGACCACTTCGCATATGACCGGAAAAATGGCGATGAAAACGAGCAGGGCGGCCTGCGGGCGCCGGTTGGGTGCGTCCGCCACCATTTGCCCCGGCAGCACGATGAACGCGAACGCGGCCGCCGCGCCGACCAGCACCAGCAGCGGCAGCTTTATCAGCAGATAGGCCGGAACGTACCAGCGCGGCACGTTGCCCATCTCGTAGACCTGACCGTCGAGCAATGTCCTGATGTGATAATTGAACTCGCCGAAATCGACGAGACCGCGAACCGGATTGAGCGGCGCCAGCGCCGACCAGGGCCAAGCCGCGATCATGATGACGTAGCCGATGAAGAAGGCCGGCGTGAGCGCGATCACCGACTGGGCAAAAAAACTCAAACGGTCGCGCATCGGCTCGCTGCGCAACTGCCGCATGCCGATGACCATGGCAAGGCCGGCATAGCCGACCATCAACAAACCGAGCACGCGGATGCCGAGCGCGGCGCCGAGCAGAATGCCGAAAGCGATCACCGGCCGCCGCCGCGGATGTGGCAGCTCGGCTGCCGCGCAAAGCAGGAAGTAGGTTGCGCCCATCATCGCCGCCGCGAACGGAATGTCCTTGGTGTGGTTGAACATCGAGCCGTACCACGGCCCGCATACCGCAAGCGCGAAAGCGGCAATGGCACCGGCGCGCGGCCCCGCCACAATTCGCGCCGTCGCGGCAACGGCGCCGATGCCGGCTATGCCAATCAGGGCGCAAAGAATGTGGCGGACCGAATAGGGGTCGAGAAACGGCAACAACCGTTCGAACAGCACCGCCAGGACGTCGAACAAGCCGCCGTACAAGTACAAGTTGGCGTAATGAAACAGCGCCTGGTCGGTGAAGCCGCTGGCGTAGTAGGCGACGATCAGCTCGCCGTAGTGCTGCTGCACCTCCTCGTCGTTGGAAATCGCATAGGAATCGTAAGTGGCGAGCGCGAGCGCCGCCAACAGGATCAGCAACGCGACGACCGCAAGATCATAACGGTCGCACGCGGCCAGCCGCGCGCGCAGCCGCAGGCAGGGTCCCGGCAGGCGATCCTCCTTCACAAGCGCACGCGATTCTGACTTGCGCTCCGGCTGCTGTCATGCGCTATCTGCACAACTCCCGGCGGGTGCGCTAACATGTCGCCCGGGGCTAGGCTTTGCAGTTGTTACAGAGCCGCGCGGGCGCTCATGCGGGTTCCGGTCAGATTATGGGGCGTGCTACTGCTCGTCGTTGCGGCGGCGGGTCCCGCGTGGGCTCAGACCGGATACGACCGCCGCGGCGGCGACTATCAGACCTTCCAGATCCGCAACGGCGACCCGGCGGTCTGCGCCTCTCGCTGCGAACGCGACGCGCACTGCCGCGCCTGGAGCTTTTCCTATCCGCGCACCGCCTTCGCGCTTGCGACCTGCTGGTTGAAGAACCGCGTGCCGCCGCGCCAGGAGGACAAATGCTGCGTGTCGGGTGTGCGCGGGGCCGGCGTCATCGAGCCGCGCCGGGGACCGACGGAATTCGCCATCGACCGCTTCGGCGGCGACTATCGCGACTTTGAAACCACCCCCGATGCTGCGGGCGCCGCCTGCCGGACGGCCTGCGAAGCCGACAACCGGTGCCGCGCCTGGACCTATGTGCGCCCCGGCTATCTCGGGCCGCCGGCGCGCTGTTATCTGAAGGACAAGATCACGCGGCCGCGACACAAGCCGTGCTGCATATCGGGCGTGGTGCGATAGCCCCGCGCGCCGTCCGGCGCGCGTCAAGCGCTTTGCTTTCAGTGCACGGCTGAGAAGAACCGCGACAACCGCAAGCCCTGTGGCCAGGTCCATACCGGCTGCCGTTTGATGCCGAGGTCCCAGGAGCCAACGATGCCGTCGACGCGCCCGACCAGATCGGCGACCGGCAGCAGACCGACGCCACCTTCGCGCACCGGCACGCGGCTGTCGGCTGAATTGTCCCGGTTGTCGCCCATGACGAACAGGTGATCGGGCGGCACGGTTATCTCGGCCATGTTGTCGAGCGGATTGGCGTTGGTCAGCTTGAAGATCAGATGCTCGCGCGGTCCCGGCAGCGTTTCCTTGAAGCGCGCGGCCGGCATCATGGCGCCGTCTTCGCTTTCCGCCTCGCCAGTTCCGTCCCGCTCGATCTCAACCGGCGTTCCGTTGATCGACACGCGGCCTTGGCTGAGCGCGATGCGGTCGCCGGGTAGGCCGATCACCCGCTTGACCCAGATCTGCGAGCGGTCCCCCGGCCAGCGGAAAACAACCACGTCGCCGCGGCGCGGCAGGCCGCCGAGAATGCGCCGGGTGTTCGGCAGCACGATGAAAGAAGGCAGCGAGGCGGACCCGTAGCCGTAGGGGAATTTGGTCGCCAGTAATTCGTCGCCGATCAGCAGCGTTGGCTCCATCGAGCCGGACGGAACGTAAAACGGCTCCGCGATGGCGGTCTTGCCCGCCGTCACCACCAGCAGAATGACGGCGATGTCGACGATGCTCTTGGCCCAGCCGCGGACGCGGGACGTCTCTAATGGCATGTCAAAAACCTCCGGTTACGCGGTGCCGCCGACGGTGATGCGATCCATGCGCAGCGTCGGCTGGCCTACGCCGACCGGCACGCCCTGGCCGTTCTTGCCGCAGGTGCCGATGCCGGGATCGAGCGCGAAATCGTTGCCGATCATCGAAATACGATGCAAGTCGGTTGGGCCATTGCCGATGAGCATGGCGCCCTTCACCGGTGCGCCCACTTTGCCGTTCTCGATTCTGTAGGCCTCGGTGCATTGGAACACGTATTTGCCCGAGGTGATGTCGACCTGGCCGCCGCCGAAGCTGACGGCATAAAGTCCGTTCTTCACCGAGGCGATGATTTCTCCTGGGTCGTGCTTGCCGGCGAGCATCGCGGTGTTGGTCATGCGCGGCATTGGCACGTGCGCATGAGACTCGCGCCGGCCATTGCCCGTCGGCTTCATGTTCATCAATCGCGCGTTCTGCCGGTCCTGCATATAGCCGACGAGGATGCCGTCCTCGATCAGCACGGTGCGGTTGGTTGGCGTGCCCTCGTCGTCAATCGATAGCGAGCCGCGCCGCGCCTGCACCGTGCCGTCGTCGATCACGGTGACGCCCTTGGCCGCGACTTGCTGACCCATGAGGCCGGCGAAGGCGGAGGATTTCTTGCGATTGAAATCGCCTTCGAGGCCGTGCCCGACCGCCTCGTGCAGCATCACACCGGGCCAGCCATTGCTGAGCACGACGTCCATCTCGCCGGCAGGCGCTGCGACCGCCGCAAGATTGACCAATGCCTGACGCACCGCCTCGTCGACCGCGTGCTGCCATGAAGCCGTCTCGATGAAGCGCGCATAGCCCTCGCGACCGCCCAGGCCGAAACTCCCGCTCTCCTGCCGCTCGCCATCGCCGGTGACGACGCTGACATTGAGCCGCACCAGCGGGCGGATGTCGCGATAGCTCTCGCCGTCGGCGCGCAGGATTTCCACCACCTGCCAGGTGGCCCCGACGGTAGCTGTCACCTGCCGCACGCGCGGGTCTTTCGCCCGCGCATAGGCGTCGATCGATTCCAGCAGTTTGACCTTGGCGTCGAAAGCCGGCTGCGCCAGCGGATTCTCGTCGCCATAGAGCTTGCGGTTGGTGTGGCCCGGAGGTTCGGCGTATTTGCCGCTATGGCCGCCTTTTACCGCGCGCACGGCTTCGGCCGCGCGGGCGAGGGCGGCTTCCGATACGTCGGAGGCATGCGCGTAGCCGACCGCCTCGTCCTTCACCGCACGCAATCCGAAGCCCTGCGCGGTATCATAGGTCGCCTGCTTGAGGCGGCCGTTGTCGAATACCAGCAACTCGGCCTGGCGATATTCCAGGAACAATTCTCCGTCATCGGCGCCTTCCAGTCCGCGGCCGATCAGCTTGCGGACCTTGGTCTTGTCTAGCCCGGCGCGGTCGATGAGCGAGGAAATGGCGGGTTGCATTGGTCTTTTCTCCGGGACGGCGGCCTGAAAGCCACCACATAAGACCTATGTGGCGATTCTGCGAGGGCGCGGCTGGACCGCGCCGCCGGCGGCAGGCTTAGTAGGCCGTTATTGTGCGGGAGGGAACTATGAAGGCGATGCTACTGACTGCCCACGGCGGCCCCGAGATGATGCGCTACGGCGAGGTGGCGGACCCAAAGGCCGGTCCGGGCGAGGTGCTCATCGATATTCACGCGACGAGCGTCAACGGCGCCGATCCCAAGGTCCGTCGCGGAAACGGCCGATACAAGCTCAATCAGTTCCCGCACATCATGGGCCGTGATTTTTCCGGCGTGGTCAGCGCGGTCGGCGCCGGTGTCACCGATATCAAAATTGGCGACGCGGTCTTTGCCGTCACCGATGTCGGCATCGAAGGCACCTATGCGGAAAAGATCGCGATAAAAGCCGCTATCGTCGCCAAGAAGCCCGCCTCGCTCGGCCATGCCGAGGCGGCGGCGCTCGGGCTCATCAGCCTGACCGCGCTCACGGCAATCGAAGATACCGCGCAGCTTAAATCCGGCGAGACCATTCTGATCCAGGGCGGCGCCGGCGGCGTCGCAGGCTTTGCCGTGCAGCTCGCCAAGCACATTGGCGCGACCGTCATCTCCACGGCCAGCGCCGGCAATCTCGCTTATGTCCGCGGCCTCGGTGCTGACCGGGTGATCGATTACAACAAGGAGGATTTCACGGCCATCGGTCCGATTTGCGACGTCGTGTTCGATACCGTCGGCGGCAGCGTGCGCGCCGGTTCTTACAAGGTGCTCAAGCGGGGGGGCCGGCTGGTGTGGATCGCACCGGCGCCGGATGGCTTCGAGCCGGAGCGCAAGGACGTGCAGACTTTACGGCCGGACGTGAAACGCGATCGCGCGCATCTCGAACGCATGCTGGCGCTGCTCGCGTCCGGCGCGGTCAGTGCACCGGCGATCCACCATTACAAGCTCGCCGACGCCGCCGAAGCGCACAAGGTCAGCGAAGGCCGGCACCTGCAGGGCAAGCTGGTGCTGGACGTGCGCTGAAACGATCGCGGTGCGTATTATCGCGCCCGTTTGTGAATCGCGGGTTCCGCGCTGCCGCTTGCGGATTCTGTTTCCATTGCCAATGATGGTTCATGGCAGTTGCGGCAATTCGATCGGTGGACAGGGCGAACATTCGTCGCTACGTGGCGGCGGCGTTGCTTGCGGCCTCGATCCCCATCGTATTTAGCCCGGCTGTCGCTCAAGTCCGCAAGGATCGCGAATTTCAAGAATGCCGCGGCTGCCCGCAGATGGTCGGTATCCCCGCCGGCAAGTTTTTAATGGGCAGTCCGAAAAACGAGCCGGGCCGCTTTGATTCCGAGGGCCCACAGCATGAGGTTTCGATCAAAGCATTCGCTTTGGGCAAATTCGCGGTTACTACTGCGCAGTTCATCGACTTCCTCAAGAGCACCGGCTATCGGCCGATGCCCTGCAACCGGGTCCTCGGTTACGCATGGGGCTCTCCTGGCCGCGGTTTGGAATTGCAACTGCCGAGTTGGCCGGCCGTATGCCTCGGATGGATCGACGCAAATGCCTATATCGCGTGGCTCAACGCCAAGGTGCATAGGGAGCGTCCAACCCTATCCCCGGGCTCTGGACCGTACCGCCTGCCGAGCGAGGCCGAATGGGAATATGCCGCTCGGGCGGGCACGAAAACAGCGCGTTGGTGGGGTGAGGCGATCGGGCGCAATCATGCAGACTGCAACGGATGCGGCAGCCCATGGGACGATCGTTTGCTCGCACCGGTCGAAAGCTTCGCCCCCAACCCATTTGGCCTCTACGGCATGCTCGGAAACGCCTGGCAATGGACCGAGGATTGCTGGCATCCGAATTATATCCACGCGCCCGACGATGGCCGTGCGCGGACGGAAAAGAATTGTGAGAAGCACGTTATTCGCGGCGGTTCCTGGAACAGCCTGCCGGTCCTTGTCCGTTCGGCCAGCCGAAGCTTCAGCACCAGCGACGGCAGTGACTACGACAATTCGAGCCTTACCGGGTTTCGGGTCGCCAGGGACCTGCCTTAGTCCGTGACCCGTCCGACGTCGCTATCGCAATGCATCTCTGGTGTTGAGCGTGAGAACCACATCCATGAGCTCCGGATAATGCCCCGGCGGCAAGGTCAGCGGCGAGGACAGGAGCGCGGCGTTTCGCGCGCTCAGGGCGGCTTCATCGAATGCGGCGTCGACACCGGATTTTTGACTGTTGACGACCTCAGCTTTGGTGACAACGCCGGCTTTTGTGATAGCGACGCGAATAACGACGGAAAAGTCCTTGCCGTGGAGAGCCGCCAGATCGAGACCCCAATGGTGCTCGATCTGATCGCGCAAAAAATCCTTGAAAGTTGCATCGAATCCGAGCGCCGCGTCCGGTCTCGTTGCCGCAATGCGCGAAAGGCCCTCGCCTTGCTGCGGCAGGTGCGGGTCGACGATTGGCTCGCGCAGCCGGGCAAGCCTGTGCAGCTTGACTTCGAGCTCATCCGGCGGCGGCAGTTTGTTTAAGGCCGCGAGCTCCGCCGATATCGCACGAGGCGACGAAGGCGCCGTGGCTATTTGCTGCGGAATGCTCGCTTGATCGGGCGCCTTTGGGGCGGCCGTTTCATCTGCCAGTTGAACGATATTCACCGGCACTACGAGCGGAATATCGGTCGGAACGGCCGCCAGTCCCAAGCCGACGATCAATACCGACACGGCAAGCACGTGGAGGGCGACCGAAGCGAGCAGCCCGGCGCTGAATTTCTGTTGGGACCATATCCCGACGTTTCGACCGTCGGTCGGGCCCGGGGCGTTGATAGACCCTGACTGCATTCGGCCTTTTTTCAGATTCGCTGGCTCAGGCATGCCGCCCGCCTCGTCACCTGAATAAGACGCCAACATAGCAGGTGTTGCGCCACCCCACCATTGCGTAGCCTTCGGAGCGCGGCGCACTTTCAGCCAGCCGAGCTTGCGGGGCCGGATTTACGAGAGCGCGTTCTCGATTACCTCGGTTAGTCCCAGGCAAAACGCACGGAGACGGCGCCGATCGGATCGAGCGCGTGCGCGATTTCGGTCTCGTCGGTTTCGATCATCACCGGCAGCGCAATCGAGCCGGTCATGATGACGTCGCCGGCCGACAGTTTTTCGCCGAACGCCGCCGCGACGTTGGCGACGTGCGCGACGATATCGAGCAGCTTGCCGGTCAGCGCTTCCGGATCGGTGGTACGCGCCGCCTCGGTACCGCGCCGGATCAGCCGCGAGGTGAGGCCGGCAACGCCGGCGCCCGGCCGCGTATTGCCGCACAACACGACGTGGCGCTGGAAGATATCGCCTTCGAGCACGCGGTCGAGATTGTCGGTGGCCGGGATGGGATCGAGGTCGGCAATCTCGATGGCCGGGAAAATTTCCTTGACCGCCGCCGCCGCCGCTTCGGCCGAAGCGCCCGCGGGTAAATCGCGCGCCATGCGCACGGCGATTTCCGGCTCGGCCACCGGTCTGATGTAGCCCTTCAGCGACACCGTATTCCCCGAAAGCAGCAGCGCGCGTTGCATCAGGAAGCCGACGAGCGGGGCTTGCAGGACAAGTTTTTGCAGGCTCGCCGGCGAGCCCATGCCGACTTTCCAGCCGAGCGGTTTTTCGCCCGCGGCGACGCGTGCGCGCCGCGCGGCCAATTGCGCGGTCATGCCTTTTTTGATGAGCGGATTGTCGAGGTCGGTCAGCGGAAAAGTCACTTGTGGCTCTCCGGGTGCACTTCATAGCCGGAGTCCTCGATCGATCCGGCGCCCATCCAGCCCCACACCAGCACGACATCGTCGTCCGACGTATTATTGAAGCCGTGCCAGCAGCCACGCGGCGAATACACCACGTCGCCTTCCGAAGACGGCTTGTCGCCATGATCGGTGTAGATCATGCCGCGTCCCTTGAGCACGATGAAGAACTCGTCGCAATTGTGATGGCGGTGGTTTTCGTGCCGCGCGCCCGGCTTGAGCACCGTCCAGCCGACCACGTGATTGGCATCGGCCGATTTCTTGTCGATCAGGAACTGCACCTGCATGTCCACCCAGCCGTCGTCGCGCTTGAGCCCTTCGACCTTGGGCACGTCGCGCAGATTGGTGCGAAACATGACCGGAGCCGGCTGGCCTTCCTTCCATGCGGCGGCGGCGCCTTTCACGGCCTTGGCCAGCGCGGCCCCGATTTTTTCACCTTGTGATGTCATTTTTGTCCTCCGAGGCGGCGATAGACCTGATGCGCGACGACGAAATCGTTGCCGTCGATTCCAAGCCCGCGGCAGGCATTCATCATTTCGTTGGCGGCGGCGGCAAGCGGCACCGGGCTGCCGAGTGTACGGCCGAGATTGAGCGCCAGCAGCATGTCCTTCTGTTGCAAAGTGACATCGGCAAGCGGCACTGCCGGCATCTTGCCGTCGAGAATGAACGGCCCGCGATAGCCGAGCACCGGCGAGGCGGCGACGCTCTTGAGCATGGCATCGAGCGCAACGCTGCGGTCGACCCCGCCCTTTTCGGCCAGCGCCACCGCTTCGCCGAAGGCGATGACCTCGACCATCAACAGCAGGTTGACCGCGATTTTCATCTGGCAGGCGAGCCCGTTGCCGCCGATGCGGGTGACCTTGGGCCCGATCGCCAGCAGCACCGGCTTCACGCGCTCGAAGGCGGCCTCGTCGCCGCCAATCATGATCGAGGCGTTGCCCTGCACGACCGTAACCGGGCTTCCCGACAATGGGCCGTCGAGCATGATCGAGCCGGCCTTGGCGAATTCGGCGGCAACGGCCTGGCTTGCCTCCGGCTCGATGGTGCTCATGTCGATATAGATGCCGCCCCGTTTGAGGCCAGCGAGGATGCCGTCCTCGCCGAGCGCGACCGCCTTCACCGCCTTGGAATCGGTGACGATGGAAAAGACGATGTCGGATTTTTCCGCCACCGCGCGCGGACTGTCGGCCCAGTGCATGCCTTGCTTGATCAGTGGCTCGCCCTTGGCGCGCGAGCGGTTCCAGCCGGTGACCTGATGCCCGGCTGCCATGAGGCGCGGCACGATGAGCTCGCCCATAGCGCCGAGGCCGACGAATCCTAATTGCACGACAATTGCTCCGGCAACTTATGGCGTTGCGCGCCCGATCGCGGCACCGGCGCAGTATCCACGGATCAGGTGCTGAAGGCGAGGGTGGGCGGAAAGGGAGCTAGGGCAGTTGGTCGTAGCCCTCGCCGAAGCCGGCGAGGCTCATCGGAAACCCGATGCCTTCCTCGGGCGTCTGGAAGATGATGAAAGTCGCGGTCTTGCCGTTGCGCAGCTTGCTGATCAGCGCGTCGTCCATCACCACCTCGGCGATGCAGCCATTGGGCAGGCAGCGTACGAAGCCGGCACGCCCGATGTCGGCCTGGTCAATCTTGAGGCCGAGCCCCGACGGCAGCAGCACGCCGAGCGGCGCCACTACCCGCATCAGCCGGCTTTTCAGGTCGGCGGTCTTGAGCACGATGACGGTGAGCCCGACATTGGCACGGTCTTCCGCGGTGACGCTCTGGATCAGCGCGCATTGCTCGGCCTTGGCGCCGGGCGGCGTGTCGCAGCGGATCTGCCAGTCCTTATGCACCGACTTGACGGCGCCCTGGGCGGCAGCCCGGTCGAGGGGGACGCCCGCCAGCGCCGCGATCAAGAGGACCGGCGCAAGCCATGCCCCGCCGCGCAACGCCAGTCGGTTTGCCCCGATCAAGTGCATTATCCAGTTCCTCGGCCCACACGCCCCAAGTGCCCGGCGGCAGGCGAATCGCCATCCCGCCAATACTTTATTCGGTTCCGTTGGGTCATGCCCGGCTGGTCCTGTCAAGCAAGCGCCGGGGCCGGGCGTCTCCGCGGTGGCCTCATCCAAGCCGTCCGCGCATGGCATAAATGCGGCGCCAGCCGGTTCTTGCCGGCCGGCCATTTGCAGCGTGGACCGGGCGATAAGGTGCATTGCGGCAAGGCCGGAATTGTGGTTTGAGAGGCCGGGATTTCCCCCCGTCCCGCCGCACCGCAAAACCTGCCACGCCCGTGGTAAAACGCCGTGCTCAGCGGGGCCGAGCCGACATCTTGCCTGCGGTGGCCGGCAAATAAGGGGCCTGGCGAAGGCCGAATTTTTCGTCGAGGGAGCAGATAAGACAATGCTGGTGCTCAAGCGGTTGATCGCTTTCATGGTCACGGGCGCGGCCGTTATCGCCGGCGGCGGTGTCGCGTGGGCCGGCCTCGGCCAACCCTCGCCCTGGGAACTTGGGCTGCAACAGTCGGCCTCGCCGGTGATGGACGACATCGTCTGGTTCCACGATTTTCTGCTGTGGTTGATTGCCGCGATCGCGCTGTTCGTTCTGGCCCTGCTGGCGATCGTGGTGCTGCGCTTTAATGCCCGCGCCAACCCGGTGCCCTCGCGCACCACGCACAATACCGCCATCGAAATCATGTGGACCGTGGTGCCGGTGCTCATCCTGGTGACGGTCGCGGTGCCCTCGTTCCGCCTGCTGTTCTATCAGCTGAAGGTCCCGCCGGCCGACATCACTGTGAAGGCGACAGGCAAACAGTGGTTCTGGAGCTACAGCTATCCGGATTCCAAGATCGAATTCGATTCGTTGATGGTCCAGGACAAGGACCTCAAGCCAGGACAATTGCGCCTGTTGTCGGTCGACAATGAAATGGTCGTGCCGGTCAACAAGGTGGTGAAAGTGCTGGTCACCGGCGCCGATGTGATCCACTCGTTCTCGGTGCCATCGTTCGGCATCAAGATCGACGCCATTCCGGGCCGGCTTAACGAGACCTGGTTCAAGGCGGAACGGGAAGGCGTGTATTACGGCCAGTGCTCGCAGCTCTGCGGCCGCGATCACGCCTTCATGCCGATCGCCGTGCGCGTCGTGAGCGAGAAGGAATACACCGCCTGGCTCGAACAGGCGAAGAAGAAATATGCCACCGACGACAGCGTTCCGGCGGCGGCCACCGCCGCGAACAAGCATCGGGGCGATCGCCCGACCGCGCTCGCCAATGCCAGCAGTCTGAAGTGACATATATCAGAATGTGAATATAATACGGGCGATGACGAAAAGATTCGAAGGACAATAGCGATGGCGAGCAATACCGCGGCCCACGGCGCGCATGAAGCCCACGACGATCACGGCCACCATCCGACCGGATGGCGGCGGTTCGTCTATTCGACGAACCACAAAGACATCGGCACGATGTACCTGACCTTCGCATTGATTGCCGGTGTGATCGGCGGCCTCTTGTCGATCGCCATCCGCCTCGAATTGCAGAACCCGGGGTTGCAGTTCTTCCCGAGCCCGCACGAATACAACGCCTTCGCGACCGCACACGGGCTGATCATGATCTTCTTCATGGTGATGCCGGCGATGATCGGCGGTTTCGGCAACTGGTTCGTGCCGCTCATGATCGGGGCGCCCGACATGGCGTTCCCGCGCATGAACAATATCTCTTTCTGGCTCCTGCCGGCCTCCTTCGCGTTGCTGCTCACCTCGATGTTCGTCGAAGGCGAGCCCGGCGCACTCGGCGCCGGAACCGGCTGGACCATCTACGCGCCGCTGTCGACCTCGGGCCATCCCGGCCCGGCGATGGATTTCGTCATCCTGTCGATTCACCTTGCCGGCGCGTCGTCGATCCTCGGCGCCATCAACTTCATCACCACCATCTTCAACATGCGCGCACCCGGCATGACGCTGCACAAGATGCCGCTGTTCGTGTGGTCGCAATTGGTCACAGTGTTCCTGTTGCTGCTGGCCCTGCCGGTTCTCGCCGGCGCCATCACCATGCTGCTGACCGACCGCAATTTCGGCACCACCTTCTTCGACCCGCAGGGCGGCGGCGATCCGCTGCTGTTCCAGCACCTGTTCTGGTTCTTCGGTCATCCGGAAGTCTACATTCTGATCCTGCCCGGCTTCGGCATGGTCAGCCAGATCGTGGCGACGTTCTCGAAGAAGCCGGTGTTCGGGTATCTCGGCATGGCCTACGCGATGGTCGCGATCGGCGGCATCGGCTTCGTGGTCTGGGCGCATCACATGTATACGGTCGGCCTCTCGACCGGCGCGCAGGCCTATTTCATCGCCGCAACCATGGTGATCGCGGTGCCGACCGGCGTGAAGATTTTCTCCTGGATCGCCACCATGTGGGGCGGCTCGATCGAGTTCAAGACGCCGATGCTGTGGGCGATGGGCTTCATCTTCCTGTTCACCGTCGGCGGCGTCACTGGCGTGGTGCTGGCCAATGCCGGCGTCGATCGCGTTCTGCACGACACATATTATGTGATCGCGCATTTCCACTACGTGCTCTCGCTCGGCGCGGTGTTCGCGATTTTCGGCGGCTGGTATTACTGGTTCCCGAAGATGACCGGTTACATGTACAACGAGACCATCGGCAAGCTGCACTTCTGGATCACCTTTATCGGCGTGAACATCATCTTCTTCCCGCAGCATTTCCTCGGCCTCGCCGGCATGCCGCGCCGCACCGTCGATTACCCGGATGCGTTCCACGGCTGGAACGAGATCTCGTCGTTCGGCTCCTACATCGCCGGGTTCGGCGTGCTCGTGTTCTTCTTCGGCATGGCGGAGGCCTTCATCAAGAAGCGCGTGGCGGGCAACAATCCGTGGGGCGTCGGCGCCACGACGCTGGAATGGACGCTGTCCTCACCGCCGCCGTTCCATCAGTTCGAGACCCTGCCGCGGATCAAATAGAGCCGAGACTCGCAAACGATGTCGCTTGTCAGCGAAGGCGCAGACTTCCGCGGTCCGGCAGCCGCCGGCGCGGGATTGGCTCAGGCCGAGCCGAGCCTGGCTGGCGTCGGCGACTACGTCGCACTGATGAAGCCGCGGGTGATGTCGCTGGTGGTGTTCACGGCGCTCGTGGGTCTTGCGGTCGCCCCGGGCGCGGTGCATCCGCTGATCGGATTCACCGCATTGCTCTGCATCGCGGTCGGCGCCGGCGCGGCCGGCGCGCTCAACATGTGGTACGACGCCGACATCGACGCGGTGATGACGCGCACGCGCGCACGTCCGGTGCCGATGGGCCGCGTCAGGCCCGGCGAGGCGCTTGCCTTCGGGCTGACGCTTGCCGGCTTCGCCGTGATGGTGATGGGCCTGCTGGTCAATCTGCTCGCCGCCGCGCTGCTCGCCTTTACGATCTTCTTCTACGTCGTGGTCTATACTGTCTGGCTCAAGCGCTCGACGCCGCAGAACATCGTGATCGGCGGCGCCGCCGGCGCCTTTCCGCCGGCGATCGGCTGGGCGGCGGCGACCGGCTCGCTCTCGATCGAGCCGGTGTTGTTGTTTCTCATCATTTTTTTCTGGACTCCGCCGCATTTCTGGGCGCTGGCGCTGACGCGCACGGCGGACTATGCCCGCGCCGGCGTCCCCATGCTGCCGGTGGTTGCCGGTGATTCCGTGACGCGACGGCATATCCTTCTGCACACCCTGATCCTGGTGCCGCTCGGCATCGCGCCCTGGGTGCTCGGCTATACCGGGCCGCTCTACGGGCTGACCGCCGTCGGCTGCGGTGGCATCATGCTGGTGCTCGCTTTGCAGGTCTTTACTGAACGACGCCCGGCCGAGCGCGCCAGCAAGCAGCTTTTCGCATTCTCGATCCTCTACCTCTTTCTGTTGTTCGCCGTGTTGTTGATCGACCGGGGATGGGGCGGGCTTGTCGCCCGGATGGCGGCGTGACGGTCAGTATCATGAACGAAAAGCCCGATGACGAGGGGGTCGTGCTCACCGAAGCGCAACTGCGCGCCCGGCGCTCGCGCTCGATTGCCATCGCGGTCGCGCTCGCCGCGCTGGTCATCCTTTTCTACGTCGTGACCCTGGTGAAAGGGCCGATCGTGCTGGTGCGCCCGCTATGACCGATACCCGCGGTGCAAAACGGCCGATCCGGCGCGACGTCGCGATCGCGGCCGGTTGCGGGATTCTGGTCGCGGCCATGGTGGGTGCGTCCTTTGCCGCGGTTCCGCTCTACAACATGTTCTGCCGCGTCACCGGGTTTGCCGGAACCACGCAGGTTTCGCGTATCGCGCCGGCGCATGAGCTGGCCCGCGAGTTGACCATTCGCTTCGATTCCAACGTGACCCCCGGGCTGCCGTGGCAATTCGAACCGGAAGTGAACTTCATCAAGCTGCATATCGGCGAAGTGGCGACGGTGCGCTACAAGGTCATCAACGAAGCAGCGCGCACCATCACCGCGCAGGCCTCCTACAACGTCACGCCGACGACGGTTGGGGCCTATTTCGACAAGATCAACTGCTTCTGCTTCACCAAGCAGACGATGAAGCCGGGCGAGACGCGCGAGATGACCGTCGTGTTCTACGTCGACCCCAAGATAGTCAAAGACAGCGACCAGGACACGCTCAACACCATCACGCTATCCTATACGTTCTATCGGCTGCCCGAAGAGCAACAGCCGGTGGCCGAAGCGCCGGACACCAAATCGAGCAAGCTGTAACCGAACGAGACCCGAACGGAGACGACGACCATGGCCGAGGCTCACGCCAAACCGCATCACGACTATCACCTGGTCGAGCCGAGCCCGTGGCCAGCGGTTGGCGCCACGTCCGCCTTCCTCCTGGCGTTCGGTCTCATCGCCTGGATGCATCACATGTTCTCGGCGGCGCCGCTGGTTTTCGGACTCGGCGTGGCCGGCACACTCTATACCTTCGTCGGCTGGTGGCGCGACGTGATCCGCGAGGCGGAATTCGAGGGCTTCCACACCCGCGTTGTGCAGATTTCGCACCGTTACGGCATGATCCTGTTCATCGCCTCCGAGGTGATGTTTTTCGTTGCCTGGTTCTGGGCCTATTTCAACACGGCGCTGTTTCCCAACGAGGTGCACGATTACGGGCGCATGGCCATCACGCATGGCGTCTGGCCGCCGCAGGGGATCGAGACCTTCAATCCCTGGCATCTGCCGCTGTTGAACACGCTGATCCTGCTCACCTCCGGCACCACGGTGACCTGGGCGCACCACGCCCTGCTCGAGGACGACCGGCAGGGGCTCAAGTGGGGTCTCGCGCTGACCATCCTGCTCGGCATGACGTTCACTTGCGTGCAGGCCTACGAATATGCGCACGCGGCGTTCCACTACAGCGGCAACATTTACGGCGCCACGTTCTTCATGGCGACCGGCTTCCACGGCGCGCATGTGATCATCGGCTCGATCTTCCTGATCGTTTGCCTGCTTCGCGCCATGGCCGGCCAGTTCAATTCCAAGCAACATCTCGGCTTCGAATTCGCCGCCTGGTACTGGCATTTCGTCGACGTGGTCTGGCTGTTCCTGTTCGCCTGCATATATGTGTGGGGCGCCGGCATGCCGCATCCGGAGTGAGAAGCCTTGCGTATCGTTGCAGGGGGCGGCGCGGCGAGCGCCGCCCTTTTTGTTTTTGACGGGGGTCGAGCCATGGCCGGTGAAGAACTGCCGATCGCCCGCGGCTTGCGCGGCCGCTGTCCGCGTTGCGGGGAGGGCAGGCTGTTCCGGGGATTTCTCAGCCTGCGGCCGCGCTGCGAGCGCTGCGGTCTCGATTTCGCGTTTGCCGACGCCGGTGACGGACCGGCGGTATTCGTCATTCTGATCGGCGGCGCCATCGTGGTATTCGCCGCGCTGATCACCGAGGTCGTGTATCAGCCGCCCTATTGGGTGCACGCGGTTCTGTGGTTGCCGCTCATCCTCATTGTTACGCTCGCCCCGCTGCGCCCGATCAAGGGCCTGATGATCGCACTGCAATACCATCACAAGGCGCAGGAAGGCCGCCTCGAACATCGGGACGACGGGTGAGCGCGCCCGGCGCGACACAACGCGGCGGTGTGCTCGGCGCGACGCTGTTCGCCGTGGCCGGCGTCGCCGTCCTGATCGGGCTCGGCATCTGGCAGCTCGAACGCCGCGTCTGGAAGGAAAATCTGATCGCCACGCTCACCGCGCGGCTGACGCGCGCGCCCGACGCAATGCCGCCCGCCGCCGACTGGTCGCGCCTTCGTCCCGAGACCGACGAATACACGCGCGTGAAATTCTCCGCCGAATTCCCGGCCGGCGAACAGGCGCTGGTCTATACCGCGGGCTCCGCCTTCCGGCCCGACGTGCAGGGGCCGGGATACTGGGTGTTCGCGCCGGCGCGGCTCTCCGGTGGCGGCACCGTCGTCGTTGACCGCGGCTTCGTGCCGCTTGGCCGCAAGGACCTCGCCGCGCACGCGGCCGGCGCGCCGCATGAAGCGGTTGAAATCGTCGGCGTCATGCGCTGGCCGGAAACCCGCGGTTTGTTCACGCCGGCCGATGAGCCACAGAACAATCTCTGGTACACGCGCGATCCGCAAGCCATCGCCGCCGCGAAGACATGGGCGCCGGTAGCGCCGTTCTATATCGAACAGGAAACGCCTGTGCCGCCCGGCGGCTGGCCCGAGCCCGGCAAACTCGCGATCACGCTGCCGGACAACCACATGCAGTACGCCATTACATGGTTCGGCCTCGCGCTAGGGCTCGCCGGTGTCTATGCGACGTGGCTCGCCGGCCGCCTGCGCCACCGCGCCTGAGGCGCCGTCGTTTCTTCATATGAAATTTTCCGCCGATGTTGTGGCGGTCGGCGCGTCATGGTCTAGTGCCGTGCGCGCGAGCGCCGCGTGGGTTCGGGGAGGCGGAAAGAATGCTGGCAGGCAAGAAGGTCGTCGTGGTCGGAGGTTCGTCCGGCATCGGACTGGCAACCGCCGCGATCGCGAAAAGTGAGGGCGCTGAAGTCGTCATCGCATCGCGCAACGGCGAACGCCTGAAGGCGGCGGCGGCGAAACTGGGCGCAACCGCGATTGCGACCGACGTCAGCAACGATCAAAGCGTCGTCGATTTGTTCCGCGCCTGCGGGCCGGTCGATCATGTGGTCGTGACCGCGGCGCAGCTTCGCACCGGTCCGTTCAAGACCGTTGCCATGGACGATGTGCGTGCGACCATGGAAGGAAAATTCTGGGGCGCCTGGCGCTGCGCCCGCGTGGCAGAGATCAAGGCCGGCGGCTCGCTGACCCTGGTCAGCGGATTCCTCAGCCTGCGTCCCCGCCCGAACTCGGCGATCGTCAGCGTGACCAACGGTGCGCTCGAGTCGTTGACGCGCGCGCTGGCCCTCGAGCTTGCACCCATCCGCGTCAATTGCGTTTCGCCGGGCCTGATCGATACGCCGATCCGGGCCGCCATGCCGGAAGCCGCGCGCCGCGACATGCTGGCCAAGGCGGCGGCCACCCTGCCGGTCGGCCGCGTCGGCCTGAGCGAGGACATCGCCAAGCAGATCCTGGTTTTCATGACCAACGGTTTTGCCACCGGCTCGATCATCTATCTCGACGGCGGCGGCTTGGTCGTCTGACATCTGGCGATTCCAAGCGGTTGCGCGGCCCGGCGGGTTTTCTTGTGAAAGCCTCGGCGCAAGGCTACTGTGCGCCCGCACTTATCACCGGCGAATGACCATAAATACTAGTTAATTCAATGCGTTACTTATCAACCCGGGGCGAGGGCGCCCCGCTCGATTTTGTCGAGGTCATGCTCGCGGGGCTTGCCCGCGACGGCGGTCTTTTCGTGCCTGAAACCTGGCCGGCGCTCGATGCTGCCGCGATCGCCGGTTTCGCCGGCCGCCCCTACGCGGAGGTTGCGGTTGAGGTGATCCGGCCCTTTGTCGGCGGCGCCATACCGCAGGCCGATCTCGCCCGCATGACGCGCGAGGCCTATGGCAGCTTTCGCCATCCGGCGGTAGCGCCGCTGACGCAACTTGCCGCCAGTCTGTTCGTGCTCGAGCTGTTTCATGGGCCGACGCTCGCCTTCAAGGATCTCGCCATGCAGCTCGTGGCGCGCCTGATGGACCATGTGCTGCTCGCGCGCGGCGAACGCACCACCATCGTGGTGGCGACTTCGGGCGACACCGGCGGCGCCGCGGTCGAAGCCTTCCGCGGCCGCGCACAGGTAGATGTGATCGTGCTGTTCCCGCACGGGCGCATTTCCGAGGTGCAGCGGCGGATGATGACCACCGTGCCGGATTCGAACGTGCACGCGCTGGCGATCGAAGGCACGTTCGACGACTGCCAGGCGCTGGTCAAGGCGATGTTCAACCACCACGCGTTCCGCGACCGCGTGCGCCTGTCCGGCGTCAATTCCATCAACTGGGCGCGTATCGTGGCACAGGCCGTCTATTATTTCACCGCCGCGGTTGCCCTCGGCGCGCCACACCGGAAAGTCGCATTCACCGTGCCGACCGGCAATTTCGGCGACGTCTACGCCGGCTATGTCGCGTCGCGCATGGGCCTCCCGGTCGACCGGCTGGTGGTGGCGACCAATGTCAACGATATTCTCGCCCGCACTTTCGCCACGGGGGCTTACGAATTGCGCGATGTGATGGCGACCACGTCGCCCTCGATGGACATCCAGGTATCGTCGAATTTCGAGCGGCTGTTGTTCGAGGCCTATGGCCGCGACCCCAATCGGGTGCGCACGCTGATGGGTCTGCTCGCGCAATCGCGCCGTTTTGCGGTGTCGCCGCCTGCACTCGAGCGCATGCGCGCGCTGTTTACCGCCGACAGCGCCGGCGAGCAGGAATGTGCCGCCACCATGCGCGCCTGGATGCGGGAAGCCGGTTACTGCGTCGATCCGCACACCGCGGTCGGCCTGGCGGTTGCCGAGAAGGAGACGCGCGATCCGTCGGTGCCGATGGTGGTGCTGTCGACCGCGCATCCCGCCAAGTTTCCGGATGCGGTCAAGGCCGCATGCGGCGTTACGCCGGCGCTGCCGGAGTGGCTCGCCGACCTGCCGCAGCGAGCCGAGCGCGTCACCGTGCTGGCGGCAGATCAGGCGGCGGTAGAGCGGTTTGTGGCATCGGCGTCGCGCGCGGCGCGCAAGGGAGCAGCGGCATGAGCGTGGAAGTGACCCGCCTTTCCTCCGGCCTGGCGGTAGTCACCGACCGCATGCCGCATTTAGAATCGGCCTCGCTCGGAGTCTGGGTCGGCGCCGGCAGCCGCAATGAGGCGCCCGACGAGCACGGCATTTCGCATCTGCTCGAACACATGGCGTTCAAGGGCACCAGGCGGCGCAACGCCCGCCAGATCGCCGAGGAGATCGAGGCGGTCGGCGGCGATCTCAATGCCGCCACCAGCGTGGAAAGCACCGGATATTTTGCGCGCGTGCTCAAGGCGGACGTTCCGCTCGCGCTCGACGTGCTGTCGGACATCCTTTCGGAGCCTGCTTTCGATGCCGAGGAATTGCGCCGCGAGCAGAACGTCATCGTGCAGGAGATCGGCGCCACCGAAGACGCGCCCGACGACCTGGTGTTCGAGCGTCTGCACGACACGGCTTTTCCCAAGCAGCCGCTCGGGCGCTCCATTCTCGGCACGCCGGACACCGTGCGCTCGATCGATCCGACGCATCTGCGCAACTATCTACAGCGCAACTATCGCGCGCCCGGCATGCTGGTTGCTGCCGCCGGCGCTGTCGATCATGCCGCCATCGTGGCGGAGGCCGAGAAGCGCCTTGCGAGTTTTGTCGGGCCGGCGGCGCCGTCGCCGCAGCCGGCGCATTTCGGCGGTGGCACGAGGGTCGAAACGCGCGATCTCGAACAGGTGCACATCGCGCTGGCGTTGCAGGGTCTGGCGGTACGCGACGACGAACTCTACAGCCTGCAGGTATTCACCAACGTGCTCGGCGGCGGCATGTCGTCGCGGCTGTTTCAGGAAGTGCGCGAAAAGCGCGGGCTCTGTTATTCCATCCACGCCTTCCACATGCCTTATTCCGACACCGGGCTGTTCGCGCTTTACGCCGGCACTGACGAGGCCGATGCGCCCGAACTGATGCGGGTCGCCATCGACCAGGTTGCGGTCGCCACCGAAACGCTCAACGAAGCCGAGGTCGCCCGCGCCAAGGCGCAGATGAAGGCCGGCCTGTTGATGGCACTGGAAAGCTCGGAAGCCCGCCTCGGCCAGATCGCGCGGCAGATGCTAGCCTATGGCCGGCCGATCCCGCTTGACGAGATCGTCGCCAAGGTCGACGCGGTGACCGTTGCGCGCGCGCGCGCGGCGGGAAGGACGCTGATCGACCGCGGCCGGCCGGCGATCGCGGCGCTCGGGCCGGGCAATAGGCTTGAAAGCACGGCCGCGATCGCGGAAAGTCTCATGCGCCGGGCAGCCTGATCGAGGAACGTCGAAACCGGTATGCCCATGGCGTTTTTCCGTACCGTCAGCATCAATGACACCACGCCGGCCATCGCCGGCGCCGGGGTGACGCTGCGCGTGCCGCACAGCGGCGACTTTACCGAATGGGCGGCGCTGCGCGACGCGAGCCGTGCCTTTCTTGTGCCCTGGGAGCCGACCTGGCCGGCCGACGACCTCACACGCGGCGCGTTCCGCCGTCGGCTCAAGCGCTACGCGGAGGACGTGCGCAGCGATCTCGCTTACGCGTTCCTCATCTTCCGCAGCGACGACAATGCCCTGGTCGGCGGGCTGACGCTCGCCAATATACGCCGCGGCGTGGCGCAGGCCGGCTCCATCGGTTACTGGATCGGCGCGCCCTTCGCCCGCAAGGGCTACATGACGGCGGCCATGCGCGCGCTGGTGCCGTTTTGCTTTGCGACGTTGCGGCTGCATCGCCTAGAGGCGGCCTGCATACCCGGCAACACTGCCTCGGTTCGTCTCCTGGAGAAGACCGGCTTTCAGCGCGAGGGCTATGCCCGCCGCTATCTGTGCATCAACGGCGTCTGGCAGGATCACCTGCTTTATGCGCGGCTGAAGGACGATCCGGATTGACCGCCGCCGCCTTGGGGTTGCCACGCTTGGCTTGCTATAAGCCTGCGCAAGGGGACAGCGCCCGAACAAACATGAGCCGGAGCATGGGTTCGCAACGATATGGAAATGCCGCGCGCGGCGGCATCGGCAGGCTCGCACTGCTCGGGCTTGCGCTTGCTCTTGCCGGCTGCAGCGGCACCAACGACCTGTTAAAAAAGTCCGGCCTTGATCTTTTCAGCTCGTCGTCGAAGGCGACCAATGACGCGCCGGCCGACGGCAGCGCGGCCAACGCCTCCGCTCCCGACATCGATTGCCCGGACGTGAGCGTGCGCACCGGCGCCTCCACGCTGATCGTCGGCAGCAAGCCCGGCGGCGGCGAACCGGCGGCGCTCGACGTGCGTTACCAGGGCTCGATCATCCGCACCGCGAGAGAATGCCACGTCAGTGCCGGCATCATGACCATGAAGATCGGCATCGAAGGGCGCATCATCACCGGCCCGGCCGGCGGCCCCGGCACCGTCGACGTACCCATCCGCATCGCGGTGGTGCAGGAGGGGATCAACCCGAAAACGATCGTGTCGAAATTCGGCCGCGAGACGGTGACCGTCAACAGCGCGATCGACCGCGTCGCCTTCACCCACATCGTTCCCGACGTCGCATTCCCGCTGCCGCAACCGCTCGGCGACATCGACAAATATGTGGTCTATGTCGGCTTCGATCCGGTCAGCGCCGAGCCGGAAAAGAAACCGCCGGCGCCGCCGGTCAAGCGCAAGAAGCCTGTCGCCAAGAAGAAGCCGGCGGCAAAGCCGGCGCCGGGCTGAGCCGCTTCACCATCCGCGCAAATCGATGATCGTACTCTTGAGCGCGCGCATGTCGGAGATGACGACGCGCGCGCCCGCTTTGCGCAATTGCCCGGCAAGCTGAATGCCGGCATGGCTGCCGCCGGCAAAGCCGATCGCCGTCATGCCGGCGGCGACGCCGGCGGCGACGCCAACCGCAGAGTCCTCCACGACGATGCAGTCGGCCGGCCGCACGCCGGTCCTGGCGCATACATGCAGCAGCAGATCGGGTGCCGGCTTGCCGTTCTTCACGTCGTTTGCCGAAAACAGGTAAGGCTCGAAGAACCGGATCAGGTCGGTACTTTCCAGGCTGACGCGGATGCGTTCGTGCGAGGAGGACGAAGCCACGCATTTCGGTCCGCGCAGCCAGGACAGCGCATGCGTCATATGCTGGATTGCGCGCAATTCGGAGCGGAAGCGGCGCAGGGTTTCCTTCATGACGGTGGCGGCGAAATCGGCCGGCAGCTTGCGGCCGGCGGCTTTCTCGATTTCGGCGAACATGTCGGCGGGGCGGCGGCCGGTGAAATAGCGCGCGACAATATCCGGCGTTAGCGCAAAGCCGGCGCGCATCAATTCCTGCGATACGATGGAGGTTGCTAACGACTCACTGTCGACGAGGACGCCGTTGCAATCGAAGATGACCATGGGTCGCCGGATGCCTCGGCCGGTGGTTCCGGCCCGCACGCAAACGAACAACGCAACACGAATCAGTGGCGGCAAGGATAGTGAGCGGCCAGGGGCTGGCAAAGACCGGGTTTCGGCCCCTGGAACTTTTGCACATGGTCGAATTGTATAGTGGGGAAAACCCCGGCGCCGGCGGCCAAGGGTAGCATTCTGGTACGCGTCCTGCCGGCCCCAGCTCCGCAGCTAACCCTAAGCGCTAGTTAGGCCTTTGGCGCTAGTTGAGCTTTTTGCGTACGTCGTCGATGCCTTTGGCGATCAGTTCGCCGGCAAGCGGTCCCTTGGCTTCCTGCGCGAGCACCTTGGCGGCGGCGGCGACGGCGGCCTCGGCCGCCGCGGAGCGTACGTCGGCCGCGGCCTGTGCCTCGGCCTGGGCGATCTTGACCTCGGCCATCTTGGTGCGCCGCGTGACGAATTCTTCGATTTTGGCCTTGGCTTCGGCGGCGAGACGCTCGGCCTCGGCCTTGGCGCCGGCGACGATCTCCTGCGCCTCGCTCTCGGCCTCGCCGCGTTTGCGCCGGTAGTCGGAAAGAAGTTGCGCCGCGTCGTCCTTGAGCTTTTTCGCCTCGTCGAGCGCGGCCTTGATACGGGCCGCGCGTTCGTCGAGCGACTGGGCGAGCTTGCGGTGGATGCCGAGATAGCCGAGCAAGCCGAGGAATACGAAAAAGCCCAGCGCCACCCAGAATTCCGCTTCCATCAGCATGCCCTGCTCCTTCAGCGCTTGAGCACGTCGGCGACCGCGTCGGCAACGGTCTTGTCGTTCGCCGGCGAGCCGGTCAGCCGCTCGACGATGGCGCGGGCGGCGTCGCCGGCAATCGAGCGCACATTCGCCATGGCCGCCTGCTTGGTGGCGGCGATGGATTTCTCGGCTTCCGCCAGCTTGGCGTTGAGTTCGCCCTCGAGCGTCTTGCGCGTGGCCTCGGCCGCCGCGGCCTGCTTGTCGCGCGTCTCGTTGGCGATGGTCTGCGCGCGGGCGCGGGCATCGGCCAGAGCCTTTTCGTAGGCCGCGACCGCTTCGTCGGACTGCGCCTTCAGCCGCCCGGCCTCGGCGAGGTCGTCCTCGATGCGATTCTGGCGATTGTCGATGATGCGGGCGACCCGCGGCAGCGCCCACTTGGCCATCAGCACGTAGAGCAGGACGAAAAAGATTGCCAGCCACGCGAGCTGCGAGGGGAACGTATGCGAGTTGAACGGCGGAAAGCCGCCGTGCTCCTCGCTCCTCGGGACGTGCTCGGTGCTCGTCGTGTGTGCCGGCTCGGCCATCGTCAGCTCCAGCGCCGCATCGCCCTGCTTAGAGTGCGAACAACAGCAAGAGCGCGATCAACAGCGAAAAGATGCCGAGCGCCTCGGTGATGGCGAAGCCGAAGATCAGGTTGCCGAACTGGCCCTGCGCGGCGGAGGGATTGCGGATCGCCGCGGCGAGATAATTTCCGAAGATGATGCCGACGCCGACACCGGCGCCGCCCATGCCGATACAGGCGATGCCCGCACCGATATATTTCGCTGCCACTGGATCCATAACCAACTCCTTTTGCTTGTCCGGTCGGGGCCGCTAATGGCCCGGGTGAATCGCATCGTTGAGATAGATGCAGGTGAGGACGGCGAACACGTAAGCCTGAAGGAACGCCACCAGCATTTCGAGCGCGGTGAGCGCGACGATCATCGCGAAGGGCAGCACGCCGCCGGCCCAGCCGATCGCGCCGAGCGCGCCGCCCAGCAGAATGATGAAACCGGCGAACACCTTCAATGCGATGTGCCCGGCCAGCATGTTGGCGAACAGACGCACGCTGTGCGAGATCGGCCGCGAAATAAAAGACAGGATCTCGATGGCGATGATCATCGGCAGGATGTAGCCCGGCACGCCCTTGGGCACGAACAGATTGAAGAAGTGGAGCCCGTGCCGCTTGAGCCCGTAGACCAGCACGGTGAGGAACACGGTGATGGCGAGCGCGGCGGTGATGATGATGTGGCTGGTGACCGTGAATCCGTACGGGATCAGCCCAAACATGTTGAGCGTGAGAACGAACATGAACAGCGTGAACACGAAGGGAAAAAAGCGCATGCCCTCCTGCCCCGCGGTCGAGGTCACCATGCTGGCGACGAATTCGTAGGCGAGTTCCGCCGCCGATTGCAGCCGCGTGGGCACCACCCTGCCGCCGGCGGTGCCGCCGACCAGGAACAAGGTGAGGCCGGCCACGGCGATCAGCATGAACAGCGCCGAATTGGTGAAGGCGATGTCGGCGTTGCCGAGCTTGCCGAGCGCAAACAGATTGATGATCTGGAATTGGTGGATCGGATCCATAGGCTTAGCGTCAGTCGTTCAATTGCCTGTCGCGCACCACGCCGGCCGCGCGCATTACGTTAAGCACCCCGGCGGCGAAGCCGAGCAAGAGAAACACGATCAGCCCCCACGGCGAAATTCCCAGCCAGCGGTCGAGCAGCCAGCCGAGCAATGCGCCGACGACCACGCCTGCCACCAGTTCGGTGGACATGCGGAAGCCGCGGGCATAGGCCGACGCATCGGCGCCTTGACGAGGATCGGAAACGTTTTCGGATGGTCGGCTCGCGTTGTCGAGCCGTTCGCCGAGACGCTGGAGCCTCGCGGAGAGAGCAGCCTCGTCGTCCGACGGTTCCCTGCGATCGTCTTTGCCGCGCGTGCCGTCAGCCATGCTTCCGACCTGCGTGGTTTCAAAGGCCTCGCGCTTGCCCGCCGCCCTAAAAGCCGCGCGGACCATACTGATCGGGTTTCTTTGAGTCAAGAAACGGGCACTGTTGCGTAAGCGTCTGATATAAAGCATTAAATGTTGAATTTTCCCGCTCTTTGGCGCCCCCGCGCGTGCACTGCGGCATTGCCTTCAACAGCCGCGGGTGCGCCCCGGTTCAGACCGTGGCGGACGGATGCTAGGCTTGCCCGCCCGGTGCCGGATTGGGAGAACGCCGCCATGCGGAGATCGACGTTTGCCATCGCCGCCCTGCTGCTGTGCGCGGTTGCGCCGGTGTTGGCGCAGGACGGCCAAAATCCGCCGCCGGCCGCTCCCGGCGTGCCGACGGCGCAGGAGGGGCCAGCCGCTCCGGGCGCTTCGGATGAATCAAGCACGTCAAGCACCGCCAATTCGCCGAATGGCGCAAGCGTCTCCAGCACCGCAAAAGGTTCAAGCGCGACGGCAACCGTCCGGATCGGACCGCAGACCCGTTACAGCTTTAACCGCGTCGACGACGGTTACCTGCGTCTCGACAATGAGACAGGACACGTCGCGTTCTGTAGCGCCCATTCCGTCGGCTGGGCCTGTCAGGCGGTGGCGGAAGACCGCGCGGCGCTGGAAAAGGAAATCGCGCGTTTGCAGGCCGAGGTCGAGAGCCTGAAGCAGCAAGTCGCCGCGCTGCGCGAGCCACCGCCGCCGCGCCCGCCGGCCGATCTCAGCCCGCCGGCAACCGACAAGAACGAGGACGCGGCAAAGCTGAATGAAGGCATCGCGCGCGCCCGCGTCGCCGTGGAAAACGCCTGGCGGCGGTTGGTCGAACTGATCGTCAGTTTCCAGAAGGACATGATGCCCAAGGGGTAGATATTCTGTCGTTCCGCGACGCGCCGGAATGACGAGGAAAAATTCATGCCCGGCCGGCTTTCACCGATCAGCCAGACAACGCCGCAATTGATCGCGAGCGCGACCTTGCGGCTGGATACGCCGGGCACTGGCTTTACCGACATCACCGGTCACGCGGCAAACTTCGTCACGCAATGCGGTGTGGGTGAGGGCGTGCTGCTGATCTTCCTGCGCCATACCTCGGCCTCGCTCACCATTCAGGAGAACGCCGACCCCGACGTGCAGACTGATCTCGTCTCCGCACTCGATCGTCTGGCGCCGGAAGTGGCGCCGTGGATCCACGATATCGAGGGCCCTGACGACATGCCGGCGCATGTCAAGGCGATGCTCACCGGCGTGTCGCTGCATGTGCCGGTCATCGGCGGCAAGCTCGCGCTCGGCATCTGGCAGGGCATTTATCTGGTCGAACACCGGCGTGCCCCGCACACCCGCGAGATCTTCCTGCAATTCGTCGGCAGCCGTAAATGAGGCGCGACTAAGGGCTATCCGCCGCGATCGGGCAGCGCCAGCAGCCCCGACAGCCCGCGCTCCAAATCGCGGTATTGGCGCCTGAAACTGACGCCGTCGCACCCAGCGTTTTTGGGTAGGGGTCATCTCGAAGGGACCTGTCGCATCGGCGCGAACCCGTGGCCGGATTTCCAGGCAAGAACCTGCCGAATGCCGCCCAAAGGACCCGAAATTTCTGCGCGTAAAGAATTCCGTCCGCTGCCGCGCAGCCTATTGATGCGGGCCGATGCTGCGGCGCATTATATGGATGGCAGAGCCTTATGCGGCGTGAAATAATGGCGTTATGACGCGGTCTCGGTGCGGCGGCGGCCGCTCGTTAAAGGTCTCTTCTTTTGAATGACAATCCGCACTATCGCCTGGTTATTGCCGACGACCACCCGTTGTTCCGCGGCGCCTTGCGCGAGGCGGTGACCGGCCTGTTCGAACCGGTGGGCATTGCGGAAGCCGGAACCTTCAACGAGGTGGCCGAGCTGCTCGATCGCGGCAGCGAGGTCGATCTCGTCCTGCTCGACCTGGCGATGCCCGGCGTGCGCGGCTTTTCCGGATTGATGTATTTGCGCGCGCAATACCCGAGCGTGCCGGTCATCGTCGTGTCGGCCAATGACGACCCCGCCGCCATCCGCCGCTGCATGGAATTCGGCGCCTCCGGGTTCATCCCCAAGACGCTCGGCGTCGACGCCATGCGCATGGCAATTTCGCGCATCCTCTCCGGCGGCGTGTGGACGCCGCCCGACGTCGACCTCAGCGCCGGTTCCGACACCGACACCGCCGAACTGATGGCGCGCATGGCGACCTTGACGCCGCAGCAGGTGCGCGTGCTGATGATGTTGTCGGAAGGCCTGCTCAACAAGCAAATCGCCTTCCAGCTCAGCGTGTCGGAGGCGACGGTGAAGGCGCACGTCTCCGCCATCTTGCAGAAGCTCGGCGTCGAAAGTCGCACGCAGGCCGTTATCGCTGCCGCCAAGATCGAATCCGGCCATTGGCCGCAAGGCGCGCCGGCGGAAGGGTGAGATTTTTCTGCCGTCCCCGCGAAGGGGTGACGGAATTCTACTCCGCCGCGGCCACGCGCAGGACTCGCCACTGCGCCAGCAGCGCGCGGAGCGCCGCCGGCTTGAGCGGCTTGTTCAGCAATTGAATGCCTTCGGCGCGCGCCCGCTCGCGCACGGCGGGAGAGCGGTCGGCGGTGATCAGGATTGCCGGCAGGTCGCCGCAGCGCGCCCGCAGCGCGGCGATCGCCTCGATGCCATTGCCGCGGTCGAGGTGGTAGTCGACGAGCAATCCATTCGGCACCGTCGGGCTCTCGGCGACGGCTTCCAGCGCGAGTTCGAGGTCGGGAGCCTTGATCACCTCGCAGCCCCAACCGCGCAGCAGCGTCTCCATGCCGTCGAGCACCGAGGGTTCATTGTCAATGCACAATGCAGTGGTGCCGACCAACTGGCCGGGGTCGACGTGGATTTCGTCGCGCGGCGGCATTTTGACGGCAACCGCATTCGACAGCGGCACCACGACCGAGAACCGCGAGCCGCGGCCGACAGTCGAATCGAGCTCGATTTCGCAGCCGAGCACACGCGCCACGCGCTCCACGATCGACAGCCCGAGCCCGAGTCCGCGCGCGATACGGGCGCCCTGATCCAGACGGTGGAATTCAACGAAAATGTCGCGCTGCTGGGATTCCGGTATGCCGACGCCTGTATCGTAGACGTCGATGCGCAATTTTCCGCCGCGCCGCCGGCAACCGACCAACACGCGCCCAGCGGGCGTGTATTTGATGGCGTTGGAGACGAGGTTCTGTACCAGCCGGCGCAGCAGCCTTCGGTCGGAACGCACCACGAGCGAGCAAGGCACGAATGCGAAGTGGAGCCCCTTGCCGTCCACCAAGGGCGCGAATTCGAGCTCGATCTGGCGCATCAGGTCGTCGATGTGGAAGCTGGTGAATTCCGGCCGCATGACCCCGGTGTCGAGGCGCGACATGTCGAGCAGCGCGCCGAAAATCTCCTCCACCGCCTCGAGCGAGGCGTCGATATTGTCGACCAGGCGGCTGTCGTCGCGGCCGCTCTGACGCTCGATCAGGCTGGTCACGTAGAGCCGCGCCGCGTTAAGCGGCTGTAATATGTCGTGGCTTGCCGCCGCGAGGAATTTCGTCTTGGAAATATTGGCGTCGTCGGCCTCGCCCTTGGCGCGCGCCAGCGCGGCATTGAGGCGCTCGAGCTCCTCGGTGCGCTCACGCACGCGCCGCTCCAGCGTTTCGTTGGACCGCTCCAGCGCCTCGGCAGCCTCGACGCTGGCGGTGATGTCGGTGAAGGTGGTGACGATGCCGCCGTCGGGCATATGGTTGGCGCGTACCTCGATCACCATGCCGGGCTCGGCGAAGCGTTCGAGAAACGGTTCACGGCCGGAAACGTAGCGCTCGATCTGCGCCTGCACAAAATCGTCGATGCGGCCGGGCTCGATGTCGCCGCGCCGGCCGTTGAAATGCAGGATATCCGCGAGGCCGCAGCCAACGCGGATCAGACTCGGCGGCAGGTCGAGGATTTCGCCGAACTGGCGGTTCCAGCAGATCAGTTGCAGGTCCTTGTCGAACACCGCGATACCCTGACGCACGTGATCGAGCGCGGTTTGCAGGATTTCGCGGTTGTACTGGATCGCCGCATTGGCGTCGTCGAGCAGCTTCAGGGCGGCCTTGGTCGAGACCGTGCGCTTGCGCAACAGCAGCGACAGCACGAGCCGCGACGACGCCGCCCCGATCGCCGAGGCGAGGATATGTTCGGCATGGCGCACCAGGCGGAAATCGGCTTCGTCCTGCGGCGCGAGACCGATGCGATGGGTGGCGGCGAAGCTCTCCAGGGCGTTGCGCGTGCGCTCCTCGCCGAGATAGCGCGCGACCGTGGTGGTCAGTTCTTCCACCGTCACCGAGGAACGCCAGAGCCGGAATGTCGGCGTCATCGGCGCGAGATCTGAAGGGACGAAGACATTGGCCTGCAACCGCTCGATCGGCGAGGGTGTGCGGCGCAGCGAGAATCCGATGTAACAGAAGAGGTTGAGCGTCAGGCTCCAGACGACGCCGTGCACCAGCGGCGACAGTTCGAGCCCGAGCAGATGCTGCGGGCGCAGAATCATCAATCCCCACGGCCCGTTTGTGAGGATGTGCTGACCGACGACGCCGATATCGGCAAACGTCGGCAACAGCAACGTATAGCTCCACACCAATATGCCGATACTCATGCCGGCGATGGCGCCGCCGGCGGTGGCGCGCCGCCAGAACAGGCCGCCGAAAAACGCCGGTGCAAGCTGGGCGATGGCGGCGAAAGCAAGGATGCCGATGGCAAACAGCTGCGCGTCGCCGGCGGTGCGGTAGTATAAATAGGCGAGCAGCAGGATGCCGAAGATCGCCAGCCGCCGCACGGTGAGCAGCAGCGAGCCGACATTCTCGCGGCCCGAGATCAGCGCCTCGCGCCGCTGCAACACCAGCGGCATGACCAGGTCGTTCGACACCATGATCGACAACGCCACCGATTCCACGATCACCATGGCGGTGGCCGCCGACAAGCCGCCGACAAAGGTGGTAATGGTGAAAATGCTGGAGCCGAATTGCAGCGGCAACGCCAGCACAAACATGTCGCTGTCGACCGGGCTGCCACGAAAGGTCAGCAGGCCGGCGAGCGCGATCGGCACCACAAACAGGTTGATGGCGATCAGATAGAGCGGAAATAGCCAGGCCGCACGCTTGATCTCGCCTTCATTATTGTTCTCGACCACTGCCACATGGAACTGCCGCGGCAGCAGAATGATAGCCACGAACGACAGCAGCGTGGTCGCCAGCAGCGTGTCGAGCGGCGGCTCGCGCAAAAAGATGCCGGCGCTCTGCGGGCTCTGCCGTGCCGCCTCGAACAACGCGCCGGGGCCGCCGAACATCCAGAACGTCACGAAGATTCCGACCGCGAGGAACGCAAACAGCTTGACGATCGACTCTGTGGCGACCGCCAGCATCAGCCCGTCCTGGTGCTCGGTGGCGTCGATGTGTCGGGTGCCGAACAACACCGCGAAGGTCGCCATCGATAGGGCCACGAACAATGCGATGTCGCCGAGCAGCGGCCGTGTGATGCCGGCGCCCGGGGCAAGGTGCGCAAGAATGGTCTCCAGCGATGCCGACACCGCTTTGAGCTGCAACGCGATGTAGGGAACGGTGCCGATGATGGCGATCAGCGCGACTGTCGCCGCCGCCGCCTGGCTCTTGCCGTAGCGCGCGGCCACGAAGTCGGCGATCGAGGTGGTGTTCTGCGCCTTGGCCAGCCGCACGATGCGCACCAGCAGCGGCGAGAACAGGCCGATCATCAACGCCGGGCCGACATAGATCGTGAGAAATTCGTATCCGGTTCGCGAGGCCGAGCCGACCGAGCCAAAAAAAGTCCATGAGGTACAATAGATCGCCAACGACAATGGATAGATCAAAAGCCGCGTGCGGCCGTCGCGGCCAAGCCCGCGCCGGCGGTCGCCGTAGCTCGCCACCAGGAACAGGAGCCCGATATAGGCGAACGCAACCGCGATAATGACCCAGCCTTGCAGCATGCACGCTCCAGATCGGGCTAACCCCAAGCAGGTGAACGATTTTAACGCTTTTTGACCGCCGCAGTATAGCCGTCAGGCCGGTCGCCGCCGGGCGGTGGGAGCAGGCGTTTGACGCACGCTTATGCGCGCGGCATTGATCGCGTCTGCCGGATTTCAGGTTCAGTGAAAGCCGCCCTCCTTGTCTCTGCTGCCGCCAGCCACCGACCGGAAATCCCTTGCCCGCCAGCTCGCGGAAACGCTTGCGATTTCCGGGGCCGGCGGGCTCACGCTCGGTCTTTCCGGCATGCCCGCCGGCTATCTGTCGGGCTCGATCCTTGCGGTCGCCGCCGCCTCGCTCGCCGGCCGGCCGATGCTGATGCCGACGCCGCTGGTGCGCGTGCTGCTGGTGCTGATCGGCATTTCGCTCGGCGCGGTGGTCACCCCGGCGACGCTCAACGGCATTACCACCTACCCGCTCAGCATCGGCATCCTGATCGTGGCCATGGCCTGCATCGGTTTCTGCGGGGCAAATTATTTGCGCGTGATGCACGGCTGGGACAAGGTCACCGCCTATCTCGCCGCCGCCCCGGGCGGGCTTTCGCAGGTGATGGCGCTCGCCGCCGAACTCGAAGTCGACATGCGCTCGATAGCCATCGTGCAGACTGTGCGCGTGGCGGTGATCGCGGTCGGGTTGCCGGCCGGGTTGTCGCTGCTCGGACTTGCCGGCCACGCCCGCCGCGGCGTCGGCAGCACATTCAATTCCGCGCAGCTCGACGAGCTGGCGATCCTCCTCGCCGCTTCGACCGCCGCCGCTTTTGTTGCCAACCGCATTCGCTTTCCCGGCGGGTTGTTGTTCGGCGCGATGCTCACCTCCGCCGCCTTGCACGGCAGCGGCGCCATCCATGTGGTGATGCCGTGGTGGGTGACGAATTCGGTGATGATCGCATTCGGCGCGGTCACCGGCTCGCGGTTCGCCGGCACGCCCTTGCGCCTGCTGGCAAACTTCCTCGGCGCCGCCGTCGGCTCCTTCGCGGTGGCGGTAGCGGTCACCGCAATGTTCGCGGCCGGATTGGTCGGCGTATTGAACCTGCCGATCGGCGAAGTGATGATCGCTTATGCGCCGGGCGCGGTCGACGCGATGATGCTGCTCGCGCTCGCGCTCAATCTCGACCCGGTCTATGTCGGCGCGCACCATCTTGTGCGCATCTTTTTTGTGTCGATGGCGATGCCGCTATTGGCCCGCCGCGCCATGCCGCCGCGCGGGGGGCCGAACCCAAAGGGTTGAAAAGGCGCGCTTATTCCGCCGCGATCGCCTGGTTGCTGGTTGGCAGGTCGAGCCGCTCCCACACATCGACCAGCGCGTCCGCCAATTTATCGATCAGCACGTCGTCGTGATAGGGCGACGGCGTGATGCGCAGCCGCTCCATGCCGCGCGGCACGGTCGGATAATTGATCGGCTGGATGTAGATGCCGTACTCGGCGAGCAGCAGGTCGCTCGCCGCCTTGCACTTCTCGGCATCGCCGATCAGCAGCGGCACGATATGCGTGGCCGACGGCATCACCGGCAGTCCGGCGGCGTTTAGCACCGCCTTGACGCGCGCGGCGCGATCCTGGTGCCGGTCGCGCTCCCATTGCGAGGTCTTCAGGTGGCGGATCGCCGCCGCCGCCGCCGCGCAGATCGCCGGCGGCAACGCGGTGGTAAAAATGAAGCCGGGCGCATACGAGCGCACCGCGTCGATGATCTTCTCGCTCGCCGCGATGTAGCCGCCGAGACAGCCGAACGCCTTGGCGAGCGTCCCCTCGATCACGTCGATGCGCGCCATCGCTCCCTCGCGCTCGCAGACACCGCCGCCGCGCGGCCCATACATGCCGACCGCGTGCACTTCATCGACGTAAGTCATGGCGCCGTAGCGCTCGGCCAGATCGCAGATCGCATGCACCGGCGCGACGTCGCCGTCCATGGAATAAAGACTCTCGAACACGATCAGCTTCGGCCGCTTCGGATCGGCGGCCTTGAGCAGCTCCTCGAGATGGCCGACGTCGTTATGCCGCCAGATCCGTTTCTCGCAACCAGACTGGCGCACGCCCTCGATCATTGAATTGTGGTTGAGCGCGTCTGATAGCAGCAGGCAGCCGGGCAGCAGCCTGGCGATGGTCGGGATGCCGGTCTGGTTCGACACATAACCGGAGGTGAACACCAGCGCGGCCGGCTTGCCGTGCAGGTCGGCGAGCTCGCGCTCGAGCTCGACCAGCGGATGATTGGTGCCGGCAATGTTGCGCGTACCGCCGGCGCCGGTGCCCATGCGGGCTGCGACGTCGACCATGGCGCCGATCACTTTCGGATGCTGCGCCATGCCGAGATAGTCGTTCGAGCACCAGATCACCACCTCGCGCTTGCCCTGCGGCGAATGCCAGACGGCGTGGGGAAAGCGGCCGGCGATGCGTTCGAGATCGGCGAAAACCCGGTAGCGGCGCTCGTCTTTCAGGGCAGCCAGCGCAGAGTCGAAAAAATCGTTATAATTCATGTATTTTTGCTGCTTTACGGCACTGCTTTATGGCCACACACAGCCCTTTTTTAGAAGGGTTCTAGTGGGTTTGTCGAGGGTAGAATGTTTATCTTTCGACCGGCCGCAATGATCGAAATCAATGAGGCTGCCGAATAATGCTGGAGCCCGATTTAGCCGTTGGGCGGATATTTGGCTCCCAAGAATGCCGCCAGAATGCAGGCGCCGCTCATGTCGCGCGCTCCTCGCCGGCGGATTCACCCACAAAATCGATCCAGCGGCCTTCGCGGTGCGAGCACCGCGCGGCATCCATCAGTCGCTGCGCGCGATAGCCCTCGGCAAATCCCGGCACCACCGTGCCGCCGTTTTCGATGGCGTCGATAAATCTCCTGGCCAGCCGCGACACCGGCGCGATGCGTCCGTCGGGATAGGGCGCATCGTCAGGATCCACGACGGCGATGCGTTCGAGTGCGGCCGCCGGCCGCCGCGCATGCAGCAATTCGAAGCCCCGCATGTAGTCGGCCCCCGGATTATGCAGCACCAGCGTGCCGTCCTCGCCGAAAAATTCGAGGCGGTGGCCGCCGCCGAGATAGGAGGCGCAGCTCATGCTCAGGCTGCACAAAGGGCCGGCCTGAAAGCGCAGCGCCATCGCCACCGTCGTTTCCAGTCCCTCTTCGCTCGGCAGCCCGCCGATGTGCGCCGACAGGCCGGCGATCGGTCCGCAAAACCATTCGAGATAATGGAAGCAGTGCGAAATGAAATTGCCGAGGACGCCGCCGCCATCGTCGCCCATGGTTTTCCAGTTGCGCATGCGCAATCGCAGCGACGGGCTTTCCACGTGCCAATGCACCGTGACATGACGCAGCGCGCCGATGGCGCCGGCATTGAGCATCGCTCTTGCGCGTTGCCACTGCACGATCTGATGGAAATTGAAGTCGATCGCGGTCGGCAGGCTGCTCGATCGCGCCCGCTCCAGCATGGCGCGCGCCGAAGATAGGTCGCCGGCCATCGGCTTTTCAATGAACACCGGCTTGCCCAGTTCGAGCGCGCGCATCGCGACCTGCGCCTGCAAGGTTGGCAGCGTGGCGATGGCGACGGCCTGCACATCCGCATCTTCGACCAGTGCGCGCCAATCGCCGTAACCTTTGGCCACGCCGCTTTCGCGCGCAAGCGCGGCGGTGCGTTCCGCGTCGCGGCCGGCGAGCGCGACGACCTGGCAGCGCGGGCCGGCGCGAAACGCCGGCAGTTGCACCGAGCGTCCGTAATTGATGCCGACAATGCCGAGACGGATCACGCGCTAAAGCTCTGCAAGTCATACCGGTTTTGTCGTCTGCGGCATGGATTTGGGGCAAATCGGCAGGCCAGGCAAGGGCGAAATGCTACAAGCCACGCAGCGTCATGGTCGCTTGTTCGGCACGAGCTGCGCCCAGCCCAGCGAATGTTCTGCCGTTCGGCGCAACGGCCAACTTCCGCGCGTTTGCTGCTTGCATCCGGCCGCACGCGGCTGCAAAAGAGTTGCGCATGAGCAAAGAGCCCACCGGCATCGCCAACGGCCTCACCAATTACGGCGACCGCGATTTCTCGCTTTACCTGCGGCGCTCGTTCGCCCAGTCGATGGGCTATTCGCGCGGCATGCTGGCAAAGCCGGTGGTCGGCATTGCCTACACGCCGTCCGGATTCAACAATTGCCACCGGCATTTTCCCGACATGCTCGAGGCGGTCAAACGCGGCGTGCTGGCGGCCGGCGCCTTGCCGATCGAATTCCCCACCATTTCGCTCGGCGAAGTGTTCCTGTCGCCGACCAGTCTGAAATTCCGCAACCTGATGGCGATGGACACCGAGGAAATGGTGCGCGCGCAGCCCATGGACGCGGTGGTGCTGATGGGGGGCTGCGACAAGACCGTACCGGCCCAGCTCATGGGCGCGGTATCGGCCGGTCGCCCGGCGGTCATGCTGGTGGCGGGCCCGATGATGACCGGCCGCTACCGCAGCGAGCGGTTGGGGGCCTGCACCGACTGCCGCCGCTTCTGGGCGCAATACCGCGGCGGCAAGGTCGACGACCGGGAAATTTCCGAAGTCGAAGGCAAGCTCGCCACCACCGCCGGCACCTGCGCGGTGATGGGCACCGCCTCGACCATGGCCTGCCTCGCCGAGGCGCTCGGCATGATCCTGCCGGGCAGCGCCGCAATCCCCGCCGTGCATGCCGACCGCCTGCGCGCGGCGGAAGCGACTGGTGCCGCGGCGGTCAAGCTGATCGGGTCTGCGCTCACGCCCGACAAGATCATCAATCAAAAGTCGGTGGAGAATGCGCTGCGCGTGCTGCTCGCGATCGGCGGTTCGACCAACGCCATCATCCATATGACGGCGATCGCCGGACGCGCCGGCGTGCCGGTGTCGCTCAAGCACCTCAATGAATTGTCCGACACGACGCCGGTGCTGGTGAACCTGAAACCCGTCGGCAACGGCTATATGGAGGATTTCTTCGCCGCCGGCGGCATGGGCGCGTTGATGCGCGAATTGAAGGACCTGCTCCACCTCGACGTTATGACGGTGACGGGCGAGACGCTGGGTGAGCGGCTCGACGCCGATGCCGGGGCCTGGGTCGATCGCAGCATCATCGCCGAACGCAATAATCCGCTGGAGCCGAACGGCGGCCTGGTCGCGCTGTTCGGAAATCTGGCGCCGCGCGGCGCGATCCTCAAACGCTCGGCCGCCGATTCCGGTCTGTTCGAGCTCGAGGGCAGGGCGGTGGTGTTTTCCTCGCTCGAAGATCTCGCCGCGCGCATCGACGATCCCAAGCTCGACGTCGAGCCAAGCGACATTCTGGTGCTGCAAAACGCCGGCCCGCATTCCGCCTCGGCGATGCCGGAGGCCGGCTACCTGCCGATCCCGAAAAAGCTCGCGGTCAAGGGCGTCAAGGACATGGTGCGCGTGTCCGACGCGCGCATGAGCGGTACCGCATTTGGCACCATCGTGCTGCACGTGACGCCGGATGCCGCCTCCGGCGGCCCGCTCGCTTTGGTGATGAACGGCGACCGCATCAAGCTATCTGTGAAAAACCGCCGCATCGATCTCGCCGTCGACGAAGCCGAACTCAAGCGCCGCGCCGCGGTCGCCAAACCGGCCGCCGCACCGCCCATGCGTGGGTACGCCAGGCTTTACGCCCAGGAAATCCTCGGCGCCGACGAAGGCTGCGATTTTTCTTTCCTCAAGCCGCGCTAGGTCGTGCGCCCAAAATAACGGCCGCCGAATTTTGCTTATCGGCCCCTTCCATTCGCTTTAATCCTCGTCCAGGCCGGCTTTGCGCATACCGTCGAGGTATTGTTCGAGCAATTTGGGCGTCTGATAGGGTACGTTGGCCTTGATCCACTCGATCGATAGCCGAATCTGGTCACGCCGCACCTGGGCAAGAAACGAGCGGGCTTCATCGACCTGCCCCGCTTGCGCCAGGCTCGCGCAGCGTAGGCGCTGCGCGCCCTGGAATCCGGGGCGCAGCCGCAATGCTTGCGTCGTGTATTCGGCGGCGTCGGCAAATCGGCCGGCCGCATAATGCGCGACGGCGATGGCTCCGAGGAACAACGCCATCTCGGGGTCCAGCGGACTAAGCCTGATGGCGACCTGCCCGTGCTCGATCGCCTCACGATCCTGTCCGGCAAAGGCATAGCCGCGACTGAGATGCGAATGAGCCGCTGCGGAATTCGGATTGAGATCGACGGCCCGGCGAAACGCGGCGATGGCGTCCAAGGTGCGGCGTTCCATCATGGCGCAGTAGCCGAGCGCAATGTGTCCCCAGGGATCGCGATCGTCGAGTGAAATCGCCCGCGTGGCGTGTTCGCGGCCGCGCGGCAGCGCATCATCGCGATCGGCCCACCCCATGTGCGCAGCGAATACAAGGCAAAACCCGAGCAGGCTCAGGGCCGGGGCGTAATCCGGGAAGGCCGCGACCGCCTGCCCGAGCGTCTTGATCGCCGCTTCGTAATCCTGGCCGGTCATGCGCCAGAAATGGACTTGCGCGCGTGCTACCAGCTCCCACGCGCCGAGATTCTCGGCCGATCGGGAAAAGGCGCGAACACCCTCGGCGGCCAGCAAGTGGGGCTCTATCGCGCCTGCCACGTTGCGCGTTATCTCATCCTGCACGGCGAAGATGTCACCGAGCTCGCGGTCGTATCGTTCTGCCCAATGATGTCCGCCGCTGCTCGCGTCGATGAGCTGTGCGCTGATCCGGAGCTGATTGCGGGCGCGGCGCACGCTGCCCTCGAGCACGTAGCGCACGCCAAGCTCGCGCGAGACCTGCTTCACATCGACCGTGCGGTATTTGTAGACGAACGACGAGTTGCGGGCGATGACGAACAGCCACCGGATGCGGGACAGGCCGGTGATCAAGTCCTCCGAAATGCCGTCGACGAAATATTCCTGGTCGGGGTCTCCGCTCATATTGGCAAACGGCAATACCGCTATCGAGGGCCGGTCGGGCAGTGGCAGTTGAACCCTTTCCTCCTGGTCCGCGACGTCAGGCGGTTGGCGGCCGTTTTCGTGGACTTCGCCGATAAACCGTACGCCCTTGCGCGGGAGGGTCTTGAGCAGACGCTGCTCGCCGCCGGTATCGCCGATCGCGCTTCGCGCCGCGTTGATCCGGTTAAACAGCGCGGATTCCGAAACGATGCGTCCATGCCAGATCGAAGCCAGCAGTTCGTCTTTGCTGACCACGCGGTCCCGATGCCGGATCAAATGGACGAGAAGATCAAAAACCTGGGGCTCGATGGCCACCAGCGCGGGCCCGCGGCGCAGCTCGCGGCGATCGGTATCGAGAGCGCAGTTCTCGAATAGATACCGCAATACCCGGCTCCATCTGCGGCCCCCTGTCGCCCAACCGGCACGATAGCATGGCGTTCCCTAAGGAAAAATAGAGGAAGCCCTAAGCGTCGGTTGAGACGCTCTGGGAGAATATTTGCGCGCAAGGTTGCAGATTGGGAGACCGCGTCGGCGCGAAACCGCACGAGGAGGACACAGTGAAAATGCAGCCGGTAATTTCCCCGAGCGCCGTTGCCTTGGCGCTGTCGCTCGCCTTAGCGTTGCTGCCGGCTTTACCGGCGGCAGCCCAGACGCCCTATGTTGTCAAACCTGTCGCGCAGAAGAAGCTCAAGGAGCTTCCGCCTGGTCCGCTGTTCTGGCGAGTCGAGACGTTTCCAACGCTGGACGATGCTCGGGCAGCCGTCGGTCCGGACGGATGGAACCCGGCAACGGTGCGTTACGAGACGACAACGTCGCTGATCGCCGAGGTCGACGGCAAAGTCTATGTTGTCACTTTGGGGGCAAAGGGAGCGTCGACGCCCGGCGGCACCAAGGTCGCGGAAGTCGGGCCGGTTCCCGCCATCACCGCGCCCGAATATCTGCTGCGCTTGAACCACGGCTCCGGACCGCCCGGCGCCGAGACACCGGTACACAGCCATCCGGGCTCGGAATCGTTCTACGTCATCAGCGGCCAGCTCGGCCAGAAGACGCCAAGCGGCGTCGTCCATGTCGACGCCGGCAAAACGATGAACGGGCACACGGCTGGCATGGCGATGCAGGTCTTCAACAGCGGAAAGACCGAGCTGTCCGCGCTGATCATGTTCGTGGTCGATGCCACCAAGCCATTCTCGGTGCCAGCGAAGTTCAATTGAAAGAGGAATGCGAATAAGGACGAATGCGAATTTTGTGAAGCTTGCGCTCAAACCGTTGTCGGCTGTCGGCGCTTCTCGCGATTGCCTGCTTTTTGAGCGATTGCGGCGGCGCGGCTCGTTTATTGTGGATACGAACGGCAAATGCCGCAGGATTCATCCAAATTGTCACGGTCGCGTTCACGTCTTCGTATGGCTAATTGGCAATTAACGATTGCGGTTCGCGCAAATTAACGCGGCTCCAAATCCGGTTCCCCTAGGTTGTGGAAAATCGCGGGTGGTTGGGCGAGCGCCCAGCCGATCCGGGTACGGAATCATGTCACGGGTCCTGAGATACTGGCGCGGATACCGTCACTGGCGAGTGGTCGCATTCGCCGGTGCGCTCGGCTTCATCGTCACGCTGTTGGCGATGGAAGCGGCCGATAACTATTTCTCGCAACCGTTCACGTCGCTGTCGGTGGCGCTCGCGGTTGCCGCCGGTTCGCTGTTCAGCGTCACTATGGCCGGCGCGCTGTCGGGCTGGCGCATCAGACGCAGGCTGAGCGAGCAGAATATGCGGCTCGACGCAGCGCTCAACAACATGGTGCAGGGCCTGTGCATGTTCGATGCGCAGAATCGGTTGCTGGTCTGGAACGAGCGCTACCGGGCCATGTACAAGATCGATCCGAAAAACATCTGGCACGGCTGCACGATCCGCGACCTGCTCGATGCACGCATCGCGGCCGGCACATTTCCGCTCGACCCGAGCGGTTATGACAAGGAATTGCGCGCGGCGCTGGCGAAGGGCCGGTGCTTTGCGCTCAACATCGAACTAAACGACGGCCGCATCATCGATGTCATCAATCAGCCGATCGAAGGCGGCGGCTGGGTGGCCACGCATGAAGACATCACCGACCGCAAGCGCGCCGAACGCGAGCTCGAACATACCCGCTCGTTCCTCAACATGATCATCGAGAACGTGCCGTCGCCGGTCCTGGTGAAGAACATCCCGGACCTGAAATATCTTCTGATCAATCGCGCCGCGGAAAAATATTTAGGCGTCGACCGCGCTCTGCTGATCGGCAAGACTGCGAGCGACGTGCTGCCGAAATCGAGCGCGCAGCTGATCGAGGACGAAGATCGCAGGGTCGTGGACTCCGGCAAAGTCGCATTTTTCGGCGAGCACGTCGTCGTCACGCCGGGCAATGGCATGCGCGTCGCGACGGCGAACCGGCTGCCGGTCAAGGGACCGGACGGCAAATTGCAGTATCTCATCAGCGTGGTTCACGACGTCACCGATCGCAAGCGGGACGAGCAGCGCATCGCGCATCTGGCGCATCACGATCCGCTCACCGACCTGCCGAACCGGACGGCGTTCAACGAATGCATCGCCGCCACCATCGACATCGCCGCAGCATCTGCGGAAAGCTTTGCTCTGCTCAGCATCGACCTCGACCGTTTCAAGACGGTCAACGACGTGTTCGGCCACTCGATTGGCGACTCGCTGTTGCGCGAAGTGGCGGGCCGGCTGGAGCAGGCTTGCCAGGGCGCCTTCATCGCCCGCGTCGGCGGCGACGAATTCAGCGTCATCACGCCGACCGGGCCGCAGCCGGCGACCGCCGAGGCGCTGGCGGACAGGCTGCTGGCTGCGCTGGACACCGATATCGACATCGAGGGCATTCCGCAGCGCGTGGGCTTGACCATCGGCGTCGCAGTCTTCCCGCAGGACGGCGCCGACGCCACGGCGCTCGTCGCCAATGCCGATGCGGCGCTGTTCCGCGCGAAATCGCAGGCGCGCGGATCGATCCGCTTCTTCGAGCTGTCGATGGACCAGCAGTTGCGTGAAAAGCGCGCATTGCAGCAGGAATTGCGTCTGGCCATCGTGCGCGACGAGATCGAACTGCATTACCAGCCGCAGGCTCATATCGGCGGGGCCATATCCGGCTTCGAGGCGCTGGCGCGCTGGAACCACCCGCGGCACGGGCAGATTTCACCGGCCACCTTCATTCCGCTCGCCGAGGAAAGCGGGATGATCGTGGAACTCGGCGAGTGGATCCTGCGCACCGCCTGCCGCGAGGCGGCGTCATGGCCGCGGCCGCTCGATATCGCCATCAACCTGTCGCCGGTGCAATTTCAGCACGGCGATCTGCCAAGCCTGGTGCACCGGACTCTGCTGGAGACCGGGCTGTCGCCGGTGCGACTCGAACTGGAAATCACCGAGGGCGTGTTGATCGGCGATTTCAACCGCGCGGTGTCCATCCTGCGCCGGCTGAAGGCGCTCGGCGTGCGCATCGCGATGGACGATTTCGGTACAGGCTATTCGTCGCTGTCCTATCTGCAGTCGTTCCCGTTCGACAAGATCAAGATCGATCAATCGTTCATCGCCAATCTCGAACACAGCCAGCAGGCGGCCACCATCGTGCGCGCGGTCATCGCGCTCGGCCGCGGGCTCGATCTGCCGGTGGTGGCGGAGGGCGTGGAGACCGCCGAGCAGCTCAATTTTCTCGCCAGCGAATGCTGCGACGAGATCCAGGGCTATTTCGTCGGCCGGCCGAAGCCGATCGCCGACTACGCCAATATAATCGGCCGCGCCCATGTGCCGTTGGCCCCGGCGCTGGCGGCGGCGGGCTGAAGCGACGGACAGGCTTGGGGACTGGTGCTGCCGGAGTGGACTGAACACTCGACCTCCCCCTTACCAAGGCCAAGCGACCTCTATTTGCCAAGGGGTTACCCGGGCCTTCCAGCGGCATAGAGATGGCTTTTAGAAGCACGTTGCGGCTCGGTCCGCTTTTTGGGACGAAGCGGAAGTTGATCGGCAGGAAAAACAGGCTGACCGGTCGCTAATGACCCCAAGCCTATGCTCGTTGCTGTTTCGGCGAACCGAAACTCTGAGGCGCCGGCCATCATATGCAGTGCTGGGGCAATCACGAAAATCCATGTAACGTGGGACTTGGTTACTGAGCGAACTGTCAGCAAGCCATGGCCAACCTTCCTCGTCTTAAACCAGACCCGATTCCGCAGCCCCATCCCGTGCCGGAATTCCTGGCTGAGAGTGAGCTCAAGGCGCGTTATGAGGACATGAAAGCCGTCCTTGGCGTGCCGTGGATGGGCGTCGTGACGATGAGCTTCGCCCACTACCGCGTTTTCTATGACGCCTTGTGGCAGGGTGCGCGTCCGCTCTGCGCCTCGCGCGACTTCACGGATGCATGCCATCGTCTCAGGCATCTGGTCGAAGAAAAAGTGAGCGCGCTTGGGCCACCGCCCCTTCGGCAGCGGCTCGCACAAATCGGCTATGCCGAGCGCGAGCTCCAGGACATCGATGAGAGCATCGAGATTTTCTCCGACGGAAATTTTCCATACATTCTGCTCGCGACGCTGGCGCGCTTACTGCTTGAAGGCGGCGAACTCCAGGCCTCACACGACATCGGTATTCAAACAAAGCCGGCATCGCCGAGGGCGGCGGGAAAGCTTGTCCTGATGGAGTATCACTATGCCGACGCCTCGACGCGCCTCGTGTTCGACGATCTGAAAAAGGTGCTAGGTCTCCCGTTCCTGAATACGGACTACCGCGCACTGGCCCGCTGGCCCAGCTATTTCGCGCTTGCCTGGGCGGATTTGCGGCCAAGGCTCCAGCGAGGCGAATACGAGACGTTGGTCGCCGAGATACACGAGGCCGCGGTCTCGACCGTTCGCTTGCTACCCAACTACGGCAACTTGCGCGGCGAGGCGTTGCGCCTGGCCGCTCGGAGCAGCGCGCCGGAAGGCGAAGTTCTTTCGGTCGTGCGCCTGTTCCAGTGGTTGCTGCCCGGCCTCGCGGTAAACATCGCTTTCTTTCGTGCGCAATTGCGATAGCCGATCATTGAAATTACACGCGTTATCAGCCTGACAGCGGGAAGGACGCTCAGAAACGGCGTTGTTCGGCCCCGCCGAAAAAGTGTCGGATGAGCGACTCTTTTGTTCCGCCGCATGAGTCGCCTTTGGCCCGTCGCCGACATTCGCAGCATTGGACCAATTTAATTGCTTTCGGAGTGAAGCGGACATAAGCCGCAATCGAGAGGGTTATAGGGGTCAGTTTTAGTGGCAGTCGAAGCCCGAAGCTTGATTTAATGGTGCTGCCGGAGTGGATTGAACACTCGACCTCCCCCTTACCAAGGGGGTGCTCTACCACTGAGCTACGGCAGCGCTTGGGCGCAGCGAATATCCGATCATGCCGGTCCTGTCGAGCGCCGCTTGCCGGCCGCGCGTCTGCCTTCTATCCCTTACCGTCATGACGCGAAGCAGCGGCAAATCCGGCGATTCCCGGCGCGCCGAGCGCCTGAAAACGGCGCTGCGCGACAATCTCAGGCGCCGCAAGGCGCAGGCCAAGGCGCGCGCCCGGAGCGCCAAGGCCGCGGAGCACGATTCCGCCGGAATTACCGCCGAAATTGCCCCCGGGTTTGTGCAGGACAAGCCGAAAGGCTAGTAACCTTGGCGGTCGCCAGGCCTTGCGGGACAGGCAAAGCGGCTCTTACCTGATACTTGGCCAAAAGGGGCCGTGGGCGGGGCGAAATGGATCGGATACGTATTGTCGGCGGCCAGCGTCTGAACGGGACGATCCCGATTTCCGGCGCCAAGAACGCCACGCTGCCGTTGATGATCGCGAGCCTGCTCACCGAGGATACGCTGATCCTCGACAATGCGCCGCGGCTCGCCGACGTCGAACTTTTGCAGCGTATCCTCGGCAATCACGGCGTCGACGTCATGATCGCCGGCAAGCGGCCGGGTGACGATCCCAATTCCGGCCGCACCCTGCATATTTCGGCGAAAAACATCATCGACACCACCGCGCCCTATGAGCTTGTCTCCAGGATGCGGGCGAGCTTCTGGGTGGTGGCGCCGCTGCTCGCGCGCATGGGCGAAGCCAAGGTGTCGATGCCGGGCGGCTGCGCCATCGGCACGCGGCCGGTCGATCTGCTCATCATGGCGCTCGAGAAGCTCGGCGCCGAGATCGAGATCGAGGGCGGCTATGTGATCGCGCGCGCGCGCAAGGGCCTGCGCGGCGCCGAGATTGCATTTCCCAAAGTGACGGTCGGCGGCACCCATACCGCGATGATGGCGGCAAGCCTCGCCAACGGCACGACGGTGATCGAGAACGCCGCGCGTGAGCCGGAGATCGGCGACGTCGCCGACTGCCTCAACAAGATGGGCGGCAGGATTTCCGGTGCCGGCACATCGCGCATCGTGATCGAGGGCGTGCCGCGTCTGCACGGTGCCCGCCACGCCGTGCTGCCGGACCGCATCGAGACCGGCACCTATGCAATGGCGGTGGCAATAACCGGCGGCGACGTGCTGCTGCAAAACGCGCGCCCGGAATTGTTGCAGGCTGCGCTCGATCTCCTGGCGCAGACCGGCACGGCCATCACGCCGACCAATACCGGCATCCGCGTCGCACGCAACGGCGCCGGGCTCGCGCCGGTCAAGGTGACGACCGCGCCGTTCCCCGGTTTTCCCACCGACCTACAAGCGCAATTGATGGCGCTGATGACCCGCGCCGACGGCACCTCGCATATCACTGAGGCCATTTTCGAAAACCGCTTCATGCATGTGCAGGAACTGGTGCGGCTCGGCGCTCACATCCGTCTCGACGGCGACACCGCCACCGTCGAGGGCGTCGGCCAGCTCACCGGCGCGCCGGTCATGGCAACGGATTTGCGTGCCTCGGTGTCGCTGGTGATCGCGGGGCTTGCCGCGCAAGGCGAGACCATGGTCAACCGGGTCTATCATCTCGACCGCGGCTTCGAGCGCGTCGAGGACAAGCTCGCCCGCTGCGGTGCGCAGATCGAACGGCTGAGCGCGTAGCGGGCATGCCAGCGATCAAGGTCATGAGCGCCGGCGCCGTGCAGTCGATGGTGGAAGCGCTCGGCAGGGAGTTCGAACGCGCGAGCGGCAACAAGCTCGAAATCGTTTTCAACACCGCGGGCTCGTTGCGTGACCGCTTCAAGGGCGGGGAGACCGCCGACCTGATCGTTCTCTCGGAATCGATCATCGGCGATCTCGCGCGGCTCGACCTGTTCGTGCCCGGCAGCATCACCGATCTCGGCCGCACCGTCACCGGCGTTGCAGTGCGCGAAGGCGCGGCCCTGCCGGATATTTCCACGCCGCAGGCGTTCAAGCAGGCGCTGCTTAAGGCAAAGAGTGTGGCCTATACCGACCCCAAGGCCGGCGGCTCCGGCGGCATCATGTTCGCCGCGCTGCTACAACGCCTCGGCATCGCCGAGGCGGTCGACAAAAAAGCGGTGCTCGGCAAGCGCGGCGCCGAAGCCGCGGTCGCCGTGGCGCAAGGCCGCGCCGAGATCGGTGTCACGTTCATCAGCGAGGTGCTGCCGGTGAAGGGCGTCAAGATCGCCGGCCCGCTGCCGGGCGAACTGCACAATGCCAACACCTACACGGCGGCAATCCCGGTCGGCAGCGGCAACCGCGAAACGGCCGCGGCCTTGCTCGGCGCGCTCACCGATCCGGCCACGCGCGGCCGCTGGCACGCCGCGGGCCTGGAACCGGCGTTCTGAACATCTTGCGCCGTCGCGCGGCCTTGCCTAACTAGCTTTCGACCGGAACGGCCGCCCATGGACCAACTCAAATTCGTTGTCCTCGACGAAGAGGACCTGGAAGTCGCTTCCACCCATTTGCAGGACGCGGTTGCCAAGGTGGCCGACGTGCATTGGCTGCCGCGCGAAAAGCGTCTGGTTCTGGCGCTTAACCGTTTCGACTGGGAAAGCGCGCAAGCCGCCCGACCGGAATACCGCCGGCGCAGAGCCGCGCTGCGCTTCGAGCGGGTGCTGTCCTGCAAATGCCGCGGGGTTAATCCGGCGGGCAAGGACGCCGTACTTAACCTCCTGGCGGTCGAGTTTTCCGAGACTCAGGCGCCGTCCGGCATTGTGACCGTCAGCTTTTCCGGCGGGGCGACCCTGCGGCTGGAAGTCGAGTGCCTGGAAGCCGAATTGGCCGATCTCGGGCCGGTTTGGACGACGGCGGCCCGCCCCGATCACGCCCTTGCCGAGGACGGTCAGCCACCTTCCGGCCGGCGCTGAAGCCACCCCCGGGGGCGTGGCCCGGCCGCATCGCAACAAATAAATTCGGTTCAGAACTGCCCGCGCGGCCCGCCCCGAGCCGCGCCATGCTTGATCTTTCAAAGCTCCAATGGCGTAGTGGGCCGGTTCCTCCAACAGGGATGATTCCATGCGCAAATTTGTCATTCTCGCGGGTGCATTGCTGGGTGCCGCGCTGCTTTCCGGCACGCCGGCCAAGGCCGAACTCGGTTGCACCTGCGTCAAGCTCGGCGCGCCCACGGTCTGCATGTCGGGCGTTACCGAATGCACGTTCAAGGGCGGCGGCGCCTGCGTGTTGCCGTGCGATTATCAGCCGCCAAAAATGATGCACCACCGCCGCCACCACAGGATGCACAAAAAGAAGAAGATGTAACCCGGCGGCTTCGGCATGCGACCAGGCTCCGCCTCGCGGCGGAGCTTGTTGTTTTTCGGCCTACACCGGCTCGCGCGAAAGGGTTGACGCGGCTCCGCGCATCACCCATTGACCTGTCATCCGGCTAGGATCAGGCGATGCCGCAGCGATTCGACAGTCAAAGCGCCGATTTCCCGACGCAGTTTGAGGCATTCCTCGGCGCCAAACGCGAGGCAGCGCAGGACGTGCAGGAGCGCGTGCGCGCGATTCTCGCCGAGGTGAAGGCCTATGGCGACCGCGCGCTGCTCCAGCTCACGCTCGAGTTCGACCGCGTCGATCTGGCCAAGACCGGGATGCGCGTCACGGCGAGCGAGATCGAGGCGGCGGCCAGAGCTTGCGCGGGCCCGGCGCTCGATGCGCTCAAGCTCGCGCGCGACCGCATCGAGGCCTATCACGTCCGGCAGAAGCCAAAGGACGAACGCTTCACCGATGCACTCGGCGTCGAGCTCGGCGCCAAATGGACGGCGATCGAGGCGGTCGGGCTTTACGTGCCGGGCGGCACCGCGGCCTATCCCTCGTCCGTGCTGATGAACGCGGTTCCGGCCAAGGTCGCCGGCTGCGCGCGCCTCGTCATGGTGGTGCCGGCGCCGGACGGCAAGCTATCGCTGCTCGTGCTGGCGGCCGCCAAGCTTGCCGGTGTCGACGAGATCTATCGCGTCGGCGGGGCGCAGGCGGTGGCGGCACTCGCCTATGGCACGGAGACGATCAAGCCGGTCGCCAAGATCGTCGGGCCCGGCAACGCCTATGTGGCGGCCGCCAAGCGCCAGGTGTTCGGCGAGGTCGGTATCGACATGATCGCCGGACCTTCCGAGGTGCTGATCCTCGCCGACAAGACCGGCAACGCCGACTGGATCGCCGCCGATCTTTTGGCGCAGGCCGAGCATGACGCGAGCGCGCAGTCGATCCTTATCACCGACGATGCAGCTCTCGCCGATCTGGTCGCGCGCGCCGTCGATACGCAGCTCAAGACGCTGCCGCGCGCGGCCGTCGCCGGTGCGTCGTGGCGCGATTACGGCGCCATCATCACGGTGCCGAAGCTCGCCGACGCGGTCGCGCTCGCCGACCGGCTGGCGGCCGAGCATGTCGAGATCGCCGCCGCCGATGCCGAAGCGCTGGCGGCGAAACTGCGCAATGCCGGCGCCATCTTCATCGGCGCCTATACGCCGGAGGCGATCGGCGACTACGTCGCCGGCTCCAACCACGTGCTGCCGACCGCGCGCTCGGCGCGGTTTTCCTCCGGGCTAAGCGTGCTCGACTTCATGAAGCGCACGTCGCTGCTCAAATGCGGCCCCGAGCAGTTGCGCGCGCTCGGCTCCGCGGCCATCGCGCTTGGCGAAGCGGAAGGGCTTACCGCCCACGCCCGCTCGGTTTCGATCCGTCTCAACCGGCAATGAGCGCGGCGAAACAAACGCCCGCCGCCGGGCGGCAGCGCCTCGTCTCCGTCACGCTCGACGAGGAATCGATCGGCCGTTCCAACGAGGACGTCGAGCACGAGCGCGAGGTCGCGATCTACGATCTGCTCGAGCAAAATACGTTCGCGCCGGTCGGGCACGCGGGCGGCCCCTATGCGCTGCATCTGTCGATCAACGGCAACCGCCTGGTGTTTGACATTCGCGGGGAGGACGGCGCGCCGGTGATGGCGCATCTGTTTTCGCTCACGCCGCTGCGGCGGATCGTCAAGGACTACTACATCATCTGCGACAGCTATTATCAGGCGATCCGCACCGCTACTCCCGACAAGATCGAGGCCATCGACATGGGCCGGCGCGGCATCCACAACGACGGCTCGCATATTCTGATGGAGCGGCTCAAGGACAAGGTGACGGTCGATCTCGACACCGCGCGCCGGTTGTTCACCTTGATCTGCGTGCTGCACTGGAAAGGATAGGATTTTGGCCGCGCCCGAGCGTTCCGCGCGCCCCCAGGCGGTGCTGTTCGCCTGCGGCATGAACGCGGTGCGCTCGCCGATGGCGGCCGGCCTGTTCCAGCAACTGTTCGGCAAATCGGTCTATGTGGGGTCCGCCGGCGTGCAGAAGGGCGAGCTCGATCCCTTCGCCGTCGCCGCCATGCAGGAGATCGGCATCGACATCGCGCGCCACAAACCGATCACCTTCGAGGAACTCGAAGACCTCGAAGGTCTCAATTTCGATCTGATCGTGACGCTGTCGCCGCCCGCGCACCACAAGGCGCTTGAACTCACCCGCACCAATGCGGCGCAGGTCGAATACTGGCCGACGGTCGATCCCACCTCGGTCGAGGGCAGCCGGGAGCAGCGCCTCGAGGCCTATCGCACGGTGCGCGACGAACTGATGGCGCGAATGAGAACGCGCTTCGGCAGCGGATCGGGCGGCAACGAGTAAGGCGGAAGTCTCGGGTCTGGTCTGCGCGGGCTAGGCAGCTTTGCCGATCGCAGTTTCGACCGTTCGGTAAAGAACATCCGGACGGAACGGCTTGTAGAGGGTCGAAACCGCACCGGCCTCCGTCGCCATGGACTCGAAATGCGGCATCTCCGGGCATTCGCCGTTGAACATGAACCCTGACGCGGCAATCATCGGGATGCGTGGATTGGCGCGATGAATGGACTCGATAACTTTCAGGCCGTCCATGCCGGGCATGAACAGGTCGACAATTGCGACATCGAAATGGCCCGCGCCCGCGGCCTCGATGCCCGATTTTCCGTCCGCGGCCATGACGATGTCGTAACCCTTGGCGCGGAGCAGCGTCGCCGTGGCCTCGCGCACCAGGCGGTCGTCGTCGATGATCAAAATTCTTGGCATCGCCGGCCCTTGCAATTCCCGATTTGCTGGCTCGCTGTCGTTTCTAGGCCACCAGTGCAAGGGCCGATTCGACTGCCGACAAAAGTTCGCTCGATCGAAACGGCTTTTTCAAACATACGATCTCGGTCAGTCCGGGAACCTTGGGGAAAATATCCAGGGCGGTGCGTTGTGAGCGGCCAAGCAGCACCCCCGACATGGCGACAATTGGAAAATCCGGCGCGCGGTCGCGCATTTCCTTGATCACTTTGACGCCATCGATCCCGGGCATATAGAGGTCGACAATCGCCAGATCGAAGGAGAATGCCTCGAATTTCCGCAAGCCCGTTTTGCCGTCGTCGGCGGCGACAATTTCGAACCCCGCCGGCCGCAGCACCGAAAGAATGGTGGCGCGGACGTATGGCTTGTCGTCGATAACGAGAACGCGACGCATGGCACGGTCCCTCAATGACGTTGCCTGCGAAAAACCGAAGAACGCAGCGTTATATGCAATTTTGGCGCGAATTCATGAATGAACATTTACCGCCAATGCAGAACTTTACCGGGCCGACGCCTGTCCGGCGGGCCGTCCGTCTTGCGCCGGCTCGGCAGTGCCGAGCGCCTTGCGGACCATGCGGGCGAGATCCGATGTCCGGTAGGGCTTGGCAAGGAGTAGAATTCCCGGTTCGAGCCGTCCGTGATGGAAGATCGAGCTCTCCGTGTAGCCAGAAGTGAACAAAACCTTAAGCGGCGAGTACCGCTTTGCCGCTTCTTTTGCGAGGTGGCTGCCGTTCATCGGCCCGGGCATGATCAGGTCGGTGAACAGGAGGTCGAACGCTGCGCCGCCGTCGATGATGTCGAGCGCTTGCGTCGCATTCTCGGCCGTTATGGTCTTGTATCCGAGGCTGGCGAGCTGGGCGATGACGGAATTGCGCACGCTCGGGTCGTCTTCGACCACAAGGATGGTTTCACTGCCGGCGGTCGGCTGCGACGCCGGCAGTACGTTCTCGACGCTTTCCGCTTCACGATCCGCGCGCGGCAAAAACATCTTGAACGTCGTTCCCTGACCTTCCTCACTGTATAGCTTGATGTGGCCGCCGGATTGCTTGGTGAAGCCATAGACCATGCTGAGGCCAAGACCGGTGCCTTTGCCGACACCTTTGGTGGTGAAGAACGGCTCGAACACTTTCTCATGGATCTCCGCGGGAATTCCGGGGCCCGAATCGCTCACCGCGAACATGACATAGGGGCCGGGCGTAACCTCGCTGTGCGCTTTGGCATAGGCTTCGTCGAGATAGACATTTCCGGTTTCGAGCGTCAGCTTCCCGCCTTCCGGCATCGCGTCGCGTGCATTAACCGCAAGATTGAGCAGCGCAGTCACGAGTTGCGAGGGATCGACCAGCGCCGGCCAGGTTTCCTTTTCCAGCTTCCATTCGATGTCGATATTTTCGCCCAGCGTCGGGCGAAGCAGTTTTCCGACCTCGGTTACCGTCTCGTTGGCGTCGGTCTTGGTCGGCTGCAGCGGCTGCTTGCGGGCGAAAGCAAGCAAGCGCGCGGTGAGTTCGGCGCCGCGGTCGGCTGCCTCGCTGATCAGCCGCGCAATTGCATACATCTCGGGTTTGTCAGCCACCGCATCGGACAGAATGTCGATCGTTCCGGTAATTACAGTCAGCATATTGTTGAAGTCGTGTGCCACGCCGCCGGTGAGTTGACCGATGGCGTCCATCTTCTGTGCTTGGCGAAGCTGCTGCTCCAGCTTGTTGCGCTCGGTTATGTCGCTCAGGGCAAAGGCGATGGATTCGACACCGTCGGGCCCCTGCATGGCCGCAGCGTCGAAACTTATGTCGACAATGGAGCCGTCCTTGCGGCGTCGTTTTACGCGAATATCGCGCATCGTCTCGCCGGACTTCGCTCGCTTGAACAGTTCGTCGAACTCGGCGAGCGCTTCTTCGCCCGGCGGCACCAGGATATAGGGTCGGCCGATTACTTCATCGGCGGTGTAGCCGAATATCTGTTGTGCGGCTCGGCTCCAGACCATCACCTTTCGATCGGGCGCCAAGCAGACGATCGCAACTGGCGAGGCGTCGATCACCGCCGCCAGCGTCTCCTTGGCCGTGCGCTCGGCGATTTCGAGCTTTTTCTGCACCGTCATGTCACGACCGATAAAAAAGTGTCGCTGCTCGGGCTCCGACCACACACCCGTCCAGTTCAGCGTCACCGGGTGTCCATCCTTGTGAATGTAGCGCGTCTCGAAATTCCGCGTTTCGCGGCCACGCCGCGCGAGCCGCATTTCATTGCGCGTCGAATCGAGATCGTCGGGGTGGATGAAATCAATGCCGATATGGCCGACCATTTCGCCCGGGTCGTAGCCGATAATTATCTTGCTGCTCGGGCTGACCTCGACGAACAGACCCTTGCGGTCGGTGACCAGGATCAAATCCAGCGACGTTTCGAAAATCCTGCGATGGAGTTCCACCTCATGCGCAAGCTTGATATTGGCCTCCGCCGAACGCCGGGTGGCGGCGCGGCGAATGCGCAATTCGCGGATCACGAAAATAACGGCGAGCATCAGCGCGGCGATCCAGCCGGTCACCGCGAGAAGGTCATGTCGCTCGTACCAAATCCCCGGCGCGCAGATCGCTGCGGCGACGGCGAATACGGCCGCCAGGGGCACGGCGATATTCTCGCGGGCGGGGCTGGTTGCGTTGGTGGCCGGGTAGCCTGACGACGTTTTTTCGGACATCGATCCCTCGCGGCGAGGCACGGTCATTTCCGGGGTGGCGGCACGTCTCGGCACTTGCGCCAGCCAACCGCCGCCGGACGACATTTTCGGCGCGAATCGCTGGCGCAGCCTCGCCCGAATTGATCGACTTGCAGCGGCATTTTGCAAGCGCGGAACCGGCGCAAAAAGCGGCTCGACAGCGAAAACAGGTGCCTTGAACCCGCCTAAACCTCGCGATATTCGCGGCTCGGTTGTTAAAAGCGCCGTCTTCCGCTAGTGACACGCAATGCACAGCCTGCCGCCGCCACGTCGCACTTATTCTCATCTTTTGCCTGCCCCTGCGGCGCAACAGCCATGATAGGCCGGCCCAAATTCGTGCTTGCTTCCGGTTCGCCGCGCCGGCTTGCCCTGATCAATCAGGCCGGCATCGAGCCGGACGCGCTCAAGCCCGCCGACATCGACGAGCGCCCGCGCCGCGGCGAGATTCCGCGCGCGCATGCCAACCGCCTGGCGCGCAGCAAGGCGGAGGTCGCGCTCGCCAATGTGCAGCTCGACGACGAGCTGCGCGGGGCCTACATCCTCGCTGCCGACACCGTGGTGGCGGTCGGCCGGCGCATCCTGCCCAAGGCCGAACTGCTCGACGAAGCAGCACAATGTCTGCGCCTCCTGTCCGGGCGCAACCACCGCGTCCACACCTCGATTTGTCTGGTGACGCCGAAGCAGGCGTTCCGCCAGCGGCTGGTGGAGACGCGGGTTCGCTTCAAGCGGCTGTCGGACGAGGATATCGAATCCTATCTCGCGTCGGGACAGTGGCGCGGCAAGGCCGGCGGCTATGCGGCGCAAGGCATCGCCGGCAGTTTCATTGTCAAGCTGGTCGGCTCTTACTCGAACGTGGTCGGCCTGCCGTTGTACGAGACCATGAGCCTGCTCGGCGGCGAGGGCTATCCGATCCGCTTCGGCTGGCTCAACGCGACCTGATGCCGGCGCGCGCGTGGAGTGACCATGGCTGACATCGTGCTCGCGATCGGAACCTCGCACAGCCCGTTGCTCAACAGTCCGGCCGAGGATTATCCCAAGCACGCCGCCATCGACGCCGCCGGCCGTAAGCTGCTCGACAAGAACGGCAAACCCTGCAGCTATGGCGACCTGCTGGCGCAGGCCGATCCGGCAATCAAACGGCAGATCGAGCCGGCGATGCTCGAACAGCGTTCAACGCGCTGCACCAAAAACATCGCACGGCTGTCGCAGGAGCTAATCGACGCCAGGCTCGACACGCTCATCGTGATCGGCGACGACCAGCACGAGCAGTTTTTCGACGACAACATGCCGGCGATCCTGATCTACTGGGGCGACACCATCGAGAACAACCCGCTGCACATGGATGACGACGCCCCGCAGTTCTGGCGCCACGCGCGCTCGCAATATCACGGGCAGTCGCGCGCCTACCCGGTCGATGCCAGGCTCGCCCTGCATGTCATCGAGCGCTTGATCGCGCAGGGCTTCGACGTCAGCCAGTCGAAGCGCCTCGCCAAGGATCACGGCGAGGGCCACGCTTTCGGCTTCGTGCACCGGCGCATGATGAGCGACACACACGTCATTCCGATCGTGCCGGTCGCGCTCAATACCTATTTTCCGCCCAACCAACCGACGCCGCGCCGCTGCTACGAGTTGGGCGGGGCGATCCGCGCCGCCGTCAAAGGTGCCGCGGGCGAGGCGCGCGTCGGCATTCTGGCGTCGGGTGGCCTGAGCCATTTCACCGTCGACGAGGAACTCGACCGCGGCCTGCTCGATGCCTGCAAGCGCAATGACAGCGAGGCGCTCTCGTCTATACCGGCGGCCCGGCTCAATTCCGGTTCCTCGGAAATCCGCAACTGGATCGCGGTCGCCGGCGCCGCTGCGCATCTGAAAACCGCCTGGCAGGAATACATCCCGTGCTATCGCTCGGCGGCGGGCACCGGCTGCGGCATGGGCTTTGCGGTGTGGAAATAGGCGCATTAGCGATGAACGAGATCGACCGCAAAACCTCGCTGCCGCGCTGCCCGATCTGCGGCAAGGCGACCGAGCCGGCGTTCACGCCGTTCTGCTCGAAGCGCTGCTCCGACATCGACCTCAATCGCTGGCTTTCCGGCGTCTATGCGGTGCCGGCGAAGGACGAGGAAGACGAGGACGGCGAGCGTCCGGCCGAAGCCGGCGGGGATGAACGATCATGAGCACCTCCGCCGATTGGCCGGACCGGCTGTTCGAAACGCTCAAGCGCGCCGGCATCGCGCAGGTCGGCTACGTGCCCGACGCCGGCCACTCGCGGCTGATCGAGCGCTGCCGCGCCGATCCGGATATCCGCGACGTCGTGCTCACCACCGAGGAGGAGGGCGTGGCGATGGCCGCCGGCGCCTGGCTCGGCGGCGAACGCGCCGCGCTGCTGATGCAATCGAGCGGGCTCGGCAACTGCATCAACATGCTGTCGCTGGCGCGCACATGCCGCTTTCCGTTGTTGATGCTGATCACCATGCGCGGCGAGTGGGAAGAGTTCAATCCGTGGCAGCAGCCGATGGGTTCGATCGTCGAGCCGGTGCTCAAGCTGTGCGAGGCGGAAATCTATCGCGTGTTGAAACCCGACGACGTGCCGGGCATGGCCGAACGCGCCGTGCAGCATGTATTCGGCGCCGAGCGCATCGGCGCCGTGTTGCTTTCGCAGCAACTGATCGGCAAAAAAGTGTGGACCAAATGAGACTGGAACGCCGCGCCGCCATGGCCACGCTGCTCGCCGGACGTGGCGAGGACCTCCTGGTCGTGCCGGGCCTCGGTTCGACCACCTGGGATCTCGCCGCGCTCGGCGACGATCCGCGCAATTTCTATCTGTGGGGCGCCATGGGCGGCGCCGCCATGATCGGGCTCGGCCTCGCGCTCGCGCAGCCGCGGCGGCACGTCGCGGTGATCACCGGCGACGGTGAAATGCTGATGGGTCTCGGCGCGCTCGCCACCATCGGCATCCAACAGCCGGCCAATCTCGCCGTCATCGTGTTCGACAACGGCGTCTACGGCGAAACCGGCATGCAGCCGAGCCATACCCAGAGCGGCGTCGATCTTCTGCGCGTCGCCGGCGCTTGCGGGTTTGCGCCCTGCCTCGAGGTGGCCGACGAAGCGGGTTTGCGCGATCTGGGCGAGCGGCTGAAAACCTTGCGCGAAACGCTTTTCGCCCGCGTGCCGATCGCGGCCGAAGAGCCGCCGCGGGTGCTGCCCGAGCGCGACGGCGACGTGCTCAAACGGCGCTTCCGTGCGGCGCTAGGCTTAAAGCCGTGATTTTTGCAGGCTTCGGCGCCGTTCTGGACAGTGCGGAATCGAGCCTCTATAACGCGCGGCGCTTTCCGTTATCCGCTCGGTTCGGGCGGACCCGGCGCCCAGGTAGCTCAGTTGGTAGAGCATGCGATTGAAAATCGCAGTGTCGGTGGTTCGATTCCGCCCCTGGGCACCAACACACATTTTCGTCTGCTTGCCGGAGTAAAACGGGCGTGGGCGTCACGTCCATGTGGTGACGAACCGCGACCGGGCGGCATAGACGCCGATCGCCAGCGCGCTATTCCGGCGACGATCGCGAATGTCGTCATCGCACCACGCTATGTTGGCCTTCAGCCCATGTCGTCCATTGAATCGGGAGACGTGCCCTCGCCACCGTTCTTGAAAAAGCTACACCTGCTCGGCGTTGAGGTAAGCAAGCCGCGCGCCGCAAAAGGCGCAGATGACGCCGAGCCCGAACGCGGTCAGTCCGGCGATTACGTCGAGGGTGCCGCCGAGATTGCTGGTCTTGCTCATCACGCCGCCGGCGGTCGCCGCCGCAAACACCACCGCGATGAGCGCCCGGCGCGCCACCCGGTAGACGATTTCGCGCTCGCGCGTCGCCGCGATCAGATAAGCACCGGCCGCCCAGCCGGCGACAAAGCCGGCGCCGCCGATCGCCCACCAGGCCAGCGCCGAGACGAATTGCGCTTTGCTGCCGGCGCCGCGCAGCGCCGCGTCGAGGCCGACGCCAAATACCGTGAGCACGATATGCACCACCAGGGCGGCGAACACGCCGCAGGCGATGGCCGCGGCGTAGTGCAGTCGGCGGAGAATGTCGGCTTCCATCGGCGCGGTTCCGGGACGGTTACAGGGGCGATTTTCGCCGCCGCCGCAACATAGCCGATTGCGGTTGAGCGCGCGAACGCCGCTAGCGCGTGCGAACCTTCAACAGATCGTGGAATTCGCGCTCCAGCGCATCGAGCGCGGCGCGCCGCGCCGGCGGCATCTGGCTTTGCCGGTTCGTTTCGACATCGGGTTTACGCGGATCGGACTGGGATGATCGATCATCAGCCTTGTCCAGGCGCATGGTTCGTCCTCGATTGCCGCCGTGAATCGCGCACAGCTATCCGAGTCGGGCGCTGCCGTGCATCGGCCGGCGATTCCGCCACCCAATTGGCTGCAGCTGTTGCATTTCGGCGACAGCGCCTGCGGCACTATGGCGAACACGCAAGCCGTCCGGGCGTTAAACTTGTCCTGGAGTATGCCGAGGGATGCCGATGGCAGCCGACCAGCCGATCGTTGAAACCGACATTCCGGCTCGACTCGACCGGCTGCCATGGGGCCGCTTCCATAATCTGGTCGTGGCGGCGCTCGGCATCACCTGGGTCCTCGATGGACTGGAGGTCACGCTCGCCGGCTCGCTTTCCGGCGCGCTGAAGGAAAGCCCGCTGCTGCACTTCAGCAATACCGACATCGGGCTTGCCTCGAGCGCCTATCTCGCCGGTGCCGTGTTCGGCGCCATTTTCTTCGGCTGGCTGACCGACCGGCTCGGCCGCAAGAAACTGTTCTTTGTCACGCTGGCGGTTTACCTCACTGCGACGGCGGCGACCGCGACCTCGTGGAATATCGCGAGCTTTTCGGCTTTTCGATTCGTGACCGGCGCCGGTATCGGCGGCGAATATGCCGCGATCAACTCCACCATCCAGGAACTGATCCCGGCGCGCGTGCGCGGCTGGAGCGATCTCGTCATCAACGGCAGCTTCTGGGTCGGTGCGGCGATCGGCGCGCTCGGCTCGATCGTCGTGCTCGATCCGGCGGTGATCGATCCGGAAGTCGGCTGGCGGCTCGCCTTCCTGATCGGGGCCGGCCTGGCGCTGGCGATCTTTTTCATGCGGCTGTGGATTCCGGAAAGCCCGCGCTGGCTCATGACGCATGGCCGCGCCGCGGAGGCCGAGCGCGTGGTCGCCGACATCGAAGCGCACTTTGCGCTTGCGCCGGAACAGTTTGCGCGCGTGCGCCTGCGTTCGCGCCGCTCGACGCCGCTGCTGGAGGTGGCGCGGACGCTGTTCCAGCGCCACCGCCGGCGCACGCTGGTGGGCTTGAGCCTTATGGCCTCGCAAGCCTTTTTCTACAACGCCATTTTTTTCACCTATGCGCTGATCCTCACCGATTTCTACAGTGTGCCGTCCGATCACGTGGGGTGGTATCTGTTGCCTTTCGCGGCCGGAAATTTCCTCGGGCCGGTGTTCCTCGGCCGCCTGTTCGACACGCGCGGGCGGCGGCCGATGATTGCCTTCACCTATATCGTCTCGGGCGTCCTGCTCGCCGGCACCGGCTATCTATTCGCACGCGATGTGATCGGGCCGCAGGCGCAGACCGTCTGCTGGATGGCAATCTTCTTTTTCGCGTCGGCGGCGGCAAGTTCGGCCTATCTCACGGTGAGCGAAACCTTCCCGCTGGAAATCCGCGCGCTGGCGATCGCCTTCTTCTACGCGGTCGGTACCGGCATCGGCGGAATTTTCGGGCCGTGGCTGTTCGGCGTCTTGATCGACACCGGCTCGCGCGCAAGCGTGTTCGACGGCTATCTCCTCGGTGCCGCGCTGATGATCCTTGGCGGCCTGGTCGCCTGGCGCTGGGCCATTCCCGCTGAACGCCTGCCCCTGGAAGCGGTGGCGCGGCCGTTGACGTTTATCGATATCGTTTGAATTTACAGCCCCGCAAGCTCGCGCATGATCCGGTAGAGCGCGGCCTGGCCTTCGAAGCCGATGCCGGGCCGGTCCGACAGCGAAATGAAGCCGTTCTCGACGCGGGCATCGTCGGCAAAGCCGCCGAAATCGCCGAATACGCCGGGATAGGACTCGGCGCCGCCCAGTCCGAAGCCGGCGGCAATGGCGAGCGACATCTGGTTGCCGCCATGCGGAAACATCGCGCTGCGCGGCCAGCCGTGGCGTGCGAGCATGTCGAGCGTGCGCGCATATTGCACGATGCCATAGGCCTGCGGCGGGTCGATCTGGATCACGTCGTTGCGCGCGGGCTGCAAGCCGCCGAAACGCACGAGATTTTCCACGTCCTGCGTCGAGAACAGGTTTTCGCCGGTCGACAGCGGCGGGGCGTAAGCTGAGGCGATCTCGGCGAGCAGCGCGAAATCGAGCGGATCGCACGGTTCCTCGAACCATCGCAGGTTGAAGGGCGCAAGGCCCCGCGCATAAGCGAGAGCCGAGTCGCGGTCGAATTTCGAATTGGCGTCGACCGCAAGCTCGCCGCCCTTCGGCAGGATCGATTTGACCGCTTCGACGCGCGAAAGGTCGTCGGCGAGCGCCATGCCGCCGACTTTCATCTTCACCATGGTGTAGCCCGCGGCGAGGTGGCCGCGCATTTCGTCCTGCAGGTCCGCGGTGGCCTTGCCCGGGCCGTACCAGCCGCCGCCGACATAGCAGAACACTTTTTGCGCCAGTCTGCCGCCGTTGAACCGTTCGGCCAGCAGACCGTGCAGCGGCTTGTCGGCGATCTTGGCGAGCGCGTCCCACACCGCGATCTCGATGGTGCCGATGCCGACCGAGCGTTCGGAATGCCCGCCCGATTTCTCGTTCTGCATCATGACGGCGAGAAATTTGTCGGGCGCGAATTGGCCGGTGGCGTCGAGCAGGGTTTCCGGCGGCGCCCGCAACAGGCGCGGGATGAAGCGCGCGCGCATCTGTGCGCCGCAGGCATAGCGGCCGGTGGAGTTGAAGGCGAAGCCGCAGACTGGCTTGCCGCCGCGCACGACGTCGGTGATCACCGCCACCACCGACGTCGTCATTTCGCTGAAGTTGAAGCTCGAATTGGCGAGGGTCGACTTGAGCGGGATCGCCGTCTCGCGGATGTCGACGATGCGCATGCGCGATTGCGGCCTACTTGATCTGCGGGATTTTCGCTTCCTTGATCACGGTGGCCCACTTCTCGACATCTTTTTTGATGTAGGCGGCGAATTGGTTCGGCGTATCGGCCACCGGGTCGAAGCCGAGCTGGGCGCATTTCGCCTTCACGTCCGGCAGCGCCATCGCCTTGACGATTTCGGCATTGAGCTCATCGACGATCGCCTTCGGTGTGTTCGCCGGCACCAGCACGCCCTGCATGGTTTCCGATTCCTGCTCCTTGATCCCGGCTTCGGCAAAGGTCGGCACGTCGGGCAGCGCCGCCGAGCGCCTGGCCGAGGTGACGGCGAGCGCGCGGAGCTTGCCGCCTTTCACCTGCGGCGCGGCCGGGGGCATGGCGGCAAAGGCGATCGGTGTCTGGTTTGCCACCGTCGACTGGATGGCTGGCGCGGCGCCGCTGAACGGCACGCTGGTGGCTTCGAGCTTGAGCGACAGCTTGAACAGTTCGGCGGCAAGCTGCGGCGTCGTGCCGATGCCGGGATTGGCGATGGGGTATTTTCCCGGATTGGCCTTGAGCAGGTCGATGAGCTCCTTGACCGACTTCGCCGGCAGCTCGGGATTGACCACAAGGATATTCGGCGAGGCGGCCGCGAGCGTGACCGGCGCGAAATCCTTGAAGGCGTTGTAGGGATTATTCGCGTACAGGCTCGGATTGACCACGAAGCTCGAGCTCGCCACCAGGATGGTGTAGCCATCGGGCTTTGCCCGCGCGACGATGGTCATGCCGATATTGCCGCCGGCGCCGGGGTGGTTCTCGACGAAGAACTGCTGCTTGAGGCTGTCCGACAGTTTCTGCGCGATCAGCCGCGCCATCACGTCGGTCGGCCCGCCCGCCGCGAACGGCACGATGACTTTAACCGGATGATCCGGATAGCCGGCAGCGGCCGGTGCCGCGGCGGCCGCCAGCAGCGCCACGCAGGCGGCGAGAATTCGTACGATCGAGCGCATGGGCTCCTCCCCCAAATTTTTGGCATCGTAGCATCGCGCGCGGCGGTTGCCAGCGCGGCCTGCCGTTGCACGAAATAAAAAAACCCAAGCCGGCGATTGCCGGCTTGGGTGACGTTGAATACTGGCGATACGGCCTGTGCCGATCTTCAGCGCCTTACGGGCAGACGATCGGATTCCAGAACCACAAGCCGTCGACATTGATCCAGCAGGGGCCGACGCCGTATTCGTACCACACGCCATGCCAACGGTGCCGCGCCCGGCCGTACCAGACGTGGCCATTGTAGCGCCGGCCGACGACGAAGTTGCGGCCGCCGCGGTTGACGTTGACGTTGCGGTTGACGTGGACGTTTCTGTTGACGTTGACGTTCCGGTGAACGTTGACGTTCCTGTTGACGTGCACATTCCGGTTGACGTGGACGTTCCTGTTGCCGCCTTGCGGCTTCGCATCGGCCGAACTTGCGACCGCAATTCCGAGCGCGGCAACGAGGGAAAGAATTACGGAAAGCTTCTTGAACATCTGTCCTCCTCCTTGAGTGAACCCGACAGCCCTATCGGTCACTGGGGCGCCTTGTTGGCAGAGTACGCGTGAACGGATTATGAACGAGACACTTATATTCGCGCTGCCTTGCAGCAATTCGAGCAGCTGTCCTGCGATTGAGTGAAGCGCCTTTCCCCAGTGCCCGCCGCGGATAACGCGGTGGCCCGGGGCTTGGTTCCAGCGGGCTTGCAATCGCCGGCCCGCGCGGCTGTATTTGCGCCACCGACCCGCCCCCCATTTCAGCAGAGGAAACGCAATGCCGGCCCGAAAAATCACCCGTCAGGACATGCGCGACGCCGCCGAGAAGTACAAGAACTGGGGTAAATGGGGTCCTGCCGACGAAATCGGCACGCTCAATTATACGTCGCCGGACGACATCATCGCCGCCACCCGGCTCGTCAAGAAAGGCAAGGTGATCTCGCTCGCGCTCAATTTCGACTACACCGGGCCACAGGGCGCCAAAAGCAAATATCCGGCCATGGGCCGCACCAATCCGATCCACACCATGCTGCGCACCGGCACCGACGCCTATTCCGGCGTGCTCGACAAGCGCGGTATCCGCGCCGCCGACGACATGGTGACCATGCCGCTGCAATGCGGCACGCAATGGGACGGGCTCGGCCACGTGTTCTATGAGAACTCCATGTGGAACGGTTACGACTGCCGCGAGGTGACGTCGGCCGGCGCGCAGAAATGCGGCATCGAGAAAACCAAGAACAAGATGGTCGGGCGCGGCGTGCTGCTCGATGTCGCACGCTTCAAGGGCGTCGACTCGCTCGACGACGGCTACGGCATCACCAATGGCGACCTTTACGGCACGGCGAAGAAGCAGAATGTTACGCTCAAGCGCGGCGACTATGTCATCGTGCGCACCGGCATGATGGAGCGCTGCCAGAAAGCAGGGAGCTGGGACGGCTATCCGGGCGGCGACGCGCCTGGCTTTTCCTTCGAGACGCTCGACTTCGTGAAGGACACCGAACTTGCCGCGCTCGCTTCCGATACCTGGGGATGCGAAGTACGGCCGAACGAGAGCGAGGAGGGCATCAACCAGCCCTGGCACTGGATCACGATCCCGATCATGGGCATGACCATGGGCGAGATTTTCGAACTCAAGGAGCTTGCCGACGATTGCGTCGCCGACAAGGTCTATGAATTCCTGTTCGTCGCGCCGGCCCTTCCGATCACCGGCGCGGTCGGCTCGCCGATCAATCCGCTGGCGATCAAGTAGCCGGGAAGCCCCGGCGATCGAACGAGATCAGCCAAGAGAATGAAACCGCAATTCCCCGTCATGCGCAGCGATGCCGAGTGGCGCAAGCGGCTCACGCCGGACCAGTACATGGTCATGCGGCGCTTTGCCACCGAGCCGGCGGGAAGCTGCGCGCTCAACCAGGAGACCCGCGACGGCACCTTTGTCTGCGCCGGCTGCGACCGGCCGCTGTTCGCCGCGCAGACGAAATACGAGAGCAACAGCGGCTGGCCGAGCTTCTTTGCGCCGGTCGACGGCGCGGTCGGCACCAAAAACGATCCCGTCTATGGCGAACTCCAGGTGGAGGTGCACTGCCGGCAATGCGGCAGCCATCTCGGCCATTTGTTTCCCGACGGGCCGCCGCCGACCAACAAGCGCTACTGCATCAACGGCGTGGCGCTGAAATTCCTGCCAGCGTGACACTCAATAACCAGGATCGGTAATGACCAATATCGGACACAACACCAGACGCAGCGGCTCGGAAGTGCTCGCCGAAATGCTTGGGGGCTACGGCGTCACCCACGTCTTCATGGTTCCCGCCGTCATCAGGCGCACGCTGGCGGAAATGGAGCGGCGCACCAAGATCGCGCGCATCCATTGCCACGGCGAGAAATCCGCGGCCTACATGGCCGACGGCTATGCGCGGGCCTCCGGCAAGCCCGGTATCTGCATGGCGCAGGTGATCGGTGCGCTCAACCTCGCCGCCGGTCTGCGCGACGCCTATCTCGCGCATTCGCCGGTCATCGCGCTGACCGGCGGACGCGATCCGAAGACCAAATTCCGCAAGGTCTATCAGGAAGTCGATGATGTTCCAGCGTTCGAACCAGTGACCAAGTTCAATGCGACGATCGACGACGCGGCGCGTATTCCGGACATGTTGCGGCAGGCCTTCCGCGTCGCCACGTCCGGCGCGCCGGGGCCGGTGCACCTGCAATTCCGCGGCAACGAGGGGCAGGTCGACGCCGAGGAAGCCGAGATGGAGCCGCTGGTCGAGACGCAGTTCGCCAAGGTGCCGCCGTTCAGGCCGCAGCCCGAGCCCGCGCATGTGGCGGCGGCGCTGGCGCTGCTGCAAAAAGCCGAGCGGCCGATTTTCGTCGCCGGCGGCGGCGCCCGCGCCTCGGGAGCCGGGCCGGAACTGGTCGCGCTCGCGCAGGCGCTGCAAATTCCCGTCGCCACCTCGCTCAACGGCAAGGACTGCATCCCCGGCGCGCATCCGCTGTCGGTCGGCGTGGTCGGCAGCTATTCGCGCGAATGCGCCAACCGCGCGGTCAATCGCGCCGACCTTGTTTGCTTCATCGGCAGCGAGACCGGCGGCATGACCACGCATTTCTGGGCGGTGCCGAGGATCGGCACGCCGGCAATCCAGATCGACATCGAGCCGGAATCGCTCGGCCGCAATTATCCACTGCAGGCGGGCGTGCTCGGCGACGCCAAGACGGTGCTTGCCGCCATGCTCAAGCAGGCCGACGGCTCGAGCGCGAAAAAACGCGAGCCCTGGATCCGGGAAATCTCCACGCTGCGCAACGAGTGGTACGCGAAATACCAGCCCATGCTCGATTCCGACAGCGTGCCGATCCACCCGGCGCGCATCTGTCATGCGCTCACGCAGCACGTACCCGACGACGCGATTGTCGTGGTCGACACCGGCCATGCCGGCATGTGGATGGGCGGCATGTACGACACCCGCAATGCCACGCAAAGCTACATGCGCAGCGCCGGCCATCTCGGCTGGGCGTTCCCCGCAGGCATCGGCGCCAAGGCGGCCTGCCCGGAACGGCCGGTGGTGGTTTTCACCGGCGATGCCGGCTTCTGGTATCACATCGCAGAAGTGGAAACCGCGGTGCGCTGGAACATCAACACCGTCACGGTCATCAACAACAACGGCGGCGGCAATCAGTCGAAGCGCGGCTTCGATCGCGCTTATGGCGGCGAAGCGACGGCCAAGTCGCGGGAACTCTGGACCTACAACCCGATGAATTTCGCGCGGCTCGCCGAGGACATGGGCGCGCTCGGCATCCGCGTCGAGCGGGCGAGCGACCTCGCCCCGGCGCTCGAACGCGCGCTCGCCGCCAACCGGCCGGCGGTGATCGATGTGGTCAGCGACATCGAGGCGCTGGCGCCGACGGCCGTTACCTGAGCGTCAAAAAAGCCGCCGCTGGCCCTGGAACCAAAGTCTTTTTCGATAGTTAGGCTCTCGCGTTGGGCCGGTTCCTGTCGCACGTCAGCCGCCACGGGCCAATTCAGTGCGCCCGTCCGCTTCGGCGATTTGGGAAAATGGCCGTCTCGCGGGGGTAGTTCGACGCCATGGATACTGCGCGCAGCGCCGCGATCCGGTTGCTCAGGCTGATGATGGTGGCATCGATCGTGCTGCCGGTCGTGCTGTTCGCGTTCGCCGCCTGGGTGAGCTACCGCAATTTCGAGCGCGTCGCCGACGACCGCATTAACCGCGCGCTCGATATCCTGCACGAGCACGCGCTCAAGGTGCTGCAGACCGTCGAACGCACCTTCGCCGAAATCGACGAAGTCGTCCGCGGCATGTCGGACGACGACATCCGCATGAACGAGGGGCCGCTGCACGACCGGCTCAGGCGCATCGTCGGTGCGCTGCCGCAATTGCAGGGTATTGCGATCATCGATCGCGATGGGCACCCGCTGGTTTCGGCCAATCTGCTGCCGGTGCCGAAAGATATCAATCTTTCCGACCGCGACTACTTCAAGGCGCAGGCGACCGGCAATCCCGGCACCTATGTGAGCAGCGTGCACGACCCGCGCATGGGCGGCCTCGAAAGTTATTTCTTCGCGCTGTCGCAGCGCCGGCAGTCGGACGACGGAAAATTCAACGGCATCATCTCGGTCGCCGTGCTGCCGAATTACTTCGAGGCGTTTTACGAGAAAATGGGCAACAACGAAGGCAGCTATTTCGGCATGGCCCGCGCCGACGGCGGCTTCCTTGCGCGTTATCCGGTTCCCAAGGACCGGATGTTCAAGCTCGACGAGCGCAGCAAATTGCGCGAGGGGATCGCGCAGGGTTTGAACCGCTGGATCTACACGGTCGATTCGCAGTTCGACCATATCGACCGGCGCATTGGCTATCGCAAGCTCACCGGGTTCCCGGTGTACGTGCTTGCCGGGGAGGAAAAGTCGGCAATCGTGCGCGAATGGCTCGCCTATATGAGTGGCCACCTGATCTTTGGCCTGCCGGCGACCGCGTTTCTCTATGCCGGACTCGGGCTGGCGTTGCGGCGGACAAAACGTCTTTACGACGAAGCCGACCGCCGCGAAGCCGCGGAAGGCGCCTTGCGCCAGTCGCAGCGGCTGGAAGCGATCGGCCAATTGACCGGCGGCGTCGCGCACGATTTCAACAATCTGCTGATGATCATCAGCGGCAGCGTGCAACGGCTGCGGAACGAACTGACCGATAACAGGCATTCCCGGCTGCTCGACATGATCGCCACGGCGACCCAACGCGGAGAAAGCCTGACCCGCCAATTGCTCACTTATTCGCGCCAGCAGACGCTGACGCCGCAGGTCATCGATCTGTCGCAGCGCCTGCCGCAGCTGCGCGACCTGCTGACGCGATCGCTGCGCGCCGACATTGTCATCAAGGTCGACGTGCCGGACGCGATTTGCGCCGTTCGCGTCGACCCGGGCGAGTTCGAACTTGCGATCCTCAATCTGGCGGTCAACGCCAAGGATGCGATGCCCGGCGGCGGCACCCTGTCGATCCGCGTCAAGCCGGTGACGCTGAAGGGCGAGGCGACGGAGGAGGGCCTGAGCGGCGAATTCGTCGCCATTCGCGTGGCGGACACCGGGCAGGGCATTCCTCCCGGCGTGCTGGCGCGCGTGTTCGAGCCGTTTTTCACCACCAAGGAGGTGGGCAAAGGCACCGGCCTCGGCCTGAGCCAGGTCTACGGCTTCGCCCGGCAATCGGGCGGCACCGCGACCATCACCAGCGCCGAAGGCCGCGGTACCGCGATCACGATCTATCTGCCGCGCAGCCACCAGCCGCCGGATGCACCCTCGCGGCCCTCGCAGACCGAGGCGCCGGCCGAACCGGCGGGAACCGTGCTGCTGGTCGAGGACAATGACGATGTGGCCGAAGTCGGCGCCGCCTATTTCCGCCAGCTCGGCTATCGGGTGCGCAGCGTCGCACATGTCCAGGCCGCGCTCGCCGCGCTGCGGCTGGACGGCGAGGTCGATCTGGTCTTCTCCGACATCCTGATGCCGGGCGGCAAGAACGGGCTCGATCTCGCGCGCGAAATCGCCGTGCGCTACCCCAACATTCCGGTGCTGTTGACGACCGGCTATAGCGCGAGCGCGCAGGACGCCGTGCGGCAGGGCGTGATCGTGCTGCAAAAGCCCTACGATCTCGAAAGCCTGCGTCGCAACATCCGCGAGGCGATGGCCAGCGCCAAGGTGCGCCGGCGCCAGGCCGAACCGGCGAGCTAGCGGCGGGTGCTCAGCTTTCGCCGATCTCCCGCAAAATCTCCGCCGAATGTTCACCGAGCAGCGGCGCCGGCCGTTCGGACGCCGCTTTCCAGCCGTCGATCACGATTGGCGTGCGCACGCCGGGGATGACGCCTTCCTTGGCAGCCTTGCTCGGCAGCGTGAGCTTCATGCCGCGATGGATCACCTGCGGATCGCCGAACACCTGCGCGAGGTCGTTGATCGGGCCGGCCGGCACGCCTTGCGCTTCGAGTTTGCCGAGCAAGTCGTCGCGCTTCATTTTGGCTGTCAGCGCCGAAAGTTTGCCGATCAGCTCCTCGCGGTGCTTCAGCCGCCCGATATTGTCCTTGTATTCCGGGTTCTGCGCGAGGTCGCTCGCGCCGAGGACGTTGCAGAATTTCACGTATTGCGCATCGTTGCCGGTGGCGATGATGGCGTAGCCGTCGGCGACAGGGAACACTTGGTAGGGCACAATGTTGGCGTGCGCGTTGCCGATGCGCTTGGGCACGTTGCCGGACACCAGATAGTTCAGCGCCTGGTTCGACAGCACGCCGACGGTCGAGTCGACCAGCGCGGTGTCGACATAGGCGCCCTTGCCGGTCTTCTCGCGTTCCGCGAGCGCCGCGAGGATGCCGACGACCGAATAAACGCCGGTGAAGATGTCGGACATCGGAATGCCGATGCGGGTCGGCTCACCGCCGGCCATGCCGGTGAGATCCATGATGCCGCCCATGCCCTGCGCCATCAGGTCGTAGCCGGCGCGCTTGGCGTAGGGGCCGTCCTGGCCGAAGCCAGTCACCGAGCAATAGATCAGGCGCGGGCAGTCGTCCTTGAGGCTTTTATAGTCGAGGCCGAATTTGGCGAGGCCGCCGACCTTGAAATTCTCGATCAGCACGTCGGAACGCGCCGCCAGCTTGCGCACGATGCGCCGGCCGCGCTCGCTTTCGAAGTCCGTTTCGATCGAGCGCTTGCCGCGATTGGCGGAATGGAAATAGGCGGACCCGATCGATTTGCCATCGACGCCCTGCACGAAGGGCGGCCCCCAGCCGCGGGTATCGTCGCCGCTGCCGCTGCGTTCGACCTTGATGACGTCGGCGCCAAGGTCGGCCAGCAACTGCCCGGCCCAGGGGCCCGCCAGAATGCGGGCAAGTTCAAGGACGCGGAGACCCGCCAGCGGATTCGGCATTTGCATGAACTCCCGGACGACGCGCTATTTGTAGCGATGGCGGGGTTATAGTTGCATCGTTCCGCGCTGACCAGAGCGGGAATTGCTTAATGGGCGTGCTGGGTTACGGCCAATTTTAATGCCGGGGCTATGGCGCTGTGTCGCACCGGAGGCTAATGTGATTTCGGGCGCGACAGGCCGTTTTTTGGCTATTGTTCCGCAATAGAAAATGCAACTGGCCAGGCTTGCCAGACAAACCATAGGGAGGAATGCAAATGAGGATGCTTTCGACGATTCTTGCCGCCGCTACCGCGGCCGTCCTGCTGTCGGTCTCTGCGCAGGCGCAGGTGACGCTGCGCGCGTCGCACCAGTTCCCGGGCGGCAAGCACGACGTGCGCGACGACATGGTGCAAATGATTGCCAAGGAGGCAGGCGCCTCGGACACCGGCCTCACCGTGCAGGTCTATCCCGGCGCCTCGCTGTTCAAGCCGAACCAGCAATGGAACGCGATGGTCGACGGCCAACTCGACATCTCGCTGTTCCCTCTCGATTACGCCAGCGGCAAGGTGCCGACCTTCTCGGCGACGCTGATGCCCGGCCTGATCCGCAACCAGGACCGCGCCAAGCGGATCAACGATTCGGAATTCATGAAGATGATCCGCGCCGAGATCGAAAAGCACGGCGTCATGGTACTGTCGGATGCCTGGTTCGCCGGCGGCATGGCCGGCAAGGACGGCTGCATCAAGGATCCCAAGGACATGGCCGGCATGAAGTTCCGCGCCGCCGGTCCGACCTTCGCGGCGATGTGGCAGGCGGCCGGCGCTTCGATCGTCAGTCCGCCGTCGAACGAAATCTACAACGCCTTCCAGACGGGCGTCGTCACCGGGACCGACACCAGCCTCGGTACATTCGCCTCGATGCGGCTTTATGAGGTGACCAAGTGCCTGACCGCCGGCGGCAAGAACGCCTTGTGGTTCATGTATGAGCCGGTGCTGATGTCGAAGAAGAGCTTCGACAGGCTCAACAAGGCGCAGCAGGCGGCCGTGATCAAGGCCGGCAAGGACGCGCAGAAATTCTACGAGGCCAAAGCCGACGAAGTGAACGAGGAGGCAATCAAAGCCTTCAAGGATCACAAAGTCGAGGTCACGAGTCTTACCGATGCGGAATACAACGCCTGGGTCGACGTGGCGAGGAAGAGCGCCTACGCCAAGTTCGAAAAGGACGTGCCGGATGGCAAGAAGCTGATCACGGAAGCGCTTTCGGTTAAGTAAGAGCGAAACGATAATGTGAAAATCGGCCGGCGGGGCGACTCGCCGGCCGGCTTTTGCAAGGCGCAATTGGCAAGAAAACCGGGCACCGGGGTAATGGACGCATACATTCGGGCGGTCACGTTTCTGTCGCGCGTCGCCGGCGTCGTGGCGGCGTTTCTCATCGCCCTCGCTGTGCTTGTCATCTGCGACATGGTGATCGAGCGTTACGGTTTCGACAGGACCACGATCTGGCAGATCGACGTGGTCACCTATTCGATCGTCGGCGCAACCTTCATCGGCAGTTCCTACGTCCTGAAGACGCGCGGCCACGTGAACGTAGACGTGTTGCCGCTCTATGTCGGACCGCGCTTGCGCTATTGGCTGGCGCTCGGCACCGGCCTCTTGGCGTTCGCGTTTGCGCTCGTGCTGTTCATTCTCTGCACGCTGTATTGGTACGAGGCGTGGTCAAAGGGTTGGCATTCCGACACGGTCTGGCGGGCGCGGTTGTGGATTCCCTATCTCGTGATGCCGATTGGCCTCGCGCTTCTTGTGCTGCAGTACGTCGCCGAACTGCTGTTGCTGATAACCGGCCGCGAACCGCCGTTCGGCATTTCCGATAAAGCCGGCGCCGAGGACGTCGCCCGCGAGCACGCACGCGAGGCGCTGGGAGGGGCCGGATGAGCCCGACCACGGAAGGCGCGATCGTCCTCGTCGTTACGCTGCTGATGCTGGTATCCGGGATTCCGGTTGCCTTCGGCCTCGGCGCCATCTCGATCATCTTTCTGCTGATCTTCCAGGGCTTCGACAGCATGCATGTCGTCGCCGAGACGTTCTATGCCGGCCTTGACGAATTCACCTTGGTCGCCATCCCGATGTTCGTGATGATGGGCGCGGCGATCGGATCCTCGCCCGCCGGCAGGGACCTCTATGAGGCGCTCGATCGCTGGCTCTACCGGCTGCCTGGCGGGCTCGTGCTGTCGAATCTCGGCGCCTGCGCGATCTTTGCCGCGCTCACCGGTTCTTCGCCGGCCTGCTGCGCCGCCATCGGCAAGATGGGCATTCCGGAAATGCGCCGCCGCGGCTATCCCGACGAGGTGGCGACCGGCTCGATCTGCGCCGGCGGCACGCTCGGCATTCTCATCCCGCCGTCGATCACCTTCATCCTGTACGGCATCGCCACCGAAACCTCGATCGGGCGGCTGTTCATCGCCGGCGTATTGCCCGGCGTGCTGCTCACCATGCTGTTCATGCTTTGGTCGATGTTCGCAATCTGGCGCAGCGGCTTCCGCTCGCACGCCGCCGACTTCCGCTACAGCTGGAAGGAAAAATTCTCCGGCGTGCCGAAAGTTGCGCCGTTCATCGCCATCGTCGTCGGCGTCATGTGGGTGCTCTATGGCGGCGTGGCGACGCCGTCGGAGGCGGCCGGCGTCGGCGCCGCGCTTTGTCTGATCCTGGCGATCCTGATCTACCGGTTGTGGAGACCGGATCAGGTCTGGCAAATCCTGCGCGACACAATGCGCGAGTCGGTGATGATCCTCACCATCATCGCCGCCGCCGTGCTGTTCGGCTATATGCTCACCTCGCTCTATCTTACCCAGACGCTGGCGCAGGCGATTGCCGACGCGCATTTCAATCGCTGGGTGCTGATGGGGACGATCAATCTGTTCCTGCTGGTCTGCGGCTTTTTCATCCCGCCGGCCGCCATCATCCTGATGACCTCGCCGATCCTGCTGCCCATTATCACGGCGGCCGGCTTCGACCCGGTCTGGTTCGGCGTCATACTAACGATCAATATGGAGATCGGCCTGATCCACCCGCCGGTCGGCCTCAATATCTACATCGTCAACGCCATCGCGCCCGATGTGCCGGTCACCAAGGTCATGTGGGGAACGCTGCCCTACGTTATCTGCATGATGCTCGCCATCGTGATCTTGTGTATATTTCCTGAAATTGCCACATGGCTGCCGAACCATCTGATGGGCGGCGCCAAGTGACGGACGGTTGCCGGACCGCCCGACCGGTCCTGGGAACGCGTGATGAACACGTCATTTTTCGGCGAACTGCTGCAGACAATTTCCGAGCGTGGGCGCGCGCTGCTTGACCGTGGCCGCAGCCGCCGCGGCGACGCCACGGCGCGTTCCGAAAGCCTGGTCGAATTGTGCGAGGACCTGCTGTCGAGCCGCGGCGAGGCTTCCGGCGTTGCCCGCGCGCGCGAAATCCTCGGCCGCTACGGCGAATTGACCACCGGCCCGCGCATCGCCTTCTTCGAGGCCCTGGGCGAACGCTTCGGTCCCGATCCGGCGCGCATGCAAACGGCCATCGCCGCCTGGCGCGAAAAGCCGTCCGACGAGACCGCCGCCGAAGTGCACGCGGCGTCCGAGCCGCGCCGGCAGGAACTGTTCCGCCGGCTCAATCTTGCGCCCGGCGGCACCGCCGCGCTGGTGCGAATGCGCGAGCAGTTGCTCGACGTGCTCGGCCACCGCGAAGATCTCGCCGCGGTCGACGAGGATTTCGTGCACTTGTTCTCGTCCTGGTTCAACCGCGGCTTCCTGGTGCTGCGAAGTATCGACTGGTCGACGCCGGCGATCGTGCTCGACAAGATCATCCGTTACGAAGCGGTGCACGAGATAAGCGACTGGGACGACCTGCGCCGCCGCATCGATCCGGCCGACCGGCGCTGCTACGCCTTTTTCCACCCGGCGCTGGTGGACGAGCCCTTGATCTTCGTCGAAGTGGCGCTCATGCGCGACATCCCGGCGGCGATCGCGCCGATCCTCGGCCCCGGCCGCGAGGTGGTCGACGCCGAAAAGACGCGCACGGCGGTGTTTTATTCGATCTCCAATTGCCAGCGCGGGCTTGCCGGCGTGTCGTTCGGCAACTTCCTGATCAAGCAGGTGGTCGAGGAAATCAGCCGCGAGATGCCCAAGTTGTCGACCTACGTGACGCTGTCGCCGGTGCCCAATTTCGCCGCCTGGCTCAAACGCGAGCGCGGCGACGAAATATCCGTGGCGCTGAGCGAGACTGACAAGGCCACGCTCGCCGCACTCGATAGCCCCGGCTGGTGGCGCGACGAGGCGACCGCGGCACGGTTGCAGGATCCGATGATGCGCGCGGCGGCGTGGTATTTTTTGCGCGCGCGGACGCAGCGCGGGCTGCCGGTCGACGCGGTGGCGCGCTTCCATCTCGGCAACGGCGCGCGGCTCGAGCGCATCGACTGGCTGGCCGACACCTCGGACAAGGCGATGGCGCAGGGTTGCGGGCTGATGGTGAATTACCAATACGACCTCGACGACATCGAGCAGAACCACGAGGCCTATGCCGAAAGCCGCACCGTCGTCGCATCCGCGACCGTGCAGCGCCTGTTGCGCGCGCCGCTCGAACTGGTGCCGGTGGCGCGCTAGCTCCGGCCGTACACCGGCACGACCGCGCCGCGGGTGACGCGGTTGTCGGGCGAAGCCAGAAACAGGATCGTCGCCGCCACTTCCTCGACCTTCGGCCAGGCGTCGAAATCGGCCTTCGGCATCGCCTTGCGATTGGCCGGCGTGTCCATGATCGAGGGCGCCACCGCGTTGACCAGGATGCCGGCTTTGGCCACTTCCTCGGCGAGCGCGACGGTGAGCGCGGCGACGCCGGTTTTGGCAACCGTGTAGGCCGTCATGCCGGCGCCCGTGCGCCATTCCAGCGCGGGCCGCGCCGCCACATTGACGATGCGGCCGCCACCGCTCATGGCCCTGACCGCCGCGCGGCAGCAGAGGAAACACGACACCAGATTGCTGTTGAGCTGCGCCATCAACGCGGCGTGACTGGTCGCCGCGACCGTGCCAGGCGCAAAACCACCGGCGATGTGGATCGAGGCCCACGGCACGATCCCGCCATAGACCTTCGCCACCATCGCTTCGTCGGCGAGATCGGCGACCGCGATCAGTTTCACGTTCGGGTCGCCGGCGTGCGCAAAGCGCTTGGCTTCGGCCTCGTGCTGATAGGGGACGGTGCAGGCCGCCCCCGCCTTGAGCAGCATGCCGACCGTCGCGCCGCCGAGCGCGCCGGTGCCCCCGGTGACGACGACATTTTTGCCGGAGAAATCCATCATCCCCTCCCGCGCTTCACCCGCGTCGGCAACACTTGGAATTCGATCCAGTTCGCCACCTCGCTGACGCGCAATTTCTTTTCGAGCACGTTCTTGCTGATGCCGTGCCGCCAATACAAGCGCTTGCACTCGGGATCGCGGTCGAGCGCATCGAGATCGTGCGCGAAGGTCTTGATGTCTTCGGCGTCCTTGAAGAAGCCTTCCTCGATCAGCCGCGTGCCGATCCGCCGCACGATCGCCGCGATCTCACGCAGCGGATATTCCGGATGATACTGTACCGCCCAGGCGACCGAGCCGTTGGTGCGGAATTCCGCGCTCTGCACGTCCGACATGGCGTTGGTGGCGAGCACGGTCGCGCCCGCCGGCAAAGCCTCGACTTCGTCCAGATGCACCGTCGGGGCGTTGAACACGTCGAGCTTGCCGACATACATCGGATGCTTGCGGCCGGCCTCGGTGAGGCGGATGCCGCGGCCGAAGCCGATCTCACGGCCTTTCGGATTTTTGCGCACGCTGCCGCCAGCCGCCGCGGTAATCACCTGCAAGCCCCAGCACGAACCGAATATCGGAGTGCCGGTGGAAAGCGCGCAGCGCACGAGATCGACCTGCCGCGTGACTTCGGGGCCTCCATTGTAGATGTGCAGCGAGGAGCCGGTGATGGCGACGCCGTCATAGCCTTCGAGCGCTTCGCCGGCCGGCAAGACGGCGCCCAGATCGCCGGGATGAGCGGTGTCGACGATCGCGCCCGGCAGCAGCTCGCGCAGCAAATTCGAGTAGCCCTGGTGCGCCGGAGTTCCACCCACCGCGACGTGCTCGTCCAGCGTCTGCGGCGAATTGCCTTCGATGACGAGGAGGCGAGGTGAGGGCATGGGCGTTGGATGGACGGGCCGCGTCCCTTTGAAATAACGTGAAACCGGGTGGTTCTGACACACCTGATATGGCCAAGCCGGGGCGAATTTGCAATCGCCGCCGAAATATGTGGCCTGCTGCCGCTTTGGCGCGTTTACGTTCTTGAGGTCGTCGCGCCAGCCGCCCATTCTGCGCTGACCGTTGCGAATCGACGGGCAATTCACGGACCTCAATCCGGACGCCTATGGCCGACTACGATATCGCTATCATCGGCGGCGGCATCAACGGCGCGGGCCTCGCCCGGGACGCCGCCGGCCGCCGCCTGCGCGTGTTGCTGGTGGAACAGAACGACCTTGCGTCCGGCACCTCCTCGGCCTCCACCAAGCTGATCCACGGCGGCCTTCGCTATCTGGAGCACGGCGCGTTCCGCCTGGTGCACGAGGCGCTGCAAGAGCGCGAAGTGCTGCTGCGCATGGCGCCGCATTTGATCCGGCCGGTGCGCTTCCTGCTGCCGCCCAAGCCCGGCCTGCGCTGGGCGCCCTGGCTGCGGCTCGGCCTGTTCATTTACGACCACCTGGGCGGACGCAAGCTTTTGCCCGCCACCCGCACTGTCGATCTCACGCATCATCCATTCGGCCCGCCGCTCAAGCGCTCGTTCCACTACGGCTTCGAATTCTCCGATTGCATGACCGACGACAGCCGGCTGGTGGCGGTCACCGCGCTCGACGCCGCCGAGCGCGGCGCCGTTATCCGCACGCGCACCCGCTGCATCCGGGCCGAGCGGCGAGACGAATGGCAGCTCACGCTCATGTCGCGCGGGCGCCGCGAAACAACGACCGCGCGCGTGCTGGTCAATGCCGCCGGTCCCTGGGCGGGCGAGGTGGCGGACACCATCGTGCGGTGCAAGTTGCCGGCGCGGGTGCGGCTCCTGAAAGGCACCCATATCGTCATACGCCGGCCGTTCGTGAACGAATGCGGCTATTTCTTGCAGACCGAGGACAACCGCGTGGTGTTCGTGTTGCCGTTCGCGCAAGACTTCACCCTGATCGGCACCACCGATGAGAATTATGTCGGCGACGTTAATTCGCCGGCGCCCACGCCTGAGGAAATCATTTATCTCTGCAAGGCTGTGAACTTCTATCTCCGCGACCAGGTGACGCCCGACGAGCTGGCATGGTCGTTTGCCGGCGTGCGCTCGCTTTACGACGACGGCGCCGCCAAGCCGGAAAATGTCACCCGCGACTATGTGCTGACGCTTGATGAAACCTATCGCGAGGCGCCGCTGCTGACGGTCTACGGCGGCAAGATCACCACTCACCGCCGGTTGGCGGAGGCGGTCATGGACAAGATCGGCAAGTTCTTCGGCGCACTGCCGCCGTGGACGGCCGGATCGACCCTGCCGGGCGGGGAGTTTCCGCCCGACGGCTTCTACGAATTGGTGGCCGAAACGATCGGCCGCTGGCCGTTCCTCACCGAGCCGTATGCGCGGCGCCTGGTGCGCGCCTATGGCAAGCGCCTTGAACGCATCCTCGCGGGCGCCAAAAGCATGGACGATCTCGGCGACCGCTTTGCCGGCGATCTCACCGGCGCCGAGGTGCGCTACCTGGTCGAAAATGAATGGGCGCAGACCACCGACGACGTCTTGTGGCGACGCAGCAAGCTCGGCCTCGTCTCGACGCCCGCGCAAACCGAGGCGCTCGCCCGCTACCTGTTGCTGCTGCAACCGGCCGTGCAGGGCGCGTCCTGAACCCCGGCATGGTTGACAAAGTCTTACCGGAATCGGCGCAATTTTAGACGGCGGCTTTAACGCGGCTGCCATACCTTTGTGGTTGAATGCCACCATCTCGTGCCAGCTTTGCCCGTTGCGGAATGCCGATGTCGACCGACCCGAAACAGATCGCCGCGCGCCTCGCCGCTGCCAAGATCCTTGTGGTGGATGACGAACAATATATGCGCAAAGTCGTGCGCACGATGTTGTTGAGCATCGGCATGCGCAACATCTTTGACGCGTCGGACGGCCCGGCCGGTCTCGATCTGATCCGCAAACACGTGCCGGACGCCGTCATCCTCGACTGGGAAATGCCCGGGCTCGACGGCCCCGGCTTCGTGCGCATGGTGCGCTCGCCCGCGACCTTTCCGCATCCGAATGTGCCGATCATCATGCTCACCGGCCACGGCGAGCGCTCGCGCGTGGTGGAGGCGGTCAAGATCGGTGTCAACGAATTCCTGCTCAAGCCAGTGTCGGTGAAGGCGTTGCAGGACCGCGTGACGGCCGTGCTGACCAAGCCGCGCGAGATCATGCAGAACGGCGACTATTACGGGCCGGCGCCGCGCAAGCTCGCGGCCGCCGTGCATGCCGACAACGACCAGGCAATCGCCAATCTCACGCTGTTGAACTAATCTGCCGGGGCTCGCGCTGCCGCGGGCGCCGGGGAGCCCCGAGTGCCGACCGCCCTCATCGCTATCGACCAGGGCACGACGTCGACGCGCGCGATTGCGTTCGATGCCGCATTGCATCCGCTAGCTTCGGCGCAGCGGGAGCTTCGCCAGTATTTTCCGGCGCCGGGATGGGTCGAACACGATCCAGAGGAAATCTGGGCGGCAACCGTTGCAACCGCGCGCGAGACAATCGCGCGTGCCGGGCTTGCCGCAGGCGACATTGCGGGCATCGGCATCACCAATCAGCGCGAGACGACGGTCATCTGGGACCGCGTCACCGGCGCGCCCATTCACAGGGCCATCGTCTGGCAGGATCGCCGCACCGCGGACTTCTGCGATGCGTTGCGCCGCTCGGGCTACGAGCCGGACATCGCGGCCAAAACCGGGCTGCTGCTCGATCCGTATTTTTCCGCGAGCAAAATTGCCTGGCTGCTCGACGAGGTGAGCGGCGCGCGCGCTTTGGCTGCGGCCGGCCGGCTTGCCTTCGGCACGGTCGATTGCTTCCTGCTGTGGCGGCTCACCGGCGGCAAAGTCCACGCCACCGACGCGACCAATGCCGCGCGCACGCTGTTGTTCGATATCGGCCGCGGCGAATGGGACGCCGACCTTTGCCACATGTTCGGCGTGCCGCCCTCGCTGCTGCCTGACGTGCGCGACTGCGCTTGCGAGTTCGGCACCACCTTGCCGGAATTGTTCGGCGCGCCGGTCCGCGTGCTCGGCATGGCCGGCGACCAGCAGGCGGCGGCCATCGGGCAGGGCTGTTTCAAGCCGGGCATGATGAAATCGACCTATGGCACCGGCTGCTTCGCCCTATTGAACACCGGGCCGCAGCGCGTCATCTCGCGCAACCGGCTGCTCACGACCATCGCCTATCAGCTCGCGGGCGAACGCATTTATGCGCTAGAAGGCTCGATCTTCATCGCAGGCGCCGCGGTGCAATGGCTGCGCGACGGCCTCAAGATCATCGCTAAGGCTTCCGATGCCGACACGCTGGCCGCGCGCGCCGCGCCGGCGAGTGCGGTTTACCTAGTGCCCGCCTTTGTTGGGCTGGGCGTGCCCTATTGGGACGCCCAGGCGCGTGCAGCGCTGTTCGGGCTCACGCGCGATTCCGGGCCGGCGGAGTTCGCGCGCGCGGCGCTGGAAGCGGTCGGCTACCAGACCCGCGACCTGCTCGAGGCTATGTATGCCGACTGGCCGCAGGCGACTGGCGCTGCCACCGTTCTGCGCGTCGATGGCGGCATGACCACGAGCGACGCTACCATGCAATTCCTTGCCGATATGCTGGCGAGCCCGGTCGACCGGCCCGTGGTGATGGAAACCACCGCCCTCGGTGCCGCCTATCTTGCCGGGCGCGCGGCCGGCCTGTGCCCCGATCTCGACGGATTTGCTGCGCATTGGCGACTCAACCGCAGGTTCCAGCCAAGCATGGATGCCGCGACGCGCGAGCATAAATATGCCGGCTGGAAGGACGCTGTGCGCCGCACGTTAACGGCCCGGTGAGACTTCGCGGCGAATATCGCCGGGCGAAGGTCTGCGCCATGTCGATCAACCCGAAACAAGCCGAAGCCATGCTCCAGCAATTGCGCGTGCTGGTGGTGGACGACAATCAGTTCATGCGCACGGTGGTGCGCAGCCTGCTCGGCAATATCGGCGTCAAGCGCATCATCGAAGCCGCCGACGGTATCGTCGCGCTGGAAAAAATCCGGGAAAATGCACCGGACATCGTCATCCTCGACTGGGAAATGCCGCTGCTGAACGGCCCCGAACTGGTGCGCATCGTGCGCTCGCCAGGCGTATTCCCGACGCCCGATCTGCCCATCATCATGCTCAGCGCCCATGTCGAGCACTGGCGCATATTGGAATCGGTGCGGCTCGGCGTGAATGAGTTTCTCTGCAAGCCGGTTTCGGCCAAGGCGCTGTTCGACCGCATGATGTCGATCATGCTGGCGCCGCGTGCGAGCGTAAAGCTTGGCAGCTATTACGGCCCGGTGCCACGCGTTCCGGTGCTCGATCCGGAGACCGACGATACCGAATCGGCGCCGCCGGCGGCCTGAGCCCGGCAGGCTTGCGGCTAGTCGCGGCGGCTCTGCCGCGGTGGGCGGAAGAGATAGATCAGAAACCAGACCGGCACGATCACCATGGCGCCGAGCAGCATGTGCGGCCAGGCCCAGGCGAAGCCGCGCCTGGCGTAATCCTCGATGCGTTCGACGGTAAAGCCGGTCTTGTGCAGCAACTGGTCGGCGGTAACGCCGAAATGCGCCATGATCGCTCCCAGCACCAGAGAGGCGATGATAACCTTGACCAGCGTCCGGAGGATGGGGTGCAGCATCCGCGCCTTGTCGCGCCGGCGGCCGGCCGGCGGGTGATTCGTTTCAGGCGCAATGATAGTCAAATGGCCGTGCGGCGGCACGGGTAACCGGCAGGCTTATTCCGCCTTTCGCTCGCCGGCAGGGGCCGCCGACTGCTCACTGGCCGCCGGGGCGGGCGGGGTCGTGGCTGCGGGCGCGCCGGTCAGCCGGTCGATAACCGAGCGGGCGGCGTCGCGGGCGCGCTGGTCGCGGACTGCATTGAGCAGCGGGGCGGCGGCGCCAGAGCGGCGAATCAGTGCCTCGGGATCCGGCAACATGATGGGATCGTCCCAAGAACCCTGCACAATGAACGGCAGTTCGAAGCCGGAGGCCGCCGCCTTGTTGTCGGCCACCAGCATGGCGGTGCCTTTGAGATCGAGATCGCGCGAGGGGATGGAGGCGGATCCGGTGAGCGCGAGCTTGACCGCAGAACCCTCGATGTTCACGTCGGCGACCGAGACCGTGCCGCGGTCGATCTTCAGCGACATGCTCAGTTTTTCGAACGGCGTGCGCCCGCTGCGAAATTCTCCGCCGCCCGACAGCGGCCGCCGCTCCAGCCGGCGCAGCAATTGCTCGACGTCGAGACCGGTGATCGCGCCGGCTTGCCCGGTCAGACTGGCGGTGCCGGTCAAGGTGCGGGTGACTGCGAGCACGCTGTCGCCGCTGCCTTCGACCGAAAAGCCGAGATTGCCCTTGCCTTCGAGCCGATGCAGCCCGAACAACTGTCCGAGGCAGCTTTCCAGATCGACGTCGGTGAATTGCAGTTGCGATTTGACGTCGACGCCGGCGTCGAAATTGGCCAGCGTCACCGACCCCTTGATGACGCCGTTATAGGCCTGCGCCTCGCCCACGGTCACCACCAGCTGGCCGCCGCGCAAATTGGCGCCGATGGCGGTGCGGCCGAGTTTGGCGTTCGAGAGCACCACATTCGCCGCCGAGAGGCGCAGGTCGAGATCGACGCCGGACAGGCCGTCGAGCGTGATGCGCGCATTGTTCCATTCGCGCTGATTGGCGGTGAGTAGGCGGACGGTGGAGACATAGGGCGTGAGGTCAAGCGTTTCGGCGGCGAGCGTGCCTTGCAGCGTCTTGCGCCCGTCGGCGGCGAAGGTGAGCACGCCCTCGGCGGTGTTGCCGTCGAGTTCGACATTGACGTTCGACAGACCGATGGTGCTGCCCATCACGTTCGCCTGAGCCTTGATGGCGAAATGACCGAACCCGCCGCCGGGCAGCGGCCGCTGTCCGGCCCAGGTCAAGGCGTCGCGCATGGACGCGGAATCGGCGGCGAGCGTTCCCTCGATCTTGAGCGTCGGCTTGACGCTGATCGCGCCTTCGAAGCCCGCTTTGATCGGCTTACCGGCGATGCGCAGCTTCATGCCGGTGCGGTTGCCGGCGAGCGCGGCGGCGAAATCGCCGAGCGTCAAGGTCATGTCGAGGGGCTCGTTGTGCCAGACGAAGCGCCCGGTCGCGCCGAAGCTTTTGGAGATCGACGGCCAGGCCAGCGAGAAATCAACCCCGGTCAGCGTCTCGTCGACTTTACGTTCGGCGCCGCGCACGACAACAGTGCCGTTTTCGATGCGCATTTCCGAGAATGCCGCGGGTCGCTGCGCATCGAAGCTTTGGCTGCGCGCCAGCGTCTCGATCAGGCCCGACCAGTTGGATTTGTCGTTGGGCCCGAGATCGACCGCGATGATCGGCTTCTCCAGCGCCACGTCGGCGATCTCGACGCGGCCGAGCAGTAAGGGAAAAAACCGCAGGCGCGCGGTCAGCCGTTCGGCGGTGAGCGCCGGCTGCCTGGCGTTCCCGAGCACGACGTCGGCGAAGCTGACGCTGCCGGCCGGGAACAGCGAGACGCTGGCGGCGCCGCGCAAGATCGGGTTCAGGCCGGTGACGGAGCGGATTTCGCTCAACACCTGCCGGCGCACCGCGTCGGCGGAAATGAGGTAGCCGGCGGCAACCAGCACGCCGCTGCCGACCGCGATGACGGCCAGCAGGACAAGACCCAGGCGTTTGAAGCCGGTGGCGGCCGTCACGGGTTGTTTTCCGGTTGTTTCGCCGTAAATCTGCGGCGGACTATAGCATCGGTCGCGCCGCCACCTACGCTGCGCGGCGTCTGTGACGCTTTCATGGCCGGGCACGGCGCAGGCCGGCAGTTAACTTTACTGTGGCGGCGTTGCATCGGCGATCTCGGCGATCAGTTTCTTGATGATGGCCTGCCCGAACGAATTGAAGTCCTTCGCTTCCAGCACGAAGGCGCCGGGGCCGCCAACCACGTTGTCGCGGTAGTAATTGGCAAGCCCACCGGGCGGATTGGTGTGCTCGGGGTTCCACGGCAAAGGGTGCTCGCTCAAGATGACCAGCCCGTTGATGGTGAGACCGCGCGCCAATGCCTCATCGCGCGCCAGCGCCACGTCGCGTCCCGCATTGTTGGTGCCGTCGCCGGAGACGTCGATAGTGCGGCGTCTCGCGGCAAACGGCGCATGCGCGAATTGCGCGACCGCGAAGTCGAGGCCGCCGCTGATCGACGTGCGGTCGGCGAACGAGCGCGGCTCCTCGAGCAGGCGATCGCCGAAACTTTGCGCGGCTTTGGTTCCGTCGATCAGCGTCCAGTCTATGACGAGTTTCTGGTTGCCGAGGCCCGACCATTCCATGAACAGGATCGCGATGCGGCTCTGCGGGCCGGAACGGATGGCGTCGAGCACGCGCGGATCGGAAAGCGCGGCGGCGTAGCCCGATCGCTGTAGTTGGAATTTTTCGGCATCGACGCTGCGCGAGACATCGGCGGCCAAGACCAGCAGCAGGTCGACCGGTTCGGCCGCACGCGCGGCCGGGACGAGCAGGCCGAGCAGCAGCAGAAATATCGCCAACGCCGGCCGCACCAGACGCGACATGACAACACTTATCCCCAGACCGGCAGATGATAGCCGATTTTGTGCCGTTTGCGTATCGGGGTGGAAACCCGCGCCGCTATTGCGCCAGGACGCGGGTGGCCGGGAACGCCACCTCGACGAGCGTGCCGTCGGAAACCTGGCTGGTGATGCGGAAGCGGGCGTGGTTCGCCTCGCTCAGCGCTTTGGTGATCGGCAGCCCCAGGCCGGTGCCGCTTGAACCCCACCGCGCCGATGTGGCGAGCTGGCGGAACGGCTCGAGCGCGGTTTGCAGTTCTTTCTCGCTCATGCCGGTGCCGGTATCGCGAACGCGCAGCACCACCTCGTGGTCGTCGGTCAAGGTGGTCGAGACGATCACCTGCCCGCCGGCGCCGGTGAATTTGATCGAGTTGGAAAGCAGGTTGAGCGCGATCTGCCGCACCGAGCGGGCATCGGCTACGATCTGCGGCAGGTTCGGCGGCAGCGAGGTGCGGATGATGACGCGCTCGCTGTTGGCCTGCTGCTGCATGATCGCGACGCATTGCTGCACCAGGTCGTTCAGATTGACGCTGACGAAGGTCAGCTCGAGCTTGCCCGCCTCGATCTTGGACAGATCTAGCAGGTCGTTGAGCAGCGAGATCAGGTGGCCGCCCGAGGTGTGGATGTCCTTGAGATATTGCCGGTAGCGCTCGTTGCCGATCGGCCCGAAGCGCTCGTCCATCATCACCTCGGAGAAACCGATGATGGCATTGAGCGGGGTGCGAATTTCGTGGCTGATCTTGGCGAGAAATTCCGACTTGGTGGTGGAGGCTTTTTCGGCGGCCTGTCGGGCATTGATCAGCTCTTCCTCGGTGCGCTTCCAGGCGGTGATATCGCGCATCACCGCGAAGAATTTGTCGCCGTTGTCGATCCGCCCCATGGTGAAGTAGAGCGGCACCAGGCCGCCCTGATGCACGAGGCCGATCGCCTCGCGGCCGGTGTCGAGCACGCTTGCGCCGTTTGCCAGCCGGTCAAGATGATCGAGCACGCCGCGCCGGCTTTCTGGCGCGAACAGGTCGCCGAAGCTGAGCTCGGCGATTTCGGCCGCTTCGTAGCCGAACAGCGCTTCGGCGCTGCGGTTGGCGGAAAGCACGCGTCCGGCGCGGTCGAGCACCAGCACGCCGTCGGTGGCGGTGTCGAGAATCGATTTGAGTTCGGCGTTTTCGGCTTCCAGCCGGCGCAACGCCATTTCCGCCGGTTTGCTGCGATCCTCCGTCACGACATGCGTGCTGAGCATCAGCACCAGGGCGTTTTCGTTGTTCCAGGAAACGCTGAACAGGCGTCCATCGACCGGCTTCTGCTTGCCGTTGACGGTGGTGATGGTGAGGCCCTTGCTGCCGTTCCTGGTTGCGCCGGCGGACTGTTCGGAATTGCTTTCGATAAACAGGCTGTCGAGACCGCCGGCTTCCGCCAACGCATCGAGCGAGGGGTAGCCGGTCCAGTCGAAAAACGCGCAGTTGGCGTAAATCAGGGTGTTGAGCCGATAGACCAGGATGCCGACCGGCAGACGGTCGAGGATGGGCCGTCCTTCCTGGATGTCGCGCGCGGCGTCGCCATTGCGCGCGGCGCGCGGCGGCGCACTGGCCGGGGCGGCCGGTGCAACCGGCGCGGCCGGAACCGCGGGCGCGGCGGTAAGCGCCGGCGCGGGAGGTTCGTGGCCGAAGTCGTCCGGCGCGCCGGCGGCGTTGTCGCTCTTGTCGGATGTCTTCTTCAGCCGGTCGCTAAGTTCGCGCGCGAGCTCCTGAAATGCGCTTTGCTCTCCCGGGCTGAGTGCCGGCGTCTCGTCAACTGATGGCGCGAATGGCAGCGCGTCGGCCGTGTGTTCTTGCGGTTTGGTTTCGTCCGGCGCGGACGCGGGTTGGCCGCGGCGCTGCTCGAGTGCCGCCAGGCGCTCGACGTCACGGCATATGCCGAAGCCGCGATAGCCGGCGAATTGGCGATCCTGGTCGAACACCGGCAGGCCTGACATCTCGACCGGCAAGGGCGCTTCCGTATCGTCGAGCGGCCAATGCACGACGATGCCGCTCCATGTGGCGCGCGAGGCGAGCGCGGCGGCCACCTGACCTTGCGGATCGAGCTTGAGCGTTTCAGCGATTTCCGCCCACGGGCGATCGAGCGCGGCGGCGTTTCTCGGTCCGATCAGCTTTGCGAAGTCATCGGCGCCGAGCGTGAAACGATTGGCCGCATCCATCTGCCAGACAAAGCGCAGGGGAAAGCGGCGCATCTGCGTTTCCATGGGCGCTTCCATGGGTGCTTCGACAGCCACTTGATCGGACGTAAGTGCAACCGGCGGTGCATCGGCGGCAGCCGTGGCCGGTGTCGTGGCCATCGCCGGCGTATCGAACGCGGCGAGCAGGGCTACGGTTGCGCCGCCGCCGAGCCGCAGCAAAGTGGCGGGCGAGGCCACGATGTCGCCCTCGGCGCGGCCATTGAGCATCGCCTCGCGGGCGAGCTTGTCGGCGCCGAGTGCCACGAGGTCGCGCTTGTCGCCAAGGCGCTCCTGCGCCGCCGGCGTTGCTTCGATCAATTCGCCGTCGGCGGTGAAGATCGCCGCCGGCCGATCGAGATCCGCGAGCAATCGCTGCGCACGGTCGGGCAGGCTCAGGTCCCTGCCGGCGCGCTCGGTTGCCAGCACCAGGATGGCGGTGCTGCCGGCGGCAAGCGTGATGCGCGAGCAAAGACAAATCAGCGCGCCGCCGAAATTGGCGCCAAATCCGCGCAGGCGTTCGAGGCGCGGCGCGCCGTCCTGCGGCAGCGTGCCGGCAAGGCGCGCGATCTGCGCGGCCGTCACGTCCGTCGGCTCGAAGCGCAGCGCGGCGAGCGTGCCGGGCGAGAAGCAATCGAAGATCGCGGCGGCGGTCGGGTTCGCCCACACGATGCGTGTGGCGTCCGTGCTCCAAAGCCACGCGGGGCTCGGGCTGAGCGCATGCGCCGCAAGCCGCGGATCGTTCAGGCAGGCGAATTGAAACCCGGTGCCACTCATCGCTTTGATCGCAAGGTTTACGGCTAATGAACCCTTAATACGGCTGCGGCGTTATTCAGTCCACGACGCGCGGTCCGGAAAGGCCCGCCAATCCGCAATAACCTTAATTGAGCGGTTCCGGGGCTGGCACGCTGGAGATTGCTGGCCTAGATAATGGTTAAGGCAGGCACTGGCTGGCGGTGCATAGTTGCGATCAGGAGGTTGTCATGGCGAAGGATGGAGCCCCGAGCTTCGAGATTCCAACCGAAATGCGAGCAATCGCGGAAAAGAGCGTCGAACAGGCCAAGCAGGCCTTCAACAGCTTCATTTCCGCCGCGCAGCACGCGGTCAATACCGCGGAGACACAGGCGGCGAGCGCCCGTAACGGGGCCAAGGAAGTGGGCGAATTGGCCCTTGGTTTTACCCAGCGCAACGTGGCCTCCTCGTTTGAGTTCGCCGAGAAACTGGTGCGCGCCAAAGACGCCCAGGAATTCGCGACGCTGCACAGTGACTATGTGAAGGCGCAGATCGCGACGCTGACCGAGCAGGCCAAGGAATTGAGCAAGCAGGCGGCCAAGTTCGCCGGCCAAGCCAGCCAAGGCTGAAGCCGCGATTTAGGCTCCCGAAGCCCGTTAAACGCGCTGGCGGCCGGCCGGCGACACGGTTTATGACATTTTTGTGCGCCGCAATATTTTTGTTGCAATGCACCAAGACTGGTGCTATATAGGTGTTTACAGCACTCGCCCGGGCGCCCCTTTTTGCGTCCCGATGATGGCGAGTCCTTTCATGGGTGCGAGCCGATATGCCGAGGGCGGCGGCTTGCTGTGAGCCGGAAACCGCCCTCCGAGCCGAGGATAACCGTCATGTCCGATACGTACGCCACCCCGTCCGCCACGCCGAAATCGAAGCCGAAAGCGGTCGCGAGCGTCGCCGCCTTCGAGATGCCGAAGTTCGAAATGCCCAAGTTCGAGATGCCGAAATTCGAAATGCCGAATGTGGAAGTCCCCGCCGCCTTCCGTGAGATCGCCGAGAAGAGCGTCACGCAGGCCAAGGCGACCTACGAAAAGATGAAGAGCGCCGCCGAAGGGGCGACCGAAATGCTCGAGGAGACCTACGCCACCGCATCGAAGGGCTACGCCGGCTATGGCCTCAAGCTGATCGATACCGCCCGCGCCAACAGCAACTCCGCCTTCGATCTGATGGGCGAGCTGCTCGCGGCAAAGTCGTTTTCCGAAGTCGTCGAGCTCTCCACCGCCTACATGCGCTCGCAGTTCGACACCGTGACCGCGCAGGCCAAGGAACTTGCCGATCATGCCCAGAAGGTGGCGACCGAAACCGCCGAGCCGATCAAGGCAGGCTTCAGCAACGTCCTCAGTAAAGCCGCGTAACAATCGCAACGATGACCGCCGCGAATTGCCGCGGCGGCTGCAAGGCCCGGACGCCGAAAGCGCCTGGGCCTTTTGTTGTGCGCGGCAGGCTTGCCAAATTGACGCCCTGAACCTAGGTTCCGGCCGCTCGCGTCCAGGTGGACGCTCCCGTGCAGGCGTAGCTCAGTTGGTTAGAGCGCTGGTCTGTGGAACCAGAGGTCGGTGGTTCAAGTCCACCCGCCTGTACCACCGCGTCTTCCACCGTCAATCCGGTGTCAGCAGCGAAATGCTGAGCAGCGCGCGGCGGCGCAGCCAGGCGGTGGCGCGGTATTTCGGATCGTGCGTCACGGCCTGCATGCCGTCGAGCACGGCGAGCACGCGGCCGCCGCCCAGCATGTCGCCGAGCGCGAGCGGACCCTTGGGGTAGTTCAAGCCGAGCTCGACCGCGGTGTCGATGTCGGCGGGCCGGGCGATGCGCAACTCCGCGATACGCGTGCCCACGTTGACGATCATGGCGAGCAGCCGCTGCACCACGAAACCCGGGCTGTCATTGATGACGGTGACCGGCGCATTTGCCGACAGCGCCGCGGCCGCGGTGCCCAGGGTTTCCGGCGCCGTGAGCGGGGTCTTCATCAATGTGCGGCGTCCCTTGAACCCGCCAAGCATGTCGACCGCAACCGTGCGCGCCGGGTCGAGCTTGAGGCGCACGCTCGCGCTGCTCGCGTCCTCGCCGAGCGGTGTCACGAAACACACGGCGCGCGCATCCGGTGCGCCGCCGATCTGGCATTCGACGCCGGCGTCTTTGAGCCAATCGGCAAGCTCGCGGCCGCCGTCCTCGTCGGCGATATAGGCCGAAGCGGGTTTGGCCTGCGCGGCGACCGCAACCGTCGGCGGGTCCGGCTGCGGCGGGCCTTCGTAATTGTAGAAACCCTGCTTCGTCTTGCGGCCGAGCAGGCCGCCGGCCACGCGCACGGCGAGTTGCGCCGAGGGCTGATAACCCGGCTCCTCGAAATAGCGATGGTAAATGCTCATCATCACCGCATGGGTGACGTCGGCCCCGATCAGGTCGAGCAGCTCGAACGGCCCCATACGGAAGCCGGCGGCTTCCTTCATCAATTGGTCGACTTCGCGCGGGCTGGCGATGCCTTGCGCGACGATGCGCAGCGCCTCCGGCCCATAGGCGCGGCCGGCGTGATTGACGATGAAACCGGGCGTGTCGGCCGCTACCACCGGCTGCTTGCCGATGCGGCGCACGAAGCCGACGAGCGCGTCGACCAGGCCGGGGTCGCTGCGCAAGCCGCCGATCACCTCGACCAGTCGCATGAGCGGTGGCGGATTGAAGAAATGCAGGCCGCCGACGCGTTCGGCGCGGGCGCAGCCGGCGGCGATTTCGGTAACCGACAGCGACGAGGTATTGGTGGCGATCACCGCATCCGCAGCGATGCGGCGCTCCAGCTCGCGTATCAGTTCGCGCTTGACCGCGAGATCTTCCACGATCGCTTCGATCACGAGGCCGGCGCCGGCGATGTCATCGAGCGTGGCAACAGGCCGCAGCCGCGCGATCGCGCCCTGCCTCTCGTTTGCCGTCATACGGCCCTTCGACACGAGCCCGTCGAGCGCTTTGTCGATTGCCGCCGCCGCCTCGGCTGCCGCGCCAGCGCGCGTGTCGAAAAGCAGCGCGGTCATGCCGGCCTGGGCGCAGACCTGCGCGATGCCGCGCCCCATGGTGCCTGCGCCGATGACCGCGACCGTCAGGTCGCCGCGCTGCAGGTCCCGCGGCACGCCTACTTGCCCTCGAATTTCGGTTTGCGCTTCTCCAGGAAGGCACGCATGCCCTCCTTCTGGTCGGCGGTAGCGAACAGCAATTGCAGCGCCTTGCGTTCCAGCATCAGCGCGGTATCGAGCGGCGCATTCAGGCCGGCGGTGACGACCTCCTTGATCTGCATGACGGCGAGCGGCGGCTGCGCCGCGATCTCGCGCGCGATCTCGATTGCGCGCTTGAGCGCTTCGCCGGCCGGCGCCATCTCGCTGATCACGCCCATGCTCAACGCCTCGGCCGCGCCGAACATCCGGCCGGTGAGCAGCAGCAGCATCGCGCGCTTGCTGCCGACGAGCCGCGTCAGCTTTTGCGTGCCGCCGCCGCCGGCAAGGATGCCGAGCTTTACCTCAGGCAGGCCGAGGCGCGCGGTTTCGCCGGCGACGATGACGTCGGCGCACAACGCCAGCTCGAGCCCGCCGCCGAGCGCGAAGCCCTCGATGGCGGCGATCACCGGCTTGGGGCAGTCCATGATGGCGCGCCAGTATTTCTGCAGGTTGCGCGCCATGATCTCGACCGGGCCCGCATCCGCCATCTGGCCGATGTCGGCGCCGGCTGCAAATACGGTGTCCGAGCCGGTGATGATCAGGCAGCGGATTTTCGCGTCGGCGGCGTGCCGGGCCACTTCCTCGGCAAGCCGCACGCGCACGTCGAGATTGAGTGCGTTGCGTACCGCCGGCCGGTTGAGCCGGAAGATGACAATGTCGTCGGACGGACGTTCGGTCAGCAAAATATCCGGCGCGGTCATGGCAGATCACCGAGGGCGGAGCGGGCAGGCGGGAAGCGGCGCGCCCCGATCGAGCAGATACGTGTTTGAATTATAAATGCTATTTCCATGGCCCGATAGTCGTTGGCGCGGCGAGACGGGCGGGCGCCGCATTTTAGCGGCCATGGGGTCGGCTTGGACATGGACCCCACAAAACAAAAACGCCCGCGATTGTCTCGCCGGCGTTTTTGTCCGGGAGGATTTTGCGGTCAGCGCATGAAATAGCGGCCGTTGTTGCCGACACGTGCCGGCCGGCGTTGCCGATAGACCGGCGCCGGCGCCGAAGCGCGCGAACTGCCGAACAGGAAGTCGAAGAAGCTCGGGCCACTGTAGCCGCCGCCGTTGCTGCTGTACATGCCGATCGGCATGCGCACCGGCTTGGACGACGAATTCGGCGCGCGCTCGATGGCGATGTCGGCGACCTTGCGTTCGCTGCCCTTGAGGATCTGGATCATCCTGGCATCGCGGCCATAGACGTCCTCGCGCAGCTGCAGCTTGCCGTCTTCGTCGACGAAGGCGGTCTGATAGGTCAGGTGCACCCAGATCGGCTTGGGGAAGTTGATGTTGATTTCACTGCCGCCGAACATCTTTTCCAGCCGCGCCTCGGTGTAGTGCTCCTGCGGCAGCACCAGCGACAGCAGCTTTTCGCCGTAGGTGAGCGGGTTCTGCACGCGCATGCAGCCGTGGCTGTAGGCGCGTTTTTCGCGGGCAAAGAGGTATTTGTCCGGCGTATCGTGCTGGTACACCAGGAACTTGTTGGGGAAGTTGAACCGGATGCGCCCGAGCGCGTTGCCGGCGCCCGGCGGCTGCGAGATATGGATCGTGCCGTCGGGGTCCTGTGTCAGTTTCAGGCCGATGCGGTCGAGCGCTTCGGGGTCCTGCTGCAGCGCCGGCAGATATTCATTCTCGATGATCGAGGGCGGCACGTTCCAGGTCGGGTTGACGGTGATGAATTTCATCTCCGCGCTGACCATCGGCGTCGCCTTGCCGGGCTTCCCGGCCACTATCTTGGTGTGCCAGTAAGCCTTGCCGTTGTTGTAGAGCGTTAATGTGTAATCCGGCACGTTGACGATCACGTGCGGATTACCGAGGTTGCGCGGCAGCCAGCGCCAGCGCTCCATATTGACGATGACGGTGTCGACCGGATCGGCGGACGGGCGGTGGGTGGCCTGCTTCTCGCCGTTGAGCGCGCGCACGGTGTTGGGCCCGGCATTGCCGTCGACGTCGATGTCGGCTTCCGTCTGGAACGTCTTCACCGCGTCGCGCACCGCGTCGTCGTAAAGCGGATTATTCTTGTCGCCGTCGACGTTTAGCCGCTTGCGCAGCGCGATCACGCGCGGATCCTTCATGCCCGGGCGCAAGATCTTGCCGTCCGGGATATGCACCAGCTCCTGTTTCTTTTCTTCTTCTGCCTTGGGGGCGGCCGCGCCCTTACGCAGCTCGGCGAGCTTTTCCCTCAGCGCGGCGAATTCGGGCTGCGGCGGGTTGTAGCTGTCGAGCGCCTTGCCGGTATCCTTAGCGTCGGCGAGCTTGGCCAACACTTCCTCCGGCTCAGGCGCGACCAACTTGAATTCGATGTCGGCGCCGACGCGGCTGTAGTGGATGCGGCCGATCTGCGCCTGCCGTGCATAGGTAAGTACGCTGGCGGTGAACTTGAGTTCGTCTTCGGCGAGCGTTTCGGCGGTGACCGCCGATTTGAAATCCGGGGCCGGATAGTCGGTCGGTTCGAGCCCGACGGTATCGACCTGTCCGAGATAGGCGATCGCGGCCTTGGCGCGCTCGTTGGCGGCGCCGTCGCTCACCCAAAGTGGCTTGTAGTCGTGCGCGCGGTAAAACGACTGCACGCCTTCGCGCTCGGCCTTGCGGCTCACGATCCGCTCGAATTGTTTGCCGCTGATGAGATCGCGCAGTTGACTGGAGACCGCGCTGTCCGCGGTGGCCGACACCGGGGCGGCGACGGGCGCGCTCGCGGCTTTGGCCGGTTCGGCGGCGGGAGCCGTGGCATCCTGTTTCGTTTCGCTCTTGCCGGCGTCGGCCGGCGCGGCGGCGTCTTGTTTCGGTTCAGATTTGGCGGCGTCGGCGGGCGCTGCGGTGGCGGGCGCGGCCGCGTCTTGCTTCGGCTCTACCTTGACGGCATCGGCCGCCGCGGCCGGGCTGTTCGCGGCGTCGGCGATCGGCTGCGGAGGCGAGGGAGCCGACGGGATCGGGACCACCACCCCGGCGTCTTTGCCGGATTGCTGCGCCATGGCGCCGTGGCTTCCCAGCATAAGGACCAGACCGAGCGCGGTCGAAGCCAGCAGACTGTTAAAACGGGGGCTTTTCACCAGATTCTCCCAAAGACATTACGGGGGGCCGAGGCCCCCAGTTCCACAGTTATTCTACACCTATAGTCCTGCGTTAGTTACGCTTTTCCCAACGCTCCGGAGTGAAACAGCGCCCAACTGTGGCTATTTTGCACGTGGGCGGCGAAATTCCGGATTTCCCGGGCGATTCCACGATCACTTTAGCAAGAAGTTACTGCAACGGTTGGCGGTCCGGCCGGTTCGGGGCGCGGGTTTCACAAGTTTTCCCCGATGACTTGTCTATGATGGCGCAACCGCCGGCGGCGAGACTAGGGGCGGCACGTGACAGTGAAACGACGCAAGGAGCGCCGCGCCCGATTGTGCCAAGTCTGACATCCCGCTTGCTGCAGCGGCGCGTGAGAAAAAACCGGACCCCGTGAGGGGCCCGGTTTCAGTTGCCGGTGTGGGGACCGGCAATCTTCCAGAGGGGAACATGCTGCGCACCAGTGATTCTGGGAGGATACATCCGGCACCACAGCGAAGGTGACTATGCGAAGCGCGACTGCCCGCGGCAACGCCAACCGCCGCATGACTGCCATGCCGAATCGCCAACGACGCCTTATTTGCCGCGGTGAAAATCCAAATCAGAAATGCCAGCGCTGTGCGTTGGCGACCAGGAAGTCGCGGAAAACCTGGATGCGGGCCACCGCCTTGAGTTCTTCCGGATAGACGAAATAGGCGTCGAGTGCGAGCGTGTCGGCTTCGCCGAGCAGTTGCACCAGCCCGCCGTTTTCCTCCACCAGATAGTCCGGCAGCATGGCGATGCCGAGCCCACGCTGGCAGGCGCGCAAAACACCGAGCACGTTGTTGATGGTCAAATGCGGCAAGCGCGCTCCCTTGCCGTCGCGGCCGACCTCGACCAGCCAGCGCCGGTTGGAGAAATGCGCCGGCACATTGCCGCCGAGCAGAATGAGGCGATGCTTGTCGAGGTCCTCGTGCGTGCGCGGCGTGCCGAAGCGTTTGAGATAGTCGGGCGACGCATAGGCGTGGAAATGCACGGAAAATAATTTGCGCTGGATCAGGTCCGGCTGCGTCGGCTGGCGCAGGCGGATGGCGACGTCGGCCTCGCGCATGGCGAGGTCGAGCTCCTCGTCGGTGGTGATCAGCGTGATGTGGATGTCGGGATAGAGATCGAGAAATTCGCCGAGCCGCGGGGTAAGCCAATGCACGCCGATGCCGGGCGTGGTGGACACTTTCAATTCGCCGTTCGGCCGTTCGCGGCTGTCGGTGAGCTTGGTGCGCGCGGCCTCGAGCTTCATGAACACTTCGTGCGCCGTACGGTAGAGCAGCTCGCCCTGTTCGGTGAGGATCAGCCCGCGCGCGTGGCGGTGAAACAGCGACACGGCGAGCTCGCCTTCGAGCGCCGAAACCTGGCGCGAGACCGCCGACTGCGACAGGCCGAGCCGCTCGCCGGCATGCGTGAAACTGCCGGCTTCCGCGGCGGCGTGGAAGACCTTCAGCTTGTCCCAGTCCATGCTGGCGTTGGTGGCGGCCATGATCTATTCCGCCGCCGCGCGCCGGTGTTCGTGCGCGGCCAGGAATTTCTCCGCTTCGAGCGCGGCCATGCAGCCTTGTCCCGCGGCGGTGACCGCCTGCCGGTAGATGTCGTCGGTTACGTCGCCGGCCGCGAACACGCCGGGCACGGAGGTTGCCGTGGAACGGTCCTCGGTGACGATGTAGCCGGAAGGCTTCATCTTGACTTGCCCGGCGAAAAGCTCGGACGCCGGCGAATGGCCGATGGCGATGAACACCCCGTCGACCTGGCGTTCGCTCAACGCGCCGGTCTTCACGTTCTTGAGCCGCACGCGGTTGACCTTCGGTGGATTGTCGCTGCCGATCACGTCGTCGAGCATGGTGTCCCACACCACGTCGATCTTTGGATTCTTGAACAATCGATCTTGCAGGATCTTCTCCGCCCGAAACGCATCGCGCCGGTGCACCACCGTGACCTTGGACGCGAAATTGGTGAGAAACAGCGCTTCCTCGACCGCGGTGTTGCCGCCGCCGATCACGACGACTTCCTTGTTGCGATAGAAGAAGCCGTCGCACGTCGCGCATGCCGACACGCCGTAGCCCTTGAATTTCTGTTCCGAGGGCAGGTCGAGCCAGCGCGCCTGCGCGCCCGTCGAAATGATCAGTGCGTCGGCGAGATAGACGTCGCCCGAGTCGCAGGTGAGGCGAAACGGCCGCTGCGCCAACTCCACCTTGGCGACATGGTCGGTGACGATGCGGGCGCCCACATGTTCGGCCTGCTTCTGCATCTGTTCCATCAGCCAGGGGCCCTGGATGACGTCGGAAAAGCCGGGATAGTTTTCCACGTCCGTGGTGATGGTGAGCTGGCCGCCGGGCTGGATGCCCTGGATCAGGATCGGCTCGAGCATGGCGCGCGCGGCGTAGATCGCGGCGGTGTAGCCGGCCGGACCCGAGCCGACGATCACGACCTTGGCGTGGGTAGTTTTGGACATCGAATTCGCCCCCCTGGAGGGCGTCGAGCTTGCTTCGCCCGTCTGGCCGGCTGCCGGCTCTTTTGCAGCTGGGATTTATGGCTTCCGTAGCAGCTATGCAAGATACGCAACCCCTGGACTCACAGGCTTGGGGCCCATGGACGCGGGATTTTGGGGTGCCTGCGCAATAATCTTTCGCGAAACAATATTTCCCGGTATGGATGTTCCCGGCCTCTAATTACCCCCCGGAGGGGAGCTTGCCCGCCCGTCTCGACGCCATCGACCGCAAAATCCTCAAACAGCTCCAGGACGACGGCCGCATTACCAATGTCGAGCTGGCGCGGCGCGTCGGCATTTCGGCGCCGCCCTGCCTGCGCCGCGTGCGCGCGCTGGAGGAAGCCGGTTACATCAAGGGCTACCGCGCGCTGCTCGACGAAAAGAAGCTCGGCTACGAAGTTGCGGTGTTCGCCATGGTGCATCTGTCGAGCCAGGCGGAAGCCGATCTCGCCGCCTTCGAGACCTTCGTGCGCGCGCAGCATCTGGTGCGGGAATGCTGGATGCTGTCGGGAGAGATCGACTTCGTGTTGAAATGCGTGGCGCCCGATTTGAAAACTTTCCAGAGCTTTGTCGAGAAACTCACCGCCGCGCCCAATGTGCGCAACGTGAAGACCTCGCTCACGCTGCGCAATTCCAAGGACGCGGCCATGGTGCCGATGGACTAGGGCGCATTCTCGTCAATCGGTAGCAAAAAACGATCCGCCGATTTACGCATTGGCAACGATGGTGGCCGATTGTTGCGATGCAAACGTTGCCCGCTATCGGGGACTATTGCCGTCTGCTAATTGTGAACCCTTACAACAACGACAAACGTGAGAGGTTGGTCATGGGTCTGGAGCACGATACCTGCGATTGCGCCGGCCGGCTGCATCGCCGGACCTTTCTGAAAGCTTCCGGTGCCGGGGCTGCGGCGACCCTCGTGAGCGCCGGAACGCTCGGCAGCGTCGCCTATGCCGCCGCCATGAGCAAGTCGCAGCGAGACAAGTTGAGTCCGAGCGACATCCTGGCGCTGATGAAGAAGGGCAACAAACGCTTTTACCAGGGCAGGCGCCAGGACCACAATTTCCTGGCGCAACAGCGCGCCACCGCCAAGGGTCAATACCCGGCCGCCGTGTTGCTGACCTGTATCGACTCGCGAGCGCCGGCCGAGACGATCCTGGATCTACGCATCGGCGACGTTTTCAACTGCCGCGTGGCGGGAAACATCGAAAACGCCGATATCCTCGGCAGCATGGAATTTGCCTGCAAAGTCACGGGCGCAAAGGTGGTTCTTGTCATGGGCCACACGGCGTGCGGCGCGATCAAGGGTGCCATCGACAATGCCGAACTCGGCAATCTCACGGGCCTGTTGGCGAAAATAAAGCCCGCAGTGGAAGCGACGGCGTATAGCGGCGAGCGGACGTCAACGAATTACGCGTTTGTCGATGCCGTCGCGCGCAAGAATGTGGACATGACGATGGCCAGCATTCGCAAGAACAGCCCCGTGCTCGCCGGAATGGAATCCGGCGGCGCCATCAAGATCGCCGGCGCGATGTACAATCTGCAGACGGGCGTGGTGGATTTCTTCGCCGGGTGATGCGGCCCGATTTCCGCGCCCGGCGCAACGCGGCATAGCCTGATTCTCGCGCGATGGTTTACCGCGCCTCCGCTTAAGCCAGCGCGCGGGTGAACCGCGTGCCGAGCGGGCGGCGGTCGCGGAATTTGACGATCTGGCGGGCGACTTCCGGTTGCAGCCGCGACACGGTTTCCAGGCAGCGTTCGAGCTCGCCGGGTGAAATGCCGCGCCTGCCTGCGCGCAAGCGCAGGATCGCCCTGATGGTTTCGGGGGACAATCCGGCTGCCTTGGCCATGATCAGCACAGCGTCCGGCTGGTTCTGGGTCATGGCGCGATCGACGTCTTCGATTGCGAGCCCGCAAAGCGCCGCCAGTGCCGCGGTCGTCTCCTCGAACTGGCTGGCCGCGGCGAACGCCGCCACATTGCCGTCGCCAAGCTCGCCTGCCGACCGCAGCTGTTCGATGCGGCCGCGCGCCGCCGTGTAATCCCGAGCGGCGACGCCGGCTTTGTCCATCACCTTGGTTGCGGCTTCGGTGACGGCATCATGAATCACCGCCGCCAGCGACGGATTGGCGGCTTCCAGCTTCTGCCGCACCGTGTGCGAAGCGCGCACCATCAGCCGCATCAAATGCTGGCGCGGAATATCGCGCCGCATGCCGATGCAGGCGGCAAGTTCATCGTCGCCGTCCGAGCGAGCCGTCAATGTGGTGAAGCCGCGGTCGGAAAATCGCGCGCCCGGATTTACGGCGGTACTTAGCACCACCGACTTGTCGCCGCGTTCGACGAGCACTTCAGTCAGTGCCTCGTCGAGCGAACTGCGCCGCGAAATGGCAAGCAGGTGTTGCTGACTTTTGCCGCGCGCGGTCGCCAGCAAGGTTTCGCGGTCGAGCCGCCGGGAATGTTCCAGCACCGGTCTGGCGACGTCGATAACGTCGTCGCCGGCGAGGATGCGGGTGATATTCAGCGGCGCGCGCGTCTCCTGCGCGAGGCGTCCGGCGAGCGCGATGCGCGCCGACGATTCGATGGCCGCCGACATGCGAACCAGGATGTCGTCGAACAGTTCTATCTGGCTGTCGGAATAGTCGGCGGACCTGGCGACGAAAAGGTCGGTGATGCGATGCAGGACGCGCGCGCGCTCACCGACGGTGCCGCGCGCGACCGCTTCGTTCAATTCTTCGATCAGCGCGGCGGAATCCACGCAAACAATCCGAATTTTGCGAGGCCAAATGTGCAAGCAAGCGTCTACACCACATAAATGGGCAGTCGGTTAAGACAATTCGGCGCAGTTGCGCCGCTTGGAAAACAGTTTGTTAATTTGTCGCGGCGAAATCCGGCTGGGCGTCGGCGGCAATAAACGGCGCGTCTCGTTTTACTGCGGCACCGGTCCATTCGGGTCGAAACAACTGTTTGGCACGTTGATGCCATTGGCGGCGAGATCGGCCAGATAGCGCGGGCGGATACCGGTTGCCTGGAAATGTCCCTGCACCGAACCGTTGGGTCCGCTGCCGGTGCGGACAAATTTGAATATTTCCTGCATGAGAATGGTGTCGTTTTCCATGCCGGTGATTTCGGCGACGCTGGTAATGCGGCGCTTGCCGTCGGGAAACCGCTGGAGCTGCACGATAACGCGGACGGCGGCGGCGATCTGCGCGCGGATGCTGCCGAGTGTCGCAGGCGTACCGGCCATGCCGATCATCTGCTCCAGGCGCGAGATCGCGTCGCGCGGCGTGTTGGCGTGGATGGTGGTCATCGATCCTTCGTGGCCGGTATTCATCGCCTGTAGCATGGCGAAGGCTTCCTCGCCGCGGCATTCGCCGAGGATGATGCGGTCCGGGCGCATGCGCAGGGCATTGCGGACGAGCTCGCGCTGGGAGATTTCGCCCTTGCCATCGAGGTTGGGCGATCGCGTCTCCAGGCGGATGACGTGCGGCTGTTGCAGCTGGAATTCGGCCGCGTCCTCGATGGTGACCAGGCGCTCACGCGCGGAGATGAAGGCCGAGAGCGCATTGAGTAGCGTCGTTTTGCCCGAGCCGGTGCCGCCGGAGACGATGAGGGTGATGCGCGCCTTGACGGTGGCGGCGAGCAGCATGGCCATGGCCTGCGGCAGCGCGCCAAGCTCGATCAGCTTGCGGAGATCGTAGGGCTTGCCGGGGAATTTCCGGATCGAAACCACCGGACCGTCGATTGCGACCGGCCGCAGCACGACGTTGACGCGCGAGCCATCGGCCAGGCGCGCATCGCATAGCGGCTGCGATTCGTCGACCCTGCGGCCGACCGCGGCGACGATCTTGTTGATGATGCGCAGCAGATGGACGTCGTCTTTGAAGCGCACATGCGTGCGTTCGATCACGCCGGCGCGTTCGACGTAAACGCAGTCGTGGCCGTTGATCATGATGTCGCCGACCGTCGGGTCCTGCAGCAGCGGCTCGATCGAGCCGAGCCCCGTCATTTCGTTGAGGATCTCGGTGATGAATTCGTCGAGTTCTTGCGCGTTGAGCACCAGCCGCTCGGCCACGACGTATTGCGAAACCAGTTCGGCGACGTGCTGGCGGATCAGGTTCTCCGGCAGCTTCTCGAGCGCCGACAGATTGATTTCCTCGATTAGACGCTGGTGCAGCCGCACCTTTGCGTCGAGCAGTTTTGCGCGCAACGACGAATTGCCCCGATCGGAGTCCGGCGCGGGCGCGAGCGTGACGGCGTTTGCCGCAGCGCCGACAAATACCGATGTTTGGCGACTGGCTGCGGCGTTTGGACTGGCGTCGGCTGCCGTCGTCTTAACGGGAAAGCGGTAAAGCATGGCTGTTCTGAAGGCGTGACCGGCGACGCCCTTGCAAAAAGGACTTGTTAGCGTGTGACCCGCACATGTTTATCGCCGGGCCCAGCCGAGGTTCAGCCCGCCGCGGGCGAACAACGGTAGCGAGGACCGCAATCTGGAACTTGCGCGCGTCAGGATCAGTTTCTTGAGCGCGACCGCGACGTTACTTTTTCCCCGCACGTCGTCGAGCGGCAAGCCGCGGTCGATCGCCTCGCGTACAAGGCGGTGATTGTAGGGAACAGTGCCGGCAAAGGCCTCGCCGAGCGCGCGCATGAGGTCGCGGCGTTGCAGTCCGGGCGTGAAGAGCCGCCGTTCGAAGCGGTTGACGATCACCTTCGGCCGCGGCCCCTGCACCAGGCGGTCGGCGAGCACGGCCGCGAACTGCTTGGCGGCCTGCACCCCCGGCACCGTCATTTCGCTGACCAGGAACAGCCTGTTCGAACCGCGCAGCACGTTCTCCGACCACGGCTGCCACTCTCTCGGCATGTCGATGACGACATGGTCGAAGCTCTGGCACACGACGTTGAGCAGCCGCATGACGATATTCTCGTCGACGGAGCGCAGCTCGGCTGGATAATTCCCCGTCGCGATGACGGCGAGGCCGCTCGAATGGTGCGACATCATGCCTTCGAGCAATTTGCGGTCGAGCCGCTCGGGATTGGGTTCGATTTCCCGCAAGTCGAGCAACGGCTCAAGATCGAGATAGGCCGCGCTCGCGCCGCGGTTGAAATTGAGGTCGACGAGGCAGGTCGATGGATTGTTGCGGGCGTTGGTGTTGAGCAGCGTCATGGCTGATTGGATCGCGAGCGTCGTGGTCCCGACGCCGCCGGCCACCGGCAAGAAGGTGAAGATCTTGCTCTCTTTGATGCGGCCGCCGCTGGCCAATTGCGCGATCCGCAGGCAGACACGGGCGAGCTCGTTCGGCGTCACCGGCTTCACCAGTAGATCCGCGACGCGCATCTGCACCAGATTTCGCGCCAGCGTTTCGTTGAAATCCTGCAAGACCGCGATAACGGGGATCCGCTCGCTGACCTTGCCCATCAGATTTTGCAGGCCGGACAGTTCTTCCTGCTCGGCTTTGTTCAGATCGACGATGACGACGGCGGCGCTGCCGGTTTCGATGTCCGCCTGCCGGGCGTCCAGCCAATTCCCGACCACCGCGAGTTCGAACCGGGCGTCGGCTTCGAACGTCGCGCGCGCCGCCTGCGCGAGGTCAGCGTCGGCGCTGAGCACGACGATTCGTGTCGCGCGGCGGCGGTGACGATCAAGCATGGTTGCCAATTCTCACTTTCTTCCGGCTTTCAAACCAAACGCGCGCGGCGCGATCGATGCCGCCAAGGCATCGGATCACAGCCATTCCCACTTGCGTTGCAGCCGGCAACAGCCGGCGCGCCGCTCATTTGAGCGCGGTGGCAATCGCCGTATAGGTTGCGTTGAGTGTGGCCCCGACGCCGTTGACGCTGACGATGATCGCAATCGAGATGAGACTCGCGATCACGCAGTATTCAATGGCAGTGGCGGCCGATTCGTCCCGTGCAAAACGTCCCAATGTGTTCATCGCAGTTCCCCAAAGTTAGCTCCCGTCGTTTTTAAGCGGTCACCATGTGAGCGGCCAGTGCTTCCTGCCGGTAACATTACTTTTCGTGGCTAACGCTGTTCCCGGTGCCAGTAACGATGGCGCCCGCGGCAAATCTATTTCGCGATATAGAGCTTGGTGAGATTGGCGCCGATCGAATTGAAGGTCGGCAGGATTTGGTCGGCCGACGTCAGCAGGAAGAACTTGTCCGAGCTGCTGGCGCAGTTCCGCAGAAGCGTGGAGGTCGGGTCGCCGTCGGTGTTGACCTGGATCGTGTAGAGCGTGATGCCCGCGGCTTTTATGTTGTTGCAGGTCATCTGCTGGCGCGCGTCGATCGAGCTGGCGCTGGTGTACCATCGGTCCTGGGTGTTCAAGCCGTCCGACAGGAGAATGATGTTTTGCGAATAGGTGTAGTTTGGGTCCTTGGCCGGCGCCGTGAACGGCCCACCGCCGGTCAGCGACATCCAGCCGAGCGCAAGGCCGATGGCCTGGTTGGTATTGCCGATCGCCGTCATGTTGGTGACCAGCCGGTTCATGCCCGACCAGTCGTAACTCAGGCCCATCGCGGGCTGCGGGCAGGACGAATATTGTTCCGCGGAAAACAGGGTTGATTGGTTGCTCGTCGTCGGGGCAACAACATTGGTGTCGTAATTGCCCGGATCGGGCCCGGTCGAGCGGCCGCGGTCGACGACGCAACCGTTCCAGGTGTTGTGGTTGTTGGGCGTCCAGGTGCCGCTGCAGGCGCTTTGCGTGGTGGCCGAGCCGTTGCGGCTTTTCTTGCTGCAGGTTCCGTTATTGGCGTTCCAATCGGTCCAGTCGATCCAGGACGCGGCGTAGTTCACCGGATTGAGATTGACGTCTTTGACGAAGGGAACGATCGACACATAAACGTCTTCCGGCACCGCCGCGACCGACTCAAGTTGCGCCAGCAAACTGGCCGTAGCCGTCTTCAGCGTGCCGAGCTTGCCGTGGTCGGCCATCGACCCGGTATTGTCGAGCACGAGCGCCACGCGCAGCCGCGCCGAACTCCATTTGGTCGTCGCAGCGCCGGTGACGGTGAAACTGTTATAGCCGACGAGCGCGGCGAAATGCGTTGCAACCGTTGTCGAGCCCTGGACCGTGACGCTGGAACCGCCGTTTGCGGAATAGGTGGCGTTGATCTGGACGTTCTTGGCTTCCGGCCGATTGAACGTCGCGCCGAAGAAACTCACGGCATCGGTCTGCAGCTGCGCGGCGGAAACGGTGGCGGCTTCCCGCGCCAGCGTGAGCGCGGTCGAATCGAGCGCCGCCTGAAAATCCGCCTTGACGGAAACCGCTTGGTTATATTCGACGGCGGCGCCGATAAATCCGATCATCGGGATTGCGCCGATCGCAAAGGTGACGGCGATGTTGCCGCCTCTTTCGCGGCGAAAGCGGCGCAGCGTCGGGAAAAATCGCGCAAAGAGGGATCGCATCGGTTTCAACCCGAATTATCGGCCATTGATTTGGGCGGTGGCATCTGTAGCCGCGCGCTGCCGCAGCGGCCATTCGATCCGCCGGGTAACCTCAGCAAGTAAGGTTAAAGCCGGCGGCGGCCGCCGCCCGTGCATCAGAGGATTTCACGCTTGCCGTCAGAATAGGTCAGCTTGACGGTGAGGGTGCCCTCGTTGAGCAGCCACGGGCGCACGGTGAAACTGCGCGCGCCGCACTTGTGCATCGGGTCGGAGGCGGCGATCGCCTTGGCTGCGGCAAGCGAACCGGCGCGGATGATGACCATGCCTTCGCCTTCCCAGGCGTCTTCCGCATCGGTCCAAAACGGACCGGCGCCGAACATGATGCCGCGCCGTTCAAGCTCGATCTGGAATTTGAGGTGCTCTTCGATCGCCGCCATCACCGGCTCCATGCCGCGCGTCGGCTTGGTGAACACCGCATAGAGCTGCTTGCGCAGCATGCCTTCGCAGGCTTTGAGAATGTCCGCGGCCGGGATCGATTGCTGGCTCATGATGCGTGTCTCCCCGATTTTTTGGCGATCGCGCATACATTGTCATGGCTGGGCGGGCCCCGGCCATCCCGAATGGGACCGCACAGGCGGCGCCTCGCCGGATGCCGTGAGGGTCTTGACAAATAGAGTGCTCTGTAGCACAGAGCATAATCAGTCGGCAACCGGTGCGGAGGAGAGCGTTTCCATGGCGATTAATCCGAGCGATGCGGCGACGACGCTGCAGGAGATCGCGGCGGTCGAGCGGCGAACGCGTCAGGCTTTCTTTTATTCCGGCAGCAGCGCGATTTTCATATTGTGGGGGCTGCTCATCATCTGCGCTTACGCGCTCGCGGCGCTCGAGCCGCGTTCGGCCGGCACCGTTTGGCTGGTCAGCCAGGCGATCGGCTGCGCCGTGACGGTCGGCATCATCGCGGCGCGAACGCGCGCGCAGACGCGGTCGGGCGAGAAGCGCGACTGGCGCATCATATGGGCCCTTCTTGCGCTGATGATTTTTGGAGCAGCATGGGCGCAGTTACTGGGGCCGATCGTCCCGAGGCGGCTGATCGAAACCTTCGAGCCGTCACTGTTCTTTCTCGGCCTGATCCTCGCAGGGCTGTGGCTGGGGCGTGCCTTTTTCGTCCTTGGTCTTGCCGGCATGGCATTGACGGCGGCCGGGTCTTTTCAATCCGAGCCATGGCTGAGCGTATGGATGGCCGTCGTGCAGGGCGGTACGTACATCCTGGGCGGGCTGTGGCTGCACAAGAATGGCGTGTCGCGATGAACGGCGGAGACGAGATCATCCATCAGGCGATGCGGCTGCGAATCATGGCGGCGCTCAACACGATCGCCGCAAAAAATGCGGCGATCGAGTTTACCCGTCTCAAGTCGCTGGTCGGGGCAACCGACGGCAATCTCGGCGCCCATCTCGAGACCCTCGAGAAAGCGGGCTACATCGTGATCGAAAAGCGTTTCGAGGAACGCAAGCCGCAGACGCGCGTGCGCATGAGTCCGGCAGGCCGCCGTGCATTCTCCGAACACGTCGCCTATTTGCGCGAGATTATCGAGGGCGCGCGTGCCTGAGGCGGTGCCGCGGCGGCCTCCGGTTCAGGCGGCGCGGCTTTTCTGCTGCTTCATAAAGTCGTCGGCGCGCTTTTGCAGTTCCTGCGGCGCCACGTCTTCCTTGTGCGTCGCGATGAACCAGGTGTTGCCGGAGGGATCCTTCACGCCGCCGCTGCGGTCGCCGTAGAACATGTCCATCGGCTCCATGACGGTCCGGCCGCCGGCCTTGACCGCCTGCTGGTACACGCTGTCCACGTTCGGCACATAGAGATAGAGCGTGGACGTGGTCGGCGGCGCCATCTCGCTTTCCTCGGCAATCATGATGCGCGAATCGCCGATGAGAACCTGCGCATGCATGATGGCTCCGTCCGGCCGCCTGATCGCCTCATGCGACAGCTTGGCGCCGAAGGCGTTCTTGAGAAAGTCGATGACTTTCGTCGCGCCGTGCACGGTGAGATAGGGCGTGACCGAGTGATAGCCGTCAGGGATGGGTTTCGCCATGATCGTCTCCTTATGGTTCCCCCGATCGAGCCGAGCTTCATCCGGAACTTGGCCTTTTGTTTGCTGCCGCCGTGAAGATGTCATGACGACACGAGCGGAACCCGTGCAAAAAGAAAACCCCGGGCGATGGCCCGGGGTTTTTCAATTGTTCGGGAATGCAAATGACGCGGCACGCGTCGGCACGGCGTCGCCTACTTCCACTCCACCTTCTTGACCTCATAGGCCTTGGCGCCGCCCGGCGTATTGACTTCGACCTGCGCGCCCTTAGCCTTGCCGATCAGCGCGCGGGCCAGCGGCGAGGTGATGGAAATCTTGCCGGCTTTCGCATTCGCTTCCGGCTCGCCGACGATCTGCCACACCTTCTTCTCGTCGGTGTCCTCGTCGACCAGCGTCACGGTGGCGCCGAAGGTGATGGAGTCGCCCGACAGCTTCGATACGTCGATCACGTCGGCGCGCGCGAGCTTGTCCTCCAGTTCGGCGATCGCGCCTTCGTTGAGCGACTGCTGCTCCTTGGCGGCGTGATATTCCGCGTTTTCCGACAGGTCGCCATGCGTGCGCGCATCGGTAATTTGCTGGATGATGCGTGGCCGCTCGATCTGCTGGCGGTGCTTGAGCTCGGCCTCGAGCGTCGCAAAGCCGGCCGCCGTCATTGGAATCTTGTCCATCGCCTCTGTCTCCTCCTGGCGGGCGCGCGAAACAAGTTGCCCATGCGATTGCGCCGCCAAGCCCCTTCCGCCGTTAAATACCCGTCCAATCGACTCGCAATACGACTCCGGCCACGGATTTCCCCGCACCGGAGTCATGTAAACCAGGGACCGGTCAAAAAATCCTTGACCGCGGCCGGTTTCATCCGCGCCGCAACCATGGAATTCCCGGCCTAACTCGCGCCGCCGCTTGGCTGGCGGACCGTCAGGGAACCCCTCAGGCCCGATCGCTGAAGTAGCTTTGCAGCGTGCGCACTTCGAGGTCGCCCCCGAGATAGGCTTTTATGCCTTGCGCCGCGGCGACGGCACCCGAAAGAGTGGTGTAGTACGGCACTTTATGCAAGAGGGCGGCATGGCGCAGGGAACGGCTGTCGGCCAGTGCCGCCGTCCCGTCGGTGGTGTTGAAAACCAGCTGAACACCGCCGTTTTTGATGACATCCACGACATTGGGCCGGCCTTCCAGCACCTTGAAGATGCGGGTCGCTTCCACCCCTTGTTCCGCGAGGTAGCGCTGGGTTCCCGAGGTGGCGACGCATTTGAAACCGAGCGAGGCGAGGAGCCGCACCGAGTCGAGGATGCGCGGCTTGTCGGCATCCCTGACCGAGACGAAAACCGTCCCCGAGCGCGGCAGGTTGGCGCCGCCGCCGATCTGGCTCTTGGCGAAGGCGATTTCGAAACTGGAATCGATCCCCATGACTTCGCCGGTCGATTTCATCTCCGGCCCGAGCACGGTATCGACGCCGGGGAAACGCGCGAACGGGAACACTGCTTCCTTGACCGCGCGATGCTTGTAATGCACCGGCGCCAGCTTGAAGCTTGCAAGGCTCTCGCCCGCCATGACGCGGGCGGCAATCTTGGCCACGGGCAACCCGATCACCTTGGCCACGAACGGCACCGTGCGCGAGGCGCGTGGATTGACCTCTAGCACGTAGATGTCGCCGTCCTTGATCGCGTATTGCACGTTCATCAGTCCGCCGACCTCGAGCGCGAGCGCCAGCGCCCGCGTTTGCCGTCCAAGCTCGGCGATGGTCGCCTCGGAAAGCGAATGCGGCGGCAGCGCGCAGGCTGAATCGCCGGAATGGATGCCCGCTTCCTCAATGTGCTCCATGATGCCGGCGATAAAAGTTTCCTTGCCGTCGGCGAGGCAATCGACGTCCACTTCGGTGGCGTCGGAAAGATAGCGGTCGATGAGCAGCGGACTTTTCTTCGACACCGCCAGTTCCGAGGGGCGGTCGAGATCGCCCGCGAGCTTGATCACGTAGCGGTCGAGCTGGGCGCTGTCGCGTACGATCTCCATCGCGCGTCCACCCAGCACGTAGGACGGGCGGATCACGACCGGATAGCCGATCTCCTCGGCGATGGCGCGCGCCGCTCCCGGCGAGGTGGCGATGCCGTTCTGCGGCTGGCGCACGTGCAGCCTGTCGAGCAATTTCTTGAAGCGGTCGCGGTCTTCCGCGAGGTCGATCATGTCAGGCGACGTGCCGAGGATCGGCACCTTCGCCTTTTCCAGCGGCTCGGCAAGTTTGAGCGGCGTCTGGCCGCCGAACTGCACGATGACGCCGTGCAGCGTTCCGTTGGCCCGTTCCGTCTCCACGATTTCCAGCACGTCTTCCGGCGTGAGCGGCTCGAAATAGAGTCGGTCGGAGGTGTCGTAGTCGGTCGACACCGTTTCCGGATTGCAGTTGACCATGATGGTCTCGTAGCCGGCCTCCTTCAGCGCGAAGGCGGCATGACAGCAGCAGTAGTCGAATTCGATGCCCTGGCCGATGCGGTTGGGGCCGCCGCCGAGGATGATGACCTTCTTTCTGGTCGACGGCGCCGCCTCGTCGACGATCTGGCCGGCAAACGGCGTTTCGTAGGTCGAGTACATGTAGGCGGTCGGCGAAGCAAATTCCGCCGCGCAGGTATCGATGCGCTTGAACACCGGCCGCACGCCAAGCGCGCGCCGTTTTTGCATGACCGCCTCGGCCGGCGTGCCGGTCAGTTTTCCGAGGCGCGTGTCTGAAAACCCTTTTGCTTTCAGCCGGCGGAAGGCGCCCGCCGTCGTCGGCAGGCCCTTCGCCTTGACCTCGGCTTCGGTATCCACCAGGGCGCGGATTTCGTCGAGGAACCACAGATCGATGCGGCAGGCGTTGTGGATCAGCTCGTCGCCGGCGCCGAGCCGCATGGCCTGCGCGATCTTGAGCAAGCGGTCGGGCGTCGGCGTGCCCAGCGCGGCGCGGATGGCGGCCTTGTTGTCGGCGTCGTCGATGCCCTTGGCGAGATCGAAACCCTCGATGGTGATTTCGTCGAGGCCGGTGAGGCCTGTTTCAAGCGATCGCAGCGCCTTCTGCAAGGATTCCTGGAAAGTGCGCCCGATCGCCATCGCCTCGCCCACCGATTTCATCGAGGTGGTGAGCACCGGCGAGGCGCCGGGGAATTTCTCGAATGCAAATCGGGGAATCTTGGTGACCACGTAATCGATGGTCGGCTCGAACGAGGCGGGCGTGGCGCCGCCGGTGATGTCGTTGGCGATCTCGTCCAGCGTGTAGCCGACCGCGAGCTTGGCGGCGACCTTGGCGATCGGGAAGCCCGTTGCCTTGGAAGCGAGCGCGGAGGAGCGCGATACGCGCGGGTTCATCTCGATTACCACCAGCCGCCCGTCGGCCGGATTGATGGCGAACTGCACGTTGGAGCCGCCGGTCTCCACGCCGATCTCGCGCAGCACCGCGATCGAGGCGTCGCGCAGGATCTGGTATTCCTTGTCGGTCAAGGTGAGCGCTGGCGCGATGGTGATCGAGTCGCCGGTGTGCACGCCCATCGGGTCGACGTTTTCGATCGAGCAGATGATGATGCAGTTATCTTTCTTGTCGCGCACCACCTCCATCTCGAATTCCTTCCACCCCAGCACCGATTCCTCGATCAGCACTTCGTTGGTGGGAGACGCGTCGATGCCGCGCTCGACGATCTCGATGAATTCCGATTTGTTGTAGGCGATGCCACCGCCGGTGCCGCCGAGCGTGAAGCTCGGCCGGATGATGGCCGGCAGCCCGATATCGTCGAGCGCTGTGAGTGCTTGCACCAGCGTCTTGACCTGGTGCGAGCGCGGCGTGGGCAGGCCGATACGCGTCATCGCTTCGCGGAACAGCTCGCGGTCCTCGGCCTTGTCGATGGCGTCGGCGGTGGCGCCGATCATCTTGACGTTGAATTTTTCCAGCACGCCCATCTTGCGCAGACTGAGCGCGCAGTTGAGCGCGGTCTGTCCGCCCATGGTGGGCAGAAGCGCGTCGGGCCGTTCCTTCTCGATGATGCGGGCGACGATTTCCGGCGTGATCGGCTCGACATAGGTGGCGTCGGCGAGATCGGGGTCGGTCATGATGGTCGCCGGATTGGAATTGACCAGGATGACGCGATAGCCCTCGTCCTTGAGCGCCTTGCAGGCTTGCGTGCCGGAATAGTCGAATTCGCACGCCTGCCCGATGACGATCGGGCCGGCGCCGATGATCATGATCGATTTGATGTCGGTTCGTTTTGGCATTCACTCACGGATCAATGCGCACAAAAAAAGGGCGCGCAAACGCGCGTCCTTCGCCCGCAGCGGGAACGGTCCCGCGCGCCGGGCTCATATAGGCCCGAATCGGCGGACTGGGAAGGGCGCCGGCCACGATTGGCGGTGGACGGAATCGCGCTCATGGCCGTCGGCTGCATGCACCTTCTGCAAGCGGCAAAGACAGGCTAAACCTTGCTGCGCCGGGGTTTGCGCGCCCCGCGGCGGCGGGCGGCTTGATCGGCGTTTGGGAGCACCGGCGTGCGGCGTAGCATTGTCACGGCGTTGATGGCGGCGGCACTTGCTTCAGCCGGCGCGGGCCGGGGAGTCGCGGCACAAAGCAACGTCCCCTGCGATGCGTTCCGGAGCAATCCCGACGGGTCGTGGACCGCTCTGTACAATGTGCGCTTTCCCAATCCCGGCCAGCCGCTCAATCTGATCGGGGGCTCCGTGTTCCGTCCCGGCAATTACATTCTCGGCAACGACATCGCGGCGACGCTGACCGAGTCCTGCGCTTCGGCTCCGGCGCCCGCGCTCGCGCCGCAACCGCCGCCGCAACAGGCCGGGCTGCCTGCGCACGGCGGCGGCAACGGCATCGTCGACATGGAGACGCTCACCTGCGGCGAGCTGCTCGAAACCGATCGCGAAAACGCCGGTTTTCTTCTTGCCTGGTACAGCGGCTGGTCGAATGGCCTCGCCAAAAATCACACTATGAGCGTGCCGGCGGTGAAGGATGGCATCCGCAACGTCATCGGCTATTGCATGGCCAACAAGAGCAAGCGCGTCAGCGAGGCGGTCGATGTCGTCCGCCGGCTGGACAAGCACTGATCGGCCGCCGCCAATTTATTCACCCCGCACGATGGAATAGACCCAAGGATGAAACCCATGACCGCTTCCAGCCTGGCGTTTCCCCATGAAACCGGCGCCATTCCGGCGATCGGCTTCGGCACCGGGGCGATGACCGGCGGCATGTCCGTCGACGCCGTCGCCGCGGCGCTGAAAGCCGGATATCGCCACATCGACACCGCACGCAAATACGGCAGCGAGCCCGCGGTCGGCGAGGCGATGCGCGCCTCCGGCCTGCCGCGCCGGGACATCTTCCTCACCAGCAAGGTCAGCCACGAAAATCTGCGCCCCGCCGATTTCGCCCGCTCAGTCGACCAGAGCCTCGCCGCGCTCAAGGTCGATTATCTCGACCTCTTGCTGGTGCACTGGCCCAATCCGGACATCGCGGTGCGCGATTACATGCCGGCGCTGGCAAAAGCCAGGCGTCAGGGATTGGCGCGCCATATCGGCGTCGCCAATTTCACCACCCGCCTGCTCGAGGAAGCGGTCGCGCTTTGCCCCGAACCGCTCGCCGTGTTGCAGGCGGAATATCATCCCTATCTCGAGCAGACGAAGCTCCTTGCCGAGGCGCGCAAGCATGGGCTTGTCTACACCGCGCATTGTCCGGTGGCGCGCGGGCGGTTGTTCGACGATCCGGTGCTCGCCGGCATCGCGCGGGCGCGCGGGCGCACCGTCGCGCAGGTGGCGTTGCGCTGGCTGATCCAGCAAAATGTCGCCGCCATTCCGTTTTCATCGAAGCCGCAGCGCATCGCCGAGAATTTTGCGGTGTTCGATTTCACGCTGACCGACGACGAGATGAAACGCATCGCCGCGCTCAAACGGGCCGACGGCCGCGTCGCCGATCCGGCGGGGCGGGTGCCGGGCGGCTGGGACTAGGTCGGCCGCGCGAGGAAGGTCATGCGCCGCTGGTTGAAACCGATATTGCGCGGCTCGCGTTGCGCGGAAAAGCCGGCGGCCTTGAGCCTCGCCAGCATCGCCGGCGCCTCGTAATGCGAAAGGCCGACCGTCTTTTTCAGCCGCAGATAATCCGACACGAAAATCCGCACCAGCCCGAAGGCGGCGGCCCAGAAAAATCCGTTTTCGGCGCCTGAGCGCAGCAGCGACCAGGCCGCGGCGGCGGAGGCCAGATGCGGCGGCACCACGTCGCCGACCACGAGAACGCCGTCCGGCTTGAGCAGCTTGCGGAAAACGGCGAGCAGGCCGTCGAGTTCCTCGCCGCTCAAATACTGCGCGACCGAATGCAGCACGATCAGACCGAACGAGCCCGCCGCCAGCGCCGCCGCCTGTTCCGGCGCGAGCACCGATATTTTCGCGTTGTCCGCATAGCGCGCGCCGAGCGCGGCGCGCACATTGGGCGCAGCCTCAACCATCGTCAGCCCGGCGCAGGCCGCGGCGACGCGATCGGCCGAAGTCGCCTCGCCGCAGCCATAGTCGAGCACCCGCGCCCCCGGCTTCGGCACCAGCGCCGCGATATCGTCGGCGATCTTGCGGTAATGCACGTCGCGATGGCGCGCATTCACGTAGATCAGCGAATGCCGCATATCGTAGAAGCTGATCCAGTCGGACATCGCCTTAAGCGATCTTGCGCTTGGCCTGCCGCATCATCTCGACGAAGCGCGTGAACAGATAATGACTGTCGCGCGGGCCGGGCGAAGCCTCCGGGTGGTACTGCACGGAGAACACCGGCTTGTCCTTGAGCGCGATGCCGCAATTGGAGCCGTCGAACAGCGACACATGTGTCTGCTCGACATTCTTCGGCAGCGTCTCCTTGTCGACCGCGAAGCCGTGGTTCATCGAGGTGATCTCGACCTTGCCGGTGGTCAGGTCCTTCACCGGATGATTGGCGCCGTGGTGACCCTGATGCATCTTCATGGTCCTGCCGCCGACGGCAATCCCCAGCATTTGATGGCCGAGGCAGATGCCGAAGGTCGGAATCCCGGAGTCGATCAGCTTCTTGATCACCGGCACGGCGTATTCGCCGGTCGCCGCCGGATCGCCCGGGCCGTTCGACAGGAATACGCCGTCGGGCTTGAGCGCCAAGATGTCCTCGGCGGACGTCTTGGCCGGCACCACCGTCACCCTGCAGCCGTTGCCGGCGAGCTGGCGCAATATGTTGCGCTTGATGCCGTAGTCGACCGCGACCACATGGAACTCCGGCTGCGTCTGCCGGCCGAAGCCTTCGCCCCACACCCACGGCGTCTCGTCCCAGGAAAAGCGCTGGCCCGAGGTCACCATCGGCACCAGATCCATGCCGACCAGGCCGGGCCAGTCGCGGGCCTCTTTCCTGAGCGCGGCGAGATCGAATTTGCCGCCCGGGGCATGCGCTATCACGGCGTTGGGCATGCCTTTGACGCGGATGAGCGCGGTCAGCGCGCGCGTGTCGATGCCGGCGAGCCCGACGATGCCGCGCGCCGTGAGCCAGTCGTTGAGATTGCGGGTGGCGCGGTAATTCGACGGCGGCGTGATCGGGCTGTGCAGGATCACCCCGCGCGCGCCCGGTGTCGCCGCCATGTTGACGGTTTCGATGTCGTCCTCGTTGGTGCCGACATTGCCGATATGCGGGAAGGTGAAGGTGATGATCTGCCCGGCATAGGAGGGGTCGGTGAGGATCTCCTCATAGCCGGTCATGGCGGTGTTGAAGCAGACCTCGCCGACCGCGGTGCCCGTGGCGCCGAATCCCTGGCCTTCCAGCACGGTTCCGTCGGCCAGCACCAAAAGCGCCGTCGGCTTGGGCTCGTCCCAAGTCCCGGCCGGGGAGCTTTGCATCTGGGTCATGGCCTCTTAGTTGCGTATATTATTGTGCGAAGCAAGGGGCCGCGGGGCGGTGCCCCCAGGCAGAATTGATGTGTTGGAAACGGCCTCCTCGTGGGATGCCGCGACGTCAACAGCGAGTATTCTGAATGCACCGTATCAAGTGGACCGGCTATGCCGCGAAAAGGCAGTTCGTTTTGGGTATTCGCTTTCGGCTATCTGATTTTGGCGGCAGGCGTCATGAATGTAGGCTTTGATCTTTACGGCAGGGCTGAATGGTCAGTGCCGACAAACATGGGCACAGTCGTCGGCGAGGCCGCACTTCTTCTGTTGGGCTTGATTGCGCAGACGATCGGTCAATCCATACGAAAGTTAGAGCAGCGGCTCAACGAGATCGAAGCCAAGCGGCATTAGTGAGAAGCTGCCGTGCATCAACGTAATCGCTGACTGGTAGGAGCAAGATCCAAATGCTGCGCGACGACATCAACAAGGCTTTGACCGAGGCCATGAAGGCCAGGAACGAGCGCGCGGTGTCCACCCTGCGCATGGTCAATTCCACGCTTAAAAATGCCGATATCGAGGCGCGCGGCGCCGGCAAGCCGCCGCTCGGCGACGCCGAGGTGCTGCCACTGTTGCAGAAGATGATCAAGCAGCGCCAGGAATCGGTCGAACTCTACCAGAAGGGCAACCGCTCCGATCTGGTGAAACAAGAGCAGGAGGAGATCGCCATCATCTCCGGCTATCTGCCGAAACAGATGTCCGAGGCCGATATGGCCGCCGCCATCGAAGCTGCCATCAAGGACACCGGCGCCGCAGGCATGAAGGACATGGGCAAGGTGATCGGCGCCCTGCGCGGCAAATATGCCGGGCAGATGGACATGGCCAAGGCGAGCGGCATGGTGAAGGCGAAGCTCGCTGGCTAGTCGCGCCGGGCCGTCCTATTTCGCGCCAAAATCTCTGCCGCCTACGTCGGCGAAATCCTCGATCACCGCGGCAATCGCCTCGGGGCCGACATGCACCGTGCCGGCGAAGGGATGATCGATGGCGACGATCGTGAGCAGCCCGCTGAAGATCAGGATCGCCAACGCGCCGGACATGGCCACCTGCGCACGCAGGTTCGCCGTGCCGAAGAAGAAAGTGAAGGCGACGGTGAGGAAAGCGCCGACAAACAGCACCATCCAGATGATGCCGGGCACGATGCCGTCCGCCAGCACCAGCCGCTTGCGCCGCGTGTCGCTGAGGTCGTCGAGATTGCGCAAGATGTCGCCGACGATCAGCGTTTCCGCGCGATCGATCGTGTGGAACTTGAGCGTCGTATTGTAGAGCGCGGTCAACTTCACCGTGACGGTGTGGCTCGGCCGCCCTTCCGCCATCGCCGGCCAGTCGCGGGCGATCGCCGCCTTGAGATAGTCCAGGGTCGCCGCGCGCACCGCCGCGCCATGCGGCTCGTCGAGCCCCTGCGTCAGCCGCAGCACGGTTGCCGCCGCGCTCGCTTCCTTGGCGACGTCATTCTCCGCCTGGTCGAAGCGCTCCCACACGATGACGATGGCAAAGGCGAGCAGCACTGCGTAGATTACACCGACGGTCGCGAACTTGAAGCCGGCGACTTCATTGTTGCTGCGCAGCTTCTCCAGCTTGACATAGCGGCGCACGACAATCGGCCCGGCCATGGCGAAGAGCGTGGTCGGCAAGAGCAGCAGCAGCGCTGTGATCCAGATCGGGTGGGTGGTCAGGTAGGTCATGGGCGTCGGGCCAGCCGGGTGACGAGGCGGACAGCGCATTATCGCCTGCGCGACCCGGCCTCGCATGACGGCCACGGCGCCTGTGGAAAACTAGAAAGGGTCCAAATCCCCCAGGCCTGCGCGGCTTTCCACGCTTGGCGCGGAAAGCCTCAATTATGTGATAGGAAGGCCGCAACATGGCGCGAATGCGCGGCAATGAATCCGGACTCGAGGGGTAATATGAAACGAATTTTGCTGGCCTTCGCGGCCATGCTCTTTTGCGCGACACAAGCTTTAGCCGACGACTATCCCAATCGGCCGATCCACGTCTACACCACTTCGAGCGCCGGTGGCCTCAGCGACATCTTCATGCGCGTTTTGAACGACGCGCTGCGCGAACGCATCGGCCAGCCGCTGATCATCGAGAACAAGCCGGGCGGCGCCGGCAACATTGCCGCGCGCGCCTGCCAGGACGCAGCGCCGGACGGCTACACCATCTGCATCATCAATGCCGATACGATCATGTTCAACCAGTTCCTGTACAAGAAAATCCCCTACGACGCCGACAAGGGTCTCGAGCCGATCGTCAACCTGTTCCATCTCATCCAGGTGCTGGTGGTGAATTCGCAGCTCGGCGCCAAGACGGTGGACCAGCTGGTTGCGGTGTCGAAGGAAAAGCCTGGCACGCTCAACTATCTCACCGCTTCGGTGCCCTGCGTCGTCTACATGGACAGCCTCAAGCGTGACAAAGGCGCCGACTGGGTGCGCGTGCCGTTTCGCGGCGGCGGCGAGGCGGTGACCGCCATCCTCGGCGGCACCACGCCAATCGGCCTGCTCGGGCTCGGCAACGTCATCTCGCAGATCAAGGCCGGCAAGATGAACGCGCTGGCGCTGGTCAACAATATCCGCACGCCGCAATTGCCCGATGTGCCGACCTTGGCCGACCTCGGCTACAAGGGCGCGCCGTCGGAAACCTGGTACGGGTTGTTCGCGCCTCCCGGCACGCCGAAGGCGATCATCGACAAGCTCAACGGCGAGATCGTGAAGGTGGTGAGCGATCCGGAGTTTCGCGAGAAATACCTGACCAGCCGCAGCCTGGTCTCGGCGATCGGAACGCCGGAGGAATTCGCCCGGGCGATCAAGGTTGGCCGGGTCGCCGCCAAGCAGGTGGTAAAAGAGTCGGGGATGGAGCCGCAGTAGGGCCAAGCCCTGTGAATAACTAGGAAAAGGCCCGGATTTGGCGGGACTTGTCCCGATTGCCGCCAGCGCCACGAAAACTCTCCATTCCCCGGCCTATGATGGGGCTGCCGATTCGGTCAAACGCGAAAACCCAGCGCCGCGCCCTTAGCGCGGCGGCAATGCCATGCGCTTCACGCCCCAGTTTCTCGACGAGTTGAAAGCCCGGCTTCCGGTCTCGGAGGTCGTCGGCCGGCGCGTCAAGCTTGTGCGCTCGGGACGCGAGTTCAAGGGTCTGTCGCCTTTCAACAAGGAGAAGACGCCGTCCTTCTTCGTCAACGACCAGAAGCAGGCCTGGTTCGATTTTTCCTCGCAAAAGAACGGCAGCATCTTCGATTTCGTCATGGAAACCGAAGGCGTCAGCTTTCCGGAAGCGGTCGAGCGCCTAGCGCAGATGGCCGGCGTGCCGCTGCCGAAAGTCTCGCACGAGGAGGAAGCGCGCGAGCAGAAGCGCAAGACGCTGCACGACGTCATGGAAATGGCGGCGAAGTTTTTCCAGGACACCTTGGCCGCGCGCGCGGGAGCCAGGGCGCGCGGCTATCTCGCCGACCGCGGGCTCGATCCGGCGACGCAGCTCAAATTCCGCCTCGGCTACGCGGCCAACGAGCGTTTCGCGCTGAAGGAGCATCTCGGCGGGCAGGGCATTCCGGTCGAAGACATGGTGGAAGCCGGGCTGCTCATTGCCGGGGACGACATTCCCGTTCCCTACGACCGCTTCCGCGACCGCGTGATGTTCCCGATCGCGGACCTGCGCAACCGCGTCATCGCCTTCGGCGGCCGCGCGCTCGAAAAAGACGCGCAGGCGAAATATCTCAATTCGCCGGAGACGCCGCTCTTTCACAAGGGCGCAACGCTCTACAACATCGCCGCCGCGCGCCAGGCCGCGCATGACGGCGCGCCGGTGATCGCGGTCGAAGGCTATGTCGACGTCATCGCCATGGTGAGCGCCGGCTTTGCCGCGACCGTCGCGCCCCTCGGTACGGCGCTGACCGAAGACCAGCTCGCACTGCTGTGGAAAATGGCCGACGAGCCGGTGCTCTGTTTCGACGGCGACAATGCTGGGCTGCGCGCGGCCTATCGCGCGGTCGAGCTGGCAATGCCGCGCCTCAAGCCGGGCAAAAGCCTGAAATTCGCCCTGCTGCCGCAGGGCCAGGATCCGGACGATCTGTTCCGCTCGGGCGGGCGCGAGGCCATTGCCGACGTGATCGGCGTCGCGCGACCGCTCGCCGCGATGCTGTGGGCGCGCGAGACGGAGGGCCACTCCTTCGATACGCCGGAACGACGTGCGGCGCTGGAGGCGCGCATCAACGAGGTCACCGGCGGCATCGGCGACGACGCCGTGCGCAAATATTACCGGCAGGATTTCAACGCGCGGCTCGCGGCATTCTTCGCCCCGGCGCAAGGCACCCCGCGCGGCGATTTTCAGCGCGGGCCGGGGCAGGGCCGGAACTGGCGCGAACGCGGCAACTGGCAGCCGCGCAACGGCGCGCCGCAACGTCCGGCGGCCAGCGGCCGGGATACGCCCTACGTGGTGGTGAGCCAGCAACTCGTCTCAAGCCCCGTGCATCGCGGCCACCGGACCGCCGTGCCGCGGCGCGAGGCGCTGATCCTGCAGGCCGCGCTTAACCATCCCTGGCTGCTGCACGACCATCTGGAGGAATTCGCCGGCCTTGAGTTCCGCCATGCCGACGCCGAGAAGCTGAAAAACGCACTTGTCGACATCGCCGCCCACGCTGCCGCGGCGGATGCCGAGGCGGTGCAGGCGGAACTCGCAACGCGCGGGCTTGCCGAGGTTATGGCGCGCATCGGCGCCTCGATTACCACCCCGTCGGTCTGGGGGGCGCGGCCGGATGCCGCGCCGGACGATGTTTTGGTGACCTGGCAGCAGCTTGTCGCCTTGCATCGGCAGTGGCATTCACTAACTAGGGAGCTTAAGGCCGCCGAACAGGCACTCGGCCAGGACGCCAGCGAAGCCAATTATCTGCGGCTGCGCGACGTCAAGGCCCGCCTGTCGCGGATGGAGGGAACCGAGGCCCTGATCGAGGGCTTCGGAGCCTCTTCCGGTCGGGGCGTTCGTAGCTTATAGCGTCACGGAAATGCCGGGACCGGCGGGGAATAATGGGTCGATTCCCGCTGTATTTTCAGGGTTAATCGGGGCTTAAGCGGCTCCGGCGACACTGACGACCTGATTCGGGGGCGGCGTCTTGCCGGGCGCGAACAGCCCCTTGGCCATCGCCTATTTATAGGGGGGTGTTTTTTTCACCCCGGGGCCGGTCCAAGGAGAAGAAAATTATGGCGACCAAGGCAAAGGCGCAGGCGAAAGAAGAAGCCCCAGAAAAAGAAGCCGAAAGCGCGCCCGATTCGCCGCTGCCATTGCTCGACCTCAACGACGCCGGCGTCAAGAAGATGATCAAGGCCGCCAAGAAGCGCGGTTTCGTCACCTTCGACGCGCTCAACGCCGTGCTGCCGTCCGAATCGACCTCCCCCGAGCAGATCGAAGACATCATGGCGATGCTCTCCGAAATGGGCATCAACGTCGTCGAGACCGAGGACGCCGAGGGCGAAGACGGCGAAACCGAGAAGGCGACCGACGAGCACGACGACGACGACGAGGACACCGGCACGGAAGTGGTCGAGGCCAAGTCGAAGTCGCTTGCCGTCACCGAGAAGAAAGAGCCGTCCGAGCGCACCGACGATCCGGTGCGCATGTATCTGCGCGAGATGGGCTCGGTCGAGCTGCTCTCGCGCGAGGGCGAAATCGCTATTGCCAAGCGCATCGAGGCCGGCCGCGAGGCGATGATCGCCGGCCTGTGCGAAAGCCCGCTCACCTTCCAGGCCGTCATCATCTGGCGCGACGAACTCAACGACGGAAAAGTCTTCCTGCGCGACATCATCGATCTGGAAGCGACCTATGCCGGCCCCGACGCCAAGCAGATGCAGGTGCCGGTGGTGATCGGCCCCGACGGCAAGCCGATCGCCGCCGCCGCCGTGGTCGGCGGCACGCCGGTGCCCGGCGCGCCGCATCTCCAGGTCGTCCAGCCGGCGGCGCCGCCCGCCGCGCCGCCTGCCGCCACGCCGTTCAAGGCGCCGGGCGGCGATGCCGAGGGCGAGGAGAAAGACCCGGCGGAAGTCGCCGCCGAAGGCGACTACGACGAAGACGAGATGGAGAATTCGCTCTCGCTCGCCGCGATCGAAGCCGAGCTCAAGCCGAAGGTGGTGGAGACCTTCGACAATATCGCCGACAGCTTCAAGAAGCTCCGCCGCCTGCAAGAGCAGGACATCGAGAACCGGCTGCGCAGTTCTTCACTGTCGCCGCTGTCGCCGGCGCAGGAGCGCAAGTACCGCAAGCTCAAGGACGAGATCATCTCCGAGGTGAAGTCGCTGCGCCTCAACCAGGCGCGCATCGACTCGCTGGTCGAGCAACTTTACGACATCAATAAGCGGCTCGTCTCCAACGAGGGCCGCCTGATGCGTCTGTCGGAGAGCTACGGCGTCGCGCGCGAGGACTTCCTCAAGCAGTACATGGGCTCCGAGCTCGACCCGCGCTGGCTCAACCGCATTTCCAAACTGTCCGCCAAGGGCTGGAAGGCGCTGGTCGCCAAGGAAAAAGACCGCATCAAGGAAATCCGCTCGCTGGTGCACGAGCTCGCCGGGCAGACTGGCGTGGAAATCGCCGAATTCCGCAAGATCGTGCACATGGTGCAGAAGGGCGAGCGCGAGGCGCGCCAGGCGAAAAAGGAAATGGTGGAGGCGAACCTGCGCCTCGTCATCTCCATCGCCAAGAAATACACCAACCGCGGCCTGCAATTCCTCGACCTGATCCAGGAAGGCAACATCGGCCTGATGAAGGCGGTCGACAAGTTCGAATACCGCCGCGGCTACAAGTTCTCGACCTACGCGACGTGGTGGATCCGCCAGGCGATCACCCGGTCTATCGCCGACCAGGCGCGCACCATCCGTATCCCCGTGCACATGATCGAGACGATCAACAAGATCGTGCGCACCTCGCGGCAGATGTTGAACGAAATCGGCCGCGAGCCGACGCCGGAGGAATTGGCCGAAAAACTCGGCATGCCGCTCGAAAAGGTGCGGAAGGTTCTCAAGATCGCCAAGGAGCCGCTGTCGCTGGAGACGCCCATCGGCGACGAGGAGGATTCGCACCTCGGCGATTTCATCGAGGACAAGAACGCCATCCTGCCGATCGACGCCGCCATCCAGTCGAACCTGCGCGAGACGACGACGCGCGTGCTCGCCTCGCTCACCCCGCGCGAGGAGCGCGTGCTGCGCATGCGCTTCGGCATCGGCATGAACACCGACCACACGCTCGAGGAGGTCGGCCAGCAGTTCTCGGTGACGCGCGAGCGCATCCGCCAGATCGAGGCCAAGGCGCTAAGGAAGCTGAAGCATCCGTCAAGGAGCAGGAAGCTGCGGTCGTTCCTCGACAACTAGCTCCGCGCCGTCGTGGCCGGGCAAAAGGCACGAAGCGCCGTCTTCCCGCCTGACGTCCCGGCCATTCACTTATTCAAATCAAAACCCCGGCTTCGGTCGGGGTTTTGCTTAATTCCGCTACCGCGAAAAGCGATAGTCGCAGCGGCGTCCGCTGGTGCGGTGCGCCTCGCCGTGGCCGCCTTCGAACCGGCCGGCCGCTTCGTAGGCATAGGGCGTGCCGGTGTGCAGGTGGCGCAGCGCGGTGTCCGGTACGCGGACGATGCCGTTGGCGTGGAAATTCACCGCGCCGTCTTCCGCCACGCGGCCGACGATGGTCAGCGAGCCGGGCAGGCCTTTGCTGCCGTGCTGGCCGTGCAGCGCGCCGCCTTTCACCGTGGCGGAGAAATTATAGTGGTAGGGCTCGACGCCGTTCGGCGTGCGTGGGCAGTCGAGCGAGACGGCCCAGCTGCCGTCGAAACTCGCCGCCGCGGCGGCGCCGGGCAGGGCGGCAAGCGCGAGCAGAAGTAGGCGGACATTGCGCATGGTTTCGCATCCGGTCGGTCGCCCCGGGCGCGAGATTGCCACAGTCCTGCGGCGGGGGAAATCGGGCGGCGCTACTCCAGCCCCTCAACGATGCGGATGTCGCGCACCGCGCCGTCGCCGAGTGCCTTGAGCGCGGCCTGGTAGCCGGGTGAGTCATGGCCGGCGATCGCCTGCGCGAGCGAGGGGAATTCCGACACCACGATGCGCTCCTTCTGCCCGGCCTCGTAAGTGGCGCCGGGCGTGCCGCGGCAGAGATAGCGCACGCCGAACGGCGCCAGCGCCGGCGGCGCGAGCTTGGCATAGGCGGCGACCTTGGCGGGGTCCTTGATCTCGCGGTAGCAGGTGATCCAGTAGCCTTTGGGCATGGCGGCCTCCCTCGTCGATGACGAATTGCTAAGGCGCGCAGTCCTAGCAAAGGCGCAGGGGAGGGCGGAAGGGCCTGGCGCGGCGCGCTAGCCCACCTTCATCATCTTCGCCGGCTTGGCGCCCACGCGGCCGATGGTCTTGATCTTGAGCGGCGCGCGGCCGGATTTCTCCGCGATCTCGCGGTCCTGCTCGATCAGGAAGCCGAGCGCGGGCGCGTCCTTCTCTAGCCCGCCGAGCAGCTCGGCCGGCACGCGCCGGTTCGAACGCTGCGAGCCGTCTTCATAGACGACGTCGAAGAACACGAATTCGCCTTTGGGGTTGGTTCCCGGTTTCTTGGCCATGCGAATCACCCCGGTGAAAAACTAAAAACCGCCGGCGTTCTACGCCGGCGGTTCGTGTCGAACAAGTGCTCAGACCGTGTGCAGATTGTCGGCGGCGGACTTGCCATTCTTGCGGTCGGCGACGATGTCGAACGAGAGCTTCTGGCCCTCGTTGAGATTGCTCATGCCGGCGCGCTCGACTGCCGAGATGTGAACGAACACATCCGGCCCGCCGCCGTCCTGCACGATGAAGCCGAAGCCCTTTTGGGCGTTGAAAAACTTGACGGTACCTGTGGCCATGATGGCCTCCTTTTGAAAACGCGAAAACGCGTTATGCCCCATACGAACCATTCGCATGGGCCTCATATCCGGATTTGGCGTTGTCTTGGGGAAGGCCCGCTCGCGGGCATAACGGCAAGTCAGGCGAAATCGGAACGCCGCCTATATAGGCAACTGTCAGGCGCTTTGCAATCGCCCCAAAGGCGCGAGCGGCCGCGTGGCGTGGTTAACAATTCGTTGAATACTCCGTGGGGAAAGACGGCGCGCGCGTGTTCACTGCGCGCAATTGCCGTCGCATTAGGCGGAATGCGCTGCATTCGGAATCAATTGCATCGAATTACGACAGTTGCGCGAATAGTTTCATGACTCGCGCGCATGCGGCTCATGCTGCACCGCACCTAGTCGTCGCGGAGCAATTGCGTATAGTCGAATCAACAAAAACAAGAAACGGGAAACGCCTTGGATCGGCCCATCAGAAGGGAAATGACTCCATGGCTTACGCCCCGTCCACGCTTGTTCCGCGCGACCTCGCCGTCCCCGCACGCAAGGTTGCAATTGCCTCCGCCCCCGTCCGTTCCAGGAACGGTCTGTTCAGCCGGTTCGTCGCCGCGCTCATGGAATCGCGCCAGCGCCAGGCCGATCGCGAAATCGCGCGCTATCTCTCCGACACCGGCGGCAAATTCACCGACGAGACCGAGCGTGAGATCGAGCGCCGATTTTTGTCGACGCACTGGTGAAATGCCCGCAATTCAGGAATTCAGACCAGGAAAATAAAATCATGACGACTCTACCGTTGCGCGCTCCGCAATTGGCACAACCGTTTTCAGGTTTTGCGCGCGTCATCTCGGTCATCGCGACCGTCATCGACGTGTTCGCCGAGGCGCAGCAACAGGCGGTCGCCGCCCAAAAACGCTATCCGTTCTGCGAGTGGTGAGCGGCCGTTGCCGCCGCGCGGCGCAGCAGGTCGCGCGCGCCGTCGCTGCCGTCGAACGGCCTGAGCGTGCGCCGCACCACCTTCCAGCCCGCCGCGGTTCGTTTCAGATCCCATCGGTTCGCGCCGACGCGATGGATGCGGAAGCCGCTTGAGACGCCATGGCCGGCAAGTTCAACGGGCGGCGCCCCCTTGTGCGGCGTGATGATCTGCAAATACGAGGTTGCCACCGCGTTGTCGCCGTCGAGATCGACCCGCGGCAAGCCGGCAAAGTGGCAAAGCCCGCCGGCGATCGCCGCTTGATGTTCGGGCGCCTTGACGATGGCCGCGATCGCCTCATTGCCGTTGGCGGCCTTGCCGCCGCCGAGATCGATCACGCCGTCGGACACGAAGGCGTCGCGGTAATAATTGTCGCTGCCCGTGTCGGCGGCGGGCGGATGGCTGGCGATCAGATGGATGATTGCGAGCGTATCCTCGACCGCACGCAGGCGTTCCTCCACGGTTCTGGTTTTCTCGGGCATGTGTTTGTCCTCGCGCAATGAACTGGCGCGGCGCCGATGCTATACGGGTTCCGTCCGCGCGGTGCATTATTATGCGGCCGGCTATTACTGCCGCCAAACGGAAGCGTCGATCGGAACGAACTGATGCCCGAGCGGCCGATAGCCTCGTCGCTGCGGCAGAACCGCCGCCGCAATAGCACCGCGCGCGTGTTAGGCTAGTTTTTCTTTGCGTTCGCCGCCGGCGGCTGCCTCGGCGGTTGCGGTCCGAATATGAGCTCAAGGATACTGACCGAGGCTTGCGTATCCGGTTTCGCCGCGCTGATACGGCGGCGATGCCGCGTGGTCCTGACCCCACTTTCATTGTGCGCCTTGGACCGTTGCGGCGTCCTGATGACCGGCGGCTTTTCTTCCGGTGCGGCAACCGGCAACTCGAATGCCGAGGTCTCTCCGATATCGATCGGGATCGTTGCCGACGGTTGTTCCGCGATCGACCCGGTCGTGTCGCCATTCCCCGGATCGGTATCGCTGCGCTCGGTTGGCAGACCGGCGAGCTTGGGCGTGGAAGGATCGGCAACCTTGGCGGGCTCGGTTGTCGCCGCAACCGGCTTGGTGGGTGCCGCCGGTGCGGGCGGCATCGCGGTAATGGTCGGGGTGTCCGGTAGGTCGCGCAGCCGGTTCAACTCGTCGGCGCGCTTTATCGCGGCGAGGATCAGGAACTGCCGCCATTCCGGATGTTCGTTGCGCTCGATCATCGCGCCATGGACCGGCGCCACGTTCGGGCGCAAATGCGTGCGCGAGCCGTCCAGCGGGCTGAGTGCCAGGACCAAAAGCGTGACGGCGAGAAGTACGCCGCCTACTGGAAGAATCCGAAGGATTGGCAGCATTGCATTTGCATAACTGAGTCGGCCGAATCCGAAAAGCAAACTCATCAGGCAGTCCGTATGATTTGCGGTGCCGGCCACACGCATAGCGAGTCTATGACGCCGACGGCACGGAAGGGCCGTGACAGCAAACGCCCCGATTGCTAGGGAATGGACTTGAGAAACGTCGCGGGGGAAGCGCCATGATGAAAAAGCCGAACTGTCCGATCATCGCTATCGAGGAGCACTACTGGGATCCGGAGCTGGCCAAGCATTTCACGGGCCCGGAAGCCGGCCGCGGCAACGAGACGGACGAGCGGCTTTACGATCTAGGCACCCTGCGCATCAAGGAAATGGACGAGGCCGGCATCGACATGCAGGTGCTCTCGCACGGCGCGCCCTCCACCCAGAAGTTGCCGATCGAAATAGCGGCCAAGCTGACCGCCGAGGTCAACGACCGCCTCGCCAAGGTCTGTGCGGCCAACCCGAAGCGCTTTGCGGCCTTTGCCGCGCTGCCCACAGTCGATCCGCAAGCGGCCGCCGACGAACTCGAACGCGCGGTCACAAAGCTCGGCTTAAAGGGTGCCATGCTGCACGGCATGACCAATGGCGAGTTCCTCGACCACAAAAAATACTGGCCCATTTACGCCCGCGCCGAGAAACTCGACGTGCCGATCTATTTCCATCCCTCGCTGCCGCATCCGAAGGTGACGGAAATCTATTATCAGGACTACGCCAAAGACTTCCCTTTGGTGGTGCGCCCTGGCTGGGGCTACACAGTGGAAACCGCGACGCAGGCCATACGCCTGGTGCTTTCCGGCGTGTTTGACGCGCACCCCAAGCTGAAAATCATTCTCGGCCACTTCGGCGAGACGCTGCCGTTCCTCGTCTGGCGCATCGATGCGTCGCTCAAGCGGCCGGGGCAAAAGCCGATGAGCTTCCGCGACATCTTCTGCAAGAACTTCTACGTCACCACCTCCGGCTTCTTTTCCAATCCGGCATTGTTGTGCTGCATTATGGAGATGGGCATCGACCATATCCTGTTCGCGGTCGACTGGCCGTTCGTGATGAACCCGCCGGGCGTGGAATGGATGAAAGACGTGCCGATCTGCGACGAAGACAAGGCGAAAATATTGAGCGGCAACACCAGGCGCCTGCTGCGGATGTGATCAGACGACCGGGTGGGCGCGGTAATATTCCGCATCCGCCGCCGATTGCTTCCACTCCGGATTTCCGCGCCAGCGCCAATGCCGCGACAGCATCTCGGCGCCATAGCGCACGCGAAACAGCATGGTGCGGCCGGGGCCGTTCTCATATTCGTGCACTTCGCCCGGCGGATGCACCACGAACGAGCCGGGCGTGACGGGAATCGTCTCATTGGGCGTGTGCATGGTGCCGCCGCCGGAAGAGCAAAAATAAATTTCGGTGGCATACGGATGGCAATGGTAAGGGCTGATCTGTCCAGGCTCCCAGCAGGCGACGGTGAAGTCGCCGTCGGCGATTTTGCCCAGGATCTTTTCCACGTGGCGCTTGGGATTCCACTCTTGCTCGCTCTCGAGGCTGAAAACATGCATGTTGATTGAACTCCGGCGGAATGACGATTGCGAAGCCTAGCGGAACGAGCGGCGGATTAGGAGAGGGCGGCGTTGCGCACGGCCTATTGGCATTGATAGAAGGTGCGCGGGGCCCGTAGCTCAACTGGTTAGAGCCGACCGCTCATAACGGTCTGGTTGGAGGTTCGAGTCCTCCCGGGCCCACCACGCAGTCCCCTCTGTCCCCAAAGTCTCTGATGCTGTCACGCAGGCCTCGAACCTGCGGGCTTTTGCGGGGTAGAGAGTGGCGAAGTGCGATCTCTGCCGATCGGAAATGGCGCGTAGGGCAATTTAGGGCCTTTTGTCTCTGGCCTTCTGGAAGCCGTTCCTGGCTCGGTGCGATGGTTGTGGCCGTTTACTGAACCGATATCGCTCGTTCTTAGGAAGCCAGCCCGAGCATCGCATGCTGCTTCGACCATTCGGCCGGCGCGTCGCGTAAACGAGCAACGCCGATGCCGCGAGGTAACCGGCCATCGACGGCGGCCTTCACTAGGGTCGGTGACAGGAAGGCGAGAGATATCGTCATGTTGACGTGGCGCACGCTGCATTTTTCGCGGGCGGCGATCGCCTGGACGTCGGCGACGGTTCCGGTGACTACTTCATCGAGCCAGCGCCGGCCGCAGGCAATGGCGGACACAAGCGCAAGGCGCGTTTCAGAACGAATGGGGCGAATGTCCTGGCTTGAGACAGCGGGTGCAATGATCTCTCGGCGCCGTTTAAAGCTGGTCTTTTTCCAGGGAATATAAAGAACAGCATTGTCCGCTTTTCGATTGGATTTACGATCGCCCTGTCTTACCAGCTTGATCACGATCCGATCCGCGTGAATTTCGACTCGGTCGACATTTGCGCCGATGAGATCGCTGTCGGTGGGCGTGGTTGGATCTTTGAGGCGTTTGCGGACAGCGTCGATGACAAGGGTTTCGACCTCGGGGGCAGGGACCCGGCGAACCGACCCGGCATGTTCGGCCCGGCCCTGAACCAGTGCCGAGGAGAGATAGTAGCGGTACCTCTTGCCATCTTTTCGCGCGTGACTTGGTGTCATCCGATTGCCGCGATCGTCGAATATGCGGCCCATCAACAGCGCCTCGGAGCTTGCACGCGTGATCGTGTGATTGGTCCGTTGCTCGTCGAGCTTGCGCTGCACAGCCTCGAATAGCTTTCGATCCAGGATTGCCGGCTGCTCGCCGGGCAGGACCTCACCCTTGAACGCGACTTCACCAATATAGAATCGGTTGCAAAGGAGATGGGCGAGGGAGCCTCGGGTTAGCGCGTTTCCGCCAACCGTCTTCCCGGTCGATAGCTTGCGCATTTTGGTGAGGATCTTTCGCTGGCGAAGATCCTGCATCAGCAGATTGAGGCTACCCAGTTCCAGATAGCGTTGGAAAATGGTCCGGACCCGCGCCGCTTCCCCCTTGATGATGACGACTTTGCGATTTTTGACCTGATACCCTAGTGGGACCATGCCGCCGACCCAGAGCCCCTTGCGCTTGGAAGCCGCGATTTTGTCCCGGATGCGCTCCGAGGTGACTTCGCGTTCGAATTGGGCAAATGACAGCAGCACATTCAGCGTCAGCCGTCCCATCGAAGTGGTCGTATTGAACTGCTGAGTGACAGATACGAATGACACACCATGGCTGTCGAACAGCTCCACCAGTTTGGCAAAGTCGGCTAGTGAGCGGGTCAACCGGTCGACCTTATAGACGACAATGACGTCGACTTTTTTAGCTCTTATGTCAGCCAGAAGCCGCTGCAGCGCTGGCCTGTCGGTCGAGCCACCAGAATAGCCACCGTCATTATACTGATTACGGATTAAGACCCAGGCAGCATGGGCTTGGCTACGGATATAGGCCTCAGATGCATCGCGTTGGGCATCGAGAGAGTTGAAGTCCTGCTCAAGACCAGCATCGGTCGAGACCCGGGTATAGATCGCACAGCGAACCGGCTTAGCAGAACCAGGTTTCATGGCCGACTTTCATTGGGGTTCTTGTCTCGCAGGCCGAAAAACCGAGGTCCATTCCAACGCGTCCCGGTCATGGCAAAGGCCACCTTGGTGAGGCTTGCGTAGACCTTGTCTTTCCAGGCAAAGCCATCGGCCAGCACCATGACTCGATGCAGCTGACCGTCCCATTCACGGACTAGGGCAGTGCCGGGTCTCAGATCGGCTTTCAGTTGGTTGAACGCGTCGGCAAGTCTGCCGACATCAGCGGGCGATCCTGACCGGTCGAGAAGGCGAAGTGTATCGGCATCAAGTTCGCCTAGGCCGTCGGCCTGAAGGCGGTACGCCAGAATCCGCAACAGCAGATGCCGGGGGATGTGAGAGGGTGCTCGCCGCCGGAAGACAGTATGCCATCGGGCTCTAAGTTCCCCGACATCGAGACCGCGTAGTCGTGCAATCTCGATGTCGAGTTTTTTCCGATCCGGCGATATCGGACGAGCAGTCAAGCGCGACATGACAGTCAGGCTGGCGGGTGGCCCGGACGCCGAGAGTTCGAGCGCGCACCACCCGTGTCAACGATACGGTAAACCCGATTGCCGTCGATCTTCTCAGATTTGAGTTTTAGGCGAAGTTTCTTCTGCACGACGCCAGCGAAGAAGCCGCGCACGGAGTGCTGTTGCCAACCGGTCGCCTTCATCACGGCTGCTATGGTCGTGCCGGTTGGAGAATGCAGCATCTCGACCACACGAGCTTGCTTCGAGCTCTGAACTCCCTTTTCATTTCGTCCGGTAGATGACGTTGTCTTCGGCGTCAATGTTGATTGGGTGACCGCAGCCTTTACTGTAATGGTTTTGGCTGAGCATTCCTTCGCAGGCTTGGCGGTCCGCTTATTGGCAGGTTTTGGCATCGGGATCCTCCATTCAGGTTCCAGCGGCAGGGCGCCGCCACCACCGAAGCCCCATCTCGGCCATCAGGCCGACGGGGCAGGATCCCTGAGCACGTCAAGAGCCCGGAACTGAGCACAGTACCGCTCTGTTTGCGGCGGAATGCCAGTCCTTTCTGGATAATGTTATTGCTGGTTTCGGCAAATCCCGAGCATCTTGACCAGCTGACTCTTAATCGGCGGGTCCCAGGTTCGAGCCCTGGTGCGCTCACCACATCATTCGAAAAGACAGACACTTCCGAGGACCGCCTTCAAGTTCATTTACAGTGCCCTACTTCGGGTCACGCTGGGGTCACGGACCGACATGAAACACATGAGATAGCCTAACGGGCAGTACGCAAGTTCTTCCGTTTGTCGGCAGCCGTACTGTTAGTTCGAATCTTACTCGCTCCGCCATTCCAGCAAGAGAAGTGGTTGGTATTGCGGGGCTTCCGCAAGAACAAACCGATCTCATCCCACATTCCATCCCTCATTTTCGAACGGCTGGGATTTGGAAAATGAAATCGAATTTTTCTTTCCAAAAAAAATCATTGCAGCGATCCGCCCGCTGCGCCATCGGGGTTTGTCGGCTCTTGTCCAATTGCGTTCTAAATGGTGCGTCGCGGCGAATGACGTTAAGGGCCAAATCCAGACTCGTGCATTGCAACAAAGCTGGAAGCTTCTAGTCCAGAGCGATCCGCGTGCCGGTTGCGCCGTTCAACAGCCGCTTGAGGTGGAAGCTGGCAAGTTGATCGTCGGGTTGCTTACCAACATGGGCGGCAAATGCTGCCATTGCGCCGGGATCGCCCGCCTCTAGCTTGGCAAATGCCTCCAGATAACTCCTTGTCGAGGGGTCATCGTATTCTTTCGCTTGTAACGGCTCAAAGGCACGCAAGGTCTCGGACCTTCCCCTCAGCAACAGGTCGCCCACCGGTCGACCACGGAAGTCCTTCACCTTTTCTACTAAGATTGCGCTAACGCAAATGCGGGTGCCGAGTTGTTTGTTGGCAGCCTCCAGGCGGGCCGCGATGTTTATGGTATCGCCATAGGCCGTGTAATCGAAGAAGCGGCCGCCCCCGAAATTACCGAGAATCGCCAGGCCTGCATGAACGCCGATACGAGTGACGCCCAGTGCGATCCCCTTTTTACGCCAACGCTCACGGAATGATTGCGCGTATTCGTCCAATGCCAATGCACACGCAACAGCCCGATCGGCGTGATCCAACTGATCCCTCGGGGCTCCGAACAGTACATGCAAGGCATCGCCAACTATCTTGGCAACCGTCCCGTCATGCTCGAACACGAGATCTGTCATGCCAGTGAGGTAGTCGTTGAGAAGCGGGCCAAGCACATCAGGTTCGAGCGTCTCCACTAATGCAGTGAAACTGGCAATGTCTGTGAACAGCGTTGCAATCTCGCGACGTTGTCCACTGAGATCAATCGCGCCCGCATCGCTGGCCAGTCGTTCGGCGAGATTGGGCGAGAAGTAACGTGACAGCGAAGCATGTGCCCGCTCCGCCTCTGCCTGTCGCCGCCGCGCTTCGCGCAGGACTTCGACATGCCCGATGGTCTTGGCGATTGTTGCCTCGAGATCAACAAAATCAATGGGCTTGGTCAGAAAGTCGAACGCGCCGCGGTTCATCGCGGTGCGAATGTTGGCTATATCGCCATAGGCCGAGACGATGATGGTGGAGAGTTTCTCTTCGCTCTCCTGCAGTTTCTGCAACAGCGACAGCCCGTCCATCCGCGGCATATTGATATCGGTAACTACCAAATCGACGTTCCGATCGGTCTCCAGCACGGTCAGGGCTTCGACCCCGTCGCGGGCAAACAGAAAGCTGACGGCACCACCGTTAATCTGGCGCCGGAACTTCTGCTGGATAAGTGTTTCCAGATCCGGCTCGTCGTCGACAACCAGAATCCGGGCGGTCATACGGCGCGTTCAACCCGGCTGTCGATCTCGCTGCGCAGCGCCCCGAAATCGATGGGCTTAGTTAGTAGCGCCTCGGCGCCGTCCTCCAGGGCCTTACGCTTGGTCTCCGCGTCGCCGTAGGCCGTGATCATGATGATTGGAACATCAGGCCGCATGGCTTTGGCCTTAGGCAATAGCTCAAGGCCGCTCATTCCCGGCATGTTGATGTCGGATAGGATCAGAATAAGGGACGCGCTCCCTGCATCGGTGATGCGCGTAAGCGCCATGGGGGCCGATTGCGCAAATTCCAGGGTAAAACGGCCTGAGCGCAGATCATGCCTAAATTGCTGACGGAACAGCAGCTCAACATCCGGCTCATCGTCAACTACAAGAATGAGAAGGTTCACGGCCTTTCTCCTGATTTGGCGACGGTTGCAGCGCCACGCGGTAGAACGATTCTGAACTCTGTAAACTTGCCGGGCTGCGTATCGACCTCTATAGAGCCAGCATGTTGCTTGACGATGATGTCATAGCTCAGCGAAAGGCCAAGGCCCGTTCCCTCGCCGACGGGTTTGGTCGTGAAGAAGGGATTGAACATCTTCTCCTTCACTTCGGGCGGAATGCCGGTGCCGTTATCGCGGATCCTAATTTCAACGCTGTCGCCGAGGTTCTTGGTCGAGGCGGCTAGAGTGGGCTCATAATTTCCCCCATTTGCCTCGGCTTTGCGCTTCGTCGCCGCGTAAAAGCCGTTTGAGATCAGATTGAGCAGCACTCGCGTGATCTCTTGCGGGAACAGGTCAATCTCGCCAGCGGTCGGATCCAAGGAACGCTCCAGGGTGATATTGAAGCCTTGCTTTTCTGCACGCGCCCCGTGATAGGCGAGATTAAGACTTTCTTCGATGATAGCGTTGATGTCGACGGGCCGATGCTCTCCGGAGCCCTTGCGCGAATGCAGCAGCATGTTCTTGACGATCGAATCGGCGCGCTTACCGTGCTGCACGACCTTGTCGAGATTGCCTTTGATTGTTTCCGTCAGTTCAAGAATTTCGGCGCGTGTCTTATCATCGACTTTCAGCTTTTGCAGGATGTCTTGCAGCTCATCGATCAATTCGACGGAAACCCCGGAGAAATTATTGACGAAATTGAGCGGGTTCTTGATCTCGTGCGCAATCCCAGCAGTCAGTTGACCGAGCGAAGCGAGCTTTTCGGTCTGCACTAGCCGGTCCTGCGCGGTGCGCAGCTCCTCTAGTGACTTCGCTAATTCGCGGGTGCGGGTTTCCACGTTTTCAAACAGCCGTGCATTTTGGATCGCGAGCACGGATTGCGCCGCGAAGGTCTGTAATAGATCGACTGTACCCCGTGGAAATTCGCCGGGCTGTTTGCGACGGACCACAAGAGCACCGACGATCCGATCGGAACTAAGTAACGGCACGACCAACAACGCGCGGAATCCGGCGCGGACGATAACATCAAGAACAAGCGCTGACGGGTCGTTCTGAAGATCCGCAATCTGGACGGGAATTCGTTGCTCTGCCGCCTTGCCGATCGCAGTCTCACCGATATGCGTGTGACGGTCTCTGATCTCGGCGATGATCCTTTCATCCATTCCATAGGTCGCCCGCAGGCGAAACTCCTGGTGGACCTCCTCGAAGACGTAAATCGCACCGGCTTCTGTATTGGAAAGCTGGGTCGCTTTGGCGACGATGGTGGTCAAGACGGTTTCGAGATCAACGCTCGAATTGACTGACTGGGTGACTTCACCAAGCGCCTGTAATTCCTTGACCGACTGCGCAAGCTCGTTGGTCCGCGTCTGCACTTCGTCGAACAGGCGCGCGTTCTCGATCGCGATCACGGCCTGATCGGCGAAAGTCTTCAGAAGCTCGATCTGCCGTTCCGGGAGCAGCCCGGTCTGAACGCGCGTGACTGCAATCGATCCGACGGGGACGCCGTCGCGCAATATCGGAACGCCCACCACGCTGCCAAAGCCGCCAACCGAAGCCATCGTGCCGAGCGCAAACTCGCTGTCGGCTTTAACATCGGGAATTTGCACAACCGCCCGTTCAAGAACCGCACGCGCCGCCGCACTTGTTCGGCCAGGCGGCGAGGGATACGCCTTTTGGTTCATTTCGAGAACGTCGGGCGTAAGGCCGTAGTGCGCTACGAAGTGGAGAAGTTCACCGTCGAACCGATAGACAAAACAATACTGGGCCTCGCAGAGCCGAGCCGCACTTTCTGCGATCATGTCGAACACCGGCTGTGCGTCAGTCGGTGAACTGCTGATGACGCTCAGCACCTCCGACGTCGCGGTCTGCCGTTCAAGGGTTTCGCGCAGCTCGCTGAGCAGCCGCGTGTTCTCGATGGCAATCACCGCCTGTGCGGCGAAGTTTTCCAGCAGTGCAATCTGTTTGTCGGTGAACGGCTTCACTTCCTGACGATAGATGTTGATGGCACCGACGAAATCGTCCTCCTTAAGCATCGGCACCGCGAGCATCGACCTAGCGCGCGCAGCCGTAATCAACGGGGATTTAGCGAATGCCGGTATTTTGGCCAGATCAAGAATGTGAAGCTTTTGCTTTGTTTCCAAGAGGGTGGCGACCGCCGACCCCTTTAGCGGAACAATCGGATTTGCCTTCCGTATCTTCTCGAATTCTAGTGGCGCGTTGTGCATTGCCGACACCCGCAAATTTACGCCGTCGTACAAAACCAAATTGGCGAAGTGCGCTCCGCAGATACGCACGGCGTTGTCGAGAATCGAATTAAACACCGGATCGAGCTCGCCGGGCGAGGAGCTGATGACCTTGAGGACCTCCGACGTCGCGGTCTGTTGTTCCAGTGACTCGCTTAGGTCGTGGGTGCGTTGGCGCAATTCGTTGAGCAGCCGCGCATTCTCTATGGCGATGACGGCCTGCGCGGCGAAACTTTGGACTAACTCGATCTGCTTGTCGGTGAAGGGACGAACCTCTTGCCGATAAACGGTGATGGCGCCAAAAAGTTCGTTCTCTTTCAGCAACGGCACCGCAAGATACGTTCGTGCGCCAGCAAGTTCGACTTGAGCGACTCGCAGTGGATCACGTTCGAGGTAAGCCTTTGTCGTAGTAAGATCCGGAACCTCAAGCGTCTGTTTAGTCCTCATAATGTGGCCGAGGCCACTATCAGGACCTGGCCGCACTATTGGATTGCGCCGGCGTTCCTCGGCAAACGCAGCCGGCGCGCCGTGTAATGCAACGATACGGAGGGACCCTTCTCCTTCGCAGAGATACATCGAGCCGAATTTGGCGTCACAAAGCCGCGTGGCGTTCTCCAGCATGGCTTGAAAAACCGGCGCGAGCTCGCCGGGTGACGAACTGATCACTTTGAGCACGTCGGCGGTGGCCGTCTGCCGCTGCAACGATTCGCGCAGCTCACTGAGCAGCCGCCCATTCTCTATGGCGATGACGGCCTGCGCGGCGAAATTTTGGACTAACTCGATCTGCTTGTCGGTGAAGGGCCGTGGCTCTTGGCGATAGAGGACGATGGTGCCGAGCAGAATATCATCTTTGCGCAACGCCACGCTAAGAAGAGTTCGTATGCCAAACTTCTCGACTATCGTATGCGCCCGTGTTTTCTCACCACTGCGATAAGACGGTTCGGCGGTGATATCACCGATATGTACGACTAATTTGCCGGCGACGATGCGTGGAAAAGTTAATGACGAGGTCGCAAGACGCGGCCCACTTTGCTTTATCCAGTCAACGTAGCTCTGTTCGCCATGCGCCACCGCGAGGTTGAAGAATTCACCATCATATGTGTAGACGTGCCCGTGGTTAGCTTCGCAGAGCCGCATCGCCCTTTCGACAACCGCATCAAACACCGGCGCAAGATCCCCTGGCGAGCTGGCAATGACATTGAGCACGTCGGCGGTCGCGGTGTGCTGCTCACGCGCTTCTTTCAGCTCGCTCGTAAGCGCCGCGATCGTTTTTTGGATATTGGCAGCGGACGCGCGTGTGGCGCGCGGAGCCTCATCCTTAGGCTCACGCGCACGCCGCTTCGGCGCTGGCTTCCGATTTCCACCGCGTCCCTTCAAGTCGCCCCCTCCGGGTAGACCACGGAGCTGCTCAATCCTAGGCGAACAGTGGCTTTCGCGCTATCGCGAGACCGTGCAGAAATGCGCCGGAAAACCCGAGCGTTTTCGCGGCGCATCGGTTTTGGACGGCATTTACCGGCGGCCAAAATGTCCGAGGTGGGTCAATCGCTGCGTAGCTTTTGAGCTTCCCAGCGCACCTTCGTCCGCTGTTGGTCCAGTAGGCGACAAAATTTCAGCCCTCGGCGCGCCAAGGCGAGCTCCTCTGTAACCGAGAAGTGCAACTATGCAAGGTATCGCCAATTTCGAGCTACCGGCATCCAAGCGGAGAACCGTACATTCAGCGCATCGCCAACTAAACGTATTTTTCTGTCCAGAAAAATACATTCCGTCGGCTGGCGCCATCAAGGCAGCCACTTCCTAAATCCGACATCGAGGCCACAGCGATTACAATGAAATAATTTGGCTTGTTAGCGACTGAATTATTTCGATTGCATAGCGTTGCGTCAGCGTTCGCGAGCGGCTTCAATCAATCGCTTAACCTCGGCTTCTGCCGGGCGCGCTCCTGCTTGCGTTTGCATTTGCTCGGCTCTAATCTGACGCGCGCGTCAACGGCCGCTTAAAATTCTTAAGCCGACGCTATGCTCGAGCGCGACACTGCAATTTCGTTGATTTCTTCATCAGGCTTTTTGGTGCGTCCTGGGCATGACCCAATATGTGTTGGCCCCGGTGGGGACGACCGGGGCCAACCGTGGCGCCGAATTGTGTGGGGGGCACATCGGCGTCATAGTCGCGAGCTCGGGGCAAGCCCGCGGCAATAAATTGCTGTTCAAAAAGACCTTTGCAACATTTTCTCCGGAGCGACTAGCGGCGCGCTCCTAACGAACAGCGGTGCGCCCGATCTCTGTGTAATTTGTTGGCGCACCGGCTTTGATAACGACAATCTGCGTTGATTCATCAGGCATGCGTGCACTGATCGCAACCGCAACGATTGCAAGCGAAGCGATAAGTGCCACCACCACGATTCTGATATGCGTATTGCGATCAGCGGATCGAAGCGACGCGCTCATGGCTTCCCTCCAAATCATGGTTCACTGTCAAGGCACTTTGTGTAAGGCACATCAAGTCACACAGCGTCCGAAGACCTGTGCGTGCACCGGGTCGACGATTGGACTCGAGGCTGGCTCACAACCGATCAGTCGGTGAATAGGCAATTGTTGCGCGTCAGATTTCGGTGCTTGCAGCAACCGATCACCTTTTGTGATCCGATTTACAGAATTTGTGATGACCATCGCGTTTTGTGCGACGCTTGAACTTGTCGCGGCGCAAAAGCCAGCGGCAATGATGCAGCTTAGAAAAGAAGCCGCTGCGATTTCCTTGATAGTGTACGCATTACTGCGGCAGGGCACAGCGTTGGGCAAATTCCTGGTCATGTCGGCTGCCTCCAATTGCGTTTCTTTAACGACTGATTTCGATAAAGATTCGATGCGTAGGCTGACGCCGCCATTGCCGAGGTACGAGCGTTGCTCAACTGCTGTGCGAAATGATGCTGTTCCATAGGCAGTACCACCACTTTGGCGCCGACCTGCACGCGGCTATAGAGATCCTCGACGTCCGCGTTGGTGAGGCGGATGCAGCCCGACGACACGTGCTTGCCGATGGTGTTCGGGTCATTGGTGCCGTGGATGCGGTATTCGCTGCCGCCGAGATACATGGCGCGCGCTCCGAGCGGATTGCCCGGGCCGCCGGCGACCATGCGCGGCAGGTAAGGCTGGCGCGCGATCATCTCGGCCGGCGGATACCAGTCCGGCCATTCGGCCTTGCGCGCGACCTGCTTGACGCCCGCCCAGGTAAAGCCCTGACGGCCGACGCCGATGCCGTAGCGGATCGCCATGCCGTTGCCGAGCACGTAATAGAGGAAGGTGTGCGGCGTATCGATGATGATGGTGCCGGGCGCCTCGTTGCTGGAGTAGCTGACGTTTTGCCGCTGCAAGCGCGGATCGAGCTTCGCGTCGGCGTTCGGCGCATATTGCGGCTGGACCTGCGGCGCGACCTGCCCGGACGGAAGGAACGCGAACAGCGAATCGGCCTGCGCGGTGCGTACGCCGAAGATCGCAATGGTCGCCACCGCGATTGTAAAAGCGCGGGATATTGGATTGCTGTTGACGACGAGTGACATCGCATTCCTCCTGCACTAAGAGCGACGAATATGATTGGGACTACGGAGCCACGCTTGCCAGTCGATCGGTTGTAACCAGCCGTACTTTCGGCGCACGGCCACCCGGATTTCTAAGGTCACGAAGACAATTCGTTTCGTAGTAAGGCCAAGGGCGTTGCGAACATGCTGATCCGAACGCTCGGCTTTTGAATTGCTCGTTCTTAACACCGGAAGGGCTTGCGTTAACCACTGTACTCGGAGCGGCAAGAACGAAACCGATCAGTGTGGTGCCCACAAGGCTGACGGCTAAGAGTGTTCTGATCACGTTGCTCTCCCTGCATCGATCTATTTTCTTTTTGATTGGCAGGAAGGCTATGTCAGACTGGATTGATTGCGATATTGAACGTTGGTAATCGCCGAACAGAAAATAGTGAGGCGAGCCTATACAGAAGTATTTATTGTTATGATCCCTGGCATACTGAGTAACGAACAGTCCAATGATTGGGGCGCGCTCACGGTGCCGACTGAGCTTGTCATTTCATTGTGCCGAAACGCGTCGGCCGCGCGGTACAACGTATTGCAACAGTCACCGGGCGAGTTCGCAGGCGCGCGTATCCGCGCGCGGGCATACAATTATGTAGCAGTCCCCTAAAATGTTCGGCTATTTATGGATCAGCATAGATTTTGTCATTGCCTCATGCGGAGCAGCGGGCGATATCGCAAAAGTCAGCCAGGCGCTCCAACCCTCGGGGCGATTCTCGGCGCCGAATTCTCTGTATCCCTTGAGATTCAAATAGCCTTGCATTCCACCAACTGGAAACAGGACGCCTATCTGCGGGCCAACACCGAAGACGCGCGACTTAAAATCGCCAAACGTAGCGCCGCTGCCGCTATCACCAGTAAGCTGCTGATAAGCATAACCGACAACGCCGACATGGACTTGCTTCGAGATGAATTTTGAAACGCCCCAGTCGAAATGCGCGTCGATTCCATTTTGATAATCCAGATTCGGATTTTTGAAATTGTACGTTAGACCAGCCACACCCGAATATTCCCAGCCTGTGTTGGGATCAAAGTAGGTGTACCCACCCCCTCCATCGATAGACCAATGTCCGAGGCCGAGATTGACCAGGCGAGTCGGATCGTACGCTCCGACCGGAAGGTTCATCATTCCATACACCATGTAATTGTGCACGCCTTGGTTCCAGCGGAGCGTGGGCTGCAGAAAAACGTCACCGAAACCGGTCAGAGCATCACTAACGCTCCGTTCGGTCGCAAAACCGATAGGGCCCAAGGCCCCGCTAATTTGGGCATCAATATTTGCTTGTGAGCGCCCATATATGCCGAGCACGTTAAACGCAAATTGGCCGCCAAGAACCGGGTTTGCGAATACATAACCCACGCTGAGCGCACCGATGTCGGCGCGGCCCTGGATGTTTGCATTCAAATTGACCGTCAAGTTTGTCGTTCTATTCGGAAATCGAATAGCTCGTGACGCCGCCACGTTGCCACCCGCGGACACGAAAGAATGAATGTACAATGCCCCGAAATTCCATCCAGGCTCTAGCGGAGTAGCCGCCAAGCTCCCGAATGTGCCTGGAAGCCAAAAACTAATTCCACCTTGATCCGCTAGGGACGTCTTTGGAATGACCGCAGTAACTAACAATGCGAAAATGACCGTCACGAAATGGCAACCACGACGCGGGCTATGTTTGTCGTTCCCCATCATGCGCCCTCCCTGCAGCATTTGTCGGTGGGGGAGGCTAGGTCGGCGAGACCTGTTCACGCCAGTGTACGTTGGATAGCGAAAGCCGTCGAAAGGACTAAGGAGGACTATACGAACGTATTGGCGGCTCCCGATGTCAAGTTCGTGTGATGGCATGTTCCCTGGAAATGCATCCCTTTTGCTAGAACTGGGCCGAAGGCTATCGAACGTTTAAATTAATTAAAGGCTTACGCTGATGGCGTCGGCGTCGCCGCCGATCTGGTAAGTCTGGCAACGGCATCCGCCGAAATCCTGACCGGAAGTGCCAGGTAATGTCCGCTATCGTAACAAAACAACTCGGGTTAAACTCTTGCCATGCAGGGTCGAAATAGTCGGCTTGTTAGGTTCCGCGATTAGGTGTGCAGATCGCAAGCTGGTTAAACCTCGGGGCCCAGTCATGCAAGAAAGTCTGCAAGGATCTTTGATCTCCGCATTGCCCCCTAGCCAACTGCAAAAGCGAGCCGCACTTGCAGTCGGGCTGCTATTGTTTGTCGCATTTCTAATCGTCCTTCCTTTTGCAAGTGTAAGGGTCGCGCAAATCCATGTATTTATCCCAATTGTTGCGACTGTAATGTTTTTGAATGACACAATAACCGCCAGCTTACTTCTCGCACAGTTCTCGGTAGTGCGTTCGCGTGCCTTACTGGTCCTCGCTAACGGCTATCTTTTCACTGCATTGCTCATCGTTCCCTATGCACTGACTTTCCAAAATGCATTCTCGACAACAGGATTGTTCGGCGCGGGTCTGCAATCGACGGGCTGGCTCTTTGTCATCTGGCATATTGGATTGCCCACATCGGTCAGCGTCTACACGCTGTTGCGAAGTACAGAACATGGTAAACCGCCGGTGCCCCGCAGTTCAGTGCGCCCCCTTGTTTTGGCAAGCATCGCCGGCAACTTACTGATAATCTGCGGAATGACATTGTTCGTCGTGCACTTCGCCGATATTTTGCCAGTTATGGTAACGAGCGAAAACCGAACAGGTCCATTTTGGCATTACATGACAGTGATTATTCTCACTGCTTGCGTAACTGCTGTTATTTTACTCTGGAGACGGCGAAGGTCACTGCTTGATCTTTGGTTATTGGTCGTGTCTTTTGCGTGGCTATTAGATTCAATTCTGTTGAATGTCTTGGGCGGTCGCTACGATATCGGTTGGTATGCAAACCGAGGCTTTGGAGTCTTATCTGCGACGATCGTTTTGCTAGTCCTGTTGTCGGAATCGACGATGCTTTATGCGCAACTTGCTATATCCGTTTTGGCGCAGCGTCGCGAACGCGAAAGTAGACTGATGTCCATGGATGCTATGACGGCCGCAATCGCGCATGAGGTCAAACAACCGCTTGGAGCGATCGTGACGTACGCCAATGCCGGCTTGCGTTGGTTGGATAGGACTTCACCCGATCTTGAAGAGGCTCGTAATACGCTCAGAGACATTGCGATGGATGGCCATAGAGCGAGCGAAGTGATTCAATCGGTTCGGAGCATGTTCTCTACGAGTAGTCAAGCTGCAGCACTGCTCGATCCGAACGAAATCGTTCGGGAAACAATCGCGCTTATAAACAATGAATTGGATACGTCGAATATTATCGTCAAACTCGAATTGGCCGAGCGGTTGCCGTTGATCTCTGCGCATAGAGGGCAACTTCAGCAGGTCCTATTGAATATTGTTAATAATGCTGCCGACGCTATGCGCGCAGTTTCGCACAGAGCGAGAATACTCCGTGTGAAGTCCGCGATTTCTGGATCAAAAGGCGTTGCGGTATCGATTGAAGATTCGGGAACGGGAATTGACCCAAAAAATATCGACCGCATCTTCGATGCGTTCTTCACTACGAAGGTCGATGGGATGGGAATGGGATTGGCGATTTGCCGCTCCATCATCGAGGCTCATGGCGGAACTTTGTCGGTATCACCAAGTATGCCCTACGGTTCTGTTTTCAATATCGTTTTGCCAAGTCCGCAATGAAAAAAGAAAACGCCGAGTCGCAGCCAATCGTGTTCGTCGTTGACGACGATAGCTCGCAACGTGGGGCGATTAGCAGCTTGATACGATCTGTTGGATTGCGGGTCGAGGGATTCGCTTCGGCTCCAGATTTTCTAGCGACAAATCGGCCAGATGCTCCATGTTGTCTTATTCTCGACGTTCGGCTGCCAGGTACCGGCGGGCTAGATTTCCAAGCCGAATTAGCAAGAGCTAAGATTGATATTCCCGTCATATTCATCACCGGCCATGGTGACATCCCAATGTCGGTCAAAGCTATGAAGGCCGGTGCTGTTGAATTCCTGACCAAGCCTTTTCGAGACCAAGATTTGTTAGACGCCGTACAGTCCGGCATCGAACGAGCGAAGGTCAAGCGCGAAAACGAGAAGGCGGTTTCCGCGTTACGAGCCAAGTTCGATTCTCTCACGCCTCGTGAGCAAGAAGTCATGGCGTGGGTAACGGGTGGGCTATTGAATAAGCAGGTCGCGGCCGAAATCGGAGTAACAGAGATCACCGTAAAAGTGCATCGGGGCCAAGCAACTCGAAAAATGGGCGCCAAATCGCTCGCCGATTTGGTGAAAATGGCCGACACGTTGGGGATCCGGCGCACAAAATCATAATGTGTTATACTTTTGTGTAGTTCTGCTTAGACCATCTGACAGCGAACATTTACTTTTATGGGCCTGATTTTCCGGCAAAATGTATTAAATGCTTTCTGGCTGGCCCGACTCCAAAGGAACTAACTTGTCAAAAGTACCTCTGATCGCGATTGTCGACGATGACGAATCATTTAGGCGAGCAACAACTAGTCTTATCCGATCCTTGGGGTTTGTAGCGTCTGCATTCGGATCCGCTGAGGCTTTCCTGACGTCAGATCGTATCCGCGACGTCGATTGCCTGATTACGGACGTACAGATGCCGGGCATGACGGGAATAGAATTGCAAGATCGGTTGATTGCCCAGGGACATCGACTTCCGATCATCTTCATTACAGCATTTCCCGAGATGAAGGCTCGGGCGCAACACCTTGCTTCTGGCGCGGTGGCGATTTTAGACAAGCCGTTCAACGCTGAGAATTTGGTTATCTGCCTGGATAAAATTCTCGCTCCTCGCGCTATTTAGCCATCGTGCCCACACGCTATCTTTGAACCACGGCGAGTAACTGGGAGTCTCGCCAAGTTCGCGGGCTATTTCATTGCGACTTTAAAACAATTTCGATGTAGTGGCCTACGAACGTATAGGCCCGCTGCTACTAATCGCTATCGCCCAATTACCTGTGTCCAATGGTGCGGCGAATTGCTCCCCCTTAATCTCAAAACCGACGAGACATCTTGCGTCACCTGGCTTTAACGCCTGCTGGTCGCGTGATGATGTGACCGCTCAGATCAAGGGAGGAAATGATGAAGAACAGCATTTTGGTCGTAGCAATTCTTGGGCTCGCGTGGCCTCTGTCAACATCGATGCCGCTACATGCGACGCCGCTTGGAATCTCAAAAGCGATGACGGGGATGCCGGAGCCTTTGGTGGAAAGGGTTCGAGTTGTTCGCCGTAGCGGCGCGGCGGTTCGCCGAACCGCAGTCGTTGGCCCCCGTGGCGGAGCCGTCGTTCGGCGCACAAATGTAGTTCGACCGGGCTGGCATGGCGCCGGCACTCGTTGGGCGCGCCCGGCCGGCTACTGGTGGCGTCCGGGCGGGGCAATTGTCGCTGGCGCAGCTGTCGGTTTTGTGTCGGCCGCGGTCGCGGCGTCATGGGCCGGTGCGGCACCCGGGCCAAACATGTGCTGGTACTACGCCGATGCAAGCCATCAGCAGGGTTTTTGGGACGCTTGCCCATAAGTCCGCTCTAAATTGGTTTTCATCGGTCGTTTTGTCGTCTCGACACCAGGAATGCCGTCATGTTCGCTAAAGTCGAACTGCGCTCAGAGAGCATTCAGTCATCGGAAACCCCCTGCGGTTTGATCCAGATCCCGGGCGGCACCTTCCGCATGGGATCCGACCGGCACTATCCCGAAGAAGCACCGAGCCATCGAGTGACGGTCGACGAGTTCTGGATTGACCGCATCCCAGTCACCAACCGGCAGTTCAAGGAATTCGTGCGCGCCACCGGCCACGTGACCACGGCCGAAGTTCCGCCCGATCCCAAGAACTATCCGGGTGCGCTGCCGCACATGCTCTATGCCGGCTCGCTGGTCTTCATGCCGCCATCTCGGCCAGTCGATCTACGCGACTGGTCGCAATGGTGGCAGTTCGTGAAGGGGGCGGACTGGCGCCACCCATACGGTCCCAAGAGCAACATCAACGCACTCGACAGCCACCCGGTGGTGCACGTCTCGCACGCCGATGCACTCGCCTATGCAGTCTGGGCCGGCAAAGACCTCCCAACCGAGGCCGAATGGGAATTCGCCGCGCGTGGCGGACTCGATGGAGCCGAGTTCGCCTGGGGAGACGATTTTACGCCCGGCGGCGTTCATCGCGCCAATACCTGGCAAGGCAATTTTCCGTTCGAAAACCGTTGCGAAGACGGGTTTGACCGTACCTCGCCGGTCATGGCCTTTCCGCCCAACAGTTATGGCGTCTACGACATGATTGGCAACGTCTGGGAATGGACCTCTGATTGGTGGTCGACCAAGCACCCGGCCGACGCGCCGAAGGCCTGCTGTATCCCGGAAAATCCGCGCGGCGGTTCTGAGGCCGCGAGCTACGACCCCTGTCAACCGCAAATCAAAATCCCACGCAAGGTGCTCAAAGGCGGCTCGCACCTCTGCGCACCGAATTATTGCCGCCGTTACCGCCCGGCCGCGCGCCATGCGGAGGCAGTCGATACCTCCACGAGCCACGTCGGCTTCCGGTGTGTCATCCGCAAAGGGAGAAATCCATGAGTGCGGCGAACGACCAATCCATGACTAAGCGCAAAAATCAAAATGCGATTGATCGACGCAGTATTTTGCTCGGCGGCACAACTTTTGCGGCCGTCTCCGCATTCGCCAATAACATTAGTGTCACACAGGCTCAGACGCAGCAGCCAGCCGCGTCATCTGGTCGGCGACCGAATATCCTTGTCATCTTCGGCGATGACATCGGCCAGACCAATGTCAGTGCTTATTCGTTCGGCCTGATGGGCTACAAAACCCCGAATATCGACCGCATCGCCCGCGAAGGGATCTTGTTCACTGATTACTACGCCGAGCAAAGCTGCACCGCCGGTCGTTCGTCGTTCATTACGGGGCAATGCACCCTGCGCACTGGCCTGTCAAAGGTTGGCGTTCCGGGCGCAACAGTGGGTTTGCAAGCGAAAGATGCGACCCTCGCCGAGCTGCTCAAGCCGCTCGGGTATGCCACAGGCCAATTCGGTAAGAACCATCTCGGCGATCGGAACGAGTACCTGCCGACCGTACATGGTTTCGACGAGTTCTTCGGCAACCTCTATCACCTCAATGCCGAAGAGGAGCCTGAGCAGCGCACCTATCCTCGCGACCCAAGATTCCAACAGGTTTACGGCCCGCGCGGCGTTCTCCGCTGCAAGGCGTCGGACCGCGACGATCCAACCGAACAGGCGCGCTTCGGCAAGATTGGTAAGCAGACAATCGAGGACACAGGTCCGCTCACCAGGAAACGCATGGAGACAATTGACGACGAAACATCAGCCGCTGCCATTGATTTCATCCAGCGGCAGGCTCGGGCCAACAAACCATTCTTCTGCTGGTTCAACTCAACGCGTATGCATTTCCGCACGCACGTTCGCAAATCCCACCGTAGTCCACCAGGGTTAACGGCAAGAACAGAATACGCCGACGGCATGGTCGAGCATGATGCGACCATTGGAACGATCCTCAAAGCGGTCGACGACCTCGGCATCGGCAACGATACCATCGTGCTTTACACAACCGACAACGGTCCGCACGAGAACTCGTGGCCAGACGGCGGCACCTCGCCTTTCCGCAGCGAAAAGACGACCAACTGGGAGGGCGGCTACCGCGTACCCTGCATGATTCGATGGCCAGGACGAATCCGGCCCGGTTCGGTGTCAAACGAAATCATCAGTGGTCTCGATTGGTTGCCGACCCTGATGGCGGCCGTGGGCGATCCTGATATCAAGGACAAGCTGCTCAAGGGCCACAACGTTGGTGGGAAAACCTTCAAGGTTCACCTCGATGGTTACAACCAGCTCCCGCACCTTATCGGCCAGGAGGAACGCGGTGCGCGCAAGGAGTTCGTCTACTTCAACGATGATGGCGACCTCGTCGCTCTGCGTTACGAAAATTGGAAGATGGTGTTCGAGGAGCAGCGCGCCGAGGGCACGTTGAAGGTCTGGTCGGAGCCGTTCACGAAACTACGCCTGCCCAAACTGTTCGACCTGCGTGCGGATCCATATGAGCGGGCCGATATCACATCGAACACCTACTACGACTGGGAACTTTCTCAGGGATATGTGCTCATCTCCGCACAATCCGTCGTGGGCAAGTTTTTAGCGACGTTCAAGGAGTACCCGCCGAGCCAACGGCCATCGAGCTTCAGCATCGATCAGCTCGTCGAAAAGATGCAACGGAGCCTAGAGGAGCCGCACTAAGCAAAGAACCAAGCCGGCCGGCAGTGATACCGGCCGGCGCTTTTATTTCGAGGGTCGGTCCCATGTCCTTCATCGACATCTTTGCCTGGTTCGTTCTGCTCATCGTTATTGCGACCATCGTCGCGATTTTCGTCGCGCTCGGCGTGATCCCAGGTTACATCGCGCGCAAGCGTGGGCATCCTTGGGCCCAAGCGGTAGCGGTTGGTAGCTGGACGACACTCATCTGCGGATTTGTGTTCTGGCCGCTTATTCTGATCTGGGCCTATGTCGATATTCCGGCAAAGGCGGAGCGGCGGTCATGATGAATGTCCTGCTGCTGAGCTACATTGGAATTCTTGCCCTGTTCGTCTGGCTCGGGTTCATCCCATTCAATCGGTTCTGGAAGCTCTCGCCGGTCATTGTGGCGCTCGCTCTCGTTATCGGCCTTTTCATCCCAATGGGATGGGGCGCGCCATCGGGGCCGGCGGTGGTGGTGCGAAATTCGGTCCAGATCATTCCCGACGTCGCGGGAGAGGTCATCGAGGTACCCGTCCAGCCGAATGTTCCATTGAAGACCGGCGATGTCCTTTTCAGGATCGACCCGGTGCCATTCCAGGCCGCTGTCGATCAATATTCCGCACAGCTGCAACGCGATCAGGCCCTGTTGCAAAAGGATCAGGCAAATCTCGCGCGTTATGAAACGCTGGTAGCAGCAAGCGCGGGCTCGCGCCAACAGGCGGAAGATCAAAAAAGTATCGTCAATCAAGACGAAGCGTCAACCAAAGTTACCCAGGCACTCCTCGCGGCTGCGCAATATAATCTCGATAAGACTACCGTGCGGGCGCCGACAAGCGGCTACGTCACGAATCTTGCCCTGCGCAAAGGTGCGCGCGTTACTGGCCAATCTCCGGTGATGGCCTTCATCGATACGTCGCAAACAATCCTGGGGGTCGAAATCCCTCAAATATACGCGCGCCATGTGCAAGTCGGACAGAAAGTCGAGGTGACATTCAAGATCTTCCCCGGGGACGTTTATACGGGGCGTGTGGAGGCGGTCATTCAGGCCGTCGCGAGCGGACAGACTCAGGTCGGTGGAGTCGCACTTGCGCCAACGGAGCTCCAAGCAGCGCCGTTTGTGGTGCGCGTCAAACTTGACGACCAAGAGATCATGCGGCGCCTGCCTGCCGGCAGCACGGGTCTTGCCGCGATCTTCACCGATCATGTGACAATGACCCACGTGATCCGACGAGTGGTTCTGCGTCAAACGGCAATCCTCAACTACATCAATCCATTTTGATTTGCGAGCAGGAGGAAATTATGAAGCTTAATCGCAGAGAGACTATCTCGCTGCTGGCGGGCGCTGCCCCAGTTGCCATCGGTATGCTCTCTGCTTCCGGCACGACAGGCGCAGCTCAGGCGCAGGAGGCGAAGCCGAACATAGTCTTCATCCTGATGGACAACCTCGGCTACGGCGAACTTGGCGTTTACGGCGGCGGAATCACGCGCGGAGCACCAACACCGCGAATTGACCGGCTGGCCGCGGAAGGTACGCGCCTGACCAATTTCAACGTGGAAGCACAGTGCACCCCAAGCCGCTCGGCCATCATGACAGGCCGTTTTTCGATCCGCTCGGGTACACATTCTGTCCCGATCGGCGGGGGGCTCGAAGGATTGACGCAATGGGAGGTCACCATTGCGAAACTCCTGTCAGGAGTTGGATACGCTACCGCGGCGTTCGGCAAATGGCATCTTGGCAGCACAGACGGGCGGTTGCCAAACGACCAAGGCTTTGACGAATGGTACGGCATTCCGCGGACGACGGATGAAGCCTTCTGGCCGTCGGAAACCGCGGCAAAAGCCGCCGACGTTCCGTTCGAGTCGATCATGGAGGGCCGCAAGGGCGGGAAGAGCCGCGCGCTCGGCGTTTACGACCTTGTCCAGCGTCGGCTCATCGACGCCGAGATCACGCGACGGACAATCGATTTCATGAAACGCAGCGTGAGCTCGAATCGGCCTTTCTACGCCTACGTCCCGTTCACGCAAGTCCATTTCCCGACGCTGCCCAATCCGGCTTTTGCCGGCAAAACCGGTTACGGCGATTTTCCTGATGCACTTGCAGAAATGGATGCGCACGTCGGGGAAATCCTCGATGCGATTGATACGCTGGGCATTCGCAACAACACTATCGTGGTGTTTACCAGCGACAACGGTCCAGAAGCGACGTGGCCGTGGCAGGGTTCGTCGGGACCATGGCGCGGCTACTATTTCACGCACATGGAAGGTTCGCTGCGGGTGCCCTTCATCATACGCTGGCCGAATCGAATTCCTGCTGGAGGCGTCAGCAATGAGATCGTTCATGAAGTCGATACTTTTACGACGCTGGCTGCAATCGCAGGCGCAAAAATCCCGACTGATCGGGCCATTGACGGCCTAGACCAAAGCAATTTCCTGCTTGGCAAGACGAAAACATCGAACCGCGAGGGCTTTCCCGTCTACGTGGCGGATCGTCTCGAGGCCGTCAAATGGCGAAATTGGAAAATCGTCTTCTACGATGAGCAGCGGGATTGGTGGACGCCGCCGACCAAGCTCGGACAGCCCAAAGCATTCGACCTCATCACCGATCCGAAGGAGGAATATCCGGCCTCCGGATTGCGCAGCACATGGGTTGCGGCGCCAGCGATGAATATCGTCGTGGAACTTGAGAAAAGCCTGAAGAAATATCCGCCAATCGCTCCCGGCACGCCCGATCCCTATCGACCACCAAGCTAACAGAGGCAAAGAGCAGACCAGAACCAAAAATTCGTCACAGGAGCGGACCATGCGTCACACTAGGCACTTGCTTGAAACCGTTGCACTTGCGGCAGCGATCAGCGGCTGTATCGGACTGGCGAATCCCGCGTTCGGGCAGAATATGCCGGCGGGAGGTTCGGTCATTCTTCCGGTCCCCGAGCCGCCCTTCGGCGGCGTCATCGGTCGCAAGGCCAGCCAATCCAAGCCGGATTTTCCCCAAGCGGTGACGGCCCCCAAGGGTGCACCGAATATCCTTTTGATCCTGACTGACGACGTGGGCTTTGGGGCATCGAGCACATTCGGTGGTCCGATCCCGACGCCAAGCCTTGACCGGGTTTATCAACACGGGCTGTGTTACAACGAGTTCCACACCACGGCGCTCTGCTCGCCGACGCGGGCCGCCCTTCTCACTGGCCGCAACCATCACGGTGTTGGCTTCGGGCAAATCTCCGAATTTGCCACCGGCTATCCGGGTTACGACTCGATTCTACCTAAGAGCGCCGGAACCATCGGCAACATTCTCGTCGACAATGGCTACGATACGTCGTGGTTCGGCAAGGAACATCTGATTCCCGATTGGCAGCAAAGCCCGGCTGGCCCATTCGACCAGTGGCCAGTCAGTCTGGGCTTTGAGTACTTCTACGGCTTCCTCGGCGGCGACACCGACAACTGGCATCCGGCGCTTTTCGAGAACACACGGCCCGTTCTGCCGCCCTTCCACGACCCGAACTACATCCTCATCCGTGACATGACCAATCGCGCCATTAACTGGATTCGGACGCAGCATGCTGTGGCTCCCGATAAACCGTTTCTCATGTACTTTGCTCCTGGCAACGGCCATGCCCCCCATCATGCGACCAAGGATTGGATTGCCAAGTTCAAGGGTAAGTTCGACGAGGGCTGGGACAAACAGCGCGAGATCACACTGGCGAACCAAAGGCGCCTGGGCATTGTGCCTGCCGACACGGTGTTGACGCCGCGACCGTCACAGATACCGGCGTGGGATTCGCTCAATGACGATCAGAAGAAAATCTTTGCGCGAATGATGGAGGTCTATGCCGCCGCCGTCGCACAATCTGACTATGAGATCGGTCGTATGTTTGATGCCCTTCAGGAGTCCGGCCAGTTGGACAATACGTTGATCATCTTCATTGAGGGCGACAACGGTGCAAGCGCCGAAGGCACCTTGCAAGGGACGACCAATGAAATGGGCGAAGGGGCACCGGAGCCGGAATCGCTACCGTTCCTGCTGTCGATGATGGACAAGCTTGGCAGTGACCAGACCTACAACCACTACCCCGTCGGTTGGGCTCACGCGATGGACACCCCGTTCCAATGGACCAAGCAAGTCGCGTCGCATTTTGGTGGGACAAGGAACGGGATGTGTTTGAGCTGGCCAAATCGTATCAAGGCTCAGCATGAGATCCGCTCCCAGTTCTCCCATGTCATCGATATCGCGCCGACCATTTTGCAATCGGTCGGCGTGCAGCCGCCGCTGGTCCTCAACGGCGTAACACAAAGGCCGATGGACGGCGTCAGCATGGTTTACACATTCGACGACGCCAAGGCGTCGACACGGCACAAGACTCAGTATTTCGAGATTGCAGGAAACCGCGGGCTCTACGAGGACGGTTGGATGGCCAGTACCACACCGCTGCGACTGCCTTGGCAGGTGACGGGGGTAGAACCCGACCCGGATGACTTCCCGTGGGAACTCTACAATGTCGCAAAGGACTTCAGTCAATCCAACAATCTAGCCAACAAGAATCCGAAGAAGCTTCAAGACCTGGAAGCACAGTTTCTCATTGAGGCGGCGAAATACAACGTGCTGCCGATCGATTCTAGCTTCGCTGACCGCGCAAATCCGGCAATCCGTCCCAACTTCAACCGCGGGCGAACGCACTTCACGTACTACCCGGGCATGGTTCGTATCCCGGAAGCAAGCGCCCCCGACATCAAAAACAAGTCGTTCCGCATCGCGGCCAATGTCGAAATCCCGCAAGGCGGCGCCGACGGCGTCATCGTGACCCAGGGCGGACGGTTCGGCGGCTGGGGATTGCTGCTGCTCGACCGTAAGCCGATGTTCGCCTACGCCTTCTCGAACCAGGACGGCGACAAGTATCCCTACCAAAGGAAGTACAAGTTCCGCATCGCCGGAACTGATCCTCTCGCGCCGGGCAAACACACAATCGTTTTCGACTTCGCCTATGACGGCGGCGGCATCGGCAAGGGTGGCAATGGAACACTCACTGTCGATGGCAACAAGGTCGGAGAGGGTCGGATCGCCCTGACTCAGCCTCTTCGGTTCTCACTCGATGAAAGTTTCGATGTCGGCCAAGACACCGGTACGCCAGTCATCGACGAGTACGACGGCAAGATGCCGTTCAAGTTCACCGGCGCCCTTAACAAGGTCGAGATCGACCTTGGCGCTGACCAACTCACTCCGCAGAAGCGTGGCGAGCTTGATCGGCTCAAAAGGGACTTCGCACTGCGAATGCAGTAACGGCGCGCCGAGCGGAGTTCGTCAACTAGATGTGAGTGTGGGAAGAATTCGAGAAGGCATCCGCGGTCTGAACGTAAGGAGCACGCCGTGAGCACGCGTCAAAGCAGAACCGTCAAGAAAAGTGCAGTCCTCGCGGCATTCGCCCTCGTCTGCACAGCAATAGCCGCGCAGGCGCAATCATTCTCAGCGGCGGATCTCACTCGCCGGACTATCGAGCGGCGCGCTGTCGAAGCCGTCATTTGGGGCATGCCTGCGGTCAATCTCGACCTGATGCTCCAGGCGATGATCGGCAGCGCCAAAGGCAAGCCCAATCAGATTGTCTACTGGTCGCGTTTGCCGGATTGGAAAAATCAGACGCTCACGCCCAATCCAGACGTTATCTATCTGATGCCGTTCTTCAATACGAAGGATATCGGTCCCATCGTGCTCGAAATCCCACCGGCCGACGACGGGGTCATCAACGGCACGATCATGGACGCGTGGCAGGTGCCGTTGGAGGATGTCGGACCAGCCGGCGTCGACAAGGGCAAGGGCGGCAAATATTTGATCCTGCCTCCCGGTTATTCGACCGCCGTCCCTGAAGGCTATATCGCTTTGCCTTCGTCCAACTATCAGGGCTATGCGCTGCTCCGCTCTATTCTCAATAGCGGCAGCGATGCCGATGTCGCCAAGGCGGTCGCCTATGCCAAGCGAATCAAGGTGTATCCACTCTCGCAGGCGGCCAATCCTCCGCCCACGGTTTTCGTAGACGCAATCGACGTGGTCTTTAACTCCACAATTCCCTATGACCTGCGCTTTTTCCAATCGCTCAACCGCGTGGTGCAAATTGAACCGTGGCTCGCGCGAGACAAGCTGATGATCGACATGCTCAAGTCGATCGGAATCGAAAAGGGCAAGCCATTCAATCCCAATGCGAAAACGCAAGCCATCCTGAACTCCGCCGCACGCGAAGCTCACGCCCTCCTCGACATCAAATATGAGGGCATGTTCAAACCCTACTTCGACATCAGTCGGTGGGCACTCCCGGCGATGCCCGACTACCTCAAAGCATCCTCAGACGGTTTCTCCGATCCGAACGCCTATCCATTCGATAGTCGTGGCCTTGCCTTCACATTCGCCTTCTTCACGCCCAAGCATCTCGGGCAAGGCCAGTCCTATCTGATGACGCTTAAGGACAAGAACGGGCGGTCTCTCGACGGCGGCAAGAGCTATCGCCTCGCCGTGCCGGCGAATGCGCCGGTGAGCCAGTACTGGTCGGCGACGGTCTATGATCGCGCCACCCATGGCTTGATCCGCGACATGGCACGGTCTGGCCGCGGCTCGCAAAGTCCCAGGCTGCAGAAGAACGCAGACGGTTCGGTGGACATTTATTTCGGACCGAAGGCGCCGGCCGGCAAAGACGCGAACTGGGTGCCGACGAACCCGAATGGGCAGTTCGAAGTGCTGTTCCGCCTGTACGGACCGGAAAAGCCCTTTGTCAACAAGACGTGGAAGCTGCCGGACATCGAGCGGATCTCTGCTCAGTAATTTGAGGAGGACTGTTGCGTGAAACCTAACCGCCGCGAAACAATCTCGTTATTGGCCGGCGCAGCCCCCGCCGCGCTTGGAATGCTCTCCGTCGCCGGCACTACCGACCCTGGCTACGCTCGGGAGGCGAAACCAAGGCGGCGTGCCGCGATGGCCGGCACGAACCGGCCGCAAAAAATCGAAACGCGCATTGGCACGCTCGAATTCACCCACGACTTCGTCAACGGCTATCCCACCGACGCGACAGTCGACAAGCTTTACGACGCGCGCGATTTTCAGCGTGCCTGCCAGGCCTATCTCTGGTCCCTTCCGGCGGTCGCGTTCACTTCGTTTCAGCACGGACTCACGAAGGAGCTCGGCGCCAGGAACGGACAGATCGTCTCTCTGCTGTCTTACGAGGCGAAGCGTAGAGTCCTGACCGCCAATGCCACGACGCCGTACTATCTCGGGTTCGCCGATCTCTCCGCGGGACCGCTGGTATTGGAAATGCCGGCGCGCGGCGTCCAGGGTGCGATGAACGACTCGTTGCAGCGCGCCATTCCGGGGACCGGAGCGCCCGGCAAGTATCTCGTGCTGGGGCCGGGGCAGAACACGCCGGACAACGTCGACGGCCTCATCGTGCGTCGCTCGCCAACAGTCAACATCTTCCTCGGCGTGCGACTGACCGACCCCGATCCGGAAAGTGTGAAGGCGGCGCTGGCGCAACTGCGAATGTATCCCTACGCGGAGCGCGACAATCCGCCCAAGATGGACGTCCTGGACGCGGGCACGAAGGCATGGAGCGGTCTGCCGCCGCGCGGGATGGCGTATTGGGAGCGGCTCGATGACGTGATCCAGAGGGAGCCTATCGAGCCGCGCGACATCTTCTACCACGCGATGCTGCGGCCGCTTGGCCTGGAAAAGGGGAAGCCGTTCAAACCCGACGCGCGACAAATGAAAATTCTGAGCGACGCCGCACTCGTTGGCGAGGCCATGGCAAAGGCCAACACGGCGGATCGCCGATTCAAGGATGTAAAATATCGACCCGACGCGCATTGGGACTACGCTTTAGAACTCGATGCCGACGATCCTGACGCGTTCTGGAATCTGCTCGACGAGCGCGCCTCCTGGTTCTACGAAGCCATCGGCGCTGGGCCGGACATGGCGCCCAAGCGGCCTGGTCCTTCATCCGCGTACCTTAGTGCCTACAAGGACAAGGCGGGGGAATGGCTCGATGGCGGCAGGTTGTATCGCTTGCGCGTTCCGGCCAATCCGCCGGTCAAGCTGTTCTGGTCCGTCACTGTCTATGACGTTGGCACGCGCGCACTGATTTTGAACGTACAGAAACTTCCGGACCGCTCCTCGCGCATGGACTTGCGCAAAAACGCGGACGGTTCAGTCGACATCTATTGCGGACCAAAAGCGCCGGAGGGTTTCGATAAGAACTGGATTCCGACTGTACCGGGCAAGAACTGGTTTGCGTATTTCCGATTCTACCAGCCGACCGAAGCTTACTTCGATCGGTCGTGGCCGCTACCGGATTTTGAGCGAGTTTAGGGCGCGCCCGCTCCCGTCAGCCTGCCGGATTATCTGTCAGTCCTGCGGACGCCGGACTGACAGGCAGCGGCGCTCAAGAACTGCTTGGGACCGCCATTTTGGCCGCTCTCAGCGAGTCTTTCGTCGTTTCGCGCCATTCTCAAGGCCGTACCGATGACGTGCTACCTGAACTATACTGGAACGTAATCAGGGGGCACGATGGACGGCGACCCGAACGATACCGAGACATCGCTGGCGAATCTGCCGCCGACATCCCGACAACGCCGGTGGGCGCTCGTTGTCGCCGCAGCTCTATTCATTTCGTTCGGTGTCTTGGCTCCGTTTACCGCCACGCCGCTGCCACGGATCGATGCTTTCATACCAACACTAGAGGCTTTGGTCTTCGTTACCGACCTCATCACCTCCGTTTTGTTATTTGCACATTTTTCGATTTACTATTCACGGCCGCTCCTAGTGCTCGCGAGCGGTTACCTCTTTACCGCACTGATCGTCATTCCGCACGCGCTCACCTTCCCTGGCGCCTTTTCCCCGACCGGCCTTCTTGGTGCCGGCCTCCAGAGCACCGCGTGGCTTTGGATCTTCTGGCACGCTGCATTTCCAACCGCCCTGGTGGTTTACGCCCTTTTGAAAGACGAAAGACACGAACAATCCATCTCGCACTCAACATTGCCCGCGATCGGTTGGAGCGTGGCCGTTGTCGTAGGCTTGGTCTGCGGGCTCACTTGGCTTGCGATTGCAGGAGACAAATTCTTGCCGCCTCTCTTTGTCGATAGAACACATCCAAGTCAGACGGGTCACTATATTGCCATGTCCATGATCGTCATCTGTGCCTGCGCGCTTGTCGCTTTATGGATACGTCGGCGCTCAGTGCTCGATCTATGGCTTTTGGTCGTAGCGATGGCGTTAGTGTTGGAGATGGCGTATACGACGCTTTTTACCAACCCGCGGTTCAGTCTGGGGTTTTACGTCGGTCGCACATTCTCGCTGGTCACTTCAACCATAGTTCTGGTTGTGTTGCTCGCAGAGACAACAAGGCTATATGGGAGGCTTGCTCGATCAAACGCGATGTTGCAACGCGAACGCAATAACAAGCTCATGAACTTGGAAGCGATGGCCGCTTCGTTTTCCCATGAGATGAAGCAACCTCTGGGCGCGATCGTCACCCACGCTGGGGCCGCGCTCCGATTTCTCGTCCGCCCATCTCCCGACTTCGAAGAGGTGCGTTCAGCACTAACCGCCATAGCTGAGGATGGTCATCGCGCCGGCCGTGTATTCGACAACCTTCGGGCTTTATTTGGAAAGACAGAGGAGAGACAAGAGCCGATTGACATGAATGAGCTGGCTCTCGCGACTCTGCGCAGTCTGCGTGACGAGTTAAGGGAGCATGATATTGCCGCGCACGTTAATCTGAGGTCCGAATTGCCACCCATAATGGGCCATAGGGGGCAATTGCAGGAGGTGATCACTAACTTGGTCCAGAACGCGGTGGAGGCAATGGCGGATGCCTCAAGTGATCGACGGGTACTGAAAGTGAGCGCGAAGCATCACGCCGACAAGGTTATCTTGGCAGTCCAGGATGCAGGATTAGGAATCGACTCACAAAGGTTGGAAAGCATTTTTGAGGCGTTCGTTACGACCAAACCGCGTGGGATGGGACTGGGTCTGGCAATCTGCCGGATGATTGTTGAACGCCACGACGGCCAACTTACTGCCTCTTCAGCCCATCCATACGGCTCAGTGTTCCAGATTTCCTTGCCTCAAGCGACTGGGCTGCATTAGACAGACGTCGGGTATAATCGGAACGCGGTTGGGCTACATGGAGAATGTTAGTTTCCAGTTCCTCTCCCTCCGCCACCATCCCGTGGCGAACGGCTCTCTGTTGCGGATTTGGGGCGAGAAAACGCGTTGAATTTGCAGCATCCTGAGACCGACCTCTGCACCTTGGAACGCGGCTTTTTCATAAATCCGCTCTCTGAGACGCTAGTTTCTCTGAAGCTCTGTACTTGCCTCAAAAAGTACGGTTTCGAAGAAGCCAATGAAATGGGTATTTTTGAGCCCTCCGACAAACGTCGAGTTTGAAATCAACTCGCTCGACCGAGTGTCCTAACAACTCTTCTGTGAAAGCCGACACGCACTCGCTCGACCGACCCTTTGATACCTCTTCTGGATAGAGCAACGGTTTCCTAAACCGAAGGTCGGAGGTTCGACTCCTCTCGGGACCGCCATTTAAATCAGTAATTAGCGAAATTTACGGGCCAGTCAACCGGCCGACAATGACACCGGGGTAAACATCCGCGATAACGCTGCGCGATGTTCGTCTGTTGCGACTTCGTAACCGCCGTCCCCGGCCAAGACTACCCATACTTCAATTGTTGGCATGGCCCCCTCCCACTCCGCCAAGCTCCACTGAATTTGCTGAGCTTTTCCCACCAGATTTCGAATTCGGCCCCGATCTCGGCCCCGGCACAGCTGAACAAAACGAGACACACAGAGAGAGCGTTTATCGTCGGCTCGCCGCGGCCGGGAATGGATCGACCCGCTAAAACGTGCCTGCACCCGCCGGAGCGGGACTACGGAGCCTTCCTGGTGGGTCCAAGGATCGCTGTAACAGATTGCTACCACTCATCAGGAACGATGACATCTCGCCGACGCTGGAGCTCGTCCATCGGCACGTCGATCGGACTAAGATCGAGATGGTACATTGGCATTTGCCAACGATAGATTTGCGACACGTCCTTATCAGTGGCGCTGCCACTCGGCAAACCGAGGTCAATTATTCGGCGGAGCATCAATTCCGTGAGTCTCTCCCCATCCGCAAATGTTTTCGGTAAATCAAACTCCTCCTGCCCCCACACGTCAGCGATCACGCGAATGCCATCATGAGAAAGCGCCCCGACGGTACTTAGCGCCGAGATTACGTGATACGCCGGTGGATCGAACTGAAGCAACGATCTAATAGTTGATCTCGGTTCATTCCAGAATGGCCTATCGTCCTCATACGCAGCAATGTCGGCGTACAGTCGGCTTTCACGAAAATAGAGCGCCTGATTCGGAAATATGTACTCGCCGTATTCTCCATCGATATGATGGGTGGGTCTCTCGCTGTTTACATACTCCTGTAGCTGGCCGATATTGGTTGCGTACCAACTAGACGCCTTTGCGTAGATGAGCCGTGCTAGGTGATCATAGAACCATCGCGTCATCGTCCCGATCTTCGATGCGATTTGCTTGGGCGGACATCGCACCATGTCGAGTAGGATTAGGGCTTTTCCCGCTTCTTCCTCAGCGAAACCTCGAAGGACTTCCGCTTCTCGATCATGAGCGTTGAGGGATTTCGACGCGGAGAGAAACCCACTGGCGCTCCTTAGAACAATCGGCAGACCTTCCGCAATGAAATCAAGCCGCTCGTCGTATTTCATATGCGTCAGACGACGGGCCTGCTGTAAACCAATCTGGACTTTGGGCATAAGTTTTCTAATCATGCCGAACTTCTTTGACCTGTGAACTAGCTTCATACTCGGCAATAAATCGAGCTAGTGCGTCCGGCATCTTCTTCTTCCACTTTTCGTAGTAATGCTTCTTACGAGCAATTGCTTCCCGCACATCAGGCTCCGTGTAATCGATGCTTCCATCCTTGTTTTCCAATACAAACCCCAGCGTCACCCAGTCGGTATCGTGAACGTATCGCGTATATGGTTTTTCGGGCTGAAACGGGGAGCATTCAATGCCACCGCTTCTTTCCTCCCAATCGAGAATTACCTTCGCTAAATCGTCTATCACTGTGATCGCCGCGTCCATCGTAGCCCTGTCGATCTTGAACCAATCGGGTTTAATCACAGGAGAGAAGCCGTGCAGCTTGAGTAAATTCATACTCGCCTGTTCGACATGGATGCCGGCGTAGTAATTCTGAAATGTCCAGTGACGATATATCTTCAGCGTCGGGCGTTCATGCCAAGACAACACGTCTCGCGCAGCATCCGTCCGACGAGCGGCTAATCGCCGGGTCTCGCCAATTTTAAATCGCGATTCAGTCTTATCGTAAAAAACGTAGACGTGATGTGGTCCCTTTGGGACGTGATCGGGTTGGTACACCATGTCTTTCCCCCGTTAGTCAGGCTGCCCCAAGCCCTACCATTGATTTAGACACAGGAGTGCCGCTCAAAAAAGAAGCCGGGCCATTCGGCCCGGCCACTTTCGAGGATTGACGCTGAGCGTGTGCGCTAGAGGTCGAATTTCTCCAGCGCCGCGCGCACGGCCTCCGGCAGGCGGAGCCGCCGAACCCCGGCATCGTCCCGGTACCGCTCGATGATGCGAACACCGCTCGGCCAACCGTCCGTGTTTTCGATCCGGCGACCGAAGGCCCCGTTCACGCCGGCCAACTGACCCCGGTCGATCCCGACCGCCTTCGCCGTCTCAGTCGTCGTCAGGCCCTTGTCGCCCGCCTTGATGAGCACCTTGAGCTCTTTGCGGATCGGCACCGACAGCTCCCGGCGCGTCAAGACGCGTAGGATCAAGTCGGGGGTGATACCGGCCCCGTTGACCGGCGCTGCGGTCGCGGAAGTCAGCGCCGTAGCGTCGTCAGTGATCGTGGCGCTCTTCGCGTCCACCGCTCCACCTTTCATTGCGTTCCACACCCGAATAACCTCTTCCGGCGTGCCTTCAAGCAAACTCAACTTCACCATCGTTGCCTCCATATGCTCTGACGCCACTATTAGCGTGTTGGAGCCTATGTACGAGGCCCCACTCAGCTCGTCAATGGCATATCTAGATAGAATCGCTTCAACGCAGCATACCTCGTTTGAGGCAAAAAAGGCGAGGAAACCCGCGCAGCACCGGCCTTTCCTTGGCAGCGCGCGCCTTGGCAGCCCGCTTGGCGATCCCCAGGCGCAGCGGACCATCACGCGCCAACCTGCGTCATAGGCTTCGCCGATCGTCTCGATGCCTGCCACCGTTCGACCTAAGGCCGGACTGGCACAGGCACATATGGAGTTGCCGGTGTGTCAAAGAATGGGCGAAGGCGCTCACCGTGCGCTGCGACAGCGGAGTCTGCGACTGACGGAAGGAGCGATACCGCGCGTTCACAGTCGTCCAGTGCAATTGGAGGCGCGATGGGCGGCGGATCGATGCGTAATACGTTTGGCGGCCCCAGCAGCAAGCGCGCCTGGTTAGTGGCAGCCAGCGACTGAAGGCGCATTGCCGCAAACACGAGGTCCTTCCAATGCCACATCCCGCCCTTGTTCATCTGTGCGTCACTGACAATGTATGGGTCATCACCGCAGCCGATGCTGAGGATTTCAATTCGTTCGCGTGAAACTTCGAATGCAGTGAGGGCTTCGATCAAACCGAGCATGATCGGATTATTGGCCCATACGCCTCCATCGACCAGAACATAGCCGCCGTGTTCGAGCGGCCTGAAGTACGTCGGCGCAGCGGCGGTCGCCAGCGCGACCGTCACCATCTTCTCATGGCGATCGGTTTGATAGTCGTCGTGATGTGGCGTCTTGAACACATAAATCTCGCTGCGCTTGCCCTCGAACGCGGGCACGCACAGACGAACACGCGAGTCCCCAAACAACTTGCCCTTGAGCAACTCACCTAGGATGTTTTCCAAGGCGGCACGGTTGTACCGATACCGCAGGTAGCGTTTCAGGCCGCTGCCTTCTTGGGGAGGAAAGATGTCTCGGCCTCGGTCGATGTAGAGTTTACGGATTGAGGTGGCATCCATGCCGGCCCCCAAGCCCAACGCGACGATGCCGCCAGTCGAGGTCCCAACGACAAGGTCGAAAAAATCCGCGACCGAATTTCCTCCGGTGTATCGATGCTCAATAGCCGCGAGGGCTGCAGCGGGAAAAAGCCCTCTGATGCCGCCGCCATCGATAGAGAGGATGCGGAAAGGCCTACCCGTTGGCCAAACCTGTGGAATTCGGCGGTGAGGAATTGCTCCCGCTGAGCGGGCCTCGCCGTGCCCAAGTCGCTTTGTGTCCGGCATTCATTCACCTCAGGATGGCGCCCGCCACCTTTCCATTCTCCGGTCAGCACCCACTCCTCGTGGAAGAACAACCATTTGATGGTCCACGGGATGATGCGATCAACGATGGGTTCGCTCGGCTGCCAATTATCGTCGCGCGGATCGTAGATGCACAAGCGAGGAAAATCGTGATGGTAGCCGAGGCGATAGGCGTGCTGCGGCGGCTCCCCGGTGCCGCGCGGATCGGCACCAATCGGTGGATCCATGACAAATAGGCTGATGTGCGGGTTTGTGAGGTCGTAACCTGGGAAGTGCCTTCGCGCGAGATAGACGATGCGGACGCGGTAGGTCTGGCACACAGGCCGTAAGGTGCCTTCCCAGATGCCGAACCATTTCGCAAGAGCAATAAGCCGAAACTGCGGGCAGGCCGCCTGCAGTTGCCGACCTTGTTCCTCGACTGAAAGAGGTAGACCCACTCAGTCGCCCCAGGGGCTGCTCTTGGGGGTCGGACGCGCATTCGCCGGGATAGCCGCCGAGCCGAGCGCCGGGATGCTGCCGGTGCCCAAGATGTGGAAGCTCTTGCCCGACTTGTTGTCCTCGATGTGCTGTTCGCGGTACTTGCGCACCGCGTCACGCGCGGGCCTCTCACCAAACAATTCTTCGAGGATGCGCTGCATCTCGGCGAGAGGACGGCCTTCGCGTAGGATGTACAGCTTGGCCACGAAGTCACGTAGTTCCTTGATGAACACGCGCTGGTCGTTGCGGTTGGGCCACCGGTCGGTCAGCACGTCCTCCGCGCACGCCGGATTGACGACATGGACCGTCGTGTTCAAGCGCTCGGCATCTTCGAGCGCCGCAATCATGCACTCCACTTGGTGGATGAGTTCGTCGGCCAGATTGCGGGTGCGATTGGCATTCATCGCCACGTAGAAGGCGAGCAACACCGAGGGCGGCGGCCGGAGGTCCGCGTGACGGCGATCATAAGCAAGATTGCGCCAACGCTTGATGAGCTGCAGCGCGATCACCGCGCGGGCCTTACGATAGACGGGCGCCTGCGCCGGAACAGGTTCAGCGTCGGCCTTGGCCAATGCCTCATGCAATGCGCGATCGAAGGCGAGCGAACGATCCTCGAAGTATTTGCCAAAGACCTCCTCAGCAGGCGTCATGGCAAGGAACCACCGTGCGAAGCCGTAGGGGTTTGCATGGAGCGTGCGGCGGTCTGCCCCCTTGGAGTGGAAGATGAAGCTGGTCCGCTCCTCGCGATGCGACAGACGAACAGCAGGCGTCACGTCAAGGTGCATACCGGCATACTGAACAGTGCTGCACCGCGTCTTGCGCTCGCACATACCGTGGTACCGCGAGCCGGGAGTGCCGCGGATCGCGGCGTGGACTGTCGCGAGTGCGAATTCCGGATCGACGTTTGCCGCCCAATTGATCTGGGCCATGATGTCGATGTCGAAGTCGCCATCACTGGAGTGGCGCGTGACGGTGGCGCCGATCATGAAGCCGCCTTGCGGGTAGAACGCCTTGACGCGCCCGTGAAGCGGACTTTCCTCGCGCTCGATCCAGTCGTTGATGGTCTTGTAGCGATCCTCGGCGAGCTTGTAGTCGGTCGGCGTGAGCTGGACGCGCACGGCAATGTCGGCGAGCATGACATCTAGTACGTCATAGCTGGCAGTCTCCTGCAGGTACCTATCTGCGTAGTTCATCATTTTTAGCCCTTGTTCCCTGGCCGCCGGGATGGCAGGCCAGGATTCCTGGGGCCTTATTGTGCACGGATTCCGTCATCCTGCAAGGCAGGGAAAATATATGTCATTGTAGATGACCTTTAATGGTCATCCACGTTGACATTGTGACCATATGCACTACGTTCTGTTGGCGAATCACCGCCGAGCAGATGCCCGACGAATTCTACCCAGAACTGGGCTCAAACATCCGGAAACGCCGGGTTGCCATCGGCATGACGCAGTCGGCCCTCGCGGCAAAAGCCGGGGTCAAGCGCACGTCAATCGCGAACATGGAGCGTGGTGCCCAAGCGATCTTGGTTCACCAGCTTTTAAACATAGCCAAGGCATTAAAGGTGTCATCCGAATCCCTAATGCCGAAAGGCGACCAGAAACCCCCGCCAGAGCCGGAGGTCGAGCTTTCCGACGATGTGCAGCAGCTGCTCGACAAACTGGAAAGGCCCGTCAGGAGCACAACGCGATGAACCCACTCCGCGCGCGTTACGCCCGAATAGAACGAGTGGTGTCGAATTTGCTGAGTGAATACCAGGTTGCTGAGCCACCTGTCCCGATTGAGCGAATTGTGAAGGGACACGGCATCACGCTTCAATCAGGCGATCTTGGTGATGTTTCAGGGCTGCTCGCCCGCAGTGCGGGCAAGACAATTATTGGCGTAAACGCCATTCATCCTCCTACAAGGAGGCGCTTCACGATCGCGCATGAGTTCGCGCACTACATTCTGCACGAAGGAATGCACTCGCACGTCGATAAGGGCTACAGGGTCAATTTCCGTTCGGCTGAATCATCTGCTGGAACGCATGTGCCGGAGATCGAGGCAAATGTCTTCGCTGCATCGATCTTGATGCCGAAGGATTTCTTAGACCGCGACGAGGCAGAGTTTGCTTTGGATAATGACGAGGCTGTGCAGCGCCTCGCTGCGAGGTACCGCGTCAGCGGTCACGCAATGAGTCTGCGTTTGGCTAATCTATATAGCTCGGCACGTCCCTTCTAAACCAACGCAAAGCGCCGACCGCCACCACGCCGGTTCGCCAAGCCATCGCCGCGCCGAAGCGCGAATCATCCATCGCTTCTCGCTCATCGCGCTCCGTAGCAGGGCGGTGATTTCGATAGGGGCAGTCTGAGTGGAAGCTCGTGCCATAAATCTGATTTTACTTCTGCTTTCGGCGCACAGCGGACATCAATGGACTTGCCGCTGGCGCGCCTCCGGTCGAGAATGACCCAAAGCGAACGTTGGCGCCGGGGCTATGGCACGCCCATATTATCGATTGCCTTTGGCGCGATTGTGGGTGGCGCAGAGCATTTGGCAGTTCTCAGCCGAGCTTCCGCCGCCCTTGCTCCATGCGGAAACGTGGTCCGCGTCCATTTCGGCGAACTTCCATATCTTTTTCTTGTTGGCAGCATGTCCGACTGCGCAGAGCGGACAATTTGATGTGCTATTGGCTTCGGCAGCTGTGGTCTGCTTGGCGTAGACGGACTTCTTGGTGGCTTCGTCGAATACGCGTACATCCAGCAGCTTCGACTCCTGAAGGCCGCCGAGAATGTATTCGAAGACGCCGCGACGGTTCTTTATATACGGGTCGCCAAAGAGCCGCTTGACCTCGGCAGAAACTTTGGCCGGATCATATGACTTGGAGTGGTATTGCTCGTAAAGTCGTCCCCACTCCAGCCCCTGCATTTCCTTTTCAACATCTGTGAACACGCTCGACGCCCAGTCGATTACGCCGTTGAAGTAGTTTTTCAGCTCGTTGATTTCGCCTTTGGTGCGATGGCCGCTCATGTAGCCGCCGATATCGCCCTTACTAACCCACTCCAGCGCCCGCTCCAGGAAGTCCTGCCGGTTTGCGCTGCCCTTGATGTACGCGCTCCATTTCTGGATATTCGCGTTCTGGCTGTTACTGAACTCGGCCTTGGCAAGCGTCACGAACGGTCCGGAGTAGATGGCGTTCAACAGCTCTTGGGGGTTGAGAGGCACGCCTGCGATGTTGATGGTCTCAAACCATTGCTTGATCTCGGTTTCTGTGCCCTCGCACTCATAGATAAGCAATTTCGAGTCCAAAATTTTCGCTTGTTGGTCGGCAGGCAGGCTGTCGAAGTTCTTCGGATTGCCGTCATCCATGATCGCGAACTTGTTCGTAACGAACCGTCCGACACTGGTGATGCGCTGCTGGCCGTCCAACACCTCGAACTTGTTCTCCGCGACTTTATTGAAGTAGATTACCCCGAGTGGATACCCCTTGAGCAACGAGTGGATGACCGCCGCCTCCTTCTTTCCGCCACCGTCCGCATAGATGTAGTTCCGCTGGTACTCCGGCTGAATGGTGAGCTTTCCGCTCAGCCCGAACAGACCCTTGCCCTCTAATTGGTTGTAGACAAACCCGTCGCAAATGTCGGCGACGCTGATGTCCGTTCTCAGCGTGGTCTTCACTTCTTCGCCCCCCCTACGCGCCGGATACGGCGGCGAATGAAGACTCTCTTGTATTGCTGGATGTAATACTTGCCATCCACGACGTAGTAGGTCTGATCGGTCGGGGGGCGGTCCATCCTGATCGCTACGCCGTCGTTCAGCTTGGTTACGTTGCTTTTCCTTCCCGACTTGTCGACTTGAATTTGAATCTCGTACTTCCTTGTCTGCAACTGATAGCTCTTTTCGTATCCCAAAATCTCGAACTGGTCGGGGTTGTACTTGTCGAGAAAGGTGATGGGGACGCCCATCATGCCGTCGTAGTCACTGGGGATCGCGTCGGTGAAAGGCACTTCGATAGCGTCGAAATTGTCGTACCGGTCGTACGCCCTCTTGCCCTTGATCTCCTTGTGATTGCTGAACTTGAGGTTGTCGGCCACGGTCATGAGTGGCAGCTTCTCGTGTCGTCGGCCATGATCCAAGTTCGTCCACCAGCGAACGCCCTTGACGCGGATGTACTTGACGCCATTTTCGTCGATGCGCCAGCCAGCCGCGTTCAGTGGATAGTGGTCTGGAACGCGGAATTCGCGGTCGCCGCCATGGATGGTGACCCCCATCCACAGCTTGTCGGCCTTGATAAGCGGGAAAATCTCCTTGTAGGTGATCGCCTGAACATTGCCGATGATCAGGAACTTTTTTCCGTGCTCCACGAGCTGGGCGACGTACTCGCGGAAGAGGGAGAAGGGCGGATTGGTAACCACGATGTCCGCGTCATTCAGGAGCGCGATGCACTCGGGGCTACGGAAATCGCCTCCCGGGTACTTGTCGTCTGCTTTCAAGGCTGTCCTGGCGGCCTTGTTCCGCTTAAGGAAAAGCTCGACGTCGGTTACGTTCGCAGCGCCGTCTCCGTCTTCGTCTTTCACACGGTCGAGGATGACGGCGAGCGCCTTGGGCTTCCGGCGCTTGCCATTCCCTTCATCGTATTCCGGGAACAAGGTGCCTTGGCCTGCGATTGGGGAGCCGTCGTAGCTGGTGGTGACCAGCCTTTTAAGGCCGAGCTTATTGAAGTTGGCGGCGAAGTACTTGAAGAAGTTGCTCTCAAAGGGGTCGTCGCAGTTGCAGTAGACGACCTTGTCGCGGAAGGTGTCGGCGTCGAACTCGATGTAGGCCTCGACCTCTTTCTGGATGTCAACGTACTGAGTGTAGAACTCGTCCTGCTTCGCCGCCTTCGCGGCGTGCAGGCTTCGATTCATCGGCACATTTTCCGCTTCCGGCGGCGCCGAAAGGCTGGACCGTCCGAGCCTTTTACGTGTGTATTCCCGCGCTGCCGTCTTCGCCATCGAGTAAGCGCGCTCCATCAGGGTCGCCGAACTTGTAGCCCGCCGAATCGCGGTACTCCAAGAACGCCGTTCCGCAGGATAAACGGACTGGGTACTTTATACTATGTAACTCCCCATTCGTGCCTTTCAGACGGGCCAGGGGACGATTTACCGGCGCGGGCGTGATACGTGCGATTTCCGCTTGTGGCACTTCGCGACATTCCGCTGCTACGCAGCAATTGCGTCGCTTCCGGAGGATTGTGTTGCAAAAGTCGGCGGCTTTTTGCCGCCAGGTTAGATTTGAGTGTTGATCAATTTGTGGGTTTTCCGCTGAGTGCCTGTAACAGCGTTAGCG